>Ga0315338_1000102_pt1 | contig 393167 bp, 359 predicted proteins | sample ASW8metaG_FD_204518 | JGI IMG/M metagenome (GOLD analysis project Ga0315338, IMG submission 204518) | Ammonia-oxidizing marine archaeal communities from Monterey Bay, California, United States - ASW #8 | ecosystem: Environmental > Aquatic > Marine > Coastal | place: USA: California | collected...
ACCGCGCCGCCTCAGACCGCGACGCTGGAGCGGGCGAGGTGCTCAAGCCGTCGCTCTGCTCGTCGGGCGGGTCTGGCGAGCCGGCGACCGAACGCCGCCTCACGCTCACCTCACTTGACGTCGCACGGATAATCGATCGAGACAACGCAGGCTCAGTCCCATGATCGGCGAGGCGAACGATCACCGGGGCTTGCGACCGATCGCCTCCGCTCTGGTCACAGGAGGCGCCCCTCGTGCCACTCGAGTCCGACAGCCCCGAGCTCGATGACCGCGTCTTTCGGGCGCTGCTCGAGGCCGCGCCCGACGGAATCCTTCTGGTCGACGACCACGGCCAGATCGTCCTCGCGAACGCTCAGATCGCCAAGCTGTTCGGCTACGACGGCGATGAACTGATCGGTCAACGCATCGAACAGCTCGTACCGGAGCGCTTTCGCTCGATGCACCTGAGCCACCGCGACGTCTACCTCGACCAACCGACAACGCGTCCGATGGGGAGCAAACTCGACCTCTGGGGACGCCGCAAGGATGGCAGCGAGTTCCCGGTCGAGATCAGCCTGAGTCCCGGTGCCAGCGGCGATAACCGACTCGTGACGGCGATCGTCCGCGATGTCACCGAGCGGGCACGGACCGAAGCCGCGCTTCGACATAGCGAGGAGCGCTACCGGTTGCTTGCCGAGCACGCGCAAGACCTGATCTTCCGCCTCGACATGACCGAGGCCCCGCCCCGCTTCGAGTACATGAGCCCGTCGGTGACCGGAGCCCTGGGACATAGCCCGGAGGACTTCTACGCCGACACCACGCTCTTCCCGAGTTTGATCCACCCCGGCGACCGCAACCTCTGGCACGAAGCGATCAGCTCCGGCGAGGATTCCGTCATCACACTCCGTGAACAGTGGCCCGACGGCGAAATCCGCTGGTGCGAACACAAGCTCGTGCCGATCCGCAACGCCGACGGCGCGCTGGTCGCCGTCGAGGGCATCTCGCGCAACGTCACAGAACGCCGCGAGGCTGAGGAAGAGCAGCGTCGCGTCGTCGCCGACATCGAAAAGCAGCTCGAGCGCGAGCGCATCGCGCACGATCTCCACGACGACATCATCCAGTCCACCTATGCCGTCGGTCTGAGCTTCCACACCGCCCGGAACAACCCGGACATCTCGAAGGAAGTCGCGCTCGATCGAGCGACCGCCGACTTGAATGGCGTCATCGCCGATCTTCGCGCCTACATGGAGCACCTGAGCACCCGGACCGACGTCGCCGTCGCGGACGAGATCCTGCGCGTCCGGATCGAGACGCTCCTCGCATCAGGACCGGCGCGGCCGCAGTGGAACGCGGACATCGCGATCCCGCCGCTCGGACCCGAGGACGGGCGCCAGCTCTTCCTCCTCGTTAAGGAGATGATTTCCAACATCTGGCGGCACTCCGGCGCCGACAATGCCTGGCTCACCCTCCGCCACGGCGCCGAAGCTGACACGATCCTGCTCACCGTTCGCGACGACGGTGTCGGCTTCGACCGTGACGCCGACCGGACTACGACGCACGGATTGCGCAGCCTCGAGCAACGCACATCGGACCTCGGCGGCTCGCTCACCATCGATTCCACGCCCGGCAGCGGAACCCTCATCGAGGCGCATCTCCCGCTGCGGCCGTTCGTCCAGCCGACCGATGCGAGCACCGAAGGTGCGCCGCAGGGCACCGAGGTCGAGGACAACCCCGCTGAACGGTCGACCGCCGAAAGCCGGATGCCGCGATGAGCGACGCCGAGCCGAACCCGCCAGCCCGTGTTCTCCTCGTCGACGATCACGAGATCGTTCGGCAGGGCCTGCGCTCGATTCTCGAGGAGCGCCCCGAACTGACCGTCGTCGGCGAGGCCGCGACGGTCGCCGACGCGATCGCGCAGGCCCGCCTGCTCCAGCCCGACACGGTCGTCATGGACCTCCGCCTTCCCGACGGCGACGGCGTCGAGGCGTGCCGAGAGATCCGAAGCGAACGTCCGGATGCCAGCGTCCTGATCCTCACCTCCCACGCCGATCGAGACGCCTTACTCGCCGCGGTGCTCGCCGGAGCAGCCGGCTTCTTGCTCAAGACCCTCGATGCGGCGAAGACTCAAGAGGCGGTGTTGGCCGTCAGCCGCGGCGAATCGCTGCTTGATGTCGATCACGTGGCTGACCTGGTCGAAAGCTTCACCCCCACCCACGACGACGCCGCGGGCGATCAGATCGCGTCCTTGACGCGGCAGGAATCACGGATCCTCAGCCTGATTGGCGACGGCCTGACCAACCGACAGATCGCCGAAAAAATGACGCTCAGCGCGAAGACCATCAAGAACTACGTCTCCGGGATCTACTCGAAGCTCGAAGTGCGCAACCGCTCCGACGCGGCTCGCCTCGTTGCCGAAGACCGCGCCCGTCATCGCGAGAGCTAGTCGCGTCGGGGCGCGAGCACCGGCCGAGCGTGCGCCCCAGCTACACCGCGACCGCCAGATCGAGGAACGCCCGCACCCGTTCGGCGATGCCCGCCGCATCGAGGCCGAACGCCCGGTCGTGCTCCTCGAAGCTGCCGTACTGCCGGTGTTCCTCGTGCGGCACGCCAATCGCGAGGACCCGCGTTGGGCGATCGGCGGTCGCCGCCGCGACCTCCGCGACCGACGTGCCCTCGAGGTACGGCTCGAGCAGCACGATTTCGCTGCCACTCAGTAGCGCGCGGAACCCGGCGGCGTCGAACGGACGCGGCCGGGCCGTGTAGAGCACGGTTGCATCGAGGCCGCCCGCAACCACCAGCGCTCGGTCGAGCATCGGGCCCACGGCGAGCAGCGTCGGCGCGCGATCGAGCCCGCGCCGCACCTCAACGATCCCCTCGGTCGCACCGGCCACCGGCTCGCCGTTCACCTGCTCCGCCAGCCGCAGATAGGCGCGCTGTTCCCCGCTCACGGCCTCGACCAGCGCGCGACCAGCTTCCTCGGGGTGACCGGGCACGTGGATCGTCCAGCCGGGCAGGCTCGACAGCACCGTCACGTCGCCGGGCGCGTGATGCGTCCGCCCACCCGACGCCCAGTCGTACGAGGCGCCCACGCTCACCAGCACCCCGTGCACGCCCTGGTGCGCGAAGTCCAGCTTCACTTGCTCGAACGGGCGCTCGACCAGGAAGGGCGCGTACGAGTGCGCGATCGGTCGCATCCCCTCCAGCGCCATCCCGGCCGCCACGCTCACCATCAACTGCTCGCGAATCCCGACGTTGATCGCGCGCAGCGGGTGCCGCTCGAATACGCCCAGTTCGCGCAGCTGCGAGACACCGATGTCCGCCAGCACCACGGCCGCTCGTTCGTCGTCATCCAGCAGCCGCGCCGTCTCGCGGTAGAACCGGTCGCGCATGGTCTCGCCTTCCGGGGTCTCGCCTACCGGGGTCTCGCCTACCAGGGTCTCGTCGACCGGGGTCTCGTTCGTCACGCCTGCTCCTGTCGCCGCCGCCATTACTTCGGCTCCACGCGGGCCACGACCGCATGCGGCCGGCCCGGATGCTCGAGGACCAGCGCCGACTCGATCTCGTCGTGATCGCGGCCGTCCACCGTCGCCACCGACCAGCCTTCCACCTCGAAGCGAGCGGCGACGCCGCCCGGCCAGCCGCGGCTCGACGACTGGTTGTCGATCACGACCGCCGCCAGCGCGTCCAGCGACTCGCGCGCCGCCACGCTGATCGCCTCGTGGTTGCTGCCCTCGTCGAACTCCGCATCGCCGAGCAGGCAGAACAGCCGCGCGTTCGAGACAACGCGTGCCCGCAGCGCCAGCGCCATCCCGATCGCCAGCGGCAGCCCGTGCCCCAACGACCCGCTCGCGATCTCCACGCCGGTCACGAGGTTGCGATCCGGGTGCATGCCCAGCGGCGAGTCGTAGCGCCCGAACGTCTCGAGGACCGACGGCGGGATGAAGCCCTTTGCCGCCAGCACCGCGTAGTACGCCATCGGCCCGTGCCCCTTCGACAGCAGGAACCGATCGCGTTCCTCGAGGTCCGCGGTCTCCGGCCCGACCCGCAGCACGCGGTCGTACAGCACCCACAGCACGTCGAGCGTCGACGTCGCCGCGAACGAGTGCTTCTCGTCGCCCGTCATCAGGCTCATCAGCCCGGGGAGGTGTTCGTAGCTATCGAGGACCGGCGCCGCTTGCGCGGCGGGTGTTGAGTTCGTCATGCTGAGCAGGCTAGAACTTCAACTTAAGTTGAAGTCAAGGCGCGCCATCTACAGCCCGATCCACGGCGCCATCGCCAGCACCGAGGGACGCCCGATGCCTGCCTCGAAACGACCGTCCGCCCAACGTCCCAACTCCGGGCAGCCGGTCCCCACCCGCCCGTTCACCGTCGGCGAACTCGCCGAACGCAGCGGCGTCTCCCGCTCCGCGATCCGCTTCTACGAGAAGCGCGGTCTGATTGAGGCCACCCGCACCGCCGGCAACCACCGGCTCTTCCCCCGCGAGGCGCTCCGCCTCGTCTCCGTGATCCGCGCCGCCCAGGCCGTCGGCCTCTCACTCGACGAGATCGGCGCCGCGCTCGACCGCCTCCCCGGCGACCGCGCCCCCACCCACGCCGACTGGCGCCGCATCTCCCGACGCTGGCGCGACGACCTCGAGGCGCGCCTCGCCGCGCTGCAACTCCTCCGCGACGACCTTGGCGCCTGTATCGGCTGCGGCTGCCTCTCGCTCGAGAGCTGTCCGCTGTTCAACCCGAACGACGCTGCCCGCACACTCGGCACGGGCCCCCGCTACCTCCTCGGCGACACCGCCACCGACGCCGAGGCAGCAGTCTCCACCGAACCAGCGGCGCCGGAGGGCCTCCCGTGAATCCGCTGCGGCGGCGGCACCCGCGGCGGAGAATCACCTCGATCAACACGGCGACAGCAGCGCAGAAACCTACGTTTCGTTAACGAGGCACTCTGCTACCGTTCAGCACATCACAAGCGGGCAAGGACGCCTCAGACCGAGGGACGAAGCGAATGAAGTACACCAAGCCCGCCGCCACCAGCCAGCAGCTCCGCGGCCTCATGGTCCAGGGTTCGATCTGCTGCGTCGACAAGAAGTGCGACATCTGCAGGTAGGGCCGACCAGACCGACTCAAGCTCCGGGGCGGCATAACGCCGCTTCGAGGCTGCGGCCCTGGAATCGACAGACCACGGGACCGTGCGACGAGCGAACGTTGCAGTAAGTATCCTGCTACGCTCGCGTGAACAATCCGAGCCGGCAAGGATGCCCTCACTCAGGGAGTATCGACAAATGAAGTACACGAAGCCGGCCACCAGCCGCCAGCGGCTCAGCGGCCTGATGACGAAGCCGTCGGGCGTCTGCTGCGTCGACATTCAGTGCACCGTCTGCGCCTAGCGTCCGACCAGACCGAGTCGAAACGGCCGCCTGCGGGCGGCCGTTTTGCATCCCCGCCCGGTCCCGAAACGGTGCACCGAGGCCCACGCCCCGCGCCGGGGCCCACGCCCGCGCCAAGGCCATCGCCGGCTCGCCCACTCATTGCACACGCGACCTCGAGGTATCGCCTCGCCGGGGGGCGCGGACCGCAGGCTCCCGGCACGAAACACGACTGGCATGGACGCCGTAGCTCTGGGAGTAAGAGCCATGACCTACACCAAGCCAGCCGCCACCCGCCAGCGCCTCAGCGGGCTCATGAGCGCCCCGTCGCACTGCGACTGCGACAACGTCAGCACCAAGGCCTGCAAGATCGCCTGCAACTAACCGCAGACCAGACCGAGTCGAAACGGCCGCCCAAAGGCGGCCGTTTCGCATTCCCACCTGCCTCCGCGAGACTGACGCTGGTGAGCACCCCACCGCGACGCGCCACTCCGAGGCCACCCCACCGTCCGAGCATCCTCGCCTCCCTTGATTCGCACTCGATCTGGTACTGTCACGGCATCAGCGAGATGGCACGGACGCCCGAACTCAGGGAGCCTCAGCGAATGACCTACAGCAAGCCGGCCATCGCCCGACAGCGCCTCCAGGGACTTCTGAACGCCCCATCGGGCTGCGACTGCGTCGACACCAAGACCGAGGAGTGCAAGAACTTCTGCTCGTCCTAGCCTCCGACCAGACCAAATCAAAACGGCCGCCTTCGGGCGGCCGTTTTGCATCCCCGCCCCCTGCGGGGCCCAGCGAGCCGCCGCGGCATGCCTGAGCCCTAACCCACTCGCGCACCGACTCAGTCCCGCCCGGGATCTTCGAGGCGATCTCCTGGATCAGCGTTTCCTGCCGCGCGGCGTCCTCCTCCGCCAGCATCTCCTGCACCTCGTCCAACACCGAAGGCGCTCCGTTGACCGCGGCGGCTTCCTCCACCGCCAGTTCCGCCTCGAAGAGGCGTTCCTCCTCCTCCGCGGTGAGCGCGCGCGGGTTCCGAGGGCGCCCGGCGCCGTTCGCCGCCAGTAGTTCCACCGCCGCCAGAGTCCGCTCGCCATCCTCGAGGACTTCGAACGCGCGGCGCTTGGCATCGTTCCGTTCAGTCAGCGTGCGCTCCGTGGCGAGGAACCTGACGGCCGGGGTGTGCTCATCTCGTTAGACTGGGGCAATGTGGCGATGGTTCAAAGCGCTCGAGGGTTGGCAGCGAGCCTCGGTGATCAGCGTACTCTTTGCGGTCGACGCACTGGTCATCGAAGGCCTCGCTCTCTGGATCACCGGCCTGAAAGAAGCGGCAGGCGGTTCATATCCGCCTATCTGGCTTCAGGTGCCGGTTAGCTACCTAATGACCCTCTGGATATGGGCGATGGCGGCCGTGTTCGCGGATTGGCGAAAACAGTCCCGGGGAGGTCGGGGGCATTTGTACCGACAGCTTCGCTACTGGGTGTTCTTCCTCGGCGCGGCTGAGTTGGCTCTCGTCACCCTGCCGAGATCGCTCGCGTTCATCGTGGCGCTCCCCGGCACCGCGATCCGTGGCATCCGAGCACGAGCGATCCCCTCGCCTGCCGAGACTAAGATGAACGCACACGAAGAAAGCCGCGAGTCCAACCAGGGCACCTCGCCAACCATGGGTGCCAGACAGACGATCAGCGAAACACCCAAGCCGCGACCGCGGGCCTATCTACCCGGGCGGAGGAGAATCGACCAGGCGGTTACAGAAGACGGACAGCTACTCATTGTCGAAGACGACGAATCACCGGACTCCAAACCTCGAATCTGGACACCACCCCGCTAGACCGGCGACTGAGTTAGCGAAAGACCGGCTCTTGGCCAGCCTCGAGCACCGCGCGCGCTACCTCGATGGTGAGGCCCCGTGCCACCTCACGGACCACCGCGGTTGATGCTCGAAGCAACGCCTTCTTCTCGAGCACATCAACGAGCGCAGCGCTCTGCGCGCGCGCATGTTGGATCGCGGCTCGGACAGCAGCCTCGCTGGCGCCGACCGGCAACCTGGCGAGTTTCAGGAAGAACGGCAAGACAGCCTGCTCGCCGGCAGTTCGTATTGAGTCCGGGTCCGCGGCCCCGCGCATCGCAGCTAGCGCCTGACTCGACGCTGGCCCTAGATCAGCCGACGGCGGGACTCCGTCAATCAAGACTCCTCCAGACGCGAGGAGATCGGCTTGTTGCCTCCGCAGAATCCGGATCGCATCAAGTGCGTCCGGACCGAGGACAGACTCGACCTGACGGATCGCGTCGTCCGTCTCACGAGCGACCCCCGCGAGCGCAGCACCAATCTCGTCAGTCGTCCCCGCGACCAGCTCAGAGCGGACCGCGAACACACCCTTCGCCGCTTGGAAGACGCCGGGAGGCAACGGGGGACGTTCAATCTGACCGACGGGGCCGATAGTCGACCCACCTGGCTTCGGCGACTGGACGTCGTCCGTGACGCGGCCCAGAGTCTCGTCGAGTGGGCCAAGATCGCGTCGCCCTAGTCCGAGTGCCACCTCGACTGCCTCGTCAAGTTTCGTCAGCAAACGAAGACCATCGTCAAAGAGACCCACTCCCAAATACGACAGTGGATCGAGTGCGACCCCTACGAGGAACGCCGCGACGGTCGTCCCCGGCCCCTCCGGCAGATCTCGAAGTATTGGCAGCGTTTCGGGGCGAGCCGAGGCGGGATCTCGGAGCCCCTCGAGGCCCCCTTGTGCCGCTCGATATGCGAGTACCGGGGAACTACGAGCCAGCAGGGTCCGTGGGTCGGTGGGGTCGAGTGATTCGAGACTCTCGAATGTGTTGTTGATTGCACCAATGACGCCCGCTTGAGGTACCGAGAGGAGGTCGAGTCCACCCAAGGCAATGTTGAGACCGGCCTGCGGCAGCACACCGGCCGGATCGATGAACTTGAACTCTGCACCGGGATCGAATTCATCGAGCGCCTCGCGGCCAGGGAGCCGCTCGATACCTCTCGTTCCAGGGGCCGACAAGTTCTGCTTAGCGATACGCCACAACCCCCGGTCAGGGATCGGCTGGTAGTCCGGGTCCGCCTGCGAACGCTGCTGCTCGCGAAGCTGGAGTAGAGCAAACTCGTCCGCAAGCGCCTCAGGTGTGATGAACGAATGCGGACCGACCTGCGCCGAGTTCAGCGCTGCGTCACTCTGCTCTTCGAGTTGCAGCCGCTCGAACTCAGACACCCCTCCGCCGAAGGCGCGTTCGTCCTCTTCGAGGGCGGCGTCGAAGAGCTGCTCCTCGAGCTTCTGCCGCTGGAACTCCGACACCCCTCCTCGCGCTGCGAGTTCGTCTTGTTCGAGGCCAGTCGCGAACAGCCGCTCCTCTTCTTCGGCTGAGAGGACTCGCGAGGGCGGCAAGTTCCGCAGTCGCGCCTCTCGCACCTGCTGCTCGCGCCGAAAGTCCGCAACCGACTCCGTGCCACCCGGGATCTTCGAGGCGATCTCCTGGATCAGCGCCTCCTGCTGCGCGGCGTCCTCCTCCGCCAGCATCTCCTGCACCGCGTCCAACACCGAGGGCGCTCCGTTGACCGCGGCCGCTTCCTCCACCGCCAGTTCCGCCTCGAACAGCCGCTCCTCCGCCTCCGCGCTGAGCGCGCGCGGGTTCCGAGGACGCCCGTCGCCGTTCGCCGCCAACAGTTCCACCGCCGCCAGCGTGCGATCGCCATCCTCGAGGACCCCGAACGCGCGGCGGCGTGCCGCGTCGCCTCGGGCGCCGTCGAGCCGAGAGTCGTTATCGGGGGTTTCGAGACACCGCGCTTTTCAACGCTCGATAGAGCCGCACGCCCAGCAGCCCTACGATGAGACCGAGAGCGCCGGCAGCGATGAAGGCGATGACAACGTCAAGGACGCCGCCGAATGGGATGTGAGATCCGAGTAGCGAGTAGTCCGTACTCGACGCGGCGGCGCGCAGCACGAACTGCGCAATGACCGCTACGATCACGGTGAGGACAAACACCTCATCTTGAGGCGGTCTCGTCTTGGAGAACGCGAATCGCGTAACTCGGGAGCGCGTGCCCACGATCAGCCTCCACGCTGCTCCCCTGCTGGACGAGCGTACCGACTGACACCGTGGCGAGTCACCTCTCTCCCTAACGGAGAGATTCGAGAACTCGAGCTTCTACGTCCTGGAGTTCGAGCGCCGTAAGACCTGAACTGTCGATCAATCGCTGGGCGTCATTCCAGGTGGCTTCCAGGAGTTCGAGGATGTCCGAATCCTCCTGACTGATATCAGCTAGAGCGACGCCGACCATGTGCGAGACAACGATCCCTGCCACCAGACCGGCTGTGACCGGGGCGGATATCGGTGATGAGATCGCGATCCCGGCAAGAGTTCCGCCGATAGCAGTGGCGAGCAACGCATCCTCCAGCAAGTCGCCCAGCGGGTCCCGGTAGCGATCGGGCAGTCGCTGAATCAGGAGATGGTCTCTCCCCGAGTATGTTTCGTTCCCTGCTAGTCCCTCGAGCGCCCGCCCCCAATCGAACACCAGCGAGCGCGGGTCAACGATCGCTCTAGCAACCCCCTCGGGAGAAAGCTCAAGCTGGGGCGTGAAGCCACCAAGCAAAGCCTGATTCAATCGATCGAAAGCCTCGACGTTGTCGAGCTTCTTGATCTCATCCAACTCGTTCAAGAATCTCTGGCCTGCGTCGCCTGCGTCCTCCGCCACGCGAGTCAATTCATCAAGCGTGAACTCGATCGCCCGCTCTGCGTTGCCCACATGGAAGTTGGCCTCGTTGATCTGACGCTCACCGAGTTCGTTGAGCTCCGACTCAATCACATCGCGAGCGCCGCCGAAGAACCTGCGTCCGGCATCACCGATCCCGCCAACGAAAGGGACGCTGGCACGGTCTTCCGGAAGTGACGCGCCGTCGCGAAACGCTTCCGCTGTCCGCCAATCACTCGGCTTCTCCGACTCCTCGAAAAATGCGATCAACTCGGCTCGCAGGCGTGCGTCGCCGGAGAATCCCTCAACGAACGAGATCTCAGCCTCATTGAAGCGGCCGCGCTTGTAGATCTCGATCAGACGTTCCGGGATGAATCCGTCCGAGGACGGTGTCGCGAACAACGCCTCCTCATCCGGCGTCAGCTCGAACGTCCGAGCGCCACGCCCCTCCCGGAAGTTGATCCGGAAGTCGCCCCCAGACGGATCGATCTCGTCCTCGACGAGCGGTCCACGGGCCCCCATCCGTGGGTCGAAGTCGTCCTCCGCATCGAGGAGTGCGCGACCGTTCGGCAGAGCCGCGATCTCGCGGCGGCGCGCGTCGTTCTCCGCCTTTGCGCGCTGCTCGCGCCGGAAATCCGCCACCGACTCCGTCCCACCCGGGATCTTCGAGGCGATCTCCTGGATCAGCGCCTCCTGCTCCGCAGCGTCCTCCTCCGCCAGCATCGCCTGCACCTCGCCCAGCACCGAGGGCGCCCCGGCGATCGCGGCCGACTCCTCGATCGCGAGCTGTGCGTCGAAGAGGCGTTCCTCCTCCTCCGCGCTGAGCGCGCGCGGGTTCCGAGGGCGCCCGGCGCCGTTCGCCGCCAGTAGTTCCACCGCTGCCAGCGTGCGATCACCATCCTCGAGGACCTTGAACGCCCGACGCTTGGCGTCGTTTCGTTCCGTCAGCGTCCGTTCCGCTCGAAGCGCGTCGTCATCCTCGGCGCCGCCGAAACGCGGACGTCCGAGGGTCGCCCGGCCATTGCTCAGGGCCCCGGCCGTCCGGCCATTGCCCAGAGCACCGTCGGCCGCTTCGCCGGCGAGTTCGAGCGTGCTGATCAGCCCCGCGCCGCCTGGCGTACCGAGGAGCCGACGACGCACCGGATCGTTCGCCGATCGGCGCCGCCGCTCATCGAGGAACGAGTCGTGCGCCTCCAACCCGCGCTCGATCTCGCCCGCGCGCTCGCGGATCAGCGCCTCCGCCTCCCCGGGCGTTCGCCCCGTCAGCTCCGGCAAAACCGAGGCCAGTTCCGGTAGGACCGAGGCCGGCCCCGCCACGGCGGCCGCTTCGTCCTGTGCGAGCCCCGCGGCGAACAGCCGCTCCTCGGCGTCACTCAGACCGCCGTTCATCCCGCCTTTGACGCCGCCGCCGGCGACCCGCTCGGACGCGTCGACCAGCGCCTCGATCGTCGCGAGGTTCTCCGGTCCGCCGGGCACCACCTCGAAGGCGCGCCGCAGCGCGGCGTTGCGCTCACGCAGCTCTCGCTCGGCGCGGAACGCGTCGCGCGTCGCCGCAGCGCCAGCCTCCCGCGCAGGCGTGTCCTGCATGAGACGCGCGCTCGGAGCGTCGACGACCGGCGGCCGCGAGGGCGCCTCGATCTCAAGCCGCTCACGCTGGCGGATCTGCTCCTGCTCCCGCTCGAGCTGAAGCTCGCGCTCCTTCGCGCGCAGCCGTTGCTGCTCGCGCTGCCGATCCAGCTCCTGCTGCCGAGCGCGCTCGAGCGCGCGTTGCTCTTCGGCCCGCGCCTCCACCCGTTGACGCTCCAGCTCCCGTCCGCGCTCGATCGCACGCAGCCGATCGCGCTCCACCTGGAGCTGCGCCTGCCGAGCGGCCTCCGCCGCCCGCGCCGCCTCGGCCTGCCGCCGCTGCTCCAGGTCCTGCCGCCGCTGCTGCTCCAACTCCTGCTGGCGCTGCGCCTCGCGGAAGCGCTCCATCTCCGCGGCGATCGTGGCCTGCCGTTCCGCCTCGGCGCGACGCGCTGCCTCGGCCTGCCGTTCGCGCTCCTGCTCTTGCGCGCGTTGTGCCGCGCGGAACGCCGCCAACTGGCGAGCCACCTCCGCCTGCCGGTCCAGCTCCGCCTGGCGGGCGGCCGCCGCACGGCGAGCCGCTTCAGCCGCCTGCTGGCGCTCCAGTTCGCGGAACCGTGCCGCCTCCTGGGCGATCCGCCGCTGTCGCTCGATCTCGGCCTGCCGCTCGGCCTCACGAATCTGCGCCAGCACCGAGGGACCACGCGCCCCGGCCTGCGCCTCCTGTTGCTCGTCGAACGGAGACAGCACCACGCGTCGCTCCTCGTCACCCGCGCAAGGACACGGCAGGTCCCCACGTCTCCCTCGAAGCTGGCGTCCCCGCAATCGCTAATCAATGGCATTGGCCTCGAGCCGGACGGGTCACCGCCGAGCGGACGGCGAGTTCAGACGGCAGCCCAACGCCTGATCACGGTGTGGCGCCTCCGAGCGCGACCCTGGAAGAGCAGCAGCTACTACCCCGATCTCAAAGCCTCCGCCGCCTCCAACGAGGCCGCGCGCAGCGCCGGGTAGAGTCCGGCCGCCAGCCCCATCGCTGCGCCGCCGACCGCCGCCAGCGGCGCCAGCCACGGATCGAGGACCGGCACCCAGTCGCGCCACGCTGCGAACCCGACGACGACGATCACGCCGCCGCTCGCGCCGAGAATCCCGCCCACGAACCCCAGCAACGTGCTCTCCGCCAGGAAGTGCAACGCGATCTCCGATCGCCCCGCGCCCAGCGCGCGCCGCAGCCCGATCTCGCCCACCCGTTCGAGGACGCTGACCAGCGTCGTGTTCGCGATCCCAATCCCGCCGACCAGCAACGCCACGAGGCCCAGCGTCACGAACAGCGCCTGCACGTCGGACTCGATGCCCGCCTGCACCCCCCGCGGCGCCTGCGCCAGCGTCACCCGCACCTGGTCGGGGTCGTTCGGGATCAGCGCCAGCGGCGTCTGCACCGCGATCGTCGGCGCCGCCCCCAGCTCCGTGTCGAGGATCAGCCGCGACGGCGCACCGAGGTCGAACAACGCCCGCGCCGTGCCCTCGGGAATCAGCACCGCCGCCGCCAGGTCCCCCTCGCGCGCGAGCCCATCGAGGATCCCGATCACGGTGAACGGTTCGTCGCCGATGAAGATCGCCGGAGCGTGCGCCACGTCCGTGATCCCCAGCCGCTCCGCGGCCGCCCGTCCGAGGACCGCCACCCGGTCCTCCCGCTCGGAGAAGCCCACGTCCCAGGTACGCCCGGAGGACAGCGTGCTCCGCGTCGCCTCGAACAGCCCCGGCGTCGCCGCCACCACGCGCAGCCGGAAACTCGAGTCGCGCGCCAGGCGTTCGACCAGGAACGAACTGACGAGGCGATCGCCGACATCGACGTTGGCGTAGCCGCCCGCCGCGACAACGCCGTTCAGTCGCTCCAGTCGATCCTCGATATCCCACGGCAGCTCACTGACCGGCGGCGCGCCGAAGCCCGACCCGCCGGCCGGCTCGGCGACCACCTCGGTCGCCTGCAACTCATCGAGGCGTCCCACAATCTGCTGCCCCGCCGTCGTCGAGATGCCGAGCGTCGCCACCAGCGCGCAGATCCCGAGCACCGTCCCCAGCACGGTCAGCGCCGACCTCGATGGCCGCGCCAGCACGCTCGCCAGCGCCTCGTCCAGCAGGTCGCGCACCCCAACCGCGCGCAGCGCCGGCATCGAGGGCATTCGCGGCCCCGGAAGTCGCCCACTCACGCCGGCTCGTCCAGTCGCGCGCTCTGCTCCGACAGCACGCCGTCGACCATCACCAGCCGCCGCCGCGCGCGCCGGCTCACCAGCTCGTCGTGCGTGATGACGATCAGCGTCAGCCCGTCCGCCGCCAGCTCATCGAACAGATCGAGGATCGTCGCCGTGTTCCGAGAATCGAGGTTGCCCGTCGGCTCGTCGCACAGCAGCAGTCGTGGATGCGTCAGCAACGCCCGTGCGATCGCCACCCGCTGACGCTCGCCGCCCGAGAGCTGCGTTGGAGCGAACGACGCTCGGTGCGTCATCCCCACCCGTTCCAGGACCGCCTCGGCCCGCTCGATCCGTTCGCCCCGCGGCATCCGGCTGTACACGCCAGCGAGCATCACGTTCTCCAGCACGTTCCGGTGTGGCATCAGGTGGAACGACTGGAAGACGAAGCCGATCCGCCGCGCTCGCGTCGCCGCCCGCTCCCCATCCGACTGCGCCAGCACGTCCGCGCCGTCGAGCCAGTAGCGTCCCTCCGTCGGCGTATCCAGCAGTCCGAGGACGTTCAGTAACGTCGACTTCCCGGACCCGGATCGCCCCTCGATCGCGACGTAGTCCGCCTCCTCGATCGCCAGGTCGATGCGCCGCAGCGCGAGCACCGGCGGTTCGGTATCGAACGTCCGCGACACCCCCTCGAGGACCACGAGTGGGCCTTGGCCATCCGGAACCGCCGAGACTGCGGATACCGCGGGCAACCGCGATGGTCGTGCTCGAAAAGGAACGCGGATCATCCCGCTCCCACGACCACGCGGTCGCCCTCGGTCAGTTCGCCGTCGACGGGCGTCACCTCGACGAAGCCGTCCGCCCGCAGGCCAACCGTCACCTCGAGGGCCTCCACCGTCCCGTCGGCGCGCTCCACGCGCACCTGCGTGCTGCCGTCGGGGGCGGTGAACAGCGCGGCCACCGGCACCGCCAGCACCTCGCCGTCGGTCTCCGCTAGCGGAATCACCACCCGCACCGAGGCGTCCAGCAACCCCGGCGGCTGCTCGTCCGGCACGATCTCGGCGTACACCTGCTGCGCCGTCAGGCCGTTCGTCCCCGGCTCGTCGGCGACGAACGACACCTCGCCGCCCACGTCGATCCCGAGGTTGGCCGAGTCCACCGAGGCCCGCGTGCCCGGCTGCACCACCTCAGCGAAGTTCAGCGGCAACGCCGTCTCGATCACGAGCTGCGTGCCGCTCACCGTCATCAGCGTCCCGGACGGCACGTCGCCGTCCTCGACACCGACGCTGTTCACCCGTACCGGCAGCGAGTCGAAGAACACGAGCTGCGCCGCCCGCACCCCGCTGTCGTGCTCACGCAACAACGCCCCGAGGTCGCCCTGCGCCTCGGCAAGTTGCTCCTCCGCATCGTCGAGCGCGTTCCGGAGCCCGTCCGAGGCGCTCGGGTTCTTGAGCGCAATGAGCCGCAGCTCAGCCAGCGCCACCTGCTCGCGCGCATCCACGATCGCCTGCGCGCCATCAGCCGTCGCGCGCTCCAGCGTCAGCACCGCCGTGTCGAACGCGTTCCGCGCCCGCCGCTCGATGTCCGCGAGGTCGACCCGCGCAGCGTCCCAGCGTTCGTCGGGGTCGGCCACGCCGAATGCGGCCTCGGCCTCCTGCACCCGGGCGAGCACCCACTCGAGGCCGTCCACCAGCGCACTCGCCTCAGGCGACGGCTTCTTCGCCGCCGCCAGGACCGCCCGGTCGCGGCGGTCCTCGACCAGGACCCGCAGCGGCGGCGGGCCCACCCCGTCGACGAACCGACGGTTCATCTCCTCGGCCATCTCGAGCGCCGCACGCTCGCGCGCGACCTCCACCTCGGCTGCAGCGAGGTCGTCCGCCTGTTTCGCCTCCGCGTCCACGACACGCTGTCGGGCGTCCGCGACCGCCGACTGCTGTTCCAGCAGCGACAACAGCGAGGGCGCTTCGCGTGCCTCCTCGACCGACCGCTCCGCATCGCGCAGCCCCCGTTCCGCCGACTCAACCGCGTCCCGCGCTGCCTCGATCTCTGACTCCGCCGCGTCCGAGGGCCCCGCTGTCGCGTAGCCCAGCGCCGCCTGCCAGCGCCGCACCGCCGCCGACGTGTCGGCGTCGTACACGCCATCGACATCGCCCGGCTCGTACCCCAACCGTTCGAGGCCCGCCTCGAGCTGCATCACGTCGCGCCCGCGATCGCCCGGCCCGAGGTCGCGATACATCGGTGAATCGCCCTCGAGCGCCAGGACGGGCGCGCCCGACAGCTCGAACAGCAGATCGCCGTCCTCGACCGACACGCCGCGCTCCGGCGCGTCGGTCACGATGTCACCGCCCTGAGTGGCGCCCGCCGGGAACGCCACGTCGATCGGGTCATCGAACCGCGCGTCGCCGCGCGTGATCAGCGACTCCGCCAATGCCCGTCGCTCGACCGCCGCCGTCACATTCGACGCCGGCGGTGGCGCGGCATCCGCCGCGATCTGCTCCGGCGTACTGAGCAGCGACCCCGCAGACCAGCCCACACCCGCCGCGCCGACCACGCTCAGCAAGATCAACCCGACCGTGCGGTACCGCCGGCGGACAGCCCCCCGCGCGGTACGCAGATCCGAGCTGTCGACCGGGACGGGATTCGCAACGCTGACCGACGAGTTCGCGTCTTCTTCGACGTCCCCGCTAACTGCCACTGGCCGGGCCCAACAGCTGGTCGAGGATCTCCGGGTTGTCTGCGAGGAACGTTCGCTCGATCACCTCGCGGACCTCCTGCTCAACCTCCGAGACATGCTCGTCTCGGCACTGCGAGCCGACCGCGGCGATTTCGCGCTCCTCGTCCTGCAAGGCCTCAAGCGCGGCGACGTCGTAGTCCGGTTCCTGCTGAACTGGCGTCCCCTCGACCACCGTGAATCCACCCCCGGCGCGTGGAGACTGCTGCCCGGTGATCGCCTCGAAGCGCGCGCCGAGGTCGCGGATGATCTCCTCTTCGTCCGAGAACGGATATCCGGCGTCCGCCATGCAGCTCGCCCACGACTCCCACGCCTCGAGCACGCGCGAGTCGGCCTCGACCTGCTCCGACATCTCCTGCATCTGCGCGAACAGGTCCGGCGAGAACGAGAGCGGCTGCTCCTCGCCATACACCTCGAGCTTGGCGGCCGCGGTACAGCCGCCGTTGCCGCCGAGGACGAAGCTGCTCCCGTCGCCCGACGCATTGCCACCACCCACGACCGCGCCGCCCGAAGACGTCACACCACTCGAGGTGGTTCCGTCAGGCTGCGCCCCGTAGAGCGCGTCGAAGTAGGCGCTGCGTTGTGACTCGCTCAATGACTGGACGTACGGCTGATTCGGGTCCTCGGGAATCCCCGCGCCAAGGCCAAGGTCTCCGATCAGGCCGCCGATCAGGGTGCTGACGCCGTAGCCGAATTGCTCGGCGAAGCCGCTCTCGTCGAACTCGCCGATGAACACATCGCCGCCACTCGCGCCCGGCGTGTACTCGAATCCCTGCTCCGTCATGCAGCCCTGGATCGCCGCTTCGATCACGAGCTGGTTCTCGGCCATCACCGCGCTCCGCGCAGCGAACGCCTCCGCAATCGTCTGCGGCCGCTCCTCGGGGTTGGGCGTCGCCGTCGAGGTCGCCTCGTCGTTCGCCGTCGCTCCCGGTGACGCATCGTTTGAGGTAGGCGGGTCGGCTTCGTCGCCACACGCCGCTGCGAGGGCCAGCAATCCGACCGCCGCAGCCACAAGCCATCGCACGCGCACGGGCATCCTCCACTGGTTCGGGTGGGTGAACTTCACTCCAACCAGCGAAGCGGTCTGAGGCGTCACGGCGGTGCAGGCGACGCTCAGGTGTTGTGAAGGTTCGAACGGAACCCCTTCACAGCTTCTTCATCACTGAAGGCGCGCCCCTACTTACAGTGAGATCGCACCTCTGCGCGCGGCGATCCGGAGCCTGTGGCCGAACACATCCTCGTCGTTGAAGACGACCCCAAGACCGCGGACCTGGTTCGCCTCTACCTGGAGCGGGAGCGCTACGCCGTCCAGGTCGAGGTAGACGGTCAGGCCGGCATCGACGCTGCATTCGCCACCGAGCCCGATCTGATCGTGCTCGACATTATGTTGCCCGGCGTCGACGGCATCGATGTCTGCCGCGCTGTCCGCGAACGCTCCGAGGTGCCGATCATCATGGTCACCGCGCGCGGCACTGAGGCCGATACACTCCTCGGTCTCAGCTTCGGCGCCGACGACTACATCACCAAGCCCTTCCGCCCGCGCGAACTCGTGGCCCGCGTCCAGGCGGTCCTCCGCCGCGCCGCCGCAAGCAGCTCCGAGGGCGACCCGCTGCTCCGCATCGACAACCTTGAGGTCGACACCCGCGCCCACGAGGCCCGCCTCGACGGCGTGCCGATCGCGCTGACCCCTCGCGAGTTCCGGCTCCTCGAAACCCTCGCCCGCTCACCCGGCCGCGCCTTCTCGCGCCACGAGCTGATGCAGGAAGCCTTCGGCTACGAGTACGACGGCCTCGACCGCACCATCGACGCCCATATCGCCAACCTCCGCCGAAAGGTCGAGCCCGACCCCGCGGACTTCCGTTACATCCAGACCGTCTACGGCGTGGGTTACCGCGCACCGGGAGGCCCCCATGTCGCTTCGTGATCCGCTGCCGCGCGGTGGCTGGTGGCCGTCCAGCCTCGGCACCCGCGTGCTGCTCCTCACCTCGGCGATCGCCGTCACCGGCATCCTCGCCGTCACAGCGCTCTCCGCCCGCGCCGCCCAGCAGAGCGTCGACCGCCAGTTCGACGTGAACGCTCAGAACGCGCAGGCGATCGCTGGGACCGTCCTCTCCGCGATCCCCGTCGGTTCAACGACTGCATCGGCCACGTTCGTCGAACCGCTGCAGGGGGGCTCCAACTTCTCCGTGCCCGCGGACGTCGTGGTGGCGTCCGACGCCGTCACTGCCACCGATGCCAACGACCTGCTGACGAGCACGCTCACCGCGGCGGAGCTACGTGACCACTTCGGCACATTCTTCCTCGACGCGCCGCCGGTCGTTGTCTACGAATTCGCGGGGGCACCGACAGATGTCGCGCTCTCGGGCGGCGGCTTCCTCAGCGGCGCGACCGCGATCCCCGCTGACGGCCCACTGCCATGGGAACTCGCCGTCGACGACCGGGGTGCCGTCTACATCGGCCTCGACGACCGTCTGGCCGCCACGCTCAGCGACGACGGCTCCTCGCTACTGAACGACGTGAACCGCAACCTCCTGATCACTGCCCTCACCGCGATCGGCATGACCGTCGGAGTCAGCTTCGTCGCCTCCCGCACCGTCACACGCCCGGTCCTCGAACTGACCGGCGCCGCGCGCCGCCTCGAGGACGGCGATCTCGCGCAGCGCGTCGCGACCAGCGGTAAAGGCGAGGTCGGCGAACTCGCCGCCGCCTTCAACTCGATGGCCGACACAATGGAACGCCAGGAGGAGCTGCGCCAGAGCCTCGTCAGCGACGTCGCCCACGAACTGCGCACGCCGATCCAGAACCTCGTCGGCCAGCTCGACGCGGTGGCCGACGACCTCCTCGAACCGGACGAAGCCACGCTCGGCTCGATGCGCGACGACGCGCTGCTGCTCGCACGCCTCGTCACCGACCTCAACGAGCTCGCCCAGGCCGAGGCCGGTCAGCTCCCGCTACACCCCGCGCCGATCGACCTCGTCGCCACGCTCGACCGCGTCGTCCGCTCGGCCCAGCCGCGCGCCGAATCCGAGGGCATCACGCTCACCCTCGAGGCTGACGTCGACGCCCTCGAGCTGACCGGCGACCGCGAGCGCGTCGCCCAGGTCGCCCACAACCTCGTCGACAACGCGCTCACCAACACCCCCGCCGAGGGCGCCGTCATCGTCCGCATCGCCACGACCGAGGACAGCGCAACATTCGAGGTGACGGACACCGGCCGAGGCATCGCGCCGGAGCACCTGCCGCACCTCTTCGATCGCTTCTATCGCGTCGATCCCTCGCGCAGCCGCGCCACCGGTGGCGCAGGACTCGGCCTCGCGATTGTGCAGCGCCTTGTCACCGCCCACGGCGGCAGAGTCACCGCGACCAGCCCCGAAGGTGAAGGCAGCACGTTCACGGTCACGCTCCCACTCGCGCAGCAAGCGGCTGCGGACTAGCGGCGAGGGGAGCAACGAGCGCACTACACTCGGCCACCTGCGACCCCGAGAGGTGACCTCCATCGATCCCATCGACGCCAGCTCCGTAGCCACGCTGCACGCTGCGTTCCGCGTCGCCCGCGCCGATTTCGAGGACGCCGTCCGCGCCGCCGCCGGCCGCTGGGAAGACAAGATCCTCGAACCGGAGGTCGGCGGCGGCGAGCCGTGGCCGCCGCACATGGCCGCCGCCCATGCGCTCCTCGGCGAGCGCTGGCGATTCCGCCACATCGAGGAGATCCTCGCGCAGCCGCCTGACGCCGCTACCGTCAGCGCCGAGGCGTTCGCCTCCACCCCTGCTGGCCAGCAAGAACTCGAACAGCGCCGCGCCCGCTACGCCGCCCTCGACGGAGCCGAGGCCACGATCGCCGCGGCCGCCACCGAATGGCCCGAGATCGATGCCACCTACGCCCGCCTCGAAGACCGCGATCTCACGCGCCCGGCCGGCCTCTTCGAGGGCCAGCTCGGCTACCTCGAGTCGCAGGGGCAGCCGCCCAGCGACGACATTCGTGGCTGCCTCATCCTCGCGGTGGTCCACCTGACCGACCACGCCCAGCAGCTCCGCCAGGCGGTCAGTTAGCACAGCTCCGCCAGGCTGTCAGCTGGCGCAGCTCCGCCGGGCGGTCAGCCGGCGAATCCTCGATTCCGGTCCGGAACCAACCGCAGCCGAAGCGAGATCGGCGGCGCGGAGGAACTCCGCCCTACGGGAACATCGCCGGGCCGTTGTCCGGGAACGGATCGTTGTAGTCGGGCTGCATCGTCTGGCCCGCCACATAGAATCCGTCCGCCGATGGCGGGAGCAGTTCCTCGTCGACCGTCAACTGCAACGTCTGCGCGTCCAACCACTCCCACATCCCGAGCACCCCGTCCTCCGGCGGCCCTAACTCGATGCGGTTGAAAATCGGGCCCGGCTCGATCTCGTGCGCCTGCGCCAGCGGCGCGCCACCGGAGTTCGCGAAGTAATCGAACTCCAGGTCCGGGCCGATGTGATGGAAGTCGCCCCAGATCCCATCGACGATCCCGGTCGTCGGATCGTTGTCGAGGTCGAACCCAATCGTCAGCTGCCAGTCGTCGGTTGCCGGCGGCGCGCGGAACTTGACCACGATCGACAGCGGGCTGGCCCGCGAAATCTCGACGGTCTCGATGTCGGGCGGCATGCACACCGGCGCCGCCTCGTAGTCGGAGTTCCGCTGGCAGTCGTTCTGTCCGTCTGCGTACGGCCCCCACGTTCCCGAGACCATGGCATCGTCGTCCGCGGCCTCAGTCGGCTCCGCCGTCGCTTCGTCGGTCGCGGCGGCAGTTGGCTCGTCCGTCGCCGCGGGGGCCGCATCCGTCGCGGTCGGCGTGCTCGTCTCATCGCTGCCGCTGGTGCAGGCGACGAGCAATCCGAGGACTGCAATAGTCAAGATCAGCGTGAAACGGCGCATCGGCGGCAACCTCTCGGCGGGCGCCCCACCTCACGGCCCTCAGCCGCGAGTGAGCGCACGCGAACGCCGCCACGATACCCCACCCGGCTGCGGGACATCCGAACGGCGACGAACGGGCGCCCCGAACTCTGGTCAGTCGCCCAACGTCTCGAGGAACGCCCCGATCGCCGCGTTGTATGGCTCCGCCGCCTCGTAGTAGACGTTGTGCGGAGCGCCCTCGATCTCCACGAGCTCGGCGTGCTCGACCAGCGCATCCAGGCGGCGCGCGGGTTCAAGGAACCGGTCCTTCGTCCCGACCACCACCAGCAGCGGCGACTCGATCGAGCCGACCCGCTCGCCCAGAGCCGCTCGCTCCTTGGTCGTGCGCGCCGCCGGCGTCCGAGGGTGACGCAGCGCCTCGAGGCGCGTCGCCGTCGAGCGGATCCGCAGATACCGCTCGAACATCTCCGGTCGGGCCGCCTTGAACTCGTCGGTCAGCGAATCACCGATCGGCAGGAACAGCGTCTCCAATTCCAGCGGCGGTCGCGCCGCGGGGGCACTCTGACCGGGCGGCTGCACGCCCATCCCCGAGGGGATCAGTCCGCGCGCCTCACCCGGATGCCGCGTCGCCCAGCGCAGGAGCGTGTTCGCCCCCATCGAGTTGCCCGCGAGGATTGGCCGCTCGATCTCGAGCGCGGCCAGGAAGCCCTCCAACTCGTCGGCGCGATCGGGCTCATCCTCATCACGCGGCGAGTTCGCCGAATGGCCGTGGTTCACGCTGTCGTAGGCGATGCAGCGATAGCGATCGCTGAACACCTCGAACTGTTGCCACCACGCCTCGGAGCACGAGGAATTGCCGTGCAGGAACAGCAGCGGCCGTCCGGCGCCCGCCTCCACGTAGTAGGTGTCAGTCCCGTTCACATCGACCCAGGCCATGGGGCCTCCTCCTACCCGCCGTGCGGCATCGGATCCGTTCGCCGTGCTAGTCCAGGCTGAACGGCGGGTAACGATCCGTCAGCATCAGGAGCGCGTACGCCTCGACTCGCAATGCCCAGCGGCCCACCCCGACCACGTACTTGAACAGGCCCTCGGGATAGCGGCCGGTGAACAGGATCGCGAACCACGCGATCACAATCGCGAAGAACGCACCGATCGCGAGCACGATCAACACCAGGTAGTGCGGGATCGCCAGCAGCCACTTCACCAGCGGCAACCAGCGGTTGAGATCGTTCGCCGCGTCGGGGTAGTCGAGTTCCAGGTGCACCGACTGCTCGTCCTCGGTCGAGGGGTACTGATCGGTCAGCAGCGTCGCGTACGCGCCGACCCGGCTGCTGAACCGTGCCAGGCCGAGCGCAAAGTCAAACCACCACCGGGGGTAACGCTGACGGAACAGAATCATCAGCGCGGTCGCCACGGCGAGGCCCCCGCCGATACCGCCACCCGACGTCTGCACCCACTCGCCAGTCGATGACTGCCCGTACTGATCACCGCTGGCCGTCAGAATCGAGAGCAGGATCACGATCGGAATCAGCCAGAGGATCCGCAACAGCGTGGTCAGCCGGTCAAGTTCCTCCGGATAGTCGATTTGCAGTCGCGCCGCGTAGTCGCTCGTCTGCGTCGCCATCATTCCGTCCTCTCTGCCGCCGCCCGTCGAGGCGGCTCGAACACCCGCACGATACGCCCGCGCAGCCGCCGCTGCGGCTCGCCCACCTCAGCGGCCATGACCGTAGCGCCGCGGATCGCCGTGAAGCCCCGCCACGGTCCAACCGTCAACACAGTGAGAGCACGGACGCTGCAGCGATTTGGGGAAGCCAATGAAGTACTCGAGAACCAGCGCGAGCGTGTCCAGCTCGTCGCGCAGCTCCGGACGCTCCCGTCCGGCTTCTGTGACGACCCGCGCGACGTCGACCAGGACGTCTGCGCCCCGGTCTAAACGCACGGCGCTGATCGAACGGAACGGCCACCTGCGGGTGGCCGTTCTGATCGAGGCCGTAGCACCGCCCGAGGCCGCGCAGCGGTCAGCCGCTAGGCCGCCTCGGCCGTTCCAAGGCGCGGTAGCCGCACGGTGAACGTGGAGCCCTGCCCCGGTTCGCTGTCCACGCTGATCGAGCCGCCCATCGATCGCACGAACTCGTCGACGATGTAGAGCCCCAGGCCGGTACCGCGGATCGAGGCAGTATCGCGGTCCTGCACTCGCCGGAACCGGTCGAAGACGTGGGACAGCTCTGCCGCCGGAATCCCAATCCCGTGATCGCTGACCGCGATCCAGACCACATCGGTATCAGCGCCCACGTGCACCCCGATCGTGCCGCCGGCCGGGGAGTACTTCAGCGCGTTGTCGATCAGATTCAGCAGTACCTCGCGCAGCTTGCCGGTATCCGCCACCGCCCAGAACACCCCGTCGATCTCGTACTGCAGGACGTGCGTGGTATCCGCCGTACGCTCGCTGAAATGCGAACGGACATCCTCGATCACGACCCCGATCTCGACGGCGCTCACCTCCAGCGCCAGCGAGCCCGTATCGATCCGTGAGACGTCGAGGAGTTCATCGGCGATCGAGCTGAGCCGAGCCGCCTCGGCGGCGATCCGAGTCGCCCAGCCGCGCGCCTCTTCGTCCAGTCCATCATGCTCCCGCAGCAGCTGAGAGAACCCCAGAATGCCGGTCAGCGGGGTCCGTAGCTCATGAGAGGCCACCCCGATGAACTCGGTTTTGCGGAAGTCCAACTCCCGCGCGGCCGTCACGTCGCGAACCAGCGCGCCGAACCCGGGCCCCTCCGACCAGACATCGATCACCGGGAAGCAGGTGACCTCGAACACGCGGCGCCGGTCGCCGTCCACCACGATGTCGAACGAAGGTTGGTCCTCGAGATGCGTCCGCGCGTCCTCGAAGGCGTGGGCGAACTCCTCGGGGTCGACCAGGCGCCGGCTCATCGCCCGCGCCAGCACCTTCAGCGGCCGCCCAACGGTGACGTCCGGAGGCACGCTCGTGAACGCGGTCAGGTGCGAGTTGCAATACGCGACCGTGCCGCTCGGATCGGCCAGCAGCAGGCCGGCACTCATGCTCTCGGCCAGCGCCACGAACTGTCGGCGCTCGCGCGCGATCGAGTCCTTCGCCGCCTGGAGCGCCTCCCGCGACTCGTGCCGTTCCGTGGTGTCGCGGAACACAACCTGCATCGATCGCATCACCCCGGCGACCCGTCGTGCCTGCGCATTCCCCTCGACGACGATCGCTTGCCCGTCCTTCGTGTGAATCGTGAGCTCCGCCGGTGACGGATTGAACCCGCTCGCCGCCAGCCCGAAGTGTTTGAGGGCCACGGGGTACGACTGGCGTGCCAGAATCCCGACCGCCAGGAAATGGCGTCCCAGGACGTCGTCTCGTGAATAGCCCGAGATCTGCTCCGCCGCCCGATTGAAGACCGTCAGCCGGCCGACGCCGTCGACCTCAATGATCGGATCGGCGGCCAGTTCGATTCCACCGCTCGTCAGCGTTGGGCTGCCCGCGCCACGGATCGCGTATCCGACTGCGGCCGCCGCAAACGCGAGTAGCGAGCGCTGACCCCAGCGTCCCAACTGCATCCGCGATCCGATCCGGTCGTCGCCTGTTCAAACCCGATCGTCGGCAGAAGCGCAGGCGCTCGCAGTCGGGGCGAACACCGCCAAACGGGATAGAACCCTTGGGAATACGCTCGCGGCAGGGTCGGGGGCTACGTCGCCGTGCTCGCCTCGTCCACACGCGGCACGTCGACCGTCCGCAGCGGCACGCGCACCGTGACGCCTGTGCCAACTCCGCTGCCCGAGAACACGTGGGCTGTCCCGCCCAACGCCGCGCATCGCTCGCGGAGTGAACGCAGCCCGAACGATGTCGACGAGGTCGTGGCCGGATCGAAACCGCTGCCGTCGTCCGTAACCACCAACTCCACCGACTGGTCCCGCTCGCGGAGAGTCAACGACGCTTCCTGCGCGCGCGCGTGGCGCTGCACATTCGAGATCAGCTCTTTCGCCATCAGCTGGATCCCGCGTGCGAGTTCAGTGTCGATGTCAGCAGACAGCTCCACCTCAACCGACCACGTCGGTTGCGTGATGCCGCGCACCATCTCCGTGATCCGCGCGCGCAACAGGTGCGGCTCAGCTTGCGTCACGCTGTCCCCACCCGTCAGCTCACGCATGTAAGCGCGGATATCGGCGATCACCGCGTTCAACTCGACGACTGTCCGCTCGGCCACCTGCTCCGCCGTCACCGCCTCGGTCCGCGCCCAGGAACGGAGCGCCAGACCGGCTGCGTGGACCGACTGGATGATGTCGTCGTGAAGGTCGCGCGCGATCCGCTCGCGTTCGAGCTGGCGCTGTACCTCCTCGATCAGCTCACGATGCTCCTGCTCCGCCTCGCGGCGCGCCGTTACGTCGCGGGCGATCCCCTCCACTGCCACGACCTCGCGGTCTTCTACCACCGGCGTGATCGAGGTCTCCATCCAGCGAGACTCGCCAGCAACCTCGATCTGCGTCAGCTCGATCCTCGGCTCATTTCGTGTACTCAGCATCGCGATCATCGTCTCGTGGTCGTCCTCGTGCACGACCTCCCGCCACAGATCGGGATCGGCGTAGAACTCCTCCGGCGAATGACCCAGCACACGCGTGGCCGCCGGGCTCATGTACTCGAAGCCGGCCGCCGTTCCGATGCGGTAGCGGAAAATCACGTCCTCCGAATGTTCGGAGAGCAAACGGTGACGCTCTTCGCTCCGACGAAGCGCGCGCTCGGCCTGCTTCCGCGCCGTGACGTCGCGCACGACCGCGATCGTGAGTCCGGCTGCATCGCTGGGACTGAGGCTGATCTCGACCGGGAACTCGCTGCCGTCGCGCCGGCGCGCCTCCAGCTCACGACCGCTCCCCATCGGGCGAAGGCTCGGATCGTCTTGATAGACCTCGCGATGATTGACATGAACGCCGCGACGGCCGATCGGTACCAATATCTCGATGCGTTGCCCGACCAGCTCCTCGGCCTCGTAGCCGGTGAGCGCACTGAGTTGCTGATTCGCGAACACGATCGCGCCCGTGCGATCGACCAGCAATACACCGTCCGGCGCGTCCTGCACGATCGACTCGAAGATTGAGGTCGAGAGTTGCGGATCCATCCGTCATCGCCTTCCAGCATGAAAACGGTACCCAACACCCGGACCCGAGGACAACGACCGCGGCGTGGACCGTCCGCCGCTACGGAGCGCCACCGACTCGCCGGTCAGGATGAGGTAAGTCGGCCGCGAGGCTCATACCCTGCTCTCGATGACTCGCCGCATCGGCCGCCCGCCGCACCCCGACGTGCTCACCCCCGCCGAGTGGCGGGTTCTGGACCACCTCCGCGCGGGCCGTGCGAACGCCGAGATCGCCGTCCGCCTCGGCATCTCCGTGAACACCGTCCGCACCCACGTCTCCAACATGCTCGCCAAGCTCGAGGTCCCTGACCGTCACGCCCTCGCCGCCTGGGACGGTCAGCCGAAACGCCGTTTCGGCTGGCTCCCGCCGCTCCCCCCGATCGCCCTCGGCCTCTCCGTCGTCCGAGGCGCCACGATCGCCGGCGGCGCCGCCGCAGCCGCGGCGGTCGTCGTCGCGATCGTCCTCGCCACCAGCGGCGGCAGCGAGGAAGCGCGCACCAACGTCCTGCTCCGGATGGGCGATTCGCCACTCGGCTCGCGCCTCGTCCCGCTCGACCCGCTCACCGGTGCACCGCTGGCGAACGCCGAGACACTCGACCTCACCGAGCGCTACGGCAACCCAATGACCCGGGATGGCAGCCTCCTCTGGCACAGTCCCCGCCCAGAGGAACCACCGCCTCCCGCAGAGACCCTGATCACGGTGGTGAGTGGCGGAGCGTTAGGCCTCGCAAGTCCCGCTCGCTCGAGCCGTGCTGACGGAACAGTCCAGCGGTGGACGATACCCGGCCGCGACGAACTAGGATTCATCGGGTTGTACCCACCGCCCCTGAGCGCACCGCACACATCGGTGTACGGCGTTCGCGCCTTCTTCGGCGCGGGACCAGACGAGATCTGGGCGTTCGATCTCGACTCCGGTGATTCGAACTTGCTAATCGAGGTCCCTGGCGCAGCTGGCCTTGCCGAGACCCCCGACGGACGCCTCTTCGCGGCCATCCACTCGGAACGGCTGAACCTGCTCGAGTTCGACATCGAGATTGGTGGGGCGGTGTTTGACCGCTATCTCGCAGATTCTCAGGACTACGTCATCCAGCTTGATCCGCAGGACGGCAGCGAGCTCGCACGCGTGCCCGTGGGCGGTGTGATCGCCTCGATCCTCCTCGCTCCCGACGACGACACGCTCTACGCACTCGGTGCCTCGGATCGCTCCATCACCGTCATCGACCTCAACACAATGGAGAGCGAGCGAAGGGCGCTCCCGCCCGGCGGCCCCCAGCCCGGCATCCTGTACAGGGGCCCGGTCGTCATGGCGTTGACATCGCCAAACGGCCAGTTCCTCTATCTGGCCGGCACGGACTCGTCGAGTTGCTTCCAACCCGACGTACCGTGTCAGTCCGAGCCACTGGGATTCCGCGCGATCGACTTGGCGACGATGGAGCTACGCTACGCCGATGCGGCGCCCTCCCTCTTCGCTCGTTCAGCGGACGGCGACTGGATCGTCACCGTGACCCGCACCCCCGCTGGATCCGAGTTCGGCCTCGATCCTCGACCCACCGGCGGCGGCCTGAAGGTGATCGACGCGCGCACCTTCGAGGTCGTCGCCCACTTCGAACCGGACGCCTTCTTCGAATCCGTCGTGATCGGCGGCAGTAGCCGCTATGCCTACGCGACGAAGGAGCTGCCAACCTTCGCGGGCAACCGGAACGACTGCACCGAGGACTGCGCGACCGTCTCCGTCATCGAACTCGACCATCTCGAGGTCATCGCCACCCACACCTACGACGAGCCGATTCAGTGGCTCACCATCGTCGAGTAGCCCTCGACATCCGCTACGCTCCCGCCAACGGCCGTATCGAGGCCAGCCGTCAGATCCGAGGAGCCAGCGATGACCACCGCCCAACCGAACCCGATGGCCGATCGCCTGGCCCGCTTCCGCACCGACTGCCCCGGCGCCGGCCAACCGTTCCCCGCCGTCGAGAGCGTCACGCTCGAGGGCGATGCGTGGAACCTCGACGCGCTGCAGGGCCGCGTCGTCGTCCTCGAGACCGGCGCCTTCACCTGACCGCCCTTCCGGGGGGAGGTTCCTCCCATGGAGCAGCTCGCGGCCGAGTTCGCCGACATCGCCTCGTTCTTCACCGTCTGGGTGCGTGAGCCGCACGCCGGCGGTAACTACCCGCAGCCCACGACGAGCGAGGAGCGCCAGCAGTACGCCCGCGACTTCGTCGCCGACCACGACGCGAAGATCGCCGTCCTCGTCGATGACATGGCCGGCAGCCTCCACCAGCTGATGGGCGGCTTCCCCAACTCCACCTACGTCATCGACGCCCGCGGCCACGTCGCCTACCGCGCCACCTGGAACGACGCCCGCGAGGTGCGCCGCATCCTCGAACGCCAGCGCGAGATCCTCAACCGCCGCCAGGCCGGAACCGCCCTCGGCATCCCGCGTTGGAGCGAAGAAGTCAGCCCCGCCCTCGCCGACGACCCCGACGCCGAATCCGTCGTTTCAATCGAAGTCTGGGAGCAAGCCGAGAACTACGAGGAACCCGAACGCTTCCTCGGCCCGGAGCGCGCCGAACACATGCGCGCCACCTACGAGCGTGCCACCGGCCGCGAAAGCGTCCGGCCCGCCTAGCCGCGGGACGACAGCCAAAACACCCAGCCAAGGACAGGAGGATCGCGATGAAGGACCACGAAGGACTGACATTCGAGCAGGTAGGGGGCGTCGCGACGATCACGCTCAACCGACCGGAGCGACTGAACGCAATCCTCTTCTCAATGATCGAGGGCATCACCGAACTGGTCGACGAGCTGGGGCGCGACGACGACGTGCGCGCGATCGTCATCACTGGCAACGGACGCGCGTTCTCCTCGGGCGACGACATCGTCGGTGGGATGGGCGAGCGCGGCGATCAGTGGCGTCAGGGCGTCGGGCTCTTCACGGACCTCGGGCCGCACCACCGGATGGTGAAGACCATCATGGAGGCGCCCAAGCCCGTGATCGCCGCGATCAACGGCCGTTGTCATGGTGCCGGCTGGGTCACCGCGCTTGCCTGCGACTTCCGAGTCGCCCGCGATGACGTGCTGATCGGCGACATCCGATCCGGCAAAGCGATCTTCGCCGGCCAGACCGTGCCGCTCATCCTCCCGCGCCTGATCGGCCAGGCGAGGGCCATGGACTTGCTGATGACCGGTCGCGTGATCGATGCCGCCGAAGCCGAGCGCTACGGCATCCTCGCCCGCGTCTGGCCCGCGGACGACTGGGACAGCGAGCTGGCGACGTTCGTCGGGGAACTGGCCGAGGGACCGACCAAGACCTACGCCGCCTGGAAGATGACCGTGAACCGCTCCGTGCTCGCAGAACTCGATGGCTACGTCGACTACGAGCGTCGGATCGCCACGCTCTCACGCGCCACCGAAGACGCTCAGGAAGGACCGCTCTCGTTCCGCGAGAAGCGCGATCCAACCTTCACCGGCCGCTAGCCGGTTTGATCCCCGGCTGCGAGGCCCTTTGACAGCGGCACTACGCCGCTGACAGGATCTCGCGCGTTCGCCCGGTGGGTACGCGCTCGCGCCCCAACCGTCAGCTCTGGAGCAAAACCAACGTGACCGAACACTCCTACTTCGACCTCCACGTCCACTCGACCGACGGCTCCGACGACGCCGGCGGCACCGTCGAGGGCTACTGCAAGTGGGTCGAGGCCCGCCGCAAGAGCGGCTACCACATCGACGGCTTCGTGCTCACCGAACACCGTCGCTTCCTCGCCGACGCCGACTACTCCGCCCTCAGCGAGCAGTACGACGTCCGCATCCTGCGCGGCATCGAGGTCGAGACGGACGTCGGCCACGTCCTCGTCTACGGCGTCAACGACGACTTCCTCTCGCGCTTCGATCTCAGCGACATCGCCCTGCCCTACGCCGACGTCTTCGCGGCGGCCGAGGAGACCGGAGGCATCGCCGTCGGCGCGCACGCCGGCCGTCCGCGCATCGGCCTGGTCGAGCACGTCGGCGAACGCGGCGTCTCCCTGGAGACGGTCGGCATCATCGAGGCCCTCAACGGCGGCAGCAGCGACTACGAGAACGGTCAGTCCTTTGACCTCGCGAAGGCGCACGGCCTCCAGACCGTCGGTGGTTCTGACGCGCACTTCGTCTCGGCGCTCGGCCGCTGCGTCACCGAGTTCGACGTGACGGTGACCTCGAACGATGAATTGGTCGCGGCGCTGCGCAGCGGCGCGTTCCGCCCCGTCCGCATCGAGGACACCCGCGAAGGCGCGACCCGCAAGGAGCTGCCCTCCGCGGCGCACATCCCGGCGACCAGCGGCCAGGGCGACCTCGGCGGCGACGCCGTCGAGCTGGACGAGACGGTGATCGGCCAGGAGGTCCACGCCGGCTCGCTCGAGGTGACCCTCGAGTCGATCGCCAACTACTGCGAGGCCCTCGAGGAGACGAACCCCCTCTACACCGACGCCGCCTGGGCCGAGCGCGAGGGTCCATACGGCACCATCGTCGCGCCGCCGGGCATCCTCAATACCGCGAAACTGCGCCCGGGCCCGGATCCGCAGGTCCGCTTCGGCGACCAGTCGTTCATGGCCGGATCACGCCTCGAAACGTTCGCGCCGATCCGCCCCGGCGACACGATCGAGGCACACACGCAGGTGAAAGAGGTCTACGAGAAGACCGGCCGCAGCGGCCGAATGGTCTTCATCGTCCGCCGCACCCGCTACGCCAACCAGGATGGCCTCGACGTCGCCGCCACCGAGAACTCAGTCGTCCAGCGGCAGGTTAAGGCGCTCGACGGCTAGTCCACCCGCGCGCAGATGATTCGCCTACGCCAGCGCTTGTTGATGAACAGGCCCAAGGAGCATCCGATGTCCGACCCGATGGAGCAGCGCTACTTCGAAGACGTCAACCTCGGCGACGAGTTCGAGGAAATACAGCAGCCCACCTCCGAGCACGTCCAGCAGTTCCTCGGCCAGAACGCCCGCGGCGGTCGCGACGGCAGTGACCGCGGTGCCGGCCGCTTCTCCGATACCGCCGCCGCGCGTAGCCAGGGCCTCGAAAAGCCGATCGTCCCCGGCACGATGTCGATGGCGATGATTACCCGTCTCGTCACCGACTGGATGGGCCCGCTCGGCCACATCGTCGAGCTGGACGTCAGCTACCGGCGCCCGGTACTGCACGGCGACGAGCTCCGCACGGTCGCCCTCGTCACCGACGCCGAAACCGAGCCCCGCGTGCACCTGGACCTGCTACTCGAGAACGAGCGCGGCGAGCGTCCGCTCCAGGGCACCGCCATCGTCACGCTGCCAACCCGGGACTAGCGCTCGGCCGAGCGCGTCGAGGACCACGCCCCTACCGAGGGCGTCCCAGCACCCAGTACATCGACGCCCAGGCAGCGAGCGCCCACGCCACGAGGATCGCGAGCGACCGGCCGACATCGACGCCGAGATCAGCGGTCAGCCCGCCGCGCATCGCATTCGCCATGTGCTGGAACGGCAGCCACTCGTGCGCCGTCTGCAGCCAGCCCGGCAGCCGCTCCGCCGGATAGTTGATCGGTGAGAACAAGAACATCGCGATGAAGAGCAGGTTCCCGATCGCGCTCGTCACCGCCGGCTGCGCCGTGACGTGGCCGATCGCCGCACCGACCGAGGTCGTCGTGACCAGGATCAGCAGGATCGCCGGCACGAGCGTCAGACTCACGTCCAGCTCGATGTCGTAGCGCAGCTCCGCCAGCACCAGGGCGATCGTCGCCCCGGGCGCCGAGACCACGACGAAGATCGTCAGCGTCGCCAGCATCATCGCCACCCGCGGGACCGGCAGCGCCCACTGGTAGTCATGCGAACCCTCGGCACGCCGTTGCGCGATGATTGAGGGCACGAACGTCAGCCCGACGGTGATCAGAGCCAGCAACGTACTACCCGTGGCGAAGTACAACGCCTGCTGCGACGGCACCACGTCGTAGAAGAACCCGAGGCCAATCACCGAGCCGCCGTAGAGCGCGATCTGCACGATCAGCAGCAACGGCAGCACGAGCCGCATGTTCCCCAGCTCCCAGCGCAGCATCAGCAGGTAGCTCCGCAGCCACCAACCGAGGCCGTCGACGCGCGGCGCGGTCCACCCTCGGTTGGCCGGGCTGGCCTCGAGGTCTACGTGTGGTGTGGTCATGCGACCGATACCTCCTCCGCGGATCGCGCGCCGTCCGCGTCGGGCTGCGGACCGACCAGGCGCGCGTAGCTGTCTTCGAGCGTGGTCGCACCAAGCTCGTACTCCTCGGCGACACCGTCCTCGACAAGCGAGCGCGCCCAGTGCAACGCGTGTACCGCGTCCGTCTCGCGCAGCAGCACGGCCAGCCGACGCCCGGTCACCGACTGCTGGTCTCCGAACGTGGGCACCGAGGGAGCATCCACTTCCGGCTCCAGCGACACGACCAGCCGCACCGAGTCGCGGGCGTCCTCCTTGAGCACCGCCGGCGTCCCGCTCGCCAGCACTCGACCGCCATCGATCACCGCCAGTTCGTCGACCGCTCGCTCTGCCTCGAGCACGTTGTGCGTCACCAACAGCACCGAGGACCCGCCGTCCGCCAGCCGCCGGATTTCGCGCCAGAGCAGACGGCGTCGCAACGGGTCCACATCGTTCGTCGGCTCATCGAGTACGACGATTCGCCCCGGCGCCGCCGCCGCCATCGCGAAGCCGACCAACCGCTGCACGCCGCCGGACAGCTCGCTGCCGAGCCGATCCGCCCACGGCTCCAGCTCCAACGCGGCCAGTAACTCCTCGGAACGTGCGCGCGCCCGCTCACGGTCGACGCCCCGAATGCGCGCCACCAGCTCGATTGCGAAGCGCGTCCGCAGCGACTGGATCGGCGGCGACTGCTGCGGCAACGAGGAGCACAGCGCTCGCGCCGCCGACGCGTCCGCGGTCAGGTCCGCCTCACCGAGGCGAATCGACCCGGAGGTCGGACGGATCTGCCCGATCACCTGGTTCACCAGCGTCGTCTTGCCGGCTCCGTTCGGTCCCAGCAGGCCGAACACCTGGCCCGGACCGATTTCCAATGACACGTCATCGTTCGCCCGGACATCGCCGGGGTAGACCTTCGTGACCTCGACGATCGACAGTGGTGCGGTCGCGATCGCGGTGCGAGACATCGGGTCCTGCCCTTCTCGGAAGGCCCCGCTGGTCGCGTTTTGGGCCGATCTGTTAATATCTCGTATCGCGAGATGATCGCAGTCTAAGGGAGTTGAGCGGCGTGTCAACGTCCGACGAGCGCAACTCTGACCGGAGCGAGCACGATGCGCTGCTGGTCGATCTCGCAGCCGCTTCAGCGCGCCTCCGCTACGAGACCACGCTTCACGCCGACGCCCTCGCCGCCACGCTCGGCATTGGCCACGCCGACTTCGCCTGCCTGACGCTGCTGTTCCTCGAGGGCGCGGCGACGCCCGGACGGCTCGGGGAGGTCACCGGCCTCAGCAGCGGCGGCGTCTCCGGTGTCGTCGACCGCCTCGAACGAGCGGGCTACGTGCAGCGCGCGGCCGACCCCGCCGACCGACGCCGCGTCGTCGTCGCGCTCGACCCGGATCGGCTGCCCCGCCTCGAGGAGGCCTTCGGCCAGCTCCCGGCTGCCGACGAGGCGGTGCTCGAGGGCTACTCCCCGTCCGAGCTCGCCCTCCTGCTCGCCGACACCGAGGAGCGCCTCGCCTCAAGCCGCGACGAGACGCTCCGACTGCGCGGCGAGACCAGCGGCGGCACGCCGACGCCCGAGGTCAGCACGTTCGCGACCCCACTCGATAGCCGCCGCGACGCACGCCTCGAATTCGTCGGCGGCGGTGAACTGGTCCGCGTGCAAGGCGACCCCGATCTACCAGAACTCTTCCAGGCCGAGTTCCAGGGCGGCGGCGCCGGCGCCACCGTCGACGACCAGCAGACCGTCAGCATCCGCAGCCGCTCACCGCGGCGCGGCGGCCCGACCAGCGGCCTGATCACCCTGCACGCCGGCGTCCGCTGGGCGATCCAGTTCCGCGGCGGCAACGGCCGCATCGAGGCCGATCTCCGCGACGTGCCGCTCGCGAGCCTCGAGATCGTGGGCGGCTCCGGCGACATCGAGGTCACCCTCGGCCCGCCGGATGGGCACGTCGAGCTGTATCTGAATCGCGGCAGCCGCCACGTCCGCCTCCACCGCCCGCGCGGCACCGAGGCAAGTGTCTCAGCGCGGCGAGCGGGGTCCGCACTCTGGCCGCGTTCTGCTCGGCGATCGCGACGCGGGCTGCGGAGTCACGTCGTCATCGACGGCGAGTCGTCGCGGCGTTCCTGGAGCATGCGCGGCTCGCGGTGGGAGACGCCGGGCCACGCCACGGCCGCCGACCGCTTCGACATCACCGTCCGCGGCCGCGCCGCCCGCCTCGAACTGGACGAGCGCTAGCCGGAATCGCCGCGCGACGATCTACGCCCTGGTGTGGCTGCGACATACAGAAAGATGGGGCCTCCTCGCGGAGACCCCATCCTGGCTTTACGTCTCGCTGTGCGAGGGGTTCTGGCTACTCCACCTCCATCGCCGGGACCGGGAGCGCGCCACCGAGGACGGCGCCGCCCTCGGGCGTGGCGTCGGCGGAGGGGCCCTCGATGGTGACCTCGGGGATCCACTCCAGCCAGCTCGGGAAGTACCAGTTGCGGTCGCCCAGCAGTTCCATGCTCGCCGGGACCAGCACCATGCGGATGATGGTGGCGTCGAGGATGACCGCGACCGCCAGGCCGAAGCCCATCTGCTGGAACATCGATAGCGGGCCGAGGGCGAAGCCACCGAAGACCGCGACCATAATCAGCGCCGCACCGGTGATGATGGCGGCCGTCGAGTGCAGGCCGTGCACCACGGAGCCGTTGTTGTCGCCGGTCTGGTCGTAGTGCTCCTTGATTCGGCTCAGCAGGAAGACGTGGTAGTCCATCGACAGGCCGAACAGGATGGCGAACAGGAACAGCGGAATCCAGGACTCGATGACGTCCGTCTGCGGGAATCCGAAGAGGTCGTTGCCGACACCCTGCTGGAAGACCAGCACGATCAGGCCGTAGGAGGCGCCGACCGACAGCAGGTTCATCACCACCGCCTTCAGCGGGACGACGATGGAACGGAACACGACCAGCAGCAGGACGAAGCTCGCGAGGAGCACCGCGCCGAGGATGATCGGCAGGTACTGCTTGACGATGGCAACGTCGTCGATGACCTCGGCGGTGGCGCCACCGACCAAGAACTCGGAGCGCGAGGCGTCGAAGCTCGCCGGCAGAATCTCGTCACGCAGCCGGTGCACGGCAGCGAACGAGTCGTCCGAGGAGAAGTCGCCCTTCATCGCAATGCTGACGCGGGTCAGGCCAAGCGCTTCGTTCGTGTTGATCTCCGGCGTCCCGAAGAAGTTGTCCTGACCGACGAGGCTGACCAGCGAATCCAGCCCTGCCTCAAGCTCGCCCGCCTCGAGGCCCTCGTCGACGATGACGACCTCGGCGGTGAGGACGCCGTCGCTGAACTCCTCGTTGATGACCTCGAAGGCGTGTCGCGGGCTGCTCTCCTCGGGGAGAATCGCGACGCCGTTAGTGCCGAGTTCAATCGTGAACAGCGGCAACGTGGCGACGATGAGCAGCGCTGAGGTGAGGACAACACTCACGACCGGGTGAGCCGTAACGACACGGGTGATCGCGGCCCAGAAGCCAGTCGTGCTGTCCGGGTTCCCGCGCTTGCCGACGACCGGCAGCGTCAGCCAGTTCACGCGGTCGCCGAGCAGTCCGAGGACCGCCGGCAGCAAGGTCAGTGCGCCCGTGACCGCCGTGATGACCACAACGATGGCGCCGATACCGAAGCTCTTGAAGAGGCGGTCCGGCATGATCAGCATGCCCGCCAGGGCAATCGCGACCGCGAATCCGGAGAACAGTACCGTGCGGCTCGCCGTCGAACCGGCGATCTCAATCGCGTCCAGCTTGGCGTAGCCACGATCCCGCTCTTCGCGGAAGCGCTGGACGATGAACAGTGAGTAGTCGATGCCGACCGCGAGGCCGACCATCGTCAGCACGATGACCGTGAACGTGTTGACCTCGTAGCCAAGGCTGATGCCGGCCACGATGCCGACGCCGGTGAAGACCGCGCCCAGCGCGAGGAGAATCGGCAGCGCCGAGGCAACCACCGCGCCGAACACGACCAGCAGGATGACGATTGCCACCGCGAGGCCGATCATTTCGCCCTTGGCGAAGGTCTCTTCGGCGAGTTCGTTGAACGTGCTGTTGAAGCTGAACGAACCGACCGAGGTGACCCGGAAGCCCTCAGTCTCGTTCGCCGACTCGACGGCCTCCAGAATGGGGGTCCCGAGCTCGATGTCATCGTCGCTCGTGAGCGACGTGACGATCGGGATCATCGCGACCCGGCCGTCAGCCGTCCGTAGCTCCTCGACACCATCGAGGTAGCTGACCGCGCTCTCGACGATCGAGACCGCGCGGACGTCCTCGACGATGTCGGTGACGAGTGCGGCGAAGGCGGCGTCGCCGACCGAAGCGTCGGCCTCGACGACGATGAACTCTTCCTCGGTCAGCTCGTTGTCACCGCGGAGCTGCTCGATCCGGTCGATGGCGCGCCGCGCCTCGGTGTCTTCGACGCCGCCGGCGTCGGTGGTGTTGAGGTTGCCGGCGAGCAGGAACGCACCGACCAGCAACAGCACCCAGACGCCCAGGAAGCGCCACGGGTGACTGGCAGCGGTTCGTGCCAGCCTCCCGGTGAATCCGCTCTTCGTATCCATCTGACTCTCCTTGTTGGCTCGTCCAGTCATTTAACTGACTGACTGAGTCGGTTTGATTGACTGGACAGTACAGTCACTTTTGTGGCATTGTCAACTGGCCTGGAAACACAGGCGGGATTGATCCCACCAGCAAGAGAGACGGTTCCGATGGCACGTGTGACACAGGAGCACCTGGACGCGCGACGGCGACAGATTCTTCAGGCCGCGGCGCGGGAGTTTGGGCGGAAGGGGCTCGATCCCGGGGCGGCGACGATCGATGACATCGCGGCAGCAGCCGGGCTCAGCAAGGGCTCGATCTACAGCTACTTCAAGAACAAGGACGAACTGTTCCGGGCGATCATCCAGTCCGGCGTCGAGTCAGACGCAGCGATGTTCGTCGATGTGAATGATCAATCAGCCACGGGCTGGGAGGCGTTCATGGAGGTCGCGCATCGGGTCTGGGACCACATGACCGATCCGACCCACCGGGAGCTGAACATGCTGAGTTTCGAGCAGATGTTGCTACATCTCCGGACGGAGACGGTTGATCCACGGATCGTGGAGGGACCGCTCAACGGGCTGACCGCGATGATCGAGGGTGCCCAGCGGGAGGGCGACGTAGCCGCCGATCTGGATGCTCGGGTACTCGCGACGATGCTGTGGAACTGTCAGCAGGGGACACGCGCCTACATCCTGCGCACCGGCGACGTAGAAACGGCGAACGCGATCCTCGATCTGTTGCAGGAGATCGTTGAACGGACTGCGGGGACCTCGAAGGCGACTGGCGAGGACGCCGCCGGCTGATTCCGGGCTCGCGGTTCAGGCCTCGCTCGCCAGGGCAGGACCCGAGCCGAAACCAGGCGGCGTTGTCGGCGCCCCCCCGGCTCCTCACCCGACTTCGATCTCCGCTACGCCGCCGCTTGCTGAGGCTCCGGGTGCGCCTGGTACCAGGCCACCGTCTCGCGGACCGCGTCTTCGTGCGACGTGACGCATGCACCGAACTCTTGCTCGTACTTCGAGTGATCGACGAGCCACGGCGTCGTGAACTGGTACACCTTCTCGCGTTTGAGGTTGCGCATCTCTTTGCTGAAGAGGGCGAGCCCGCTGAGGATCAGTCCGTTCGCGACGCGCACCTTCGGCTCGACGCCGAGTTCGGCGAAGATCATGTCGAGGAGCGCACGGGTGCTGATCGGCTCCGCGCTGGGGATGTGCCAGAGCTGACCCAACGCCTCGTCGAGACGGCCGAGCGTGACCAGCGCTCGCGCACAGTCGTCCGCGTACGTGTAGGTGTGCACCACGTCGAGGTCGCCGAGGAAGTTGGCCGGCTTGCCGGCCATCACGGGGCCGAAGATCTGGTCGCGGCCGATGCCGTGCCGGACGTTGGGACCGTAGATGTCCGACGCCTGGCCGACGGTCGCTCGGATCTGTCCGCTGCGGTGCGCCGCCAGCGCCTGCTCCGCCATGTCGGCGTAGAACCTGGCGCTTTCACGATTCCCGTAGGCGTGAGGGCTCTCCTCAGACATCGGGCCCTGCGTTGGGTCGTACATGTAGTGGTTGCCGACGACGACGAGTCGGGCGCCGGTTTCACCAGCGACCTGGATGATGGCGTCCTGGACCGCCGGAAAGAGGCACTGGTACACGACATCGGCGCCGGTCATCACGTGGCGGACGTCCTCGAGGTTGGCGGCGTCAGCGGCAACGACCTCGACGCCCGGCGGGACGAGGGCCTGGCCGCTGCGGTTGACCGCGCGGACCGCCTCTCCCTGCCGAGCAAGCTCGCGCACCACCGCACTCCCGATTCCTCCGCTGGCTCCAAATACGACGTGCATTGCGCGCTCCTTTCGTTGCTATGGCGGCGGCGGGAAGTCCCGTCGCTCGCGCGCTTCTGTTCAATCCCCTCGTGGCGAGCCCGGCTGGACCGAGGTTGAGTCAACCTCAGCGAGCAGCCAGTCCATTGCCCGTTCGATCCGCTCGAGGTCTTCGTCTGTCCGGATGCCGATGCCGCCATAGGTAGCGCGGCGTCGTGCCCACAGGGCGAGCAGTAGCTGACCGGCGCCCAGTAGCGCGTAGATCGCCTGGAGATCGGGCATTGAGCCCGCCTCGGTCTCGCCCAGGACATCAACCATTTCGTCGGACACGGCCACCCGCCGTTCGTTGAGCACCTCGGTCAGCTCGTTCTGCTCGATCAGCTCCCAGGCGAGGATCTCGAGGGTGATCGGCCGCTCGCGAAGCCGGCGGCCGTAGTTCTTGAGGATCTGCGAGAGTCGCTCGCCCTCACCCAACGCCCGCAGGGCGTCGAGGTCGCCGCCCGCGAACTCATCTACCGAGGGCCAGACGTCGCTCTCCTCGCCAAAGGTGCGGAGCAGCTCGGGCAGCCCGCCGAAGTAGCGGTAGATCAGTACCTTGTCGACGCCGGCCTCTTTCGCGACGGCGCCGACGCCGAGGCCGGCGAATCCGTCGCGGGCGAGCACCCGCCCGACCGCATCACGGATCCGCGCCTCGGTGGCGGCGCGGTTGCGCTTCTGACCGGCGGCTGCCTGTTTCTCGACCATCGGAACTCCTCGACTCTGTCGTTCGGTAGCGGTGGGCGCGGACTAGATCAGCGAGCGAGCGATGCTCAGCACGAAGCCAGCGATGAGCACGACCCAGGCGGCGACGCGGACGCTCGTCGGAAACCGCGCCCAGAGGCCGAAGGTCTGGGCGACGATGGCCGCCGTCGCGAACAGCAGGCCGCTGGTGATGCCGCTGGCCGCGGCGGTCCAGGCCAGGACGAACTCGCTCGTCGAACCCTCAGCGGGCCCAACGAGCAGGAATGCGAGACCGGCGGCGACCGCGACCCCGGCCGCCGTTACGGCGAGAGCGGCCGCGGAGTAGCAGGCACGGAGGGCGCGGTCTCGCGGTCCGCGCTGCGCTGGTGACTGGGGTTGGCTGGCGTACATGGCGACCTCCATCGCTCGATGTCACGGGATAGTGACTTTATAAGTCACGTATTGGTGACATGTCAACCCGCGTCGGCGTTCGAGGGCCTTTCCCAAGCTCACGCCCCCCACCGGCGTTCACCAGCCGGCAGACGACCAGACCCCGCGGCCGCCCTGAGGAGACTGCAGTTTCGAGGGCCCAGGACCTCGTCGCCCCAGCCACGCCAGCGCGGCCCATCGATCGATCGGCGCCCTCAGACCAGGCCGTAGAGGGTTGCCTTCCGCCTCCGGGCGGGAGCGGCGAAACAACGCGCCGCAGGGTGCGGTTCAAGAATTTTCGGAATAACGCTTGACATGTCACTTCGCGGTGACTTATAACGTCACCACACAGTGACATAGCGAATAGAGGATGACCATGCAGATGCCGACCAACAGGAAAGACATCGACCGACTCGTCGCCAACCCGCACCGCGGGGGCCCGACCGCTCGCGAGGCCCGAGCCGACTACGTGCGGACGTTGCGAGCATCGATGGTGTTCGGCGCCGTCTAGCCCACGGAAGAACGGTCCGCGGTCCCATGGACCCAGCAACCAGCAGAAGGAACCTGACGATGCACATGCCACAAGTCCACCGCTACTGCGAACAGATCACGGCTACCCGACGTGCCGGCGGCCCAACCGTCCGCGAGGCACGGGCCGACTAGCTGCGAATGCTGCGCGACTCCGTGTTGCGCGGCACGGTCTAGCGCGCCGACGACATCGCGCTTAGCCGGCAGGCTGCCGGGAGTCGCGCTCCCGCTGGCAATGCTGGCGGCTGTGGTGCTGACGGCGATCACTACCTTGTCGACACGCTCGCGGGCGGCACAATCGCCATCGTTGGCCCCGTCGCCGCATATGCGATTCAGCAGCGGACGGCGGGGCATGAACGCCAGCCCGAACCCCCGGACGAGGCGCGCTCGCACGATGCGACGGACGCACCAGGAGGAACAGCAATGAAACGCAGTATGGTTCTGGTCAGCTTGATCGCAGCCGCCCTGTTCGCTGCCTGCGGCGACTCCGAGCCGGCGTCACAGCCAGAGGATCGGCCCACGCTTGCGTCGTGGTCGTTCGAGGAAATCGAACACCTGGTCGTCTCAGGGATTGCCGGAGCGCAGCCCAACTACTGGCTCGATCGGGGCTGGGACGGTGCGGCGACGCTCGTCTACCTGGCCGACCGCGAGATCGGCTGCGACGACTTCCCGTTCGTTGACAACCCGAACCGTTTCCCGCCGCTCCCGATCGAGGGCGGCGCCATAATTCTGCTGCGCGTCACGACCGACGCCAAGGACGACGAGATCCACTACGCATCGTTCGATGTCCTCGAGATCAACTCGCCGTCCGGCGCCGGCGCCGCCACGGGGGACGCGACGGGCGGGCTGGCGATCGTCGGTGTCGGCGGGCAGCAGCGGGTGCAGGGCTGGGTTGACTACGAGTCCGCTGGCCAGGGTTCACGGCCGCTGTCGGTATCGGCCCAGGGCGCCTTCGACGTCCCGTTTTGCTCATAACCTGCGATAACGAACGTGGTGGATACTCAGCCACGTCTGACGGATGGAAACGCTGATGGTTGTTACTCATTCTGAAACTCCGGCCGAGCCGGAAGTCGATTCGCGGCCCGCGGTCGAGCTGCGGGATGCGACCCGGATCTACGGGTCCGGGGACACGCGGGTGGTGGCACTCGACGACGTCACGGTTGAGTTCCAACGGGGATCGTGGACAGCGGTGATGGGGCCGTCGGGGTCGGGTAAGTCCACCTTGCTACACAGCGCGGGCGGACTCGAACAGGTGACCAGTGGCCAGGTCCTGGTCGATGGACAAGACATCACCGACGCCTCCGAATCGGAACTGACTGCGCTCCGACGGAGCGTCGTCGGGTTCGTCTTCCAGAACTTCAACCTGATCGGCTCACTGACCGCGGAACAGAACGTGGCGATGCCGCTGAAGCTGGCGGGCCGTCGGCCATCGAAGAGCGAGGTAGCCGCCGTGCTCAGCCAGGTGGGACTCGGCGACCGGCTGAGTCACAAGCCTCGCCAGTTGTCGGGCGGGCAGCAGCAGCGGGTCGCGATCGCGCGTGCGCTGGTGACGAAGCCGGCGGTACTGCTGGCCGACGAACCGACCGGCGCGCTGGACTCGAACGCCGCGCGCTCGGTGCTCGAGATGCTGCGCGCGATGGTCGACGACGGTGGACAGACGATCGTGATGGTTACCCACGACCCGATCGCGGCGGCGAGCGCCGACGAGGTGCTGTTCCTCTCGGACGGACGCGTGGTCGACCGGATGACGCGGCCGTCGGCCCTCGAAGTCGCCGACCGTCTCGCCCGGCTGGAGGGCTAGCAGCATGTTGCGGATGGCATGGAGTACGTTTCGAGACCGCTGGCCCGTGTTCATCGGGGCGATCCTCACCGTGGCCGTGGGGGTCGCGCTCGTCCAGGCATCGCTGCTCACCCTGATCGAGGCCGCCGCGCCGACGATTCCAGCAGGCCTCTCTGAGACCGAAGAGACGGCGATGCGCGACGCGCTCGCCACCTCGGTCACGCTGCTGGGCATGATGACGGCGATCTCGATCTTCGTCGCGCTCTTCGTGGTTGGATCCACGTTCTCCTTCACGGTCGCCCAACGCACTCGCGACTTCGCCCTCCTGCGTCTGGTCGGCGCGAGTCGCCGGCAAGTGCGTCGGCTACTGCTCGGAGAGGCGTTGCTGCTCGGCACGGTGGGGACGATCCTCGGCGTCCTGCTCGGCTTCCCGGTGCTGCGCATTGTCGACTGGATGCTGACGGAGATGGAGTTCGTACCGGCTGAATTCGATCCACCGTGGCGCTCGTGGATCCTCGCGGTCTCAGCGGGCACCGGCATCGGCGTCGCCGTGGTCGCCTCACTCGGCGCTTCCGTTCGGGCCTCGAAAGTGCGCCCATTGGAGGCGCTGCGGGAGAGCGACGCGGCGGATCAGGTGATGTCGTGGTCACGCTGGGCGATCGGACTGGCCACCCTCGCCGGAGCAGCCTGGCTGCTGACGGGAGCCTCGAGGAGAGTCGCGGGCGATCCGATCGAGTTGGCGCTGCCTGGCCTCGTCGTGCTGATCACGGCGCTGAGCATACTGACGCCGCTGATCGTGCCGCTCATCGGCCGCGTCATCGGGCTGGTCGTCAGCGTCCTGTTCCGCGAGAGTCCGATGAGCGAGCTCGCGCGGGCCAATCTGCACGACGGCGTGCGGCGGAGCGCCCACGGCCGCCCCGATCGTCATCCTCGTCGGCCTGGTGGTCGGCTTCAGTGGCATCGTCAACGTGGTGAATGCGGGCGTCCAGCAGGAAACGGGCCTCAACCTCGACGGGGACCTCGTCGTGACCACGAGCGAACCGATCGGCGCATCGCTGTCGGCGCTGGACGGCGTCAGCACGGTCTCCGAGGAGAGCCGGCTGCCGGTGTGGGTCGCCTCCGCCGAAGCCCCGACCTACTTCGAGATCGACGGAATCGCGATCGATCCGGTCGCCTACCTCCAGACCCACCGGCTCGAGGGGGTCGTTGGAAACCTCGGCACGCTCGCCGGCGATAGCGTGGCCGTCGAGGCGAGCTACGCGGCGGCGCATCGGTTCGGCGTCGGCGACACCGTCGAGACCCGGATCGGCGACGACGCGCGGGACGCGCTCGTGGTCGCTACGTTCCCCTACAGCCTCAGCGGCCCCAAGGTGCTGCTACCGCTCGCGCTCGCGCCGGAGGGGTCCCAACGCCAGTACATCGTTCAGATCGACAACGGAGCCAGCCGGGACGTAATCGCTGAGCGCATCGTGAGCACCATCCCTGGCGCCGCCGCCGGGGCCGCATTGACGGTATCGGTCTCGACGCTGGACGACTGGGTGCTGCGAGCAAACGAGTTTCAGGAGCAGCTCATTCAGAAGGTGTCGCTCGCGGTGCTCGGGCTGGTGACCGTCTACATCGTGATCGCCATGGTCAACGCGGTCGTGATCTCTGCGGCTCCGCGCCGCTCCGAGTTCGCGATCGCCCGACTGACCGGGTTGAGTCGGCGACAGGTGGTCGCCACGGCGCTCTGGGAGTCGCTGACGGTTGTCACGGTCGGCATCATCGTCGGCGTGGTTGCCGCGGGGAGCTCGATCGTCGGGGTCACGCTCGGGGTCTCCGAGATCGTCGGCACGCGGGTGGTGGACGTGCCGTGGGCGCTGCTCGCCGTGGTCATCCTCGGGGTCGCCGCAATCGTCGGGCTCACTAGCGTGGTGACGACCCTGGTGGCCACCCGCCAGCCGGCCGTGGTCCTGGCTGCCGCGAGAGAATAGTGCGGCGCTGCGACACTGAAGCCAGGGAACAGCAGACGTGGTCGGTGAGCCGGCGCGTCTCGACACCAGGGGACACGAAATGGAACAAGCCAACCGCTACCCGCGCGAGCACCAAACGGCGAGGACGCCTCGACGTCTGGTGTTGTCGACGCTGCTCCTGCTCGCCGCGACGCTGGCGTTCAGCTGCTCGAGCGACGGCGAAACGCTGACGCTCGAGGAATGGGCGGTCGCCGCCTGCGACTCGCGCACGGCGCTCGCGAGCCTACCGGCCCCGACCAGCCTGGCCGACTTCGATGCGTTCGAGGCAGTGACCGACACGATCGACGAGGCGATCAGCGACCTCGACGCGGTCGAGCCCCCGGAGAGCATCAACGAGTTTCACGATGGCCTGATCGAGCTCTATCAAGGCATATCGGGCGCCCAGCGCGACTTCCTCGAGGCGGCGACCGACGGCGACGCGAGCGCGGTGGACGCCGCCACGGCCGAGTACCAGGCAGAGTTGGAGCGAGTGTTCGGCGCGGTCGACCCCGACCTGTTGACCTCGGAGATTGAGCAGGCGCTACAAGCTGAAGGCTGCGATAACTAGCGGCCCCTCAGCGGATGGACGACTGCCCGGGGGACATCACCCGACATCGCCGACTCGCGCGTTCGGGCTCGGTGGCGTAGCGGATGCAGCTCCTCGATAGCGGCATCAAACGGACGCTGACGAACAGACGGCTCGGCACTACACTTCGGCGAACTCAAAGCTGTGAGGTGAATCGATGTACGGGACCACGGCGCGCATGCGGCTCGTTCCAGGCTCGGAGGCGATCTTCCGCGCCCACCTGGATGCGCTACAGGCCTATCCCGTTGAGGGCTGGATCTCCACGACGTATTCGCACTCAGACGTCGATCCGCGCGATGTATGGCTGTCGGTCGTTTACGAGTCGGAGGAGCTCTACCGCGAAGCCGCGAAGAGCATGAACCAGCACGCGCTCTGGATCCGGCTGCGGTCGATCCTCGAGGCTGACCCCGACTGGCACGACGGCGAGGTGCTGTACCACGCCGTCCCGCCGCAGACCCCGTAGCTCAGCCGGCAGCACCTGCCGGCGCGAAGATCAGAACGGCCACCCGAAGGTGGCCGTCCTCATTCATTCAGGTGCAGGTTCTGCTACTGCGCCTGGCAGATCTTCGTATCGCTGTAGCGCGGGTCGTTGCACATCGACAGGCTGAGCATCAGACCAGCGAGCTGCTGCCGAGTCGCGAGTGGCTTGGAATACTTCACAGGCTTCCTTCGTACGGCGGCATCCGTGCCCGGCTTGATTCCTGTCTGGACTCTAGAGCGACGCTCGTCGGTCGCGCAACCCGGGCAGAGATCGGCACTTGACACCCGTCGGCTAACTGCATTAGTTTATCGACGTACCGAAACTAATCTAGTTAGCGAGGCCCTCGTGACCCCACCCCGCGCCGGACTCACCCGCGACATCGTGATCGACATCGCCAGCGAAGTCGCCGACCGTGACGGTCTTGAGCTGCTGTCGCTGAAAGCGATCGCCGCGGCAGTGGATGTGCGACCGCCGTCGCTCTACAACCACGTCGATGGCCTCGAGGATGTGCACCTCGGGCTCCGCCTCCGAGCGTTCGAGCTGTTGTTCTCGGAACAATCGGCCGCGATCGAGGGCTTGCCGGTCGAGGAGTGGCTGCCCGCGCTGGCCGCGGCGCACCGCAGCTTCGCCACCAACCATCCCGGCCTCTACGCCGCCACTCACCCGACCACCCACCGCCCCGACGAGGATCCCGAGGTGCAGCGCGTGTCGCTGCAGATCCTCGACGCGCTCGTCGAGGCCGTCTCGCCGTTCGGACTCACCGACCAGGAGTCGATCCACGCGGTGCGTGCGTTCCGCAGTCTGGTGATCGGCTTCAACTTGCTGGAGAGCGCCGGGCACTTCGGGATGCCGGTCGGCATCGACGAGAGCTTTGAATACGTCGTATCGCTCCTCACCGCTGGTCTGAAGCAGTCACGCCCAGCAGTGAACGGGGGTGGCCCGTCGACCTAACCCAACCGGCTACGACGAGATCACCCACCGCCGACGCATCGACATCGGAGACCCGAGATGAAAGAGATACGAACGAAGATCGAGATCGACGCCACGCCCGAGCAGGTCTGGGAGGTGCTCACCGACTTCGAGTCCTACCCCGACTGGAACCCGCTCATCACGTCGGTCTCGGGTGACGCCGCACCTGGCTTGCGCGTCTCAATGCGCCTCGAACCACCCGGACGGCCGGCGATGACGATCAAGCCAACGGTGCTCCGCTCCGAGCCAGGACGTGAGTTCCGCTGGCTGGGGCGCGCCGGGCTACCGCGAATCTTCGATGGCGAGCACGTCTTCGAGCTATCGCCCACCGCTGACGGTGGGACGACCCTGCTTCATCGGGAAGAGTTCCGCGGGGTGCTGGTCTGGCCATTCCTTGCCTGGATCGGCGGGAGCACGGAGACCGGCTTTGGCGCGATGAACGAGGCCCTCAAAGCTCGCGTCGAGGCGCGCGCTGGCGGCGTCCCCGTCGATCAGCCTGAGGTAGCCGCCGCGACCTAGCCGGCTCCCGCTCACGCGACCTAGCCGGCTCCCGCTCACAACCCGAGTCCACATCGACGGCCTACTCGACGCCGAGCCGCGTCGGGCTGGTTCAACTCGACCACTTTCGAAACTGAATCACCGAACGGACCGCACCCATGCTGATTGGACACTACGCCGTAGCCCTCGCCGCAAAGCGCACCGAACCGCGTGCCTCGCTCGGATTGCTCTTTCTCGCCGTGCAGTTCGCCGATCTGCTCTTCTTCCCGCTGGTAGTGATCGGCGTCGAGAGCGCGCAGATCGTTCCCAACCTGACCGAAGCGAGCCACTTCGAGCTCGAGTCGGCCCCGTTCACCCACGGGCTGCTCGGCTCGGCTCTCACCGCCCTCGCGATCTACGTTGGGTTCCGACTGCTCGCGCGGCGAAGTGGCGTCGAAACGCGTATCCCCCTGGTCATGGCGGTTGCCGTCATGTCGCACTGGGCGCTCGACGTCATCGTGCACACACCGGACATGGCGATCGTGACCGGCGGCGACCCGGTCGTCGGGTTCGGGCTCTGGGACAGTGCGATCGGGACGTACTTGCTCGAAGCGGTGCTGATCCTCGGCGGGCTGTGGCTCTACCTGCAGGCGACCGCCGGCACGTCGCGCACGGCGCGATACGGGATGGTCGGCTTCGTCGCGTTCATGCTGCTGTTCAACGTCCTCAACTTGTTCCAGCCCGCCCCGGACGCCGACGCCTCGGTGAGCGCCCTCGCGATCCCGGCCGTCGCCGGCTACCTCGCCTTCGCCGGCGTCGCGCTCTGGCTCGATCGCGCCCGCCAGCCACTCTCAACCCGCGACGAGGTGTTCAACGCCCGTGTCGAGGTGGCGCTGTGAGCGCGCCGACGATGCCCGCAGTGACCCCGCCCACGATGCCCGCATGGAACCTCGCACTCCGGTTCGGCCTCGAGCTGGCCGCACTCGCGGCACTCGGACTCGCGGGGTGGACGCTGGCCTCGGGGCCGATGCGCTGGGTCGCGGTCGCGGCGCTACCGCTCATCGCGGCCGCAGCCTGGGGTGTCTTCAACGTCGTCGGCGACCCAAGCCGGTCGGGCGCCGCACCGATAGAGGTACCAGGCTGGGTGCGGTTGAGCGTGGAGTTGATCGTCCTCGGCGGCGGCGCGTTGGCGCTGGCAATGTCCGGACGGCCGGTCCTGGGCGCGGCACTGGCGCCGCTCATTGTGATTCAGTACGCGACGTCGTTACCTCGGGTGCGCTGGTTGCTCGAGCGATAGCGACCTGACCCGGCCCGAGGCCAGCTCACCGAACCACGAGGTCGCGCGATCCGAGATCGCGCGGCCTCTATTCAGGTCTGGCAGTACGTTCATCGGCGATGGAACTGGTCATCATCGCCATCGCAGCCGCGGCGACCGCCGTGCTCAGCGCGCTCGCCGGGCTCGGCGGCGGCATCATACTGCTCGCCGTCCTCGCGCAGTTCTTCGCGCCGGTCGTGGCGATCCCGATCCACGGCGGCATCCAGCTCGTCGCGAACGGTTCGAGGGCCTACCTCCTCCGAGGTGAGATCGCCTGGAAGGCGGTCCTCTGGTCCTCAGTCTTGCTGTTCCCCGCGAGCCTTCTCGGCGTGCTCGTCGCTACCTCGGTGCCGGAGGACGCGACGCGGGCGGCGCTCGGCGTGTTTGCCCTCGTCATTACGTGGCGCCCTTCACTGCTGCGCTGGCGCGGGACGGAGCAGATGCCGGAGCGGGCTCTGATCGGCGTCGGCGCCGCCTCGGGGTTCATCAACACGACGGTCGGCGCGAGCGGGCCGGTCACCTCGCCGTTCTTTCGCGCCGTCACTGCCAGCCACGCCGCTTTCGTTGCCACGGCGGCAGCCTCGCAGGTGATCGCCCACATTTCCAAGGTCGGCGCGTTCCTGATCGACGGTTTCCCGATCGAGGACCACCTGCTCACGATCGGCGTCGGCGCGGCCGCGGTCACCGTCGGAAGCTGGATCGGCACGCGCCTCCTCGGACGGGTCGAAGAGCGCTACCTGGGCTGGATCTTCCGGGCCGTACTGACGGCACTCGCGGTGCGCCTGATCGTGACAGCGCTGCTCTAAGCGACCGTCAAACGACCCGGCAACCGCAAGGACTTGATCCGGTCAGCTACCATCGCGTTCGGCATGCCGGGCGAGGCGGCCTGCGCGGGCGTATGCTCCCAGCGCACCGTTCGTCAGATTCTTTCAGGCCCGTTGTGTGCCCTGCGGTGGCGCGACCCTGGTCGACATGCTGCCGAATTCGATTCCGCATCGAGCGTCCCCGCTCGCCGTGCCGGATCGCCGATCACACGAGGAGGCCTCCCCATGCCACGTCAGATCCGCGACTTGATGCCGTCCGACCTCGAGTTCCAGATGTTCGTCCTCGACGAGCTTGCCGACGAGCTGATCGAGCAGGAGAACGCCGACGTCATCAAGCTCACGATCGGCGTCACCGAGCTACCGATGCCCGAGCCTGTCCTCGACGCGATGGTCGAGAAGCTCCACGACCCGGACTTCGTGCGCCGCGTCTATCCCGAGGGCCTCCCCGAACTCCGCGAGGCGATCTCCGAGTTCTACAACCGCAAGCACCACACCGATGTCTCCGCCGACCGCGTCATCGTGAACACCGGTAGCTCGCCGATCTTCCGCAACATCTTCCAGCTCGTCTCCGGCCCGGAGTACGAAATCATGATTCCGCGGCCGTACTACGCGCTCTACCTCTACTGCGCGACGCTGGCCGGCGCGACCGTGAAGTTTTATGACATCGACGTCGACACGAAGCGCGTCGACATGGAGTCGTTCCGCCGGAACTTCTCGCCGGAGAAGACCTCGCTCGTGGTGATCAACTCGCCCGGGAACCCGATCGGCAACGTCGTCACGCCGGACGAGATGCGCGAGATGTACGACATCATCGATGGCAACGCGTACGTGCTGAACGACGAGATCTACAACAACACGATGTTCTACGAGGACTTCCACTCACCGCTGGCGCTGTTCCCCGACCGCGCCGACATGACGATCGTCACCAACAGCTTCTCCAAGGGCTACCGCATGTACACGAAGCGGATCGGCTTCGCGCTGCTGCCCGAGGAGCTGCAGCGCAACCTGCGCGTGATCCAGCAGCACACGCTGCTCTGCACCGACCCCGCCTACCAGTACGGCATGATTACCGCGCTCCAGGACGACGAGAGCCCGGAGGAGCTGAACCAGCTCTACCGCTCCCGCGCCGAGTACACGACGGAGCGCCTGACCGGCACCGGCTGTGAGCCAATCGCCGCCGAGGGCGGGTTTTACGCCATGCTCCGCTGCGAGGAGTGGAACAACGTCCACGGCTTCGCCTCCTCGAAGGAGCTGGCGCGCGACATTCTGAACAAGGTCCATGTGGCGGTGGTGCCGGGCACCGACTTCGGCGTCCCGCACGACCTCCGGCTCGCCTTCTGCGACGACCGCTACAACGACGGCATCGACCGCCTGCGCACGTACTTCACTGGCTCGACCTCAGCACCCACCAGCCAGCCGGCGGCGGCGCTCCAGGAGGCCACCGCGGGTTCAGGAGACTGAGCGTGGTCGGAACCACGCTACCCAGCTCAGCGCCGAGCGGCGTCCGCCGCGCCGTGATCCTCGCCGCCGGCAAAGGCACTCGCCTCCAGCCGCTGACCGAGGACATGCCGAAGTGCCTCGTGGAGGTTGGCGGCCAGGCGCTCCTCGAACGAGCGCTCCACGCCCTCGCTACGAACGGTGTTTCCGAGGCGGTCGTCGTGATCGGCTACGGCGGCAACGTCATCCAGGAGCGCCTTGGCGAATCCTTCGCGGGCCTCGATATCCGTTATGTCGATGCACCAGACTTCGCCACCACCAACAACATCCGATCACTCTGGGACGCGCGTGACTACCTCGATGAGGACGTGCTGCTCCTCGAGGCCGACGTCGTGTTCGACCCAGCGGTCCTCGGCGCGCTGCTCGCGGAGCCCGGCAGCGGCGCGGCGGTCGCGCCGTTCCGCAGCCCGCTGTCGGGCACGGTCGTTCATCGCGACGACCGTGGTTGCGTCACCAGCTTCACACTCGGCGCCGATCAGGGGCCGCGATTCGACGCCGCGAGCGCCCTCAAGACGGTGAACATCTACCTGCTGCGCGCGGCGCTGCTCCGCGAGCAGGTCGTCCCGCGCCTCGACCGCGCGATCGAAGCGGGCGAAGTCGGCCGCTACTACGAGACCGTGCTGCAGGACTGCGTCGCCGATGGCTCGGTGCGGGATCTCGCTGCCGTCGATGTCTCCGCGAGCCGGTGGTACGAGATCGACGACCACCGCGACCTCGATGCCGCCGAGTTCCTGTTCCTCGATCGCGGCGCGCAGTACGACCGGATCCAGCAGCTCCACGGCAGCTACTGGCGCTACGGCTTCACGGACCACTCGTACCTCTACAACATGCACTTCCCACCGCCCGCGATGCTCCAGGTCTTCCGCGACGACCTCCAGCCGATCGTCACGAACTACCCGGTCGCGCAGCGTGAGCTCGCCCGCCTGGTGGCGGATTGGACGGGCGCGGACCCCAATCACCTCGCCGTCGCGAACGGCGCCGCTGAGCTGATCAAGATCCTCGGCAACCAGTTCATGCAGCGCATGACGATCCCAACGCCGTCCTTCAACGAGTACGAGGAAGTGATCGAGCCCGACGGCCTCAACCGCTTCCCGCTCGATCCGGTCACGTTCGCACTGGACACCGAGGCATTCGCGGAATCGGCGATCGCCTTCGGCTCAGACACCGCGATCGTCGTCACCCCGAACAACCCGACGGCGCTCTCGGTCACCCGCTCCGAGCTGCACAAGCTGCTGGTGCGCCTCGAGGCCGCGAACTGCCGCCTGATCGTCGACGAATCGTTCATCGAATTCGCCCGCGATGGCGAACAGAACGGCGTCGAGAACGCGGTCGCCAACCACCCGAACCTCGTCGTCATCAAGAGCCTCAGCAAGGTCTTCGGTGTCGCCGGCCTGCGCCTCGGCTACCTGCTCTCCGCCGACGAGGAGTTCATCGCCGCCGTCCGAGGCGCACTCCCGATCTGGAACATCAACGGCCTCGCCGAGGAGTTCCTCCGCACCGTCGGCCGCTACCGCGCGGAGTTCGCCGAAAGCTGCGAGCAGACCCGCGTCAGCGCCGAGGGCCTGTACGACGAGCTCGAGGCGTTGCCCGGCATCGAGCCGATCCGCCCCGACGCGAACTTCATCCTCGCCCGGCTGAGCGACGGGCGCGCCTCGGGGCCCGAGGTCGCACGCCGGCTCTACATTGAGCACAGCATCCTGATCAAAGACTGCGCGGCGAAGAGCATGCCGGACGCCGACCGCTACCTGCGGATCGCCTCGCGGACGCCCGAGGAGAACCGCGTCCTCATCGAAGCGCTCGCCGCCGTCCTCTAGTCCGCCCGCCGCCTGCCACGTCGCGAGGAGCACCCGATGGCTTGCGATCCCGAGCCGACCGAGCAACCCGAGCCATCAAACGATGCCGAGAGCGCGGCGCTGATGAACCAGCTCGAGCGCGAGATCCCACCGATGGATATCGCGAACGCCGAGCAACTGATGCGCGAGGCGAAGGCGGCGTTCGACCAGCACGGCGTTGTCTTCTTCCTCAGACAGGGGACCTGCCTCGGTGCCGTGCGCGACGGCGCGCTGATCCCGTGGGACGACGACCTGGATCTCGGCTCGATCATCGGCCTGCACGGGTTCAGCGAGGCGCTGATCGAGCCGGTCGCTGAAACCCTCCGTGCCGGTGGTGCCTACGTCGAGGTCGCCAAGGAAGGCCTGTACACGTCGGTCAAGATCTTCAAGTACCAGATTCGCATCGATTGGCAGGCCTACCGCGTCGTCGAGGGCACGATTGCCCACTACCCCGGCGTCCCTTTCCCCGTCCGCCTCTTTGAGGAGTTGACCCCGGTCAACTTCATCGGCGACCAGTACATGGTCCCGAGCCCACCGGACGACTACCTCACCTTCAAGTACGGACCGGATTGGCGTACCCCGAAACGCGTCGGCTACGAGAAGGACGTCCTCGACGCGATGCCGCAGGGCACCGTCCCCGGCCGCCCGGGCAAGCTCAAACAGTGGTTCATCGTGCGTTTCCGCCCGAGCGAGACGGCACGGCTCCTCGTCCTCGATGGCGACGATCAGCCCGTCCCAGACGCCGAAGTACGGATCGCCGGCATCACCCGTACCCGTACCAACGGCCGCGGTGTTGCGCGCTTCTATCTGCCGCTCATCGAGAACTATGCCGTCACAGTGATTGCAGGCGGCCTCGAAGAGGTGCTCTACGAAGAGGAACTCGAACCGGGCAGGACCTACGTCTACCGCCCGGACCCTGCGCAGACCGAGGGCCGCTACTTCGTCCTGACTGAGGACTAGTCGGCGCGGAGCCTCGGAAGCGCTCGACTACTCGCACTCCGGCAGGCCAGTCGGCCAGCGATCTCCGATCGCGACCGCCTCGAGACAGTCGTCCGAAACTTCGACCAGCACGAGGTAGTAGTTGTCGCCGAGGCGCGATCGGCCCGTGCCAACGATCGGCCCGATCGCTGGCACGTCCGCGCACTCACCCGTGCTCGTCAGGCGCTCCTCGCTGCCGTCGCGCGAGACGCAATCGGGACTCGCGATGACCGCAACTTCAAGCACAGGCGTCGGCGCTTGAATCTGGATACCCAGGAAACTGGATCCACCGCTGGTTCGACTGCCGGACACGATGCCGGCCGAAGGATCGTCTGGTGGATCGGCACCCGGCCCATCCGAGTAGGTGATCTCGCTCGAGCCCCCAGCGAGACCCACGGCGAGGACGATCACGAGCGCGATAATGACGATCCCGCTGGCGACGATCGCGCCGAGTTCACCAGGTTTCATTTCAGCCCTCCAGTAGCGGCTCGACGCCGCTACTCGCGGCCACCGCCCTCGCTCGACTCCAACATCTCAGCGTTGAGCGCCACCTGGCGGTCAAACCACGCCTCGAACTCCACGGCGAGGGTGTTCACGTGCGGCTCCACAAACGAGAACGCGTGAGACCCGGGCACGTCGACGACGTCGACGCCGCCGACGGCGAACTCGGGCGTGTAGCCGAGCGCCGTGTTCTTTGGCGTCTGTGGTCCGTGGATCTTTGCGCGAAACAATGTGAATGAGTGGGGGTATGGCGTCCATTCCCAGTCGGCCATCGCCTTCTGCAGCCCTCGGAGTACCTTGACCTGCCCTGCTTCAGGCTGCCGACCGACCTTGAGCGTCAGTCGATAGAAAAACCCGGTGTCATTCAGATGAAGGAAGCCGAGCAACCGCTGGGTCTCGTCGCGAAACGCCGTCCGCCGGTAGGAGCTCCGGGCTCGGCCCTCCAAGCCCTTCCAGTTCCGCCAGTGGAACGAGTACAGGCGCCTGAGCCGCTCGAAGCGACCCTGCACGAGCGGGTCCATCGGCGGGCCATGATCGATCGTCAGCAGACGGACGGTCTCACCGGCCTCATCGAGTTGCTGGGCCATCGACCACGCGATCGCAGCCCCCAGCGAGAATCCGCCAATGAGATACGGCCCTTCTGGTTGGAACTCGCGAATTTCCTTGATGTACGCCGCTGCCATCTCCTCGATTGCAGACCGAGCATCGCTGTCGTCCCGGAGCCCGCGCGCTTCGAGGCCGTACAACGGGATGTCCTCGCGGATGCGTTCGGCGAGGCGCTTGAAGTGAAAGATCTGGCCCAGGATCCCATGTACCAGGAACACCGGGGGACCCGTGCCGCTCGGCTTGATCGGAATGAGCGAGCGCCGAGGCATCCCCCCTGGCACGGGCAGCGGCTCGAATTCGACCGCGCGGATCGGTCGCGCACGTACTTCGGCAGGGGTAGCAACGGCCATCGAATCAGTCCTCGGCGTGGCAGACACTTAGCTAACGCAGATTATCGGTCGGTCGCCGGAGCGTCGCCCCCTGTTTAACCCTTCGTACGGCCCAGGGCTGACCAGGCGGCAACCGGGGCAATCGAGACCGCATTGACCGCGCGGAGCGTCCGCTCTCGGTCGCCCTCGTGTTGGTCGTACTCCTCGAACTGGCGTTGGACGTCGGGCTTTGCGCTCACTCGCGCGCTGCCGCGATTCGGCGCACCCGCTCTGCGACCTGCGGCCGACCGAGGGCGATACTAACTTTCTCGATCTCGTCGGTCGGACCGCGCCACTCCCAGTCGTCCACTGTTCCGAACCCGGGAACATCGCGCACCAGCGTCGCCAGTTGCTTGAAGAGCCGCGCGTCCGCGCGGGAGCCGGCCAGCGTTTCTGCGAGCCGGGCGGCGCCGCGCACTTCGACATCCCACTCCTCGACGTCGTCGGGAATCGCCTCGATGTGGCCGTAGTGGGCGAGGACGATCGACGCCGACTTCGCACCCCAGCCCGGTAGACCCGGGAACCCGTCGGCGCTGTCACCGCGCAATCCGAGGTAGTCCGGAATCGACTCCGGCCGCACGCCAAACTTCTCGAAGACCGCCGCTTCGTCGTATTCGAGGTCTTGCCGCCGGTCGAGCTGCACCACGCGCGGATCCGACACGCACTGCGCGAGGTCTTTGTCTGGTGTGCAGATCCAGATCTTCTCGACGCGGCTATCGCGTTCCGCGATCGCCGCTGCGGTCGCCATCGCGTCATCCGCTTCATGTTCGACCATCGCGAAGACCGCGAATCCGGCCGCCTCCAGCACAGTCTCGAGGATCGGGAACTGCGCCAACAGCTCCGGCTCAACACCCTCACCCGCTTTGTAGTCCTCGTAGAGGGCGTTCCGGAACGAGCGGATCTCCCGGTCCGTCGCGATCCCGACGTGCGTCGCGCCCTCCTCGAGGAGGCCGAGCATCGAGTCGAGGACACCACCGGCCGCGGCCACCTCGGCGCCGCTCGGTCCGAGGCGACTCGGCACGGCGAAATAGTGGCGAAAGAGCTCGTACGTCCCGTCGATCAGGTGCACATGCATGTGCGGCAGCCTAGGCGATCGGACCGACCTTGGCAGGTGAAGGAGCTACGAGCCGCCCGGGAAGATCGCGGGGCACGAGGCCCGAAAGGCGACCGCTGCTTCCGAGGACAGATCGTCCGCCCGCTCACGCAGCACCGCGATTAGGTCGCCGCGCAGACGCGCCCATCCCTGATCGAGCTCACTCGAGGAAGCGCCGTCCTCAGCGAGATCCGCAAGCTCCTGCGCAATCGACTCAAGATCGTCGGTGAGGCGGTCGTGAAACGGCCCCACCCCGGTAGCAGGCTCGAGCTGCTCGAGGTCCTTCCGAGCATCGTCGATTGTGACCGCCAATGGCGTGTCCCCCACGCCGGTCGACGGGAGCCCAAGAACCGGAGTGAGGACGGCGCAGGTGTCCGCCGCCCACACGCTCGGCGGCAGTCCCTCCGGGTCGCTGACCAGGAAGGCGCCGCAGCCCGTACCTAGCCACACCAGCCCCACTGCGAGAGCGAACAATGCCTTCATACCGAGAGCCTAACGACCCGAGATGCTCCGACATGTAACTGGATCGGAACCACGACCACCCGCGACTCCGGACGCGCGCTCGTCGCTGCTACGCTGCCGGTCCGCCGAAGGAGGCCACGTGCAGATCGGCATCTCACTCCCCGTCCGCGAGATGAAGAACGACCTCGCGGCGATCAAGGAGTTCGCGCAGACCGCCGAGGAACTCGGGTTCACGCACCTCCGCGTCCCCGACCAGGTCGCACGACCCGGTGTCGGACACCTCCACGAGGCGCTCACGCTCCTCGCCTGGGTCGCGGGATTCACCGAACGCATCGAGCTGGTTCCGTCCGTCATCATCCTCCCCGAGCGCGAGACCGTGCTCGTCGCCAAACAGGCCGCCGAGATCGATCTCCTGAGCGACGGCCGGCTCCGCTTCGGGGTCGGTGTCGGCCGCAGCCCCGAGGAGTTCGAAGCGCTCGGTCAGGAGTTCACGACGCGCGGCCGACGCACCGACGAACAGATCGACCTGCTCAAGCGCCTCTGGAAGCACGAGACCGTGGAGTTCGCGGGACGCTTCGACACGGTCAACGGCATCGGCATCAACCCGCTCCCCGAGCACGAGATCCCGATCTGGATCGGCCACGGCCCCGTGGATGAGAGCGGCAACCTCGCGAAGCCGGTCCTTCGCCGGATCGCGCGCAGCGACGGGTGGTTTGCCGTCCTCCCGCGCGAGCACTTCCCCGCCGCGCAGGCCGAGATCGAGCGCATCGCCGCCAGCGATGGCCGCGACGCCTCGGAGATCGGCGTCGAAGGCGCGATCGGCTTCGTCGGCCGCGAGACCGACGAGTGGGTCGGGGACCTCAAGGCGTGGGAAGACCTCGGTGCGTCGCATCTCTGCCTGCGGACGCTCGGCAGCGACCTCGACAGCGCGGGTCACCTCGGAGAGCTCCGGGCGGCGAAAGACGTCCTCGACACCCTGTAGAACGAAGGACCACTGTCATGACCGATCTGCTCGCCGGCATTCGCGTGCTGGACTTCACGCTCGCCGCGGTCGGGCCGTTCGCCAGTCGCGTGCTCGCGGACCTCGGTGCCGAGGTGATCCACGTTGAGTTTCCGCGCGCGCGTTGGGCCGATGTCGCCGAGCAGCCGGACACCCGCTTCTCCTCGGCAATCACCGACGGCACCGCCACACGAGGTGAACAGCTCTTCTTGCATACCAACGGCGGCAAGCAGAGCCTCGCCGTGAACCTGAAAGATCCCCGAGGCGTGCAGATCATCTGGGACCTGATCCCGTCGACCGACATCGTCGTCGAGAACATGACGCCTCGCGTGATGCAGGGCCTCGGCCTCTCGTATGCCACGCTCAGCGAGATCAATCCGAAGCTCGTGATGTGCTCGCTGAGCGGCTTCGGACAGGCCGGGCTCGACGGCGACCTCGGGCGGCCCTGCAGCGATCCGACCGCGCAGGCGATGAGCGGCATGAACTGGAGCACCGGCGAGCGCGATGGCAAGCCATACGCCGTCGGCGGTGGGATCGGCGATCCGATCTCCTCGCTTTCCGGGGTGATCGGCATCCTCGCGGCGTTGAACGGGCGTCATACGACCGGCAAGGGCCAGCACATCGACGTCTCGATGGTCGAGGCGAACCTGTTCGTCGACTGCACAACGCTCCCCGCCGTCGCGATGGCCAGCTCGGCCGAACACGCGCCGTTCCGCAACGGCCAGCAGAACAGCTACACCTTCCCGATGGGCCCCTTCGAGTGCACGGGCGGCTACGTCTCGATCCAGGCACCCGGCTCCGGCCCCGGCAGCCCGTGGGCACGCCTCTGCGCGCTGATGGATCGCGAGGACCTCGTCACCACCGAGGGCTTCCGCACCGACGCCGATCGCCTCCAGCGCACGCCCGAGGTGATCGCAATCATCGAGGGCTGGCTCTGCTCCCTTCCCAGTCGCGAGGCTGCCCTCGAGCACCTCGCCGAGGCGCGCATCAGCGCCGGCCCGGTGCTCTCGCACGAGGAGATCCTGACCCACCCCTTTTTCGAGGAGCGCGGCACGTTCGGCAGCGTCGATTACCCGGAGATCGGCCCGGTCGGGGTGGTCCAGCCGCCGTACAAGTTCTCGGACGCGGCGGCACACGTCCGCGGCCGCGCTCCCGAGATGGGCGAGCACAACCGCGCGATCCTCAGCGACACCCTCGGAATGACCGACGCGCAGATCGAAGAATTGATGGCGGACAACGTCCTCGTTGAGTCGCCGGCGGCCGGCCGCAATCGCGCGCTGGCGCCGTCCTAGCTCCGAGGAGAGACGATGCCTGAGCAGATGAACGAACTCGGGTTCTACACACTCGCCGGCGCGCCGGAGTCACCTCGTGACCTGATCCGCGAGGTGCAAACAGCCGAGGAGATGGGCCTTGGATCAGCGTTCATCTCGGAGCGGCTCAACCTCAAGGAGGCCGCAACGATCTCGGGCGCGGTCGGCGCCGTCTCATCGAACATCGGCATCGCCACGGCGGTCACGAATCAGGACAAGCGCCATCCGAAGGTGACGGCCGCATACGCGACGACGATGCACTTCCTGACCGGCGGCCGCTTCTCGCTCGGCCTCGGACGTGGCACGCCTCGAGGATCGCGGTCGCTGGGACTGAAGCCGATCACGACCGCCCAGATGGAGGACTTCGCCCACCTGATGCGGCGCCTCTTCCGAGGCGAAACCGTCATCGACCACGACGGGGCGGCGGGTAGCTGGCCGACGATGAGCCTCGACTCGAAGTTCGACGAGGAGATCCCGCTGCTGCTGACGGCGTTCGGGCCCAACTCGCTCGCCTTGGGCGGGCGCGCGTACGACTCCGTCGTGCTGCACACCTTCTTCACCGACGAGACGACCGCCCGCTGCGTCCAGACGGTGAAACAAGCCGCCGAAGAGGCCGGCCGCAATCCCGACGATGTCCGCGTCTGGTCCTGTTTCGCCACGATCGGCGACCACCTGCCGGAACCGCTGCGCCTGAAGAAGACGGTCGGCCGTATGGGCACCTACCTGCAGGCGTATGGGGACCTGATGGTCGAGACGAACCGCTGGGACCCGGAGGTGCTCGCCCGCTTCCGCGGCGATGAGTTCGTCGCCAACTTCCGCGCCTCAATCGACGACAAGGCCACCACCGAGGAGCTCGAGCACGTCGCGGAGCTGATCCCGGAGGAGTGGCTCGCCCCCTCGGCGACCGGCAGTCCCGAGGATTGCGTCGCCGCGATCAATGGTCAGTTCGACCTCGGCTGCGACGGCGTCATTCTCCACGGCACATCGCCGGACGACCTCGCCCCCATCGTCGAGGCCTACCGCGCCCAGCGCGACGACGCCCGCTTCGCCCATCTGCCCCCAAACCCGGGGTTGGCACCGAGTGGCTGAGATCCCACTCGCGCGCGATCCGGCAGACGTCACTCCCGAGTGGCTCACCGCGGTCCTGCGCGATCGCGGTCACGAGGTCACCGTCGCCAGTATCGAGTCGGCGAGCGTGGGCACCGGTCAGGTCGCCCACTGCGAACGCTTCGAGGTCACCTACGACGCCTGGGACGGACGCGCCGCTCGCTCATTCGTCGGCAAGTTCCGTTCGCCCGATGAGCTGAGTCGCCGCACCGGCAGCGCCGGCACCTACCAGCGCGAAGTGAACTTCTACCGCCATATCCACCCGACGGTCGGCATTCGCACCCCGGAGGCACAGTGGCTCGACATGGACGAGGACAGCGGCGACTTCGTTCTGCTGATGGAGGACATGGCCCCTGCCGAACAGGGCGACCAGATGCACGGCTGCACCGTCGCCGAGGCCACGGCCGCGCTCGATGAGGCCGCTCGGCTGCACGCCCCCCGCTGGGGCGACGACTCCCTCGAGGGCTACCCGTTCCTCGTGCGCCCCGGTGACGAGGCCGCGCGTGTCCGGCGCTATGAACGGCTCTGGCCCGGCTTCCTCGATCGTTACTCCGACCAGCTCGATGAAGCGACACTGGCCGTCGGTCACGGGCTCGCACCCTTATATAGCGTCTACTCCCGCCCCTACCCCGGCACGCGCTGCGTCACCCACGGCGACTACCGGCTCGACAACATGCTGATCGGCAACGCCGATGGCGAGCACCAGGTCGCCGTCGTTGACTGGCAGACCGTCGGCATCGGCGCGGCGGCACAGGACGTGTCGTACTTCCTCGGAGCCGGGCTGCTCCCCGAGGACCGCCGCACCCACGAGCGCGACCTCGTTGCCGGGTACCACGCCCAGCTCCAGTCCGGCGGCGTCGAGGGCTACAGCCTCGAGCAGCTCTGGGACGACTACCGCTGGTATAGCTACGCGGGTTATGTCATGGCGGTCACCGCCTCGATGGTGGTCGTCCGGACCGAGCGCGGCGACGAAATGTTCATGACGATGGCCCGGCGTCACGCGCAGCAGGCGATCGACCTCGAGGCGCAGTCACTCCTCGAAGCGGCGCGCTAGCAGGGCCGTTCGGCTCACGCTAGTCGTCGACCGGTCCGGCCCTCGACTTCCGCCGGTCGCGGACGAGCTTCACGTCGAGCCGCATCCCAAGCGCGCTCGCGACATCGACGACGGTCTCAAGCCGTGGGCTGTGTTCTCCCGACTCCAGCCGACCAATCACTGCTTGAGTCACGCCCACCCGGGCTGCGAGCTCACGCTGTGACAGCTTCGCTTTGCGCCTCGCAAGGATCAGGTGCTTCACGATCTCGAATCGTGGTCGAAGGCGGTCGTATTCCGCCTGCAGTTCCGGGTCGTCGGCACGCATGGCCTCGAAGTGCTCTTTCGCACTTCCACCTTCGTGCAGGTTCTTCTTAGCCAAGACCCAACTCCTTTAGCCGCCGCAGTGCGGTCCGCAACGCGCGGTCATCGAGCTTCTGCGTTTGCTTCCGCCAGGCGTGCAGGAGCCAGACCGTCTGGTCGCTCCACGCGTATGCGACCCGATGGTTGCCAGCTCGTAGCTCGTACATCCGCGTTCCGGGTGGATCCGACGATCCCGAGGCCGACCGAGCGGCGGCCCGATCTCGATCAACAGATCGATCAGGAACTCAAACGACGCGATTGCACTTCGGTCGCCCTGCCGCAGCAATCGATCGAAGTACACCCTGACCGGCTCATCGCCGCGCCCGTCACGGTAGTAGCTCACGTCCATTAGACAGATGATAGCATTTTTGCTATCAACGGAGCATCCAGTCCGGAAGGCGCATCGCTCTCGGGCACAGGTTCTGATTGTCCACCCAACTCCGCGCGTGCCAGACTCCGCGCAGCCAAACAGGTCGCACGCCTCGAGGAGCGCGAGATGGTGAATCAGATCCCCGAGGCCGGCACCGAACACGCGCCGATGTGGGCGCTTTCCGAGCTACCGGTCCACGAGTGGTCGCCGCAGACCAACTTGATGGAGGTAACCACCGACCCCCGCGCCTACGAGCGCTACTGGTGGACCGCCCAGGACCAGACCGGCGATCTCCTCGTCGTGATCGGGTTCGCGCTCTATCCCAACCTCGGCACCGCCGAGTCCTTCGCGATCGTCAACCTCCGGGGCCAGCACACCACCGTGCGCGCCCACCGCGCGCTCACCCAGAACCGCTTCGATATGAGCGCTGGCCCGCTCAACGCGACGCTCGTCGATCCGTTCCGGGAGTGGCATCTCACCCTCGATGACAACGCCTATGGCATCAGCTACGACCTCCGCTGGTTCGACACGAAGCGCTCGGTCGCACAGCCGGCGATGCTCGGCGGCTACGAGACGTTCGGCCAGATCGAGGGCACCGTCCGCGTCGGTTCCGAGGAGTTCACGCTCACCCGCGACAAGTACACCGGCTCCCGCGACCACCACTGGGGCGTGCGCGACGGCGTCGGCGGGCCGGGACACCTCGTGAACCCGATCGAGCAGGCGACTTCGACCGCCCGCAGCGGGCAGTGGGTCGAATTCGGCGACTGGTCGGTGTGGCTACACCGGGTGCTGTACAACCTCGGCGACCCGCGGCCGGGCACCGGACGGATCGTGATGATGGAGCGAGAGCTGAGCTTCGATCCGGAGACGAAGCTGTTCACCGGCGGCACGATCCACAACACGCTCGAGGGCGGCGAGGTGAAGTCGCTCACCTACCGCCCGCTCGGCCAGCAGATCGGCTTTCTCCGCTGCGGGATGTACGGCGGCTCCGAGGGCGGCACACCCAACGGCAACGTCTGGCACGGCATGAACGTCGGCGAGCAGGTCACCGGCGAGACCTTCGACGCGACCGATCCCGCCGTGCGCATCCAACTCCGAGGCGGCGCGAACTACCACTGCGAGGTGACCTGCGGAGACGAGGTTACGACCGGCCTCTTCGAGACCCACGACCCGCTCACCTACGAGATGTGCGCCGCCGGGGAACCCGGCCACAGCCTTCGGCTGTCTTAGGGGCCTTCGGCCGCTCCGGATGCCCGTTTCGAGGTGAGGCCCTGGTGGCCAGCTGAATCAACGGTGGCGATCAGCGGCGGCTGATCAGGGCGGCTACCTGCCAGCGGTCGTCGGTGAGCGCCATCAGGTAGGCCGCGTCGAACTCCTCGACGATGCCGTCGCCCTCGGCCTGTCGAACGGCGTGGCAGCGGACGAACGCCGTCGTCGGGTTGAGCACCACGATGTCGAAGTCGCTTAGCACTGAGCCGATGTAGCCAGTGCCCTTCAACCGATCGACCATCGAGCGGTACATCGCCTCGGCATCCTCGGTGGTGACGTAGGTGGCGATTGAACCGTTGCCGTAGCGGGTGACGGGGAGCCGCATCCACGGCAGCATCAGCGAGGCATCGTCGTCGCGGTTCGCCTGCCCGAATGCCTCGTTGTAGCGCTTGAGGTCACGCTCCACGGCGGGCGCGAGATCCTGTCGACCAGCGTTCGTCACGATCGTCTGCTTTCACTTGCCGCGCGCGCCGTCGCTATCGTGTCAGGCGCAGGCCCGGAATCCGCGCATGCGCCGCATCGTGCCACAGCTGAACCCCAAGGAGCCCGCCGATGAGTGAGCCTGCGATCACGGTCACGTTGCTGGGTACCGGCAGCCCGAGGCCACATCCGCGGCGGTTCTCGCAGAGCACGCTTGTCGAAGCGGGCGGACACCGCCTGCTGATCGACTGCGGCCGCGGCGCGGTGCACCGCCTCGGACAGCTCGAGGTGCCGCTGGGCGAAGTCGGGCCAGTGTTCCTGACCCACCTCCACTCCGATCACGTGATCGCGCTCGCCGATCTGTGGATCACCGGCTGGCACCTCCCCCCGACCTGGCGCACCGGCCCGTTCGAGGTCTACGGACCCTCCGGCACCCGCCGGATGCTCGACAACCTCGAGGCGGCGTACTCGGTGGACCGTTACGTGCGGATCGCAGACGAGGGACTCAGCACCGACGGGATCGCCCTCGACGTGACCGATATCGCCGAGGGGCCGGTCTGGGAACGCGACGGGGTCGCGGTCGAGGCGATCCGCGTCGAGCACTGGCCGGGACCGGACGCGCCGGCTTCGTTCGGCTACCGGATCAGCCACGCCGGTCGGTCAGTCGTCTTCTCGGGCGACACCAGGAAGTCGGAGCACCTCGCGGAAGCGGCGCGTGGCGCCGATCTGTTCGTTCATGAGGTCGCGATCACGCCGCCCGACGCACCAACCGGCGACGCCGGGCCACAGGGCGCGCGCATCCTCGGTCACCACACCAGCCCGCAGCAAGCGGGCGAAGTCTTCTCGATCGCGCAGCCGCGATTGGCCGTGTACTCGCACATCATCCAGTGGCGCGGCACGACGGACGACGACCTGCTCGCACAGACGTCCGAGACCTACGACGGCCGCGTGGTCGTCGGTGAGGACCTGATGCGGATCACGATCGGCGACGAAGTCGACCTCACCCGCCAACCCGCCTGAGCTAGCCGCCAGCGGGATCCGGCAGGTTGGCCATCTCCGCCTGCACCTCGCTGTAGGACTTCCGGTAGTTCGGCGGCGGATACCCGCCCCAGGCGAACAGCGCCTCGGGCGCGTCCGGCTCGAACTCCTCGGGCGTCCACAGCTCCGGGTTCGTGATGCAGTCCATATCGGCGTAGTACTCGACGTGGCCGCCGGACGGATTCCGGAAGTAGTAGAAGATGTTCGAGCCGATGTAGTGCCGGCCGAGGCCCCAGGTCGGCTCCCAGCCGGCCTCGGACATCACCTTGTGCCCGCCCATGATTTCGTCGACGCCCTGGACGCCGAACGAGATGTGGTTGAGGCCGGTGTTGGGATAGCGCAGCAGGAACAGGTTGTGGTGATCGACCGAGCAGCGCAGGAACGCGCCGCTACCGCGCAGCGTGTCCGAGACCATGAACTTCAGCCGGTCGACGTAGAACGAGACCTGCTCTGCCCAGTTCGGGCAGTAGAGAACGATGTGACCGAGGTGCTGCGGCTTCGCCTGGTCGTAGAATGCCGCGCGCTCGTTCTGACGCACGACCGTGCCGATCGTGTTCATCGTCTGCGGCTCGAGGAGCACGGCCTCTCGCTTGGTCACGGTGAAGCCAATGCCGTAGCCCGAATCGTCGACCGCGTGAATCGTCCCGTCGGCGTCGCGGGTGACCGTTCGGTCCGTCTCGAGCTCCGTGGCGAGGGCATCCACGTGCTCTGCCGTATCGACGCCCCAGATGATCTCGCGGATCGTCGAGCCGGCCTCGGGCGCGACCGGCAGCGAGGCGTCGTCGTGGCGCCTCAGCTGTAGGGATGTCCGCTCCGGCAACTCGAACGTATGACCAGCCGCACCGCGCTCGATCGTCTCGAGCCCGAAGTCCTCGAAGAACCGCGTGCTGAGCGCCAGGTCCTCGACGCCGTAGACGACGGTCTCGAGGCCGACGATGCCGGTCGCGGTGCGATCACCGGGGTACTTGCCCAGCGGGGTGCTCATCGTGTGCCTCGTTTCCTGCGGTCGTTACACGCCGGGCGGCAACGCACCGCCCAGCAAGACCTGTCCAGATAGTTCATACCCCAACGGCGACAGCAGGTGGTGCTGGCTCACTGCGTTCACGTCGCGTAGCAGCCGCTGCAACACGCTGCTCTCGAAGTTGGAGGTCCCTCCGCCGAGGCGGTAAGCGACGGTGGTCGCCTCGGTCCCGGCGGTACCAGCGTAGGTCGTCGCGAGGCGGAGCAGCGCACGCTGGGCGTCGGACGCCTCGTCGCCGGCCGCGATCGTGCGCGCCACCTCGTCACAGGTGTCATAGAGGAACGCGCGGCCGGCGCGTAGCACTGCTTCCGCCTGCGCGAACTCGTGCTGCACCACCGGGCGCTGACCCAGCCGCCCGCTCCCGGCGCGTGCCGGCGTCTTCACCGAGGCCAGCTCGGCGACCTCGCCCAGCGCGCGTCGCGCGATCCCGAGCGCGGGTGGCGCGAGAATCACCGCGAGCCAGCCGGCCAACGGGAACGCGAACACTGGATCTTCGCGGCGCCGGGTGTCGTGCACCATCTGGCAGGTGAAGGCGTCGGGGACGAACAGCCCCTCGACGCTGAAGTCGTGGCTGCCGGTCGCACGTAGACCGGCCACATCCCAGGTCTCGATGAGCTCGGCGTCGGCGCGCGGCAGGAACGCCAGCCGCCGCTCGGGTGGGGATTCGGACGACACCTCCGCCGCTTCGACGACGAAGCCGCCAATCAGCCAGTCGGCATGCGGGCTGCCGCTGGTGTACGGCCAGCGGCCCGACAGGACGTAGCCGCCATCGACCGCACGCGCACGACCGACCGGAGCGAGGTGCGCCGCCACCGGCGTGCCAGGCACGAACACCTGCCGCGAGACGTCGTCCTCGAGGTAGCCGGTGAACACATGGTGCGCGTTGGCGACACCGACCACCCAGCCCGTCGATGCATCGTGCGCAGAAACGGCCTCGACCGCGCGCAGCGTGTCGACGACAGAACAGCCGAGGCCGCCGAGGTCCTCCGGCAACGCCAGGTCGAAGAGCCCGGCGCTCGACAGCGCCTCGATCACGGGCTGTGGCACGCGACGCTCGCGCTCGCCTTCGGCCGCGCCGGCCCGGATCACCGGACCGATCGCCTCGATGCGCGCCAGCAGATCCGGCTGCGTAACCGCGACCATCGCGGTGCCTAGACCTCGCCGACGGTCGGGATGGTCTGCATATCGGCGATGATCTCCTTGATCTGCGCCTCTTCGTCGGGATTCCGCGGGTCGGCGCTGAAGCTGATCTGCGTATTGATGCCGGCGTACTTCTCGCGCATGCGCGAGGCCAGCTCGTCCCAGGTGCCGATCACCGCGAACTCGTCGAGCATCTCGTCCGTGATCACCTCGGCCATTTCGTCCCACTGGTCGCCCTGCACCGAGAGCCGGTGCAGCAGCGCGGCCTCGTCGTCCCAGCCGTGCGTCTTCATCACGTTGGCGTACGAGCGGGTCGATCCGTAGAACGAGATGCGGCGCTTCGCGACCGCCTTCTCCCGCTCGAGTTCTTCCTCGTTGCGTCCGGTGACGATGAAGCCGCCGCCGCGAATCTGCAGATCCTGCGGGTTCTTGCCCGCCCGACGCGCGCCCTCGTGGACGGCAGGGATCAGCACCTCACGGATGTACTTGAAGGTGCTGAAGCCGTGGATCGCGATCCCGTCGCAGACCTCGCCAGCGAGTCGAGCGTTGAAGGGGTTCACGGCGGCGAGCACCACCGGGATATCGGGGTGCTCGATCGGCTGCGGAGTGAACAGCGGGTTCGTCAGCTTGAACTGGTAGAACTCGCCCTCGTAGTCGGGCTTGGTCCCGTTCTGCCAGCAATCCCAGATCGCGCGCATGCAGCGCACGTAGTCGCGGATGTGCGGGCCCGGCGGGTGCCACGGCACGCTGAACCGGCGCTCGTTGTGCCCTTTGACCTGCGTCCCGATCCCGAGCACGAAGCGACCGCCTGAGTACTCCGAGAGGTCCCACGCGGTGTTCGCGAGGATGTACGGCGCCCGAGGAAACGCGATCGCGAGGCTGCTGAACTTCAGCCGTTCCGTGTGCTCAGCCACCAGTGCCAGCGGCAAGAACGGGATCCGTGTCGTCTCGCCGATGCTGACCGAGTCGAATCCCAGCGCCTCGAGACGCTGCGCCTGTCCGGGCGCATCCTTCATCGTCGCCATCACGCTGGTGCCAACAGCCATCGACATCGTGCATGCCTCCTCGCTCGCTCGCGCGACGATTGGTCACGCTGGTCGCCCGCAGACTAGCGGCCCCGGCCCGCTCCGCGCACCGACCGGCGAGTCGGACGCGACGGCGCCCGCTACGCTGAGCCGGCCACCGTCGCACCAGAGCCGAGGAACAACGATGCGAGCAGCGGTCATGCGCGGCGCCCGGATCGAGGTCGAAACGCTCGACGAGCCTGTCCCTGAGGAGGGACAGGTCTTGCTCGCCCCGCTGGCGACCGGCATCTGCGGCAGCGATCTCCATATGCGCACGCGCGTCAGCGAAGCCGCCGCCCGAGGGCGGCTGTCATCGGTTACCCCTGGTCACGAGTTCGCTGCCGAGCTGCTCGCGGCTGGGCCTGACACCCGACCGCGTTTCGCGCTCGGATCGCTCGTCACGGCGATCCCCTTCGCCGCCACACCCGAGGGCTCCGACACCGTCGGCATGTCGCCCGTGCGGCCAGGCGGCCTCGCAACCCGCATGGTCGTCGAGGAGTCCAGCCTGTTCCTCGTCCCTGACGGCATGCCGGCGGAGCGCGCGGCGCTGACCGAACCGCTCGCCGTGGGCGTCCACGCGGTCGGCCTCGCCAACCGCCACACAACCGGGCCGCACGTCGTCATCGGCTGCGGTCCGATCGGCCTCGCGGTCATCCTCTCGCTCCGCGCCGCTGGTCGAGGCCCGATCATCGCCAGCGACCTCTCGCCGGAACGCCGCGCTGCCGCGGCCGCCCTCGGCGCGGACGTCGTCCTTGAGACCACGGGCGGCTCACCCTTCGACCGCCTCTCCGACTTCGGGTTCCTCGAAGCGCAGATCTCGCCGCTACTCCCAGCGGAGGCGGCCGCACCGCCCGCCGGCATCACCGTCTTCGAGTGCGTGGGTGCCCCCGGCCTGATCGAGGACGTCCTCCGCTGGGCGCCTCGCCACAGCCACGCCGTCATCGTCGGCGTCTGCCCCGGCGAGGACTCGATCACCCCCGTCCTCGGGATCACGAAAGAGCTGACGCTCGAGTTCAGCTTCGCCTACCGCCCCGACGAGTTCCGCCGCTCACTGGAGTTGATCGCCTCGAACGGCCCGCTGGTCGAAACCCTCATCACCAGCCGTGTTGGCCTCGGTGAGACGGAAGGCGCGTTCGATCGCCTCGCCTCGCATCCGAGTGAGATCAAGATCCTCGTCGAGCCGGGTCGCGAAAGCGCGCGGCGAGCCTAGCCACACATCGGAGGCCAACTATGACCCGACTCACCGACAAGTACGCCATCATCACCGGCGGCGCCTCCGGCATCGGCGCGGCCACCGCGCGCCGCTTCGTCGAAGAGGGCGCGCGCGTCGTGATCGCCGACATCAACGACGACGCCGGCCGCGACCTCGCGGCCGCGCTCGGCTCCGAGGTAGCTCGCTACATTCGCTGCGACGTCGCCGACCCCGCCCAGATCGAAGCGCTGATCGCCGGTGCGCAGCAGTGGTTCGAGTCGGTCGACGGCAGCGTCAACGTGCTCGTGAACAACGCGGGCATTGGCGGCGGTGGCGAGGTGCCGGACGTGGACCCGGCCCAGTGGTCACGCGTCATGGACATCGACCTCAACGCGGTCTTCCATGCCTGCCGCTTAGCGATCCCGCTGATGCGAGCGGACGGCGCGGCCTCGATCGTGAATACGGCATCGATCTCCGGGCTGGGTGGTGACTGGGGCATGGCCACCTACAACGCGGCCAAGGGCGCCGTGATCAACCTCAGCCGGACGATGGCCCTCGATCACGGGAAAGACGGGATCCGCGTCAACGCGTTGTGTCCGGGCTACATCCACACGCCACTCAACGCGACACTCAGCGGCGATCCGGCCTTCGTCGCCGAGATGAGCGCAGGCGTCGCGCTCGGCCGCGGCGGGACGCCGGAGGAGATGGCGAACGTCATCGCCTTCCTCGCTTCGGACGAGGCGAGCTACATCACCGGCGCCGCGATCGTCGCCGACGGCGGCCGCACCGCGGCGACTGGCCAACCGGACATGCCCGCCGTCGGGAGACGGCTTCGAGGAGACTAGGGCGCGTCGGGAGACGGCTTCGAAGAGAGTCCGGCGCCGCTCGACAGCCTCGCTCCGACTTCCTCGGCGATTCGGCATTGAGGCCAGAGCTGCGATGCTGAAGGTGTAACGACCGACCGAGCCACGACCGGGTCGAGGAGTATCGAGTGAGCATCGGAAGCCGAACGCGCACGCTGTGGATCGGGACGGTCGCCGTGCTCTTGATCGCCGCCGCCTGCGCCGATGACGACGACGATCAACCGGAACCCACGGCGACGAGTACGGCCACCGCGCCGACGGCGGTACCGACGACGACGGCCACCGAGGCACCCACGACCCCCGAAGTGACCGCCACAGCCACCGTGGAGGCTCCTGGCAATCAGGCGGGCGAGACGCTCTCCGCGAACGACGCCAGCATCGCGGAGCTCACCGCCCGCTTCGAGGCCGCCGGGATTGCGCAGGCTGCGCGCTGGGCTCGCGAGGTTGATGAGTACCGCCCGTACTCCGAGGACGACACGGACTACAACAACCTTCGTGGCGAGCTGGCGAAGTACAACCCGGGGCCCGGGGTGGTCGACGCGATCATTGCGACGCTCCATCTGCCCTAGCGTCACGGTTCCGAGGCGGCGCCGATGATCCGAGACAGTCCGAGAGACACCGCCTTCCTGCTTCGAGCAGCGCTGGTACTGCTGGCCGCCGCCGCGATGGCCGGTACGGCACTCGAACTCGCGATCGAGCGTCACTGGCACGGCCTCGAGCAGTGGTACGCCTGGATCGCGCTCGTGATCGCTGCGGTCGGGCTCCTCGCGATCGTCGCGCGGCCGTCGGCGATCGCGCTCTGGTTCGCGCGAGCATGTGGCCTCGTGGCGATCGTGATGGCGGCGATCGGCGTATGGCGGCATATCCACGCCAACTTCGAGACGGCGCCGCTGGACTTCAGGTATAGCGACCGCTGGGACACGATGGCCTTCAGTGACCAGCTCTGGGCCGTGGTCAGCGGCGATGTCGGGCCGTCGCCGATCCTCGCTTCGGGCGTGCTCGCATTGATCGGCGTAGCGATCGTCGCGGCCACGATCGGCGCGTCCGCCGCCAGCGCCGATCCAGACGCGGGTCGCCGCCCAGACCAGCGACCAGAGACCACTGTCCCCCAAAGGAATGACAACCGATCGACCCGTTGGTCGATGAATCCGCCTGCCAGTGATCGGACACTGACGGTGGCTCGAGGAGTCGCAACCGCTGGAGGGCAAGAAGTGTTCAACCGATCAGACTGGGCGCTCGCCGGCGAGCGGCAGCGCGAACAGATCGAAGGCAGCGTCCGACGCCATGGTCGGCGGCGCTTCCGGATCCGACTTCCGTTCGGAGACCGCGCCTAGCACCGAGCGGCGCACTGATCGTCGCCGCTCTCAATCACCCTAGTTACAGAACGGCCACCGCGAGGTGGCCGTTCTTTGTGATCCCCACGTCCAACCGGCATCTCGATCGTGGTAGTCTGCGCCCAAGTTCTCAGGGCGGGGTGTAATTCCCCACCGGCGGTGAGTGCACAGCACAAGCCCGCGAGCGCTCGGCGACGATCCCTCTCACGAGGCCGCCGCCGGGGTCAGCAGATCCGGTGTGATTCCGGAGCCGACGGTCATAGTCCGGATGGGAGAGAACACTGGTTGCGCCGCGTGTAGCTGCGCGCGGATGCCGTAACCCACCCTCCCTGCGCCCTGCGATCGATGCGCAGCGCAGTTTGGAGGGTCCCAATGACCACCACTGACATCGCCCGCACCGAGCCGCAGGCCAGCACCGATCTCGTCGACGCACTCGACGGTCGTCGGATCGCGCTGGTTCAGGCCACCTGGCACCGCGAGATCGTGGACCAGGCACGCGACTCGTTCCTCGAACGGCTCGCCGACCTCGGCATTCCCGAGGCTCACGTCGATCGGTTCGAGGTGCCCGGCAGCCTCGAAATCCCGCTGCAGTCGAAGCTGCTCGCCCAGACCGGCCGCTACGCCGTGATCGTCGCGGCCGGCCTGATCGTCGACGGCGGGATCTACCGTCACGACTTCGTCGCCGGCACGGTCCTCGACGCGATGATGCGGGTCCAGCTGGAGACGGACGTGCCGGTCCTCTCGGTCGTGCTCACGCCCCAGCACTTTCACGAGCACGCGGATCACCAGCGGTTCTTCCACGATCACTTCCAGGTGAAGGGCGCTGAGGCCGCAGACGCCTGCGCGCAAACGCTCCGTAACCTGGAGTTCGTCCGCCTCGCCAGCTGAGGCGAGGCGGCCGTCTGGGCGGCGCTCGATCGCCCGCCCGGACGGCTCAGGCCAGCGTGCGCAATCGCTGGTGGATCGTGAGCACGCCTACCGCCAGGAGCACGAGTATCGCGGCCATGCCGCCCAGCACGAGCTGGACGCCAATCACCGCGGCGAGGATGCCCGCAAAGAACGCCCCGAACTGGGCGAGCGAGCGCTGCATCATGTAGGCGCTCATCACTCGACCGCGATACTCCTCCTCGACGTAGGTCTGGACGAGGACGTTCGAGAGCGACATGCGCACGGCCTCGGAGAGGCCGATCAGGACGGCGACCGACGCCGCGACACCGAAGCTGTCAGAAGTGCTGAAGGCGATCAGCGCGCCGCCCTGCACGATCACGGCCACGAGGAAGATCGTGCCGCGACGGCCCGGACCGAGCGTTGCCACGACGAACGCACCGACCAGCGCCCCAGCGCCGATCAAGCTCAGCAGCAGTCCGAGGCGGTCCGCGCCGTCCTCGAACACGTCAGCAACGTAGCCCGGCAGCATGAAGACATACGGCATCGCCAGGATCGCGAAACAGATGTTGAAGAACAGCAACGGCCCGAGCGTTGGGTCACGCCGCACGTAGTGGAAGCCCTCGACGATGTCGCGCCAGCCGCCGCGGGCGCGACGCTGCGCCGTGTCGTGGATCGAGCGCACGGGCACCAGTGTCGCCGAGGCGAACAGGTACGTGCCGGCCATGATGAAGTAGACCCAGTAGGCACCGAAGACGTGGATCAGGAAGCCGCCGGCCGCGGGCGCCAGCAGCCGGATGGTGTCGCGCGCCGCCGCGTTCACGGCCACCGCGCTGGTCAAGTTCGGGAGGCCGACCACCCCCGGCAGCATCGCCTGACGGGCCGGCATCATCACGGAGTTGACGGTCCCCTGGAGGAACGCCGCGATCAACAGGTGCTCAAAGCGCAGGATGTCGGCGACGAGCATCAGCCCGACGATCGTCGCGTTGAGCGCGTTGATCAGCTGCCCGATCTGGACGATCCGCTTTCGGCTCTTGATCACATCGGCAAGCACGCCGCCCCAGAGGGCGAACGCCATCCCCGGAATCGAGTTGATCAGGAACAGCGTGCCCAGGGCGGCGAACGACTCGGTCAATTCGAACGTGAGGTAGCCCCGCACGAGGCCTTGCATGTTCAGCGAGGCCATCTGCCCGGTCGTCGATGCGACGAACCAGCGGAAACTCGTGATCCGCAGCGGCGCCATGAACCGGCCAAAGGCGGTCGATTCGCCGCTGGACAGCGGTGACACCTCGGGCGGGGTTGGAGCGGGGGAGGGCGCGCCGGTTGCTGTCACCCAGTCGCCTCTCGTTCCATCCTCGACATGCGGCGGGCGGCCGGCGGACAAACGACGCGGCGCCGGCGCGAATGACAGACACGGTAGCTGGTTTGCCCCAGTCGAGGCGTGACCGATCGGCCAGCTTGTGCGCCCTGATCCTCGTGTTAACGTGCGCTACTCGCTGAACTGCGAGTCCTGGGGGAGACGGATCTGTGACCAGTCATCAGCTACGGGCAAACGACAGGTTCGAGGTTGAGTGGGACGACGAGGCCACCGCCGCCGCTCGCTGGATCCTCGACCGCGAGCACAACCACGGCACTCTGAAGCGATTCGAGATCGAAAAGGCCGTCAGCACCGACGAGATCGCGATGGCCACCGACACCGTGGTGGTCAACGGCCGGATCTACTCGGGCACGCCGACGATGCCGGCTCCACCCAGGGAGATGCGCGGCCTCCACTATTCCGAGATGTGGGACGGCACGTATCGCGCGGAGTCGATCGCCCAGACCGAGGCCGCGCTCACTCGCGATCACGACGCGCTCTCAGACGTCGAGCTCGCGAACGAACTCAGTCGCGACCTGGAGCGAAGCGGTGCCGGTCAGCGGGCCACGATGAGCCCCGTGTTCAAGATCTTCGTCCAGTCCCACCCCTTCTCGGTGTTCTGTCGAGCGGAATTCGGCGACCCCGACGGGCTCCTGCTCCAGTACCGGATGCTGCAGGGTCACGAAACCGAGACCACCGATGCGGCGCTGGGGTTGGAGCGATTGGCCGAACTCGCTGGGAGCAGCGGAGAACTGGCAACCGCCCTCGAGAATGGCCAGATCGATGCGGCCCGGCCGAACCCCGACCATGGGCAGTTCTTCGGGCAGCTCGACGAGTACCTCGCCCGCTACGGGTGGCGCGGTTCGATCTGGAGCGATCTTTCGACGCCCACGTGGGCCGAGAACCCGGCGGCCCCCCTGGCGATGGTCGCCCGGTACATCCACAACCCCGAAACCCGACCGAGCGTGGCGCTCGCGGCGGCGACCGCGGATCGCGAAGCCGCAATCACCGAGGCGATGCGGCGGCTGGACGACGACGACAAGCGGACCACGCTCCAGGCGTTCATCGACGAGCACGAGCCCTTCGCTCGCGTCCGCGAAGGCCGGGCGCACTGGCAACTCGTGCTCAGCGGCATGTTGCGCCGGCCCCTGATCGAGCTCGGTCGACGATTTGTCGAGCAGGACCTGCTCGACGATCCCGAGGACGTCCTCCATCTCGTTTCGGGTGAGATCCAGGCGTTAGCGCGCCAGGAGATCGATGGCCGCAGCCTGGTCGCCCAGCATCGCGCCGACTACGAGCACTGGAGAACCCTCGAGGCACCTGACTTCATCGGCGCCGGGGACGCGGGACCCGATCCCCTCGCGGCCCTCAACCAGCCGGCGGTGGTGGAGCGCGTCTCGGCGGACGGGAAACTCCACTCCGGCATCCCGGCCAGCAGCGGAATCGCGTACGGACGAGCGCGCGTCGTGACGGAGCTGGCAGACGCGATGATGATCGAGCCCGGCGAGATCCTGGTCTGCCGCACCACCGCGCCGCCCTGGACGCCCGTCTTCGCGCTGGCGAGCGCCGTCGTGACCGAGGGCGGCACGATCCTCGCACACTCCGCAATCGTCGCCCGCGAGTACAAGATTCCTGCGGTCCTCAGCATCGATCACGCGACGACCCTGATCCCGGAAGGCGCGATGATTACCGTCGACGGCGACCGGGGCACCGTGCTGCTCGACTGATCGACGTCGCCCAGCGCCGAGGGGTCCGAGGCAGATGCTAGATTCGCCGCGCATCTGAGAACACGCTGCGGCGGAGGCCCCCATGTCCATGACGATCGACTGGCTGGGCTGCGCGACGTTCCGGCTCGCGATTGACGGGCTCGTGATCTACCTCGATACGTACATCGATCGGCCAGCGGACGCGCCGGACGTCGGCGTCACGCTCGCCGACATCAGCGAGGCCGATTACGCGCTGATCGGGCACAGCCACTGGGACCACATCGCCGGTGCGGACGTCGTCGCGAAGAACACAGGCGCGACCGTCATCTGCTCGAACGAATCCGCCCACGTCCTGCGTGGGCGCGGGGTCTCCGAGGACCAGCTGTGGACCGCGCAGGGCGGTGAGCGCTACCAGCTCAACGAGGCGGTCTCGGTCCGCATCCTGCCCAGCCTGCACTCCTGTATCTGGAGCCGGGCCGCTGCGCCCGGCACCGTGGTCACAGGCGATCTCGGGGTCCCCGAGAACGAGCGTGCGGCCCGCCTGGCCGGCAACCGAGCGGCGCGGCGTAGCAACGAGGCGGTCAGCGAGCTTCAGGCGCTGATCGACGGGGGCGCGCACAGTGACAACATCGGCGGCGCCCTCGACTACCTGATCGAGACGCCGCACGGGAACGTCCTGTTCCAGGACAGCATGGGCTACTTCACCGGGCTCTATGCACACACCCCGGTCGACGTGGCAATCCTCGCGGCGGCCGGCCGCGGCCACATCGACGGCGAGCCGATCCAGGGTTCGGTCGAGGACTTCATCGCCGGCGAGTGCGCCCTGCTCCGCCCGAGCCGCGTGCTCCTCAGCCACCACGACAACTTCACCGGCACCGCCGACGCGCCCGACCTCACGGACATGACCGCGGTCCACGAAGAACTCGCCCGCCAGCACCCCACCATCGAGGTGCTCTCGATCGACCTCGGCGGAAGCCTCACGCTGTTCGACTGAGGCGAGCCGCCGATACAGAACGGCCGCCTCCGGTGTTGCCGGGGCGGCCGTTTGTGCTTGGCAGGCGAGACGCCGCTACTGCAGCGCGACGGCCTCCTCGCTGATGCCCAGTGCGGCCATGCCCTCGGGCGTCGGGACGCCCTCGGTGTTCCAGCCGTGCTCGGCGTAGTACTTCTGCACCAGGCCGTCCTGGAACTCGCGCGACAGCCCCTCGTGCATCGGGAGGTCTTCCTCGAACCGCACGGGGAGCTTGTCGTCCGCGGGGGTGAAGCCCTGGCGGTTGTTGAACAACCGGGCCAGCGTCTGGCCGCGGTGTGAGATCGTCTTCATCTCCTCGGCGTCGATGTCCCAGCCGGTGACGGCCTTCAGGATGTCCAGCGTCTGCTCGTCGTCGTAGGCGAGGAAGCTGCAGATCCCGACCGCGTTGCGGAGGCCGTTGCGGTCGCTCACCGGGTTACCGTGATCGCCGCCGGTCGGCGCGAGCAGGTAGGTCTCCCGCATGCCCTCCATGTGCCGTGGGTCGTGCATCCCCATCTCGACGCCCTTGACCGTCGTCAGGAACTCCTCGGAACCCATGCCGAGCTGGTCGGCAACGCGCTGCGAGCCCTCGGCGAGGACATCGCCGTAGCCGTCGCGCGCCGCGATCTTCTCGATCCACTTCACGACGTCGTCGCCGTGCTGGAAGCGGAGCTGGTCGCCGTCGGTGTCCTCGATCGTGATCAGGCCCTTCTCGTAGGCCTCCATCGCCCAGGCAATCGTGGAGCCGGTGGAGATCGAGTCCAGACCGAGGTAGTTGCACATCTCGTTGGCCTTGCAGATCGCCACGAGGTCATCGACGTTCAGGTTGCCGCCCAGCGACGCGAGGGATTCGTACTCCGGTCCGCCGTACCGAGGATCGACGCGGTAGCGCCCCTCCGGGTCGTAGCTGATCTGTACGCCCTTCCTCGTCACGCCGGCGTCGGCCTCGGACATCTCGATCTGGACGACCTTCTTGCAGCGCACGGAGCAGGCGAAGCACGCGTCCATCTGGATGCGGTGGTTCTCGCCGACCGCCACGGCGTCGATCTTGCGGATCTCGTCGAACTGCCCGAGCTTGAAGTTCCGCGAGGGCGTGCCGCCGTCGAGGTTCTTGCCCTCCATCGCCACGCCCGTACCGAAGTGCGCGAAGTTCGCGTGGTTCTCGTCGAGCGTGCCCGACACCCACTTCGCCGTGCTCTTGAGGATGCTCTTGTCGGCGATCGGCACCGGCTGGGTGCCGCGCACCGCGACCGCCTTCAGCTTCTTCGAACCGAGCACGGCGCCCATGCCACCGCGTCCAGCCGCTTCCTTGCCGTCGTTCATCACGCAGGCGAAGCGAACGAGGTTCTCGCCGGCCGGTCCGATCTGCGCAACGCGGATGAACTGGTCCTCGTGATCCTCGCGAATCTTGTCCTCGACGTCGCCGGTGACCTTGCCCCAGAGGTGCGAGGCGTCACGCAGCTCCACCGTGTCGTTGTTGATGTAGAGGTAGACCGGCTTGTCGGAGACGCCGTGGACGACGATGCCGTCCCAGCCGGCGCGCTTCAGCTCGGCGCCCCAGAATCCGCCGGACTCGGACTCTGCAATGCCGCCGCTCAGCGGGGACACGGCACCGACGTTGTGACGGCCCGCGCCGGGAACCGGCGCACCAGTGATGACGCCGGGCGCGAAAACGAAGACGTTGTCGGGGCTGAACGCGTCGGTGCCGGCTGGCACATGCTTCAGCAGGTAGTGGGCCGACATCGCGCGACCGCCGCCGTACATCCGGAAGAAATCGTCGCCGGGCTCCTCGATGGTGGTCGTACCCGCGTTCAGGTCGACGTGCAGGACCTTGTTCCAGTAGCCAAAGCGTTCGGTCATCGCGCATCGCCTCCCTGAGCTTGTGTGTTCATCATTGCCGCGCCATCACGGTCCGCGCCGCCGGTCATCGGGGCGACGATCGTCACCTCGTCGCCGTCGTGCAGGGGATCCGTGTGCGGCGCCTTCGTGCCGTTCACCCCGACCACCAACAGCTCCCGCTCGGGGAGTTCGAGGTGGACGAGCAAGTCGTCGATCGTCGCTGGCCCCGCCAATTCGACATCGCCCTCGCCGCGCTCGCCCTGAGGCAAGAATCGACGCAACTCGCCCACGAGGCGGCATTGCAGCGTCAAGGTCTGGCCAGGACTCGCGGCGTCTGCCACCAACAGGACCCCAGTCACAGCTCGTGATCACGAACCAAACAACGTTCGAACCTCGGGCAAGATAGCGCATCGCGACCGAAGAGCGCCGCACTTCGGGGATCAGAACGGCCACCCGGTAGGTGGCCGTTCTGCGTTACTGAGTTCCTGGAGCCGAGCGGTCTACGGCTGTTGCAGGCACTTCTCGTGCGTCGGGTTGGCGGCACAGAACTCAGACGGCGGGCGCATCATTCCGGATAGGCGCTGCCGCGCGATACGCGGCTTCGTGTACGTCATACGAATCCTTCTGATCGATGGCGTCCCTGCCGGCTCGTTAGTTGACGGAACTCTAACACGACAGCGTGGACCACGAAGATGCGGGCGCCTCAACCAGTCGCCGCTCACACAGAGTCGCGGCGGTCACTCATCGCCAAGCGGCAGATCTACGCCGGACCGCCTCAGCTCGCAGCAGCCATCCTCGAACCGAACCGCTCGGAGCCACCGAACGGCTAGTGCAGCACCTCGTCCGCGACCAGCTGCGCGATCTCGTCGCCATCGAGGCCCAACACGTCTGTCGCAATCTCGAACGTGTGCTCGCCGAGCAGCGGCGCTGAACCGCGCACTTCGTTCGGCGTGCGCGACAACTGGAAGCCTGCGCCGTCGTACGCCCGAGGCCCCGCCTCCGCGTGGTCGGGGTACACGTAATAACCGCGTTCCTTGAGGTGCGGATCGGCCAGCACCTCCGACCCGCGCAGGACCAGTCCCGAGGGCACGCCCGCCGCTTGCAGTACCTCGAGCGCGGGCTCGCCATGCTGCTCCGCCGCCCACGCACCCACGAGGGCATCGAGCTCGTCCTCGTGCGCGCGCCGGTCCTCGAGCGTCGCGAATCGCGGGTCATCGGCCCACTCGATGTGCCCGAGCACCCCGGCCGCTCGACGCCAGTCGTCGTCGGTCAGGCAGGCGATCACGATCCAGCGATCGTCGCGTTCCTCGTCGCCATCGATCACGCGATAAGCCCCGTGCGGCGCCGCGAACGTCACGCGGTTGCCCATCCGCTCGTAGGATGGCGCGCCGTTGTCGTGCGCAAACACTGGTGACGCCATCGCCGCCACCGAGGACTCCAGTTGTGACATGTCGATCAGCTGACCCTCGCCGGTCTTCCGCTGATGCCGCAACGCGGCGAGCAAGGCGATCACCGCGTGCATCGGATTCACCACGTAGTCCGGATAGTTCGTCCCGACGCCGATCGGCTCTTCGCCCTCGCTCCCCGACAGGTAGTTGACCCCGCACACCGCCGAGAGCACCGCGCCGAACCCGACGAACTCTGCGTGCGGCCCGGTCAGTCCTTGCATCGGCTGGTAGAGCGCGATGATGCCCGGGTTCGCGGCGTGCACCTCGTCCCAGGTCATCCCGATCTGTCGCACCGCTCGATTCGTCATGTTGGTCATCAGCACGTCGGCCCACCGCACCAGCTCGAGCCCCAACTGGTGGCCTGCCTCGGTCGTGAGGTCGATCGCGATCGACCGCTTCTCGGCGTTGAAGTTGTTGTAGAACCCCGACTGATTAAGGCTCGTGTTCCCCACCGGGCGCGGGGCCATCATGCGCAGTCCGTCCGGCCGCTTCGCCGTCTCCACACGCACCACGTCCGCCCCCATCGAGGCGAACGCGCGGATCCCGATCGGCCCCGCGCCAAACCAGGTCAGATCGAGGACCTTCACGCCCTCCAGCGGTCGAGCGGCGTTGCTGTTCGTGCGGTCGGTCATCGCGCCACCCCCAGGATCGCGCTACCAGCATCGAGTGCCGCCAACGCGTCGTCGGATAGGCCCGCCTCACGCAGCACCTCGAAGGTGTGTTCGCCCAGCAGCGGTGCGGGACGCCGCAGTTCGGCCGGCGTCCCCTGCAGGTCCCACGGAGGACCGGGATAGCGCAGCGTGCGGCCGCGCCCGATGTCCTCGATCGTCGTGAACCAGCCGCGATCGGCGAGCTGTGGGCTCTCTGAGATCGCTGCCGGCGAGTTCACCGCACCGATCAGCACCCGCCGTTCCTGTCCCAGTTCGTACAGCACCTTCGCCGGGTGGCGCCGGAAGAAGGCCGCGATGTGTTCGTCCATCTCCTCGAGCACCGGCGTCGTCTCGGCGGCGCGCACCGGATCCGTCATCACCTCGCGGATCAGCCCGGTGTCCATCTGTTCGCGGATCAGCGAGTCGAACGGATCGTCATTCAGTGGCCCCGCATCGTCGATCTCGTTGATCAGCGCCACCAGCCCGGAGAACCCCGACCCCGCTGTCCCGGTGCACATCGAGTAGATGTGCCCGTCACTCGATTCGTACACACCAAGGCCGGGCAGGAGGTAGCCCAGCGCCGAGGCCACGCGTGAACCGCCCGAGCGTTCTCGATCGAGCTCGTTGATGTCGGCGCTCTGCATCGCGGTCTCTTCCGCCATCAGCAGCGATTCATGCATCGAAACCTCGACGCGCTGTCCCTCCCCCGAGGCGTCTCGGTGGAACAGCGCCGCCAGGATCCCCGCCGTCGCGTTGATCGAGGCGCAGTGGAATCCTTGCAGATCCGCGAGCTGCGTCGGCGCGCCATCCACGAACCCGCTGAGGTTCATCACCCCCGACATCGCCTCGCCGGCGATGTCCGCATAGGCCCAGTCGGCGTACGGCCCGGTCAGCCCCCACCCGGTGACGGAAGCTCGCACGAGGTCCGGCCGATCGGCCCCGAACGCAGCGTCCTCGAACCCCAGCGCCGCGCGCTCCCGAGGCGACCACGATTCCAGCAGCACATCAGCCGACTGCACCAACTGCTGAAACGCCTCGCGACCTTCGCCCCGGCCGAGATCGATCGCTGCCCCGCGCTTGTTCGCATTGAGCAGCAGAAACTGCACTGACGCCTCACGAGGATCGAGATCTGGCAGGAACGGCCCGTAGCCACGGGCCTCATCGCCCGCCAGCGGCTCGACCTTGATCACGTCCGCCCCGAGGTCAGCGAGCAACCGCCCGGCGTAGTGCCCGATCGGCCCCGTCGCATCCACTACGCGGATATCGGAAAGCGCCCCGGCCATGGCGGCCTCCTCTGAACGCCCGGCGGCCAGGCTGCGCGGAAGCTACTGCACGTCCAACCGGCGCGGCAATCCGCGGTCGGGAGGCACCCCTAGTTCGGGTTCGGGGTGTTGCCGTCCGGATGCCGCGTGGTGCCGGTCACGGGGTGCACGTGGTCGCTCAACGGCTCGAGGCCGTGTGCCGACAGCAGATCGCCGTCGACGAGTAGCTGCTCGCTCGGCCCATCCGCGACGACCCGCCCGCCGTCGAGCACGATCGTCCGAGGCAACAGGTCGCGCACCATCGAGAGGTCGTGGGTCGAGATCATCATCGTCTGCGGCAGCTCCTCGAGCAGCTCGATGAGCTCGCGGCGGGCCGCCGGCGCGAGGCTGGCGCTCGGTTCATCCAGCGCGAGGATCGGCGTGCCCATCGAGAGCACGGTCGCGATCGCGATCCGCTTTTTCTGCCCCAGGCTCAGGTGGTGCGGCGCGCGCGCCTCGAACTCCTGCATGCCGACCGCTGCCAGGGCGTCGCGCGATCGCTGCATCACCTCGTCCGCGGGCAGGCCCATGTAGAGCGGCCCGTAGGCGACATCGTCGAGGACCGTCGGCGAGAAGAGCTGGTCGTCCGGGTTAGAGAACAGCAGGCCGATCTTCGCCCGCACCGACTTCCTCGTCTTGTCGGTCAGTTCTTCGCCCAGGACGCGGATCGCCCCGCTGCCACGGTAGATGCCCATCAACGCCATCATCAGCGTCGACTTGCCGGCACCGTTCGGCCCGAGAATCGCGACCTTTTCACCGGGCTCGATGTGGAGGTCGAGGCCAGTCAGCGCCTCGGTCCCATCCTGGTACGTGAACCGCAGATCACTAATCGCGATCGCCGGCTCCGAGGCTGCCGAGTCCACCCGCTCCCCGCTTTCCGGCTTCGCGCCCGTCGTCGAGGTCACAGCTGGGCTCCGAGCTGCACGAGCGCGCCGTAGGCAACGAACGCCGCCGCCGCCAGCAGTTCGACCGAGCGCAGCCCGGGGCTGCTGAGGAAGCGCGATTCACCGTCGTAGCCGCGCGCCTGCATCGCCGCATGGACGCGCTCGCCACGCTCGAGGCTGCGCGTGAATAGCGAGCCGACCATGTAGCCCATGACGCGCGCACGCCAGCGCAACGTCCCACCGCTCTTGAAGCCGGGCAGCTCGGCCGCCCTCGAATCGCGCGCGCGCATCATCCGCTGGCCTTCCGAACCGATCACGTTCAGGTAGCGATAGGTGAAGAACACGACTGCCACGAGCAGCCTCGGCAACCGCAGCGCGCGCAGTCCGCGCAGCAGCTCCCCGACCGCGGTCGTCGAGGTCAGCAGGACCGCGACGAGCACCGCTAGCCACGACTTCACGAAGATCGTGGCGACCGCCTCGACACCCTCGACGCTGGCGTCCCAGCCCAGCAACGGCAGCGTGAACAGCTCCTCGCCCGGCTTGGTGAACATCAGCGGCACGGCTGCGAGCACGAACGGGAACCCGAGCGCCGAGCGCAACAGCACGAGGCCCAGCGGCAGTTTCGAGGATGCGACCAGCAGCACCAGCGGCAGCGCGAGCAGCAGCAACGTGACCCAGTACCCCGGATCGGTGAGCGTGATCGCCAGGATGTAGAGCAGCGCCGCCGGCAGCTTCACCCGCGAGTCCATCCGGTGCAGCGGACTGTCGCGTTCGATGTGACGCTCGGCGAACAGCGCTTCGCGTGCCGACATCCGCGGGCGTGCGGCCGTCGAACGAGCCGCAGCCTCGGACGGCGCATATATAGGTGCGCTGGCGGTCGCGCCGGATTCGCCCGCGTGATCGCTCAGCTCGCGGGCATCCGTCGCGCGCCGCTCACGACGCGTCTGCGCGAACAGGAGCACCGCGCCGCCGACCACCACCACACCCACCAACCCCGCCAACACTGTGCTGGCCGCCTCGTTGTCGACGCCCGGGATCGAGTACCCCGGCAGGATCTCGTACCTCGAGTCCTCGGCGGTTTCGATGAACCCCTCGTCCTCGGCGACGCGCTCCAGCCCGTCCGGATCGCCCGAGGCCAACGGGGACAGCAGGGCAATCCCGATCGCAACCGCGAGCCCGACGCCGACGACGCCGGCAGCCGCACCTCGATCCATGCTCGGAGCCGCCGGCGCCCCCTCGAACGCGCCCGCGGGTGGCTCGTCGCGCTTGAGTCGCAGCAGGTCCGGACGGGTTCCCAGCACGAAGCCGAACGCCGCGGCAGAGACCAGCCCTTCGCCGATCCCGATCAGCGCATGCACCCCCGCCATCGCCGGAAGCGCCACACTCAGCGGGGACGTATCGGAGATCGCGAGCTGGAACGCCGTCGATACCGCCGACAGCTCAACCGACAACCAGCCCGCAGCGAACACCGCCGCCGTCAGCGCGGCCGGATGAAAGCGCTGCAGCGGCGCCAGCGCCCGGTAGACCGCCCAACCCACGAGCGAGGTCAGCACGCCCATGTTGAAGATGTTCGCGCCGAGGACGACCAGGCCGCCGTCCTGGAACAGCAGCGCCTGCAACCCGATCACCGCGGCCATCACCAGGATCGCCGCGGCCGGCCCGAGCAGGATCGCGGCCAAGGCACCGCCGAGCATGTGTCCGGATGTCCCCCCGGCGACGGGGAAGTTCATCATCTGCGCGGCGAAGATGAAGGCGGCCATCACCCCCATCAGCGGCACCGCGCGCTCGTCGAGCTGCCGGTCGGTGCGGCGCACCGCAACCGCAATCGCGACGCCCGCCGCGACATATCCGGCCGCCGAAACGGGCGCGCTCAAGAAGCCATCGGGAATGTGCAGCGCCGGCCCCTGGGCCGCATCCACCAGCGCCGGCGCAATCGAAGCCGTCACCCGTCCCCCGCTCAATCCGCCGCTGGCGGCCCCTGAACAGGCCCCCAAGCGCCGAACTCGCGAATATTCGCATTTACGAGATCACGTTGCAACCCTCGAAACCGCGGTTCGTGAGGCGAGGGAACCTGTCTGTTCTCTCGCACGTTCTATCGTCAAAGCCGTGCTCCTCGAGGTGCACGGACGGAGGCCACGCCGTGCGCGCATCGCTCCCGCTCGCCCTCCTCGCAGCGCTCGTCCTCGCCGCCTGCACCGGCGGTTCCGAGGCGACAGCCGAGCGAGGGTTCTACGCGGAGTTCGCGATCGAGCTGGAGCCCGAAGCCGATGACCGCATCGCCGCGCTTGGCCTCGAGACTCACGGCAACAGCTCCCTGCGATGGTGGTACGGCGAGGGCGCGGACGGGATCGGACGCTGGCGCTGGGAGATCGAAAGCGGCGGGCCCTCGATCGATGCCGGCACCACGACGACGGTCTTCGACGGCGAACAACTGTGGGGCTACGACGACCGCCTCAACAGCTACCAGCGCGACGAGCCGCTCGCCCTCCCCGCTGGGATCATCCAGTCGCCGAGCTTCGGCGCACCGGTCGGTCCGGCGAACGTCGAGGATGTCGACGCCTTCATCGAGCTGATGCAACTCGGCAGACCCGATGGCGAGGTGACGAGAGCGGGCGAGGCGATCGTGCTCGGACGGCAAGCCGAGGTGATCGAGATCCGCCCTGCCTGGACTGGCTCGAGCTCCTCAGGATCAGCCGCGAGCGAGCAGACCACGCAATCCGAGGAGACCGTCACCTCGGGGGGCGTGGTTCGCGTCTTCATCGACCCGGAGCGGATGTTCATCATGCGCTGGGCGACGGATGGTGGCGCGGCTGGACCATCCTCCACCGTCGAGATCACCCACCTGGACTACGACATCTCGGTCGACAGCGAGCGGCTCACTTTCGACCCGCCCTCCGGAGCGCGAGCGAACACGGCCGTCGATCAGCCACAAGACTGCTCCAGCAGGCTGAGCGCCGGTGGCGGCCTCGATGCTCCGGCCGGCCTCCTCGATCCCGCGTACGTCCCGGCCGGATTTCGGTCGGGGATGATGAGCGCGGAGTCTGGCGCCAACGGCGGCTGCAACTCCGTCGCGGCTCAGTCGCTGGTCGAGAACGACAGCGGAGGCTTCGTTCTCCTGCGCCAACGCATCCGTCCCGACGGCGTCCCCAATTCACTGCGCTCAGATGACGGCGTCCGCATCAACGGTCGCGACGCGTACCCGTCCGAGGACGCCGGCATCACCCGGCTCGTCTGGTCCAGCGGCGACGTCGTCGCCGAGCTGCTCAGCAACGTCCTGCCTTCGGAGGAGCTGCTCCGCATCGCCGAATCCGCGCAGATCCGTCCCGAGGACGATCGCCAGTGACACCTCGCCCCGGCGCACTCCTCCTCCCGCTCGCACTCCTCGCAGCACTCGTCCTCGCCGCCTGCAGCGGCGGTTCCGAGGCGACACCGACCGCGCCCGCACTGACCGCGAGCCCCGAGGTCGCCGCCAGTCCTTCGGCGACCGCTCGCCCCGAGGCCACCACACGAGCGCCGTTCGTCCTGCCGACACCCAGCCCGACCGCTCGGCCTCCGGTCGCGCGATCTGGCGCCTGGTTGATCGACGTCGCCTCGGGCGACGCGATCCTCCTAACGGCGCGCGACGAGGACGGTTGGGTCTCGCGCGCGAGCTTCGACGCTGACGGAGCCGCCGTGATTGACATCTGGCGCGACGACGGCCCGCTGACCGTTCGCGTCGGCCTCGATGGGCACGAGCTGGGAGTCGACTCGCCGGCCCACGGGTGCCACCAGATCGACGACGACACCATCGCCGTGACCCTACCGGGACTCGATGGGCCCCAGGAGTTCGAGGGCGTCACCTGCGGGGTGATCTCCCCCGACCGACGGCTGATGACTTACCGCATCGACGCCGGCACCGTGCAGACCGATCGTGGGTTCGAAGTCCCCAGCTGGGACCAGTGGGTCATCGACCTCTCCACCGGGGAGCGCACGCTCCTCCGATCAGCGATGCGGCATTGTGGCGGGTGCGACACCGGCGTCCCCGTTGCCTGGTCGCCGAGCAGTCGCTACGTCGCTGTTCCAGAGCTGCTCTGGCCGGGTGACGTCTTCCTGGCGGACACGTTGACCGGGTCGACGCGGCTGATCAGTGAGGTCGACGATGCGACGTATCGCCCGTACCAGCCGGTCTGGGCCAGCAACACTGACCGGCTGGTATATCCCGCGGCCGGCGGCGGCACCGTGTACGAGGACCTCGAGGCGGGGACACGCAGGGTGATCGCGGGGCTCCCGTGGCCGGCGTCATTCGATCCGTCGGCCCGCTACCTCTACTCGCCCGCCTGGCCACTGAGCGGTCAGGGTGCCAGCACCACCGTCGTCTTCGATATCGTTTCCGGGACCACCTATTCGTCGGACGGTGTGCCTGCATCAGGCAACCTTTGGGGTGGGACCGCTATCGCCGTCGCAGGACTCGGGCCTGGCGGTGCCGAGGGATTCGCGACCGCACTCGAGTCGGCACCAAACTGCCGAGGCACCTCGATCACAGTATCGAGGCCGAACGACGTCGAAGTGGCGCCCGTCTGCATCGACAACGCCTGGGTCGCGACCCTCTCGCCGGACGGCACCCAGGTGGCGCTGGCGCGGCGCGGCACGGAGGTCGGACCCGATGCTCGAGGCACGTGGGTCTCAGGGCGCTTCGACCTCGTCGTCTACGACCTCGAAACGCGGGTGACGCGCGTGATCGCGACAGAGCTGTACAGCAGCACGACACCCGGCTTCACGTGGAACGAGGCTGGCACGCATGTCCTGTTCCGCTGGCCCGGGGTCCTGGGCCTGTGACCGCTGATGACCGATAGCCTGCTGCCATGACCACCATCGAGGCACACCCGCTGGGCCGCGCAGCCTTCGTCCTCGCCGCGGCGTCGCTGGTATTCCTGGCCGCCCTCGCCACAAACGACGGAGTCGAGGGCGTTCCGGCTGACGCGACCGCGACGCCAGGCGTGCCGACGGCGACGGCAAGTCCCGAGGTGACCTCGACACCTGCGGCGACCTCGACATCGACCGTGACGCCGGAGCCCACGCCGACACCGCGCCCAGGACCGGAGCCGGCCTTCGGCGAGCTGCCGCCGTCGCTGGAGGTGTCCCAGGCCGGCATGTGGGTGCGACAGACGCTCGCGGCGGGCGAAGAGCCGACGCCAAACCACGGCGTGCTGATCCGGGACCTCGAGACCGGCGGGGGCGAGCACTGGTCGCTGGCGGACGGCCCGGAGCCGGGCGCGGAGTTTTTCGCCTACGGCGTTGCGGGAGACGGTCGCTTCGCGACCTTCGGCAACCCATTTGAGGCACAGCAGCTGGCCGACCGTGAGACCGGTCTCGCCGTCGGCTGGAACCTCGACACGTCGCGGTTCCTCGCCGGGTCGTCGGATGGCCGCATCCTGCTCGCGACGACTGAGCCTCAGGAGGACATCTGCCTGTTCTGGGCCGTCGATCTCGACTCGGGTGAGCCGGAACCGCTGCTGCGCTTCGGCGTCCCGGGCGATCGGTTCTGCACTGCGTCGGCCGTGTTCGGTGCTCCGGGAACCGACACGTTGACCGTCGGCGCCAACTCCGGTGACACCGTCGCCTATGCAGTCGCTCTCCAGGCGGGCACCGTGCGATCGACCGCGGACGCCACCGTCGCGGCGCGGCTCGGCAACGCGAGTGACCCGACGGTCTGGTTCGATACCAGCGGCGCAGCACAGACGCTCCCCATCGAGCTGACGATCAGCCGTTACGACGCGGCGACGGACGCGATCGCGGTGACCGGCTTCAACGCCACGGCGGACGGCGCCGCGATCAGGCCGGTGCTGACCGCACCAAACAGCCGCTTCGTCGCCTGGCAGGAGTCATTGCGCCTCGGTGGTGCGGTCGGGCTGGGCGGCTGGGCGGAATGGCCGGTGACCGTGATCGGCGACAGTGAGACCGGCGAGGTCCTACTGCGCGTGGTGCGCGCCGCGCTGATCACGGGCTCGGAGACCACGGCCTGGCTCGGCGACTCGAGCGGCATCGTGCTCGCCGCCGAAGGCGAGTTCGTCCTGCTCGAATTCGCGCTGACCGAGGACGGCATCGACGTATCGAGTGCGACGCTCACTTCGTTGTCGTTCGAGCATGAGACACACTCGAGCCCGCGGCCTGAACCGTCGCCGGCTGACCGTTCGCTCTTCGCATACGACGGCCGCTTCGTCGATACGACCGGGACCGAGCTACTACCGCCGCTGGTATCGGACTGGGCGCGCAGCGGCCCCCTGAGCGGCGAGTGGACCAGCAGCGGCAGCGAGTACTACCTCGCGACCTGGGCTCGGGGCGCCGGCGACTTCGGCGACGGCCCACTGGCACCGATCGGCCTCGCCCCCCGCCTACAACTGCCGCCCTTCTCCAACGAGGTGCGCCTCGTCGTGACCGAGGCGACTGAACTGCGCCAGACCTTCGCCCTTGATTCCCCGACGAGCTGGGCGCTCGAGGCCAGTACGGTCGTCACCGTTGAAAACGACGGCAGCGCGCGGGAGTGCTTCGCCTTCGGCTGCGCCGCGCTGATCGACCGCGGATCCAACCTCGATCCCCGCCCGTGGTGGCTCTTCGTTCGTACGGAGGATGGCCGCGCCGGTTGGGCGGACTCGTCAACGCTCGCCTGGGCTGATTAGCGCCGCCCGTCGCGTCACTCGATTCCTAGGCAGTTCAGTGCCGAGTGACCGGCGCCACATTATACCCCCATGGGGTATGCCATTCTCTTTCCATCGGCTCCGACTCCGACACCCACCCGACACCCACCCAGCACCAGAAAGCAGCGCACGATGACACTCGAGATCGACCCCCGGCTGAAGCGCGCCCCTCGAAACAGCCAGCACGTCTGCATCCATCACTGGGTGATCGACGCGGCCGACGGGGCGGAAAGCGCCGGACGCTGCAAACACTGCGGCGAGGAACGCTGCTTCTCGAACAGCCTCGAGTCCGACTCGTGGTCACCGAAGCGAGACGAGAGCGCCCTGCGCAGCATCGTCACGGTTCCTGCGCAGCGTCACGTCGAACTCGCCGACGAGCGGTAGCGCCACCGGCGCACCTCCAGCAACGCACTCCCGCCCGGGACCACCCCCGGGCGGGGTATCTTATCTGTCATGAACGCCCTCCCCACCGGCGAACGCTCCGCCGAAGAAGCCTTCATCCAGGACGTCGCCCAGGCGCGTCGTGATCACACCCTCCCCGCGGCGATCGAACAACGCACGGAGGACTTCACGCGCCGCACGCTCGCGCTCCTTTTCCCCCACTTCGCCGCCGGCGACCGATCCTCCGAGGACGAGGTTCGCCGCGAGATGACTGAACTCGGGCGTCAGCTCTGCGATCTCCTCGTTGGTCAGGGGATGACCTCGGACCAGGCGGGCGAGGTCTGCACGGCCTTCATCGACGACCTGCCGGATCTCCAGCACGCCCTCGAGGCCGACGCGATCGCCACCTACGAAACCGATCCCGCCGCCAGCAGCGTGGACGAGGTGCTACTCGCTTACCCGGGCGCCCTCGCGCTCACCTACTACCGCATCGCGCATTGTCTCCACGAGCAGGGCGTCAAGCTGCTACCGCGGCTGATCACCGAGCACGCACACCGACTGACCGGGATCGACATCCACCCTGGCGCGACGATCGGTCGTTCGCTCGCGATCGATCACGGCACGGGCATCGTGATCGGCGAAACCGCCCAGATCGGCGATCACGTGCACCTCTATCAGGGCGTGACGATCGGTGCGCTCAGCGTGCGCAAGGAGTTCGCCAGCCAGAAGCGTCACCCGACGATCGGCGACAATGTCGTCGTCTATGCGAACGCCAGCCTACTCGGCGGTAAGACCGTGATCGGCGCGGACAGCGTGATCGGCGGCAACGTCTGGGTGACCAGCCCGGTGCCAGCCGGCTCGGTCGTCACCCAGGAGGCGGGCGTTCGCCCGCGTCACGAGGTCAACGAGCCACTCCTCGAGTACCACATCTAGCTCACCGGCAACCGTGCCCTGCTGGGTCGGCCGGGCATGCCTGTCGGTTCGGCACTGGTCTGCGACGTGGATCCCGCTATGCTCCGCAGCGCTGATCGCGGCAACCCGCTGTCCAGATGAGGGGACTCGCATGAAAGTCAATTCCATCCTCGAAACCGTCGGGAACACGCCGCACGTGCGGATTAACCGACTCTTCGATCCTCGTGTCGAGGTCTGGCTCAAGCTCGAGCGCGCCAACCCCGGTGGCAGCATCAAGGACCGCATCGGCCTCGCGATGATCGAGGACGCCGAAGCGCAGGGCATCCTCAAGACGGGCAGCGTCATCGTCGAGCCGACCTCCGGCAACACGGGCATCGGCCTCGCGATCACGGCGGCCGTGAAAGGCTACCGACTGATCCTCGTCATGCCGGAATCGATGTCGGTCGAGCGGCGGCGCATCCTCGCCGCCTACGGCGCGGAGGTCGACCTGACGGCACGTGAACTCGGCATGAACGGCGCGATCGCCCGCGCCGAGGAGATCCGCGACTCGACGGAGAACGCCTGGATCCCGCAGCAGTTCATCAACCCCGCCAACGTCGAGGTCCACAAGCGCACCACCGCGCAGGAGGTCCTCGCTGACTTCCCCGAGGGCATCGACTTCCTGATCTCGGGCGTCGGTACCGGCGGCCACATCACCGGCGTTAGCGAGACGCTCAAGGAGACGATGAGCGACCTCCAGACCTTCGCGGTCGAGCCGGAGAAGTCGCCTGTCATCTCCGGCGGCGGCCCTGGCCCGCACAAGATCCAGGGCATCGGCGCGGGCTTCATCCCCGTCAACCTCCACGTCGACACACTGGACGGCGCGATCCAGGTCACCGAGGAAGAAGCGTTCGAAATGGCGGCTCGTGTCGCCAAAGAGGAGGGCATCTTCGTCGGCCCGTCCTCCGGTGCCACCCTCGCCGCCGTCGGCAAGAAGATCGCGGACATGCCGGACGGCGCCCGCGTCCTCGCATTCTGCTACGACACGGGCGAGCGCTATCTCTCCGTCGACGGACTCTTCACCTAGCCCCCGTTCCGGGGGCTTCATCACCCTTCGGGCCTGGCACTCGCCGGGCCCGAGGGGGAGCGCAAGACCGGCCGGCTACGCGCCCGCGAACCTCGTCCCGTAGGCCCCCTGCAGCGCCTCGAAATGCTCGTCGCTATCCACCTGCGGTGGCTCCGTCCCGGCGAGGTGTTGTGCCAACCGATCGAGATGCCAGTGCCAGCCCGCGGCAAAGTCCGGGTTCGACGGGTCGGGTAAGAAGTGATCGAACGTCAACAGCGTCGCCTCGTCACCGTCGCTCGCCAACTCGAAACGGATGCGCCACGGCATCTCCGCCTCGCCCCACTCGTACTCCAGCACGGACGGTTCGTCCCAGACCAGGATCGTCCCGTCGACCGACCCGGCCTCGCCGTAGTCGAACCGCAGCGCGCCACCGCTGCGTGGCTCCATCTCGGCCGGGAACGCCCAGCGTGCCGTTCGCTCGCGTTCGGTGATCGCCGACCACAGCTCCGCGCGTGACACCGCGTAACGGCGCACGAACCGCACCGCTCGTCGGCCGTCGAGATCCACCAACTCGCCGTAGCTCTCCTCGTTGTCAGGCACTCTTGCTCCCTCGCCCTCGTCGCGTCCGCTCGCTTGGTGGCGTCCGCCGCGCACGCTGTCCGCGCCGCACCTCGGTATCGAGGGCATCCAGTCGACTGGTCCACAACGACCGGATCGGCGCCAGCCAGCGGTCAATCTCCATGAGTTGATCCCCCTCGAGCCGATAGATCTGTTTCTGCCCGGAGCGAGTCACCGAGACGAGCCCGCCCTCCCGCAGTTGCCGCAGGTGACGCGACACGCCGGGACGCGCGATCTCGAAGTGGGCCGCGATCTCGCCGGCGGACAGCTCGCGTTCCGTCAGCAGCTCGATGATCCGGCGACGGGTCGGGTCGGCCAGTAACGCGATGACGTCCATGGCCAAAGAGTACATCAATTGTTACGTAACTCAACTGGTACGTATCAGGCGACGGGACCGCGGATGCGACCCTGACACAATCGGCAGCGCGCACGGAGGTGATCGATGGATGAACTACTGAACATGCTCGGCGGAGGCTCGATCCGGCAGCTCGCGAGCCAGTTCGGCATCTCTGACGAGCAGGCGGAGGGCGCGGTCCGCGGGCTCGCCCCCGCGCTCACCTCGGCGCTGGGCAAGAACACGGCCAGCCCAGGCGGTCTCGAGGCGTTGCTGGGCGCCGTTCAGAAGGGCGGGCACGACCGCTACGTCGATGACCCCTCCACACTGGCTGACGCTGCGACGACCGAGGACGGCAACAATATCCTCGGGCACCTGCTCGGTAGCAAAGACGAGAGCCGGCGTGTCGCCGCGGCAGCCGCGCCGGTCGCGGGGCTCGATACGGGGATGCTGAAACAGATGCTCCCGCTCGTCGCATCGTTGCTCATGGGCTCGATCGGCGGCGGCGCGAAGAAGTCAGGTTCGGGCGGCGGCGTCGATATGGGCGGACTCGCCTCGGTATTGCAGGGGCTCGGCGCTGGCGGGGGTGGCGGCGCGCTCGGCGACGTCCTGGGCGGCGCGTTGGGTGGCGGGGCCAGCTCAAGGAGCAGCAGTGGCGGCGGTGGTCTGGGCGGCCTACTGGGTCGCTTCCTGAAGCGCCGCTAGCCCGCACCGCAATCCGCAACGAGCAGGAGACCGTGGCCTCGAAATCCGTCGCAGCCGGCGATCTGCCAAGGATCGACGCACTCCTCGCCGCGGTCGGACGGCGCCGCGACGGCGATCCGACGCGCATCGAGGCCGGCACGCTCAATCGCAACTACCGCGTCCCTACCGACAGCGGCGCCGTCTTCGCGCGACGCTACCGCCCGGACCATGGTCTGGCGGCGATCCGCGAGGAACACGCCGTCACGCGGTGGGGACGCGACCGTGGTGCCCCCGCCGTCGCTCCGCTGTCAGCCGCCGACGGCTCCACCGTCGTCGAGATCGAGGGCGAACGCTGGTCGCTGTTCCCGTGGATCGATGGCCTCCAGCCAGTCCGCGGCACTCTCACGCCCGGCCAGGTCGAAACGCTCGGCGAGGCGCATGGACGGATCCAGCGCGTGTTCGCCGATCACCCACGATCGGACGGTTCAACACTTGGCGCGCTCAGCGACCGACTCGCCTGGGACACCGCCGTCGCCGAGGAGACGCTCGACCGCGTCGAACACGCCGCCCGCCAGGCCGAGGCCGCCCCCGATGTCCTCGAGGCGCTCGCCTTCCGCCGTGAGCTGCTTCACCAGGGACAACCGCGCCCCTTCAGCGACTTCGCGCATCTTCCCTGCCAGCTCGTCCACGGCGACTTCCACGACGAGCAAGTGCTGTTCGCATCAGATGACACCGTGCTTGGGGTCGTCGACTGGGAGCGCGTCGGGGTCGCTGCCCCGGTGTGGGAGCTGATCCGCTCGCTCAGCTTCTCGCTGCTCCTCGAAACCGAGCGTCTCGAGGACTACCTGCGTGGGTACCGGCGGCACGTCCGCCTCGCCGCCGACGAGTGTCGCGACGGGATCGAGCTGTGGTGGCAGCTCCGGCTCAACACCATGTGGGTCTACGAGGCCTGCTTCCTGCAGGGCAATGAACGGGTCGCGCCCCTGTTCCCCGACACCGACGCCCATCTCCGACGCTTCGCAGACCCGACGTGGCGCGCCGAGATCGCCGACCGCCTCGCGACCGCCGCGACGGCGCTCTAGCCGCTCGCGGTCGGCACCCTCCCCGTGCCACGATCGGTCGCACCGACGCCGCTACCTCGACCCGCGGGTTCCGAGGTGGCCAGGAAGGGCCACGAGGAATGCTCGGCTGCCTGATCTGGTTCGTCCTGCTCGTGCTTTCCTGGCCGTTGGCTCTGATCGCCCTGATTCTCTATCCGATCGTTTGGGTCGTTCTGCTGCCGTTCCGGCTGCTGGGCATTGCGGTCGATGTCGCCTTCGACACGCTGCGAGCGGTCCTCGGGCTACCGGCTCGCGTGCTCCGAGGGCCCCGCGGCTAACTCCCGCGGACCGGAACCGGTGCGACCGAGGTCCCGCGAGCAGATGCCAATCAGCGGTGGCACCGCTGGCCCTCGCAGCCCAAACTGCACCCGACCGGATCGAGGTGCCTGATCACATCCATCTCTTCGTTCGCCGCCAGAATCTCCGTCCCACGCCTCACCCGGCTACCCGTAGTACTGGTCGCCGTGACGCTGGCCGCGCTGGCGCTCGGCACCGTTGCCTGCGTCGACATCAACATCAACGACGACGGCGACAGCACCCGGCTCGATGGATCGGGCGATCTGGTCAGCGAGGACTTCAGCCTCGACGGCTTCGACGCGCTCAAGATCGCGGAAACCTTCGACGCGACCGTCCGTGCCAGCGATGCGTTCTCGGTCACGGTCACCACCGATGACAACGTGATCCAGAGCGTCGAGATTCGCGTCAGCGATGGCACTCTCCACCTCGGCCTGGAGTCCGGCCTCTCACTGAACCGGGTCACCCTCCGCGCCGAGATCACCATGCCTGAGCTCACCGTCGTTGAGTTGAGTGGCGCCAGCCATGCCGACCTCGACGGATTCGCACCCCAGCCGGCGATCGACCTCTCCGCCTCGGGCGCCTCCTCGTTCGAGGCCGATCTGGATACGGAGCGGCTGACGCTCGACCTGAACGGCGCGAGTAGCGCCACCCTCCGCGGCTTCGCCGCGGACGCCCGCCTCGAGGGTTCCGGCGCGAGCAGTCTCGCACTGGGCGACCTCCGGATCGAGGACGCCGACGTCGAGCTGAGCGGCGCCAGCTCCGCCGAGCTGACGGTGCTCAACCACCTCGATGCGGACCTCAGCGGCGCCTCGAACCTCAACTACGACGGCGACCCGCAGCTGGGCGATATCAGCGCTTCGAGTGGTGCCTCGATCACCCGTCGCTAGCGCTCTCAATCGGTGCGAATCCATGACCAACGGGACCGAAGTCACGCCCAAGATCGGACCTTCAGCCCTCGGCGGACCGGCGCCCAGCTGCGACTATCTTCATAGAACGAGGTGGACCAGAAAGAACCCCACCAGAGCGAACGGGAAGGGAGGGACTCCGCCCTTGGTCAGTGATAATTCGCCAGCGGGTCAGTCCCGACTCACCTAACGCGAACCAGCATCCAACGCGGTTCGCCCTCGGTCAGCGGACCGGATCACGAGTGGACCAGACCCCGAAGTTCAGGCCCCGCCCATGCGGGGCCTGTTGGCGTTTAAGGACTCCCCACGTCCGGCCCACTACGCTGCGCGCACGACGGGCCAGCAACGGGGGCACCGGATGACGATTGCCGAACTCGACGCCGATCTGCGCGAATACATCGAGGCCGAGCGCGAACGCCTCCACATACCCGGTGTGGCTGTTGGCATCGTCCACGGCGATGACGAGTGGTTCGCCGGCTTCAGCGTCACCAACGTCGAGGCGCCCTCGCCCGTCGACGAGGCGACGCTCTTCCAGATCGGATCGAACACCAAGACCTACACGGCTACCGCGATCATGTCCCAGGTCGAGGCCGGTCGAATCGACCTCGATGCGCCGGTGCAGCGCTACCTGCCGGAGTTCCAGCTCGGCGAAGGCGGCGACGCGGCTGCCGTCACCGTCCGCCACCTGCTCACCCACACCGGCGGCTGGGACGGCGACTGGACGCTGACCCACCCAATCGGCGGCCGCAACGACGACGCACTCTCCCAAACGATCGAGGCGATGCCGCAGGCCGCCGTCCTCACCCCGCCCGGCTCGCTCTTCCACTACAACAACGCCGGGTTCAGCGTCGCCGGTCGCATCCTCGAGGTCGTGCGCGACCAGCCGTTCGAAGATGCGATGAACGAGCTACTGTTCACCCCGATCGGCCTCGAACACTCCGTCTGGTTCGCCGACGAGGCGATCCGCTACCGCACCGTCGCCGGCCACACGATCCGCGACGGCACCGCCGCGGTCGCACCGCTCTGGGAGATCTCACGCGCCAGCTTCCCTGCCGGCGCGATCGCCTGTGACATCCGTGACCTCCTGAGGTGGGGTCGCTTCCAACTCGGCGATGGATCCGCGGCCAACGGCACCCGCGTGCTCAGCGCCGATTCAATGACCCAGCTCCACACCGCGCAGGTCGAGGTCGGCGATGTCACCGAGGCGGTCGCACTCGCCTGGATGCTCGCGACCGTGGACGGCGCCCCCACCATCTCCCACTCAGGCGGGACCAACGGCCAGATCTCACAACACACCGTCTACCCGGAACAGCGGGCCGCGATCGGCATCGTCACCAACGCCGACGTTGGTGGAGAACTGAATCGCAACGTCACTCGGTTCGTGCAGTCACGGCTGCTCGGCCTCAATGCCCGCGACCCTGAGCCCGTCGATCCCGCCGACGCCATCGAGGAATACGTCGGCACCTACGAGCGCGAGATGGTGCGCATCGAACTCGAGCGTGTCGGCGATCGGCTCAGCGCCCAGGTCACCCCGCTCGTCCGCCCCGAGGGCTGGGAAGCCAGCGCGCCGCCGCCCCCGGTGCGTATCGGCCTCCTCGAAGACCACGACGCTTACGTCATTCTCGAGGGTGGCAGCACCGGCTCACGCGGTCGCTTCATCCGCGACACAAGCGGCCAGATCGAGTGGATCCGCTGGGGCGGCCGCCTCGCCCGCCGCCGGTAGCAACTCAGCCGACACTCGAGATGCGAGACCCGAGACCCCGCGTGCGCTCGCTACGCGCTCGAAACCAGGCGCTTCTGCATGAAGAAGCTCTGTCGTTCCGGCGGCTCGCCCACGACGCCAAACACCTCGTAGCCCTGGCGCTCGTAGTACCGCGGTCCGACCTGGAAGTCGGAGGTATCGAGGCGTGCGATCGTCGCCCCACACTCGGCCGCGTATTCTTCCGCCTGCTGCAGCAACCGGTAGCCGTGGCCCTCGCCGCGCAATGACTCGTCGAGCCAGAAGAAATCGATCGTGAGCTGGTTCAGCCAGACATCGCCCGTCAGGCCACCCAGGAACACCCCGTCCTCGCCGAGCAGGTGGAACACCACCGGGAAGTGCTCCGTCGGTCCCAGCGTCGCGAGGTTGTAGGCGACCAGGCCGGCTCGGATCACCTCGGAATCGGCGGGCGTCGGCTCGGTCAGTCGCGTCACTTGTAGCTCGTCCGGCATCTTGCGTCTCCTCGGGCGGTTCCACGCCGGATCGAGCGCGACGCCCGCGAGGCGTTACGCGAGGGCGGAGGGTATCGGACGGCGAGCAGCCGAACGCGTGGCTATCGATCCCCCCACGCAACAAACTCCGTCGCGATCCAGCCGGCCAGTGGCCCCTCGGTGCCCATCCCCGTGACGTAGACCCACCACCGCTCGCCGTAGTCCTCATCCGGATCGCTGAGCACTGAGCAACCGGCGGGACCGCAGAAGTTCTTGCTCCCGTCCCAGCCGACGATCACTCGCTCGCCGTCCTCGAACTGACCGAGGCGTGCCTCGTTCGTGCTGGGCCCGGCACGCACGTTCAGCCGGTCGCCATCGGACGCCACGCGCAGCCGCACCGGCCCCGCGCCCGCAGGCGGATCGACGAGGATTCGAGGTGGCAACCCCAGCGTCGCGATCCCGCCCCGACCGTAGTCGCGCCCGGGGACCTCCGTTCGTACCAGGATCAGCCGCCCGGAATCGGAGCCCCAACCGCAGTCGGTGCGAACCCACCAGCTCGCGGGACGGTCCTCGAAGCGGCTCCAGGCGTCCGCCGGAGCGGGCGGGAGCCCAACTGGATCGCCGCTGGTATCCACCACTCGCCCGTCGTAGGCGAACCAGTCGGCGCGATCGGGTGCCGGCAGCGGCACCGGGTCCGTGTGGAACGCCAGAGGAAACGGCAACGCCCTGACGCTCCCGTCCGTCCCGAGAAGTGCGAACCCTTCTTCCGACTGCACCACGATCGCCGAGCTGTCGACGAGCCAATGAAAGCTGCGAATCCCGTTCGTCAGCGCGACCCGCTGCGCACGCACCACCAGCGTGGCCCGCTCGACACTCGCGATCACCACGACCGGCCATTCCGCCTCACCGCCCGCACCCTGCCTCGTGCCGAGCGCATCGCTCTCCTGCCAGGCGACGAACCGGCCGTCGGGCGACACTGTCAGCGATCGAGGATCCGGTGGCGCTTTATCGAACTCGGTGGTCGGCGTGCCGGTCTCGATCAGCACGGTCTGCAGCGTGCGATCGTCCCAGTCGAATGACGCCACCCACGCGGCCCCGGACAACGACCGCGCCAGCAACAGGCTGCCCACCGGCCCGCCATCGACCAGCTGGACCGAAGGGACATCGAGCCCCTGAATCAGCGTGGCATCGCCGGACTCGAGGTCGACAACGAACAGCCCTGCTCCTCCGTCGAACTGGTCGCCGTGGACCACCCCTAGCAGGTCCCGCCCGTCTGGAGAGAACCGCGCCGACACGCCGTTGCACGACCCCTCGTCCCGCAGCTCGAAGGCCGCAAGGCCGACCGGTTCGCTCCCCGCGAGGTCGACCGCCCAGAACGAGCAACCACCCCGCGTCGGCACAAACAGCGCGAGGCCGCGGTCATCGATCAACGTCAAACCGGTACGCGATTCCCAGCGGAACGATGCGCCCGTGTCGGTGTTGACGAGGTGGTTCCCGTCGGGTGCCCCGGCGATCACGAACGTGCCACCGGGGCTCGTGTCCACGAACGCGAACTCCGAGTTCTCCAACGTCCCCGGTGCCAGTGACCACAGCGTCCCCACACCCGCCTCGACGTCGAACACGAAGGCACCGAGGACGTCCGGCACCTCATCGCCGTCGCTCAGCTCGCGCGATTCCCACGTCCCCGCCGCACTCGCCTCGAGCCCCGGCGGCAGCTCCGCGCCACCGGTCAGCGTGGGCGACGCCGTCGCCACCCCCGTCGGTTCCGAGGTCGCCACCGCCGTCGCCGAGGGCGTCCGCTCGGGCGTCGCGGTCACCTCGGGATCGTCGTCGCCGCCGCCAAACACGCACCCACCGAGGACCATCGCCGTCACAGCGAGTAGAGGGAGCATGGCGATGCGGCGCGTGCGGTCGTTCACCTCGGACACCCCATTCGCCCGCCCGTCCTGCCAGCGTGGACGCCACCTCTACTTAACGCACGGGTAGCCGCACGGTTCCCTCACCGCGGAGAAACCGAGTCAGCACTGAGCTTCTCCTGAGGTTGGGCACCCGACCAGCTTCTACGTTGCGTCCGCACCAGCTGCTGACGCCCGCCGGATCGGATGGGTGACGGCCGGGAAGGAATCGGAATGCTCAGTCAACGAGGACATCCGCTGATCTGGGCGAGCCTCGCCGTCATGGCCGTGCTGGTCACGGTGGGCTCGCTACTCGGCACCACACGGAGCAACGCGGCTAGTCCGCCGATCGTCGATGAGTGGAACGAAACCGGCCCAAAGCCGGCCTCCGCTCAGGAGATGTTCGTCGTCAGCGGTCCAGAACGCGTCTATCTCGCTGCGGTGAACGACAGCTCGCGCAGCGCGGTCAACGTGTGGAGCGCGCCGATCGCGCCCGACGGCGAAGTAGGCACATACGCCCTTGAGGGCGTGCTGAACACCGGTAACAACGGGTTCGGCGGCAGCTATCACCTGTCATATCTCGCGATCGCAGGCAACTGCCTTTACGCGATGCCCAGCGACACCAGCTCTGGCGGGAACATCCTGCCAAACCAGGTGATCGAGTACGCACAGATCAATGCGGCCGACGGACACTTGATCACCCCGTCCGGCGCATCGACGCCATTCGTCGTGGACGGCGAGAGCTTCGTCACCAGTCGCCGCCACGGATCGGCGCTCGTCGCCGGACAAGGTTACCTCTACGCGATCGGCGGATTCCACGTCACCGGGCGAGGCGATCGGAACCTCGTCGAATTCTCGGCGATCAACGCCGACTGCTCGCTCGCCGGCTGGGCGGCCACGGCTCCGATGGCGCAGCAGCAGGCCACGCCGCGCGCGGTGAGCGACGGCAGCCACATCTGGGTCGTGGGCGGAGAACGCGGGGACACCGGCGCTGTTGCGCTGAACACCGTCGAGCGCGCGACGATCGATTCCGGCACCGGTCAGCTGACCTGGCATTCAGAGCCGACCCTACAGAACGCGAGGTACACCGCCGGTGTGGCGTTGCATGACGGCTACCTCGTCGCGGCCGGCGGCCAGACCAACACGGTGGGCGCGGGCTTCATCGACGATGAGGACACCGTCGAGACCGCTTACATCAACGGCGACGGCTCCCTCGATCCGTGGACGTTCGACACACCGCTGCCGAACCCAATCTCGCAGCAGGCCATGACCTCGGTCGCCGGCGAGGTGTACATGGTCGGCGGCTACCCGACGATCAACGGAACGAGGATCGGCCCCGTCACGAGCGGGCTCACCTCGCTACCAGACGACCGAACGCCGCCTGTGGTCACGCCGCTCATCGGCGGCATCGAAGGCAACAACGGCTGGTACATCTCAGACGTCACCGTCGACTGGATGATCGAGGATCCAGAGTCCGCACCCTGGGCAACCGACTTCTCCGCGACCTGGCCGACGAGCCATAGCGTCTTTCCGAATCAGGCCGTGACACTGATCGATCTATCGTTCGACACCTCCCCCGGCGCCGTCGGACCGACTGACTGGTTATGGGACTTCGGTGACAACAACACGGCGTCGGGGTCGCCCCAGGTGAGCCATGACTACGCGATGCCGGGCCTGTACGACGTCACACTCACAACGGTCGGTGGGACCCACCCCGGTTCGGTGACCAAGACCGCGTACGTCGAGGTCTTTGCTGGCTACGGCAGCACCAACGCGCTCGCGGCGGCCGACTTCGTGGCGGCGCGGTGCAACACGTCGGGCGTCTGCTCCTCGTCAGGTCGCGTTGGGACGGCCCCGTTCACTGTCGAGTTCGACACGCTGGCGTACGACAACACTGGGTCCTCAGCCACGATCACGTCGTGGTCGTGGGACTTCGGCGACGGCGGTTCATCCGGATCGCAGCACCCGAACCACACGTACGCGAACCCGGGCGTTTACACCGTCTCGCTGACCACCAGCGGCACGAACGTCCGCTCCGAGACCAAGGAGGACTACATCGTCGTGCTGCCCGTGGGCGGCCCAATCACGACGTCTGGTTGCGAATCCCAGCTCGTCGATTACGACACGACCGGCGTCACCTTCACCTGCGAAGCCACCTCGGCAGGGGGAACGACGACGGAGAGTGTCACGATCAAGCGTGACGCGACCGACCCGTCACAGAGCGGCGCTCCAGTGCCGCTGGCGAACGCGAATGGCTGGAACAACACCAACGTCACGGTCACCTTCACGTGCACCGACGCCACCTCCGGCGTCGACACCGTCGACGGTCCGATCCTGCTGACGGGAGAAGGACCAAACCAGTCGGCGACCGGGACCTGCACCGACCTCGCTGGGAACGAGGCCACTGACACGATTGCTCCAATCAACATCGACAAGACGGATCCCTCCGTCACCGGTTCGCGCTCGCCCACAGCGAACGTGAACGGCTGGAACAACACCGATGTGACGGTCAGCTTCGCCTGCACCGACGCCACCTCAGGTGTTGACACGGTCGACGGCCCGGTCGTGCTCAGCACGGACGGTGCTGGTCAGTCAGCGACCGGAAGCTGCACGGACCTCGCCGGCAACGAGTCGGACGACACGGTCTCGTCGATCAACATCGATCAGACTGACCCCGTGGTGACTGGCTCGCGCTCGCCATCCGCGAACGCAAATGACTGGAATAACACCGATGTGACGGTCAGCTTCGCCTGCACCGACGCCACCTCAGGTGTTGACACGGTCGACGGCCCGGTCGTGCTCAGCACGGACGGTGCTGGTCAGTCAGCGACCGGAAGCTGCACGGACCTCGCCGGCAACGAATCGGACGACACGGTCTCGTCGATCAACATCGATCAGACTGACCCCGTGGTGACTGCTCCCGCCGACATCACGATCGTTCGAGATAGCTCCACCGTGGATGCGAGTGACCCGGCGATCGTCGCGTTCCTTGCCGCCGCAACGGCGACTGACGATCTCTCCGGCGTCGACACGTTCGACAACGACGCACCGGCGTCGTTCCCCGTCGGTCCGAGGCTCGTCACGTTCACGGCAGTGGATTTCGCCGGGAACGTCGGGACGGACGCGGCGACCGTCACCGTGGTCCTGGGTTGCAACAACCTCGTTGCGACGATCGTCGGGACCGAGGGTGATGACGACCTGGTCGGGACCAGCGGAGCTGACGTCATCGTCGGTCTCGGTGGCAACGACGAGATCGAGGGCAAACAGGGGGACGACACGCTCTGCGGCGGCGCCGGCGACGACGAGATCGAGGGCGATTACGGCCTCGACTATCTCAGCGGCGGCGACGGCGATGATGAGCTCGACGGCAACCAGCACGCCGACGTGATCGACGGTGGCGCAGGCGACGACGATATCGAGGGCGGCTTCGGGGCCGACATCATCAACGGTGGCGACGGGAACGACACCATCGACGGTAATCAGGACGCCGACGTGATCGACGGTGGCGCAGGCCACGACGAGATCGAAGGCGGCTTCGGAGCCGACATCATCAACGGTGGCGACGGTAACGACACCATCGACGGCAACCAGCACGCTGACGTCATCGACGGCGGCGCGGGTGTCGATACGATCGACGCCGGCACCGGTGACGACATCGTCACCGGCGGCAGCGGCAACGACAGCATCGAGGGCGACCTCGGCGCTGACGACCTTGACGGCGGTACCGGCGACGACCTGCTCGACGGTGGATCGGGCAGCGACACCCTCACCGGCGGCGATGGGACCGATACCTGCGACGGCGGCTCGGGCACCGATACGGCGATCGCCTGTGAGACGGAGATCAACGTGCCGTAACTCGCACCCGCCTCGGCTGGTGACTCAACGAGGGGTCCGCGTGAAGCGCGGGCCCCTCTTGTTGGCCGGTGTCGGCGACTCCCGGACGCTCAAGGCGCGGCGGCGCAGTCGCCTACGGTCGGCGCGCTGCCCAACTCCTGGGTCACGAAGGAGCGGAGCGCCGCCTCGTAGCGATCGGGGTCGACGTTCCAGGCGCCGGTGTGATGCGCGTCCTCGAAACGTTCGTAGGTCACGAGGTCGGGGCGTGACGCAGCCAGATCCTCGCTCGCATCGATTGGCGTCGTGCGGTCATCACCCCCGTGGAAGATCAGCATCGGCGTCACGTAGTCTGCGCTCCGACCGGCGTAGTCGAGGACATCCCAATCCAGATCGAACCGGGCTCCGGTCAGCCAGATCGGCAGCGCCTGCAACAGCCCCGGCACACCGCCGTCCTCGAGGCCCAGCGCGACGGTTCGCCGGAAGTCGAGCATCGGCGCGTCGAGGATCGCCGCGTCGATCTCCGACGCGAGTTCGGACTCCAGCAGGAAGCTCGCGACGATCCCACCGCCCAAGCTGTGCCCGGCGATCACGATCTGCTCGGCACCCTGCCCACGCGCGAACTGGACCGCAGCCACCACATCGAGCCACTCGCTCGCCCCGTACTCGTAGCGCCCGCTGTCGTTTGCCGACGCGTCCAGATCGTTGGTGTAACTGATCGACAGCGTCGTGAAGCCCAGGTCGCTCACGGTTGGCAGCATCCGCAGCACTTCGGCCTGATCGCCGTCCTTCCCATGGACGTGGATCAGCCAGCGGGGACGACCGCCGCAGACGAGCCAGGCGCCGGCCGGTCCCAGCGCCGCGTCGTACTCGATCGCCTCGAAGCTCAGCCCGAGGCCGGCGGGAGTCCCGAGGAGTGCGAAATTCTCGAGGCGCGCCTCTGCTCCGACCGGGGGTGGCTCCCCAACCCGCATCGGCCGTGCCGTCTCCTCGCCCGCCGAGTCGCGCTCGATCACCTCGCCGACCTGCACCCAGCCGTCGTCGTCAGCGGTGCGCCACTGCAACGCCCAGATCCCGCCACGGTCCGCGTTCGAGTCATCGAACGCGCGCACTCGCACAATGCCGTCGCCGACTGCGACCACCTCGAGACCGAACGTGTCCTCGCCGTGATCCGGCTGCAGCGCTCCCGACGAGACGCGCTCGGACAGGTAGAAGCTGCACCCGCTCACGACGACGAGCAGCAACGCGAACGCCATCACACCGGCGATCGCCCACCGCCGCCGGCCTCCTCCACGCTGCGCTGGACGGTCGGGCACCTCAGAACCCGTGGGTATGTCAATCGTCATGGGACCCATGATGCGAGAGCCGCAGCCGTGCCGTGAAGGCCGAACGTCACCCCTCGATGAGGTCTCGCCAGGACCAGCCGGCGCCGGCGAGCGAGCATCGGACCCGATACCGCCATGACCTTTGGCACCTGAGATCGCGGTGGCGGTCGATAACACTCGTCGTGAATCCCGGGACCGCGCGCGGCTGCGCCTCGCATCCGCCTTCGGGGATCGACCGGGCGTCCGACGAGAGGAATGACGATGCCAACCTACGTAGTGCTGTACCGCTTCACCGAGCAGGGTCGGAAGCACATCAAGGACACGGTCTTCCGCTCGAAGGCGATCGGCGAGGAACAGGCCCAGCTCGGCTTCGAGGTGATCGCCCACTACTGGACGCAGGGCCCGTATGACCTCGTCACGATCGTCAACGCTCCGTCCGAAGCGGCCATGCTCGGCGGTCTCTTCAGCGTTGCCGAGGCCGGCAATGTCGAGAGCCAGACGCTCCGAGCGTTTACCGACGCCGAAGTCGTCGATGCGCTCGGTCCAGCCACCTCGCCCCGGAGCTACGTCGCCCCTGGTCGCGGCGACTGGTAGCGCCGCATGGCCTCGACCGCCAGGGGACGAGGGCCGGTCCCGGCGTTGAGGCGCCCCATAGAGCGGCCGGGCATTCGAAGACATGACGATTCGCACGCCGAGCGGTGACCCGAGGACCTGTGATCGGTCAGTCGGCGGGCGCATCGTGAACACGACCACCGCGGCGAGGAGGAGACCGATGACGCAACAGATGCCCGAAGTCCCGCAGGGCCCATTTTGCCAGTCCTGCAGCATGCCGCTCACCGAGCCAGACAGCTTCGGCACGGAGGCCAACGGATCACAGTCCGAGGACTACTGCTCGTACTGCTACGCGGATGGCGCCTTCATCGGCGACATCTCGATGGACGAGATGGTCGACATCTCCGCGAAGGGAATGTCCGAAGCGACCGGTACGCCGGTCGCTGAAGCCCAGACGATGCTCCGTCAGATCCTGCCCAGCTTGAAACGCTGGTCCGCCGCCTAGCGACGGGCCCGGTCCCCCCGGTCCCACCTCGGTCACGAACAGGCCCGGACCTTCGGCTCTGATCAGGAACGTGCCGAACTGCGATCATCCCAGTAGAACCAGGTGGAACAGAGGACAGCCCACCGGAAGTTACGGGAAAGGGGGCCCCGCCCTTGGTGATTACAGAGCCACCCGAGAGTTCACGGTCCTCGCTCAGCTAACCCCGCGAACCAGCGTCCAGGCGGTTCGTCCTCGGTCCTGAGACCGCAGTGAGCAGACCGGAACTCAACGACAGGCCCCGCCGTGAGCGGGGCCTGAGGCGTTAACGGGCCCAGCGCGTCGCGTTACGGGGATTGACTGCTCCGACTAGCGCGTGGGATCGCCTTCGTCACCGACGCTGATGACGACGTTTCCGATCTTCTCGCCCGTCTCGACGTAGCGGTACGCCCCGACGATCTGGTCGAGCGGATAGGTCCGGTCGACCAGCGGTTTGAACGCGCCGGACTCCATCAGTGCTTTGAACGATTCCATCATCTCCTGATCGTGCCGCGGCATCGGGAACACGACCTTCTTGCCCCGGAACAGCGGGGAAACGAGCGCCAGCAGCGGGTTCTGCCACAGAAACCCCAGCTCCGAGGAGAGATAGACCCCGTTGGGCCTGAGCAACCGACGACAGCGGCGGAAGGAGCTCTTGCCCACCGTGTCGAGGACCGCGTCATAGCACTGCTCGTCCTGCGTGAAGTCCTGGACGGTGTAGTCGATCACCCGCTCCGCACCGAGGCCCGCGACCAGATCGACATGCTCCGTCGCGCAGGTGGCGGTCACGCGGGCGCCGACGTTCTTCGCGAGCTGGACCGCAGCCGAGCCGATCGCCCCGGTCGCGCCGTTCACCAGTACGCTCTGCCCGGCCTCGACGTGACCTTTCTCGAGGAAGGCGAGCGCGTAGTGGGAGCCCTCGGTGGCCGCGGCGACCTCGTCGAACGTCCAGCCCGCCGGCATCTGCGCGACCGAGGCGTCCTCGGCGACCGTCAGGTACTCGGCGTGCGCGCCGAAGCGACCCTCCACGTAGCCGAACACGCGATTGCCGACCTCGAATGAGCGCACGCCGCCGCCGACCGCCACCACCTCGCCCGCGAACTCGTTCCCGAGGATCGTCGCCTTCGGCCTGACGAGGCCGGTGATGAGCCGCGCGAAGAAGGGCGTGGCCGAACGCGTGGCGGCGTCCGTCCGATTCACCGTTGTTGCGTGCACGCGGATCAGCAGCTCGTCGTCCCGAGGCACCGGCTGGGCGACCTCGGTGACTTGCACCACATCCGGCGGGCCGTATCGCGTGTGCACTGCTGCTCTCATCCGAGCAGCGTAGCCGCCTCCGAGCTCCGAGGCGCCGGCTGATCGCGGGAGAGGCGCCGATCAGCCGGCGGCCCGCCCACCACGCGCCTCCCGCGATCGGTAGCATCACCGCTATGCCCGACACGACGAACGCGGTCATGCAGCAGATCTTCGAGCCGCGGTCCGTCGCCGTGGTCGGCGTCCCCCGTGGGCAGGGCCTCGGACGCCGCTTCCTCGAGGCGCTCCAGTCGCCCGGCTTCAAGGGCGCCATCTACGCCGTGAACCCCAATGCCACAGCGATCCTCGGCGTCACCTGCTACCCCAGCGTCTCCGCGATCGTCGAGGCGACCGGCCAGCCGGTCGATCTCGCGATCGTCGTCACCCCACCGGGCGCGGCCGCCGCCGTGGTCGAGGACTGCGCGCGCGCCGGTGTCCCAGCCGCGGTCATGTTCGTCTCCGGCTTCGACGAGCTCCACACACCCGAGGGCGATGCCCGCGCCGCGGAACTGCTCGCAGCCGCCCGCGCCGGGAACGTGCGAATGATCGGCCCGAACTGCATGGGCGTGTACGCACCGGCGGTCGGCCTCGGCCCCAATCCCGACATGGCCTCCGAGGTGGGCGACACCGCCTTCGTCTCGCAGAGCGGATCGTTGATGGCGATGATGTCGCGCACCAGCCTCGATCGCGGCTTCCCCGCCAGCAAGGCCGTCTCGGTCGGGAACCAGCTCGACCTCCAGGCTGCCGATTTCCTGCGCTACCTCGGCGACGACGACGCGACTGAGGTGGTCGCGATGTACGTCGAGGGCGCGCGCGACGGCCGTCAGTTCTTCGAGGCATTGCGCTCGACCGCCGCGCGTAAGCCCGTCGTCCTCTGGAAGGCCGGCCGCACCGAGGGCGGAGCGCGGGCGGCGCACAGCCACACCGGCGCGCTGTCTGGCTCGCGTGCGATCTGGCAAGCCGTCGCCCGTCAGGCCGGCGCGGTCACCGCGCACAACGCCGAGGAGCTGGTCGACTTCGTCGTCGCGCTCCACATCCGCCCGCAGCCAGCCGGCACCCGCATCGCCGTCGTCACTGGTCCCGGCGGGCCCAGCATCTCCGCTGTCGATGCCCTCGAGGAGGCCGGGCTGCGACTCGCCGAGCTCACGCCCGAGACGATCGACCGCCTGCGCGAGGTAATCAACCCCGTCGGCACCTCGCCGAACAACCCGGTCGACCTCGGGATGGGCGGTACCCGCGAGAGTTTCGAGGCGAGCGCTCGGATCGCCGGCGCCGACCCGAACGTCGACGCCGTCGTCGTGATTGGCGGCGGCCGCGGCGACGAGGGCCGCGCCTGGGCAGACTCGATGATCGCCGCCCAACGCGAGACCGGCACACCATTCGCGATCGCCTCGGCCCAGCTAGAGCCCGCGCTGCTCCGCAGCTACGCGGACGCCGGCATCGGCGTCTTTCCGACGGCGGACCGCGCCGTCACCGCGATCGCGGGAGCCGCCGGCTACGCTGCCTTCCGCCGCGACATCGGTAGGCCGATCGGCTAACGGGACCGGGCGAGTTGCGACCTGAGTCGTTGGTAGACTGGCCGGCCGCGCGCCCAGTCCAGGGCAGAAAACAGTCCAGCGCAGAAGAGTCGCCAATGCCGAGGGCACGCCACCTGCGCGATCGCTTCCCCGACCTGGCCCGGCTGTATCACGCGCTCGTCGACCGCGAACGGCGACCCCCGTTCCGGCAGCGCTACGCGCACGGACCGCTCCACGCCGCGATCCTCGAGATCGCGGCGAGCTGTAGCGGTCGCTACTACATCGAGGTGGGCGCGAACGACGGCCTCGTGCGGTCGAACACGCGCTACCTCGAGCAGTATCTGGGGTGGACTGGGCTACTGATCGAGCCGATCCCGCACCGCTTCGTCGAGTGCGCACGGAATCGCCCGGACTCACGTTGCGTCCACTGCGCGCTCGTCTCGTTCGACTACAACGAGCCGTCCGTTGCCCTCACCTACCGCGATGTGATGAGCGTGTCGGAGACTTCCTCGGATCCGCACGAGGCGATCGGGGTAGCTCGGACCCCCGGTGAGTTCCTCTGGGGAACCACCTTCTTCGCACCGGCGCGCACGCTGGACGACGTCCTCGCCGAAGCCGCCTACCCGCGTGTGGACATCTGCTCGATAGACGTGGAGGGCGCCGAGCTCGACCTCCTCGCCGGCGTCGACTTCGCGCGCGCCAGCATCGACAACATCGTCATCGAGACCGAGACGCCCCACAGCGTGCGTTCGTTGCTCGAGGCGCGCGGCTACGAGCTAGTCCGTCCGCTCAGTCACCACGACTATTGGTTCCGTCTCAACGCGGCGTAGGGGTGGAGTAGCAGCACATTGACGCTCGTCTCCCCTAGTCTGTCCCCCCGCCCCACACCGAGGCGACCGCTCACACCGAGGAGACACACGTCATGGCAGGCAGGCTCGAGGGCAAGACCGCACTGATCACCGGCGGCGCGCGCGGACAGGGCGCCGCTGAAGCGCGCATCTTCGCCTCGGAAGGCGCGAACATCGTCGTTACCGACATCCTCGACGAGGACGGGGCGGCGACGGCCGCCGAAGTCGGCGGCACCTATATCCACCACGACGTCACCAGCGAGGCCGAATGGGCCGCCGCCGTGCAACAGGCCGTGGAGCAGTACGGCGGCATCGACATCCTCGTGAACAACGCCGGCATCTACCAACAGATGCAACTCCTCGACGCCACGCTCGAGGACTACCGGCGCGTCATCGACATCAACCAGATTGGCGTGTTCCTCGGCATGCGCGACGTCGCTCCGGCGATGATCGAGCGCGGTGGCGGCTCGATGGTCAATATCTCCTCGATCGCCGGCCTCCGCGGCGGCGGCGCCTTCGCATACGTGGCCAGCAAGTGGGCCGTCCGGGGCATGACCAAGAACGCCGCTCGCGAACTCGGGCCGCACGGCATCCGCGTCAACTCGATCCACCCTGGCCTGATCGAAACGGCGATGCTCCAACAACTCCCCGGCATCGACGCCGGCGAGACGCAGCCCTACATCGACCGCATCCCGCTCGGCCGCTTCGCCGCCGCGGAAGAGGTCGCGAACCTCGCGCTCTACCTGGCCTCGGACGAAAGCTCATACAGCACCGGCGCCGAGTTCATCGTCGACGGCGGGATGACGGTGTAGAGCGACGGCGCGACGTGGTGAGAGCCTCGGTCTAGGAACGGCGGAGGACCAGGAGCGAGAGCAGTACACCCCGAGCCCCGGCTGCTTCCTGGCCCCCCGCGCTGACTTCATCTCATCCGTAATTCGAGTGCTATCTTCCCCGCGTCGTTACGACAGCAGCGAAGGATGCACGATGGCCGAGCCAAACCCACCGGGACTGATTTTCGGAGATATCCCTCAGGCGGACAGCGGGGGGAACGAGGCGATGCCGCGGTTCGGCGGCCGCGAGAGCCCCGGCGACACCATCCACTTCGAGGTCGACGGCGAACCGCGCAGCGTTCAGACCGACGAGAACGGTTTCTGGGACTTCTCCAGTCCCGAACTCGGCAACGGCGAGCATGAGTTCGAGATGTGGACCGAGAACGCCGCCGGCGAGCGTTCCGAATCAGTCGAGTGGGAAGCGAACATCAACGCGACCGAGAACGACCGACGGTTCCAGCGTGAGCGCAACGAGCAGTGGGATGAGAGCGGCCGCGACGCCTGGCATCAGCAGAACGCCCCCGCTGGCGCGGCAGGTGGTGGCGGGTCCGGCAGCGGTTCCGGGCGACCGCTGGTCCCGCCGACGGCGATCCCGAACCCCGGCGGCGGCAGTGGTCAGCCGGGTGGCGCGGGCGGCACCTCGGTCGCTGGCCTCGAGAAGGGCAACCAGGCCGGTGTCCGGGTCCTGGACTAACCAACCCGGCTAGCACGACACCCGAACGTGGTTGCGACGCGAGATCCGGCCGCAGACCCGACGCCGGCGGAGCTGAGTCGGCGCTTCGAGGCGCTGTTCGCCGATCCCGAGGAGCGATCGCGCCGACTCGGCATCGAGCAGGAATACGGCGTCTTCGAGGGCGATCGCCAGATCGACTTCGGCCCGTTGGTCGACGCACACGGCTTCGAGGGCGCACCCCTTCACCCCACAAACTCCCGCGCCTACCAGACGCCGTCCGGCCTGCTCCTGATGGCGGACGGCGTCGTGGCAGAGGCAGCCAGTCCGCCCGTGTCGCTCGACGCCGGCTTCGTTGATCACCTCGAAGCGTGGGGTGCTCGCGGCCGGGCCGCGATCGAGGCCGCCCTGGTCGACGGACTGCGGCTCGTCGGCGGATCAACGCACCTGAGCGTCGAGGTGCCCCATGCCGTGAACGAGCAGTTGTGCGACCTCTACGCGCAGACCTTCGCGCCGGCGCTGATGCTGCTGATGGATCACCAGCAGTCGCCGGGTCTACTGATCCGCCCGCGCCCAGGCCGCACGGAGTTGTGTGGCGAGTTCGTGCATGGCGCGCGGCTCCGCGCCGCCCTGGCGTTCGCCGCTGGCAGCGTGCTGGCGACCCAGGCGCAGCTCGAACACCGGGGCGACGACGCGTTGTTTCCCGCTCAATTGCAGGTGCTGGTGGAGCAGGGCCGGCAGCGCCATGGTCTCTATGTGGACCGCACCGCGTTCGGTCCAGACATCTACGAGCACGGCCGCGAGACTCAGCTCAGGCGACGTGACGGCGGCACGGTCTCCGCTCAGCAGCACCTCGAACACTGTTGGCGGGCGGCGCGATCGGCGCTGCAGGCGGCGGGCATCAGCAGCGCGGACCTCGACGCCGCCGATCGCGTCGTCGGCGGGTCGCTGCCGCTCCCCAGTGAGTTGGCCGAACTGGACGACGCCGCCTGCGCTGCCTCGACACATCGCCAGTGCGGCGACGACTGCCACGATCAGCGTGAGGCTGCGACCGTCGCCGATCGACACGGCCTGATCCTCAGCCCCAACGCTCCGCCCGACCTCGAACTACGGCCGATCAGCGCTACCTGGGACTTCGCGGCGTTCGAGGTGAGCTCGGTGACCGCACCGTCACGGTCGGTGGTCGTCAGCGTGCCGGAGCGCCAGCTCGACCAATTCTTGGACCGGGTCGGTGACGGTGCGTTCACCCCAATCCTGAGCGAGTACCTCGCGCAGCCGGTCACCAACCGTGTGCTCGCGACCAGCGAGCAGACGACCACGCCGGGCATCTTCGACTCCGTTACCCCCAACCCGCAGCTGCTGCCGCCGGACCTGATGGGCGTCGGCCCGGGCGCCACCAACCCCCGCCGCCCAGACAAGCGCGGCGACGAGGAAGAGCCACGGATCGCGCTCCCCAGCCCGGCGAGTCGCTTCCCCCGAGGGCTCCTGATCGCTGTCGGCGGCGTCTTCGCGCTGCTCGCGGTCGGCCTCGTGATCGTGCTCGGCGGCGGTTCCGATGACGAGACACCGGGCATCGATCCTGGCAATGGTCAGAGCACCACCGAGCCTTCTGGCAGCTCGGGTGGCCAATCTGGTGGACAGACTGAAGTGCCATCAGGCGGCGCGGTCGCGGTGGACCAGCTCGGCCTCTTCGAGTTCCTCGATGACGGCGTGATCGAGTTCGCGATCGAAGGCGATCGCATCGTCGGCCGCACGATCCGACCGCCGCTCTCGGGTGGGATCGACCTCGTCGGCGGCGCCAGCCAGTGTCCCGAGTTCGCTGACGATGTGGTCTTTGACCTCGACCTGGACGGGAACGGCGAGTGGTTCTGGTACAACACCTTCCCCTGCGCCCGCATCGCCACCGGTGGCGAGGTCAACGTCAGCTTCTTCCTCGGCGGAGCCGATGCAACCGGGTTCCGCCCGCCCGAGCATCCGCTCGCGGACGGCGTGTCGCTGGTGCTCTCGATGCCGCGCTCCTCCGGCGTCAGCACGTTCAACCCGCGGATCGTCGACGTCCTTGATCCCGCGGGCGACCTGCGCTCGGATGATGGCCCCGGCTGTACCGACTTCAGTAGCGGCGCTCCCACTCCCCGCGGCGACGTGATCGACATCCTCGCGGCCGCGATCGTTCCCCTCGAGGAGGGCGGCTACCGGCTCACCGTCCACCTCGCCGCCCCACCGTTCAGCGATCCGTTTGGCGAGGTGGCCTACGTCCTCAACGTCGGATCGCTCCAGCACCGGGACGCGCCGGGCGATCCGGCGGGCAGCGGCCCGATCCTCGGGACCTTCGTCTGGACGCAGTTCCACCCGTTCGAGGGACCGCCCAACGCCGTCGGCGCCGGCATCACCGACCCCGCCGACCCCTGGGCAACGCTCGAAGTCGTCGGCAGCTCGGTTGTCTTCGAAATCAACCGGCTCCCCGATGACGTCGCCGCGACCGACATCGACGTCGAGATCACCGGCGGCTTCGGCCAGCCCGACCGCATCGGCGGAATCGGCTGTTTCGACGAGGTCCTGCTCCCCGCCTTCCGCTAGCTTGATCGTGCCTCGGACGACGGCTTCTACAGCACCGGCGCGGAGTTCATCGTCGATCGCGGGATGACGGCGTAGCGCGCCCTCGGTCGTCGCGGGCCTCGGTCGTCGCTGACGCCGCCGGCTACCGCCCCGCCCGGAGCTGCCGGACGGCGTAGCCGATGAACGCCACCTCGAGGGCGAAGCCGACGAGGGCGACCGGGGCGATCACGCCGCCATCTTCCAGGAACAGTTTGTGCGGTCCCATGCCGATCATCGAGATCAGGCAGAAGGCGATCCCGAGCTGAAAGCCGAGCCGCTCCCCTGCTCGCACCATCGGGAGCGCCGCGAGTCCAAGCAGTGCCGTCGCCGCAATCAGCGGAATCACGTCAGCCGGCGGGCTGGGATCCGCCTCCGCGAACCCGGCAGCCACCTGCACCAGGTTGGCCACGATGAGCGCCTGCAGGCTGCCGATCATCAACGCCAATCCCGCCACGCTCGCGGGTGCCGGGCTCGTGAACGAGTCGCTCTCGTAACGCGTCGCAGTCGTCACGCGGTTCTCCTTATTCGTACTCAATGGTTCGATTACTACAATCGTACCCACTGGTACTCTTGTCAAGAGGGACGGTGACATGGTCAAGCGAACGCCCGCTGCGCCAACCAACGCCGGCGCCAGTCGGCGCGGTCGCCCCCGGACCGAGGAGCGTCCAGAACGACGCCAGCGGGTCATCGACGCCGCCTTCGAGGAGCTCATCGAACATGGCTACGAGAAGCTCACGATGCTCGGCATCGCGCGCCGCGCCGGCGCCTCGAAGGAGACGCTCTACTCCTGGTTCGGCAACCGCGGGGGTCTCTTCGCCGCCCTGATCGAGGCCAACGCGGACGCCTCCGCCGAACGCGTCACTGCAGCCCTCGAGGGCGACGCGGACCCGCGGGAGACGCTGGTCGGCTACGCGACCGGCCTGCTGACGCTGCTCACCAGCCCACAATCAGTCGCACTCAATCGCGCGTCGATGTCCTCACCCGAGCTCGCCGAAATCCTGCTGCGATCGGGCCGCCATCGCATCGGCCCGATCGTCGAGGCGTACCTCACCCGCCTGATGACCGACGGCGTCCTCGCGACCACCGACCCCGCCGAGGCGTTCACGCTCCTCTACGGCCTCGTCATCCAGGACACCCAGATCCGAGTACTCCTCGGAGAGCCGCCGCCCCGCCCGAAAGCGATCCGCACGCGAGCAGCGGCCGCGGTCGATCGGTTCCTACAGCTGACACAACCCGTTCGATCCACCCCGGCCTGATCTGACCACCAATGCAGGAATGCCGGGAGCTGAGGCCGAGCCGCAAGCCGACCCGGTCCCGCTCGCTCGCGCCTAGCGACGCCTCGCGAACGCCGCCACCAGCAGGATCAGCGCTCCGACCGGCCAGATGGCCAGGATGAATATCGCAGCAATCCCGAGGCCGCCGAGGGGATCTTGCCCCTCCGACCGGCCGTAGCCGACCAACGACACCCAGAAGGCCATGAGCGAGAACAGCAACCATCCGAGCTGCCAGAGCAACAGTCGTAGAAGCCACGAGCGCCGAGGCAGCTTCTCCGGGTCAGCCAGCCGCGCGAGCAAACCAGACGGCAGCAGGAACACAAGCGCCGCGATCGCGATGCCAGCTGCGATGAAGACGAGGGTCGGCACAGTGAACTCCCACCGCCTCCCGAAGAGACGCTAGAGAGCTACGAGGGCGTTGCGCAGTGCCCTAAGTCGCCAACAGCGCAGCCGATGCGCACGTCCGCACTGGGATGCGTCCGGCGTGCTCCGCTCTTCGCGTCCCGCGCCCCACACCTCCTGAGGCGCGAAGCGTCCCACGCTGCGGGTCACCCGCCGGGATACCGCCACAGCTCCGAGGCGTCCGGCTGTTCCGAGGCCAACACGAAACGCGGCAACGCGAGCCCATCGCCGAGGTCCGCAAACTCCACTTCGACGCGCGCGCCGATGGCGCAGTCCTCCTCGGCCGCCGGATTGCCCTCGGCGTCCACGAGGCTCGAGATCAGGCGCAGGCCGTCGTGCTCACCGGGGAACTGCCGCTGCTCGTCCAACTCCACGAGGACCACCGGGTACGGAGCGCGCTCGCGGTAGGCCGGGTGGATCGGGTGCATCACGTACTCGTACGAGTAGATCGTCCCCGCGCCCGACACGTCCGACCACGCCCACTCGCCCGAGGTGCAAAACGGGCACGCCGTCATCACCGGGTAGCGCAGCTTGTCGCACGCGCTGCACTGCTGCAGCGTCAGCCGCCCCTGCCCCGCGTGCTCCAGGAACTCCTGCTTCGCCCCATCATTCGAGGCGATATTGACTTCAACTCCGAGGTACTCAGACATCAGCTCACCCCTCCTATGGCCGGCGCATGATCAGCGAGGATCCGGTCGGTGGACTCGCCCAGCCCAGGTTGTGGGTGATCTCCACGTCCTTCACCTGGCGGCAGCCGCCCTCGCTGTAGTCGTACGTGTGCTCGCCGTTCGCCCAGTTCGGGCAGAAGTCGTCCGCCTGGTGGCGGAGCTGGCGCACGTTCTCCGCGACCAGCGCGATGCCGTGCGTATAGCCCTCGCACAGGTGGCCGCCGCTCGTGTTGTTCGGCCGCGCGCCACCCAGCTCGATGATCCCGCTCGACACGTAGTCGCCGCCCGCGCCCTCCTCGCAATACCCATACGCTTCAAGCTGCAACATCGAGGTGAATGTGAACGCGTCGTACGACCCGGTCACGTCCACGTCCTCCGGCGTGATGTCCGCCTGCCCGAACACGATCGGCGCCGCGTAGTGCCCCGCCACCCTCGAGATCGGGCCGCGCGTCCAGTGGTAGCCCGCCTGCTCCTTACTCGTGCGGCCCGCCACGCCCATGATGACCGCCGGCGTCTGCTTCAAGTCGCGCGCCCGCTCGGTCGTCGTCACGATCAACGCGCTGCCGTTGTCCGTCTCCACGCAGCAGTCCAGCAGGTGCAGCGGCTTCGTGATCCAGCGCGAATTGACCACGTCCTCCACCGACACCCGCGTCGGGTAGTAGGCCTTCGGGTTGTTCGAGGCGTGCTTGCTGTGCGCCACCTTCACGTGCGCGACCTGCTCGCTCGTCGTCCCGTACTCGTGCATGTGCCGCATGAACGACGGCGCGAACGACTGCCCCGCCGAGTTCATCCCGTAGATCGCCTGGTCCAGCGCGTTCCCTCGGAAGACCGGCGTCTGCCGCCCCGTCCCCCCGATGCGCGCCTCGGTGTAGCCGTTCATCGCGCGGAAGATGGCAACCGTGTTGCACATCCCCACCTCGATCGCGCCCATCGCCAGCCCGATCAGCGCCTCCGTGCTGGAGCCGCCGCCGTTGACGTCCATATAGAAGTTGAGCCGAATCCCCAGATCGCCCGAAATCGTCGGCGAATCCGTCGAATCGTTCCCCGAGTACGACAGCATCCCGTCGACCTCGGAAGCCGCGAGCCCGGCATCCTCCATCGCCATCCGCACCGCCTCGACGCCGAGATGCCGCGTCGTGCGCCCCGAGTCCTTGGAGAACTCGGTCTGCCCGATCCCCACGATCGCGTACTTGTCTTTGAGCTGCCCAGCCACCCGTGCCTCCTCGGAACCGCCGTGGTGTAGGCGGGGATGATAGCCGGGGCGGGGAGAGACTAGGTGTCGGGCAACTTCGTCGATGCGGCGGCGTAGCCACACCCGGCGATCAGGCTGTGGCCAGCGGTCAGATTGACGCCGATGACTCAGTTTGCTTGAAGACCCCGGTCCAGCTCGTCGCGAGCAGGGTCGTGAGAAACCAGCCTGAGAGTTTCTCCACCCAGAAGAAGAACTGCACTGACGCTCTCACCGGTCGATAACTATCTTCGAGATCGAGGTCAATCAGTGGCAGGAACACGTCGATCGAGTAGAAGAAGGGGTTGAATGGCGCCGTACTGTCACTCACTGGCTGTACCTCGCTGAATTCACCGAAAGCGGTACCCAAGAAGACGACGGCACCCGCAGGCACCATTAGCCGAGACAGCGCCCAGCCGTACCGGACCGAAACGTCAAGTAGCCGGCTCCATCCGACGTCAAAGGCTGACTTCGCCCTCTGCGCATGGGCGGCTCTCTCAGCTGCCACCCTCGATTCCACGCCGAAACGCTGATTGCCGAACTCTTCATAGGCGCGGGCGAGTCGTAGATACTCGGCCGGCCGGTCTGCTGTGCCCATCAGAACCCATCGGAGCCGGCCCGATAGGCCAAGAGGCGCTCGCTCGGAGAAGGTGTACTGGAACCCATGAAGGGAATACCCGCGGCTAGCACTCCACGCTTCGGAGCAATCTTCCAAAGATCCCGCAGAACAACCAGTGAGATCTAGGTGACCAACCGGAGGTAGACGAAACGGTGCGAGCCGAAGGCGTTCCCCGATTCGAGTGGAAACGAGAGACAGTGCAGTGAAACTCGGTCCGCCCGAGAGTTGCGCTCCGGCCAAATCGAGATCACGCGCGATCTGCATCAAGTTCAGTCGGATAGTCCCATGCACTATGGTTTCCCGTAGGAATACGGCCCCGTCGACTCTCGCGTTGTCCGCCGCGAGCGCCGCGCCGTAGTCGACCACATCGGAGAATCCGCCGGTAAGGGGACCCGTGTGCTGCTTCGAGCTGAGGGTGCCATGATCGAGCTCAATGTTGCCCGTGACGTGAGCATTGTTGAGCTTCACCAGCCCTGAGCTACGCAATCGGTTCGCCAACAGCGACAGCCTCACCGAGACCGAGGACGCATCGATTGCTATCGCAACACCGCTGCCTGCCTCGACAGTCAGATCGGTAATGTCGAGGTTGCCTCCCGCGATCACGCTCCGCAGAACGAGCTGGCCATGGAAGTGCGCGTTCCGCATGTGCACGCCACCCTCAATTCGCGCGCCGTCGAGCGCGATGCTGAGAGAACTCCCAGCGGTGCTCACGATCGCCCGGTCGGCCACGAAGTTCCCGCCAATTCGACTGGCCCGAGCCTGAATGAGTCCGTGAACAACGGCATCGGATAGATCGATGTTCTCGTCGACGACAGCGTGGTCGAGCACGAGAGCGAGCCCGAACCCGACGATCTGCGCGCGGACAAGCTCGACCCGCGCAGCTCGAATCCCGCGCGCGCTAATAGCGCCGACGACTTCGAGATCCCGACTGAGAAAGATGGCCCCACGAACGACGGCGCGGTCAAGCACAAGCGCATACTGGCCGCCGAAGAACGCCCGCAATCCGATGAAGTCGAGGGACTCGCCGATCGAGGCGCCCACCAGATGGACCGCACCGCCTATCGTCCGAGTGCGATGCAGCAGAAGACTGCCCGCAACCTCGACGCCCGAGCCCGCGATCGCCTGCACCCCGGGTCCGACATTGATCGACAAGTCGTTCAGTTCGATCTGCTTCCCGGACCTGGCAGACCGAAGCACGAGAGATCCGCGGAGGATCGACTTCCGGATGAACAACCCGTTCTCCGTCGTCACCCCATCAGCGCGGATGGCCGCGCTCAGATCGGCCCTCGCGTCGAAGGTCGACTCCTCAACCAGCACCGTCCCGCATTTCGCCTGTTGAAGAGCCATTCCAACATCGAACGTTGACCTGTAGACGATTAATGACTGACTACAGATGACTCCTGCAGCTTCAAATGTGGAATAAAAGGTGCACCCGACGATCTCTAGGTCATCGATCTCTGACCCCGATATCGTGACTGGGCCGACAAACCTGCAATCTTGAAAGAGAACCCTGCCATTCCACGTCAAATTCGGCATGAAGACCGGGCCCACGATAGTGACGCCGCGGATGAGGGCGGTCGGTCGATTTCGCTGCTGAACGATCGGGTCTGAAAGTGTGGCAGACACTACCTCCCCTCTGACGACCGAAGCACGAACTATGTCAAAGTCCGCCGGTTCCCCCGCACACAGACGGTCAATGAAGTCCTGCTCTGCCTCGCTAAGCGGGGCGAATTGTTGAGCGATCCCTCGACGGGTCCCGTCCAGCCGAATCTCTTGATCGGACACCGCCACACCTCCGGTCACCACAGGAGCACCATCGTACGGACGCGGTTGAGACGGAGCTGACGGTGTTCGCCCAGATCCACCATCACCACTCTCTCTCAGCGTCGCAGCCTTGCCCTCCTCCACGTCTGACCGGGCGCCCCGGCGTACCCCACAGAGTGGTCGCCCATCCGCTCGGGACGCGCGGGAGGCCGCTTCCAGTCGGAGCAGCCACACGGGAGAATCCACCAGCTTTCGAGGTGGTCGCATAGCGCGGCAGACCCGATCGACGGCGCTACAACATGTCCGCCGGCCCCGGCTCGATGCCGAGCTCGAGCTTGCCTGCCAGTTGGGCGGCGCGATCCCAGTCGTAGACGACGTGGCCCTTGAGGGTGACCAGGTCCCGATGGATGCGGCCCAGCGGTGAGTCTGCGAAGTGCACCGAGGCGCCAGCACCCTCGACCATGATCCCCACCGCCTGCAGCGACAGCCGCACGGTGTGCGCCGCCGCGAGGCGGAACCGCCCGCGGTCCGCGCGCTCGATGCGGCCGCCCGCGTCGTAGGTGCTGCACAGCTCGGTCATCGCGTCCTCCCACACGAGGCGTGCGGCGCGCACGGTGGCGATCGCCTCGGCCAGGCGGACTTGCGAGGGCGCCTGCTCCGCCTGCCGGTCACCCGCCGAGTACGGCAGCACCCTCGAGCGGATGTAGTCGCGGAAGAGGTCGACCGCCGCCTCCGCCCCACCGAGGGCCGGCGACGCTGCCACGAGTGTGAGCACCGGGGTCAGCGGGTAGGTCACGAACGGGTCGGCGCTGATCGCGCCGCCGGGCGGGTTGTCGCCTCGGAGTTGGTCGGCGGTCAGCGTCCGCACCTCGGGCACGAACAGGTCGGTCGCCACGACATCGTTGCTGCCGGTCCCGCGCATCCCCGAGGTGTGCCACACATCGTCGACCTCGACGTCGCCGATCGGCGCGAGGAAGAACATCGACTCGCGGCCCGCGCCGCGGTCGACCATGCAGTTCACCATCACCCAGTCGCCGTGCTGGACGCCGGTCGCCCACTGCCAGCGGCCGCTGATCTGGTAGCCGCCCTCGACCGGTACCGCGGTGCCCGTCGGCGCCAACGGGCACGGGATCTTGGCGTACGACCGCTCGCCCCAGATCTCCTCCTGCAGCTCCCGAGGCCCGCGCGCGACGAACCAGTTGTGCAGTGCCAGAAACGACAGCGTCCAAGCCGACGACATGCAGCCGTGCGCCAGCACCCGCGTGCTCTGCAGCAACCCGGGCAGCCCGAGGCCCCAGCCGCCCAGATCCGAGGGCACGACCATCTGGAAGTAGCCGGACTCCTCGGCGGCCGCGATCGTCGCCGGCGGCAGCTCGCGTAGCCGCTCAGTCTCGGCCGCCCGCTCAGCGAGCGGTGCGACCATCCCCTCGGCCCAGGCCATTAGCTCGTCGTGGTTCATGTGCTGTCCTCCGTACCGAGGAACACTAGCGACTCACCGCGCGATCGTGCGGAGCGCGCAGGCGGGTGCCCGCTCGCCAAACAACGAGGAGCACGCAAAGCGGCCGGGCACGCACACGGTCCGGCTACTTGTCATCGAGGATGCCGGCGGCCCGAGCCGCGCCGCGACAGCTAGGTCCCGCGAATCGGCAACCCGGCGGCCCTAGCTGCCCCGCAGCGGCAACCCGGCAGCGACGTAGCACGCGTCGATCGCGGCCATCTGACGGACGGCGTCCTCGCCGTCCGTCCACAGTGGTGCTCCACGCTCGACCGCATCGAGGAACGCGTCGAGCTGGTAGTGATAGGTGCCGCGCCGATCGAACTCGAGCCGTTCGCTGCCATCCACCGTTTCGAGGTCGATGTGGTGTCCGCGCTGCGGGACCAGCGGGTTCTCGAAATGCAGCTTGCCGCTGCTGCCGGTGACGGTCAGCGAGTTGGCGAACTCAGTCCCGGCGCGCATGTCGCCGGAGACGCGGCCCGTCGCGCCCGAGGGGAATCGCAGCTCTGCCTCGAGCATCGTGTCGACGTGCTCGGGGCCGGTCTCCGCCGTCGCTGAGATGACCGCGGGCTCCTCGCCGCTGGCGTGTCGCACCCACGACACCGGGTAACAGCCGATGTCCATCGTCACGCCGCCGCCCATCGCGTAGATCAGGCGGATGTTCGTCAGATCGGTGACCGCGGTGTGAAAGATCGCCTCGAGGTGTTCGATCGTGCCAATCCGGCCGTCGCGCAGCAGCTCGACGGTGCGGATAAACGCCGGGTGGTAGCGGTAGTGGAAGGCGTCCATCAGCACGCGGCCGGCGTCGCGCGCGGCGTCCGCCATCTCCCGTGCCTCGCCGGCGTTCATCGCGATCGACTTCTCGCAGAGCACGTCTTTGCCGGCGGCCAGCGCCTTCAACGTCCACTCGTGGTGCAGCGAGATCGGCAGCGGGTTGTAGATGACCTCGACCTCGGGGTCGTCGATCACCGCCTGGTAATCGTCGTGGACGTTCGGGATGCGCTCATCGCTCGCGTAGGCCTCGGCGCGAGCGCGGTCACGCGCGGCGATCGCCTGCAGCACGGCGCGCGGCTCATCGTTCACCGGCTCGGTGAGCGCCCGCGGCGTGATGTTCGCGACGCCCAGGACGCCGATGCGCAGCGGGTCGTTGGCGGAGATCGCTCTGCGGTTCGTCATGGACGGATTCAACCGCGACGCGACGCAGTTGTCACCCGCTGACTGCGCTCCCGCCGGACCCCGCCGACTCGCGCGAAGCACCGTCGGAGGTCGAAGACGCCCAGTCGTTGAGGAGGTGGTGGGCGATCGCCAGCGGCGCCGGAACCGCCAATTCCGAGGACGTGCCTGCCAGCGCGGAGCGGACCTGATCGCGCGTGTACCAGTCGGCGTGCCCAATCTCGACACCGTCGACGTGGATCTCCGAGGAATGCGCCACCGCGCGGCAGCCAATCATCAGCACGCCCGGAAACGGCCACGGCTGCGAGTACGAGTACTGCACACCTCCGACGTGCACGCCGGTCTCCTCGAAGACCTCGCGCACGACGGCTTCCTCGATCGACTCGCCGGGCTCGACGAAACCGGCGACGCACGACTTGCGACCACCCGGCCCGCCGACGCGGCCGGCGAGCAGAGCCTGCCCGTCACGCTCGACGAGCACGATGATCGACGGATCGACGCGCGGGTAGTGGCGCGCCTCGCAGCGTGAGCAGACCCGGCGCGCGCCGCCCTCGATCGCGCTCGTGGCGCCGCCACATTTCGGACAGAACCCGTTGCGCTGGTGCCACTCCACCATCGCGCGCGCCTGCGCCACGATCGCCGCTTCCTCGACCGGCAGCATCGATGCGATCGTCCGCGCATCGAAGTAGGTCAACCCGGCAGGCCCGGCGGCATCGGCTCGCGCATCCAACTCGGCTGCGTCCGAGGTGATGACAGCGAAGTGCGGGACGCCGGCGTCTAGACCGAGGACGATCGGATCACCGGTGGTCGGCGGAAGCTGATCCGACGCCAACCACACCAACCGCGGTTGTTCCTCGGCGGTGACCGGAGCCTCGAGGTTGTGCAGCAGCAGGTAACGCCCGCGCGGATCGGCGCGGCTCGCCTCGAGCCAGGCGGGATCGGTCAGTTCACGGTCAACGCGCGACAGCGGGTTGCCCGAGAAGATCAGCGTTCCATCCACGGTGCACTCCTGCCGCGCGGTCGGCGATACTGCTGCTCCGAGTGAGGAGGATACGGCGTTGACAATCCATCTCGGCCTCCGGCGACGTGCCCGACGCCTGACCGCACGGATCTCTCGTCGGGTGAGAGGAGCCAGCATGAGCGAACTCAAACTCAGCGACCTCGTGGCCAATCGCACGATGAGCCCCGGCATGGCAGCGCTGCTCGCCAGTGCCGCCGAGCAGCGTCGTTCGCTACTCAATGTCGCGATCCCGCGAGGCGCCGGGAAGAGCACGGTGATGGACGCCGTCCTCGAGCATCGCGCCGCGGGCGTCCCCGTCTACGCGCTCGGGACCCGACACGGCGACTCGCTCGGCATCCCCGAGGCCGGCGCAGCACCGGGGTTCTTCTCCTGGTCCGAAATCGCAAAACACCCCGTCACCGACAGCTACCTCTGGGGCGAACCGGTCCGTCAGATGTTCGAGGCGGCACGCACCGACGGTCACGCGATCGCCACCGCGCTCCACGCCGACGGCGTCGGGTCCGCGTTCGCCGTGATCGCCGAGAACGAGATCACCGACGAGCAGGCCTCGCTGATCGACGTCGTCTCCTACATCCGTAGCATCGGCCCGTGGGACGATCCCGAGCGTCGCGCCATCGCCAACATGTATGAGGTCGACCGCGTGGAGAACGGCGTCCCCGTCGCCCGGCTGATCCATCACTGGATCGAGGAGTCCGACACGTTCGAGGCGATCAGCGAACCAACATCCGTCGCACCCGAGGCGTATGCGCGCCACCTCGAGCGGTTCGAGGGTGCGGGCTAGACGGGTTGAGCCTCGGCCTCGGTTGCCACCGGCGCCTCGGCGCTCCGACGCGCGGTGAAAAAGAACAGCAGCCCGACCGCGACCCCGATCACGCCGATCGGCCAGAACTCACCGTTCCCCATGCCCTCGGACTGCGTCGTGTCGATCGCCAGTCCCATCAGCGGCGCGAGGATCATCGTCGCGAAGCGGCGAGACTGACTCTCGATCGAGAGGATGATCGCACCCTGTTCCTCAGAGCTGTGCTCGTCGAAGCGCGAGATGAGCACCGGTCGCCAGGCGTCCTGCAACACGAAGAGCACCACGAACGCCAAGATCAACACGGCTGAAATCCCGGTGAACCCGGCCGCGAACAGCAGCGCGAACACCACAATCGAGGCGCCCCACATCCAGTGCGACGCGTTCGCCTCGCCGCCGGCGCGGTCGGCGATCCGGTGCGCGTTCCGGCTGGCGACGCTCGAGAGCAGGTGCAGCACGAGGTAGACCGGACCGACCAGCAGCGCGGACTGCTGCACTTCGGAGAGGTCGTCGGTCACCGTGAAGCGCGAGGCGGCAGCGATCGCAGCGATCGCGATCACCGGCTGCAGATAGTCCTTCACGGCGTGGAAGACGCCCTCGAAGCCCATCGACTCGAACATCAGGCGGCGCAGGCCGGGGCGCCGGATCGCGTCGCCGAGCGCGCGGTTCATGTGCCGCATCACCTCGCGCGGCCCCGGACTCGCGGCGCTCCGTTCGCCCTCGAGCTCCTCGGGGTAGCCGAGGAAGTTCACGAGGTTCATCGCGTAGGGCACGACCGCGAAGAAGAAGACGAGCGTGTAGCTATCAGCCAGCAGCACGAAGATCGCAGCAGCGATCGCGGACACGGCGGAGCCGATCTTGCTCCACGATCGCGTGTACCCGTAGACCTGCGTGCGCTCGTCGCTGCGACCCTGGATCCGCAGCCAGGTGAAGATCATCGCCTTGTGCGTGCCGGTGCGGAAGGCGTCTCCCACCGCGAGGAACAACATCGCCATCAGCAACGGCGCGAACTCGCGCGCAAATCCCAGGGTCAGGAATCCGAAGATGTACGCGACGAACGACAGCATCATCGACTTGCGCCGCCCGTAGAGGTCCGCGATCGCCCCAGACGGGATCTCGATGACGTTGACCGCCAGCTCGCGGAAGCCGAGCAGCAGCCCGATCTCGAAGAACGACAAGCCCATCTGGATCAACGCGAGCACGAGGAACGGCTCGAAGTAGCGCTGGTTCTTCAGGAAGCCGTAGAGACTGAAGCGAAACAACATCGGCGCCACCGATCGACCGCGACCGGCGCGTCGCGACGCTCGCACTCTAGCCCATGCGGCGCGGCGTTCGCTTGACTCCAAGCGCGCTTCAACGCCCCACGGTCCTCCTCACCGACGCCAGTCCGCGGAGGGTCCTGATGTCGAACGGCGAACCAGCACACCATCCGCAGCCGGCGATCGGGACGAACGAGTTCGCCGCACTCCCCGCGTTCATGATGGCGATCTTCGCCATGTCGATTGACCGGATGCTTCCGGCGCCCGCCCGCACCCCACTCCGGACGCGGCGATGAGAGCGAGAGCGGTGGACAAGCGCTAAGAGACGGCGATCGGTCCGATCGGGCCGGTCACCTGCCAGCCGTCGTCAGTCTCGAGGACTTCGTAGGTGAGGAAGACCCCGCAGAGTGAGCCGCACCACAGCTCGACGTCGACCTCGGCACGCCCGTCTTCGAGGCGTACCGCGCCGACCGTCAGCACGGCGACTCCCGGTAGTTGTGCGTCAAAGAGCTCTTCGATCATCGCCCGCGAGTCGTCGACGAACTCGATCGAGGCGCCGGTGTCGGTGACGGCTGACGCCATCGCCTCGAGCGTGAGCGCCGCCAGCGGTGTACCGCCGGTACCACCGGCCGCGGTCGCGACGCGCACGTCCGAGAATGGCGGCGGACCGCCGACACCAAAGCTGTGGTCGACCGTCAGGATCTGCGTGGTCGCCGCCGCCAGGATCGCCGCCGCGTCTTCGTCGTCGGGATCGAGCGGCGTGCTCGGGTCATCGGCGTCGCCGGGGTCATCGAGGGGTTGCTCAATCGTCGCCGCGGTCACGCGGTCGCTCTCCAGCTCGAACGTTACGCGGCCGACACGGTAGTCCTCGGTCACCGGCAGCCACTCGCCGTCCTCGCGACCGATGCGCCAGGCGCGGCCCTCGATCTCGGCCAGCGCGGCGGCCTCATCACGAGTCAGACCGACGAACGAGTCACCATCGCCACCAAGTGGCAGATCTCGATCCGGGCCGCCCGAGAGCCCATCGTTGTCGGTGCTAATGCTGTCAGAGTCGCCGTCGGCGCTGGTCTCGTCGTCGCCGCCCTCATCCGCCGAGACGACGGCCGGCGGGCCATCATCCCCGAACGCCGCCATCCCGACCGCGACGACGGCGGACACGAGGATCAGTGCGGCGAATGAGATTCCGATGGTCTTGGCTGTCACAGTGCTTGCTCCGTTCGGATCGAGAGCGATCGACGCGCCGACCCACTCACCCAACGCCGAGGATCAGCACCCAGTTCCCGAGCAGACAGCATTTGTTATGTCAGATCGTCGACCACGTCTTCACGACAGGTCGAGGCGATACAGCTCTTCACCCGGCGGACCTCCGTCGGCCGGCTCGACCAGCACAAAGCCGTTCTTCGTCAGCACGCGGGCCGACGCCCGATTACTGACCTCCACCCCGCCCGCCAGCGAGCCGATCGTGGATTCAGCGCGACACCACGTCACGAGGCCCGCCACCAGCTCCGAGGCCAGCCCGCGCCCCCAGTACGCCTCCGCGAGCACGTATCCGAGGCGAACATCGACTAATGCTGGCGTCGACGGACGAGCTTCCGCGAACAGGATCACGAGTCCGACCGTGACGCCGGTCGCCGCGTCGGTGACCAGCAGTGTCTCGCCGTCGGACCCCCGATCAGCGATCCAGCTGCGGGCGCGGTCCTCGGAGTAATCGCCCTGCCATTCCGGCGGGAGGAACTGCGTGGTCGCCTCGGTCAGGACGGTAGCAACGCGCGCCGGGAGGTCCGCGGGCGGGTCGATGCGCCACTCGGCGACCGCGATCCGCTCGGTCTGAAACGCGCACTCCTCGAAGGCCATCACGACCGCTCCACTCTGAACAAGCCAGCACCGTGTCGAGCGCGGCCGGCCCGAGGATAGACGCCGCACAGCCCGGGACCGCGCGCTGAGCGATGCCGAGGAGTGACCGATAATTCCCTGTCATGGAAGAACGACATCCATTCGACCGCCAGCCGATCACCGAGTGCGCGCGCTGCCGGGCCACCGGCCCGTACGCCTACATGCAGGACGGGCGCCACTACTGCGCGTCCTGCGCGCGACGGCTCCGAGGCATGATCGGCATGCGGCCGGTCGGCCGCCGCGATGGTGACCTCAAGCAGTTCTGATCCCGCCCCCTATCCGTAGCCAATCGGTTACCATCACCCTCGATCACCAAATCGAGGAGACGCCCACGATGGCCGATGACGTGCAAGGCGCGGGGACCGAAGCCGATCCGTGGCAGCTCACCACCCCGCCCGGCCGCTCCGCGTTCGAGGCCTGGCGCGACGATGCGACTGACCCGCCCACGCTCGCTGTCCAGGTCGGCAAGACCCAGCTCCGCTACGACCTCCGCTGAATCGAGGATCTGCACGCGATGCTGAAGGCCGAAGGCGACTGGGTGTTGCTCGGCAACGCCGACGAGCAGAAGCCCGCCGCGGACGGCACCGTCGAGGGGTGGGGCCGCTCCGAGGACAACCCGGTCGGTGGCTGGTACGGACTGAAGAAGGGTTACCGCGGCCGCTTCGGCAACTACGTCCCGCCCGTCCTCGAGCTGCTCGGACTCGCCGAGGTCGAGCACAACGCGCGGAACAATCGGATGCGAGCGGTCTAGCCGCTGCATCACGTCCTACACCCGATCACCGCCCGCCCAGACCGACGGTCACCGCCCGCGACCCTGAGCGGGGCCGGCCGCCGCCCACATCCGGTAGCCCCGGGGCGCCGCTCACAGAACCTTAATATGGCCGGCTGACCGCAGCGCTGATCGAGAATCTACGTCTCGGATCTCGAATACCAACGTCGGCTGCGATCTGCGCGGGCGGCGCGAGGCCTACCGTCGATCGCAACCGCTTCTGCCCCTTGGACGGATTCAAGGGGACCGACAATGGCGAAGGCCTCGAAGCGCGCCGCAGAGCGCGCGGAAATCGGGCAGGCAGCGGCGGAACGCCGCATCTCCGAGAAGCAGGCGCTCCGACTGGCGGAGACCGCGGGCATCGAGATCGAGGCCATCAAGGGCCGTTCGCTTGCCGAGATCAACGATCTACTGGTCGGTCGCGTGCGGCCGGAACTCCTCTGGTATCGCGAGATCTGCGGAACCGTGGTCAAGCGCGACCCGCTCACCGGCGAACTCCGCCCCGTGCCTGGCGCGACCGTCGAGGTCCAGGACACCGACTGTTCCTTCCTGAGCTACTACCCAGGGGGCGGCCTGATGTGGCTGTTCCCCGGCCTCTGCAGCCGCGAGACGATCGCCACCGTCACCACTGACGAGTGCGGCAACTTCTGCGTCCTCGTGCCGCGCTGGGAGGTCGACCGCATCCTGAAGTGGCACAAGGAACGGATCTGCTTCCCGCTCCAGCGCCCGAGGATCATCGACGTCATCGATCCGTCGGTGATCGATCCGTCGCCGCCGCTGATCGATCCGGGTTGGATCGACCCGGTGCCCGAGATCCGACTGCGTGACCAGCTCGTCGAGCGGCTGGGGCCCGCCGCCGCTGACCGGATCGCCCTCAGTCAGCCGCAGGGGGAGTTCGGGGAATCGCGCGCCTCGTACGACCGGCTGCTCGACGAACCGCTGCCGCGGATCGCGCCGCCTCGACCCGATGCGAGCCCGAAGGACGTGATCGATCTGACGCCGGACCCGCTCGGCCCGATTGACTGGGATCGCTGGGTCGGGCCGTTCCAGGTCTGCCGCGACATCTACGTCCCGCAGTGGTCCTGGCAGATCGACGTGCCAGACATTACTTTCCGCGTGACCCAGCAGATCGGCGGCAGCGAAGTCGAGATCTACTCCGAGGGTCTGTTCGACGTCCGCTGGAACGACAGCGGTTGGAGCGACGTCACGCTGGAGGCGTCACAGTCCGCGATCGCCGTCGACGTCTGCGACGGCCCCGAGGTCGAATGCGGAACCACGCCAGCGATCACCGCCGCCTCATTGATGCCGCTGACTTCTGGGTACCACGACAATGCGACCGGATACGGGCGCCGCGTGAACCGGCCCAGCACTGACGGACTGAGTGCACCGCCGACGGTGACCGCGATCGCCGACGCGGAATCGCCGATCGCTGACCGGCTCGATCTCTTCGGCTGCGCGCACATGGACGGCGCGACGCACTATCGCGTCGTGAGCCAGTTCGAAGGTGGCCCGGAGATCCCGCTGACCGGGTTCTCCTGGCCGGCGCGACGCGCCTCAGACGGAGCGGTGATCACCATCGCCCCCGACGCCGATGGCTGGATCGCCCTCCAGGACCTGATGGCACCGTGGGATCACCTGCTGACGGCCTGGCCGACCCAGCGCTCGCAGTTCGGCAATGGCATCTACGAGGTCTGGGTCGAGACCGGCGCACCGGGCGGCTCGGCGAACCAGGTCAGCAGCACTCACACGTTCGAGGTCGACAACACGTACCCGCACTGGGACACGTTCGATGTGACCTACCGCGTCGGCGGCGGCGCCTGGACCGCCCTCGATCTGGCGGATTGTCCGCAGATCGCTCGCGGCCCCGGCCAGAGCATCGAGGTCCGCCTGAGTTGGCAGGCCGCGGCCGATCATCTGCGGAGCGCGCGCGTCGGGTTCGGCGGCTGTTCGGCGACCTCGCAACCGGCGCTGTCGGGCACGGTCAACGCCGTCGCCTGGTGGTGGCAGTCGGCGGTCGGGTCGAAGACCACCACCGGCGTCCGAGTCGCCGAGTGGACGATCGACCCGAGTGACGCGGCCGGCTGCTACACGCTCTCCGGCGTCACCGTCGGTCGCGCGTACAACCCGTCCGTCCCCGGCCTCGACCTCTCGAACGACTACTTCGGCCTCGAAGACCGGCGAAAGGTCCACAAGCGCGAGTCGATCTCGATCGTCGATACCGCGCCATAGGCGCACTGAACGTCGGCGCCAAAGGCGCCGCGCACAGCCCGCCTCGCCGTGGCCCCGCCCCGCCTGAGGGCGTCACGGCGAGGCGTCCCCTCGTGGCGGCGAGGGGAACGGGAGGGTCGCCCCCACACGGGCGGCCCTCCTCGCGCGTCCCGACGCCTCGAGGCGGTCAGCGGTCGCTAGAATGCGTCCGGGCCGGTTTCGAAACTCGAGGTGCACGTTGGACGACGCAACCCGCCGAGCGATTCAGCAAGACTGCGAAACCGTCGAAATCGCGATGATGCGCGCTGTCGACCTCCGTCAGTACGACCAAGCCGCTGACTTCTTCACCAGCAGCGCCGTCCTCGACGTCGGTACACCACTGATCGGCAAGGATGCCATTCGCGCCTGGCTCGTCGACCGGCCCAGTGAACTCCGATCACGCCACGTCCTGACGAACGTCCTTGTGGAGGTGATTGACGCGGACCGCGCCCGAGTAACGTCTCTACTGACTCTCTACCGAGATCTGGGAGAGAGCCGAGCAGGAGAGCCGAGCCCCCTTGCCTCTCCCGCCGCCGTCGGCGACTACTCGAGTGAGCTCGTCCGCATTGCAGACGGATGGCGCATCCAGACTCGGAAGCTCGATATGGCCTTCCGACGCTCGGACTTCTAACGCGAGCACCGCTGCTCGCGTGACCCGTCTCGGCTGTGCCTCGATCAGGTCGCAGCGCCAGATGACGGCAGTCCTGGGTGGAGGCGTGTTGCGCGAATACTTGCCGCCGCGGCGTCCGACGAGATGCTCGGCTGTGACGGCCTCACCGAACCGACTGCGGTCACCGTGCACGGGACGGGATCAGAACGGCCACCCGTAGGTGGCCGTTCGAGCGTCATCGATGTTGGCGGACTACTGCTCGGGTACGCACGTGATGCAATTGTCCGGTGAGCCGATCCAGCACTCGCAGAGAGACGGCGCCGCGCCGAGTTGACCGATCGTCTGAGCGCGCTCGACGCTCGGCTTGGTGTACTGCATGGGTATCCCCTGGATCAGGGCATCCGTGCCTGGTCATGAATGTCGGGAGACTAACAGCTGACGCTCAGCCTTGCCACGCCCGCACAGGCCCGCGGCCACCGAAACTCCAGGCCACCGGAGCTGCCATGACCCAAAGGCGAGAGCTTCGGCGAGGGGGCGACAGACGGCTGCAAGCCGGAGATCCATCGCCGTTGGGGACAGACGAACCGAACCGCGCCGAACCGATGGTCAGGAACGACCCGAAGGGGTCTCGTAGCCACAGCGGCCTCTAGTAGGCAGTTTCGAGGAGATCGATCGTCTGCTGGCGGCGCTCGTCTGCGCTGCGCGGTCCCTGGTTTGCGTTGAAGTTCTTCAGCGTCGCGTCCGCGATGCGGCCAAAGTCCTCCCGAGGCACGCCCAGCTCTTCGATGCCCGTCGGCATCCCCGCGGAGCGGTAGGTCGCCTCGATCGCATCGGCGGCGGCGAGTGTCGCGTCCGTCGCGGACATGTCAGCGCGCCACACCTCGAGGAGTTCGGCGACGCGCTGCGCTGCATCTAACGACGGCGCGACCTCGGATGTTTCAGCCGCAGCACGACGGGCGACGGTTGCCTGTAGGACCGAGGTCGACTCGCCCTGCCCGATCGCCGGGTACAGCACGTGCAGCGCCGTCGAGATCGCGTAGTCACCGCCGAACACCGGGTCCCGAGGCCCAATGCCGGCTGAGGCGCCGTCGTCGGCGACGCGATTCTGCAGCAGCGCCGCGGTGCACAGATCGATGCGCGGTTCGATCGCGTCGGGTTCGGCGATCAGACGCGGGTAGGCGCGTCGCGCGAGGCGCAGGATCTGGGCACGATCGCCCTCGACGAGTGGATTCGCCTCGGGAGCGGCGGCGGCGGAGACCGCGCCGGCGAAGGTCGTGGTCGCCGTCGAACGCATCACCTCGAGCGGCGTCGCACGCAGCGCCTGCCAGTCCCAGAGGATCGCGGCCGGCCGCGTCTTCGGATCGAAGTACTCCATCCGGTGATCGAGATCGGGGTTCGCGAGGCCGGACCCGGCGCGGTTCATCGCGCTCGTCGGCGTCGTCGGGACGTTGATGATCGGCAGCTTCGGCGCCATCAGCCGCGGACTGACCGCCGGCTTGCCCTCCGGGTACTGAGTCATCAGCTCGAACGGGTCACCGTCCTCACAGAGCAACACGTCGACCACGCGCGCCGCGACGATCACGCTGCCACCGCCGACCGCGATCAGCAGATCGGCCTCGGCCTCACGAGCAGCGTCGGTTGCGGCCGCCACCGAGCGGTACGTCGAATCCACCTCGATGCGAGCGAAGGCGCCCGCGTAGCGGTCGCCGAGCGTCTCCGCGATCCGGTCGATCGTGCTCGTCCGCGACGCGATCGAGGGCGAAGCGATCACGAACGCGCGTCGGGAGCCCGCCCGAGCTACCTCCGTGGCGAGGTAGCGCTCGATCGCCTCCTCGTCGGAGTGCAGGCGCCACTCGTAGCTGCGCGCGCTGAAGCCGTGCGTGTCGGACATGCGAGCCACCTCGTCAGTTCGGGTGGAGGATACGGGCGGACGTGCCGAGGTGGCGGGGTGCCGAGCTGGCCAGGATGCCGAGGTGGTACCGGCGCCAGCCGACGCGGCGAAGAGGCTACTGAAGCGCTGACTCGCTCAGCACGGTCGCGCCCTCGTCCCACAGCTCGAGGACGGTGTACTCGATCTCGCCGTCGGAATCGAACACCGGCCGTAGCGACGCGGACAACTCGAGTACGGTGCCGTCTCGTCGCGGAAACTTCGTCGGACCGGACAGGGTCTGACCGGCGGCCACGCTCATCTTGACCTGCGCATACGCCTCGGGCGCGACGCCGCCGCTGAACACGGAAGTTGAGGGCAGCGCCGGGAGCTCCTCGATGCTGTACCCGCTCAGCCGTTCTGCAGCCGCGTTCGCCCAGATCACCTTCTGCCCGGCGCTGATCACCAGGATCCCGGTCGCCGAGGAGGCCAGCGCTTCCCCGATATCGAATCGAGCGGGATCGGGCTGGTCGGGCTCCGTTGAGGCGATCTGGAATCCGACCCCGCGAACCGAGCTAATCAGCGCGTCCGCGCCAGCGGCAGCCAACTCCCGCCGCAGCCGATAGACCGCCGTCCGAGCAAAGCCCGGTCGCTGTGCGTCGGGATAGCCCCAGACCTCGCGCACGAGCTCGTCCGTAGTGACTACCGCGCCCTGACGCCGCATCAGGAGTGCCAGCACGTCGAAAGTCGTCTTGGTCAACGCAATCTCGCGGTCTCCGACGAACGCGCGGCGACGTGCCACGCTGACGCGAAGCCGGTCCGGCCCGGTCATCCAATCGGCTAGCTGTTGATGATCGGCGGTGATCAGCTCACTCCAACACATGCGTATCTGCACCAACGAAGCCCGCAGGGCGGTCCAATCCACGGATCTCGATCTCTGGCAGAACACGTCGGAAGCACGAGTTGGCCTGTCAACCGAACACCGGAACGCCGAGGGGCGCCGTGGCCCCGTCGTCCCACATTTCAACGATGGTGTAGCGCACGCGGCCATCCGCATCGATTACCGGTCGCCATGAAGCAGAGAGATCAAGGACCTGCCTGTCCTTGCGCAGCAGCTTGGTCGGCCCGTAGAGCGTGCGACCGGATCGAACATCGTGGTGCATCCGCTCGTACAGCTCCGGTTCAATTGCCGCAGAGAGCTCGGTCGTCGAACGAAGCGCGAGGAGCTCGTCGAGGTTGTAGCCGCTCAGACGCTCGGCAGCCTGGTTCGCCCAGATCATCTTGTGTTCAGGCGTCAGCACGTAGATTGCCGCGGCCGAGGAAGCGAGCGCTTCTCGGGCGTCGAAATCGCCAGTTGTTGGCACGTCAGGTTCGGCGGCCGCGATCCGAAAGCCGACGCCCCTGATCGCCTCGATCGGGTCGCCCGCCCCCGCTTCCCTCAGTTCTTTACGCAGCCGGTACACCGCCGTCCGCGCGAAACCTGGTCGATGAGCGTCGGAATGGCCCCAGACTTCGCTCACCAGATCCTCAGTCGCAACGACGGTGCCCTGCTTATGTAGCAGCAGCGCCAGCACATCGAACGTGGTCCGAGTCAGCGGAATTTCCCGGTCGCCGACGAGCGCGCGCCGACGAGCTGCGCTCAGACGAAGTCCGTGAACGCCAGTGAGCCAGTCGTCACCCAATTGCGGATCGAGAGGAATCAGTCCCCTCCGTCGCTCGTATACCCGCCCCGCACAGGACAGGCATGAAATCCCCATAGAGACCTTATGGCCGCGGTAGGGAGTCGACGATCACAGCTCGATCACGCACGGCTCTCTTTCGTCAATTTGACTAGAAGACGAACAGATTGTGACAGCTTCGTGACGCCCAGCGGCACGCCAACGAGTGGCGCGACGGAGCAGGTCACCTCGATCGTCGTCGGACTTCAGGCTCAGATCGGCAGATCCGACGCGCCTGGATGAACGGCGCCGGCGACAACTGATTCGCGGTCGAAACGTCGGGTCGCACGGGCACACAGAAAAGCCCGACCTCTCGGCCGGGCTCTCCGTCGTTGCAAACGAAAGACCGATCCGAGGCGCGTCAGTTCAAACGCAGCCCCGCAGGGTCGTCGGCCCCCGCAGGGGGTTAGCGGTAGTTGCCGCCGCCGCCGCCGCCGCGGTAACCACCGCCGCCGCCGCCGCCGCCGTAACCACCACCGCCGCCGCCGCCGTAGCCACCACCGCCGCCGCCGCCGCGGTTCTCACGAGGCTTCGCCTCGTTGACGTTGAGCTGGCGACCGCCGAAGTCGGTGCCGTTGAGCGACGAGATCGCCTTCGCGGCGTCGTCGTTGCCCATCTCGACGAAACCGAAGCCGCGCGGGCGGCCGGTCTCGCGGTCGGTCGGCAGTGCGACCGAAATCACCTCGCCGAAGTCGGCGAAGAGGCGCTCGACCTCTTCCTCCGAGCTGGTGAACGGCAGGTTGCCTACATAGATCTTCTGAGCCAAGTGAAACTACTCCTCGTCGGCGTACGCCAACAAAACTTGCCGAATCCCACCGTGGGATACGGCTCAAATCTAGGTCTCAGGCGCGACGTGGAAGATTGGAAAGATCTGACCAGGAGGCGGGGCTGAGCACGCGCCTTGGTGGCGCTGTGCAATCACCGTAACACGCGCTTCGCGCTATAGAGGCAGGGGAACCACGCACAGCGGGAGGGTCGTGGCCGCAGTTTCGCACGACGTCTGAACTCGATGTGCCCGGCCCGCCGCGTCGTACGCCGCTCGCTGCCCTGTGCCACCATCCGAGGAACGCGGACTCGCCTCCGTCTGAGTCGTAACGAGGAGATCGAAGATGGCAACCCTGATCGTGGTCGCGACGGCCCGGCCGGAAGGCGATGAGAGCCGTCAACGCTACGTACAGCAGGTGATGCCGCTGTTGACCGGCATCGGCGGCCAGCCAGTCAAACGACTCGCGGTCACCGACGCAGTCAGCGGGACCGCGCGCCCGGAAAGCGTGATCGTGATGGACTTCCCGGAAGCGGAGCCGCTCCGCGCGCTGTTCCAAAGCGCCGAGTACGAAACGCTGCTCCCGCTCCGGAACGCCGGTTTCGCGCAGATCGAGATCCTGATCGCAGAGGACCTCTAGCTGGACCAGGTCCGGCGCGTCAGGGTCACGGACGCCGCGCAGCGCGCTTCGAGGGCGCGCCGTCGCGCCGCTCTTCCGCCGCGACCGGCGATCGGACGTACACTGACGTCCTCGCGCACCACCAGTTGGATGTCCCCGCCCGTGCGCCGCTAGCCGACCGCTAGACCCTCGTTCCCGATTCGTCGCCGCCCGTTCGAGGCGCGACGTCGCGCTGGGAGTTCGTGCATGGCCCATCCTTCGGCGGAAGCCGCATCGCCCACCAAACCGCCCGCGGCCCAGGCCGCCCCGTCGCCCACGGCGCCGTCCGCCGTGGCGGCGACCGACCTCTCGAAGCACTACGGCGAGACGATCGCCGTCGATGGCGTCAGCTTCGAAGTCCACGACGGAGAGGTTTTCGGGCTGCTCGGACCGAACGGCGCCGGCAAGACGACGACGATCAAGATGATTACCTGCTCATCGCCGGTCACCTCCGGTCGCCTGGTGGTGTCCGGGCACGACGTTGCCGAGGAGCCGCGACTCGTGAAGTCGCGGATCGGGGTCGTGCCGCAGGACGAGAACCTTGACCCGGATCTGCCCGTACGCAAGAACCTTGAGGTCTACGCGCGTTACTTCGACCTGCCCGGCGACGTGATCAGGCAGCGCGTCGACGACCAGCTCGCGTTCTTCGAGCTGGAGGGCAAGGCGAAGGAGCGCGTCGACACGCTCTCAGGCGGGATGCGTCGGCGGTTGCTGATCGCGCGAGCGCTGATCCATGAGCCAGAGCTACTCGTCCTCGATGAGCCGACGGTCGGCCTCGACCCGCAAGCGCGCCACCTCGTCTGGGAGCAGCTGCGCCGGCTGCGCGAGCGTGGCGTCACCCAGCTCCTCACCACGCACTACATGGACGAGGCGGCGCAGCTCTGCGATCGCATCGTCGTCATGCATCACGGCACCATCCTCGCCGAGGGCACCCCGCGTTCGCTGGTCCGCGAACACGCCGGCGAACGCGTACTCGAGCTGCGAATCCCCTCCGAGGAACGCGCGGCGCTACTCGCGGAAGCCGGGACGAACACGCTCGACCTCGAGGCCTACGGCGACGTCGCGTACCTCTTCGGCGACGAGGCACAGCTCGCTCCGATCGCCCGCCAGGTCAACGATGACTTCCGCGGCTTGCTGCGCCCCGCCAACCTCGAGGATGTCTTCCTGAGGCTGACCGGACGGGAGCTCATCGAATGAGCGCGCTCAACCCGGCCCCGCTCTTCCGGGCGCCCGATCTCTCCAGTGGCGCGCGCCACGTGTGGCAGCGCAACTTCGACGTGTTCCGTCGCATCTGGCGCACGGAGTCGCTGGGCATCGGCCTCGAGCCGTGGATCGTGATCGTGGCGATGGGCTTCGGCCTTGGCCGCTTCGTCGAGCTCGACAGCGAGCAGACCTACATCCAGTTCCTGGCGCCCGGCCTGCTCGCGATGTTCCCGATGTTCGCCGCGATCTTCGAGTGCGGCTGGGGCGCCTTCATGCGCCTCGAAACGCACCGCACGTACGAGGCCGTGCTGACGACGCCGGCCAGCGTCGACGACCTGATCACGGGCGACATCCTCTGGGGCACCACGCGCGCGACCTTCAACGCGCTGTACATCCTCGTCGTGCTGCTGATCCTCGCCCCGTGGGCCGAGGCGATCGACTCGCCATGGGCGATCCTCGTGCTGCCGATCGCGGTGCTACAGGGCTTTCTCTTCAGCGCCCTCGCGATGTCGTTCGCCGCACTCGCGCGGGCGATGAGCCACTTCGGTTACCTGTTCAACGTGATCGTGATGCCGATGTTCTGGCTCTCCGGCGGGTTCTTCCCGCTCGAGAACCTGCCGGACTGGGCGCAACGCGTCGCCTGGTTCATGCCGCTCGTCCACTCGGTGGAGCTGAACCGCGCCGTCCTCGCCGGCGACCTCCGCCCGGAGCTGCTCGTCGACGTCGCCTGGCTGCTGGTCGGGTCGTGGGTGTTCTACCGGATCGCCCTCGGCCTGATGCGTCGCCGCCTCGTGGTGTAAGCGGGCTCCCCCCGGTCCGAGGCGCCCCGACGATCGGGTGAACGAGGGACGCGGACACGAGAGACGAGACACGGGAGGGATCCGGCATGCTTGAGCAGGCGCTGGTGATCGCGGATCAGGACGGCACGATCCAGCTCTGGAACGCGAAGGCCACCGAGCTGTTCGGCCACAGCGAAGCAGACGCGGTCGGCGCATCGCTGGACCTGATCGTCCCCGAGTCCTTTCGCGAGCGGCACTGGGTCGGCTATCAGCGCGCCTGGCGAGAGGGCATCGCCGAAGCCGAGCGGGTCGCGATGATGCCGGTGCGCTGTGCCGACGGCGAAACGCGCCACTTCCCCGGACACCTGCTACCGATCAAAGGTCCGCACGGGGAACTCGCGGCGATCGCGGGAATCTACTCGGCGCCGAGTGAACGGGACAGCGGCCTCTTCACGATCAGCTAGCCGCGCACGCCGTTGGGTCCGCCTCAGGCTGACGGCGCGGCGCTGACGCCGATCGAGCGCTTCCTGGCTACGGGAACTCGGTCGCCTCGACGGCCCAGATCGCGACCGGAGCGTAGGCCGGGCAATAGCCGTTCGCGATTCCCTGTGCCGAACGCTCCTGATGCAGATGCTCGTCGCGACGCAAGGTGCCGCTGAAGCTGGCAGGCGTGTCGCCGGACCGCTCGACGACCGTCACCGTCCACGTGTCGATGTACTCGTAGATGCAACGATTCCCGCCGGCGTACTCGGCGGACAGGTCAAACGCGCGCGTTTCCAGGGTCCATGTCCCGTCCGCGTTCTGGACCCAGGGCGCCGGCTCCAGCGCCTCAATCGGGGTGGCCAGCCCGATCGCGTGCAGCGAGGTCGCCTCGCACACGTCGCCGCTGCAGTGCTCGGTGACCGGCATCAGCCCGTCGATCGAGACGCCGATCTGCACCGGCGTCAGCGGCTCCGGTGGCAACACCTCGTCGCTCGTCTTCGTCGCGGTCCAGCGCCAGACAAGCGACGACGCGCCGCTGGCACTGTCGGACCCACCGCTCGCCGCCGTCGAGGCAGCTGTACCGGCCGACGCCACCGGACCAGAAGCCCCTCCACCGGGAGGGAGTACGTCGCCGGCATCACCGTCACCCCCGAGGCCAAAGAACAGACCGAGGCCGACCGCGATGATCAGTGCTCCGCCGACCCCGCCGGCGATGAGCTGTCGTGGTGAGAGTCGCCGTCGCCACGGCCTGGAGAGATCCGTGACCCGCCCGCCGCTGACGAACTCACCGAGAGACGAGCGGGCGGCATCCTCGATCGTGTCCTCCCACTGGCCTTCCTCCCAGTCGAGGTAGTCCTCGTCGTTCAGGTACTCCCACGGCTCGCGGCCGGCCTGCTGTTCACGGCTCTCGTCGCGATCCGGTCCGTTGCGGTGGCTGCGGATGATCCGCCTCGTCGAGACATCGATCAGCTTCGTGTAGACGACGGGGACCCACTCCTCCGAGGTGCCGCCCAGAGGGATCCACGTCGCGTCGATCTGCATCACCGTGTTGATGGCGTGCTCGCCATCGACGTGCGTCGGTGCGCCGGAGTCGTCGATCGGGACCGTCAGCGTCACACGTGTCGCCGTGTCGCCTGTGTAGCCAATGTCCTGCAGGCGCGCGATGCCCGCGATGTTGAAGCCCATGTCCTCGGCCGTCGCATGGACAGCGCGCTCCAGCGCGCGTGCCTCCTCGGGAATCACGGTCGGACCGGGCATCGTGCACCTCCTGGCGGTAGGCGCCGACGGTAGCAACCGAGGGGATCGCGGAGGTAGCTGCGATTTGAACCGCGAGACGACCCCACTCGTGCTGATCTGCTGGACAGACGTTGTACTGTCGCGCTGTCAGCACTCGACTCGCTGAGGAGCGTCGCCATGCCGGAGCCATCACAGCCCGAGGTGCAGTTCGGCCGTTTTGAACCGGGCCTGCGGGATGCAATGCCGCTGTTCGGCGGGCGGGCCCAACCCGGCGAGACCATCTATCTAGAGACCGATGACGGGACCCGTGCGAGCACGCGAGCCGACGAGAACGGACTCTGGACACTCGCCTCTCCCGAGCTTGATGACGGTGAACGCTCGTTCGAGCTCTGGGCGGAGAACGCGAACGGAGAACGCTCCGAGGGGCTCGAGTGGGACTCGGAGCTGTTCGCCGGCGAGTTCGATCGCGCGGAGCAACGCCGACGCAACGAGGAGTGGGCGCTGGAGGGCCAGCAGCGCTGGCGGGCTGCGAACTCTGGCCTCACCTCGACCCCGGTCTCAGCCGGGAGCGGTGGGACGGGCGCCGGCGGATCCCAGGGCGGTGACGCAGCTGGCGAAGCCGGAGGCGGTGCCGATCAAGGGACCGGCGAGCACCCGCCGACCCCGATCGAGAAGGCCGAGAAGGGCAACACGCCCGCGAGTTGATTCACGACACCGGTGTTGCCGCCCGCGAGTCGGGACGCGGCAACGCCATAGGTGAGGACGGGACATGCCTGAACCAACGCTACCGACGGTATTGCTGAATGACATGGCCTATACCGGTTCGATGGCCGGTCGTGGCGTCCCGCCGCGAACGACCGAAACGCAACCCCGCTTCGCCGGCAAGGGCAATCCGGGGGAGAAGGTCTTCTTCAGGCAGGTCGCCAGTGACGGCACACTCGAAGACCAAGAGTTTGATGTGCTGGTCGACGAAGATGGCCTCTGGAACTTCACCTCGCCGGAGCTGGCCAACAAGCACTATGAATTTGAGATGTGGACTCAGAACGAGGACGGCGAGGAGTCGAGCAGGCACGAGTGGGAAACAACGGTTTCCGCGAATAAACAAGAACGTGACGCACAGCGCGCCCGCAACGAAGAATGGGAATCAACCCAGCAGGAGCAATGGCGGGAGACTAATCGGCTCTCGCCACCTCAGGGCCTGACACCCACGCCCGTCTCTGCCGGAAGCGGCGGGGCGGGCGGGACGGATGGGGGCGCGCCAGACGGTGCCGCAGGCGGGGGCGGAGCCAGCGGGACGGCCGAGGGCAGCACAGATGAACCGACGGGCGAGCACCCGCCGACCCCGATCAAGAAAGCTGAGAAGGGCAACACCCCTGCCACCTAGTGCCGCGCGCCGGCCGGCCCAGTGGTGCGAGGCAGGGAGCGCGATTCAGTGACGACCGCTCCCCACCGTCCACCTCGCGAGTCGCCCGACTCGCCCGAGGCGCTCAGTCGCCGCCTCGCGACGTTGCTCGGCGATCCGCCGGCAGGCCCGCCACGCCTCGGCGTAGAGCACGAGTACGGGGTCTTCGAGGGGGACGAGCAGATCGATTTCGGGCCGGTCGTCGACCGCGTCGGGTTCGACGGCGTCCCACTGCACCCGACCAATCCTCGCGCCTACCAGACGCCCTCCGGCCTCTTGCTCATGGCCGACGGCTCAGTCGCCGAAGCCGCGACGCCACCGGTGCCGTTCGCTCCCGGCTTCGTCGAGGCCCTCGAACAGTGGGCGGCATCTGGTCGCGCCGCCCTCGAGACGTCGCTCGAGCCGGGCCAGGCGATGTACGGCGCCTCCACGCACATCAGCGTCGAAGTCGATCCTGATCTGAACGACGAGCTCTGCGCGATCTACGCGCGCACGTTCGCGCCGGCGCTCATGCTGCTGCTCGACCGCACCGACTCGCCGGGGCTGCTCGTACGTCCGCGACCAAGCCGCACCGAGCTCTGCGGCGAGTTCGTGCAGGGCGCGCAGCTGCGCGCGGCGACCGCGTTCGCCGCCGGCAGCGTGATGGCGATCCAGGCGACGCTGCGAGGTGAAACCGAGGCGCTGCCGCTACCGCCCGCGCTCGATGTGGTCGTCGAGCCGGGACGCCAGCGTCACGGCTGGTACGTCGACCGGGAAGCGTTCGGCCCTGACCTCTATATGGAGGGACGCGACGCCGAGCTGCAGCTGGCGGCCGGCGGCACCGTCTCCGCGCAGGCCCACCTCGAGGCGTGCTGGCAGATCGCACGAGCGACGCTCGCCCGTCACGGCATGGGACACCCCGAGTTGGAGGATGCCGACGACGTGGTCGCCTCGAGACGACCGCTGCCCAGCGAGCAGCCAGAGGGGCGAACGCGCCGCGCCACGGCGACGGAACTTCGGACCGGGCTCCACGAGCGCATCCTCGAACCCGCGCAGCGCCCCGGTCTCGCGATCACACCGATCAGCGGTACCTGGGACTACACGGCATTCGAGGTCCGCCCGACGGCCGAGGCCGACGCGCGCTCTGCCGTCGTCTCGATCCCGCACGATCGTCTCGACCGTTTCCTCGACGATCTCGAGCAGGGCGAGCTCGACGGCCTCCTCCGCTCGTACCTCGAACGACCGCCCGCCAACAGGATCCTCGCTCTCGCCGATCAGACGACCAGCGCGGGCGTGTTCGACTCGGTCAGCCCGAACCCACAACTCCTCCCGGCCGACCGTGTCGGTGTTGGGCCGGGGGCGCTCAGCCGGGAGCGGCCCGACAAGGTCGTGGACGAAGATTCGTACACGCAGACCCCGGCGTCCTCAGGCCCGGGCATGCTCGGTCGCCTCGGCTGGCTCCCGATCGCGGGCGGCGCCACGGTGGTGATCACGGTCCTCGCGGTCGTGTTCGGCGTCGTCGGGGGCGGCGGCGGCGACGACGCCGCGGGCGGCATGTACTCGACCGCCGACCCCGCCGGCGATTACTTCCCGTTCGCCGCCGAATTCGAAGAGATCGCCAACCCGACGAACGAGGGCGACATCAGCGGCATGTTCGTCGCGCCCAACGAGAACGGCGCGACGGTGACCGTCAGGTTCTTCGGCGCCGCTCAGAACCTGCAGAGTCGGACAGCTGAGTCGCTGAGCGCTGGTATGCAGGTCCGCAGGCCCGGCGAACGCATCATCGATGTGCTCTACCGCAACGACGACAGCTCGAAGGTCAGCGACGTGACGCCCGGGATCAGCGTCAACTCGCGCTGGTCCGCCGTCGACACGCTGGTCTTCGAACTGCTCGGCTTCACGGCGGTGCCGGGCACCGAGTTCCAGTTCACGACGATCCAGGAGTTCCGCGGCACCCTCTCCTCCGACGAGGTCTTCGTCACGATCGAGGGCGACGGCAACGACCCCGGCCCTGGAGCCGGGGGGGCCGGCGGCGGCGGTGGCGACGCGACTCCTGCGGGGGGAGGCGGGGGTGGCGCTGCGGCGGCCAACAGCTGCCAGGCGCTCCACGAACAGCAGGTCATCCTCGAACTGACCAGCCCCGACGTGCAGCCGACGATCCCGCTCGCGTTCTCGGCCTCGATCGCGGAGGCCGAGGGCTTCCCGACGCCGGCGCTCGCCTGGTCCTCGGTCCCATCGCAGACCACCGAGATCGTGGTCTTTGTCACCGGGTTCAGCGACGAGAGCGCCGCGGCATACGCCGCCGACCCGCAGCTCTGGTGGACCAGCGTGCCGTCCGGCGGTATCCGCTGGACGCTGAGCGGGATCGACCCGAGTGCCACCTCCCTCGCTCACACCTCGCTGTCCAGCCCACCGCCGGCCGGTACGACCGAACACGCGAACAACGTCCAGGCGGTCCTCGTCGATGGCGAGCGCGCGATCAACAAGTTCCTCGGACCGGACGAGCCGGGCCGCTTCCTGATGTGGACGGTCTTCGCGCTCTGCGACCCGGAGCCGACCGGCGGGCGCGCCGACTACCGCGCCGAGTGGCTCCAGCAGCACGCGATCGCGATCGGCTGGTTCATCACGGAGTCGGACTGGTAGCAGCCCTCCCGCGAGCACTGAGCCTGAAGCAAAACGGGCCGACGACCGCTCTCTTCGTTGTGATCGCGCGGGTCCAGAACTACCGTAGCCGTCGGGATCCGGGGCGAAGTCCGCTGGTCGATCCGACCGTTTGGCGAGGTGCTGCGTGGCTGAGAAGGACCAACCGACGGGGCCGGATTCCAGCAGCCTGGAGCCGAACATCACCGGGACATCGGCCGACGGCGATCTCAACTTCGACGACCCGCAAGCCTGGACCGACGCGGACTGGGATCAATGGACGGCGCAGCTTCCCGATCGCTGGTGGTCGGGTATCTACTTCGACGCCGGGGGGGAAGGGTCCGCCACACTTAAGGGCCTCCTCTACGATCGGATTACCGAGGCGAGTTGGATCGGTGACTTCTCGCGCCTGGCTCAGCTGACGAAGCTCGCATTCTTCGATGCCTGGTACGAGACACATGAGAAGCCCCGGACAACAGATCGTGGCGCCGATGCACCCGCGTCCATCGTCGACTCAGAGCAGTACTTCACGACGATCACACTGCCCGACGGCAGCACCGTCGTTGAAACGCAAAACGAGAGCGGCGTGATCAGCCGCGAATTGTTCGACCACGACGCGAACGCGGTCCGCGAACTTGAGGTAGACGACGACCCGCTGGACGAGGCAGCCGCGATGCGGGCCTCGAAGATTCTCCGTACCCAGGCCAGAGAACGGCGGAACACGGACGAGTTCGTGGTCGGCGCCGGCGGCGGCGTCCACATACTCGGCCTCCCGATCTCGAAGAAGCTGATCGCGATCGTCGCTGCTGCTGCAGCCGCCACCGCGGTAGTCGCGGTCGCGGTCAGCGGCGGGGGCGACGGGGACTCCACGGCGCCCGCAAACAGCGGCGGCGATGTAGGTGGGGCTTCGACGGCATCCGCGGGGGCCGGGGCGGGCGCGGTCGTCACCGCGAGCAGCGGCGGCCGTACGCGACCGGTGGTGATCGATCTCTGCGCTGCGGGCGGCGATCCGATCTCCGCGATGGGTCTCTCGATCCCGGTGTCAGAGGGTCAGTTCAACGAGGACGCTGGCTTCGCCTTCTGCAACTGGGAGTCGGATGCCGGTGGAATCTCGGCCACGATCTCGCGCACCAGCAACGCGGTCGCGGCACAGACGGCGTGGGCGGAGACCTTCGACGCAGACGCTGACTCGATTTTCATCCCCTGGAGCCCCGAGGGCGAGATCCGGATTCGCGATAGTTCGGCCGGTCAGTCGGCATGGCTCTGGGCCTACATCATCGACACCGACTATGTGAATCGAGACATCTACCTGGAGGTACACGTCACCGCAGGCCTGGACACCAACGGCCAGTCGGTGTTCCCGGAGTTGCTTGGGCAACAGGAGGCGCTATTCGCGCTGGGTGAGGTGCTCTCCGATGCAGCGCGGGCCGGCCAGCCGGAAGGCGTGATCCTGCCTGATGTGATTCTGTCTGAGTGACCCCAGCCGCAATCGAGACGTCCCGACTCACGCTCGTCCCACTGACGATCGACATCCTCGAGGCGTTCGCTTCAGACGACCGCGCTCGCGCCGCCGCGCTCCTCGGCGCCGCGATCCCCAGCTGGCCCGAGGACATCCGCGCCTTCCAGCTCCGCCTCGATCGGCTCCTCGTCGAACCGGAGCTGACCGAGTGGTTCGTCCGCGCGATCGTCGATCGCGAGGTTGGCGAGGTGGTCGGGCACATCGGCTGCCACGATCGGCCGGGCGCGGACTACCTCGATCGGTGGGCGCCGGGCGGCGTGGAGTTCGGCTACACGGTCTTTCCGCCGTACCGGCGGCGCCGGATCGCAGCCGAGGCGCTCGCGGGCATGCTCGGCTGGGCGCGTTCCGAGGGCGTCACGCGGTTCGTGCTGTCGATCGCGCCGGGCAACGAGCCGTCGAACGCCCTCGCGAGGCGCGCCGGCTTCGCGGTGGTCGGTAGCGTCGAGGATCCGGACGACGGCCTCGAGGCGGTGTGGGTCCTCGATGAGAGCTGAGCCGCGGCGGCCAGGTCGCTAGCGTGGGTCGATCGGCGTTCGTGCGCCCTCGCGAGCTTCGATCACCTCGCCGGCGTCGAGCAGCAGGTCTTCGCGGAATCGAGGCCCCACGATCTGCACGCCGAGGGGGAGGCCAGCGGTCTCGCCGACGGGGACCGACAGGCCCGGTAGCGCGAGCATCGCGATCGCGAGTTGGAAGCGGTTGGCGCGGAAGACGCGGCGCGCCTCCTCGGGACCGGCCGCATCGAGGTCCTGCGGCAGTGGCGGTTCGCCGGAGCTGGGCAGCACGACGATCGGGTACTCCTCGAAGAACTGCGCCCAGCGGGTGATCAGCGCGTCACGCTCGGCCTGACCGGCGAGAAACGCCTTGAGGTCGATCGCCGGGTATTCGTCGACCCAGAGCTGCATCGAGCGCTGGCTGTCCTCGTCACCCAGTTCGTTCATCCGCGGCAGGAGCGAGGCGAAGACGTCGGGCATCGCCAGTTCGTGCCAGAGCTCAGCGGCGCGGGACAGGTCCGGCGGCGCAGCTTCCTCCACCTCGTAACCCGCGTCCGCGAGGTAGGCGCCCGCCGTCCGGATCGCCTCGGAAACCGAGGGGTCCACCTCGGGACCCTCGGGTTCGGGGACGATCGCGACGCGGATCGGCCTCGGGAGCGGCGGGCCGGCGAGTGGGACGTCGACCCAGCGCGTGTCGCCGGTGTCGCGGCCGGCCATCACGTGGAACGCCAGCCGGCAGTCGCGCACGGTGCGCGTGAGCGGGCCCTGCGTCGCCCACTGGAACCCACCGAGGCCTCGGCCGGGCGGATTGATCGTGCTGGTCGAGGCGATCCGTCCGATCGTCGGACGCAGGCCGACGATGCCGTTCACGTACGCCGGGTAGCGCACCGACCCGCCGATGTCGTTGCCCTGGCTGATCGCGCCGATGCCGGCGGCGATCGCCGCGCCCGCACCGCCGCTCGACCCGCCCGGGGTGATCGAGGAGTCCCACGGGTTGAGGGTGCGGCCGTGCAGGTCGTTCTTCGTGAACCAGCGCATCGAGAACGGCGGTGCATTGGTGCGACCGATGAAGATCGCGCCGGCCGCGCGCAGGTGGGCGACGACCGCAGCGTCGCCGGTCGGCATCAGCTCCGCGAAATCGACGATGCCGTTGTCGGTCGGGTGCCCAACATGGTCGGTGTTGATCTTGGTGGTGACCGGCACGCCGTGCAGCGGACCCAGCGCGTCACCTCGATGTTGTGCGCGGTCGGCCTCGTCGGCTGCGGCGAGCGCCTCGTCGTCCATCGTCCGCACCACCGCGTTGATCGCGGGGTTCACCTCGTGGAGCCGCGCGAGCGCGGACTCGGTGGCAGCGCGCGCCGTGAGGCGTCCGCTGCGGATCCGTGCGGCGAGCTCGACCGCATCGAGTTGCCACGGGGCTCGCTCGTCAGCCCGATCATTCGGCATCTCGCACCCCCTCGAAACGGCCAGCGCGGGACTGGCGCACAGCCGGCCGCAGCATAGGGCAACCGGTCGATCGCGGCGGAGGGACGAGGCGTGCTGCTGGGGACGCCAAGAGGCCCCGCTCCGGCGGGGCCTGTGTTCGGGGTTCGGACCGCTCTCGTTTGTCCGGCTCTCAAGCCGAGGGCGAATCGCGGTTCAGGCTGATTCGCGTGTGGGGTTGAGTCGGGACGAACCCTCGGGCGAGTCTTCTCTGGTCAAGGGCGGTGTCCCTCCTCTCCGGTGACTGCGTTGGGTGTTTCTCCCGGTTCCTCTTGTTTCCAACTGAATACTCGCACTTCTGGGTCGAAGTGGTCAGGGTGGAAGGTCCATCGCGTACACGACGGAGGGCCCATCCGGGGCAGCGCCCCTGAGCTCTACCGAGGGCGAAAGACGGCGCTCCCTGCCTGTACCCACACGCTTCGAGGTTCGCGCACGCTTCCGAGGTCACGCAGGCACCGCCGCGCGCTACTGTCCGGCCATGTCTGACGATGTCGTCGCCCGCGCGGTCGAACGAGATGAGGTAACGCCCGAGTTCCTCGAGCGAGCGGCCGCGGTGATCGATCGAGCCTTCGGCGGCTGGCCGCAGGTCACGCTGCGCGAGGGCGTCTCGGCCGTCGACCACCTCGCGTGGAAGGCCGGTGGCCCGATCCTCGGCTTCCCCGCATTCCTGGCGGCGCTCGTCGACGGCCAGCTCGCGGGCTGCCGGACGGTCCTCGTCCGGCGCGTCCTGGTCCACGGTGAACCGAAGCTGTTCGTCCACTTCGTGGACGCCGCGGTTGACCCGGCGTTTCAGGGTCGCGGTGCGAACCGCGCGACCCAGGAGATGATGTACGGCGTCTACCAGCCGCAGTTCGACCTCTCGATCGACGACAGCAACAACCCACACATGATTCGCGGCCGTCGCCGCCTCGGCGGCGGCACCGAGGCGTTCGGCAACGCCGTGCGCCCGATGGTCCTCCCGCTCGATGCCACCCGCGTCGTCAGTGGCGAGCAGCGGCACCTGCCGACGCCGTTAGCCGCGCTGCGCCTCCGCCTCGCCTCCCGGATCGCGCGGCTAACGACCCGACCACCTCGACGTGCATCGGACGTCTCGCTCCGCTCGGTCGAGAGCTTCGACGAACGGTTCGATGCGTTCTGCGCCGCGGCCAGCGCGCCCTTCGACTTCGTGCCCGAACGAACGCAGGCGTTCCTGAACTGGCGCTACGCCGACCCGCGAGCTGGCGAGTTCACGATCCGGGTCGCCGAGCGAAACGGGCAGCTCCTTGGTTATGTCGTCCACATCGACCGAGACGATACGACTCACATCGCTGACATCCTGGTCGCGACGGATCAGCCGGGCGTCACCGACGCGCTCCTCGAGGAAGTCGCTCGGCACGCACGTACGGCCGGCAAGGCGGCGGTCGCCGGCTGGCTGGCGGAACGTCACCCCTACCGCGCGGCGTTCCGTTCCCGCGGCTTCGTCCCGCTCGGCGGCACCTCGATCGTCTATCGCCCGGTGGCGATGCCTGCCGAGCAGCTCGCCTTCCTCGAGGAGCGCGACGCCTCGATGCACTTCACCTACGGCGACACAGACTTCATCTAGGCCGCCCGCGCGCCTTGCGAGGCACGGACGTCGCCGCGCAGAGTCGGGGCATGCCGCAGGACCTGCCGGACGCGCTCGAGCCGACCGCCCCGTTCGCCGGCAGCTTCGGACTGCCCGAGCGTGGAATGACGCAACGCTGGTTGGACGGGCGCGATCTCGCGCCGGAACTGAGCACCGAACTGCTCGAGGTGATTCGCCGGTCGTTCAACGACGACGTGAGCTGGTTCCGTCTCCCGGTCTCACCGGCCGACCACTTCGCCTGGAAGTTCCGCGACCGCCCGACGGGCGTCACCCTCAGCATCTCGTTCGATGAAGACGGCCACCCGTTCGGCTTCGCCGGCAACGTCCGGCGCGTCTGGACGCTCCGAGGGCGGCCGTACGTCGCACGCTCCGGATATGACATCTGCCGGCTTCCCGAATGGCAGGGCCGGGGGCTGCACCGATTGCTCACGGAGTTCCAGGGTCGCGACTGGCACCCGTCCGAGGACTTCTCGTTCGGGTACAGCACCCACCCCGCCACGCGGAAGCTCTCCATCGAGCGCGGTGACCGCGCGCCCGCCAACGAGACGCACGACTACATCCGTCACCTCGGCGTCCGTCCGATCGAACGGACGCGCGCGCTCCTCGATGGACTGCGCGGCGCCTTCGGCTCACGGCGCGCCGAGGTCGACCCGACGGTCAACGCCGGAGTGTCGCTGAGCCAAACGACGCAGGTGATCCGCGCTGACGAGGACTCCCGCGGTAGCAGGCTTCGCGACGCCGCAAGCCGCGCCGCCCTGTTCGCTCGGGCACAGCTCGCCCGTCGGCCGGCCACGCCAACTGGGAACCTCACGCTCAAGACGATCGATCGCTTCGAGGAGGCATACCAGCCCTTCATCCAGCGCGCCCTGGCGCCGTTCGAGTTTGCCGGCGAACGCTCGACGGCCTATCTCAACTGGCGCTTCTGCGACGAACGCGGCGGACCGTTCACCGTGCGCCTGGCCACCCGCGACGGCGAAGCCGTCGGCTACGCCGTGACGCGTGTCCTCGATGACGGCTCACAGCTCGCGGACATCCTCGTGGTGCCGGGGCAACGTCCCGCCGCGGAAGTGCTCGTCCGCGATGCGATCGACCTCGCCCGCGCGGGCGGCGCGCCCTTCATCACGACGCGGCTGCCCCGCCACCACCCCTATACCGGTGCACTCAGGCGGACGGCATTCGTCGACGTCGGCGCCGTCGCCGGTGAGCTGATCTCGCTCCGTCGGACGGGCGAGGCGGACGTTGCCTTCCTCGCACGGCCGAATGCTCGGATCCACCACGTGTTGGCCGACTCGGACGACGTCTAGGCTCGGGCGCAGTCGCTCAGCGACGCTGCCAGATCGCCGACTCTGAGCCGATCGAGACGCCCTCGATCTCCAGTGTGTCGGCGGTGCACTGGTAACCGTTCGCCGGAGCACCCACGGTCGCGCCGAAGAGATCGTCACCCGGCGGATTGCTGCCGCCGACGATCACGTCGCCATCCAGCCGCACGAACTGGGTCGTCTTCATATCGAAATCGTCGGTCCGAATCTGGACCAGCGTGCCGTCAGCGTTCCAGCTACCGGTGCCGGTGCCGTCCCACTGCAGCCGGACCTCGAGGCGGTCGGCTACGCCCTCCCACTCGGTGCGGTAGAAGAACGCCAGCTCGTCGATCGCCGACTCGAGATCGCCATTGGGGAGGAAGGTGACCAGGATGTCGCCGGTCACGGACACGACGTTCAGGTCAACGACGATGCGCTCCTCGGCAGTGCGGCGAAACGCCGTCATGTCGATCGCCCAGGTGCCCACGAGACAGACGTCATTACCAACGATCTCCGGCAGCTCCGGCTCGTCGGAGCAGTCGCCGTCCTCGACGTCGACCACATCGAGGGCGAACACCGCGGGTTCCTCGGTGCTGGATACGGCGAGGTAGCCGTGTAAGTCGCCGTCGCAACTCGCGACGAAGCGCTCGATCGGGTTCAAGTCGATCCAGCCGCCGGGTTCGTCCAGCTCACGCCAACTCGCCATCACGCCAGCGCCCTCGACGATGCGGGTGGTCACAGTCGAGCCACGTGGAATCACGAACTCCCACTTCGCAACGCCGAACGGCTCGAAATCCGCGGACAGCGCATAGGTCTGCGGGTCACGCAGACGCACCGTCCCGTTGAGCGAGCTGCTGGGCCCCCAGCTCCCGCCGTCCCGATTGCTGATGGCCCCGTCCGACACCGCTTCCGTGAACTGGTGGTGCGTCGCGGCGATGCTGCCGGTCGACGCCAGGAAGTCCTGCTGTGCCTGTTTGCCATCCACCGTCGGACCGGTCCGCAGCAGTTCGACCAACGCGAGATCGCCGCCAAGCTGGTCGCTCCAGAACGAGAACCACATGTAGTTCAAATACGTGCGCGACTGCACCGTCGCCGTCATCACCTCGGAATTGCGGAACGGATCGACGATTCGTCGTTCGTAGTCGTTGCTGGGATAGGCGACGTCGGAGAGGTATTCGGCGAAGCCTTCCTCGCGCCAGCCGCGAGCCGCAGAGCTGACTCGCTGTGCCGCGAGCGTCGCGTCCTGGAAGCAATGGCCGAACTCGTGGGCGAGCGATTGCTTGAAGTCACCATCCGCGAGGGCCTGCGACTGCTTGAACAGCGAGATCACGCAGGAGGACGTGTTCGGTGGAGCGATCGCGGTGGCGAGGGCAACGGGGTGGACCTGCGCACTCAGCACGATCCGCACGGTGATCGGCATCTTGCCCAGGCGGAGGAACGTTGATTCCACCGTCTCATTGATCGTGGCGAGGACGAGCGCCGTGTGGCGATCCGTCCAGCCGGTCGCAGGCTCCTCCAGTGCCGGGACGTAGACGTGGAACGTCGAAGGCCCGACGGTCAGCACGCTGACGTTCAGGCACTCCTCCGGCGCGCGATCGGCGATCTCATCAACGAAGGCCGAATAGAACCGCTGGCAGTCCTCGACCGTCGCCGCCACGCTATTCGAGATCAGCGTCGGTGCGTCCGCCCGGTTCGAGGCCGTTGCACCGACAACCATCGCGTCTAGCTCGTCGCCGCTGAACGTCAGCAGACCGAGGAGCCGCTCAACCTCCGCGCGGAGCGGCGGGTTGCTCCCGGTCTCGAGGTACTCCTGGGCCAACGCAAGAATCGCCGTGCCCTCCGCGTATACGAGGTCGGACGAGCTGAGCACCTCGCTGGCGTCGCGCTCGCCGGCGAACAGCGCCAGCGTCTCGACCAGGCCCGCCTCGAGCGTCCAGTCGCCACGGGCGACCCCGGCCAGCAGATTGTCTTCGAAGCTGTCGCCGGAGCGGTCCGGCGGTTCGAGCGCCACGGCGGTCGGCTCGGGTGTCGCTGGCGTGGGCGCCGCCGTCGCCGTCGCGCTGCTGGCGCCCGCGGTGCTCGAGGCGCGCGCGGTCGCCGTGGGAGAGGCGTCGTCGGCATCGACATCGGCGACCAGCCCGAGCGCCTCGCCGCGCAAGCGCTGGATGATCGTTCGCCCGACCTCAATGTTCAGATCGCGCAGCGCGGTCAGCGCCTCGCCCGTGGTCCGCAGCGAGTTTGTGCCGATGCGGAGCGTCACTTCTAACTCGCCATCGAGCATGAACAGCGTGTTCAGATCGCCGGTGATCCAGAACGCGCGATCGGCGACGCCGTCGATCTCCTCGGGTTCGTTGAAGATCTCCGTGCGCTCGATATCGCCCATGAACTGATCGACCGCCATGCCGCGCTCGACGAGGATCCCGGTCGAGCGGCGGCCATCGACTTCGGCGTACTCGCAACGCAGGAACTGCTTCGGCAAGTCGAAGTCGAACTCGGTGACCGGCTCTACCTCGGCACGCAGAGCTTCCGCGGCGTCGGCGGCCGTGTAGATCAGACAGGCGTCTTCGAGATCGTTCCCCAGGTTCGCCGCGACCGCGCCGTCGCCGCCCCCTCCGTCTGCCTCGTCCTCATCGCCACCGGAGCAGGCGCCGAGGATCAACGCGACGAGCAGGAGCAAGACGATGACCGGGGCGCGCGCCTCGATCCGGTGTGGGTGGTTGGCTGGTCGCATCTGGGCGGGATGGTAGGCGAAGGACTCGACCTGTCGAGAGCCATTCGTCTCGACCGATCGCCCTTGCGAGCCGCACGTCAGCAACCGAGAGTCACCGCATGGCCATGGATCCGCCCGCCGTCGATCCGCGCGCCCCGTTCGAGGGCAGCTTCTTCGTCCCTGAACTGAGGATCACCCGCCGCTGGTTCGATGCGCGCGACCTCACGCCCGAACTTCGCAGCGAGGTGCTGGAGCTCCTCCGCGTCGCGTTCAACGATCAGGTGAGCTGGTTCGCGCTGCCGGTCGCTCCCGAGGATCACTTCGACTGGAAGTTCCGGGACCGACCGACCGGAACGACGATCGGCCTCACGCTCGATCCGGAAGGCCGCGTCTTCGGCTTCATCGGTAGCGTGCGTCGCATCTGGTACATCCACGGCAAGCCGTACGTGAACCGCGCCGGCTACGATCTCTGCCGCGCTCCGGAGTGGCAGGGACGCGGCGTCCAACGCGCCCTGAATCCGTTCCGGGGGAGCGAGTGGCACCCGTCCGAGGCCTTCTCGATGGGATATGTGACCCACCCGGCGGATCGCCATGTCTCGATCCAGCTGGGGAACGTGGCACCAGCCAACGAGACCCATGACTACGTGCGACACCTGCGCGCACGACCGCTGCGCCGCGCGAGCGCACTGCTGAGTCGCGCCCGGACACGACTGCGCCAGCGGCGGCGATCCTCCGAACCGGCGCCGCTCAGCAACACCTCTCGCGTGGTCCGTGAACGCGAACGCACGCGCCGTGATCGGCTGGTCGAGGGCGGTCGACGCGCCCGGCTCGTGGTGGCTTCGTGGCTCGCGCGCCGACCGGCACCACGTGGCGGCGACTGGACGATCTCCACGCTCACCCGCTTCGAAGAGCGACACCGGCAGTTCATCAGCGACGCGATGCGTCAGTTCGAATTCGTGGCCGAACGCTCGCCGACTTACCTGAACTGGCGGTACTGCGACGAGCGAGCCGGCCCGTTCACGGTCCGGCTCGCCCAGGTCGATGGGGTCGATGTCGGCTACGCCGTGACGCGCGTCTTCGCCGGCGCGGCCTACCTGGCCGACATCCTCGTGCTGCCGGGTCAGCTCACGGTCGCCGAGGCGTTGATCCGCGACTCGATCGAGCTGGCACGGACCGGAGGCGCGGACTTCATCAGCACCCGGCTGCCAAAACACCACCCGTACGGGCCGGCGCTCGCGCGCGTCGGCTACTTCGACATCGGTCACGTCGGCGGCGAACTGCTCGATCCTCGCGACACACCGGCGCGCGACCTGGCGTTCTTCGAAGACCCGCACGCCCGGATCCATCACGTGCTGGCTGATTCGGACGTCGTCTAGCCCGAGCTGGAAGTCCGCGGCGCGGGCCGCGACTTGCGAACACGCTCCGCCGCGCGGACAGTCGCCCGATGCCACAGGACACCACCGGCGCGGTCAGCCCGCTCGCTCCCACCTCGGGCAGCTACGACGTGCCCGAGGTGGGACTCGCCCGGCGTTGGCTTGACGGGCGCGACCTGTCACCCGAGCTACGCGACGAAATCCTCGAGGTGATCGCGGTCGCATTCAATCACGAGGTGAGCTGGCATCGACTCCCGGTGGCGCCGGCAGATCACTTCGATTGGAAGTACCGCGAGCGTCCGACAGGCGTCACCCTCGGACTCACCCTCGATACCGAGGGTCACGTCGTCGGATTCTCAGGGACGGCGCGTCGTGTCTGGTCGTTGCAGGGACGCCCGTACGTCACGCGCGCCTCGTACGACCTGTGCCGGCTGCCCGAATGGCAGCGTCGCGGCATTCGCGAGGCGTTCCAGCCGTTCGCCGGTCAAGACTGGCATCCTTCCGAGGACTTCTCGTTCGAGTACTTCACCCACCCCCACGATCGGTCGCGCGCGATCGAGCGCGGCGAACGTGCACCGGCGAACGAGACTCACGACTATGTCCGTGTCTTGCGGTTTCGGCCCTTGAGCCGGGTCGCCAGCCTGGTCCGTGGCGTCCTGCGCCGGATCGTGCGACGACGTTCGTCCGGGCCCGACCCGGCCCGTCTCAGCAACACCTCGAAGGTTCTGCTTCAGCGCGACCAGACAGGACGCGGTCGCCTGCTCGGCGCGGCACACGAAGCGCGGCGCGCCCTCGGTGCGTTGCTCGCGCGACGAACAGCCCCGCAGCCGGACAGCTGGGCGATCAGCACGATCGGCCGGTTCGAGGATCGCCACGCGCTGTTCATTCAACGCGCCCTCAGCCAGTTCGAGTTCTACGGCGAGCGCTCGGTCAGCTATCTGAACTGGCGCTTCTGCGACGATCGGGCGGGCCCGTTCACCGTGCGCATCGCGACCCGGCTCGGTCACGAGCAAGAACCACTCGGCTACGCGGTCACTCGCGTCCATCGGGGCGAGGCGTTCCTCGCAGATGTCCTGGCGCTCCCGGGCGAGTTAGACGTCGCCGAGACGCTGATCCGCGACGCCATCGACCTCGCCAAGTCGGCCGGCGCCACCTCGATCACGACGCGACTGCCGAAGCAGCATCCCTACGGTCCGGCTCTGAAACGCGCGGGCTTCTCCGATCTCGGGAACCAGGCCGGCGAACTGATCGCACCCCGCAACACGCCCGAGGCGGACCTCGCCTTCCTCGATCTCGAGGAGGCGCGGATCCACCACGTGCTCGCCGATTCGGACGTGGTCTAGCGCCCAGTGCCGGCGCGGAAGCCCAGCCGCCTTCTACTCGGCAGGAGAACGATAGGAGAGCTGGGCAGCAGACCGAACTGCCTCGCTGAACTCCGGAGCTTTGATGATTCGCTCGAACCGGGCAGTCCCGGGAGTCGTGGCGCCCCCGGCACCGACCGCGATCAAGACGGGGTCTAGCGTCGATACATCGTCCGGGCCCTTGATGATCAGAATCACTTCACCGGAACCGGGTGCGAAGAAGTAGTGGTCGAGTTTGAAGCCGGCCGCCTCGAACAACGGCCTCAGCGCCTCCTCGCGATCGCTTGGATCCGCCATGAAGCCGCGCAGCCCTTCGGCGCTCAAGGCGACTCGAGTCATGTAGTGGGGCATCTGGCTCTCCAGTGTCTGGGCGGCGTTGGGGACGATCTGAGCGTCATCGATTCTGCCGAAGTGGTACTCGCCGACACCTCGAGTTGCAACCGTCGTGAGGCTCGTCGACCGGCGACGTCCCCACCGGGCCGATGACCGCGCCTATGACGCAGTCCACTGAAGTGAGGACGATCGCCTCTGCGTCGCTGTGCGCCCGATCCGTTCCACTCGCCGAGTACGAGGACGGTGAACGTGCGAGGGGCGTCGTTAACCGGCAGGCGCGACGAACAGCTGCGATTGTTGGCGCTGAGCACCTGGCTGGTCGCGATGTCTGCACTCCTCGCCGCCGGCTGCGATGAGTACACCTCGCCCGAGGAGAGCCGACGGCAGGCGCAGCAAGCCTCCGCGGTCGCCCTCTTCTGGGGTGGCGGGTTCCTGACTGCGGCGATCGTGGTCCTCAGCGTGGGACGGCGCGGTGCACCGGTCGTCATCGGCGGCGTGCTCACCGTGCTCGGCATCTTCTTCTGGCTCGGCGGATGGCATGACTCGCTGATGCCGCTCGTGGCACTGATGTCCCCGATGGTCCTCGTTGCGCTGGTGCTGCTGATCAGACGAATCCGAGGGATGCCCGGACGACGCCCGCCGGACCGATCGCCGCCGGCTGACCCCGCCCCGCGTCAGACCACTCCAGCGACCACACCTCCGCGCTGCCCGGCCTGCGGCGGCCTGCTCCGGGCCGGTCTGACCGTCTGCCCGAAGTGCCACCAGCCAACCGTGTCGGACGGGGCAACCACCGGCGCTTCGCCGAGGAGTGGCTAACCTCGCCGGCCCTCCGAGGCCGAACGGTCATTGTTCGGTACGATCGCCGGCCGCGACCTTCCGACAACCGGTTCCGCACACTACATCGAGGCTCACCCCATGCCCCTCCAGCTCCGCTCCACGATCTCCAGCGCCGGCCAGCTCGAGCTGAAGCTCGTCGACCTCGAAACGCCCGCGCCCGGTCCTGACGAGGTCGTCATCCGCGTCGAGGCGACGCCGATCAACCCGTCTGACCTCGGGCTGCTGCTTGGCCCGGCTGACATGTCGCAGGCCAGCGTCGCCGGCAGCGGCGCCGACGCCGTGCTGACCGCCCCCATCCCCGCCGGCCTGCTCCCGATGGCCGCCGCCCGCTTCGACGAGTCGATGCCCGTCGGCAACGAGGGTGGCGGCGTTGTCGTCGAGGCCGGCTGCAGCGACGCGGCCCAGGCACTCCTCGGCAAGACCGTCGCCGTGCTCGGCCGCGAGATGTACTCGCAGTTCCGCGTGGTCAACGTGGCCCAGGTGCTGCAACTGCACGAAGGCACGACCGCTGAAGAGGGCGCGTCCTGCTTTGTGAACCCACTGACCGCGCTCGGCTTCGTCGAGACGATGCGCCTCGAGGGCCACAGCGCGCTGATCCACACCGCCGCCGCTTCGAACCTCGGTCAGATGCTGCAGAAGATCTGCACCGCTGACGGCGTCGACCTCGTCAACATCGTCCGAAAGCCGGAACAGGTCGAGCTGCTGAAGGGCATCGGCGCGAAGCACGTCGTGAACTCCAGCGAGCCGACGTTCATGGCCGACCTCGTCGCCGCGCTGACCGAGACGGGCGCGACGCTAGCCTTCGACGCACTCGGCGGCGGCCGCCTCGGGAGCGACATCCTCACCGCGATGGAGCAGGCGGCGTTGGCGAAGGAGGGCGGCACCGGCCGCTATGGCTCGACCGTCCATAAGCAGCTCTACATCTACGGCGGCCTGGACACCTCGCCCACGGAATTGCGCCGCGCATACGGCATGGTCTGGAGCATCGGCGGCTGGCTGCTCCAGCCGTTCCTCACACGCGTCGGACCAGAGGCTGCGGAGCGCCTCCGCCAGCGCGTCGCGGACGAGGTGACGACCACCTTCGCGAGCAGCTACGCGAAGACGATCTCGCTCGCCGGCATCCTCGACCTCGACAACATCGCGGTCTACAACCAGCGCTCGACGGGCGAAAAGTACCTGGTCAACCCGAACCTGGATTTGTAGCCCCGGGACGGCTCCTGACCTTCAGCACGTTCCTTTGGGGACCTGTGGCCCTGCTCGTGGTGGTTCGGGACCGGTAGATAAAGGTGGTCACCAGCCCCGGTGGACTCAAACGACCTCCGTCAGCGGAGGTCGTTCTGATGCAGCCCGCGTTCCCCTTCAACCAGCTGCTCTCCTGATCGGATCGCGCTCCCCTCGGCGGAGGTGTGGCACGCTCGTGCTGCGCCGCATCGACCGCCAGACACTGGCCGCGCTGCTACCAGTGAAGATCCTCAACGGGGTAGCGTTCCGGCGACACCATCACGCGATCGAGGAAGGAGGCGACCTCCGTCATTGTCTCGTGCAGCATTCCGGGAAGACGAGGGAAGCCATGTGCGAGGCCACCGTAGATACGCAGGTCGATCGGGACCTGATGCGCGTTGAGTGATTCGTAGAGCCGGAGCGTCGCGGAGACCGGCACCAGCTTGTCGGCGGCACCATGGAGCAGCATCGTCGGGGGGAAGTCGGAGTTCGCATAGCTGATCGGTGCAGCTGTCAGCGCCTCCTCGGCAGTCAGATCCTCGGCCAGGTGGCTCGCCAGGGTGGCCCCGCTCAGCGTCTCCCCATCCATGCGGAAACGCACCGGGGTGTAGAAGCCAACGACGGCGTTCAACTCGTCTGAGACCTCGCCGTGCCCGCCGTCGCCGCTGAAGGGCTCATGTCCCGCCGTGCCAGCCGCAAGCAACGCGAGATGTGCGCCCGCGGAGAATCCGACTGCGGCTACTTTCGACCTGTCGACACCAAGCTGCTCAGCTGACGCTCGGGTCCAGCGGATGGCTGCTTTCGCATCGTGGATGTGTGCGGGCCAACGTGACTCGGCGGCGAGCCGGTACTCCGGAGTGACGGCGACAAAGCCCTCATTGGCGAGGAAGATCGCCTGGTCGCGCAGCGCATCTCTGCTCCCGTACTTCCAGCCACCCCCATGGAACAGCAGGGCGACCGGAGCACCGGTGGGCAGGGCATCGGCCCGATAGATATCGCAGCGAAGCTCGCGACCTCCACCCGTCCCAAACACCACATCCTCCTCGACGGACACTCGTTCGATGTCGATCACAGGTTCTCCGTCCATCCGACTTTCATGAGCTACAGCGCCCCGCGGGCCCAGCTCTCTTGCTGAGGAAGCCTGCCCGCGCGCTCCTCGCTCACGGGCGCTCGGCAGCGGTGACCTCGACCGGCTGACGCACCCCGCTCCACTCGTTTGCTTTTCGGTACGGGACCTGCTCGATCGCTGGCTTCCTTGGCAATCTCGGGCGGCGGCGGTCTGAGCGATCAGTTCCAGAGATGACGCCATCGCCTTCGTCCGGTCGCTTCGCTTAATTGAATGAACTATTCATTCAATTGAATTCAATGTACAGTTTGGGGCAGACCCGTCAAGTCGAGAAGGTCGCCACGGCCCGAGCGATTCCGGCCCGGCCGCCGAGGCGAGGAGCGAAATGGCACGAGTCACGCAGGACCACGTCGATGCCCGCCGCCGTCAGATCTTCGAAGCTGCTCGGGTCGTCTTCGGGCGGATGGGACTGGACGGCTCGGCGGCGACGATCAGTGACATCGCCGTTGAGGCAGGCCTCAGCGTGGGCTCGATCTACAGTTACTTCCGGGACAAGGAAGCCTTGATCGAGGAGATCGAAGCCGAGGCCGTGAAGGCCGATCGCGAACTCTTCGCACACCTCGATCGTCCGTCCTCGTCGTGGGACGCGGTCTGGGCCGTGGCCGACTGGATGTGGGACGGCCTGTTGGACGACGGGCGACGGGACCTCAACATGCTCACGCTGGAGCGCTGGCTGCTCCAGGCGCGAAACAGCCGAGATGCCGGGAAAGAGGGCACTGACACCGTCGTCGAGGGGCTGGCGGAGCTCATTTCCGAGGCCCAGAGCGACGGACGGATCACCTCCGATCTGACCGCGCACGACCTCGCGAACACTCTCTTCTGCGCCATGCAGGGCGTGCGGGCGCAGTACCTCCGCACCGGAGACGTCGAGGGTTCGGTCGCGGTGCTCACGACGATGCGGACGCTGTTCGCGAGATCGGTAGAGCCGAAATCGGACGCACACGCCCGAGGGCAGTGAAGCGCGCGGCATGGGTGAGGAGCGTGATTGCAGTGAGGGCACTCGCCGGGACACACCCCCATCGAGCCGAAGACCAACCCCAAAGCGTCCCCGTGCACGGACTCGACCGGCAAGGCTCGGCTCATCGCGAGGGTGAGTCTCGAAGAGTTGCTGGACGCTGGAGTCCGCGGATGAACGATCGGAGCGCGAAATGACGGTGATCGAATGTCGGGCGGTGACAAAGCACTACGACGGCATGCCCCCGGACACCCTCGCACTGCGCGGTGTGGACCTGACGGTCGAGGCTGGCGAAATGCTAGCGATTATGGGACCGAGCGGCTGCGGGAAGTCCACCCTGCTACACATGCTCGGCGGACTCGATACCCCGACCTCGGGCGAGGTGACGGTCCTCGACCAGCGGATCGACCAGCTCAATGAGACCCGTCGGGCGATCCTGCGGCGTGCCGGCATCGGCTTCATCTTCCAGTTCTTCAACCTGATCCCCAACCTCACGGTCGCCGACAACATCGAGTTGCCGATGCTGCTGCTCGGCGCGTCCTCCGCCGACGCGAGCGCGCGAAGCGCGGAACTCCTCGCCACGCTCGGCGTCGCCGACCACGCGACCAAGTCACCTCGTGAGCTATCCGGCGGCCAGCAGCAGCGCGTCGCGATCGCGCGGGCGCTCGCGAACCAGCCCCCGCTGCTACTCGCCGACGAGCCGACCGGCAACCTCGACTCCGCGGCCGCCGGCGAGGTGCTCACGCTGCTCCGAGGCCACGCCAGCGACGAGCGATCGATCGTGATGGTGACGCACGACCCGCGCGTCGCGAACGTCGCCGACCGCGTCGCGATCCTCGAGGATGGCGCCGTTTCTCAGATCCTCTACCCGGGGCGCGGCGACCGCATCGACATGTCACTGCTCTCGCCGATCGCGGTCGGATCGTCGTGATCCGCGCGTTCTGGCGGCGCGGGGTCGCGAACCTCCGGAGCCGGCCCTGGCAGACGATCCTGCTGCTGCTCGTCGTCACGATTGCCGCGACTGGCATCACCGCCGGCCTCGATCAGCAGCGCGGGGCAAGTGACCGCTGGAGCGACGTCTTCGAAGAGGTCAACGGCGCCCATCTGGCGATCTACAGCAGCGCGGACATCCCGCTCGAGGAGATCGCTGCCGCTCCCGAGGTCACCGAGACCGCCGGGCCCTTCGCCAACTTCTTCGGGACGCTGTCTGCCAGCGGCTCCGATACCCAGGTCGAACTACGCGGCGTCGGCCCGACGCTCCCCACCGTTGCCACGCCGCTGCTGTCCGATGGCCGCTGGCTGACCGAGGGCGACAGCACGGGAATCGTCCTCGACCGGGCGTTCGCGCTCGATCGCGGGATCGCACCCGGCGATCAGGTCAGCTTCGCGATCGATGGCGCGGCGCAGCAGTTCGAGGTGGTCGGCCTGGCGATCGACACGATCGACTGCCTCTACCCGCTCTGCGACCCCGGGCGGGCGTGGACGTTGCCATCCACGATCGAAGCGTTTGCGGCACGCAGTGACCGCGACGCGCGCGCGATCTCGATGGTCCGGCTGGCCGACCCCGGCAACGCCCCGACGTTCGCGGCCGAGCTTCAGCGGCGTTACCCGGCAGCGATCAGCGGGACCGTCGATTGGGAAGACACCCGCGCCGACGTGATCGTCCTCAACCGCTTCTTCGGCCTCTTCCTCTCCGTCTTCGGCGCGGTGCTGCTGTTCGCCGGCGGGCTGGTGATCGCCTCAACGGTCACCGCGCGGATGTTCGCCCAATACCGCGAGATCGGCCTGCTCAAATCGATCGGCTTCACTCCCGGATCGCTAGTTGCGATGACCCTGGTGGAGCACCTCGCGATCGGGGTGATCGGATCGATCCTCGGCTGGCTCGCCGGCGCCGCGCTGGCGCCGTCGCTGCAACTGCGCGTCGCAGAGGTGCTCGACGCCGGGCAGCCAGGACTCTCGCTCGGCTCGCTGCTGATCACGGCCCTGATCGTCCTCGCCCTGATCGCCGCTTCGACGGCGCTGCCCGCGTGGCGCGCCGGACGGGTGCCGACCAGCCAGGCCGTCTCAGGCGTGTGGGCATCACCTCGAGGCCATGCTTCGCTGCCCGCGCGGATCGCGGCGCGCGCCGGCGTGGGTCCGGTTGGCACGACGGGCATCAACGACGCCTTCGCGCGGCCGTTCCGTGCGACGTTCACGATCGCCACGCTGACGCTCTCCGTGGTCGCGGGCGTCGTCGCGATCGGATTCACCTCGACGATCGACGCGGCGACCGACGACCCGGCGCGCGTCGGTAATCCGTGGGACGTCGTCGCGCTGCCGGACAACCTCGAGCCCGCCGAGCTCGAGGCGATTCTCGACGAGGCGCCCGCCGTTTCGAGCTGGTACGCGGTTGCCGAGCGCCGCGCGACCGACCGCTTCGGCGCCTTGACCGCGCGTGCCCTCAGCGGCGATCTCGCCTCGACCGAATTCGTGATTGGCGACGGTCGCATGCTCGCGGCAGCCGACGAGGCGGTCGTCGGTCACGCACTCCTCGAACGGCTCGGGATCGGAGTCGGCGATCAGACGACGCTGACCGTGGCGGGTGAGGAAGTGACGTTCACTGTGGTCGGCTGGTTCGCCACCACGGAAGATTCCGGCGAGATCCTGCTCTTCGATCTCGATGGTCTGCGCGCCGTCGAACCGGACGCCGCAGCAGGAGCCTGGTTTGTGGCAGCCAACGCCGATTCCTCGGCGGCGGAGCTGCACGACGTGCTGGCCGACGCGACCGGCGGTCGGGCGACGCTCCGCATCAACGAGAGCTTCGACGAGCTAGACGCGTTCCGCGTCGCGTTCGCAATCATCACGCTGCTGGTGCTCGCGGTCGGGCTGTCCAACCTGGTGGCCTCGACGCTGCAGATGATGCAGGAACGGACGCGCGAGGTGGCGGTCCTCAAGGCGCTGGGCTTCACGCCGGCACAGGTCGTGATCTCGGTTGCCGTCGGAGCGCTCGCCCTCGGCATGATCTCGGTGATCCTCGGCGGGCTGATCGCGGTCCCGATCTACAACGTGCTGATCGACGCCCTGGGCGTTGCGATCGGCGTCGGACCGGGCTTCGGCGTCGCACCGGGCGGGGTCGCAGTGCTCTCGCTGCTGGTCGTGATCGCCGCGCTGACGGCGATCTTCGCGGCGATCGCCGCGCAGCGCGTCGCCCGCGCCACGGTCGCGGAGGTGCTCCGCACGGAGTGAGGACGACCGGACCGAGCCTGATGCTCGTGTGAAGGAGTGATAACGATGAGAGCGTTCACTCGACGGAACCAGCTGGTTCTATTCCTGGCCTTGACCTTCATCATCAGCTGGATCCCCTGGTACCTGGGGGGCGATGGATTCTTCACCTGGGGCGTCTCCGCGGCCGGATTGATCGTCGTTGCCGTCGCCGACGGGAAACAAGGCCTTCGGGTGATGACACGCCGCCTGGGACGCTGGCGCGCAAGCCCGATGCTGTGGGCGGTGGCGGTGTTGGTCCCCGTGGCGATGGTGATCGTCGCGATCGGAATCCACGCGTTGTCCGGCGGCGAGACTCCGCCGTTCACACTCTGGAAGGAGGAGTGGTACCTCACGCCGGTGCTCGCGCTGATCCTGCTGACACCCTTCGGTGGACCCGGCGGCGAGGAATACTTCGGTTGGCGCGGCTACGCGCAGGCGAAGCTGCTGGAGCGCTGGGGACAATGGTCGCCGCTGATCGCCAGCGTGGTCATCGGAACGGCCTGGGGTGTCTGGCATCTCCCCGAGTTCTTCAACCCGCTCTCCACTCAGTACGCGCTGGGGATGGCGTTTTTCGTCCCGTTCATCGTCACCGAGATCGCAGCCTCGATCGTCATCACGTGGCTGTACATCAAGACCGGCGGCAGCGTGCTGATTGCAGGCGTCGTCTACCACCTGATGATCGACATGTCCTCAACGGCACTGATCGACTTCACGGTGACCGGAATGCTTGATGGCGACGTCGTGCCTCCGGCCGACGCACGCCTGATCGCCATCATCTTCGCGGTTCAATCCATGGTGGCGCTGTCCCTCGTGGTCGCGACCCGCGGGCGGCTCGGCTATGCCGGACCCGTGGAAGCTGAGGAGCGACGCCCGGCAGGCGCCCCGGCGCGCAGCTAGCCAGCCCGTCGCGCGCCACGGTCGCCGAGGTGGTCCGCACGGAGTGACGCCATCCTCGACCGGACGACGGGTGGCCGTCTGACCGGACGAGACGTGGCGACGCGCCAAATCTTGACACCGTCCGCGCCGCGTGCGCATGTTCCGCGCCTCGAACGAACGCACGGAGGGCTGATACGCGATGGCAGAGCGACCGACGGAGGCCGGACAAGATTGCGTCGCGACCCTCACGTTCAAGTCGTTGCGCCTGCCGAACGCCTCAGTGCTGAAGACCGAGTTCAGCGACTGGGATGTGCAGGTCGCTTTCGAGGGTCAACAGCTCAACGTCCAGGTCGACAACCTTGACGGGCAGGTGCGTACGTCCCTCGGCGAGGTGCAGGCGGTCATCAGCCAGGGCTGCGGGCAGTCGATCCCGATCGAACTCCGCGTGACGATCACCGGACGTGGCGAGCAGAACGCGTTCGAGGGCCTGTATAGCAGCAACGTCTGGTCTCAGTTCGGAAGCGCACCCAAGCGCAGCTGCCCATCGATCACTCGCAACATCAAACTCTCGGTGGCGCCCCGGCTCCGACGAGACCAGTTTGACCAGCTTCCGGCGTCGAAGCAGCAGTCGGTGAATCCGCTCTCGCCGACGGTCGAGCGACACTTCCTCTCTCCACGGCGCCTGGCCGACAACCCCCTCACGCGGCGGATCTTCCGGAGACAAACTCAGCGGCTACGGTTCAAGGTCGTCTTCGATCTTGAGCTGACCTGCGCCGATTCCGAGGTGATGCAGCACTCGGTCGGCGGTTAGTTGCCCGTGATCGCCACGCACGTCACGCCGAGGCACGCGTAGTGCTGGTCGGCGTCGAGCGCGAGTTCCAGCTCGATCCGGCCCGCGGCCCGATCGACTTTCGCCGGCTGATCCACACGCTGGAGATCGACGGCGCACGCCTCGATCCCGGTGACGTTCACGCCTACCGGCTGCGCTCCGGCGCGGTCCTCACTGCCGACGGCGTCACCGCCGAGGTGGCGACACCGCCGGTGCCGGTCACGTCGGACTTCGCGAACGCGCTGATCGGCCTGCAGCAGGCCGGATTGGAGGAACTGACGCGCGTGCTACCGGAGGGCATCCCCGTCTTCGGCTACTCCACCCATATCAGCATCTCGGTCCCCGACGATCTGAACGACGAACTCTGTGCGCTGTACGCGCGCACCTTCGGCCCGGCCCTGATGTTCCAGATGAACAGCATCAGGACCGAGGGCATCTTCATCCGCCCCCGCCCCGGCCGGATCGAGTTCTGCGGCAACTACCTGTCAGACGACCGATTGCGGACCGCCACCGCGTTCGCGGCGGCCAGCGTCGAGGCCTGCCTCGCGCATCTCGGCGGCTCCGACTCGGCGCTTGCCGCGCTGCCGCACGACCTCGATGTGGTCATCGGCTCGGACCCGATCCGCTACGGACTGCAGCTCTCCGCCGCCTCGTTCGCGCCGGGGACCACGGCCCGGGACCAAGACCTGCTGCTCACCAGCGGAAGCGGCCGTATCACCCTCGGCGAGCTACTCCAGAACTCCTGGCAGGCGATCCAGCCGTTCCTCCCTGGACCACGCGGGGCAGCCGAGGGCCACGGCACTCGCGACCGGGCAACGTCGCCGTCTGATCCGTCGATGCCACGCGGACCCGGGACGACCGCCGTCTCCACACGTCCCGCCCGCACGGATCTCGAGCAGAGCGCTGTCGCGGTCTTCGGGGCGATCCTCAATCCGGTGGTCCGCCCTCGATTCTCCGTCTCGGCCGTCGTAGCGGTCTGGGACTTCACGATCTTCGAGGTCAGCTCGGAGCGGCGAATCGGATATGTCGCGGTGCCACGCACGCTGCTGCCCGCCTTCTGGTCCGAGCTCGCCGGCGGTGAGCGTGACGCCGCCATCGAGGGCTTCCTCGACGCCGAGGAACGGGGCCGGATCCTCGAGACGAACGACCAGACGCGGGAGTCCGGGCTGTGGGACGACCTGGTGATCAGCCAGCGCCTGCTCAGCCCCGAGCGCTACCCATCCGAATCCGCGCCGCAGGCAATCGCGGTCTCGAGCGTGCCTGGAGCCACGACCGAACGCGGCGCCAGCTCGGCAGGCGCGACGGGAACGGCATCGGCGGCAGGCGACCAGCCAGTCGCAGCCGAGGCAGCCGCTCGCCCGGGCAAGCAGCCTGGCGGCCTCGACCTCCGAGACCCGGCCGACCTCGGCGACGAGCGACCAGGCAAGCCTCCGGTCGGGGACCCCGGCCGCCTCGGGAAGATCCCGTTCGATCCGCCTGCGCTGATCTCGCTGCCCGCACCGTTTGGCGGCCGCCTGTTGATCGGCCTGCTGACTGCGCTGCTGGTCGCGCTCGTCGTCGTGGTGCTGCTCCTCATCACCAGTGGCGGCGGGACGGCCGGCGACGAGCCGCAAAGCACCCCCGCCGCATCCTCGACGAGCCGGCCATCCTCGACCCCGACGGCAGCCGTCTCCGCGGCAGTGCCGGTCGTCGGGCCGATCAAGGCCGTGCTGCTGCCGCCGACGACCACGTACAGCGTCGAGGCGAGCAGCCCGGACGGACTGACGCTGACCTACCGCTGGACGCTGGTCGCCGACCGCGGTGAGGACTGCGGCACGATCACGCCTCGAGACGCGGCCACGGCGACGGCCGGCCGCAGCTTCGTCCAGTGGAGCCACGCGAACGAATCGCCGGACGACTGCGACCACGAGGCTGACGATCACCCGTTCAATATCGAGGTCGAAGTCAGCGACGGCGTGAACCCCGCGGTCACGCGCAGCTACCGAGGCTCAAACAATGGGACCGGCACCACGACCGAGTAGCTGGGCCAGCGAGCCACGCGGATTGATGCCCGAGGCCGGGGCCGCGTATCGTTCGCGCAGCACCCACCTGTCCCAGTAGTTCGGCGCGGAGCGTGTATGGCAGTTGATGCGTGGACGGCGAAGTACCTCAAACTGGCGGCGGAGGCCGGCCTCAAGCCCACCTACGAGTGCACCGTGGAGGAAGCGCGTGCGCGCGGTCCCGCCGCCATCGAGGCCGCCGGGCCCGGCCCGGAGATGGCCCGCGTCGAGGAGCACTCGATCCCCGTCGAGGACGGCGAGATCACGCTGCGCGTCCTCGTCCCGATCGCGAAGCCGCACGGCGTAATCGTCTGGTACCACGGCGGTGGCTGGGTCCTGGGATCGATCGACCAATCCGACACGGTTGGCCGCAAGCTGGCCGAGCGGACCTCGTGTTCGGTCGTGCTGGTCGAGTATCGACTGGCGCCGGAGTTCCCCTACCCGACCCCCGTGGAGGACTCCTGGACCGCCCTGGAATGGACAGCCGCACACCTCGAGGAGATCGCCGGTAGCACCGAGCTCCCGCTAATCGTCGGCGGCGACAGCGCGGGCGGAAATCTGTCCGCGGTGATGGCGCAGCGCGCCCGCGACCGAGGCGGCCCCGAACTCGCGCTCCAGCTCCTCGTCTACCCCGTCGCCGACGCAGACTTCGACCGGCCGTCCTACGCCAGTGAGAACCGTGACTACACCCTCGGACGGCGCAGCATGGAGTGGTTCTGGGACCATTACGTGGCCGACCAGTCACGCCGCCTCGAGTCCGACGCCTCGCCGATCCGCGCGGCCGACCTCACGGGCCTGCCGCCGGCGGTGGTGATGACGGCGGAGCACGACCCGCTCCGCGACGAGGGCGAGGCGTACGCGCGCGCCCTCGAAGCCGCCGATGTGCCGGTGAACTTCCAGCAGCACGAGGGCCAGATACACGGATTCTTCACCTTGTTGATGCTCCACGGCAGCGAACGAGGGATGCAGCAGGTGGTGAAAGCCGTGCGTGCATGCGTCGTTCGAGGTGCCACCGGCAAGCCCGCGATGGCGACGCAATGACGTCTGGCCGAGGGCGGCTGTCTGAGGCCCTTACGGCGCCATAACGCCCGTCTTGGCTAGACTGACCACGATGCACCCGCGACCGAACACCGTCGGTACGCGGCTGAGGAGGCGAACATGGTTGCAGCCACGAAGACCACCGAAGTCGACGCCGTCGTCGTCGGAGCCGGGTTCTCCGGCCTCTACATGTCGAAGAAGCTGCGCGACGACCTCGGCATGACCTACCGCGTCTTCGAGGCTGGCGACGATGTGGGCGGGACCTGGTACTGGAACCGCTACCCGGGCGCCCGCTGCGACTCCGAGGCCTACGTCTACTGCTTCTCCTTCGACGAGGACCTCCTCCAGGAGTGGACCTGGAGCGGCAAATACCCGGAGCAGCCGGAGATCCTCAAGTACCTCCAGCACGTCGCCGACCGCTTCGACCTCAAGAGCGGCATCGACTTCAACACCCGCGTCACGTCGGCTCACTACAACGAGGCTACCGACCGCTGGGATGTCGGCACCAGCCAGGGCGAGACCGTCTCCGCGAAGTTCCTGATCACCGGCATCGGCTGTCTCTCGACTGGCCAGGTCCCGGACATCAAGGGCCGGGACGACTTCAAGGGCGACTGGTACCACACCGGCTCCTGGCCGCACGAAGGCGTCGACTTCGCCGGTAAGCGCGTCGGCGTGATCGGCACCGGCTCCAGCGGCGTGCAGTCGATCCCCGTGATCGCCCAGCAGGCCGAACACGTGACCGTCTTCCAGCGCACGCCGCAGTTCATGATTCCGGCACGCCACCACACGGTGGACGCGCACTACCTCGACGACGTGAAGACGCGTTACGACGAGGTCTGGGACAAGGCGCGCCACTCACCCGGCGGCTTCCCGTTCGACATGATGGACCGCGGCGCGATGGACGTGACGGCCGAGGAGCGACGCGAGATCTTCGAGGAAGGCTGGGCCCAGGGCGGCTTCCGCTTCTCCGGTGGCTCCTTCAACGACATCGGCCTCGACAAGCGCGCGAACGACACCGCGGCGGAGTTCATCCGCTCCAAGATCCGCGAGACGGTGGAAGACCCCGACACCGCCGAGAAGCTGGTCCCGCGCGACCACCCGTTCGGGTCGAAGCGCACGCTGATCGACACGAACTACTTCGAGACCTACAACCGCGACAACGTGGAGCTGGTCGACATCCGCCACGCCCCGATCGAGGAGATCACGCCGACCGGAATCAAGACCGAAGACGGCCAGCACGACGTCGACATCATCGTCTTCGCCACCGGCTTCGACGCGATGACCGGCAGCTTCTTCAAGATGGACATCCAGGGCCGCGACGGTCAGCGCCTGCAGGACACCTGGTCAGAAGGTCCGAAGACCTACCTCGGACTCTCCGTGGCGGACTACCCGAACCTGTTCATGATTACCGGCCCCGGCAGCCCCAGTGTGCTGAGCAACATGCCGGTCTCGATCGAGCAGCACGTCGAGTGGATCTCCGACCTGTTGGAGTACACCCGCGAGCACGACATCGACGTCGTCGAGGCGGGCGCCGACGAGCAGGTCGCGTGGGGCGAGCACGTGAACGAGCTCGCCAACAAGACGTTCTTCCCGATGGCCGACTCCTGGTACATGGGGGCGAACATCCCCGGTAAGCCGCGCGTCTTCATGCCGTACGTCGGCGGCGTCGGCACCTACCGCGAGAAGTGCGACGAGATCGCCGCCGCCGGTTACGAGGGCTACCGCCTGGAGAAGGCGAAGGCCGCCGCCGAGTAGACCTCGCGGTCGCCGTCACGCCATCGAGGGGTGCGGCCTCAGCTCGAACGAAAATGGGCCGCCTTCTTGGGCGGCCCATTTCATAGCGAGCGACCTCGCCTGCAGGCCCGAAGGGTCATGGGAGACCCCGAAGGGGTCACCACTGCTTGCCGATGCCGCCGCGCTGGCCGTAGAAACCGGCCGGCCAGTTACGGCCGGTGACCATCGCGCGGTCGATGTCCTCGGGCGTGGCGATGCCGGCGTCGACGATCGAGTCCGCCTCGCGCTTGGCGGCAGCGAAGATGCGGTTCAGCAGGAAGCCGTAGGTCCCCGGCTCGTCGCGGACCAGCATCGTCTCGCGGCCCGCCGCATCGCCGATGCGCTTCACCGTGTCCACGGTCTCGTCGGTCGACTCCGACGTGTAGATCACCTCGCACATCTTCATCACCGGCACCGGGTTCGAGTAGTGCATCCCGGCGAACTGCGTCTTGCGCTGGTCGGACACGTCGCGGGCGATCTCCCCGATCACGAAGCCCGACGTGTTCGAGGTGAAGATCGCGTCGGAGTTGATCACGTCGTCCAGCTCGGCGAAGACCTGCTGCTTCAGTTCCAGCTTCTCGGGCACCGCCTCGATGATGAACTGGCAGTCGTTGAGGTCGGCCAGATCGGTCGTCAGTGAGATGCGCGCGATCGCCTCGGCGGCCTGGTCGTAGCCGAGCTTGCCGCGCTCGACCGCGCGCTTGATGCTCCACTTGCCCTCGAAGATGGCGTCGTTCGTCGCCTGGATCGCCTCGTCGGAGATGTCGCGGACAACGACCTCGTAGCCGCCGTTCACCGCCATGATCTGGGCGATCCCGCCGCCCATCACGCCGCCGCCGACGACCCCGATCTTCTTCACGTCCTCGAACTTCATCGCTCGTCGTCCCCTCGGCAGCGCCGTCGCCGCGAATCGTCATCTCAGTGCTGTGATTCGGAGACCTATATATAGCGCCCCGTCACCCCCGAGACGACGAAGCCGCCTGACTCCGATCCCGCGCCGCATGCACCGAGGCCGAACGAGCCGCCCTCAAACAGCGCGACCGAAGCCCCCGAAGGGTCAAGAGCCGCCGAAGGCGGTTAGCAGATCTTGAGTTTGGTCGGGAGGCTCGGCGGCAGCCCGGCGGCGTCGCCCCAGCGGTTGATCTCCTTCAGGCGTTCCTGTGCCAGCGCCGTCATCCCGTGCAACGTCCCACTGAGGCGCTTCATTCCGGACAGCGCCCAGCCCGTCGCCGCCTTGTTCAGCTTCTTGCACGCCTCCTCCTCGATCGTCTCGAGGATGCCCTCGACGCTCATCCGGAAGATCACCAGCGTCGCGAACTGCAGCTTCTCCAGCTTGGCCTTCTCGAGGGCGGCCCAGTGCTTGAAGGCGCCGCCGGCGCCGCCAGCGAGTTCGGTCATCGCGATCGCCTGTTTGAAGCGCGCCTTGATCTCTTCCTCGGTCGTGCCACCGCCGGTGCCGTCGGGGAGCACGGCCACCATCGTGCCGGTGGTGGGGTCGGTCGCCATCGCGGCGTCGAACGCCTCGTTCACCGCGAAGCGCGCCGTGCCGGGCCAGCCGTTGGTCAGCTGGTCGTGGATCAGTCGCTGCTCGGCCGTCATATCGCCGAAGCCCGGTGCCGAGAGCGTCCCGGTCAGCCGCTCCGTGGCGTTGGTATCGGTCAGCGCCGCCTCGATCGCCGCGAGGCGTGATGTCCGTTCGGCGGTCAGCCGCGCCGACTCTGCCGAGTCGGCGGTCGCCGTATGGAACAGGTTGGTGGGCAACAGGTCGAGGCTGCGGCGCACCACGTCGACGTCACCGCGCGGGGCGGTGCGCTCGGTGGAGAGCCACATTCGCAAGCCGCTCTCCCAGGTGAGCGCGCCCTCACCGTCGACGGGGACCGAGAAGGCGAACTGGCCGTGCGGCAGCCGATGTGCCGCCGCGAACGCCGCCATCACCTCGTCCGCGTCGTCCGAGGTGAACACCGTTTCCCACGAGAGCACCTCGGCGATCGCGTCATCGAGGATCTGCGATGGGCTCGGGGTGCCGGCCTCGGTGATCACGGAGTAGGCACCGAAGAGCGCCTGGCGCACCTCCTGGATCAGCTCGGGCGTCACCTCGTCGTCGGTGCGGTACGGCAATCCGGCGAGCGTGCGATCGACGATCCGCCCGTTCGCGTTGACGCGGAGGTAGATCCCGGCGAGGGCCGGGCCCGGCAACACCGAGTCGTCAGGCAACCGCTCGAGCGGCGCGCTCGCCTCGAGACCGCCGTCGGCGAGGGCGACCGTCAGCGTGCGCTCGACCGCCTCGTTGTCCTCGTCCGCCAGCACCAGGAAGTCATAGGGCGTGAGCGTGCGATCGAGCTGCTCGAGGACCGCCGCGATCGCCGCGTCCTGATCCTCGACGTCGAGGGTGACCCCGCCCGTGGTGTCAGCGATTCCCTGGAATGCCTCGCCCAGGCCGGCCTCGCCGCCGGTCGACGAGCCCAGCATGATCGCGGGAGGCGCCGCCTTCAGCGCGGACACCAGCTCCTCGGGGGCGGTCGGCTCGGGTTCTGCGTCCGGGTTGATCGACACCCCGTCCGTAAGGAAGACGATCGCGTTGCCGCCCAGGGCGGCCGCGTCCACGTAGGAGTGCCACAGGGCCGAACCGATGCCGAACTGATCGACATCGTCGCCGACCACCTCGGGATCGTCCTTCCATCCGAGCGAGCCCACGCCGGAAATACCCACCAGCGCGGCGCGGAACTCGGCGTCCGGATGCACCGCTTTCACGGCGGTCGCGATCTCGGTCACGACGCGTGTCGCACCGGCATTGCGGTACTGCTCCGACACACTCGATGAATTGTCGACCAGAAAGACGATCCGTGGCGTCGGCCGCTCGGTCCGCCGCAAGGTGAACGGCACCTGCGAACCATCGTCGCTCAGTACGAAGGCCGACGCCGGGACGTCAGTGACCGTGCGGCCCTCGGCGTCAAGAACGTCGAGCTCCACGCTCAGCTTCGGATAGTGCGCCGTCACGACGCGATTGACCCGCAGCTCGGCAACCTCGGTCGGATCCCCACTGCCGCCGATCGAACCGCCCGGCAGCACAAAGCGGTCGCCATCCTCGGTCAGCGTGTCGCCCTGGATCGTGAACGCGTCACCCTGCACGAAGAGCGCTGACTCCTCGTCCGCGCTGAGGTCGACTCCGTCGACCTTGATCGTCGGAATCACGGTCGTAACGTCGGCCGGCCGCGTCGCCATCAGCTCCGCCAGTCCCGAGGCAGGCGGCACGAACGACACGTCGACCCGCCGTCCGGCCATCGCGTCGAGCGGGAAGACGGCCTCGGCCACCTCGATCGGCCGGGTCGGGTCGTCCGCGGTCGCGATCAGCAGGGTGAACGTTGCGTTGGGGGCGGCGCCGATCGCGCCGACATCTCTCAGCCGATCCGGTTCGACATCGAGCGTGCCGCCGAGCTCGGTCCAGAGATCGGGGACACGCTCCGTCCCATCGGTGTTCACCTGCACCCAGGGACCGACGCTGCTCAGCGATGGCGGCGGCGCGACCTTGAACACGTCCGGGCCGAACGCGTCGAGGGCGTTCGTCGCGATCTGCTCGGCGAGTGCGGCGTCAGCCAGCTCGACGGCCGGGCTCAGCACCGTCTCCGCGAGGGCGAGCAGGTCGTCGGGCTCCTCGGCCGGCGCAAACGGGAGCGGCTCGACGTTCAGAAGGCCCGGCCGCACCGCCTCAGGCGTCGCGACGCGGACCACGCTCGCCTCGAGGCCGGCCGCGTTCAGCGTGTCGGCGACGAGCTGCGCGATCTCGCGGTGCGTCCCCATCCTCGAGCGCAGCACGCCACGCGTGCCCCAGCGCTGCCCGTCCAACATCGAGATCCACGCCTGCGGGTTCACCGGCAGCACGGCGAGGTGCTTCCGTACCGCCTCGACTAGCCCGTCAACATCGCCCGCCACCGCGAACTGTTCCAGGTGGCCGGGCAGGTAATCCGGACTGGTGCGAATCCGCCGCCGCGTCTCGCGTAGCAGGTCCCAGTAGTCGTTGACCTCGGCGGGTGGTGGTGTCGCGGACGGATCACCGACCGGGCTGGTCGCGACACCCGAGGCGGGCGTCGCCGTAGCGGTCGGCTCGGCCTCGTCATCGTCGTCGCCGGTGCAGACGCGGAACGCGACCGCTCCGGCGCCTCCCGCGACAAGCACGAGGAACCCGCGCCGCGTCCACTGCGAGTCGAGCACCATCCGTCGCCGTCCCCTCGAGGCCCCCGCCCTCCGGCATCGTACCGAGGTCATCGGGCGAAGGAGTAAACGCCGCCATCGGCTGGCGGGAGCCGCGTCTCCGGCTCCGTCGGAGCGGGCGAACCTCGTCAGCTCGTGATGGCGCGGCCGCGAAACACGAGCAGGGCCGCGAGCTCCTCGGTCAGTCCGGCCCGGGCCAGAGGGAAGCGGAATAACGCCAGCGTAAGCCGGGCGTCGCCGGCCTCCCTCCCGCCGTATCATCCGTGCGCGCGGCGACTCTCCGGACTCCGAGTAGATGCAGCCGCCGTTCAAGGAGTGGCCAATGCGAGTTGGTGTTGTCCTGCCACAGATGGAGATCGGCGCAGACTCGACGGTGATCCGTGAGTACGCGGAGACCGCCGATGCCGCCGGGTACGACCACCTGATCGCCTACGACCACGTGCTCGGCGTCGACCCGAACCGGCCGGGTCGTGGCGCTGGCGCCTACACGAACGAGGCGCTGTTCCACGAACCGTTCGTGCTGTTCGGCTTCCTCGCCGCCGCGACGTCGCGGATCGAGTGCTGGACCGGCGTGCTGATCCTGCCGCAGCGCCCGACCGCCCTCGTAGCCAAGCAGGCCGCCGAGGTCGCCGTGCTGTCCGGTGGGCGCCTCGTCCTCGGTGTGGGCGTGGGCTGGAACCCGGTGGAGTACGAGGCGCTGGGACAGAACTTCCGTACGCGCGGTCGACGGCTCGAGGAGCAGGTCGGGCTGCTCCGTAACCTCTGGACGCACGACACGCTGACCTTCGAGGGCGAGTTCGACCAGGTCACCGCGGCCGGTATCAACCCGCTCCCCGGCCACGAGATCCCGATCTGGATGGGCGGCGCGGCCGACCGCGTGATGGATCGCATCGGCCGCATCGGTGACGGCTGGCTGGTCGCCCCGGCGCTCCGCGCCGACCCGGCTGGCGTCGTCCCCTATATCGAGCGCATCCACGAGGCCGCCCGTGCCGTCGGTCGTGCGCCCTCGGAGATCGGGATCGAGGGCCGCGTTTCGGTCGCCGACCTCAACGTCGCCCAGCAGGTCGAGCTCGCGCGCGAGTGGGAAGCGATCGGCTGCACCCACGTCTCGCTCAACACGATGGGCGCCGGCCTCGACACCCCCGCCGCCCACCTCGAGGCGATCGGCGCCTTCCGCGCCGCCTGGGACACGTAGCCGCAGCCGTCAGGGCCTCTTTCGGAACGAGTTAGCAGCGCGCTGCCACTCGAGCTGCGAGCTGCAGGCAGGTCGGCCGTGTCCTGCTCGGCGTCGAACCGTCGTCGCGCAGCTGAGGGGCACCGGGCAGGCGGCAGCCTCGAGCCCCCGCTCGCGCGCCTCGAGGCAACGGCCCAAGCGAGCGGGGACGTTGGCTCAGGAGTCGCAGACGTCGTCCCGGTCTGCTCGCAGCGCGCGGGCATCGGCCTTGAGATCCTCGGCCGCGGCGCCCTCGATCACGGCGTTGATGTTCGCCGTCGCGGTGCTGCAGCGGCGGAGTCGGTCCTCCGGCGTCGCCGCGGTATCCGAGGCCACGTCGATGGCGAGGCGAGCCACCTCGTAGCGGGCGACCGGCTCGAGACCAGCTGACAGACCGAGCTCGATCCCCTGCTGGTACAACGCGATCGCGCTGTCGCGATCCTCGGTGGCGCGCGCCTCTTTCACCAACGCGTCGCCCGGCGACGCTTCGGCGACCACGGGGGCGTCGGCGACCGACGGATCCGCTGGCGAATCGAGATTCGCCACGGCGGGGGGTTCCGGTGCCGGTACTACCGAAACGGTGAGTTCGTTCCAACCAACCCCTTCCGGCATCGTCACCTCCCACAGGCCGGCGGCCGCGGGCTCAGCCGTCTCGAACGTGAATGCCCCCTCGCCTGGAGCGGCGGCCTGGAAGCAGGCCCCGATTTCACGCTCCGCGTCGGTACGCTTCAGCCTCACCAGATCGCACCGCTGACGCTCCACCACCACAGCCGTTTGATCAGACTCCGACTCCGACTCCGGCTGCGGTGGTGGTGGTGGCGCCGCCTGGGCGAGCAGCCCGGCGATCGCCGGATCGTCCTCATCGAGGTCAACGGTGACCGAGACGATCGAATCCGCGGGAACGGTGATCAACAGACTCCGGCCGCCGCCGACCGTCTTGTCGCCGCCCAGGAATCGCAGCGGTTCGAACATCCCGTGTAGTTCCTGTCGGGCCCCATCCGCACGCCCGGTCCCGGCGGCGAGCAAGAACAGTTCATCGCCCGGGGCGAGCCGCCTGGTCGATCCGACGAATATTCGCTGGCAGTCGAGCTCGCCATCAACCTGCTGAACGAGGAACAGCGCACTCGGCGCGGAATCAAAGTGGAGTCGCCCGCCCTGTTCAGCGACCAGCCTGAACCAGACGCCCCACACCGGTGGATCGTCCTCGGAGCGCTCGCACTGGTGATCCTCGCGAGCGTCGCCGACGGGTACCGAGCGGGAGATCTCCGTGCTCATGTCGGCTACGAGCGCGATATCAAGCGCGCCATCGATCTCGTCATTCAGCGGACGCGGCGAGCGGCCGAGGTAGCGGACTACTGACACCGAATCACGAGGGATGCTCACCACCTCGCAACGAGCTTTGTCGCCGGACGCCGCGCCGGAGCCCTCCGCGACGCCGATCCGGCGGCATCCGAGCGGATGCGCCACCGCGATCCGGTCGTTTGTGATCAGCACGATGTTGACGGGATCGGTGGTCGATGCCTCGTCGCTGCTGCGAATGGAGAAGGGGGCAGGCCCGGCGAAGGTCAGGATCGCCTGCGGCAGCCGCTGCCGATCGGCGTCGATCTCCGCCTGCATCGCACCCCATTGCGATGCGACGAACGGGAGAAACATCACGACGCCGACCGTGACCAGAGCGAATGCCGGCTGCCAGTGAGCGTACGTCCGCCGGTCGAAGGCGACCCAGAGCGCTCCGCTCAGCCCGCCCAAGGTGACCCCGCCGACGGCGATCAACCACAGGGTTCCAATAGCGGGGAACTCAGCCCAGGTCGGTCGACTCGCGAGCAGCACGATGAACAACACGTGAGCCACCGCGGCAGCGAATGCCGTCCACAGCCAGACGTTGCGCCTGAGCCACCAGTCGCGCCCGCCGGCCGTGCAGGTCGCCGCATCCATCTTCTCGGGGGCCTTGATCTGCGCGAGCAGCCCGGCGACCACCGCCGCGAGGATGTAAGTGGCGATGGCCTCGCGTGCCAGGAACGTGAACTCCGTCGGATTGAACGACAGGTCCGAGGTCGCCAGACCGAACGTCTGGTAGTACGACTGCGCCCAGATCCGTCCGATCGCGACGGCCACGGCCCCCAGCGCGGCGCCAACGACAGCACCCGCGACGTAGGTCAGTGGTTTTCGCATCAAGTCGTCGTCTGTAGCCATGGCCGGTTCCTTCCCAGGTGGCGGTGCTCGTCCCGGGACGTCGGGAAGAGACGCAATCGGCCGCGGGTGCGACGCCGAGGACCGGCTTCGCAGTCGACAGATCCGCCGGTCGCTACTCTCGCCGCCGGGCAGTCGCCTGCCATCGACCGGAATGTGTAGACAGCACAGACCGAGGTGTGTGCGTCAGAACGAGGTCCGCCGCTCGCGGTCGCGCGATGCTCGATCGGACCGGGCGCGCCTCGAGCCGGCGACCAGCCGTCGTCAGAGGGCCGGTCGCCAGCATCGAGGTCAGCCGGCCCCACCTGCTCAGGCGGCGGGCTGGCGAGAACGGCGTCTGCCGCGCTACCAGAGGACGTGGCCACCCAGGAAGCCGACCAGGAACGTCGAATAGACGACGATCGCCCTGGTGCCAACGCGCAGCGGCAGCCAGCGCGCCAGGCCCACCGTGGGCACGACAAACAATCCGACGTACGCCCACGGCGCGCGACGCATCACGTGGGTCCAGGGCTCGTCCCAGCAGCACGTCATGTAGATCGACTCGTAGACCGAGCCCAGATTTCCGGTCAGCAACAACCCAAGAATCACGGCGGAGAACGTGCCGATCAGGGCGATCGCGACACGAATCCATGGTCGGTCGAGCAGATCTCGTGGGCCGTCGGTCGGTTCCTGCTCGAAGAACCGGCGGGGCGCCATTGCAATGTTTGACTCGGCAATACTCATCTCAGTCACTCCCCAGTGCCTGCCATTCGGTGTTCGCGATCGCTGGTTTGCCTGAGCGCTGGGCTGCCCCCTCCCGATCCGGTCCGAGCGCGAACGCGCCCGGTTGAGCCCACTCTCGCGAGCGCACGGAGGCCAGCCATCGACCGGACTGTGTACGGCCTCGGTCGGTGAGTGTTCGGTTAGGACAGTTAGGCAGGCGGGCTGGCAGGAGGTGGCAGGCGCAGTGACGACAAATCGAACAACGGACCGCTCCCCATCGCTGGAAAGCGGCCCGTTGGCTCCGAGGTCGACTCGGTCCGGCTACGTGGAGGTACCGCGGCTACGAACCACAATCGACGAGAAGCGGGATCCGCGGGGGGAGGCCGCTGGGATAGATAGCGTTGATCGGACCGTTCACGAAGTCAGGCGCGCCGACGAGGTAGCCGACGAGCACGCCGTCCGCTGTGACCCAGAACGATTGCAGGTCGCAGCCCTCGAGCGCGGCGGCGGTGATCATCTGGTCGACGCCACCCCCGCCCCAGGAGCTGAGGGCCAGTCCAGAGACCGTCAGCGGCGAACTAAACGTGCCGCCGATCGACCCGATCGAATCGAGAATCTGGATGTTTGCCACGTACCCGCCAACGCCCAGGTCGAAGACACCGCCGAAGACGAGGAAGTACTCGCCCGCCTCGGGGGCGACGAAGCTCAGCAGCGGATCGAGTCCCCAGACCCCGCCACCGCTGTCGTCGTCCCACTCCAGGACCTGCCGCTCGCCATCCTTCAGGTACTCGACCGCCGCGAACTGATCGACGAGCAGGCTTTCGACCAGCACGTCGAGCCGCTGACCGGCCTCGAGCGGCACGACGAAGGTGTCGCGATCGAGTGGGTAGTCGATGTGCCCCCACAGCAGCTGGCTCTTCGTGATTACTTGCCGATCGTCGGGATCCTCCAGCTCGAAGAGATCGACGCCGCTCCCCAGAACGTAGTGCCCCGGGGGTTCGCTGAGCTGGTCGATGATGATGGTGATCGGCACGCCAAGCCCGGGATTCCAGAACTCGATCGTATGGTCGGCTGCCTCCTCCGCACTCGACGACGCGATGATCGTTCCATCCGGCCACACCGCACCGATCCAGGCAGCGGCGTTCGTCGACAAGGTGATGTAGACGGTTCCCAGGACCCAAGGTGAGGTCACATAGACCCGTTCATCCCGCCCGTCCACCAGATCGAATTTCGTGACGCCGACCTCCGGTCCGGACACGGCCGGATAGCGTGTGCCCAGGCGGTCGACGTCCTCGCCGGCCATCTCCGCATCGAGGCGTGCGATCACGTCGACGGCGGACGGCCCGACCGCGTCGCCGCCCTCGAGCGACCATTCGTTGAAGGCGATCAGCTCGCCAGCGCTGGTGACGAGTGCGCCGCCGCTCATACCGCCGATCACCGGAATACTGCTCTGCACGTAGTCGATTCCCAGGCCCGACCAGCTCCGCAGCTGGTTGATCCGCCCATCCATCACGGTGAGCGGCGTGGTGCCGTCCGGCTGACCGGGGTAGCCGATCGAGTACACCGGGGTACCGATCGAGAGTCCCTCCTCGCTGATCACGGTGATCGGCGGAACCGGGGCGTCGCTCGGCAGTTCCAACACGACCATGTCAGCGGTCAGGTCCCAGGCGATCACCCGCACGTTGGGGAACCACCGACCATCGGTGAAGATGACGTCGGCCTCGTTGAAGGGGTGCAGCACGTGGGCGTTGGTCAGGACGTGCCGCGGGCTGATCAGTACGCCGCTCCCCGTGCTCCACGGCGTCTCGATCAGCGGCACGGCGGGCGCAACTTGCGCCTCGATCTCTGCGTGCGTGAGAAAGACTGCTTGTGCCTCGACCGGCCGGGCCGAGGAGATTGCCCCCCCACCCGCCGCGAGCAGCAGCACGAACACGAGCATCCGACGCAGTTCCACAAGCTCTCCCGCCACCACCCACATCAGTCGATAGCTGACGGGATTCTCACGCGACCTCCCTGATGGTCGGTCAGACCCCCGACAGTCTTCACCCCCTTCGGGGGTTAGCGACCCTTCGGGCCTACGGCGCGATTCGGTCGAGGGCGGATCGAGAACGGGCCGCCTTCTCAGGCGGCCCGTTCGTTTCGAGGGCTATCGCTCTACGCGATGGACGGCAGCTCGCGGGCCTATGTCTCTTCTTCGCCCGTAGGCTCCTTCCCGGTGTAGAGGCCGGCGTTCGTCGGGGCGAAGTAGTACAGGAAGACCGGCTTCTCCTCGCGCAGCAGTTCCACTGTCGCCTCGAATTGAGAAAGGTTGAAGTGGAGGAAGGCGCGGTTGGTCGACGAGTGGAACACGGGTGGCGCCAACGGCGTTCCGTCCGGGAAGAAGTACGCGTACCCCCGGTAATCCCGACCCTCATAGAGGTAGATGCCCGCCACCGCCGTGCCGGGGCTCAGTTCGGTCGTCGGTCGACTGGACCACAATCGAACTGAATACGAATCGATGTTGAAGCTAGGCATGGGAAACCTTCCTCGATCGGCAGCTCGACGTCCGAGCCGCCGCCGATCTCGGAACCTAGGCTTCTCCAACCTGAATTGCATACGTTATTTCTTCAGCCAGCGCCCTAAAACGCCCACCGCCGAAGCGCACCGCGCAACCCACGTTCACGAACGGGCCGCCTGAAAGGGCGGCCCGTTGGTTTCGAGGCGTAACGATCGCTCGAGGAGCTACGCCGGAGCGAGCACCTTCACCTCGGGCGTCGCGACGGTGCTGTCGGCGACCCAGGCGCGGATCAGCTCGGCGACGGCGGCTGGCTGCTCGAGCTGGGCGGCGTGGCCCGCTTCGGGCAGGACGGTCGACTGCGCGTTCGAGATCCCCGAGGCCCAGCGCTCACCGAGGGCGGCCGGCAGGACCTGGTCGCCGCCGCTGGTGACGACCAGTGTCGGCGCTCCGATGCGGGCGAGGTGCGCCTCGACGCCGGAGTCCGGGATCGGCCAGAGGAACTTGGCGGCGGCTCGGAGGTCGAGCGCCTCCTGGAGCATCGCCTCGACGCCGTCGCGCTCGCCGACCAGTAGCTCCTTGCGGAGGCCGGGGTTGGAGAACTGGACGCCCATGGGCGAGGCTGGGCTCTGCGCGAAGAAGTCCTCACCCGGGTTCGACTCGTCCCAGATGCCGAGCGGGTTGACGAGCACCAGCTTGTCGACGCGGCGACGCAGAATTGCCGCCAGTTCAGCGCCGATCCAGGCGCCGACGCTGATGCCGGCAACGTTCACCTGCTCGAGCCCGAGGGTCTCGAGGAGGTCGTCGTAGTGCACCAGCAGGTCGAGCGTCGTGGAGACGTCCGGGAGCTGGTCCTTCGCCGGGCCCCAGCCCGGGTGGAACGGGGCGATCACGTCGAACGACTGCGACAGCGTCTCGAGCGTGTCTTCCCAGCCGGTCAGGCCCATGACGCCGTGCAGGTAGAGCAACGGCGCCCCGCTGCCGGCGCGGTAGTAGTGCACCTCGCGGCCGGTCGGCTGCGTGGCGATCGTCTGGAGGTCGGGCATTAGTCCCCACCTCCTGCTGGTGCGCCCTCGGCGACCTCCGAAGCAAGGCGAGCGCGGAGCGCGGCCGTGTTGACCTCGCGGCCGGGGACCTCACGCGGCGTGCGCATGTCGGCGGCCGGGAGCGGGTGCGGGGACCACTTGTCCTCGTACTCGCTGAACTTGTCCTTGAGCTGAGGGATCACCTTCTGCGCGAACAGCTCCGTGTTGTAGAGCGTCTTCTCCAGCGGCATGTTGCCGAAGTGCATCAGGGTGACGATGTGCCCGACGTTGAGGGTGTCGGCCACCTTCTCCATCTGCTGCGCGACGTCGTCCGGCGAACCGGCGAGGATGAAGCCCTCTTCGATCAGCTCGTCCCAGCTCAGGTCGAGCGCGCGAGCGGAGCCGCCCGCGAGGCCGACCTGCGCCTGGAGGCCGGCGCGGATCGTCGCCTCGGTGCGGTAACCGGGCGCGTCGGCAAACGTCGGCGAGACGTGCAGGCAGCGCTCGAAGAAGTAGCGGATGTGCTCCTCGTACAGCTCTTGCGCCTCGGCCATGTTGTTGGCGACGCAGACCTGCTGGGCGAAGGCCCCCTGGTACGGGTTGTAGTCCTGGCCCATCTCCTCCATGCGCTGCCAGAATCCCTTCATCAGGTTCTCGGCGCGCAGGTACCCGGAGAAGGAGAGGTAGGAGTAGTTGTATTCGTTCTCCGCGCAGAAGTCCCAGGTCTCAATCGAGCCGCCGCCGGGGATCCAGATCGGGGGCGCCGGGTACTGAATCGGGCGTGGCCAGATGTTGACGTAGCGGAGTTTGTGGAACTTGCCGTTCCAGGCAAACATGTCGGGCTCAGCCCACGCCTTCTTGATCAGGTCGTGCGCTTCCTGGTAGCGCTCGCGCAGCGTCGCCGGGTTCACGCCGACGGCGTAGTTCCCATCCATCGAGGTACCCACCGGGAACCCCGAGATCAGCCGGCCGCCCGACATCACGTCGATCATCGCCATCTCTTCGGCGACCCGCGTGGGCGGGTTGTAGTAGGCGATCGACTGGCCGAGCAGCAGGATCGACACGTCGCGTGTCCGGCGCGCCAGCGTGGAGGCCATAATCTGCGGCGAGGGCATCATCCCGTAGGCATTCTGGTGATGCTCGTTGACACCGATCCCGTCGAACCCCTGGTCCGCAGCGAACTCGAGCATGTCGAGGTAGTCGTTGTAGACCTCGTGCCCGCGCACCGGGTCATACAGCCGCGAGTCGACATCGACCCAGACGCTGTTGTGCGTCTCCCGGAAATCGTCCGGCAGATCCGGCCAGGGCATCAGATTGAACCAGTGGAACTTCATCGAACTCCCATCACCGGACGTCACCGCGAATGTCGGTGCGCCTCGGAACGCGCGGACACGCCTCGAAGCTGCCGGGGTGCCGGCGCGAGGCGTCGCTAGCATACGAGATGTATGTCGCGGGCTGGGGGAGGCGAAGGTCCTGAGGGCAGCGAAGGTCACACCGAAGGTTGGCGGGTACCCGCTGCATTACACTCGACTTAGGTTCACGAAGGGCGGCGAGGCATGGTCGAGGCGACACACAACGAGTTGACGGCGCAGGAGCGCTACGTCATCGAGGCCAAAGGCACCGAGCCACCGTTCTCCGGTGAGTACGACGACTTCTACGAGGCCGGCACGTACATCTGCCGACGCTGTAACGCCGAGCTCTACCGCTCCGAGGACAAGTTTGACGCCCGCTGCGGTTGGCCGGCCTTCGACGACGAGATCCCGGGCGCAGTGAAGCGCCTGCCGGACCCGGACGGTATGCGCATCGAGGTCGAGTGCATGAACTGCGGCGGCCACCTAGGGCACGTCTTCCTCGGCGAGCGGCTGACGGAGAAGAGCACACGGCACTGCATCAACTCGCTGTCGATGCGCTTCGTGCCGACCGCGCAGCCAGCGGAATAGCGACCCGAACCGACCCCTAGCTCGCAGCTCCCCGCTCCGAGGCCGATCGATGCCGATCACCCGCACCCGCTTGATCGCCCTCGTGAGTGTCCTCGCGCTGGTCGTCGTCGCGCTCGTCGCCGTCCTGCTGCTCTCGGGCGGTGACGACGAAGACGTTCCGGCCGGCGCGATTGAGTCCCGCGTGCCGCCCGCTGGCCCGGGGTTCGTCTGGGTCGATGGCGATTGGCTCGAACCCCCCTACACGATCGAATCGACGGATCGAACGATCAGCGTCAACGGGACGGTCGTGCGTGATCGCCGCGTGACGCCCGCCGCGCCCGTCCCGGCTCCCTCGAACCCGACGACCGCCGAGGATCTGGTGGTGATCGCCCGCGCGCGCCTCGTCGATCTGGGCGGCGCCTCGGACGAGGCGCCCGATGACGCGCTGATCGCGACGCTGCGCGACGAGATCGCGCAGCTCCCCGCGGCCGCGGAGGTCCGCTACGTGCCGCCACGGCTCGAGATCGAAGACCTCGACGGCAACGTCGCCTCGCTCCTGCTCCAGGTCCTGCGCCCGCCCACGGACGCCGAGCTCCGCGCCGATCTCGAGGCGACCGCGACGGAGTGGCGCGCCGCGCTGGAGAGCGGTGCGACTCTGATGCTCGCCGGCGGCGAGACGGTGACCGTGCAGGGCTGGACCGTGCCGGACTTCTTCGCGGACCTGCAACGTGTCTATGACCTGCCGGCCGCTGATCAGCGGGAGCAGATGCTCGAGGTAATCGGTGCACCGACGATCGCGAGTGAGCTGGTTGCGTCGGGAGCGCCGCCGTCCTCGGTGCTTGATCGCGTACCAGACGTCGATCCGTCGGCGGCGAACTCGAGCGCGGCCTGGCCGCTGCGGGCGCCGGGCCCGGCCGCTGTCGCCAACCTTGCCGGCAGCCCGAGCGGGGCCGACCTGGTCCTGACCAACGGGACTCACGGCGACAACCGCACCCCTGGGGTCAACCGCGCCTACTTCTTCACGACGTTCACCGCCGAGGGTGGGAGCTGCCCAACCGCGGCGCCGATCAAGACGGCCGCCCGCCTTCACAACTACACCATTGTCGAATTCGACGGGACGGCCTCGACGGTCACGGCGTTCGTCAGCTCTTCGAATCGAGCGGGGATTCTCTTCGGCTGCATGCACGGCGGCAACTCGATCGAGTTCCACCCGAACAGGGCTGCCGCGACGGCCGCTCTGAACGCCTACAAGGCGGCGGGTTTCACGGGTCTCCAACTCGGTTCGCACGACGCCGACCGCTGGTACGTGATGATGGGCCGCGCGTTCATGAACGCGCGCTGGACCTCGAACAACACGATCGTTCAGCTAGAAAACTGCGGCGGCGGTCACGCCGTCAGCTCGTACAACGCGCGCGAGTTCATCGCCACGTTCGACACCTGCTACCCGAGCGCATCGGCCGCGGTGCTCGCCTCGCAGCAGTTCTGGGGGCGCCTCGACGGGACCCTCGATCGCGGGCGGCGGCGGCCGGTCGGCCCGGCGTTCGATCAGGCGTATGACGGGACCATCTACGATCTACAGGGGAGCGGGAAGGGCAAGACGGTGCTGGTCCCCGCGGTCCGCGAGGTCTCGCCCGAGGTCATCGTCCCCGTCTCGCCGATCGTGCCAATCAAGGGGCAGGTCTCGTTCGACGCGCAGATGGATCAGCGCTTCGGCATCGGCACGCTGCTCACGCTGTCGGGAAGCTGCGATGCCACGTTGGTGGATGGCAGCTGGACCGATGCCCAGACGTTCGACTTCCGATTCACGACGAAACGTGACGGGACGATCTGGTTCAACGTCAGCGGCTTCTGGGCCGCATCAGGTGACGAACAGTTGCTCTTCTTGGATGGCAACCAGCGGCCGGCGCGAACCGATCACGTGGGGCCAAGTCGGGACAACTTCTCGTGGTCCGCCGAGTGTGTCGCAGGACAGGCGACGCCGACCCCGTTCCCGACCTCGACACCACCGCCAACCCCGACCCCGACGCCAACTCCGCCGCCAACGGCAACACCGACGCCCACGGCGACGCCGACCCCAACGGCCACGCCCACCGCGACCCCGACGGCCACGCCCACCGCCACCGCCACGCCGACACCGTCCGCAACGCCGGAACCGACCGCGACCCCGACACCTGGCGTCAAGCTGACGGTCACGCCGGGCGAACTGAGCATCTACACCGTGGTCTTCGACGATGCGGCCACCGAGGCGCGCAAGGCGCAGTTCGACTACGACTGGGCGCTCGCGGTGCCGGCGAACGACGATTGCACGATCGCCACGTTCTCAGCGAGCAACGCCCCGACCGCGAGCTGGGACCACTCCGACTGTGAGCACAGCCCGGGCGAGGTGATTCGCGTGCTGATTCGCTTCCCGGACGGCGCCACGATCTCAATCTTCGGCCCCGCGACGGGCCAGGCCGAAATCCGGCCCTAGCCCGCCGTCGTCTCACCAACCGACGGCAGCCGGAAGTGCGCCTGGATCAGCACAGCCGCCTCGTCCGCCCCGAGCTCCGCGTTCTCGAGGCGCAGGTGTCGGTCCGGCCACGGGAACGGGTGCTCCTCCGTGGTGTTGTGCACATGCGCCTCGTTCGAGGTGACGAAGAACTCCTCGGTGGCCCAATCGAGCTGCTTCGCCGCTCGTCGGTTCTCGGTCTGGTTGCGGGCGAGCCGCACATCGAGGGGTGCGGCGAGTTCGACGAACGAGACGCGACCGCCGGCATCGAGGAACGGCTCGATCCCGTGTTCGACGGCCGGGCGCTCTCGCGGGTCTTCGAACCACCAGCCCCAGGTCGCGACGATGCCGCGGTTGGCCTGTGCGGCCTCCTCGAAGAAGCGGCGGCGGTACTCAGTGACGAGGCGCTCAAACGGCGGCGAACCGAACTCGAAGAACGGCGTCAGGTGATCGATGACGTGGTGGTTGTGATAGAGCGCGAAGCCGGTTCGCGCGGCGAGATGCTGGCCCACCGTCATCTTCCCGACGGCGGGCGGCCCCACGATTGCGACGAGCCACGGACGGTCCACGAGGGCGGCTCCCAGTTACGGCGCGCTAGAACTCGATCACGCAACGGCCGCGCGTGCCGCCCGCCTCGAGCCGGCGGTGCGCCTCGGCGGCTTGCTCGATCGGGTACGAGGCGGCGACGCGGAGCGTGACCACGCCGGCCTCGGTCTGGGCACGGAGCTGGTCGAGCAGGTCGGCGCGGTGGTCGTAGTTGGTGACCATCGTGCGGTGGAAGGTGATGCCGCGTTCCTCGGGACCGGCCCAGCCGCGCACGGAGACGAACGAGCCGCCGTCGCGCAGCGCGCCAACCGCCAGCTCGTTCTGCACCGCGCCATCGGCGAGGCCGTCAACGCCGTCGGGCGCGACCTCGCGAATGCGGGCGGCGATGTCATCGCCGCGAGGCACCACGACGTCCGCGCCGAGCGAGCGGACGAGCTCCTCGTCGGTGCTGGAGGCGTCGGCGATCACGCGCAGGTCATCGGCCTTCGCCAGCTGGACGACGTAGCCGCCGTAACAGCCGGCTGCGCCGGTCACGGCGAGCGTCTGGCCCGCCTCGAGCCCGAGCTGATCGAGCGATTGCCGTGCGGTCAGCCCGTTCATCGGGAGGGTGGACGCCTCGACATGTGAGGCGCCCGCCGGTGCGCGGGTGACGGCGTCGGCGGAGAGCACGATGCTCTCGCGGTAGGCGCCATGGGCGCCGACCGGTACCACCATCGCCATCACGGCATCGCCCACGGCCAGGTCGGTTTCGGTGCCGGGGCCGACCTCGTCGATGACGCCGGCGGCGTCCATGCCCGGGACGTACGGCGGCTCGATCTCGCGCAGCCGCTCCGCGCGCGAGCCGTCGCGGATACCGGTGTCAGTCGGATTCACGGTCGCGGCATGCACGCGCAGGCGCACCTCGCCAGCTCCCGCGTGCACCTCGGGCAGATCGACGATCTGCAGCACGTCCGGCTCTCCGAACTCGATCACGCCGACGGCTCGCATGGGACTCCCGCTTTCGTTGAGGGCTGCTGGGCTGCTCACGGTGCCTGACAGTCAGGCGAGCTGGCAAACAGGTTCGGCTGACGCGGCGCGGCACAGGCCATATGTGTTCGCTTCGACGCGACGACCTCACCTCGTGATCGCTCGATCGGGGTCGATGCGGCCGTAGCCGTGCTGGCGCGCTCAATCGGCGAAGTCATCACCGAGATCGGGTGAGCCGACCAGGAGTCGTGGGGAAGGCAGACCTGCCTCGAGCGCACCCGAGCGTGCCGAGCAGTGTTAGCTTCCGGCTGCTCGGTAGCGACTGCTGGAGCGAAGAACTCGAGCCGAACGGCAGTGTCGCAGCCTTGAACCGGGTGCTTGTGTCGTGCCGCCGCCTCTCATGGCCGTAGTCGGATGCGATGGCTGTTCCAGAATCGCGACGATCCTCGGCAGCGCGCGACAAGACCGAGCGGCCGTGAAGTGGGCGCTGTGAGCAGCTCGTCGGCGTGGCGAGGAGAGGGCATGGGATACTTTCCGGACGGATACGGCCCCGCCGTGTACGACATCTACTTCGACAATGCGCGAGGGTGCGCGGAGGGCCTGGTCGAAGCCTGCAGCAGATTCTTCACCCCTGGAGCGCGGATCCTCGACGTCGGCGCCGGCACGGGAAACGTGTCTTGCGAGGCAGCCCGGAGGTTTGCCGGCTGCAGCATCGTCGGGGTCGACATCGACGAAGGGGCATTGGACCTCGCCCGGCACAAGGCTGCCGAGTACGCCCTGGGCAATGTTGAGTTCGAATCGGGCAACGCCCTCCGCTTGCCCTATGCGGACAACACGTTTGACGCGGTGCTCGCCAATCAGGTGGTGGGGGGCCCAGCAGACCAGCGGAAGATGCTCAGCGAAATGCTGAGGGTGGTCCGCCCGGACGGGGGAGTGGGCGTAGCCAAGTCCAATCCCGACTTCAACGAAGTGATGCAGTGGATCAATGACGTAGCGTTGGAGATGACCAGCCGACGCGGCATCGACCCGCCGCCGCTCGAGCAGAATCCCTGGATGAACACCCTGCCGCTCAGCAGCATGTTGGAGCAGCTAGGCGTACGGGGGACGACGCGTCAGAGATTCATCTCGGCACAGACCGACTTCTCTACGTTCCTCATTAACGTCATGACGCAGGGTCGCAACCTGCTGGAACTCGTCGAGTACGTCACCCAGTGCGATGCGGGAGATCAGGCAGCACAGACAAGAGGCTGCTGGGAGTTTCTCCAGATCGGCAAGGAGCTGCTGGACAGGAAGTACGGCGGCAAGCTGGAAGTATCGAGTGAAGTCGTCAGCGGAACGAAGGTGGAGCAGCGGGTTCCCGCTAGAGCCGCGCACCTCAGGGTGTGACCAACCGCCTCGCCTCCTGAGCGGGCTCGGAGGCGACGTCAGGTTCCTGCGGTCGCCGCCTGATCGCGAGTCTCGCTACCTCCCCCTGTTCGTCGCGCTCTTCGCTCTCGAGCCGGAACTCACCGACCGCACTCGGAACGAGCCCCGCCCTAAGGCAGGACGATCGTCTCGAGGACCGCGTCGACCAGCGGCGCCTGCACGCCGAAGTCGTCGGGCGTGCTGGTGAAGATCACGAGGTAGGCCGTGTCCGAGGAGTTGAAGAGCACGCTGAGGGCGATCGCCGCGGCGTCGTCCTCCCCGATCAGGCTGGCGTAGCGGTGGGCCTCGAGGCCGTCGACCTCGGTGTCGGTGAGTTGTTCCAGCGCCTGACCGGCGGTCGTGAGCTGCTGGAGGTACTGCGCTTCCAGGTCGCCGGTGGCCGGGCGCGGTTGCCACTGCACGGTGAGCAGCGCCCCGCCGGGCGCCTCCTTCAGGGTCAACGTGACCGACTGCTCGCTCGAGGCGCTGATCCGCCAGTCCGCCTCGTAGCTGAACGAGATTGCGTCGTGCTCGAAGTCAAACGAGGCGGGGACGGGCGGGAGCGACGGCGGCGGCGTCCTCGTGGCGGCGGGTGCGGTGGCGGTCGGGGGCGGGGTGGGCGATGGCGTCGCCTCGTCGTCCGACCCGCCGCTGCAGGCGGCGAGCGCGAGCGCAGCGACGAGGAGCGCCGCGACCGTGGCAAGACGCAGGCGCCGCACGTTACTCACCACCCCGCAACCGGAAGTCGCCGGATTCTTGCGGCACGGTCTCGAGGCCGGCCGCGGAGAGCGCATTGACGAATGTCGCCGTCCCCTGCGGCGCAGCGCCGGTCAGCTTGCCCGCGACCGTCCCGGCGAAACCGCGATCGGTGGGCGTCGAGGTGGCGAGCAGGCCCAGCTGCTTCGACAGGGTCTGGAACTCGCTGAGGCGGGCGGCCTGATCGGCGACGCTCTGCTCGAACGTTGTGGCGATGCCCTGCGTCTGCTCCCAGATTCGCTGCGCTGCCTCGCGGTCCCCGCTGGCCAGCGCCTCCGCCGTCTGCTGCATGCCGTCGATCGTTTGGGTCGCTCGACCGGCGAGCACGCGCCGATGGATGTTCGGGTCGGTCGCGGAAGCGCCGAGGCTGTCGCGCGCGCTGCCGAGACTGTCCAGGTAGTCGTTGCCGCCACTGGCGAGCTGCGCTTCGAAGTCGTCGAGCGAGAGCTGATCGACGCCGCGCGCCGCGGCAACGCCCTGGCTGTTCAATGTCACCTCATCAAGGGCGGCCTCGGCATCGACGAAGGCCCGCTGGTTGGCGGCGCTCTCCGCACCGTAGGCACCACGCTGTAGCTCCTCGGCATTGGCGCCGACGAAGCCGAAGATGGCGCTCAACGTCTGGGCGGTGGCCTCGATATTGCCGACCGTCTGCGCCCCGAGGTAGTAGTCGCCGATCGCGAGCAGCTCCTCGTTCAGGGCCTTTCGCGCAGGCGCCGACAGCTCGTTGATCGCCGTCGTCACGGCGGCGCTGCCCGCCGCGTAGGCGACGTCGCCGATCCGCGCCTTCACCGCGTCGGCGAGCATCGTCTCGAAGCCGCGCCAGGCATACATCGCGTCGACGGCAGCGGCGCCGGCAGACGTCTGATAGATGCGCGCGCCTAGCTCCTGGATGCGCAGTCCGCGCTGCAGTCCCTGCTGCAACGTGTTGGTCGAGGTGAGCCCGAGCCGAGCCGCGACCCCGGTGTTCGCGACGCGCCCGAGCTGCGCCGACGGCGCGAACGTGAGGAAGGTGTCCCACGCCGAGAACTGCCGCAGCACAACATCGCCGGCTCCGGATTCGAGCACGTCCGTGTCGAAGTACTCGCGCCCGATATCGACGTTGAACTGGGTGCGGTCGCCGTTCCGGATTGCGTCGACGTCAACGTTCTTGAACGCGTCGAAGATGCGGTCGCGGAGCGAGCGCGCCTGCTCCTCGGTGATCTCACGGTTGTAATGCTGGAGCGCGATTTCACCCATGCGATCGACACTGAGCGCGTTCAGGTCCTCAAGGGCGAAGCCGCTTTGGAGTAAGTCCTCGAGCAGCCGGATGCCGGCGATCTGCTCCGTCGCCTCGTCGATGTTGAGGCCAGAGATCTGCTCGAGCAGATCGTAGTAGCCGGACACTGCCAGCACCGATTCGGCGGGCGCCGTCGTGAAGATGTCGATGATGATCTGGCCCACGCCCGCATCGCCATGGCTGTTCAGCTTCTCGTTGAACAGCCGCGCGTTCTCGCCGATCTCCTTCGCCAGCTGATCGCGAATTCGTCCGAGGTAGGTGCGTTCCAGGTCGCGTCGGAGCTGCAGCGCGGTCGCGTTGGTCGGGTCGCGTTCCAACGCTCGACGCACGGATTCGAGGGCGATCCGCACGTCGCCGTCCATGAGCTGACGGAAGGCGTTGGCGACGAGCACCTGGGGCGCGATGTTGTCGTCGGCCGCGTAGCCGTTGAAGAGGCGGTCGAACTCCTCGACGTTGCCGGAACGGAGCACGAGGTTGAGACGCAACAAGTCCAGCTCGCTGCGGAAGCCGTCGAGCGTGACGAGCAGATCGGGGTGCTGCGGCTCAGTGATGAACTGCCCATCGATCGCCTCGAGCAGTTCGTCGAGCGGCCCCGCGAGCGCCTCGAATTCGTCGAGCAGATCCGCCATCACCTCCTGCAGCCGGGCAATCTCCAGCGCGGCCTGCTCTTTGTCCTCGGCAGTGCCGTTCAGCAGGTCCCACTGCCAGAGGCGCAGCTCCTCGAGAGTCAGGTCCGCCTGCCGGTAGAGGCTCTGGAGCTGACCGTCGATCGCCTGGCGCTGCCTGAGGTAGTCGTTCAGGTTCTGGGCGATTCGCCGATCCATCTGTTCGGCCGGGCTCTCGGCGGCGACGCCGTTCCCCGCATCACCGGTCCCGGGACCCGCGGTCGCGGTCGGCGACGTCGTTGCGGCCGGCGTCGGGACGGCAGTCGCCACGTCGACATCCTGGCGCTCATAGATCCAGGCCACCGCATGGTTCGAGAACGCCGCGACGACGTTGAAGTTGATCGGGTTTCGCCGCTCCGGAGCGGTGAACTCGTAGACGAAGCTGTCTTCGAACGTTCCTTCAGCCGGAATCGCCCGCAAGTGCCTCGATTCGTCGAGCAGCGTCGGCGGTCCCGACACGAGATTCTGGCTGCGCCGGACGCTGTAGCTAAAGGTGATCCCGAACGTGGGTTCGATGCCGCCGACTTCCTCCCAGTACTCCACCGAGGCCGCCACCGGGACGGAGACGCTGGCGCTCAGGCTCACCCGCTCGCCTGGCTCGAGAACGGACGGTGGCGCTTCGAACTCCGCGAGGAAGCTCCAGTCGCCGACGAACGTCCCGTCGACGACGGCGTGGTAGTCCCAGCCCAGCGTCGATTCGGTATGGAAGTACCGGTAGGTGGTCCCTGTGTGGTAGCCCTGCTCGAGCGACGATTCGACGGCGGCGTTCCTGGCGTTCGGAATCACCTCGACCAGTACCCAGCGGAACTCGGGGGCCTGCGCCGACGCCGGCTCGAGCGCGGACGGCGACGGCAACGAGACAACGACCAGCACGAGGAGCCCGACCAACAGCCGGCGAACACCTGGTCGCGCGAACGCCTCAGCAATCACGATCGCTCCTTGGGCGGCAGCCACGATGGCCGCGACGCGCAGAGGTGCCCTCACCGCGTTGATACCAAACGGCGCCCACGAGCAGTAGGGACTCGCGGCCCTCTGCTGAGCGAGGCGCCTGCCTACGCGGGGAGGGTCTCGGCCACGCCCGTCTCCGAGGCGCGCTCGATCGCCTCGAGGAGGCGGTGACGCTTCACCGCGAGGTCGAAGTCGACGGCGAAGCCGTCACCTTGCTCCGCGGCATCGGCCATCAGCGTGTAGGCATAGGCGACGTTCCGAGGTGGTCCGGGCGGAGTGCCCTCGGGAACGACGACGTACTCGTCGGGCGCGACCAGCTCCGTCAGCTCACCTCCGGCTTGCGCGCCATGGAGCTCGTTCGGCCCGATGTTCGCCGAACGCGAGCTGAGGAACAGCGCGCCTTCGCGACCGTAGATCTCGAGGCGGATGCCGCTGGGCTGGACCGGCACGCTGGCGATCTGGATTGAGACCTCGGCCCCGCCCTCGACGCGGCCGACGGCGGAGATGCTGTCCGGCGCGTCGACCGGAATCGCGGCACCGGTCTCTTCGTCCTTCCACTCAGTGATGCGCGTGTTCACACGTCCGGTGACCTCGACGATCTCGCCGAGGATGAAGGTCAACGCGTCGATCGAGTGCCCACCCTGGATCGTCATCGCATTGGCGCCGTTCGCGCGCACACCCTGCCAGCTCCGGCCCGGGCCGCGCTCCAGCACGGCCTGGCCGATCACGCTGAGGTTGGCGGTCAGTACCTCGCCGACGTACCCCTGCGCGACGAGGTCGCGCGCGTAGCGGATCGTCGGATCGCTGCGCGCCTGGAGGCCGACGAAGGTCTGCAGCCCCTGGTCGCGCGCGAGGTTGGCCATCTCCTCCGCCTCGGCGAGCGTCGCGCCGAGCGGCCACTCGCAGAACGTGGGCTTGCCCGCTCGCAGCGAGGCCATGACCAGCTCGTGGTGCAGCGGCACCTTCACCGAAACGGCGACCAGATCGACCTCGGGGCTCTGCACCATCTCGTCCATGTTGTGGAACGCGAGCTCGGCGCCGAACTTCTCGGCGGACGCGGCGGCGGTGTCCTCATGGGCGGTGCAGACCGCCTTCAGCACATAGTCGGGCAGCGCCTTGAGCGCGGGGACGTGCGCGTTCGCACCCCAGCCGCTGCCGCCCTGGGTCACGGTTGCCCCGACAATCCCGACGCGGGTTGGATCGGCCATTCGTAGCTCCTTCGCGTCCACACAGCCTCGAAGTCAGGCGTGGCCTCGGAGCCTACGCGGTCAGCGCCTCGTCTGGCGGGCGAAGCCGGGCGCACGGGAGAGCTACGGCGAGCGCGCGGCGTCGCTACGATGCGCCTCAGCGGCGCCGACACGGGCTCCGCCGCAACCCCGGGGGAGCAGCAGATGCTCGACCAAAGCAACTACTCATCGATTCTCATCGACAAGCGAGCGGACGGCGTCGCCATCGCCACACTGAACCGACCCGAGCGCCTCAACGCGGTGCATGACCCGATGCACCGCGAACTAGAGCGGTTGCCCGGCGACTTCAACGACGACCCGGAGCTGCGCGCCCTGGTGGTCACGGGCGCAGGACGAGCGTTCTGCGCCGGCGGCGACTTCGGCGGCGACCGCGACCGCAGCGCGGGCCTCGGTCCGGTGTTCACGCACGCTCGACGCCTGGTCTTCAACTGGCTCGATTGCGAAAAGCCGGTGATCTCGGCGGTCAACGGCTACGCGATGGGGCTGGGTGCCACGCTGGCGCTGTTCGCCGACGTCGTGATCGCCTCGCGCAGCGCGGTCTTCGCCGACACGCACGTCAACATGGCGATCGGCGCGGGCGACGGCGGCGGGGTCTTCTGGCCGCTGCTGATCGGGCCGCACCGCGCGAAGTACTACCTGATGACCGGCGACCGCCTGGAGGCAGAGGCGGCTCGCGAGCTCGGCCTCGTCCAGACGGTGGTCGACGACGACCAGCTCCTCGAAGAGGCGCTGACCCTCGCCACGCGGTTGGCCAGCGGACCTTCCTACGCGATCTCCGCCTCGAAGGTGCCGATCAACCAGTACATGAAGTCCGTGGCGAACGTCGTGATGCCACAGTCGCTGGCGATGGAGGAGACCTCGATGATGCACCCCGATCACGTCGAGGCAGTCTCGGCCTTCCAGGAGAAGCGGACACCGAACTACAGCCGCGGTTAGCGCGTCAGGCCCGCAGCCGGACCTACAGCGACGCGAGCCAGTCGACCATCGCCGTCGCCACCTCATCGCCCCGTTCGTCCTGGATGAAGTGTCCTCCCGGCGAGAAGGCCTGATGCGGCTGCCCGGCAGCGCCGGGAATGCGGTCGACGAAGACCGACTGGTACTCGCCGAGCACGCGATCGTCGGGGCACCAGAGCGTCAACACCGGCTTCGTCCACTGCTCCAGGACCGCCCACGCGGCGCGATTGGCGGGAACCGCGGGGTCGCCCGGACCGGTCGGCACGAGCAGCGGGAACTGACGCGCGCCAGCCAGCGACTCGTCGTCGGGAAACGGCGCGCCGTAGCTCGCCGCTTCGCCCGCGGTCAGCTCGCGCGACTGGATCAGGCGCGGGAAGCCGGCCTGCCACTGGTCGACACCTCGACCCTGTGAGCGCTGCTGCCACTGGAGGAAACCGGCGCTCATCTCGCCGCCCTCCGGCAGCACCGTATTCGCGATGACGAGGTTGGCGAACCGCTCGGGGTGCTCGGCCGCGACACGCAGCCCGATCAGGCCGCCCCAGTCCTGGCCGAAGAGCGTGATGCCCTGCAGATCATTGGCCTCGATGAATGCGGTCATCCAGCCGACGTGCCGCTCATAGGTGAAATACTCGGGGTCGATCGGCTTGTCAGACCGGCCGAACCCGATCAGGTCCGGCGCCACAATCCGATGGCCGGCCGCGAGCAGGATCGGGATCATCCGTCGGTAGAGGTAGCTCCAGGTCGGCTCGCCGTGCAGCAACAGCAGCGGCGCCGCGTCGCGAGGGCCCTCGTCGACCCAGGCCATGCGCAGCCCGTCGACCTCGACGTAGTGCGGTTCGTAGGGGAAGTCCGTCAGCGCGGCGAAACGGGCGTCTGGCGTCCGCACGTACTCGACGCCGGCGCTCGTCTTCGAGATTTCAGGTTGAGTCATGCGCGGATACTACTCGCCGCACGTCCTCGCCTCTCGGGTCGGCAGTGATCGCAAGTCAGACATCAGTGCGCCAGCGGTGCCGTCCTGCCCGATCAGCGAGGACGCTCGCTCATTACATTTATGTTGACCTGGCCGGCGGGCGCCGGCCGGCATGCGGATGGGGGAATGAGCAATGGCAGTACTTTCGACCACCTTCTGGCGGGTCAACCCGGGCGCGAACGCCGAGTTCATGCAGGCCGCGGGTGAAGCGAAGCAGATCCATCAGCGGATGGGTGCCGAGGTCGCAATGGTGACCTTGAGCAGCGCAGGCTCGCTCACGGGCAGCACCGCCTACAGCATGAACTTTGCGGACCTGGGGGCCTGGGCACGGTTCTCAGACAGCGCCCTGCAAGACGCGGAATGGCAGGCCTGGGTGGCCAAATACATGGGGTCCGCAACGCCGAACGCCACGATGCTGTCACAGACCACGTCGACCGACCTCCCGGGCGTCGACGCACCTGACATCCCTGCGCCAGGCACCTTCATGCTGATCGCGCAGGGGCAGCTGGCACCGGGCCACACGGCCGCCGAGGTGCAATCGTTGGTCAGCGACGTCGCATCGTTGGCCACGGAACTCGGTGCGGACTCCGTCCGGGCACTCCGAGCCGGCGCCGGCGGCGAGAACACGTTGCGCTTCAGCACACTCTTTGGGTTCGCGAATGCCCAGGCCTATGCCGACTGGCAGGTCAGGTACGTGAGCGACCCTCGAGGCGCCGCCGCCAACGAGCGCGTTTTCGGTCCCGGATCGCCGCTCACCAACCAGGCGATGTCCTTTGGTCGGGTGCTGCCGATCTAGCGGCTACACCTTCTCGCGCGTTCGGAGGTCCTCGAGGACGACGCCTTGGGGACCTCCTGCCTCGATCACTGGATCGAGGGCCAGCGCTCGCACGTGGCATGGAGACGTCCGCCAGGGTCGCTACATGATCGGCACTTCGAAGGCGGGCGTGCGGCGCTCGACAATGTTCTCGAAGCGGGTGCGCATCGACTGTTCGAGGGCGTCGCTGCCGGCCGGGATGATGTACAGCTCGCGGTCGCGGACCGCCTCGAAGACCATCTCGCCGATCTCGGCGGGCTGCATCATCGTCTGACGGCGCTCCTCGAGAGCGGCGCGAATCGGCGAGGGTCGGTCGGGCGTGACGCCCGCTTCGCCGTACTCGGCCTGGCGGTTGCGACCGGAGTCGTAGATACCGGTGTTCACGAACCCGGGGCAGAGCACCGAGACGCCGATGTTGTGGCCGGCGCGGCCCAGCTCGTAGTGGAGCTGCTCTGACATCGCCTCCACGGCGAACTTCGCCACCGTGTACGGCCCGCCAACGGCACCGCTGACGAGGCCGGCGATCGAGGCGGTGTTGACGATGTGCCCCTCCTCGCCGCTTTCGATCATCCGAGGTACGAAGCTGCGCACGCCGTGCACGACGCTCCACATGTCGACGTCGATCGTCCACTCCCAGTCGGCCTGCGACAGCTCCCACATTGTGCCCTGACCGCCGCCCACGCCAGCGTTGTTGCAGAGCACGTGTACCGCGCCGAACCGCTCGTAGGCGCTCTCGGCGAGCGCCTCGATCTCGTCGGCCTTCGCCACGTCCGTGCGCAGCGGGAGTACGCCCACACCCTTGGCGGCGATCGCCGCCTCGGCCATCGCGAGCGGTTCGGCCTCGATGTCGCCGATCACGATGTTCATGCCGGCGTCGGCGAAGCGATTCGCCATCGCGAGCCCGAGCCCACTGGCGCCGCCGGTGACCACGGCGACCTTGCCCTCGAATGACTGCATGGCGATCTCCTCTGTCTGAGCCGACCCGCTGACTGTGCTGACTGCGCTGGGGGTGGGAACGCGGGTCATGCTACGGGAGCGCGCGCCGTCGGGCCGTTCCCGTCTGCAGCGCCGCGTAGAATCCCGCGAACACCGGCCGCCGCGAAGGGGAGAGCGATGCCAGACGTACCGACCGACGAGGAAGTCCAGGCGTTCCTGACCGCCAACAGCAACTGGGGGCGCTGGGGCGACGACGACAATCGAGGCGCGCTCAACCTGGTGACGCCGGAGAAGCGCCTCGAAGCGGTGGGGCTGGTGCAGACGGGGCGGCAGGTGTCGCTGAGTCGTACCTGGCCGAAGCGGCCGGGGCCGCTGAACCCGAACCCCGCCCAGCACTTCCCGTCGTGGTCCGACCGAGGAGTCAGCGGTGGCGCAGTCGACTACTACGGCATCAGCTACCACGGCTACACGACGACTCACATCGACGCGCTCTGCCACGTCTGGGATGCCGACGGCGGCTGGCAGGGGCGCAACTACGCCGATGTGATGTCCTCGGCCGGCGCGCAGCACGGTGCGGTGACCGCGTGGGAGGAAGGGATCGTGACACGCGGGGTGCTCCTCGATGTGCCGCGCTTCCGCGGCGAGGAGTTCGTGACGCTCGACCGGCCGGTGACGGGGCCGGAACTGGCGGCCGTCGCGGAGGCACAGGGCGTCGAGGTGCGGCCCGGTGACGCCCTCGCGGTCTACAGCGGGCGTGAGAAGTGGCAGGACGCGAACCCGACGAGCTTCCTCGGCGCGCGGCCGAACCCGGGCCTCGACGCGTCGTGCTCGATGTTCATCCGCGAGCGGGACGTGTCGCTGCTGAGCTGGGACATGATGGACTACCGCACTCCCGAGGGCGGTCTGCCCTGGCCGGTGCACTCGGTGCTCTACAAGTTCGGCGTCTGCCTCAACGACAACGCACTCCTCCAGCCGCTCGCCGAAGCCTGCATCGAGGAGGGCCGCCAGGAGTTCATGCTGATGATCCTCCCACTCCGCGTCGAAGGCGGCACCGGCAGCCCGGTCAATCCCGTCGCCATGTTCTAGGCCCCTTCGGGGCTTGATGACGCTTCGCGGCCTGTGGCGACTCATCGGAGGGCGCATCGACCGCGGGGTACTGCTTACCAGAAGGAGCGTGGGGATGCCCGTGGTCGATATGGCGACGCTGAAGCCGGTGGGCGAGTTCGGGTCTCGAGCCTGGGGTGATGCCTGCGCCGCTGCGGCGATCGAGATCCTCGAGGCGGCCGATCTGCCCTCGGACATCGAGTGGGCGTTCACTGAGGAGTACCTGCATCCGCCGGCTCGGTTGATGACCGAGGGCCGCAAACAGTCCGGCTACTTCATCCAGGTGAAGGACGGCCAGGTCACCGCCGGCGATGGGATTCCCGAGGCATGCCTCGAACTGCCGGGGTTCCACGTGCGAGCGGTCTGGGGCGTGATCTGCAATCAGTCGGGCGCGCTCTACGGCCCCGCCGGGCAGGCGCAGCGCGCGGTCGATCAGACCGCGCTGATGGAGGCGGTCGGAGAGTACGTCGGCCGCGCCAATCCGTTCGAGCTGGCGCTCGATGCAGACGGGAAGCCCTCGCACCTGCTGAGACCGGGGGTCTGGCCGGACGAAGTTGCGGCGGCGATTCGGGAGGGCAACGACGAGGGAAATGGGCTGCACAACATCGCCGCGACGCTGCAGGCACCGTCGCCGGAGTTCGAAGGGTTGCCGGTCACGGAGTTGCTCGTGCCGATCTTTGGCGAGATGACCGAGCAGCAGCGGCAGGACTTCGTCGCGCTCTGTGGCGTCGAGCTCTAGGCGCCTTCGGGACGTCACCTCTTTCTGTGGACGACATCTCCGTGACCACCGATCGCATGGGGACGCAAATCTGATGAACCCCACGGTGAGGTCAGCGGTCCTCGCAGTCGTGCTGATGATCCTGACGGCTTGTGGCGGTCTGGGATCCGAGGCCGACACGGAAGAGGGCTTCTTCTCGTCAGGGCCGACACGCCTGAGCTACGCGCTCGACATTCCGACGGTCGGCGTCCCGCCCTACCCCCTGGTGGTCTTCGTTCACGACTCCGGCCCCAACAAGAAGAGCGAGTTCGAAGGGCGGGCAAGCCGGCTCCTGAAGCATGGAGTGGCAACGTTTCGATTCGACAAGCGCGGGGTCGGCAAATCTGAGGGCGTCTATGAACGCGGCTTTGTGGACCTCGAGTTGCTGGCGGGCGACGTCCTTGCGGCCATCAATGTCGTCACGGCCGACCCGCGGATCGACTCGACCCGGATCGGGCTCATGGGTTCGAGTCAGGCCGGTTGGATCGTGCCGGTGGTCGCCAGCCAATCGGAGCGAGTCTCGTTCACGATTCTGCGGTCCGCTCCCGCTGTCACCGTCGCGCAGCACAACTTCTGGGCCGAACTGGCCGAGGACGACGACCGTACGATCGCCGAGCTCTCGGACGAGCTCGCCACATTCGAGCTACCGGCCGGGGATTTCGATCCGCGTCCGTTCATTGAGGAGATGTCGGCTCCCGGGCTCTGGCTGTTGGGCGGCGAGGACCGAATCATCCCGGCGCACGAGAGCGCGCAGATCGTCGAAGCCGTAGCCAACGAGCAGGGCAGTCCGTTGACCGCGATCGTGTATCCGGACGCAGGCCATAGCCTCAAGGTCGACTACTGGGTGGACCTGCTGCCGTGGCTGGACTCGGCCATTCGAGTGCCGTGAGCGGACCGCCTCGAGAGGGAGCGCCGGCCGAGCCAGCAGTACGTCCGGAACCCGGGAGGCCTCGACGAACGCTGCGCGCCACGAACGGTCGCCTGGCCCTCGAGCCGCCAGATCGCCTCGGGATGGTGTGGGCTCGCGGCTTCGGACGGGAACTCCGAGCTCCAGCGCGTCGTTCAGGGACCATGGCGGCGCGAGCCTCGAGGTTCAGCGACGCCCCAACGAAACCTAATCCCTGGAGGCTGAGATGTTTGAACGAACGAGAGCACGAGGCGCGCACATCGCGCTGCTCCTGATGATGACCGCCGCCGTCGCCCTGGCGGGCATGGCTACGTCCGAGGCCAGCAGCGTCCCGCCTGCGCCACAAGCGGCGCCGGTGGCGCAGGAGACATTGCCGCCGATCGCCTCGGTGTTCACGCCGGCAATCAGCGGTCCCGGCGTCACGCTGACGAGCTACGCAGGCGGAACGGTCAACGACCTGGAGTTCGCACTGCAACTGCAGTTCAACGGTGGCGCGCGGGCGTACGCCACCCAGGGGGGCGAGTTCGTCGCATTGATCCCGGACGCACCCGCGTTCGTGAACGCTCCCTTCATCGACTTCTTCGCTGGCTTTCCGGACGGCATCCCGAGCAACACGCCGCTGTTGATCGTGGTCGACCCATACCCAGCAGGAATCCAGCAGGCCCTCGATCAGGCGCGAGCGGCGTGGGCGATCGCCGGCGGCGCCGACTACGACATGGAAATGAGCGTGAGCTGCTTCTGCCTGATCAGCCCCGCTGTCGTTGGACTCCCGCTCGTGAACCTCGAGGTGCGCAACGGCCTGATCACCAGCGCAGTCACCGTGGATGGCATCGTGCTGGACCCGGTGCCGGGCCTCTTCAAGACCGTCGATGCGGTCTTCGACGAGATCCAGGCCGCAATCGACGCACGCGCCGCCAGCATCACCGCGACCTACCACGCGGACGGTTACCCGCTGAGCGTGTTCATCGACCGATCATTCCTCATCGCCGACGAAGAGATCGGCTACACGATCCACGAGCTCACCCTGCGATAATGGGCGTGGGAGTGAATCGATGAGAACCGGCGCCGGCGATCTCTTCACCCAAAACAAGGCACTTGCCCGACTGGTACTCGCCACTGGGTCGATCCTCCTCGTCCCGCTGGTCGCGACGCAGCTCTCCGAGGAGGTCACCTGGACCCTCGCCGACTTCGTCGTGATGGGCGCTCTGCTCTTCGGCGCTGGGCTCGCGTTCATCCTGGCGGCACGGCGGGTCACGAAGCATCGCATCGCCGTCGGGGTGGCGATCCTGAGTGTGCTGCTCTGGGTCTGGGCAGAGCTGGCCGTCGGCGTCCTCACCGACCTGGGTAGTTAGCGCCGACTGACGGCGCGGCCTCGTATCGAAGCAGTAATGTTGTCCGTACCATTTGGTACAGTATGTCTATGGGCGAAGACTTGCTGACGCCGGAATTGCTCGACCGTTACCTCGCGGAGTCTGAGCGGGGGAACCGGACCAGCATCGAGATCGCCGCGCCGCCAGCGGTCGCGTGGCAAGCGCTCACCGAGACGACGCTCGCGGAGTGTCGGGTGACCGGCGTGCTCCTCACGCTGCGTGGGCTGCCTGGCCGCTTGCTGCGGCGTGGCGCGTTCGCTTCGAGGTCAGACGAAGGCGACGGGTCCGAGCTCACGCTGATGAGCAACATGACCGGCGGTCGGTTCCTCGTCATGGAAGAGGCGCCGGGCGAAGAGCTCGTACTGGGGTTAGTGGGCCAGTTCTGGAAGCCCAGCGGCGGGACCGATGTCCCGCTCACGGACGCCGGCGCGTTCCTCGAGTTCGATCAGCCGGGGTACGTGAAGACGGCGGTCAACTTCCGCGTCGAGGCCACCTCGAGTGGTTCGAGGCTCAGCACCGAGACACGCAGCATCACGACGGACGCGTCCTCGAGGCGGAAGTTCGCGCTCTACTGGCTCGCGATCGGCTGGGCGAGCAGGCTGATCCGCCGCGATATGCTCGCTGCCGTCCGCCGCCGCGCCGAGCGGCCAACAGTCCTGGACGCGTAGCCGGGTGGCCCGTGGCGCATCCGGATCGATGAGCACGAGCAACCGGACACCCCTGATCGCCGCCCTGCTCGGGGCGCTCGTTGTCGCACTCGCCGGCTGTGGCAGCGCCAAGCCTGAACCGTGCATCGATGGCGGTTGCATCGCCGTCACCAACGGTGAGATCACGCTCGCGGCTGAACTCGATCTGCCATCGGGGCCGGGGCCACACCCGGTCGTCATCCTCGTCCACGGCTCGGGGCGCGGGACGCGCGCCGACTTCGCCGGAGTGGTCAACACCTACCGCGCCGCCGGATTCGGTGTCGTGCGCTATGACAAGCGCGGCGCGGGCGAATCGACCGGCCGCTTCCGCGACGTCAACACCGGCAACAGCATCGAGGTCTTCGACCTGCTCGTTGCCGACCTCCTCGCAGTCGTGAACCGCGTGGCGACCGAACCGGACGTCGACGCGGATCGGATCGGTCTTCTCGGCGTCAGTCAGGCTGGCTGGATCATGCCGCTCGCGGCGGTGCGCTCCGACGCCGTCGCGTTCGTGGTCAGCATCTCCGGAGCGACGAGCTCGGTCGGCGTATCCGATCACTACGACGACATCGCCGAGGACACCCCCACCAGCGAGATCGCCGAGGCGCTCGCCGCGTTCGACGGCATGCACGGCTATGACCCGGTGTCAGACCTCGAGTCGCTCGAGGTGCCCGCGCTCTGGATCTACGGCGGCCGCGACCTCAGCAACCCGACCACGAACGACGTCGCGATCCTCAACCGCCTGCGCGATGAATTCGACAAGGACTTCACGATCGAGGTCTTCGAGGAAGCCGACCACGGCCTGATCAACACGACGACAGGCCAGCCCGTGAATGCCCAGTCGATCGTCAACCGCTGGCTCGCCGACCGCGTCCTCGCCCCGACTGAACCGGCCGCCCCCGGCGAACCCCCGTCTACAAGGTGGCCTATCGCCGAGGAGGCGCGAAGCGTCGAAGGCCCCCGAAGGGGGTTAGGGCTTCACCATGCCGCCGTCGGCGCGGCGCACGGTGTCCCACGCGCCTCCGAACGCCCGCTCCTGGAACGGGAACTTCGAGGCCAACTCCTCGTTGATGTCGATCCCGAGCCCCGGCTGGCCGTTCGACCACATCATCCCGTCGCAGATCTCCGGGGTGCCCGGAAAGACCTCGCGAGTGCGCTCACCGAAGGCGACCGCCTCCTGGATACCGAAGTTCGAGGTGTTCAGATCCAGCATCAGGTTGGCGGCGTGACCGACCGGCGAGGTGTCACCGGGGCCGTGCCAGGCAGTGCGGACGTTGTACAGCTCACCCATCGCGGCGTACTTGCGGGCCGGCGTGATGCCACCGATCTGGGACATGTGCATTCGCATGAAGTCGATCAGGCGGTCTTGAATCATCGGGATGATCTCGTGCGGCGAGTTGTACAGCTCACCCATCGCGATCGGCGTCGCGCACTGGGCGCGCACCATCCGGAAGTACTCGTTGTCCTCGGGCGCGAACAGGTCCTCGAGGAAGAACAGCTGGTACGGCTCGACCTCCTTGGCGAACGCGACGCCGAGGATCGGCGGCAGTCGCTCATGGACGTCATGCAGGATCTCGACGCCATAGCCGAAGCGATCGCGGATGTAGTCGAACAGTCCGAGGGCGGATCGCATGTACGGCTTCGGTTCGAAGATGCCGCCCGGGTGGGCGTGCAGGCGGTCGCCGGACCGATCGCCCTCGTAGTCGCGCAACCACGAGGTGACGGCGATCGGCCCCTGGGACACGTCCTCGTTGCCGCCGGTGGCCGCGCCCCCGCGGCGGCCAGCCGCATTCGAGACATTGGGGCGGTTGGCGTAGGTGGCGTAGCCGGGCGTCGTGACCTGGACACGAATGTGGTGATGGCCTCGTTCCATCGCGGCCTGCATCTGGTCCCCGACGGCCTCGGGCGTGTCGCCGGTGGTATGGACGTAGACGGGAGCCGCCTCGCGGGCGCGGCCGCCCAGCAGGTCGTAGACCGGCATGTTCGCCATCTTGCCTTTGATGTCCCAGAGCGCCTGATCAACGCCGGAGAGCGCGTTGTTTAGTACGGGGCCGTTCCGCCAGTAGGAGCTGACATAGCTGGACTGCCAGATGTCCTCGATATCTGCGACGTCGCGGCCGATCAGAAACGGCCGCAGGTAGTCTGTGACGGCCGCGGCGACGGTCGTCGGACGCTGGGTGAAGGTCGCGCAGCCGACGCCGTACAGACCCGGCTCCGAGGTCTCCACCTTCACGATCACGAGCCGGATGTTGTCCGGCTCGGTGAAGATGACGCGGACGTCGCGAATCGTCGGGTTGGCCATCAACGCTGCTCCTCGGCTGCGGGTCGCCGACAACCTACCCCCTGGGAGTTCGAGGTGGACATCGGTTCGCCTCAGTCAGCGGTGACGACCTCGATCTCCAGCCAGCCGTAGGGGCGTGTGCTCTCAAGGGTTTCGACGCGGATGTAGCGGACCGTCCAGTTGCCGTCGGCGACCAGCTCCTGCCCCCAGGTCGTCTCCCCCTCGATCACGGCAAGGAGCTCGGAGGGTTCGGGGGTCGGGCCGCCGAGAATGCGGTGGCGACTAAAGGCGGCCGGGTCTTGATCGACGGTCAAGCGCAGCTGTTTCACGTTGACCTCGGCACCGAGGTCGATCTCGATCCAGCCGGGCGCTGGCCGTCCGGCCACCCAACCGCCGGTGTCGGTCCGCCCGTCAATGGCGCCGTCCGGCCCGAACGCAGGATCGGCGGACGAAGCGGTGACCCCACCGGGCGTGATCGGCCCGCTCGAGGCACCCCCGAGGTCGCCCTCGCGCAGCGGCGCCAGTGTTGACTCATCGAGCAGCCGCTCCGGGATCGCCTGGCCAAAGAAGCGGCACCACTCGTCGAGGCCAAACCCGCACCACAACAGCTCACCGTCGATCACGGTTGCGGCGACGCTCATGTCCTGCAGCAGCTCTGGATCAGCCTGGGCCGCGCGCGGGTCCGAAGACAGCACGACGAAGTCGGCGAGCAACCCCGGTTGCAGGCTGCCGCGTTCGTCTTCCTCAAACGTCGACCAGGCAGCGCGCCAGGTGATGCTCGCCAGCGCCTCGTCGACGGTCATCAACTCCTCGGCGCGGTCCGGCCACGGCTGATTGTCGATCTCGCTCACACCAGTCAGCGCTCCGTGCAGCATCTGCGCGACGGAGATCGTGAACGGCGAACGCAGCCCTTCCAGCGGCGCGACGGCGATGCTCCCGGTCACCGGCAGATCGGCGTCGAACAGCGTACGGAACGGCCAGACTGCCTCGAGCCCTTCGTCGCTGATCGTCTCGGCGAAGCCCTCCTCGAGGCTGAAGTCGGCCTCGATCGCGCCGAGCTGCACGATCGGCACGAGGCCGAGCGCGCGGACCCGTTCGATCTGGTCGTCGCGGATTTCGAGGGCATGCTCGAGCCGATGCCGGCGGTCGTCCGCGGCGGTGGCAACGCCCTCGAAGGCGTCGAGCGCCAGATCAAGGACGTCGTCGCTGAGCTGCTTCGCGGCGATCTGCCAGCCGGCTCCGTGGTACTCGGCGACGGCGGCGCTCAGCTCCTCGGGCGTCCACTTCTGCACACGGTCCCAATCCGAGGCGATGAAGATCTTCACCCCGGGGATGCGCAGCCGCTCGCCGAACGAGGAGCCCGGCTTCAGGCGATAACCATCGAACCAGTTACCGTAGCGCTCCTGATCGGCGCTGGGCGAGTTCACGCTGAGATAGGCGTTCATCCGCAGCGCCACCCGGCCGTCCTGGTGCCAGCCAAAGAACTCGTCCGCGAAATGCGGCGCGATATTGACGTCGTTCGTACCGGTCCAACCGCGGCTCAGCAGGACCTGGTTGATCTGCTCCGGCCCGTAGTCGCCGAGCCGGTTCGGCTGATACCAGTGCGAGTGCGCGTCGATGAACCCGGGGAAGACCACCCGACCATCGAGGTCGATGACCGCGCTGTCAGCGGTCGCGAGCGCCAGCACCGCGTCACGGTCGCCAACGGCGACGATCAGATTGCCGTCGATCGCCATCGCCTCTGCCTCGGCGCCGACCTCGAGGCTGGCATCGCCCGGTGGAGCCATCGTCACGACGGTGCCGCCGATCAGCACGAGGTCGACGACGCCGTCCGGCGGCGTGACGAGCCTGGGAGCGAGCGCGGCGCGCGGCGTCAGCTCGACCGTCGGAGCGACGGCCGTCGGCGCGGCCACCTCGGTACGTGCGGCCGTGGCGGCGGCTGTCGGATCGCCCGCTGGTGGCGAGGACGACGAACAGGCAGCGGCGAGGAGCGCGACCACGATCACAAAGACGGACAACCTGGCCATCGGCCTCGCTCCTCTGGGCGAGCGTAGAGGAGCAGTGACGAGCGCATCGAATCGCAGCGCGCGGCGACGGCGGAAGCCCGCAGGACCCGGTCACGGAACTGCGAGCCAATCCTGAAGTGTTCGCGACAATCGCGGCAGATTCGTCCATCAACGAACGTAATAGGCGATGTAGCCTTCGGCCCCGGCCGACGTCGCCTGGGTCGCCTCGGTGTGGCTCGGGTTGCTGACATCGCGGCCGGGCACCCCAGGGAGGCATCGATGCCCATCCGAGTCACCAAGCTGCAGCGGTACCCCGAGACTGATCGGAACGACTTCGCGCTGGCCACGGTCCAGGCGTGCCGCACGATGCGCGCGCACCCACTGATCAACAGCGCCCAGTATTTCTGGGCCGACGTCGGCAACACCGTTGCGATCGTGACGCAGGGTGAGCCGGGCTGCTTCGACAACGACCCGGCTGGAAACGCCGAGATCACGAAGGCGATGTTCGCGCTCCACGACATGTCGAACATGGTCTTCGGCGAGACCTGGGGCGACGCAGCACCCGGCCAGCAGGCATGGGCCGAGTCGGGGAGCCCGTCCGGCACCGACTAGGACTCACAACCTCGAGACGATCGAGAACAGGGGCCGCAAGCGGCCTCTGTTCATGTCCGCGGGCACTCTGGTTCCGCCGGGCCGGGTTCACTGAATGAGGGTCGCGAGGAACGCACCGATCGACCGACTCGCGGTCTCACGCGCAACGTTTGTGGCGGGGTCGAGCGTCGACTAGCTTGTGCTGACCGACTCAGGTTCCACTCAGCAACCCGTCACGAGGAGCGTCTCCATGTCAGACCTGCGTTTTGGTGCGTTCCTCGCACCGCACCACCCGATTGGCGAGAACCCCACGCTGCAGCTCCAGAGCGACCTGACGCTCGTCGAGGACCTCGAGCGGCTCGGCTACGACGAGTTCTGGTGCGGCGAGCATCACTCGACCGGCTGGGAAGTGATCGCCTCGCCCGAGCTGTTCCTCGCCGCCGCGGCTGAGCGCACGCACCGGATCAAGCTGGGCACCGGCGTGGTCTCGCTGCCGTATCACCACCCCTACATGGTCGCGCAGCGGATCGTGCAGCTCGACCACCAGTCCCGAGGACGCGTCATCTTCGGTACCGGCCCGGGCGCGCTGCCTTCGGACGCCCACACGCTCGGCGTCGACCCGATGCTGCTCCGCGACCGCCAGGACGAGGCGATCGGCGTCATCCGCCGGCTGTTCGAGTCCGACGAGCGGTTCACCGCGGAGTCCGAGTGGTTCACGATGCGCGACGCCAAACTGCAACTGAAGCCGTTGCAGAAGGACATGGAGTTCGCCGTCGCCTCGATCGTCAGCCCGTCGGGGATGACGCTGGCCGGCAAGCACAACGCCGGCGTGCTCTCGATCGGCTCGATGTCCACCGCCGGCATCCGCGCGCTGCCCACCCAGTGGAGCTTCGCCGAGGAGTCCGCCGCCGAGCACGGCAACACCGTCGACCGCAAGAACTGGCGGATCGTCCTCAACTGGCACATCGCCGAGACCCGCGAGGAGGCACGTAAGCAGGCACGCGAAGGCCTGATGCGCCACAACAACGAGTACACCGTGGGCACGCTCGCCGGCGGCGAAGGCGTGATCTTCTCGTCACCGGACGAGGCCGTCGACGCCGTCGGCTTCTCCGACGTCAGCACCGCCGTCATCGGCACCCCTGACGACCTGGTCGCCCGCATCCGCGAGATGGAGCAGCTCACCGGCGGCTTCGGCGTCGTGATCGGCTTCGTGCACGACTGGGCGAACCGCGAGGACACGCGCCGCAGCTGGGACCTGGTCGCCCGCCACGTCATCCCCGAGGTGAACGGGATGCTCGACGGCTACCGCGAGTCGAACAAGTTCGTGATCGAGAACCGCGAGACCTGGCTGCGCGCGAGCGACGCCATCGCGAGCAAGATCCGCGAGAACAAGAGCGCCCTCGAGGCCGCCGAACTCGACGAGTCCGAGGGCCGCCCGGTGCTCCGCGGCGGCCGCAGCGTCACCCCCGGCGTGGCGGACACGCGAGGCTAGCCGCGCCACCGTCCAGCACGCAGATCGCCGATAGGACCCGCCGATGAGCACCGAGCAGACGAGCGCCTCGCCGAACTTCCTGTTCATCATCACCGACCAACACCGGCCGGATCACACCGGGTTCGGCGGCAACAGCACCGTGCAAACGCCCAACCTCGATCAGCTCGCGACCACCTCGATGCAGTTCGATCAGGCGTTCGTCGCGAACCCGATCTGCATGCCGAACCGCTCGACGCTGATCACCGGTCGGGTGCCCTCGGCGCACGGCACGAGGCACAACGGGATCGCGCTCGACTGGAACGCGAACACGGCGATGCGGGTGCTGCGGAGCGGCGGCTATGACACCGGCCTGATCGGGAAGTCGCACCTGCAGAACCTGGGCGTGAACCGCTTCCAGATTCAGCACGACAGCCACATCGTCGGCGAGGCCGCGCCGGTCCCGTACGGCGAGCGCTGGGACGAGCTGGAACACTACGACCGCTACAAGGAGAACGACCCCGCGTATCCCGAGGACTTCTACGGCTTCAACCACGTCGACTTCGTGATCGACCACGGCGATATGGCCAGCGGGCACTACTACCTCTGGCTGCTGGAGCAGGGCCTCGACCCGGAGAAGCTGCAGGGACCGGACAACGCGCTCGCTTCGTTCGACGGCTGGGACCAGATCTACCAGACCGCCCTGCCCGAGGAGTTCTACCCCAGCTCGTACGTCACGCTGCGAACGATCGAGTACCTCGAACAGGCCGCGTCGAAGGACGAACCGTTCTTCCTGCAGTGCTCCTACCCCGATCCGCACCATCCGTTCACGCCGCCCGGCGCCTACTACAACCTCTACAGCCCGGACGCGATCGAGCTGCCCGAGTCGTTCGAGGACGGCCACGAGCAGTCGATGGAGCACCTGCAGGTGATGCGCCGCTACCGCGGCAAGCAGGCCGGCCCGCTCGCGCCCTGGGCCCCGACGCCTGAGCAGTTCCGCGAGGCGGCCGCGAAGGAATACGGGATGATCTCGATGATCGACGCCGGCGTCGGCCAGATCCTCGCGAAGCTCGACGAGCTCGGCATGCGCGAGAACACCGTGGTGATCTTCACCAGCGATCACGGCGACATGTTTGGCGACCACGGCATCCTGCTAAAGGCCGGCATGCACTACGAGGGCTGCGTCCGCGTCCCGCTGCTGATCGATGTGCCGGGCGAGGCACCGGGAGTCACGAGGTCGCAGGTCGGCAGCATCGACTTCGCGCAGACGGTCCTCGATCTGGCCGGGCTGCCCGAATACGCGGGCATGCAGGGCCACAGCCTCGCGCCGGTGATCGAGGACAGCGCCACCACGGTCCGCGACGACGGCATCCTGATCGAAGAGGACGAGCCGTTCGACATCGCTCGGGTCGGCGAGGATCTCCGGATGCGCTCCGTCATCACCCAGGACGCACGGCTCACCCTGTACCAGGGCGCCGAGCACGGCGAGCTATTCGACCGCGCCAGCGACCCCGCCGAGATGAACAACCTGTTCGCCAAGCCCGAGGGCCGCGAGCTGCGGTTCCACCTCACCGAGAAGCTCGCCCGCCTCGAGGCGCGGCACGACGACTCCGGCCGGGTCGCGATCCACGGCGGCTGAGCGGCTCGCGGCGGGGTCAGGATGTCCTCGCACGCTCGACGGCTACCCGAGTCGAACAAGTTCCTGATCGAGAACCGCGGACCTGGGCGCGCGTCAGCGGCGCGATCGCGAGCAGATCCGCGAGAGCAAGCACGCCCCGGAAGCAGCCGAATCTACGAGTCCGAAAACCGCCCGGTGCTCCGTGGCGGCCGCAGCGTGACGCTGGTGACGGACAAGCCGGGGTAACCGCCTTTGGCGGTTGACGATCCGTCGGGTCTTCGCCTCGACGTATCGGCGTCAGATCAGAGGGGCACAGCAGATCCGTCGGCCCCAGGGTGGCAATCCAGCCGTATCGTGTCCGGGAGGTTTGGATTCGTCGGATGCCTCGAGAAACGATCGACGCCGACCGAGAGCCACCGGGCACACCACAGGCGCCGGTGTCCACCTTGGATGATCTCTTGCGGGAGATCAGACAGTTTCGTCCTGCCGACGTCCTCGTGAAATGCAGAGAGCTGTCGATTGCTCTATGGCAGCAGCGCGGGCGCCCATACGAAATGTCCATCCCGCCAGAGATCGACCGATTCGCGATGCAACGAACGATCCGAGTAGCGCCATACTCTGTGGCACTAATCTCGCGGCTGTCACTCATGGAAGGCAGCCGCCTCGCGATCCGCGAACTCGATGAGCTCCGCTTCAAACGACTACTCCGGATCGTCTCCGAACTCGTCGAGCCCGACCTCGCCCCTCTCCCGGTGCTCTTTCGCGCGTGGGATGAGCAGTCCTGGTATCAGCGCGATGTTAAGCACGCGATAGGGAGAGGGCTGACCTGGTACAAGCTGATACCAGCAACGCTTCAATCCCCGTCGCTAGACGTCGCCGAAGAGTTCGAAAAGCACATCGGTTTGCCTGTGGATGATTTCTTCGCCGTCGCGTTCCTGATCTTCAGCATCGCATCCAGCGCTCAGCAGCCGCCGTATCACCATCTGTCAACGATGACGTCCTCGGAGAGCCTCAGCGAAAGAGCGCGAGAATTGTTGGCCAGCGAACGAGTCAAGGAATTCCTAGCCAGTGTGCAGCTGGATCAAGCCGGGTTCCAAGAATCGGTGAAGAATCGGAACCCAGGCTCGACCGGCGTCGAGCGATACGCGTTCAATCCTCTCCTCGAGCGGCCGTTGGTCTCGATCGAAGAGAGTGGTCAAATCGCCCCGATCCCGAATCTCCTAATCCAGCTTCTGGACGAGCAGCCTTACCGTCGCTTGAGGGACGCGCATCGGATGGAAGCGTCTGGCAATGCGTTCGCGACGTTCTTCGGGAAGGAGATATTCGAGCCGTATATCGGATGGCTCTTCAGTGACCGTATGCCCGACGCCGATCTACTACCCGAAGACCAAACTCAGTACGAGCCAGACGGCGGCCACCACGGACCCGATTGGATCGTGCGGCAGGGCGACGTAGGGATCGCCGTCGAGGCGCTGCTTGCCGAGATACCACGCAGCGCGCTGCTCGAAGAAGAGCTCAAAGATCTCGAGAAGATCTTCGAAGAACGGATTGCTGCGCGGGCATCGCGGATCCCAGAGAAGATTCGCGGAGTAGTTGAACGGCGTCCTGATCTTGGACTCGATAGCGTTCGACACTGGCATCGGCTGATCGTCACGAAGGCCGCACTTCCGTGGATCGGGATAACAAAGCCACAACTGATCGACCCGCACGTGGATTCAGCCGCGCTGCCGTATCACGTGCTTTCCATCGAAGAGCTAGAGGCACTTCTCGCTGCGGAGGAGAACTATGGTGTCCACAACATTCTCACTGATGCTGAGGCCTTGCCCGAAGGGAGTGCCGACTTCAGGGAGCTCTTCGCTCAGCTGTACCGGGAGCAGGGGTCGCCTTTCAACTACGGCAGCCTAGCGACCATCCAAGATGAGTTCTTTTCGCAGTTCGTCAATACCGCTGGCGAGCCGCTGTTCGGCGGCTGATCGCTAAACAGCTGTCCACCGAGGCATCCCGTCTGTCCGAGCGGTGACCAACGGGTTTGAGGAGCTACGTCCCGAGAGCGCGCCGCTTCAGTGTGCTCCCGCAGCGACGAGATGAATCAAACGCGACCCGCCCGCCGTCAGTCCTCCCAGCCGTAGATCGCCTTGAGGCTGCCGCCCATCAACGCTGCCTTGTCGCCATCGGACAGGCGATCAGTCGTGCGGAACGCCTCGACGCCCTGTTCGTAGGTGAGCAGGGCGACGGCCCGGGTCCAGTCGGTCCCCCACATGCAGCGTTCGAGGCCGAACGCCTCGAAGATGCGCGACAGCGGCTCCCAGATGTCGTCGTACGGGTAGGGCTGGTGGGACAGCGTGCAGGCGCCGCTGACCTTGATGCTGACGTTGGGGAACTGCGCGAGCTCCAGCACCGCCGGCAGGTCGCCGAACGAGTCGGCCGGAGCCGGTGGCGCGAACGGCTGCTTCAGTCCGAGGTGGTCGATCACCAGCGAGGTGTCCGGGTGGTTCGCCGCGAGCTGACTCACGTCGCCGAGGTGCCCCCAGACGAGCAGGTTGATCGGCAAGGAGTGCTGCGCGGCGGTGGCTAACACGTGGTTGAGGCCCGGATCGGACGGATCCGCCGTGGCGATCCGATCCAACATCACGCGGATCGCGACGGTTCCCTCGGTCGCCGCCCAGTCCGCGATCGTGTCACCGACCGCGGGGTCCGACGGGTCGACCGGCTTGATCAGCCGGAACCGCGTCGGATGCTGCGCGAACACCTCGAGGGCGTAGCTCGCGTCGTACTGGTACATCGTGAACGGCGAGACGAGCAGCGCCCCGTCGACGCCGACCGCGTCCATCGCCGCGACCATCTGATCACCGGTTGCCGAGTCCGGACCGGCCAGGGCCGCGGCCCAGGGGCGATCGGGGTGGTCTCGGTCATAGGCATGAACCTGGACGTCGATCGTCTCCATCGCAGCAACCTCTCCGCCGCACCGGCAGCGCCGAGGACGCTACGCCGCGACCGAGGGCGATTCAAGAGCCGCCGAGCGCCGGCCTCGGCGCCCGCTAGCGGCCGCTGAACTGCGGGCGCCGCTTCTCAGCGAGGGCGCGTCGGCCCTCGGCGTAGTCGTCGCTGGCGTAGCACTCGGCCGACAGCGCAGCGAGGTGTGCACGGTCGCGCTCGTGCTCCGGAAGGTGGCTGGTCTGGAGGTTCGCTTTCACCGTGCGCACGGCGAGCGGGGCGTTCGCAGCGATCTCCACTGCGAGCTCGCGCACGACCCGTTCGATCTCGTCGAGCGGGACCACGCGGTTGACCAGCCCAACCCGCGCCGCCTCCTCGGCGCCCATGCGGCGGCCGGTCAGTAGCAGGTCAGCGGTGTGCGTCGGGCCGATCACGCGGACGAGCTCTTCGGTGTGGTCGAAGCCGAACCCCAGGCCGATCTTCACCGCTGGGATCCCGAACTCGGCGTTCTCGGCGGCGATCCGCATGTCGGCGCGCAGCGCCGTCTCAAGACCACCTCCGAGCGCGAAGCCCCGCACCAGCGCGATCATCGGCTTCGCCAGATTGCGCAGCGAGTCCCACATCCGATTGGTGACCTCGTCGTAGACCTGGATCGCCTCGGGCGTGGAGCGCAGCTCGCCGAACTCGGTCACGTCGGCGCCGGAGACGAACGCCCGGTCACCGGTCCCGCTGATCACGACGACACGCACCTCGTCGTCCGCCTCGAACGCCTCGACGATCGCCGGGATCGCCTGCTTCATGGCGAAATTGACGGCGTTCAGGCGCTCAGGGTTGTTGAACACCAGCCAGCCAACGCCGTCCTCGACATGCGCGAGCAGGCGATCGGTGTCGAGTTCGAGCTGACGGACTGCCATACGAGACCTCGCGTGTGCACGGGTGGAAGGGCGCCGATGCTACCCCGGCTCCCTCCGCAGTTGCGCCAAATCGGGGCGCCTCGATCCAGCGAGGAGGCCGCAAGCGCTACCTCTGCTAGCGTGCGCGGCGCACGGGGAGGTGCAGCGATGAAGGTGGCGGTTGGCCTGGGACGCGACGCGATCACCGACTGGGAAGAGGTCGCCACCTACGCCGTCGAGTCCGAGGCGCTGGGCGTCGACTGCATGTGGGCCGCCGAGGCCTGGTCGCACGAGGTCGTCGCACCGCTCGCGTTCGTCGCGGCGAAGACCGAGAAGATCGACATCGGCACCAGCATCATGCAGGTCGGCACACGGACGCCCGCGTTGATCGCGATGACGGCGATGACACTCGACTCAATGTCGAACGGACGGTTCCGGCTCGGCCTCGGTAGCAGCGGCCCGCAGGTGATCGAGGGCTGGCACGGTGTGCCCTTCCGCAAGCCAGTCCAGCGCACCCGCGAGGTCGTCGAGATCGTGCAGCGGATCTTCAACGGCGAGACACTCGCCTACGAGGGCGAGTTCCATACCCTCCCGCTGATCGAAGGCGCCACCGGCCAGGGCAAAGCGCTGCGGTCCGGTGCGCCGCCACCGAAGCACGTGCCGATCTACATCGCTTCGCTCGGCCCGAAGAACCTCGAGCTGACGGGCGAGCTTGCCGACGGTTGGCTCGGCAACTACTTCATCCCGGAGCACGTCGAGGTGTTCCTCGGCCCGATGCGCCGGGGCGCGGAGGCGGCCGGGCGGTCGGTGGACGACATCGACCTCCAGGTCGGCGGGAGCGTTCGATTCACGGACGACGTCGACGAGGCCGTCCAGTCTGAGAAGCGCCGTCTGGCCTTCCAGATCGGGGCGATGGGCTCCCGCAGCCAGAACTTCTACACCGACGTGTATGCGCGCCAGGGCTTCGCCGACGAAGCACGCGAGGTGCAGCGGCTCTGGCTGGCCGGCGACCGCGACGAGGCCCGCGCGCGGGTCCCCGACGAGCTGGTACTCGGCTCCAACCTGATTGGCGATACGCAGATGATCCGTGAGCGACTCCGCGTCTATCGAGACGCCGGGATCGACACCTTCCGCGCGGGCCCGTACGGCGCCACGGTCGGCGACCGCCTCGAAACGGTTGGACGTCTGATGGACCTCGTCAACGAGGTGACGAGCGAGACCGCGTAGTCGGGGCGGTCACTCCCGCTAGGTACGGGGGAGTTGGGCCGCCTGCGCCGCGAGGACCAGCGCCTCGAACGCGTCGCTGCCGACGGTGCCCTGCTGATTCTGGAGCGTGCGCTTCACCGAACCCATCGCCCACGCATCGTGCTCGGTGAACGCGGCGGCAAACGCACGCGTCTCCTCGACGACCTGGTCGTCGGGCACGGCTTTGACCGCGACCCCCAGCGCGACGAGCTCCGGACCGAGGATCGGCTGACCAGCGAGCGCGAAGCGGTAGCCGACCGCGATCCCCCACTTGAGCTGGAGCCAGACGACGTTCAGCGTCGCTGCCATGCCGATGCGCACCTCGGAGGTGTCGATCCGCGCGGTCTCACCGACGACCAGGAAGTCGCACGACAACGCGAGCGCAGAGCCACCGGCGATCGCGAAGCGTTCCAGCGCACCGACGATCGGCTTCGGCGAGGCGTAGATCGCTGCATGCAGTCGCCGCCAGCGATCGAAGTGGTCCGGAGCGAACTCGGCCTTGAGGTCCATGCCGGCCGTGAAGGCCCCGCCCGCACCGCGGAGCACGATGACGTTCACCTCGGGATCGGCGATCAGCTCCTCAAGGCCGGCGTGCAAGGCGGTGATCGTATCGCTGGTCAGCGCGTTGCGGCGCTCGGGACGGTTGATGATCAGCTCGCCGACGGCGCCGGTTCGTTCGACGTATGCGAGCGGGTCTGAAGAGTTGGTCATGAGGCGGCCATCTTAAGAGTTGGGCCTCATCAGCACGAGGCCCCCCAGTAGCCGGGCGCCGCAGCGCTCGCAGCGGAACCGTAGAGCGCCCTCCGGACCGTTGTGGGAGTAATCAATCGATGTCCGAAATAATTGACATCACGTCAAGTAAATCTTACATTGAATCTGAGTTCGTACGGGCCGAAGCTCTCCAATTGCCTGTTAGCCGAGGAGCCACTCGTGGACACCCTGGTCTTCGGAGTCATCGCACTGGGCGTACTCGCGGTCGCGACTTTGGCCTTGCGCGTCTTCATGCCGCCCCGCCACCCAACCAGCGCCGGTGAGGTCAGCGAGCACGTCTCGATGACCCCGCTGCACCGGCACGCGTGGTGGAGTCTGGTGGTCGGCCTCGCCGTTGCGCTGGTCATGGTCGCCGTCATCACGATTAAGGGGCCGACCTCGTTCGACGAGAGCACGTCCGCGCGACTGTCCGTCACCGCGCTGTTCGTCGTCGCGCTGGTCACCTACGCGGTCACACTGGTCGTCTTGCTCCGCAACGCCGACGAGCGCGATCGCGAGATCATCAACCGCGCGCCGGCCGTGCAGCTCGTCGCCAGCGTGGTGACGGTCGCGATCTGGTCGATCGTGCTCACCGAGGCGTACAGCGACGAGGGCAGCATCCCGATCGTGTTCCCGAATCTGATCTTCTGGTCGACCTTTATCGTGAGCGTCCTGGCCCGTTCGGTCGGCGTACTGCTCGGGTACGCCGGGTGGAACGGCATCTCGGCTGAATGGCTCTAGCGCGATGACCCCCGGCGGTTCCGCTCCACTCCGTTCGCGGCCGACGCCGCCACCTGCCCGCCGCGCGGACTAGCGATGCCCAAAGCCGACATCAAGAACCAGATCCGCCGGCTGCGCTTCGAGCATGGCGAGATGACGCAGCAGGAACTCGCGAATCGAGTGGGCTGCTCGCGCCAGACGATCGTCGTCCTCGAACAAGGCCGGTACGTGCCATCGCTGGCGCTCGGCATGCTGATCGCGCGGACCTTCGGCGTGACGGTCGAAGAGGTCTTCGAGCTGGAGTCCAGCTAGGGGTCCCGCGGCGCCGCCGATCCCAACGCGCAGTCATTGCCGTCGCCTGCGGCCCGTAACTTCTGTAACACCGGGCCGGCCACCATCGAGTCCAATGGAAGGACCGAGGACCCCGACCAACCCGCGCCGGGAGCACGCGCTATGAGCCGGCTGCGCAACTTCGATGCCGTCGCGGGAATGCTCGCGGCCGCCCTCGCGCTCGGGGTGGCTGAGTTGATGGCCGGGCTGACCGGTGCGAACTCGCTGATCGTCGGCGTCGGCAACGTCTTCGTCGACTACACGCCCGGCCCAATCGTGAACGCCTCGATCGATGCGCTGGGCACCAACGACAAGCCGTTCCTGCTCGGTTCTGTCGTCGTCATCTCGCTCCTGCTCGGCGCGCTCCTCGGGCCGATCGCCCGACGCCAGCGGTCGGTCGCGCTGGTCGCCTTCACCGCGTTCGGTCTCGCCGGCGCGCTGGCGGGCGCGCGGGATCCGTTGTCGCCGACCGCGGTGCCGTTCATCGTCGGCGGGGTCGCCGCGCTCGCCGGCTGGTGGACCTTCGGTCGCCTGCTCGATGCGGCCACGCTCCGAACGGGGCCGCCCCCCACAGTCCCCGCGCCGTGGAAGTCGCGAGCTGATGCGCCCGCTTCGACGCCTCCTCCCCGCGTCGCGACGCGACCGGGCCTCGCCGATCGCCGACGCTTCCTCAGCTTCGCGGGCGCCGCCGTCGGCGGCACAGCGCTGTCCGCGTTCATCGGCCGTGGCGTCCTCGGATCGGGGGTCGACGTCGAGGCGCAGCGGGCGGCGATCGTCCTGCCGCCCTCGCGGTTCGGTTCGCCGCCGGCCACACCGGAGCTGGCGGTCCCCGGCCAGGCGCCGTTCATCACGCCGAACGACGACTTCTATCGGATCGACACCGCGCTGTTCCGACCGCGCGTCGATGCCGGCGACTGGCGTCTCCGGATCAAGGGCATGGTCGACCGGCCGTACGAGCTGAGCTACGACGAACTGCTGGAGATGGCATCCCTCGAGGAGGCCGTCACGCTCAACTGCGTCTCGAACGAGGTCGGCGGCGGCCTGGTCGGCAACGCGATCTGGCTCGGCGTCCCACTCGCGATGCTCCTCGAACGCGCCGGTCCCGAGGACAATGCGACGCAGATCGTCGGCCGCTCGGTCGACGGGTTCAGCGCCGGCTTCCCGACCGAGGTCGCGCTGGACGGCCGGCCGGCGATGGTCGCGATCGGGATGAACGGCGAGCCACTCCCCGCCAATCACGGCTTCCCGGCACGCCTCGTCGTTCCCGGCCTTTACGGTTATGTCTCTGCGACCAAGTGGCTCAAGGAGATCGAGCTGACCCGCCTCGATCTCTTCGATGGCTTCTGGATTCGTCGAGGCTGGTCCAAGCTCGCCCCGATCAAGACCCACTCCCGCATCGACGTCCCGCGCAGCGGTCAGCGCACCACCGCCGGCGCCCAGCCGATCGCCGGCGTCGCCTGGGGTGGCGTGCGCAGCATCGACCGCGTCGAGGTCCGCATCACTCCCGAGGAGGACGAGCCCGGAGACTGGCAGGACGCACGCCTCGGTGAGCGGCTCAACAGCACCACCTGGCGCCAGTGGGTCTTGGACTGGGACGCCGCTGCCGGCCGCTACGAGATCGAGGTGCGCGCGACCGACGGCCACGGCGACACGCAGACCTCGGAACGACACGCGCCCTCGCCGAACGGCGCAACGGGCTACCACCGCATTCGCGTCCGGGTGGAGCAGGCCTGAGCACCCACCAACCCTCGGTCCCTCGCCGCGTCCGTTCGCGCAGATCGCGATGTCGGACGCCGGGAGGGACCGGGGGCGTGAGTGCTAGCTGAGACGGCTGCTTCGTTCGCCTGGGCGCACAGCGAGGCGAGCGGCTCCGACGCCGACTAGTGCTAGGAAGAGCATCGACCACGCGTGATCCGCGCCAGCTTCCCCGCCGTTTCCGGCAGAACCCGGCGTGGGCGGCTGCGCCTGGGCGATCAGTTGCGCCAGTACCTCAGCAAATATCGCTGTCTGCGGATCGGAGAGGTCGAGGGTGACCTCCTCGCGCGTAATCAGTCCGTCGGTCACTTCGAACACAACGGTCTCCCGCACGCGGTCGACGCCGGGCACTCCCTCAAGGTCGGCGAACGTCAGCTCCAGGTACGCCGTCACGGTATTCCCGTCGACCTGGCTCCCGAGCGTCGTCTCGTGAATCTGAGAATCAGCCGCGCCAGCGACGAGGCTGCGGTACTCGGCGGCGCCGACGCAGTCGCGACCGAAAGCGAGGTCGCAAGCCCAGCTACTGTCCTGGATCTCCGGAGAGATCAATGTCATCAGGGTGTCGATGTCAGCAGCGTTCAGCGCCGAGTTGTACGCGGCAACCACTTCTGCGGGAGACGCTGGCGCGCTCGCGACAAGCTGGGTCACGATATCTGCGAACGCAGCCGTCTGCTGATCAGAGAGGTCCATCGTCACGACGAGCCGGGTAATGAGCCCATCAACCAGGTCGTAGCTGTCGGTCTGCTTGACGCGATCGATACCGGACCCGGCTAGCGCCTCGGAAGTCCAGCTGGTCTCGACATGGACGGTCGCTCCAACGGTGGTCATCTCGGTCGGGGTCGAAACGAAGCCGCCGGCGCTGGCACCCTCATTCACCGCGAAGAATTCGTCAGCCCCATCGCAGTCACGACCCAGGGCGAGTAGGCAGCCGAAGCTCGACACCTGGATGTCAGGCGACCAGAGGGAGGCCGCGGTCGCAATGTCGCCGCTATTGAGCGCTTCGTAGTAGGCCCAAACAACCGCTTCGGGCTCGGCTTGCTGTGCTGATACGGGACCCGGTCGGACAGCGAGGCCCGCAACCAGAGTGATCAAAGTAGCGAGGAGCATCGCCCCATTCCATGTTCGTGTTCTCACGTCTGACATCCGTTCTGTTCAGCCTGAGTTGGCGATCAGAATCGTGATGCACGGAAGCCTGCCCTCACTAGTCCAGAGACTGGTGATTTTTCCGTTGGTCCGTCACTAAAGGTCGTTAGTCGATCATTCCGGCTGACCGCGCCTTCCGGGCAGCGTCGGTGCGGTTCGATGCACCCAGCTTCTTGAGGACGTTCGAGACGTGTTTGTCGACGGTATGAACGCTCAGCACCAGTCGCTGCGCGATCGCCCGGTTCGACAACCCGGCCTCGACCAGCTCCAGGACCTCAAGCTCGCGGGGCGTCAACGGCCGCTCCATCACGAACGCTCCGGGCCCTCGCTCGCCACCTCGACCCTGGCTCAGCCAGTCGAGGACGAGGGGAACCGACACGGCATGGTCAGCGAGATGCGGTGAGGTCGCGGCCTCATCCGCCTGGACGAGGAGCGCATCGGGGATCGCCTGGGCAAGTTCCTCTGCCGCCCCGGGGCCGGGCATCAACGCGTCGACCGGGTCAACGACGAGGGTTCGACAGACGACCTGGCTAGCATCTGATCGGCCATCGGCGGCGGCCAGCGCCCGCCAAGCGACGCGCCCCAGGCGCAGGAGATCCCGGAGGCCCGGGTAGGTCCGGAACATCTCGCGATACTCCTGAAACTCCTTCGCGCCCCCCTCCATGCCGTTCGTTCCTGCGAAGGCACCGCTTGCCACGTTCCCGTCCGAGCCGCGGACGAGGTCATTCATCTCCCGTACCCCTTGCCCCGGGAGCGTCTTGGTCCCGGCGACGAGACCGTCCCACAGGAGCAACGACGAGACTCGGTCCGGATGCCGAGCAGCCAGAGCGACCGCCGGAATCGTCGTCATGAAGCTGGCAACGATATGGCAGCGCTCCACGCCCGCCGCGTCGAGGACCGCGATCAACCGCGCAACCACCGTCGCCAGTAGCTCCTCGGGGACCGGCGGCTTCGACTCAGAGATCCCGTCGACGCTGAAGTCGAAGAGTAAGACGCGGTATCGCTCAGCCAATGACGTGATGAAGTCTCGAGGTTTGGCGAGCTGCCAGAGCATCCGGCTCGGACCGCCACCCCCGGGGAGGAAGAGCAGAGGCGCACCCTGCCCAACCGTGGCGAATCCGATCGGGGCGCCGTCGTGTTGCGCGTGCCGAATCTCAAGCGGGCTGACTGCGTCCGAAGTCATCGATCAACCGTCGAATCCTCGCCGAGTGGGCGTCAACGGTCTCCTTTTAGCAGATTCGACTTCCCGATCCTTCGGAACACGGTCTGCTCTTCGGATCAGGGCACCGGACGGGCCGCCTAGATCGCTGCATCGCGCACGGGACGCTCCGTCGCTCCGCATGCGCAGCGCCGCGCGACAGCCTCGCAGGAAACGATTTCTAGAGCTCTCGTCCGTTCTCTGTTCCGCATGGGTAGGCTGGCCCGAATGGCCCGGGCGCACCACACGGCAGGAGCCTCCAGATGAACCCCCGCGTCGTCTTCATCACCGATTTCCCCGACGCCGCCGACGCGGCTCGCGAGATGGTCCCGTCGGAGTTCGACTTCGTCGTGTCACCGGCGAGCGGACCCGAGTACAGCGAGGCGATGCGCGACGCCGAGTACCTCGTCGGCTTCGTCGACGCCCTCGTGGACGACGACCTCTTCGCGGCCGCACCGAAGTTGAAGCTCGTCCAGTTACTGAGTGCCGGCTACGACAAGGCCAACATCGAGGCGGCGCGGCGAGCCGGCGTGCCGGTCGCCAACAACGGCGGCGCGAACTCGGTCGCGGTCTCTGAGCACGCCCTGATGCTGATGCTTGCCGTCTCGCGACAGCTCGCGACGCTCCACGCCAGCGTCGTCGGCGGCCACTGGCGTGGCGACACGACGCCGCGCGTCCACGAAATCCGCGGCAAGACGCTCGGCATCATCGGCCTCGGAACGATCGGGAGGAAGGTCGCCCGGCTCGCCTCGGCGTTCGGCATGCACCTCACGTACTACGACGTCGCCCGCCTCACCGAGGATCAGGAGGACGCGCTCGGGGTCCGCTTCCGGCTGCTCCGCGAGCTGCTCCGCAACTCGGACATCGTCACGCTGCACACGCCGCTCAACGCGTCGACGCAGCACCTGATCGGCGAAACAGAGCTCGCCCTGATGAAGCCGGACTCGATCCTGATCAACACCGCGCGCGGCCCGATCGTCGACGAGACCGCGCTCTACCAGGCGCTCACCAGCGGCACGATCGCTGGCGCTGGCCTCGACGTGTTCGATCAGGAGCCGCCAGCGCCCGACAACGCTCTCTTCGGCCTCGACAACGTCGCCCTGACGCCGCACCTCGCGGGGCCGACCTTTGAGAGCAACATCGTCCGCGTGCGGAACGGCTTCGACAATGTCCAACGCGTCGCGCGCGGCGATCAGCCGCTCTGGGTGGTCCCAGAACTGTTCGAGTAGAGGTCAGACTGACGGCACGAGCGGGACGGAGAAGACGAAGGTGTCGATCGGTGGGAGCTGGTCGTAGTCCTCGCTCAGCGGAAGGGCCGCAGACAGCGGAACATCGAGCTGCTCGACCGCGGCCTTCGTGAACAGGGCGTAGGCGCCCTCGACGAGACTGTTCGCGTGGTTCTTGAGCAGACGGTGCACCACATTCACGTCAGGCCCGAGCAACTCCGGTCGCCCGGCGATCGGCTGCACGACGTAGCCCCCGTAGTGCATCACGAACTTCAGATCGAGCTTGATGCCGAGGCTGCAGGCACTGCAACCACAGGTCAGGGCCGCCTCCAACGCCTCGATTTCGTCTTGGAACGCCGCGTAGCAGGCGTCGACGCAGGCGAGGACCGCGTCACCGCGCAGCGAAAAGTCACCACCGGCGGCGAAGGCGAAGACCGCGTCTCCTTCAGTCTTGGAGAGGACGAACGGTGGAACGAGGCGGTCGACGATGCCGTCGAGCAGCGTCGTCATCAGTGGATAGGCCTCGGGTACCGCGCCGGACTCGGCCATCTCCTCGCCATGAGCGACGCTCACGGCCTGCAGGAACGCGGTGTAGCCGGAGATGTCGGCCAGCACGAGTGGTCCGCGGCGAGCAGTCGGTGCCGTCTCCGCCGTCATGCGTCCTCCGGTTGAATCGACCCGATTAGAAGGGCAAGCCCTTCAGACCCTGCACGCCCTTGAGTGCCGCGATCTCGCCCTGGTGCGACATCACGTGCCACAGACCGAGTGCACCGATGCTGAGCCCGGCAGGCTGCCTGCCGCCCGGCGCGTCGATCTCGGTGTCGAGATCCTCGTCCGAGGCGTTCGCGAAGTAGATCTCCGTCGAGGCGTAGACGGCATGGGCGTACTCGCGGAACGCCGCGCGGTCATACTCGGGCACGGACTGCGCCCAGTCCTGAGTCTGGCGCGGACTCGGGGTTTCCAGGCCGGTCTTCTCCGCCCAGCCGCCGGTCTCCCAGACGGTCGGCTGACCGGCAGTCCGGGCGGTCCAGCCGTCTTCATCGAAGACGACGTGCGCGTAGATTGCCGCGATCGATCCGATGTTCCCGCCGACGACCTTCCTGAAGGCATCGTCGTCGCAATCGTCGATTACCTGCTCGACGATGACGTGGGCCTGCTGGTACTGGGCGCTCAGCAGATCCTGCGCTCGCATGGGGGGCTCCTCGGGTTGGTCGGGTGGGCCGATTGGTTGGCGGGGCCGAATAGTAGCCGGTTGCTCGGCGCGCGGTCTCTGACGGTCCCCTCGCAACCCGTTCGAGAGGCGGCTAGACGATGAGATGGGGAGAGTGGCATTGCCACTCTCCCCCGAGCAGATCGCGACCGTGGGTCGACGGCCAGCGGCTGATTCTCAGACGGCTGCTGCAGCTCCGCCGAACGGATCGACGCCGATCGCGCTGCCGTCCGCGTCGGAATCGCTCAAGCCCCGCCGGTGATCTCATCGATCATTGCGTTGATCTCGTCGAGCGTCAGCGCCTCCGCGCCGACCCGAGCGATCATCGTGTCCAGCAACGCATCGAGCTCCGCCGGCACCAGCACGCTCTGAGATGAGCCTTCAGCGATCCCCGCCAGCGTCGCCCGGTACACCGAGTTCTCAGCCTCAAGTGCTTCGAGCTCGCTGGTCAGGGTGGCGATCTCCGCAGTCATCGCGGCGGTCGCCGCAGTGCCTTCGGTGCTCGAGGTGCTCGAGGTGCTCGGGAGCGCCTCATCGGACGAGACGGCGAAGAAACCGACTGCCGCGATCGCCATCAATCCCATTCCCGCGAGAACCCCGATCGCGCCGGCTGTCATGCCGCGAAATGGTCGGCTACCTGGATTCGTCAGTGTGGTCATGTCGTTCCTCCGTTGACTGCTGACTCGCTGATGGAGTCAGGCTCGGCGAAACGGAGGAAGCGGCCTTCTGGCAATTGGTACATCTTCGGCCGGCGAGGCCTGTGCAGATCTACACAGGCGCGGGGCGGCGGCCGCGCAGGACGTTAGCGGAGCAACCCTTGTTCGGCTGCATGGCGCGCGGCCTCGGTGCGGTTCGCGAGCCCGGTCGTGTCGAGGATGTCGCTGACGTGTCTCGCGACGGTGCCTGGAGCGATCGACAGGCGATCGGCGATCGCCTTGTTGGTGTGCCCGTCCGCCACGAGGCGCAGCACGTCCAACTGACGTGGGGTCAGTTGGTCGAGCTGCACTGCAGTTTGCCGCGGGCGGACGGCCAATCCCGCGGGCTCAGCCAGCCAGGGAGCGATCAAGGCGCGGTGTTGCGTCGCCATGCGTTCGCCAATGATCGGACCGGATCCGCTGATTACAACCTGGGCGCCCTCGAGGTCAGCCGCGAGTTCGGCGACCTCCTCTTCGTTCGGGGCGTCACCCCACATCGCCAGCGGCACCGACAATGACTGGAGGCGGGCGGCGATGTCCCACGCCGCGAACGCGTCCGCTGATTCCCAGAGCACGCGTTCCTGGAGGCCTCTCACCCAGTCGCGGACCATCGGCCGGATCTCGACCTCGGATTCCCAGTCATACATTGTCCTGGCGACGATGAAGAGCCCTTCCTCGAGATTCTCTCGCAGCAGTCCGAGCAGCATGGGCGGGAACGCGGCCTTACCGGGGCTGCGCAACAACATCCCGCGCACCTGGTCCGGATGCTGGATGACGTACTCGACGGCCGGCGCGATTCCCGACGCCGTCGCCGTTACCACGAGCTCTCGACCGGCGAGCTCCGCAGCCACAGCTTCGAAGTCGAGCGCGAAGTCGTCGATCGAGACGGAACCTTCGACGCGGCCCGACAAGCCAGAGCCTCGGTAGTCGAGGAGCGCCCAGGCTTGGTCACCGCGGAACACCTCGCGGTACTCCCGCCACGAGGCGATGCCCTCGACCAGCGCGAACTGGTGCCCGAACACCGGCGAGTCGATCAGGACCGGGTCCCGGCCCTCGATGAACTGGTAGGCAACGCGCATGCCGTCGCTCGCGCGGGTGTATCGGATTTCAGGCTCTGACATCGCTGCGAGTATCGCATCGCCCAGGCGGTCGAGGCCGCCCGGACCCTCTCGCTGGCGGCACTTCATCAAGACGCCGCGCCCGCCGTGACCGAGAGGGCCAAACGGCACATTCGAGGGCCATCACGGCGGTGATAGGATGCGGGCGCTCAGTGGGCGCGATGCCCGAGGAGGCCCCGATGACGACCGAAACCGCAGCCACGCCGGACACCGAGCAGCTGCTCTACATGTTCCGCACGATGGTGACGATTCGCGAATTCGAGGAGGCCGCCGGCCGGCTGGCCGAGCAGGCCAAGATCCCGGGCGCGGTACACCTCTATGCGGGGGAAGAGGCGGTCGCCGTCGGCGTCTGCGCCCACCTCCGCGACACGGACACGATCGCCTCGACGCACCGTGGCCACGGTCACTGCATCGCCAAGGGTGGCGACGTGAAGTCGATGTTCGCGGAGCTGTTCGGGCGCGCCTCGGGGTATTGCGGTGGCAAGGGCGGCTCGATGCACATCGCCGACCTCGATATCGGGATCCTCGGGGCGAACGGGATCGTCGGCGGCGGCCCCCCGATCACCGTCGGTGCGGCCTTCGCGGCGCAGTACCGAGGCAACGACGGTGTCTCCGTCTGCTTCTCGGGCGACGGCTCGACGAACGAGGGGACGTGGCACGAGGCGCTGAATTTCGCGGCGGTGATGAAACTGCCGGCCGTGTTCGTAATCGAGAACAACCACTACGGCGAGTTCACCTCGCAGGAGAAGCAGGGCGCCGTCACGCAGCTCTCAAAGCGCGCCGCCGCCTATGGCATCCCCGGCGTGACCGTCGACGGGCAGAACGTGCTCGAGGTCTATCAGGCCGCTGGACAGGCGATCGACCGCGCGCGCCGCGGCGAGGGGCCGAGCATCGTCGAGGCCGACACGTACCGTTACTACAACCACACTGGCCGCTCCGAGGGCGACCCGCGCCCCGAGCAGGAACGCGCCCGTTGGCGGGAGCGCGACCCGATCGAGATCCTTGGGGCCGTGCTGCAGCAGCAGGCGATCCTCAGTGGGGAGGGCGCCGAGCGGGTGACCGAGGAGGTACGCGCCACCGTCGAGGAGGCAATCGCATTCGCCGATGCGGCGCCGTATCCGGACCCGTCGGTACTGCTCGACGATGTGTACACGGTGACCGGAGGTGCGCGATGACCACTGCAACGCCAGAGACCGCCACCGCTGGCCGCACCATCACGTACCGCGAAGCGATCAACGAGGCGCTGAAGGAAGAGATGCGCCGCGACGACAACGTCTTCGTCGCCGGGATCGATCTCGCTGAGCGCGGCGATGTGTTTGGCGTGACCGCCGGCATCCTCAGCGAGTTCGGACCACGGCGGATCCTCGATACGCCCATCTCGGAGAACGCGATCGCCGGCCTCGCCACCGGCGCGGCATCGCAAGGGCTCCGGCCCGTCGTCTCGATGATGTTCATCGACTTCATCGGCGTCGCGTTCGACGGAATCATGAATCAGATGGCCAAGATGAAGTACATGTTCGGCGGCAAGGCGACGCTGCCGATCACGGTCCTCGCGAACTCCGGCGCCGGGACCGGGATGGCCGCCCAGCACTCGCAGAGCCTCGAGGCGCTGCTCTGCCACATCCCCGGCATCAAGGTAGTGATGCCGAGCAACGCGGCCGACGCCAAGGGCCTGATGACCGCCGCGATGCGCGAGGACAACCCGGTCTTCGTCATCATGCACAAGCGTTGCCAGCGCCTCCGCGGCGAGGTGCCTGAGGGCGAACACATCGTCCCGATCGGGAAGGCCGCAGTCGTACGCGAGGGGCGCGACCTCACGATCGTCGCCAGCGCGTACATGGTGCAGGAGACGCTGACCGCCGCCGACCGGCTCGCCGAACAGGGCGTCGAGGTCGAAATCGTCGATCCGCGGAGCCTGCAACCGCTGGACACCGACACGATCGTCGCCTCGGTCGAGAAGACGCATCGCCTGCTGACCGTGCATGAGGCGGTCGAGTTCGCGGGGATGGGCGCCGAGATCAACGCGCAAGTCGCCGACCTGGCGTTCGATTTCCTCGATGCACCGCCGCGCCGGCTCGGTGGGCCCTTCAGCCCGGTACCGTACAGCCCGCCACTCGAGCAGGAGTGGCTGATCAACGCGGACGACATCGTCGAATCGGCATTGGGCGTGGTCAACGGCTAGCGCCGTGCGGTGCGGTGCGGTGCAGTGAACGACGCGCGCCGTAGAGATGTCGTGAATGGCTAGCGCCGGATGGCCTCGCACCTGAGGACGCAGAGTTAAGGACGAGCGCGATGGCCGAGGCGGTTCACCTCCCGAAGATCGGCATGACGATGGAGGACGCGGTCCTCACGCGCTGGCTCGTGCCGGACGGCGCACGGGTGTCGCGCGGTGATTCGATCTTCGAGATGGACATCGAGAAGGTGCTGCAGGACGTCGAGGCCGAAGCCGAGGGCACATTGCGCTACCTCGTCGGCGACTGCATTCGGCTCCGGCCCGGCGCGATCGTCGCCTGCCTGCTCGCCGGCGGCGAGGAGATCCCGACGGCGCTCCTCGACCAGGTCGCATTGCAGTGGAGTGAACCGGCAGACGAATACCGTGAAGTCGGCGCGACGCCAGTAGTCGCAGCGGCGGTCGCAACGCCCGCCGCAACCGCCGCTGCGACTCCCACCTCGAGCGCCCCACCGCCACCGCCGAGTCCCTCAACACCGCCGCCGGCCGCCCCGCCGGACGCCCCGTCAGTCGCGGCAGGCGGTCGTGTCGCGGCCAGTCCGTTCGCGCGCCGGCTCGCCCGCGAGCTGGGCGTCGACCTTGGACAAGTGCCGGGCACGGGACCGCGAGGCCGGATCACCGAGGCTGACATCCGCGCGCTGGCCGCCTCGGGACTCGCCGCGACTCCGCCGCCGGTCGAAGCGCCTTCAACGAACGGTGCCGAGGCACCGGCCCCGAACGCCGCGGAGGCGGGGCGTGTGATCGCCAGCCCGATCGCACGCCGACTCGCAGCCGAACTCGGTGTCGACCTCGGGGCCCTGTCCGGCAGCGGCCCGCGCGGCCGTGTCGTTGAGGCGGACGTCCGAGGCGCGGCCGCTCAGCCCGAGGCCACCCCGCCGCCCGCAAGCGTCGCTCCCGAAACGCCCTCAGCGACCGCGGCGCCGGAGGGTGTCGAGGCCACGCCATACAGCGGTCGGCGGCGCGCGATCGGCGAACGGATGGCGCAGAGCCTCCGCGACAGCGCCCAACTCACGCTCAGCAGCGAGATCCGCGTCGACGACGCGATCGGCATGGCCGGCGGTCTCTCTCGCGAATGGCGCGCCGACCGGACGGTCGTCACACTGACGACGCTCGTCATCCGCGCTGCCGCCCGCGCGCTCCTCGAACACCCGCGACTCAACGCGCGCCTCGAGGACGGACAGATCGTCAACAACGAGGCCGTCAACATCGGCTTCGCGGCCGACGCGGCCGAGGGCCTGATGGTCCCCGTGATCCGCGACGCGGCAGCGCGCCCGTTGCAGGACGTCGCCGCCGACTTCGTCGCCCTCTCCCGCAAGACCGAGGCCAACGAACTGACCGCCCTGGACGTCACAGACGCCACCTTCACCGTCACCTCGCTCGAGTCGACGGGCGTCGACGCGTTCACGCCGATCATCAATCCACCGCAGGCGGCGATCCTCGGGCTGGGGCGGGTCCGCCGGCAGCCGGTGGCCGGCGACGACGGCATCGAGGTCGGCCAGGTAACCACACTCAGCCTGACGATCGACCACCGGATCAACGACGGCGCGCCCGCCGCGCGCTTCCTCGGGCGGGTCGCACAGCTCCTCGAGCGGCCGTACTTGCTGATGTAGCGCGCGGGTGCGTGGCTGGCTCGGCAGCATCGGCGGCCGAGTAGGCTGGACCGACCATGCAATCGCTCTGGAGGCCGCTCGACGAAGGTCGCCTGACGACGCTCCCGATTCAGATCGTGATGCGCTGGGTGCTCGTCGCGGTTGCCCTCTTCATCGTCAACTACGAGCCGGGAACGTCGGCATCGTCACGGGTCCTGCTGAACGCGCTGATCCTGGGCGGAGCGGCGCTCAACGGTCTCCTCCAATGGCGGCTCCGCGCGCGAGCGAGCGTGATCACGGCGCTGCCCGTCGCGCTGGCGATCTACGACGTCGCGGCGATCACGACCGCAGTTGCGGTCGTCGATCGCTTCGACAACGGCGTATTCGTCCTCTATTTCCCGGCGCTGCTGGCGTTCACGCTGGTCTTCCCGGGACGCTGGAGTCTCGCGTATACGGCGATCACGATTAGCACCTACCTGCTGGTGGTTTACCCACACGAGAGCTTCGATCCCGGTCACGCCACGGATCTCAAGCAGCTGGTCGCCCGGCTGGCCAGCATGGGTACGACCGTGCTGATCGCGAACCTCGTCGTCGGGATCGAGCGCGCACGGCGAGAGCGCGCGGTGGCCGAGGCGCTGACGGCCTCGGCGGAGCGGCAACGGATCGCGAATGAGCTCCACGACAGCGTCGCTCAGAGCGTCTACATGCTGACGATGAACCTCGAGGCGAACGCCGACCTCGTCGACCGGGAGGTCGACCATCCGACGCTGGGAGCGCGCATGCAGGTCCTCGTGCCCATGGCACGACGCGCGCTGCTCGAAACGCGCAGTCTGTTGTTCGACCTCGAAGGGCCGCTCTCGGGCGACGAGCCGTTGTCCGAGCTGGTCCGCCGCCACGTCGAAGAGTTCGCCGCCGTGACCGGGCTGGACGTGGAATTCGAGCCGGACGGCACCGCTGCGTGGGTCGACCCGGCAACGACCGTCGAGGTGTACCGAGTCGTCCAGGAATCGCTCGCCAACGTGTACCGGCATGCCGGTGTCGAGACGGCGCAGGTCCGTTTGCGCGGCGGTCCACCGCTGGTCCTCGAGGTGAGCGACCAGGGCGCCGGCTTCGAGCAGCCCGGCCGAGAGTCGGGTCGCGGGCTCGCCGGGATGCAGGAGCGCGCTGAGCGGATCGGCGCCCGGCTCACGGTGTCGTCGACGGCCGGCCTCGGAACGACCGTTCGGCTCGAACACCCGGGAGCGGAGTAGCCGATGGCGCGCTCGATTCGGGTGATGATCGTCGACGACCACGAGGTGGTGCGGCTCGGGCTGCGGGCGCTCCTCGAGCTGGAGGACGACCTCGAAGTGGTGGGCGAGGTGTCGAGCGGAGAGGCCGCTGCTGACGAGGCGGAGCGCACGCGGCCCAACGTCATCGTGATGGACATCCGCATGGGGGCGATGGACGGCATCGCGGCGTGCCGCGCCGTACGTGAGCGAGTGCCCGACGCCGGAGTGCTGATGCTGACGTCGTTCGGGACCGAGGAGGCGGTGCTGGCTGCGATCATGGCCGGCGCCTCGGGATTCCTGTTGAAGAACACCGGGCGAGACGACGTGCTGCGTGCCGTGCGCGCGGTCGGCGCCGGGGAGTCGTTGCTCGACCCAGCGGTGACCGGCGCCGTGATCCGGCGCCTCGCTGAGCTGGCCGAGAGCGCCGAGGACCCCCGCATCGCCGACCTGTCGACGCGCGAGCGCCAGGTGTTGCAGCTCGTGGCGGAAGGCCTGACGAACCGCGAGATCGCGGAACGCCTCGTAATCTCGCCGGTCACCGCCCGCAACCACGTGAGCCGGATCCTCGGGAAGCTCGGGATGCACCGCCGGGCAGAGATCGCCGCGTTCGCCGCGTCGTTGCGAACGACGTAGCAGCACGGCGAACTCGGGGAGGTCGCCCCTCGCGCTGTGGCAGCCCGCTATCCCGACGGCGGCCTCCCGACGCGGAAGATGGCGAGTCCGAAAGTCGCGATCGCGCCGAGCCAACTGAAGAGCCAGGTGGAGTACGCGAGCGTGTGCCTCATGCCCGTCGCCCTGGTCGGCCGACGAAACAGCTCGAGCACGTTGAAGCCGATGTCGTTCTCACCGCTGGGCGTGTTGCCGTCGCCCAACACCCAGAGGGCGACCACCCCGACAGCGAACAGCACCGCCGCTGCAGCGAGCCAGTGATACCAGTACATGGCCGAAACGACCGTCGCCCACTTCGTCATCGCCGGCACCTTCCGTAACTAGCGTGAGCTGACCACGGGCCACGCGGTCAGCTGTCCTCCGTGTGCGCAGACCACGACCGAGCGCCCGCTCGAATCGGAGCGGAGCGCCTCGATCAGCTCGGCGATCGTCGCTTCGGCGGACAGGCCGATCGGCCGCTCGGTCTCGTCGATTTCGATGTCGAAGGCCGCCTCGAGCGACGACGCGAGCTGGGGGCGATCGGATGCTCCCACCAGCAAGATCGAGGCGGGTCCGGCCGGACGTTCCGTGGGTGGGGCCGCGGGTAGAACCGCGGGGAGGGCACGACGGTCGGCGACGACCACCGTCCAGTGGTAGACCGCGGCGATCGTCGAACTGACGAGGAACCCGAAGGGCCAGCGGATCTCGCGGAAGATGTCGCGCGTCAGGTCGCGATCGAGCGCCGCATCGAAGACCAGGAACAGCACGATCGCCATCGTCGTGAGCATCAGCGCGCCGGCCACGCCGAAGACGCCCGAGACGTAGACCCGCCGCGAGATCGCCTCTCGCTCGGCGACCGCGTGCGCGGCGACCGCGCGCCGCAAACCGAACCAGTACCGGAGCCAGGTCGCGCCGCCGACGCCGATCAACGACAACACGAGGGCGGCGCGGTCGGCTGAGATCAGCTCGCCATCACCGCCACCGTCGCCGGCACTCGCCAGCATCTCGAGCGGAAGCGTCAGCAGCGCCGCCAGGCCAGCCACCAATGTCACGAGGCCGGCCGCGGCCGCGAGATAGCGGTAGATCCGTTCCGGCTCGCTGAGGCCAGCCGGTCCGCGGACGAGCTGGTTGCTGTGGTACGCCCAGATCACGAGTCCGACGGTCGCGGCCGTGATGAGCATCGCGAGCGGCTCAAGCTCGACGGCGGCAGCCGAACGGTCGGCGCCCTCGAACAGCCAGGTGAGCGCGATGTCCAACGCGCTGCCGAGGGTGGCGAGGACCGCCCCGATCGCGGCGGGCATGACCACGAGGAAGACGGTGACTCGCCAGAGCAGCGAAGGTCGGTCATTACTGACCCGGCGCCAGTGGTACCGCCAGGCCAGACCACCCATGAGCGCGGCGGTCGTCCCGATACGGCTCGCCTCGCTCCATTGCCAGCCCTCGAACCCGCGCACGCCATCGAGGAACCAGGCGTGATAGGCGGACTCGACCACCCCGCCGACGGCGAACACGCCGCCAATCCCGAGGAAGGCGAGCGCCAGCGCCGCCGCGGCGTAGCGGTACAGACGCTCGAGCTCGTCGAGTCCGGTCGTGCTGGCACGTTCGCCGAGGGCGATCCGCTCATGTCCGACCCAGAGCAGCGTCCAGACCAAGAGACTCCCCCAGGGCCGCGAGGAGGCGAGGTCAACCCGCAGCAGCTCGGGGAGCGCGGCAACGCCGGCGCCGAGGATCACGACCAGCGCCACCATCCTCGTCGCGACGAGGTAGAGGCGGCGCAGCTGGGTCCGCGTTTCCGCCAGATCGGCGCGCGTGATTCGTTGCGCGACGATCCACAGCGCGGCGGTGGTCGGTACGCCCACCACAGCGAGTGCAAGCGCGAGGGCGAGGGTCGCGTTCTCGTCAGGACCGACGCGGGTATCGCGGGCCGCGTCGATCGCTTCGCCAACCAGCATCGCGACGCCGGTGGTCGCGACCATCACGGCGGCAAGCAGCAAGCCGTAGAGCAACAGGCGACGGAGCGCGCCGATGCCCGCGGCCTCGGAACGACTCGCGAACCGCGAGCGCCACCAGCTCACGATGCGCTCCTCGGCTCCGCACAGGAACGCGCGAGCGCGCTGGCAGGGTTGGCGAGAGTCGACATGGTGATCTCCTGACGACGAAGGTCAGCGAGACCACGATCTCAGCGGCAGCCAGCCGCGACATCGTGCAAATGCACCAATTCCAGTGGTTCAGATCCGCAGAGCTGCCCTACCGGCGCACGATCAGTTCGTGCGCGCCCACGGTCGTCCGCACCTCGAGTGCCGCGCCCGCGAGGTCCGAGGTGGTGCCGTTTGGGCCGGCGACGGACCAGCTACCGGGGTCTTCGAGGCCGGTGACGCGGAACGACGTGGGCTGGCCGACGACGGCCTCGTTCTGCGGGGCGAGCGTGAGGCGGAGTTCGCCGTCGACCCAGCGCGCTTCGCTGAGCGCGAGCGTCGGGAAGTCGACGCCCTCGACGAGGGGCTCGCCCTCGGGGAGTCGTTCGGTCGAGAGGCGGGTCCAGGCGCCGGGTGAGTTGGCCTCAGCGGCGGCGAGCCAGGCGTTGAACTGGCCGCGCGGGTGCGGCTCATCGAGGTTGCAGCCCCAGGTGAACTCGCCGAGGTCGCGGTCCCAGGTCGGTTGCTGGACCTCATTGATGGCGGCACCGATCCGGGCGGCTTGATCCTCGAGGCCCCACTCCTTGGAGAGGAACCAGGCGCCGGCCGAGGAACGCGTCTCGAGCAGGCGCTCGGACGGCAGATCCTCGTCGAGCAGGCCGAGGCTGCCGGCCGCGGCGTCGAAGAGGCGCCGCGAATCCTCGGGGACGAGCGGCGAGAGGAAGAACTGGTTGCCCATCGAGCCGGCCACCGGGACGCGGTGATGCACCTCGAGGAACGAGTCGAAGTAGAGCGTCACCGTCGTCGGCGGCGCGTCGCTGCCGAGACTCTGGTAGTCCGTCCGGGCGCGCGACCACCAATCGAGGAAGGCCGCCGTGTGGTCGGTGCCGTGTCGCAGGTCGTGGAGCCTCAGACCGAGGCCCGCGCCGCTCAGTCAGTAAGGCCAGACCTTGCTGTTCTCACAGCGGCAGCCAGCCGGGTGTCGCCACCACTGCTGCTCGAGCTGCTCGGCGATCGAGGAGTGCGTCCAGGTAAAGGTGTCCTCGCCGTCGCGAATCATCTCGAACGGCTCGTTCCAGCGGTCGTCCGTCGCGACCAGCGAGCGGATCCCGAGCAGCACGAGGAAGAAGCCCTTGTAGAAGAGCATCGCGTCGGTCGCGACGGGGTCCATCTCCTTCGCCCACGGCTCGATGCCGTTCGCGGTCCAGCCGGGGACGTCGTAGTTGCCCCACAGCTCGGGCGGGATGATGCGGCGGTAGGCGTCGGGGTAGTTCGCGCGGTCCGGGTCCGGGCCGAACTGCGTCAGCCAGTCCGCGGCGGACCACCAACCGGTGTGACGCTCGATCAGCTGATCGAGGATCTGCACGTAGGTCTCGCGCCAGGCCGGGGTCGTCTGCGCCATCAGCCCGAGCGCGTAGCTCGAGTCGACGAGGTCGAAGCGGTGCCAGGAGAGCATCGGCGGCGCGGTGCGGTTGTCCCAGTGTGGGTGCGGCTGGCCGTCCTTGTTCCAGTCGTCGGGCGTGTTCGCCTTCCTCGAGAGGTAGCGCAGCCAGCCGAGCGAGCGGTCGGAGAGCGTGGTCGTGGTCATCGATCGGGCCGTCCCGTTGCGAGTGATCCTCGGAACTTGGAGGCTACCTCGGTGCGTGGGTTGGCGCGCCGGACGTCGTCTCGATCGACAGGCTGCGCGCGACTAGCGGACGGAGCTCGCGATGCCGAGTTCGCGTCCGATCTCCTCGAACCAGTCGACCACCTCGGTGTGGAGCGGGATGCCACGTTCGCGACGGTCCGCCTCGGCCTCCTCTTCCTCGAGGCCCGGGGTCATCACGCGGTCGTGGCCGGGCGCGGTCGGGGTGGCCTCCATCACCGTGAGCCACTGGTCCATCATCTCCTTGAACTCGTCGACGTCCGTGAAGGCGTCGATGTCATAGGCCGCGACGTGATGGGTCGCCTGGCGCCCCGAGTCCGGGAGCGACATCGGCATCCCGCCGGAGAGAATCGTGCACATGATTTCGACGACCATCGCCAGGCCGTAGCCCTTATGCGAGCCGAGCTCGCGGGTGCCGCCGATCGGGATGTGCTTGAAGTCCTCGGGGAGTTGCCCGGCCTCGGTCGTTGGGGTGCCCGCCGCGTCGGCGACCATGCCCGCGGGCAGCGTCGCCCCGAGGCGTCGCGCGAGCTGCATCTTATTGGCGGCGACCATGCTCGTCGCGATATCCAGCACGAACGGGTGCATGGTCCTCGAGGGCGCGGCGACCGCGATCGGGTTCGTACCGAGCCGACCCTCGGCGCCGAAGGTCGGGAGGACGGCGGTCCCGACGGCGGTCATGGCGACGCCGATCATGTCGTGTTCGAGGGCCATCATCGCGTGGTACGAGGCCATGCCCATGTGGCCGCCGTTGCGGATCGCGACGACGCCGATACCGGTCTCCTTCGCCTTGGCGATCGCGATCTCCATCGCCTTCGGGGCGACGATGATGCCCAGCCCGCGGTCAGAGTCGATCGTCGCCGTCGACGCGCGCTCGCGGACGATCTTCCAGTCGGGTTGCGGGTTGTAGCGCCCCTCCTGGTAGCTGGCGATGTAGCTGCGCAGCATGTTCGAGACGCCGTGGCTGTCGACGCCGCGCATGTCCGACATCACGAGGACGTCCGTCGCCAGCGCCGCGTCCTCGGCCGGCACGCCCATCTGTTCGAAGACCGCCTGCGTCGCCGCGCGGAGACGCGCTTCGGGGACGTAGACCGCCTCGGCCTCGGGAACCTTGAAGACATCGAGTGGCATCGCTGGGCCTTCCTCGGAGGCACCAGGAGCGGCGCCTCGTCGCACATACGCAGAGGTGCCCGGGTGGGCACCTCGTTGGGGCGGATGATACGCAGCGCTGGCCGGCATGAGGTCCCGCGGATGGTTCCCGACGAGGCGACTTCGCGAGGGCGCGGCGGGCGGCTAGCGGTCGAAGCCGAAGGCGTGCGGGGCGAACTCACCGCCAAGCAGCATCTGCTCGGTCGCCTGCTGCAGGTCCTGCGGCACGTCGCCGAAGAAGAGGAACGGCCCGGGCTTCGCGATCGCGAGGAGCTGTGGGAAGTGGCCAGCCGCGGTGGTGCTGAGGTGGAAGCCCATCGCGGCGGCGTCTTTGAACTCGTCGCGGACGTAGAGCGCGTTCTCATGCTCGGAGGCCTAACAGTGCACGGCCTCGACCTCGGGCTCGTTCTCCTGCATCGCGTTCGTGACCTGCAGGTAGAAGCGGGCCTGCCCGGCATCGCGAAGAACCTGCTGACCAACCGCCTGCGCCGGCTGGAAGCGGACGACGTCGTTCAGCGGATCACGCTGCATGGCGCCCTGCTGTACGCGCTGACCGAGCGCGGCGCGGCGATTCGCCCCACCCTCGAAGAGCTCGGATTCTGGGGCTCCAGCCTGGGGCGCATTGCCCCGGCCGAGCATGATCGCAGCATCCGCGCGATCGCGATGGCGCTGCAGTCGGTACTGGTACGCGCGGGCGACGCGCTCCCGGCGGAGCGCTACCTGATCGAAGTGGAGATCGCCGGCGAGTACGTCGAGATCGTGCTGGGACCTCGGCAGAGTGTCACGGCCCGGCCCACCCCCGAGGCCGACGCGCATCGCTGTCCCCACCGAGACCGTCTCCGAGCTGCTCCTCGGTGGGGCGTTCAACGCAACCGACTTCGCCTGCGTGTCAGGCGAGGAGGCCGCGCGCGACGCGCTGCTCACCGGGTTGGGCGCGCACCCGCTGGCGGAGTGAGCTCACCCTCCCATCCGATCCCACTCGTGCGTCTGGACCGGAGTGCGAGACCACTGAGTTGCGATCGACTGATTGTTGTGCAGCAGGGCGTATCGTCCGGCGGGGGACCTCATGCAGCCGACGGACGCGTCCGACCAACGAGAGCCAGCCACTCCGGACGAGCAACGCGCCGTAGTCGACGCGGCGTTGGACGAGACCAGCCGCGATGCTCTCGCACGGGTCGCCGCCTCGGCCGGCTCGCTGCCCAACGCAGACCGAGTGCGAATTGAGCAGGAGTTCAGTGCGATCGGCGGAGACACGCAGGCTGAGCGCCACTTCTCCAACCCGGCGATGACGTTCGAAGCTGCGTTGGGCCGAGTCTTGTTCGAGGTCTTCGCTGAGCGTGACCAAGAGATCGAGGCGACGACTGAAGCCATCCGCGACCAGCAAAGCGGGGCACCGACCGGCGAGTCTCAACAGAGGATCGACCGCAGCATCTCTGAGCTCGGCAAGCAGGTCGACCAACGAGCGAACCTGCTCAGCATGGTCCAGGCCGTGATCCAGCAGGCTGACGAATCGACCCAGCGGACGATCGCCAGCCTGGGGGAACGTTCGGGCACAACTTCATCCGCAGGCGGCCCGACTCCGGTAGTTGGGGGAGCCGCCGAGTCCGGGCAGGCAGCTGCGCACGCCGGCCCCTCGGCGAGCGGCACAACCGGAATGACGCCGGGCCCAGCCAGGAGCACGACCGCGGGGACCGCGGGCGGACGCAACCCGGCCGCGTTGGTGCTGCCGGGCTGGCTTCCGGGTGGTTGGCCCGGCCTGCTAGCGGTGGCTGGCGCCGTGGTCGTGATCGGCAGTTTCTTGTTCTTCGGCGGCGGCGATGGGGCGAGTGACAGTGGTCAGAGCGACGGACTGGAGAGCTCCGGCTCGTCATCGTCGGGCTCGTCTGGCGCTTCGGGCTCCGCATCTTCCGGCTCAAGCTCCGGCTCGTCGGGCGGCGCGGTGGCGACGACAGCACCGACGGCATGCGAGCTGCGTCGCGAGGAGCCGCTCATCCTCGAGGTCTCCAGCCCTGACATCACCGGCGGCGTGATCCCGGAGCAGTACCTGCGGCGCAACGCCTATGACCACGGCTTCCCGACGCCCAGCTTCACTTGGTCGGCGGTCCCGCCAGAGGCGACGGCGGTTGTCATCGCGATCTTCAAGCTCGAAGACGACGAGTTTGCCGAGTTTCAGATCGACCCGGACCTCCGGTCGGACGCGTTCCGCCGCGCAACCGAACGTTGGACGCTGACTGGCCTGGATCCATCGCTCAACTCCTTGCCGAATACCTCGCTTGCCGTGCCACCCCCGGCTGGGGCGATCGAGCAGACGAACCAGGGGCCCGGCGTCACCCCCAATGGCGTTGCGTCGCGTAGCAAGTTCGTCGGTCCCGGGTTCCCCGAGCAGCACTTCCTCTTCGCGGTCTTCGCACTTTGTGAGGGCGACGGCACCGATCGGGGCCTCCACCGCGGTTTCGCCCTCGCTGAAGACGCAGCCGCCTACGGCTGGTTCTTCGGCGAGCCACCCTGGTAACTGCACCGGGATCGAGACTGTCTCCGAACTCCTTCTCGGATCAGGCTCAGATCCCAACCGCTTTGTCAGCGTTTCCGTCGCTGAGGGAGTGGACGAGGCGCCGCACAGAGTCCTGGGAGGCCTCCTGGCCCGTCGAGTGAACGAGTTGCGGCGAGCAGACACCCATGCGCACAGCGCGTGGCATCCTGTGCGTCGCATTCAGGACCGAGGAGCGTCGTTCGCTCCGATCGCGGTCGTCGGTGGGAGAGCGGATGCGTTCGCGCGGGTTCGTCGTCCTCTGGTTCGCGCTGTTCGTCGCGATGGTCGGCATCAGCATGGTGTCGCCGCTGCTGCCCGTGTTCGTCCGGGAGGAGTTGGTCGCACCAGAGATCGCGGTGGCGCTCTCGTTCTCCGGCGTGGCGATCACCGAGATCCTGGTATCCCCGCTCGTGGGGCGGTTCGGCGACCGAGTCGGCACCAAAGCACCGATCGTCGGTGGCTTGCTGATCTTCGCGGGCGCCGCCGTCGCATACCGCCTCATCGACAGCTGGGAGCTGATTATCGCTGTCCGGGTTCTCTCAGGGATTGGCGGAGCCGCGGTCTTCACACTGGCGATGGCCTACGTCGCTCGGCTCGCGCCGGAAGGCCGAGAAGGGACGTATGTCGGCGTCTTCACCGTGGCGATGATGTCCGGGTTCGGGATCGGCCCGATCCTGGGCGGCGGGCTTCGCGACGCCTGGTCGACCGACGCCGCGTTCATCGGGATGGCGATCCTCGCGGCGGCGGCGGCGCTCGCAGTGCTGGTATTCCTGCCGGCCGAGCACGCCGGTCCGGAACGTAGCGACGACGATTCCGATGAGGCGGCGAGACAGCCCTCGATCTGGAGTGTGCTGCGCCGCCGCCAGGTGCGCGCCGGTGTGCTCGCGGGTGTCCTGAGCTGGGTCGGCTGGGGCGCGGCCGGGACCTACCTCGGTGTGTTCGTGCTGGGCGACGATGGGCTGGGCCTCGACAGCGCGCTGTTCGTGGGGCTGCTGTTCGGCATCCGGTCGGCGCTCAGCTCGGTGGTCCAGCCGATCGCCGGCATCGCCGCGGATCGCTGGAGCCGCACCGTGCTGGTCCTCGGCGGACTGCTCCTCGCCGGCGCCGCCCAGCTCACGATCCCCGACCTGCCGAGGGCTGCCGTCGAGCTGTCGGTCGGCGACGCGAAGCTGACCCTCGTCCCGTGGCTGCTGGCGGCGATCGTGGTGATCGGCATCGCCGAAGCGTTCGTCTTCCCGGCGCAACAGGCGATCCTCGTCAACGTCGGACGTGAGGTGGGGATGGGCGCGGTGATGGGACTCAGCCAGTCAGCGGGCGGCCTCGGGTTCCTCGCAGGTTCGATGTTCGCGGCCGCCGCCGTCGCCGGCTTCGGCATCGACTCGGTGTTCCGCGCGTCGGGCGGCTTGATCATCGGCGGCGCGATCGTCTTCTGGTGGATGATGCAATCGCCGTCGACGCCCGCCGCCGACCACCCGAGCCAGCAGCGCGACGACGAGCCGGCCGCGGCGCGGTCAGCCCTCGAGGTGAGCTGATGTCACACGAGCTGGCTGTGTCGCCTGGACGGCGGCTCAGCCCTGACAGACGAAGGGCTCGTCGGTCTCGCCGTTGATCCGGTTCCCCTCCCCATCGAGCACCGGCTCCCCGGTGCTGGGATCGACCTTCACGGGGCCGGACAGCACCGTCCCGTCCGGGCAGATGCTGAAGTGGTCGGGCACCAGCTCCACAAACGCCGGCGCCTCGGTCGCGGCGGACGTGGGCGCGGACGTCGCCGTCGCCTCCGATGTCGAGGTGGCCTCGGGAGTAGCGGTCGCGACACCGTTGGCACCGGCGGCAATCAGGTCGGGCTCGTCGTCGCCACCGCCGAAGAGGAGGAAACCGACCACGATCAGCGCCACGACACCGAGCAGGCCCGCAGCGGCCATCACCGGACTGTTGAAGTGCCGTGAGAGGAAGTTCTCCAACGGGTTGCCCTGTGGCGTGGGGTCCTGAAATGGCACGCCAGCGGGACCGACCGCGTCCTTCGGCAAGTTCGCCAGGAGCTGATCGGCGGCCCGGCCGACGGCGCCACCGACTTGCTCCCGCAGGTAGATCAGATCCGAAGGACCGTACGCTGTCGGGTGCTCGCGCATCACATTGACCATGTGAATCTCGAGGCGTTCCGAGGCTCCCTGGTCGGCGATCAGCGGGGCTTCCGCGACGCTGATCTGGTCGGTGAGCTCCTTGACCTTCTCAGCGTCACCCTTGCGCTGGGCCTCGCCTCGCTTCTGGACCAGGTCGAGAACGGCCTTGCCGGCCGCCTGGGACTCCGCCGGCGTGAGGAACGTGACGCCCTCGGCCGCCAGGCGCAGCTTGGCCGCTGCCAGGAGCTGGGCGAGCTCGACCTTGGCCATGCCCTCGAGCGTCTTGTGCCAGCTCGTGAGGAGGTCGATGCGCTGCTGCCTCAGCTCATCGAGCCTCGCTTGGAGTGCGGGGATCGGCGACGAGGATTCGGCAGGGGCATCCGACGTGGCCGGAGCGGTGGTCGTCGTGACGCTCGGGTCGTTGGCCCGGAAGACGTCGTCCCAGATGCTCTTCACGTGCTCCTGGTCGAGGCCGTGCTGGCGTAGCTTCTCGACGGTGGGCGTCAGTGCCTTCACCGCATCGATGTAAGCCTTGATGAAATCGCCGAGACCCGGAATGGTCTTCGTGAGCGGCTCAAGCACGTCGCTGACCAGGGTGAGGTGATCGGCGAAGGCCTCCATCAGCTTGTCGTCGCTGATCTCGCCGTCGAGCACCTGTTCAAGCAGCTTGTTGGCCTGTTGGAGCCGCTTGATTCCAGACTCGACGTCGTTGAAGAGGTCGGAGCCCCGCGTCAGCCCGCTCTGGAGCTGCTTCATCCCAGAGAGCAGGCCGCTTTGGTTCTCGCCGAAGGCCTTCATGCCATCGGTCAGGGTGCTGGCCATCCCGGTCAGCGCTTCCTGCTTGTCGACTGCCGTCGCGATCAAGTCCGCCGGGAATTGCGTCCCGTCGACCTTGAGCGGATCGAACTCCTTCATCTTGACGTACGGAATCTCGCCGTCGACGGGCTGGACATCGACGAGGTCTTTCAGCTCCCAGGCCTCGCCCTTGAGGTCGTCCTTCATCGTGCTGACGACGTTGAGAATCTCGGGCAGCGAGTTCGCGGCCGCCTCGACCCCGGTCATCGCATCGAGTTGCAGCTGGGTGATCAGGATTTCCTGATCGAGCTGGGCGATCTGCTCGCCGGGCCCGCCGAGGGAGGTCGTGGGATTCGTCATCGCCTGTCTTTCATCGGAAGGGACGCGCGAGCCCCGAGCCTACGGGAGATAGTCAGCGCCCCCGGAGACTGGCCTGTCACGAACCGCACGCCCTGCACGCGATCGATCGGCTGATCCGGTGCTCCGGGTCAGCAGCCGACTCGCGATCCTCGCGGTCGGGCGCTCGCGGATCGAGGTTCCGCCCGGCGAGGGCGCCCGCACAGTGAGGCTGGCCGGACGCGGCGCGCAGATCGAGCTCATGCGAGGCAGACAGCACGCTCGATATCAGTGAGCAGCCGCTCCGACAGACTCCCGAAACACGTTGGATGCTCCGGCTGCGCCGGTGACCAGCACGATCTTGCCGGCGTGGCCGCCGCGTTCGAGGAGTGCGTGGGCGCGGGCGGCCTCGGCGAGCGGGATCCGCTCCGCGACGATCGGTTGCAGCTCTCCACGCGCCGCCAGGTCGAGGAGCTCCGCCAGCGTCCGGCGGTACCAATCGCCGTGATCGAGGGCGAACTTGCCGAGATCGGTTGTCCTGGCCATGTGCTTGCCGTCCGGAACGATCCTGAGCAAGGGTGCCAGCAACAGGCTGAGCAGGCCGGTACGGAGCCCGTCCTTGTGGGTTCCGGCCGACCCAAGCCAGACCAACCGCCCGCCTCCCCGCAGCGTGCGGTACGAGCGCCAGAGCTGCGTCCAACCGCCGACGGTGTCGATCACCAGGTCCACGCCATCGTCGGTGAGGTCCTGGATCCGCTCGACGAAGTCATCTCGGCGGTAGTCGATCGGCGTCGCCCCGAGGGCGGCGACATCGTCATGATTCTCGGCCGAGGCGGTGCCGTACATCTCGAGGCCGGTCCGCCGTCCGAGTTCGAGCGTGGCGGACCCAACCCCGCCGGCCGCGCCGTGGACGAGGAGTCGTTGGTCGCGTCGCGCCTCCCCAAAGCGGTGCAGATGCAAATAAGCCGTCAGGTAGTTCACCACCAGGCACACAGCCACGGCCGGATCGAGGCCCGCTGGCACGGGGACTAGCTCGCCCTCGGACAAACAGACGGCCTCGGCATATCCGCCGCCGACGCCGAGTGACCACGTACCGCCGGCGACGCGCTGGCCGACCTCGAGCGAGGTGACGCCCGGCCCCAGCTCGTCGACGACGCCGACGATGTCCTCACCAAGGGCGAACGGCACTTTGAGACTGCCGGGCAGGTGCGCCCAACGCCGGTAGATCAGGTCGAAGGCGGAGACGCCGGCGGCCTCGACGGCGACGCGCACCTCACCGGGACCGGGCTCCGGTCGATCGGCCTCGACGAACTGCAGCACCTCGGGGCCGCCGTGGCGCGTGACGACGGCCCGGTGGTTGGTGGTCGGCTGCATGGCGGGTCCTTCCACGCTGAGGCGGAGCGGCCTGACTCGGCGCGTACTACGCGGGGGCGGACGGTCGGATCACCTCGGAACTCGGCGCAGCCGAGGCGGCGGAGCGGTCGAAGCCCTTTGCGATCAGCCAACCGGCGAGCACCATTTCGTTGATCGCGATCGGCGTGACGATGAGCGCCTCGACGAGGGAATCAGACATGCCGGAGAAGAGGTCGAACATCACGCCCGCCATCCCGGCCAGCATCCAGACAGCGGCACCGAAGCCCCAGATCGAGAGGAAATGCGGGACGAGGTTCGATCGGTAGAGCAGCGAGTAGAGGAACAACGCGCCGACACCGAAGAGGAGGACGTAGATCAGGAAGGCGGCGTCGATCTCGGAGTAGATCGTGTCGCCGGCAGCCGCCATACGCGCGGCGTCAGCGCCGCTGGCATTCAGGTAGTCCTCGCTGACGTCGATCAGCGACAGCAGCTTCGCTTCGATACCGAAGAGGAACATCGCCTCGAGCGCTCGAAACCCGACGTAGGCGACGGCCAGCGCTTCGCTGGTCCTCCTCAAGAGCGGGAACAGGAACACCGCGATCAGCGGGATCGAGACGACGCACGCGAACTCGATCAGCACCCCGAGCGTGGCGGTATCGCGGTCGGGATAGGCGTGCTCGAGGTAGTCCGAGGAGGCCAGCGCGGGAGCGTAGATCGCGCCGCCGACCAGGTAGACGACGGTCGCGATGATGAACAGAACACCGACGGTCGTCGCGGTTCTTCGGTCCGGGTCCCCGGTGATCGGCGTGGCCGACCTACCGCTGAGCATGGATCGCCTCCCGCTTTGCTCCCCACGTCACTTCCGGAGTGCCTCTCGTGATCCGGCGCGCCGGACCTCCCGCAGCGCCAGGGTGGTGACGAGGCTGAAGACGGCGATCCACATGCCCTGCGTCCAGTCGCGGAACCCGATGATCGCGGTCTGAATCGCGATCCAGACCAGCAACAACACGCCGGTTCCGAGGCTGGTGAGCGGCCCCAGCGGATCGCGTCGCCAGAGCAGGACGGTACTCACCACGTTGGCGCTCCCGATCACGACGGCGAGGAACAGCCCGGGAATCCGGTAGTCCGCGAACGGCGAGCCGTCGAGCCATTCCACCTCGAAGGTGAGCAGCTTGCCGGAGGGATCGCGCGCCAGCGCAACCCCGGCGGCGACAGCCGCGACGCCGAGCACCGCGTGCAAGCCGATCAGTAGGCGACGCGCCCGCATCGAGGCTCCCGTCGCCGCAGCTAGCCGGCCGCGCTCAGCTTGGCCGGTGCACTGAAGTCGTGCGAGGGCAGGATCACGAGATCCGGCATCCGCTCCTTTAGTGCGCGCACCGCGGCGAACGAGGCACGGAGCTGATCGTGGTCGCCGAGCGCCGGGAACTGATCGTTCATCAGCATCGACTCGTTGTAAGTGAGGTCGCCGATCATCAGCAGCGGCGGTCGGTCGCCGCGGCGCACGAGCATCGACACGCAGCCCTCGATATGGCCGGGCGTCGGTAGGACGATCAGCGAGCCGTCGCCCATCAGATCGCACGCCTCGGTGAAGGGGGCGAGCATCGGATCATCGGTCGGCTCGAACGCGATCGTGTGCCAGTCGGCGCCGGGGATCTCGATGCGATCGCGATAGATGAAGTGGCGGTCCGCGTGGTCCGGTCCGCGCATGTAATCGAAGCCCTCGGCCGCCGCGTACAGCTCGGCCTGCGGAATCTCATCGATGCAGCCGACGTGGTCGGCGTGGAGATGCGACATCACCGCTTTGCGTACATCACCTGCGGCGTAGCCGGCGCGCGCGAGCTGTTCGGTGAGTGTGTCCTCGGGACTGATGTGCCAACGGAAGAGGCGGGTCATGAAGAACTTGGTGATTCCCGCGGGGTAGTAGTCGGGATCGTTGACCGCCGCGTAGCTCTGGCCCGTGTCGAAGAGGACGAGGCCGTCCTGGTGTTCGATCACGTAGACGTTGAGCGGCATCCGTTCCCAGCTGCGCCCGAAGAAGATCCACCAGAGGTCCGGCTTCTTCGTGCCGTGGAGGTGTTCGGTGTGGCCCTCGGCCTCGCCCGTCTTGATCACCGACACCGCGCGGACCGCGCTCTGTGTCGTCGTTGCATTCGTCATGTTCCTGTCCTGTCTCTCGGCTCACCGTCAAGACTCGGCCCCATCCTCGCTCCGGCGGACCGCCGTGCTCAGAGTCGGATGGCAGGCGCCAGGTGTGACGTTCGGCTCAGTCGCGCCGCAGCGCCCCGACAGCGCCCCGACAGCGCGAAAGCGATCAGCGCATGGCCCGCCCCGCGCGCGCGGGTTGATCGCCTCCACCGCCGAGGATGAGCGAAGGCCCGACCACGACGAGGAGGGCTCGAACCTGGTGAACATGCGCATCCCTGCCGCTCAGCGAACAGAGTCTCAGCGACGCTGAGCTCGCTCTATGCATCCCAGCGGACGGCGCCCGCTCGTCGCAGGAACGCGACGAATAAGGCGATGAACACGAGGTCGAAGAGCGCAAACCAGGCGAACGAGTTGTCGAGCAGGTCACCGCGAGCGAAGTAGTAGATCGCGAGGGCGGCGTAGGCAGTTTTGTACAACACGCCGACCTTGACCAGATCGATGTTGCGGATCGGGTTGCGGGCGACAAGCAGGTAGGCCCCGCCCTGCACGAAGACGAACGCCGCCGTCAGGTGGGCGTACGAGGCGTGCTCCGGGGGCGGGACGTCCAGCGCCTCAAAGATCGGATCGTAGAAGAGGAAGAACACCCCGCCGAGTACGAGGTCGTAGACGGCAGCGACGAGAAAGACCCGGCGGAACGAGCCGAGACTGCCAGCTCCTGCTGCTGGGAAACGCATCTCTGCTGATGTCACGTCGGGCCTCCTCGCCATCTTCGTGGGCCGGTCTGAGGGTCAGGGCGCTCACGGTCAGATCTGGTGCGCGGCCTCGATCAGAGCCATGCCGGCGACGATCAGGGCAGCGTGCACGCCGATGAGGAACCAGCGGGCAGGGGTGAACGGCCGATCGAGGGCCGCCGGGACGGGCAGCACGCGGAACCAGAACCACAAGCCGAGCGTGCCGCCAAGAACGATCCCCAGGGTCAGCACGATCCAGCCCATCGCGGCCAGGTCGTGGTCGGGCTTCCAGCCGATCGTGATCGCCAGCAACGCGACGCTGACCAGCGACGCGGGGACCACGAGGCCAAAGCGCAGTTGCGGCCAGCGCAGACTCAGCGCGAGTAACGAAGGCATCAGTACCCAGCCGGCCAACAACGCCGCGCCGACCCAGGCGCTGGTGTCGAGCGTCTGCGCCCAGAGCCCCCAGATCAGGCCGAGCGCAACGATGCTGACACCGGTCAGCCGGATCACCCGCCAGCGGAAGTGAGCGTCGGCACTCAGCTCGGTACCGGGATGGAACATCCCGCGCTACTCCGACTGGACCCGCTCGGGGTGGCGGTGCCATTCCGTCGAATGCCGCAACTGATCGCGGAACGCGCTATCGCGGCGCTTCTTCGCCTCGTCCGAATAGAGGTCCCGACCGAGGTTGATGAATCCGTCGCGCAGCTCCGCGGACGTCATCTGTTTCGGAACGATGTTGACGTCGAACAGGGTGCAGCGCTCCCAGGCGCCTTCCTCGATCAGGCGTCCCTCGCGCTGCAGACGCTCGTAGAGTGGCGTCGCCGGGAACGCAGTCAGCACGGTGATCTGCACCTGTTCGACGCCGCTCTCTTCGACGAAGGTGCGGACGTTGTCGAACAGTTCGGGCGTGTCGCCGTCCATTCCGAGGACGAAGCAGGCGTTGACCGCGATCCCGTGTGACTGGATGCGCTCGATCGCCGCCTGGTAGTCGTCGAAGCGCGAGCGCTTCCAGTTCCGCTTCAGCTCGACCCCTTCGAGGCCGCCCGCGGTCGGACTCTCGAGCCCGATCAGCACCTGCGCGCAGCCAGCGTCGCGCATCAGACCGAGCAGCTCGGGGTCGTCGGCAACGGAAACGTCCGTCTCCGCGAACCACTTCACGCCCTCGGCGGCGAGCGCGCGCATCAACTCTTTGCCGTGCGCTTTGTCGACGAAGGTGTTGTCGTCCGCGAACTCGATGTAGGGCCGGTCCCACACCTCCTTGATCGCGCGGATCTCGGCGATCACCTTCTCGACCGGCTTCTTCTTGTAGAGCGGTGTCAGCACGATCGAGCTGGCGCAGAAGTCGCAGTGCCACGGACAGCCTCGCTGTGTTTGGACGGTCAGCCGGTTGTAGCGCTCCGGCTCGAGCAGGTCGTAGCGAGGCATCGGCGCGTCGGCGAGATCGAACTCCCGGCCCTCCGCCGTGTAGCGCGACTGGACGTGGCCGGCCTCGAAATCTTCGAGGAGGCGCGGCCAGCTCAGCTCGCCCTCGCCGACGACGACGACATCGCAGTGCTGCTGCGCCTCGTCCGGGAGCAACGTCGCGTGCAGCCCGCCGATCACGGTGGTCGTGCCCTGCGCGCGGAAGCGTTCCGAGAGCGCGTACGCCTCTTTCGCCTGCATCGTGAACGTGGAAATCGCCGCCAGGTCGCACTCCGGCAGCGGATCGAGCGCCTCAACGTCAGGCACCTCGAAGTACTCGAGGTCGATGTGTTCCGGCGTCATACCGGCCAGCGTCAGCAGCCCGAGGCTGGGCAGCGAGGCAATCGCTTTGCTCCGCTCGACGAAGCCCGGCAGCGTCATCCCCAGTCGCGTCAGCTCCGGGTCGTATGCCCGCAGCCCGCTCATCGCCAACATCGCAACTTTCATCGTGCCCCCTCGCGCGGACGGCCTGGCGAGCCGGAACGGCCGTTTCCGTGGCTCGGAACGCGACCGCGACGCAACCATCCGCCGCCCAGCGACGTGCGGCGGATCCGCCGTCCCTTCGCATCCACGGTGGGCCAGTCGCAATCCGTTATGCAGTGCCAAATGTCAGCACGCGGCCAGTGCTCCGCCCGGCAGTCGTCAGGACCTTTGGCGACTGGACTCGGGCCGATCGAATCGAGGTGCGCCGACGACAGCGCGGTACCGTCGGGCCGGAGGGGGCCCGGATGAACGTCACGGTCTGGACGTGGGTGATCGCAGCTGCCGGCCTCGGGATCATCGGACTCCTCGGGACGCTGGAGGCGATCGCCGTCCGGCGGCCGCGCGCCGCGTGGACGATCGAGAATATCTACGGCGGCAGTCCCGAGGCGACCGATCCGACGGCGTACTTCGCGTTCAACCAGGGCTTCGCCTGGGCCGACATGTTCTGGGCGCCGCTCCAGATTGCGGGCAGCCTCGGCATGGTCGCCGGGGAGCGCTGGGGTTTCCTGCTGGCGCTGATCGCCTCGGTGCCGTTCTGGTACAGCGCGATCCCGATCTTCATCTGGGACCGCGATCTCGGCTTCCGCCGCCCGACCCTCACGTACTGGGTGGTCGTCTGGGGCATGTTCCCCGCATTCGGCATCGTCGAGGGTGTCTACTGCTTCGTACGGCTCGTTGAATGAGTGTCGCTCCGGCAGCGACGGCATACCGTCCGGCCGAGGCCTGACGAAAGGCGGCGCGATGGACACCGCCTGGGGCCTCACGATCCTCGTGCTCGGTCTGCTCGCCTGGGGCGGTCAGACGCTCACCGCGCTGTCCCGACCGACGGCCATCCGCTTCGGGCTGACCGAACCGCCCTCGGACATCGATCCGGCCTTCGACGCCGACGTCCGAGGCGAGGCGCCCTGGGATCTGCTGACGCTCTGGACGTTGCCGCTGGCCGGCCTGCTACTCGTGCTCGACGAGCCGAACTGGGCCTTCCTCGGGATCGCCGGCGGGGCGATCTACCTCTACTTCGGCGGTCGCGGGATCGCCCAGCGGATGGCGATGGGCCGCAGCGGAATCCCCGTTGGTTCGGTCAGCAGCGTGCGCACGGCGACGGGGGCGCTGGCGATCTGGGCGACGGCCGGCCTGGTTACGATCGTGATCGCGGCCGGTGACCTGAGCGCCGCGACGTAGCCCGTAACGCAACTCCCACCCCGAAAGCGCGCTATCGCCGAGGAGTGCTCGGCTATGATGTCGCGCGTCCAGCCCGCCGCGCAGGCGGCTGCGAGGGAGCAGCGATGGAGCAGCAGATCCGCTTCTGTTCCAGCGCGGACGGCGCCACGATCGCGTACACGCGGATCGGCGAGGGGCCGCCGCTGATCCGCGTCCTCGGCTGGTTCTCGCACCTCGGAATGGAGTGGGAGCGCGAGGAGTCGCGACGGTTCTGGGAGCAGCTCGCCAGTCAGTACGACCTCGTGCGCTACGACGGTCGCGGAACGGGGCTCTCCGAGCCCTGGCGCCACAGTCTCGATGGCGACACGCGGCTGCGCGACCTGGAAGCGGTGATCGACGAGATCGGCATCGAGCAGTTCGCGCTGTTCGGTCAGTCCGAAGGCTCCGCCACGGCCGTGAAGTACGCCGCTGCACATCCCGAGCGGGTGACAAAGATGGTGCTCTACGGCGGCCTCGATCTGTTCGGTCGTTCCGAGGGCACCTCCGAGCGCGGTCGCGAGGAGCAGGAGGCGATGCTCACGCTGACGCGGAACGGCTGGGGCCGCGAGTCACCTCGGTTCCGCGAGCTGTTCACGAGCCTCTTCATTCCGTCGGGGACACCGGAACAGGTGGAGTGGTTCAACGAGCTAGAACGCCAATCGACGGACCCCGACACCGCCGCGGAGTACCTGCGCGAGATCTACGCGATCGACGTTCGCACCGAAGCTGCCCAGGTCACGACGCCGACGCTCGTACTGCACCGCCAGGACGATCAGGTGATTCCGTTCGGTTGGGGGCGCCGCCTCGCCGCGACGATTCCCGGCGCGCAGATGATCCCCGTGGAGGGCGACGCGCACTCGCTCGGCGTCGACCCCGCACTCGACGAGCCGGTGATCCGCGCAACGCTCTCGTTCCTCGATCCGGACGGCGACGGCGCGACCGCGGGCGATCGCCGACCCGCCGATGGGGAGCCGAGCCTCGAGGTAACCGATGGCCCGGTGAGTTATCCCGAGGGACTGAGCGGACGCGAGGTCGAGGTGCTGCGGCTGGTCGCGGCCGGGCACAGTAATCGCGAGATCTCGGAGCAGCTCGTGATCGCCCCGGCGACGGTCGCGAGTCACGTTCGCAGCATCCTCACGAAGACGAACACCTCGAACCGCGCGCAGGCCGTCACATTCGCCGCGCGTCATGGGCTCCTCGACAGCTGAGCAACGCTCGCTCACCGAACGGCAAGAGAGGCCGGGCATCAGCCCGGCCTCTCGGCGACGTCACGAACGACGCCGCTGCTCGCTGGAAGGCCTAGCCCTCGGTGTCGGCTCGCCACTCCGGCGTCAGGACCTGCCAATCGGCGGCCTCGCCGATGGCGGGTGAGGGGCCTTCGGTGATGCCGCGGCTCGCCCGGTACTCCTGTTCCGTGAGGAAGGTTTGCGCGTCGGACCATGGGCCGGCGAAGCCGGAACCGTCGTATGCGGCGAGCCGGGTCTCCTCGAAGACGCCGGAGCCGGCGAACAGCGAATCGGTGACGGCCAACCAGTCCTCGTCGGCCGCCGCGCTCACCGCGCCGACGCCCGTGTCCTCGAAGACGCCGGCACCGGCGAACAGCGACTCATCCAACGCAGCGGCCCGGGCCGCTGAAGACGTCGCAGCCGTCGGAGCCGGGCTGCTCGGAGCGGCCGCCGCAAGGACGGCGTCCTCGTCACTCAGGGCCGACGATCCGGTCGCCACCGCAAGGACGCGCGCCGCTGTCCACTCCTGACTCACCTCAGACCAGCCGGGCGACCCGGCTCGGGCGGCATCCTCGGAACCGAGCGTCACGACGCCAAACGTCGCGACCGCCGTGAGCATCACGCCGATCGCCAGGCCGGCGATGAAGTTCAGGCTCGGGTGCTTCGTACCAAACGTGCTCATCTGCTGTGCAAGTGCCATCTGTCTCTCCTGTCGGTCGAACCCCGCAGTGGGGTTGTTTTCGTTTGTGAGACGAAGCTACGGAGCCAGCAGCTCACTGCCATCGACAGAACGGATGGTCTTCCGGCGGGGTCGACGACTAGTCCGATCGGATGATCGGACGCCAACGAGCCAGCAAACGCGGGCCCTTCGGCGTCGACCGGTTCGCGAGGCCGAGCAAGCCCGCGGGCGACCAGATCGAGGTTGACGCTGGGACAGAGGACCTAGCGCTTGGTAGCAGTGATCCGCGTGAAGCCGAAGTATTGGCCGCGATCCGCCTCGAGCATGGCGTGCGTATTCGCCGCTGCGTCGGCGAGCCAGCCCGACATCGAGGGCGCAGTGAAGTCGTTGAAGCGCAGCCAATCGCGCCAGCCGTCTTCGAGGGCGTCCGCGTGGTCGACGCTGACCTTCCCGGTCTTCGTCCAGTGGTCCGACCACCACTGCGGGCTGTGAAAGCAGACGAACTCCCAGTCCCAGTAGGGCTGGATGTGCTCAGGAATATCGAGGCCCACCTCGGTCAGCATCGCCGGCATCACACAACCCAGGCGCCCGCCCGGTTTAAGGAATTCGACGAGACTGCCGAGATAGAGGTCGTCGGTGCCGAAGTACTGATAGGCGTCGAGACTGACGATCACGTCGAAGAAACCCAGGTCGAAGGGCAACGCGTGCGCCTCCGCGTTCACCGGTGTGATCAGCGACTCAAGGGCGGCAGCGGCGATCCGCCGCTGATTGTCGGCGGCCTCGATCCAGAGGTCCGCCGCCCAGACCTCCGCGCCGAACTCCCGCGCGAGGAAGATCGAACTCATCGCCTTACCGCAGCCGAGGTCGAGCACCTTCATCCCCGGCTCAATCGGGAGCACCTCGGTCAATGATTCGGTGAGCCAGAGGGCGTTGGGCCCCATCTGATTGCCGGTGACCCAATCCGGGTCGTACTCGTTCGAGCGGCGGTGCCGCTGGTGATGGAGCGGATGGTCGTCGCTGATCGCTGACATTCGAGCATCCTCTGCTCGGCGCACCGCCCGAACGGAGCTAGCGCGGCCCGCGCCGATCGCCACGGCCGAGCGCGTCGAGGCGATCTTGGTGCCGCTTCGCCAGTCCGCGCAGCCGCCAGAGCTCCTTGAGCTGGCCGATCATCCCGAGCCGCTTCAGGTCGAGCGATCCGGCGCGTCGCTCCACCTCGAGCACGCCGTCGCGCACCACGCCCCGCGCCGTCCGCTGGGCGAGCACGGACAGGTCGTCGCTCTCGCGATGGGCCAGCAGGATCGCGGGGCCATCCGCCGGCGGCCCCACCGGCAACGTCGATGACAGGTCGACCTGGTCGGCGTCGAACTGGTCAGGCGACACCATCGGAATCGGGACGATCGCTGGGTAGCCGTCGGCATCGAGGGTGACGAGCGTGACCGCGTCCGACTCGTTCGCCTCGATGACCCGCACCGGGGCGACGTCCGCGATCAGCCGCCCGAAGTACCAGGGCAACAGCCGCCGGTGAAAAGGAATCGCCTCGATCTGGGCGGTTGGCGGGAACTTGGCGCGCTCCTGCGCCAGTAGTTCACGAACGAACCGCTCACCGTTGCGATCGACCTCGATTGAGGCGTCGCCGACGATCTGGACGCCGCCGGCCAGCAGACCAGCGCGCGGGTCAGCGCGGAGCAGCTCAATCTTCCTGACGTACGACAAGGTCGAGGTCACCGTCGGCCAGCCGGAGGCGGAGAGCATCGGCGTCACGGGAGCGGCCATCGGCCGATCGCGCACCCGCCAGGCGAGAATCCCGATTGGTGCAGCGCCCCAGCTCGCGACCAGCTCCTCGTCGGCACGATCGGTCAAGAAGTTGGTCGTGGCTCCGCGTCGACCTCGGCGACGAGCGCCAGCAGGCGTTCGAGCTGTTCGAGGCGTTCACGGTTGTCGGCGCCGCGCAGGCCGACGCGGAGGCTGTCGATGCCGAGGTCGCGGTACGTGCGGAGCCGGTCGCGGACCGTCTCCTCGGTGCCGAGGAGGTTCGTCTGCTCGGCGATCTGGAGTGGGACGAGGTCTTCCGCCTCTTCGCGGCGGCCGTCGAGCCAAAGACGCTCGACCTCCCGCACCACCTCGAAGCCCTGTCGGGCGAAGGCCTCGACGTAGAAATTCCGGCCCGGGTCGCCCATCGCGCCGAAGGTGAAGGCGAAGCCGACGGCGTGGCGCTTCGTGACCGCCTCGAGGTCGTCGTCGAACTCCAGCGTGACCGGCACTTGTAGCTCGAGGTCCTCGAGGCGGCGGCCGGCCGCTTCAGCGCCGGCGCGCAACGGATCGAGGAACGCCTCACGACCGGTATCGGTGACAAAGCAGTTGCCGATCCAGCCGTCGGCCAGTTCAGCGGTCAGCCGCAGGTTCGCCGGCCCGACCGATGCGACGTAGATCGGGATGTGTCGAGGCTGCACCGCGGACCGCATCGATCGGCGGTCATCGGTCACCGGCAGGTGATGGATCCGCCCGTCGTACTCGAGGCGCTCACGGCTGGTGATCAGCCGGATCACCTCGATCAGTTCGCGGGTGCGCCGGACCGGCTGTTCGAACGTGACGCCGTGCCAGGCCTCCATGATCTGCGGGTTGCTCAGCCCCAGGCCGAGCACGAACCGGTCGCCGGTCATGGACGCCAGCGCGAGCGCGGTCATCGCGGTCAGTGCCGGCGTGCGAGCGCCGATCTGCAGGATGCTGGTCCCGAGGCGGACCCGACTCGTCCGTGAGGCGATGTAAGCGAGCGGCGTCGCGCCGTCGAAACCCCACGTCTCAGCGGACCAGAGCGCGTCCACGCCGAGCGCTTCGGCATCGGCCGCGAAGCGTGCGCCACTCTCCCAGTCGTCGGGCCCATCGCGCGAAACGCCGACGCCAATCTTCATCGTGTCGCCTTGAAGCGGCTCAGGCCTCGGGGTAGCCGGGCGCTGCCTTCGCAGCCTGGACCTGGCCGGTGTGGTCGACATCATGCACGCGCTGGAAGAGGAACCAGGCCTTGCAGTGCAGGTCGCCAAAGAAGACGTGCGGCGCCTCGAGATCGAATGACGGTGGCTCCGGTAGCCGGGCAGGCATCGCGGCAAACTCGACCGCGTTCTGCAGGAGCTCGTCTCGCATCTCGCCGATCGAGAGCACCGCGGGTTCGCGCGGCGGCTCGACGTTCGTGTCGGTCGCCTCGTTGCCGTTCGCCAGTCGCTCAACGAGCGCGGCGTTGTTCCGCGCGCCCTTCAGCACGTGGTGCGCGACCTCGCCGATGCTCCACTCGCCCTCGGACGGAGCGAACGCCGCCTGCTCGTCGCTCACGCCATCCAGCGCATCGAGCAGCGCGAGGCGCGCGCCAGCCAGGCGGCGCCACAGCTCATACCAGCTGTACTTCTCACCCTGTGTGCGCAGGTAGCCGCGCACGCGCTGTTGTTCCTCGGTCAGTGTGTCGGTGGTCATCGGTCACCTCCCCGCGACGCTGTGCCGGGATGATAGCGATGCCCGACCTCGATCGTGAGGTCGCCGCGAACTAGCTGGCGGCGCGGACGTCCTGGGCGAAGCGGGTGAACGCCGCGATGTGCTGGTCGAGCGTCAGCAGCGAGGGGTCGGACTGCACCGACAGCACGATGTGTGTCGCGCCGGCTTCGAGGTAGCGGCCGGCCATCTCCGCCTGCTTCTTCGGGTTGCCGGTCTCGGTGACCATGCACATCAGCCCGATCGCCTCGGGATCGCGCCCCACCGCCGCGGCGGTCTCGCGGATCCGCGTCATGCCCTCGGCCGTCGCGGATGGGCGCAGAAGGAGCGGGAACCAGCCGTCGCCGATGCGCCCGATCCGGTCGAGGACGCGCGGTCCGTTGCCGCCCATCCAGATCGGGATACTGCGCGTGGGGAGCGGGTTGATGCCCGCTTGATCGACCTGATCGAACTCGCCCTTGAAGCTGAGTACCGGCTCCGTCCAGAGGCGCCGCATCAGTCCGATCTGCTCCTCGAGGCGTCGACCGCGGATTGCGAAGTCCTGCCCAAGTCCGTGGTACTCGACGGCGTTCCACCCAGTCCCCACCCCGAGGGCAACCCGACCCTTCGAGAGCACGTCCACCTGCGCCGCCTGCTTCGCGACGATCACGGTCTGCCGCTGCGGGAGGATCAGCACGCCGGTCATCAGCTCGATCGTCTCGGTCACCGCCGCGAGGAACCCAAACGTCGGAAATGGCTCGGGCCAATGGTGCTTGTGGGTGTACGGCCCACTCCAGCCGCCCGGACGGTCAGGGTCGGCGCCCAAGACGTGCTCGGGCAGTACGAGACGCGCGTAGCCCGCGGACTCAGCCGCCTGCGCGAATCCGCGTAAGACGTCCGGATCGGAGCCCAGCACATCCGCCGGGTACTGCACTGCCAGTTCCATCGAGAACCTCCGTCACGCCGCGCCCACCGGTCGTGGAACCGACCCGCGCAAGATAGCGTTGAGGAAGCAATGATGCGCTTCGCTGCCCTCGGACTGTCGGTCGCCCTCGGAACGGTGGTGCTCGCGGCGTGCAGCTCCGACGAGGCGACGCCCACGCCGTCCGCCTCGCCAACGCCGGCTGCGGTGACGCCAAGCGCGACAGCACCGCCCGCGCTGACGGCGACAAGCACTGCGACGGCGGAGCCGACGCCGCTGCCGCCGCCCGTCGACGCGTTCACTGGCACCGGACAGCTCGGGACACCTCGATGGCTGCATACCGCGACGCTGCTCGACGATGGCCGGGTGCTCGTGACCGGTGGGTCCGCAACCTACGAAGGGCTGTTGGCGAGCGCCGAGCTGTTTCAGCCGGGCAGCCCGGTGTCATCCGGAGAGGGCGATCCGCAGCATCCGGCGATGTTCATTGGAGGGTTCTTCGAGACGGGACCACTCAACGAGGCCCGCCAGACTCACGCGGCGACCCGACTTGCGGACGGTCGGGTGCTGATCACCGGCGGAGTAGCCGAAGGCGGCGCGGCGGGCACCCTCTCTTCAGCCGAGATATACGACCCAGCTGCCGGGACGTTTCAACCCGCTGGCGAGATGACGGTCCCCCGGCTCGCGCACGCCAGCACACTGCTCGCCGACGGGCACGTCTTGATTGTGGGTGGATCCGGCAATCCCTACGTCGCCGAGGTCGAGCTGTTCAACCCCGAGACCGGCGAGTTCACCCCGACCGGTTCGATGCGGGTCGGCCGGCTGTTCCCGTCACTCATCCCGCTCAAGGATGGACGGGTGCTGGTGGCAGGAACGGGCTTCGGTGAGCTGCCCCCGCCTGAGATCTACGATCCCGCGACTGGCCGTTTCGAGACGCTCCTCGTCTCGGATCTACCAGCCGACTTCCGCTGGCCAACCAGCGCCGTTGGCCTCGCGGGCGGCCGCATCCTGTTGACCGGCGATTGTTGCGAAGACGACGGCTTCTCGGCTCTCCCGACGGCGGCAATCCTCGACCCCGCCTCAGGGATGCTCGAGGTGGTCGCACCACTGGTCGAGGCGCGTTTCGCGCATGAAGCAGTACTCCTGTTCGATGGCCGAGTACTGCTGACCGGAGGCCTCGCGGCCGGCCAGGAGGGCGGTCCGCGACTCGCGTCAGCCGAGCTGTTTGATCCTCGGAGCAGAGAGTTCACCGCAGTGGGGCCGATGACGGACGTGCGTCAGTGGCACACGATGACGCCGCTCGCCGATGGGGATGTGCTGATCATCGGGGCCAACGGGGACCCGTATGTGCGCTCGGCGGAACGCTTTGGTCCTCGGTCCATCGCAGCGCCGTGGCGAGGCTGGTAACTGGTCCGAGTCCGAGCTGCAGCAGAGGGAGCGTCTGGCGACCGGGGGCACGCTTACTCGAGCAACCCGTCTCGCAGCCGCCTGATCGTCGGATCGTCGACACCACAGACGAGGAAGAACGCCTCGGCACCGCCGTAGGTCTCGCGGACCCAGGCGAGCGCGCCTCGCAACGAGGCCGGGTAGATCTGGAGCTCGCCAGAGTCCGCTTCTGGGTCACCGCCGGCGATCGCCCAGGCGCGCGCGAGGTGCGGCTGTGAGGCGCAGTAGTCCGCCTCGATATCGGCGTCGCTCACGCCGAGCAGATCGAGGATCAACGCGATCAGCGTGCCGGTGCGGTCCTTGCCCGCAGCGCAATGGACGACGGCTGGCAGCGTGTCTGGCTCAGCGAGCTGCTCGATCACTGCCCGGAATGACTCGCGCGCGTGCTGGAGCGGGAGCAGGTAGCTCTCGAGGTTGAAGCCGAGTCGCGCCCAGCCGGCCTCGACGCGTTCGTTGCTCAGCGGGAGGTGGGCACGCTCGACGCCAAGGACGAACAGTGGGTGATCGTCCGGCGCGCGCACCTCGTGCGCGGCGCGGAGATCGATGACCGTACGCAGGCCAAGTTCGCCGTGAGCGACGCGGGCGTCGGAGTGGGTCATCCAGTCGAGGCTCGCGGACCGATAGAGCCGGCCCGATCGCACCTGTCGACCGTGGAGCCCTCGGAACCCGCCAACGTCTCGAAAGTTCGCAACCTGCTCGAACACGCGGAGCATCCCTCAGCACCGACGTGCGGCATCCGTGCCTGTCGTCGGGGATCGCCATCCTAGTCCGGGCGTCAAGCGACGGCCCGCCTTCGCCGATCAGGGCACGTGAAGCCAGCCCGCCGCGCATCGGCTCCCGGTTCCCGCTCTATGGGTTGACGTCCGGCTTACAGTCGATCTTCACATACGTGATTCATGACGAGTGGGGGCTCGCGATGCTCGACGGTCAACTCGGCAACATTCTTGAGGTGGCGATCGGCCTCACCCTCGTGTTCGCGGTGCTGAGCACGCTCGGTTCGACGATCGCGGAATTCATCGCGCGACTCCTCGCTCTGCGCTCGAGCAACCTGGCGAAGGGGATGGAATCGCTGCTCGGCAGCGACACCGCGACGGCGGTCTACAACCATCGGCTGGTTTCCGGACTGTCGCGACCTAGCCGTTTCGGTGGGCTGCTCAGTCGCATCCCCGGGGTTGATGCTGAGCGGTACGGGCGGCCTTCGTACCTGAGTCCGAAGCTCGTCTCGGAAGTGCTCGCGTCGCTCGCATCGGCCAACGGCCCGGCCAACCCCAGCAGCCTCGAAGCGGACCTGACGGAGGCGGTGGCGGCGGTAGATGCGGCTCCCGCCGGTACGCCCGACGCGCTGAAGACCGACATGGCGGGGCGGCTCGCCAACGCCAAGGGGGTTGAGAAAGCGGCGGTATCGCTGCGCGCCGGCATCGAGGGCGTGCCCGGGGACGGACAGGAACAACTCAACGATCTGCTCGATGATGTGCTGCGCACCGCCGAGTCGGCCAAGGATGTCATCGACGGGTTCCAACAGGAGATCGAGCGCTGGTTCGATTCGTCGATGGATCGGGTCAGCGGTTGGTACAAGCGCAACCTGCAGTTCGTGCTGCTCGGTGTTGGGCTCGTCCTCGCCGTCGCGCTGAATGCAGATGCACTCTTCATCACCCGAGCGCTCTACGAGGATCCGGACCGACGAGCGTCCGCGGTCGCCGCAGCGATCGAGCTGAACGAGGCACGCGAGAACATCACCGCCGGCGTCCCGCAGGAGAATCTCGATGACGCGCTGGACGAGCTCGCGATGCAGATCAGGTCAGACACCGAAGGACTGAAGACGGCTGGTATCCCGCTCGGTTGGGACCAACGACCGGAGGGCGAGACCCTGGAGAACTGGTGGATTCGCGCCGCGGGATGGCTGCTGACCGCGGTCGCGATCTCGTTTGGCGCGCCGTTCTGGTTCGACTTGATGAGCAAGCTGGTCAGCATCCGCAGCTCCGGGACGAAGCCGGCTACGCCGCCTCCCCCGCCGCCGTCGACCTAGTCCCGAGGCGCATCAGCGTCCCGCGGTGAGTTCGGCCAGCAGCTCGCCGTAGTCGGCGAATGCGATCCGAGGCGTGATCTCCTCGTGCCAGACGGCGTCGAGGGCGGCCTGGGTCTTGGGTGGTAGCTCGACCTTGCGCGCGCCGACGGAGCCTTCGCGGACCTTCGCGGCGTCGCTGCCGGGTGGGAGGCCGATCACGCGTTCGCTGCGCTGACGGTCGAGCAGGTCGTCGAACTTGTCCTGGTGCTCGGTCATGAACGCGAACGAGGACTGGCGCACGACGATCTCGAGGAGTTCTTCGTCCAGTGAGATGCCGATGAAGTCGGCGACGCGACGGACGGTGCCCGGCAGATCGACCTTCATCTCCTCGTAGGCGAGGAGGAGCACATTCTCGGCGTGGCGGTGCGACCACCACGACAGGAGGTGCGCCCAGTAGTCGCCGCCGCGCTCGCGTCCGATGAACCGGCGACGCACGAAGTCCTCAATCGAAACCGCACCCGGTTCGAGGAACCAGCCCTCCATGAAGCGGTACATCGAGACGGCGGCGTCACCGGGGTCTCGGAGCGACACGATGTAGCGCCCGCCCTTCGGCACGAGGTCGTGACCGAGGTGGCTCTTGAACGCACGCGGCTCCGCCACCTGCTCGGCATTGAGGTCGAGACCGAGGTCGGTACCGACCTCGATCCAGGGGATCACGCGCGAGATGTCGTCGAAATCCATGTCACCGCGAGTACGTAGGCCGTGCACGATCTGCTGGAGCCAGGTGGTGCCGCACTTGGCGAACGGCGAGATCACGACGTCGCTCGGACGCAGCTTGACCCTCAGACCGCGGGCCACGCCTTGTGGCGTCGCGAGCTGATCGATCAGTGCCTGGAACTCATCGAACGAGCGTGCCCGGGTCGTCCTCGTCACGCGCGGAACTCCTCAGGCTTCTCGTCGGACGCCGGGTATGAGCGGCGACGCACGCGAGCCAGGATGACCCGGCAGCGCGGCGGCGCGCCGGTTGCAGCTCGCTCCGCTACCAACGGCGCCGCATCTCCTCGAGTAGCTCGTCGTAGCTCGCGAATCCGAGTTGCGGCGTGACTTCCTCGGTCCAGCGGGTGTCGAGCTCGGCCTGGATCTCAGCGGGCAGCTCGGCCTTCCTTGAACCGACCTCGCCGGCGCGGACCTTGGCGGAATCGCTGCCGGGTGGGAGGCCGCACACCTCTTCGCTGCGCCGGCGCATCAGGAAGTCGTCGAAGCGGTCCTTGTACTGGGTCATGAACTCAAGCGAAGACTGGCGCATCACGATCTCGAACAGCTCGTCGTCGAGCGGCATGTCGAGGAACGCCGCGATGCGACGGACCGTGCCCTCGAGGTCGACCTTCATCTGCTCGTAGGCGAGGAGCAGCACGTGGTCCTCGTCGCGCTGCTCCCACCACGACACGAGGTGCGCCCAGTAGCCGCCCCCCGGCCGCGGCTTCATGAAGTTCTCGCGCGCGTGATCCTCGATCGAGATCGCGCCCGGCTCGACGAACCAGCCCTCCATGAAGCGATACGCGGAGACGAGGGCGTCACCCGGATCGCGCAGCGGCACGATGTAGCGTCCGCCCTTCGGCACACGGTCCCAGCTCAGGTGGCTCTTGAACGCGCGCGGCTCCCCGCGTTGCTCCGCTTCGAGGTCGATGCCCAGGTCGGTCGACGTTTCGATCCAGGGCACGACCCGGGAGATGTCGTCGAAATCCATATCGCCGCGCGTTCGCATGCCGTGGACGATCTGCTGGGTCCAGGTCGTCCCAGACTTGCCGAACGGCGAGATCACCACGTCGGATGGGCGCAGCTCGAGGGCGAGCCCCGCGGCCATGCCAGCCTCGGTCAGCATCGGCGCCTGGATTTCGCGCAGCTCCTCGAGGCTGGTTGCTCGCCTGCCGGTCGTCGTCATCGTTCGCCTCCAGAAGGGCGCTATCGTGCGCAGGCGCCAGCGCTCGGAACAAGGGGAGCCGCTGCGTACTCGAAGGATGGTCAACCGATGGCAGCGACACGTACCGCCTCGAAGCCCAGAGTCACGAGGCGACCACGAGCCGACGCGCAGACACCGAACTGGTTCACCTACTTCCCCGATGACTACCGCTGGTCGGCCGCGATCTGCGGGATGCTCTCGAACGCGCAATGGGGATCGGCCGACCTCGGCGAGGTCGATCAGGTGGGCAAGCGGCTCGCCGGCCAGGTGGGCAACGATGACGCGTGGTTCGAGGAGTTCACGCGGATGGCGGACGACGTCCGCAAACGTGCTCGCGCTGCCGAACGCGCGGGACACGGACTGAGCGCCGCTGCCCACTACCGGCGCGCCTGTACCTACTACCAGATGGGCGAGCGCTTCCGAACGCCGAAGGACCGGCGGGCGATCGGCGCGTACCAGAAGAGCATCAATTGCTTCCGTCGCTCGATCGAGCTGGACCGCACGATGCAGATCGAAGCGGTCGAGGTGCCGATGCCTGACGGGACATCGCTGCCCGGCTATTTCGTGCCGGCGCAGAACAGCCGCAAGGCGAAGCCGCCGGCGGTCGTGTTCTTCGACGGGCTCGATGTCACGAAGGAGCTGCAGTACTTCCGCGGTGTCCCGGAGCTCGTCCGGCGGGGGATCAGCGTCCTCATCATGGATGGCCCCGGCACGGGCGAGGCGATCCGCTTCCGCGGAATCTACCTGCGGCACGACTACGAAGTCGCGGGAACGGCGGCCCTGGACTACCTGGAAACGCGGAAGGACATCAATCCCAAGCGCGTCGGGGTGATGGCGATCAGCCTCGGTGGCTATTACGCCTCGCGGATCGCGTCGCTCGAGCGGCGCTACAAAGCGTGCGTCGCGTGGGGCGCGATCTGGGACTACCACGCCACCTGGAAGCGGCGGATCGACGCCGCATTCAACGCCGATCTCTCGGTCCCAGGCCACCACATCGAGTGGATCCTCAACGCGACGTCACTTGAGGATGCCCTCGAGAAGCTCGAGGGCTTCCGGCTGGATGGCGTGGTCCAGCAAATGCGCTGTCCGTTCCTCGTGACTCACGGCGAGGAGGACACGCAGATCCCGCTGGCCGATGCGCAGGCGCTGGTCAACGCGGTCGGATCGAAGGACAAGACGCTGAAGGTGTTCACCGCAGCCGAGGGCGGCGCACAGCATTGCCAGCGCGACACATGTCGCTCGGCGTGACCTACATCGCCGACTGGCTCGCGGACCGACTGCGCGCCTGACCGGGATCAGGGCGCCGCGTCTACGCGGCGTCCGGCGGCCCTGCCCGCCTCGAACGGACGAGCCACCCACCGACTCCCAGGAGCACGACCGCCACGCCTGCGATCACGGCGAGCATCGGCACCGGCAGCGATGAGCCGCCCTCGTCATCGGCGAACAGGTCGCCTACGGTGAGCGTCGCTTCGAGCGCAACGAACGGTTCGAAGTTGTTGGCCGCGGCATCCGCCCAGAAAGTGTCGCTCCGGAAGGTCTCGATCAGCACCGGGAGGCGGCCGTCGGCGACGGCGAAGACGTGCACCGAGGCGGGGAGGTCAGCCGGCGGGACGGATATCTCGACGGTCCCGTCCTCATCCGCCACTCGCTCGAAGGCGAAGCTGCGACCGGCGAACGGCTCGTCGTAGATCACCTGCACCAGCACCCGCGCCTCGTCAGCCCCCGTGTCCAACGTCGCGAGGTACACCGGCACCGGCTCGGCGGCGGTGCGCGGATCGAGCGAGTCCTGGCGCGGCACGTTGCGGTAGCTCGTGAGGCCGACCTCCTCGCCGTCGTCGTAGACGCGGTTGCTCGTCCCGCCGGCCGTGTCGGCGAAGAAGCCGTGGCTGATGAAGATCTCGTCCACGTCGTCGCGGCCGTCGCCGTCACGGTCGCCGCTGAAGGCCTCGAAGAGCGCTTCGTAGAGCTCCGAGGCGTCGACGATGTGACCGTTACTGGATTCGTGCGAGCTGGGCGCTGCCAGGATCACGTCCCAGAGTTCGCGCAGCCCGACCGAGAGCGGATCGTCGTCGACTGCCGCCAGCGTGAACGCCTCGACACGTCCGAGCACGTCCTGGTCGCCGTCGGCGAGCGGGATCAGCACCAGCGCCTCGGCGCCGGGCTCCACCGCGGGGCTGACGCCGAACAACGTCCGGCTCTCGCCGTCGAGGAACAGCCGCACGGCGATCCGAGGCAGCACCTCGCTGGTGTTGTTCCGGATCAGCGTCGCGTGCACGAGGCTGGCCCCGCCGGCGTCAGTCTCGTCGCTCTCAGCGACCTGGGAGCCGATGACGTCGATCTCGATCTGTCGCGGCTGGGTGTAGTCCGCGTCGCTGTCGACGAAGTCGAGCAGCACGCCCGCGATCGCGAACTCCTCTTCCTTGCCGTCGTCGTGCCAGACCTTCCAGTTGTCCTCGATCGAGTGCGGGCTCCCACTGACGGGGTAGATGTAGAAGAGCGGATTGGCGTCGATCGTTTTCGACGCCATCGCCGCGAAGAACTCCGCGAAGCCCTCGTTGAACGAGTCGTTCGAGGAGGCGTTGCGGTAGAGCCCGCCGTGGTTGGAGCCGAACCCGGTGACCCGAGGCATGCGGTTATCGAAGGCGTCGGCCAGCAGCGCGTGGCCAAACTCGTGGTACTCGCGGTTCACCGGATGGTCCGGATTGCGATCGTGGTCACTGGAGCGCACACCGAAGGCGATGAACGGCTCGGCCGGCGTCGCCTCGACCGTTGTCGGACCGTTCCAGAAGGCGCTCCGGCCGCCCTTCGCGGCGCACTGACCGTTCGTCTCCGGCGTATCCGCGGTGCAGAACGTGTACAGCGGAAGCGGCAGCCCAAAGTCCATCGTGACGCCCAGGACTTCGGTACCGAAGCGCCAGACGTCGCGCATGTTGGAGTAGATCTCGAGCAGATCGTCCCAGTGGTCCAGGGATTCGGGCCCGACGAACGGCTCATAGAAGGTGTCCGAGCTGTCGAGCGTCGAGAGGTCGAAGTCCACAACGCAGTCGAACGGTGCCGCGTTCAGATCCTCCATCAGCACCGGCCCGAAGCGGAGATGCGGAATGTCGGCCGCGCCGCCGTAGCGCAGCTCGAACCAGCGCGGATCGTGCTCGTCGTCCTTCGCGACGAGGAGCAACTCGACCGCGTCGAGCGCCGGATCGAACTCGGCGCCGCTGGTCGAGCCGACGGTAATCATCGACCAGCGACCGTCTTCGCCCGTCGCGACGTTCTGCCGGACCGTCCCGCGGAAGCGCAGCTCGATCCGGATGCCGGCGACCGGCCGTCCGGCGCCATCGAGCACCCGCCCCGAGGGCGCGCAGCTGTCTGGCACGGTGTCGGTCGCCGCGACCTCTGGCGTCGCGGTCTCCTCGACCGCCGCCTGCGGGCAGGTGGCCGCGATCGTTTCGAGGTGGGCGAGCACGAGCTCGGCCGCGCCCTGCATCTCCTCGGGCGTGCCGTCGCCATCCGCGGTCACGCGCGCGACGTGCGTGTCGCTGGTGACCGCGATGTCGTCACCGAGGTTGAAGCGGACGCGCCGCTCGGTGCAGCTCTCGTCGTCGCGCTGCAGGCCGTCATCGGGATCGACCGGCTGATCGGCCCAGCCAGCGGTCACGCGAATGTCGTCGTTGAGGTTGCCGTCGTCGGTGTACGCGAAGCGGTAGATGCACCGCACCTGCTGCCAGCGGGCGCCGTTGTCGAGCGACTTCAGCTCCGGCTCGAGGGTGGAGTCGCTGCCGTAGAGCACCCGCGCCCCGATCGCGGCGGGGCAGCTGGCCGGGCTGAACGTCTCGTTCGGCGCCGGCTCGCAGGGCGTCGCGATCCCCTCGAGCGCCGTGAACAGTGCACGCACGATGCCTTCGGCGACGGCAGCATCGATACCGTCGGCCTGCACGTAGCCCCAGTCCGCCTCGACGTGGGCCGCGTTGCTCACGAGGTCGGCGCCGCCGGTGGTGTAGGTTTCGCCGGTCGAAAAAGAGCCTTCGGATGTGGTGGGCTCAAAGCGCCCGGCGCGGACCGGACAGCCGGTGTAGCGAGCGCCGCTGCTGAACCGGATCGTCAGGTGCATCGACCCGTACGGCGACAGCGTCCCGTCGACGTTCTTCGGCTGGCCGTTGTAGTTCTCAGGCGTCGAGGCGTAGGTGCAGTTCAGCCGCCAGCTCTGCCAGACGTCGCGGTCGGTGCGCAGCGTGGTTCCGCCCTCACGCAGGGTCGCGTCTCCCGCCGTCGCGGGGCAGTCGGGCGTTCCCGCCGGCGGCGCCACTTCCTGGGGATCGAGGTCGTGCGCGCCGTCCGCGGCGTGAGCCGCGAGTGTCGAAGCCGCCTCCGAGGGTGGCGTGTCGCTGAGCGGCGCACTGAGTAGCGCCAGTGCGACCACGCCCAGCAGGAGCGCGACCGAAGCGATCCCGCGACGTCCGATAGCCATCCAGCCCACCTGTCCGACGGTCCCCAACCGCACAGCGTTGATAGCAGACCGTGTGGGCGCGAAGTAGGGACCACTGTCTCGCTCCGACGCCTACCGCTGGCGATTGCGACCGGTCACACTGCAGCGCATGACCACCCCGCCGGCCACCGACGACGCCCACCAGGGCGAGATTGTCGAATCTGAGGAGACGCCGCCGTACGTCGTCCTCGTGCCGGTCGGCTCGGCGGCGGCGGTACAGCGGACGGCGCCGCTCGCCACCCTGCTCGCACAGCCACACGGAGGCACGGTCGCCTTCCTGGCGGTCCGCGTACTGCGCTACGACACGGCGGCGCGCCCCGATCGGGTCCCCGACTGGCTAACCGAGGCGACCGACGAACTCGAGGTGAACCAGCCGGCCGGCGTCACGCTGCACAGCGTCGCACGCCTCGGTCAGAGCGTCGTCGGGGCGATCGAGGCCACCGCGCGGGAGCTGGGCGCGCAAGCGTTGCTGCTGCACTGGGAGTCCGGTGAGCTGACGATCCCGCGCGCGGAACGCGAGGCGTTCACACAACTCTTCGCTCAGCCACCCTGCACCGCACTGATGCTGCGCGGTCGCTACGCGGTCGACGGGACGCCCTCGATCCTCGTCGCCGGCAACGGCGAACGGGCGACCGGAGTCGCCTTCGACACGGCAAGCGCACTACTGACCGCGGCGGGCGGCGGGACGCTGCGCGCGCTGCACGTCGTCGCGCCCGGCGCGAGCGATGAAGAGCTCAACCACGGCGTCGAGGCGGCGCTGGCCGCCCTGCCAGATCTGCCGCCGCACGTCGACGCCGAGGGCGTCGCGATCCGCAACCGTTCTCACGAAGGCGCGGTGCTGGAGGCGCTGGCGGAAGACGCCGCCGACCTCGCGGTGATCGCGGCACCTCGGGAGGGCGTGATCAGACGGCTCAGCCGCACGCGGCTGCCGGACCGGCTGCTGCGCCCAGCGGCAACGCCGGCGCTGATCGTGAACCGGCCCGAGGCGCGCCCGCTGACCTGGTTCCACCGCCTGTGGAACCCGGTCTATCAGCGGCTGCCGAAGCAGACCGAAGAAGAGAAGATCGCCACCTACATGGCGCTCCGACGCGCCGCCCGCGCGAACGCGGATTACTACGTGCTGATGCTGCTCGCCGCCGCGGTGGCGACGCTTGGTCTGCTGCTGAACTCGGCGGCGGTGGTGATCGGCGCGATGCTGATCGCGCCGCTGATGTCGCCGATCGCCGGCGCCGCGCTCGGCGTGGTGCAGGGCGACGCGAAGCTGCTGCGGCTCTCCGTCGGATCGGTCGCCTCCGGCACGGCGACCGCGATCGGCGTGGCGATCATTGTCGCCTTCGCGTTACCGGGCACCGAGGCCACGAGCGAGTTCACCGCACGCACCGAGCCGGGCCTGCTCGATCTGCTGGTCGCGCTCGGCTCAGGGGTGGCCGCCGCCTACACGCTCTCACGTCCCGGGCTCTCCGCCGCGCTGCCAGGGGTCGCGGTCGCCGCGGCGCTCGTGCCCCCGCTGGCGAGCATCTCGGTCGGCATCGTGCTCCTGGAGTGGGAGGATGCGGCCGGGGCGGCGCTGCTGTTCGGCACCAACCTCGTGGCGATCGCGGCCGCCTCGGCGTTGACGTTCCTCTGGCTCGGCTTCCGGCCCGACGCGGATCGTGTCGATCGGTTCGGGGTGTTCGGCCGGGGCGTCGTCGGGCTGTTCGTGCTGCTCGTAGTCGTCGCCGCCCCGATCGGCGTGCTGAGCGCGCGGGCCCTCGAGAACGACACCCGCGCCGCCCACGCGGAGCGCGCCCTGACCGAGGCCGCCGGCAGTATCGGCGGCCTCGAACTGACGTCGGTCGAGCTCACCGGCAGCGGCGACCCGCTGACCGTCCGTGCGCGGCTGCTGGCCGAGCAGCCGCTGTCCGCCGAGGACTCCGAGGCGCTGCGTACCGCCCTCGAACGCGCGCTCGGTCGGTCGATCAACCTCGAGATCGAGGTGATCCAGCTCCTCCGCAGCGGGCCGTAGCGGTCCAGCGAAGCGGTGCCCGGCATGCGACCAATCGGGAGTATGGTTCGAGCGATCGACCAGTGGTCGGTCGCCTGACGGACAGGGGATCGGCTGGTTCTACTCGGCGTTGGAGTCGGGCGATCGTGAGGGCCTCGGGCAGTCGAGCAGGAGACCAGCTAATGCCAGACAACGGCCCGCCGACCGTCATCACTCCCGAAGCGCGCGAAGTGATCCAGGGCGTCTACGCCGGCACTCAGAACGAAGGTCTGCGGATCGCCGGTCTCGCCGAGGTGCAGTCGATCGAGGACACCCTCGTCGGTTCGACGGAGAACCCGACGAATCTCGGTCCGACCGTGGAGATCTCGGTCCCGCTCGACGCCGACGGCAACCCGATCCCCCAGATCGAAGATCGCACCGAGTTCCAGCCGGCGTCGGCCGTGCTCACAATCCGCGTCACACCTCAGCAGGAGTTCGGCGGCGAGTTCTTCAGCGCGCACGCTCAGGTGGTCGACGTCGCGACGGGCCACATCATCGACACGGGTCGCTCGGGCGCCACCTCGGACGAACGCACCGAGCTCGAGGGGGGCCGCCCGGAATCCGTCTATGGCAACGATCCAAAGTTCTACGCCGGGTTACTCAACCTCGAATCAAAGACGGTTGAGGAGGCAGTGGGGATCGCCGTCGGCGGGTTGACCGGCGAAACGGGAATCACCCTCCCGCCACCGGCGGCAACGCCGGCGGCGCCATCCGGAACGCCGGCGGTCAGCGACGCCTCGAGTGGATCGATCTTCGATTCGATCCCAGGTGGTGTGCTGACGCCGATTGCCACCGGAGGAGCGGTCGTCGTCGTCACGGGGATGCTGCTATTTGGCGGCGGAGATGGCAATGACGGGTCGAACCTGGGCACCGGTTCGGACCAAAATTCATCGTCCAGCAGTCCGGGCGGATCGTCGGGCGGCGGAACGAGCGGCGGCTCGAGTGCGGGTCCGCAGACCTTCGCGGTGACGGACGAGACCGGTGACTTCGTCCCGACCTGGGAGGACTCCGATCCGATCGAGAACCCCAACATCGCCGGTGATGTCACCGAACTGAGCGTCGAGGTTGACGAGGCGAACAGTCGGACGGTGATCACGGTCCGATTCGCCGGTGCGGCGCAGCAGTTCAGCGAGTCGGGCGCGGGCGAGCTGTCTGGGGACATCCTCCTCAGTCCGCCGGACGGTGGGCGGATCCACAACATCCTGCTTCGGCCAGACGGCACCTCGAAGCTGTCGGACCCGCCCTCCGGGATGAGCCTCACGATGGTGTGGACGGCGCCCGACACGCTCGTCTTCACCGTGGAGGGCTACACGCCGCCTGACGGATCCACCGTCTCGCTGCGCACCCTGCAGAACGAGCAACGCGCCTTCTCCTCGGACGAGGTTGCTGTCCAGATCGGCAGCTAGCCGCGGCGCCCTAGCCGTCGGGGGCCGCCCCCACCTCGGACGGACGCGCACCTTGAGGCAGGCGCAGCACCGCGAACGCCATCACCGCCAGGCCGGCGACGTGGAACGAGGCCATCGTGATCGTGAGGCCCTGCGACTCGGCCAGCAGGCCGACGAGCACCGTCAGCGGGACGAAGCCGAACAGCGAGCGGAGCGCGGTCAACGCACCAGCGCGGCCGGGAACGCTCGAGAGCAGCTCGCCCTGAGCGATCGGCCACAACACCGCGAGCAGCACCTGCAGCGGCAGACCGATCGCGAACTTCGCCGCGATCCCCGGCACGGCGAACCACGCCGGATACAGCACGAGCAGGCCGGCCACAGCGATCCCGAGGATCACCCGCGGACTGGATCGCCGCAGCCAGCGATCGAGGTAGGCAACGGCCGCCAGCGACACCGTCAACTCGAACGCGGTGTAGACGCCGACCGTTCCCTGACTCATCCCGACTTCGTCGACGAGCCAGACGGTGCGCAGCGGCAGCGGCGAGTCGAGCACGTCGTGGGCGAAGAGGAACAGCAACCAGAGGACCGCGGTGCGGCTGGAGAGGGCGGCTCGCAGGTTGCGACGGAACGCCTCGATCAGCGGGACACGTTCGGAGCCATCCTCTGCTTCGCCCTCGCGGTGCGCGCCCAGCGGCGATGGGAAGCGGGTGCGGAGGAGCAGGACCGCGTAAATCGGGCCCCAGACGCCGACGCCGGCGATGATCCAGCGCCAGTCGAGGCCGGCCCAGATCCCGGCGGTCACCAGCACCGGCGCCAACAGTGCGCCGACCGTGTCGAGCAGCGTCGCCCGCGCGTAGATCCGCCCCGGGGCTTCGGGGTGCGCCTCGACGAGGACGACGTCAGCCGTGTGGGCGAGCGGGCCCGAGGCGAGCCCATAGATCGCGAAGCCCGCCAGCAGCACGAAGTAGCCGGGCGCGATGCCCATCACGACCACCGAGATTCCGGTACCAGCGGCGCCCCAGGCGAGCAGGCGGTGCCGCTGCCAGACGTCGATCAGCAGCCCGTGAATCGGCTCGACGACCGCGGCAACGTAATTCAGAACGAGGCTGAGCAGACCGATCTGTGCGTAGCTGAATCCGAGCGAAGCGCGGATGCTCGGCATCAGCACATCGAACAGGCCTGAGAAGACTTCGTCGGTGAACCGGCCGAGCAGGCTGAGCCGCACGACACGGTCAGACACGCCGGGCTGGCGAGGGATCGGGCTCAAACGAAAACGAAAGGGCATCTCTGTCTCCGACGATCGGGCGCAACAGCGCCCGTCAGCGAGTTCGCGAAGAACTCGAGGCGTGGTCGAAACAGAGGACGGTGGGCCTCGGGTCTATCTGGGGACGTGATCGGCCATCGCCGACACCTTTCGCTCGAGACACATGCTAGCCGCTCCGTGCAGCGCGGCGCCGGCGGCGATCAGTCCGCCCGGGGCGAAGGCGTCAGCCTGGGCCCTCGGGGAAACCCCCACCCCCGATCCTGACGGTGGCCCCGTGGATGCCGACCCTTAACTCGCTAGGAACAGGGAGCATCGCGATCCTGATACTCGTCGGCGCGTTGGGCCTCTTTGTGACCGCCGTGATCGGTATCGCCGTACTGGTGATCCGCGCCCGCGATCGCCGCTTCCGACACACCAGCCACGAGCTCAGCGAGATCAAGCAGCGGCTCCACCAGGGACTCGCGCAGCCGGGCATCTCGATCTTCGCCGTCGGCCGCCGCGGCGTGATCTCCTGGTTCGCCGGGCGGGCGATCCCGAACACCCGGCTCTCGATGAGCACCGCCGTCGGTGCCGAGACCCACGATCTATTCGCCGCCTGGCCCGACTGGCTCGAGGCGATCCGCGCCGCTCTCCGCGGCGAGACCAGCACCACATCGATCGTCGTCGACGACGTCGTCCTCGAGGTCGCCTGCACGCCGTTCCGCGACGACGACGCCCAGGTCACCGAGGCGCTCGTCGTGGTCACGGACAACACCGAAGGGCACCACGAGGCGGAGCGCGCCGAACGGCTCGCCCAGATGCGCTCCCGCGCCCTCGCGACGATCAATCACAAGCTGCGCGGGCAGCTCAACGGGATGCTCGGCATCACCGATCTGCTCGCGACGACGTCACTGACGCCGCAGCAGCGCGAATGGAACGAGATCGTCGCGACCTCGGGCCACCAGCTCCTGAAATTCGTACACCACCTCGTCGAGTTCATGGAACTGGACGCCGAGCGTCTGGAGCCCATCCGCGAACCGTTCTCATTGCGGGACGCGATCGACCGCATGTTTGAACGGCAGCTCGTCCATGCCAAGGAAAACGAGACCACGCTCACCGCGCGCTACCCGCTGGATCTCTCCGAGCACTTCGCCGGCGACCGCGAGCAGATCGAGCAGGTGCTCAACTTGCTCGTTGGTGTCGCGATCGGCACGAACGCCGGTGGCGAGGTGATGATCAACACCGACGAGGTCGCTCAAGACACCGACGAGTCGCTGATGGTGATCACCGTCGAAGACAGCGGTCGTGGCCTGAACAGCGAAGCGATCGGGCGGATCTTCGACGGCCTGGAATCGCCATCGGCGATGTGGTCGATCCGCTCCGGCGGCACCGGCCTCGAACTGCCGATCGCTCGCTTGCTGGCGCGTGCCATGGGCGGCGAGTTGACGGTGGAGAGCCGGAGCAACGTGGGCACGACGTTCCGTTTCGAACTTCCGCTCGCCCGTGCCACGCTCACCGAGCTGGCGGCGCAGGGATCGGCAATCGTCGATTCCGAGGAGCGCACACTCCGGATCCTGCTGGTCGACGACAGCGTCGTGCAGGCGCAGGTCGCCACACATCTGCTGAAACAGCTCGGTCACGAGGTCAACGTCACCCGCAACGGCGCCGAGGCGATCGAGTTGCTCGACGCCGCCGGCGACGAGTTCGACTTGATCCTCACCGAGCTGCACATGCCGGTGCTCGACGGATTTGGGATGACGAACGCAATCCGTCAGCGCACCGACGCCTGGCGGGATCTACCGGTCATCGCGGTCACGTCTGACACCCGTCGTGGGCCCCGCGCGGAAGCGCTGGGAGCGGGGTTCGACGCCGTGATTGAGAAGCCGCTGGAGCTGAAGTCACTCCAAGGTGGCCTCGCCCGCATCCACAGCCGCCACACTGAACGCGACGAGACCGGCGCACCGACGATCGACGATCCGGTGATCGACGAGCTGGTGCTCGCCCGCGTCCATGAGCTGGACCCGGATGGCCGCGACCGCCTCGTCGAAGAGCTCATCACCGCCTTCCTCGAAGCGACGCCGCGCCAGCTCCTGGAGGCACGCGACGCAGCACTGGCACTAAACGCGACGCAGCTCGAGCCGCTGGTACGCAGCATCGCCACGAGCTGTCGCCTGCTGGGAGCGCGCCGTCTGGAACGCCGGGCCGCCTGGCTGCTCCGCGCCGTCGAGGCGCACGATCTGGTCACCGCACGATCAGCCGCCGACGCCCTCACGGCGGAGTTCGCCCTCGCGCGCCGCGCTCTCAGCGCCGCGACCGCCGCCGCGTAAACGCCTCATACCGTCGATCGGCGGCCGATCAGCGCTGCACGGCACTGGCCGGCGCAATCCAGCACGAAATGGGCGGCTTCCGTCAGCCGCCGACAGGCTCACCAGTTCAACGATCCCGTTCCAGATGCCGACGATCAGGGAGAACCCTGACGACCGCCGTTCATGGTCCCGATGGGCTCAACCCTGACACCGCGAGGTGGCAGGTCCAATCGCGACCGCCTCCGGGCGGCCCTACCCGTGTGGTGCCGATGACGATGTCCCGCGAACGCTCCCAGCTGCGCGACCAGCTCGATCTCGCCGAGGTCAAACTCCAGATCGAGGCGTTGCACGGAGCAAACGAGGCAGGACTCAGCCCCAGCTTGCGGCGTGCCCGCGAGGTGCTGCGGCGTCATGCCACCGAGCAGACGCTGGATCTTGAACACGTCTGGCTCGCACTCGAGCCAGAGCTTGGTCTCACCGCACAGCAGCATGAGATGGTGCGGCTCCTCGGCGAGGAGTTTGCGGAGCAGGCCCAGCCGGTTGGCTTCGCCGCCGTCGGTGGCCTGATCCTGTTCACCAGCCTCGCGGGCGGCGCGGGCGCCCTCGAAGGCAACGGCGGCTCGCCTGCCACCGACTTCGATGCTGGTCCGGCCGCGGTCCAGCAGCTCGACGGCGGCAACGGGCTGCTGCCCGAGGCCCCCGCGACGGCCTTCATCGAAGACCTCGCTCCAGAGGTGCTCGACCTCGCGGCGACTAACCCCGCTCTCGCCGACGCGCTCCCCGAGCTGCTCGCCGATGGCCCCAACCCGCCACTCGAGCTGAACCCGCCTGAGCCGCCTCCGTTCGACGCTGAGGTCGGCCCGGTGAGCAGCAGCCCGTTCGGCGACGTCGCCGGTGCAGAACCATTCAGCGACACGCCGAGCGTCGCCCCGTTCGCCGACGCCCCGGTCACGCCGTTGGGAAGCCCGTCCGCTGGTCCTGACGGTCCAGCGCCGCTCGACGCGCTGGGCGCGCCCGAAGTCGACTTCGAACCCGAAGACCCCTTCGCGATTCCGGGTGCGCTGGGTGCGCCGGAGCTGGACGAGGCGCCCGCTCCGGCACTCGAAGTCGTCCCGGAACCCGAGCCCGAGATCATCGAGGAGTTCGCACCTCCGCCGCCACCGCCACCGGCTCCGGCTCCGCCCGCACCCGCACCCGCACCCGCACCCGGTACCCCGGGCGGGACGTTCACCAGCACCGCCGCCGATGAGACGCTGACCGGCACGGAGCACGACGACACCTTCCTCACGACCGGCGGCGGCCAGGGCACCGACACCTTCGAGGGTCTCGACGGCTACGACACGATCCAGGGCTCCAAGTGGGGCGACACGATCCGTGTCACCGACAACCTCGACAACCTGCGCTCCATCGAGGTGATCGACGGTGGCGCCGGCTTCGACACGATCGCCGGTACAGCAAACGACGACCATCTCGACTTCTCGACGATCCACTCAATTCAGAACATCGAGCGCATCAACGCCGGTGCCGGTGATGACACGGTGATCGGCACCGATGGCAACGACACGATCTACGGCTCCGCCGGCGACGACGACCTCTCGGGCGGCGATGGTGACGACACATTCGAGATCGTCGGAGGCGGCCACGGCACTGACACGATCGACGGCGGAGACGGCTACGACACGGTGCAGGGCTCCAAGTGGGGCGACACGATCCGTGTCACCGACAACCTCGGCAACCTGACCGACATCGAGGAGATCGATGGCGGCGCCGGCTTCGACACGATCGCCGGTACCAGCTCCGATGATCACCTCGACTTCTCCTCGGGTCCGTCGCTCACCTCGATTGAGCGCATCAACGCCGGGGCCGGTGACGACACCGTCGTTGGCACCGACGGAGACGACACGATCTACGGGTCCGCCGGAGACGACGACCTGTCCGGTGGCGACGGGGACGACACATTCGAGATCGTCGGCGGCGGCCACGGCACTGACACGATCGACGGCGGCGATGGCTACGACACGGTCCAGGGCTCCAAGTGGGGCGACACGATCCGTGTGACCGACAACCTCGACAACCTGCAGTCCATCGAGGAGATCGACGGCGGCGCCGGCTTCGACACGATCGCCGGCACCAGCTCCGATGACCACCTCGACTTCTCTTCCGGCCCCTCGCTCACCTCGATTGAGCGCATCAACGCGGGTGCGGGTGACGACACGGTCATCGGCACCGACGCGGACGACACGATCTACGGGTCGGCCGGTGACGACGACCTGTCCGGCGGTGACGGCAACGACACGTTCGAGATCGTCGGAGGCGGCCACGGCACCGACACGATCGACGGCGGTGACGGCTACGACACCGTCCAGGGCTCCAAGTGGGGCGACACGATCCGTGTCACCGACAACCTCGACAACCTGACCGACGTCGAGGAGATCGACGGCGGCGCCGGCTTCGACACGATCGCCGGCACCAGTTCCGACGACACGCTCGACTTCTCCTCGGGTGTCTCGCTGAACAGCATCGAGCGCATCAACGCCGGTGCCGGTGACGACACCGTGGTCGGCACAGACGGCGACGACACGATCTACGGCTCCGCCGGAGACGACGACCTGTCCGGTGGCGACGGGGACGACACGTTCGAGATCGTCGGTGGCGGCCACGGCACCGACACGATCGACGGTGGCGACGGCTACGACACGGTTCAGGGCTCCAAGTGGGGCGACACGATCCGCGTCACCGACAACCTCGGCAACCTGACCGACATCGAGGAGATCGATGGCGGCGCCGGGTTCGACACGATCGCCGGTACCAGCTCGGACGACACGCTCGACTTCTCCTCGGGTGTCACGTTGAACAGCATCGAGCGCATCAACGCGGGTGCCGGTGACGACACCGTGGTCGGCACAGACGGCGACGACACGATCTACGGCTCCGCCGGCGACGACGACCTGTCCGGCGGCGATGGCGACGACACGTTCGAGATCGTCGGGGGCGGCCACGGCACGGACACGATCGACGGCGGTGACGGCTACGACACCGTCCAGGGCTCCAAGTGGGGCGACACGATCCGCGTCACCGACAACCTCGGCAACCTGACCGACGTCGAGGAGATCGACGGTGGCTCCGGCTTCGACACGATCGCCGGCACCAGCTCGGACGACACGCTCGACTTCTCCTCGGGTGTCACGTTGAACAGCATCGAGCGGATCAACGCCGGTGCCGGTGACGACACGGTCGTCGGCACGGATGGCGACGACACGATCTACGGTTCGGCCGGCGACGACGACCTGTCCGGCGGCGACGGCGACGACACATTCGAGATCGTCGGGGGCGGCCACGGCACGGACACGATCGACGGCGGTGACGGCTACGACACCGTCCAGGGCTCCAAGTGGGGCGACACGATTCGTGTCACCGACAACCTCGACAACCTGACCGACGTCGAGGAGATCGACGGTGGCTCCGGCTTCGACACGATCGCCGGCACCAGTTCCGACGACACGCTCGATTTCTCCTCGGGTCCGTCGCTCACCTCGATTGAGCGAATCGACGCGGGAGCGGGTGACGACACGGTTACGGGGACTGGCGGAGACGACAGCATCCGTGGTGGCTCGGGCGACGACACGATCACCGGTGGCGCCGGGGACGACACGCTCGAGGGAGGGACCGGCAACGACACGTTCGAGGTCAGCTCCAACAGCGGCGAGGACACGATCGACGGGGATTCCGGTACCGACACGATCCGGATCGCCGACGATCCCGGCGGCGATACCCCGGCCTGGAGCTACGAGTTGTCGAGCGGTTCAGTCGTCGAGAGCGGCGCGGACTATCTGCAGCTCAGCGCCGACGCCGTGGGCACGCTGACCGTCGGTGACGACGGCAGCGTCGACTTCAGCGGCGTGGAGCGGATCGAGTGGACGGCATGATTTCCCGATTCCGCGCCCGGAACCCGCTGAAGCCGACCGGGACGCCCGAAGAGCAGGTGACTCAGGGCCCGCGCTACACCGTTGACACGATCGAGGCGGCCGGCCGCGGAGACGCTGCCGCGTTCATGATTCTGTACTACGCCAAGGGCCGGGCGGTCGATGCTTACATCGCACCGGCGGTCGGTGAAGACCACATCCGCGAGCTCAGGCTCCGACAGGTCTTCCTCAGCGCCTGGCGCGAACTCCCGTCCCTCGATCGCGCCGAGGCGTTCGATCTCTGGCTGCTCCGGCTCGCTCATGAGGCGATCAGCGACCAGCACGCAGACGCCGTGACGCCGCAGGCCGCATCGAGCACGACGATCGGCGAGCTCTACTCGCTGCCGCGGCGCCTCCGTGAGGTACTCGCGCTCCGCTACTTCTTCACGTTGTCGCCAGAGCAGATCGCGCTCGCCCTCGAATCGACCGTTGACGAGGTCGAGGACTGGCAGCGGCAGGGTCTCGAAACGCTCGCTGCGACCGCTGCACCCCAGCGCCAGCGGTTCAGCCGCGCCGCGTAGCTCTAAGCGACAACCCCGCGGGCGGCGGACGCCGTCACTCGACCAGCTAGGCGTTGACGCGCCCGACCGAGGCGCCAGACAATCCTTCACCCGCCCGACAGACGTGGCGCGTGAGGAGCCTTCGATGAGCCTCGAACCGGCCGTGATCGTCGGCACTGTGACGATCACTCCGATCCTCGAGTCCGCGGTGTGGAGCGCAGCAGAGGTGTGGATCCCGGACCAGGATCGCGACGCGGTGATCGCCGCGACCCGCGAGTGGTGTGAGGTCACGGTGGCAGACGACGGCTGGGTCGTCCTGCCCGTCCGGTGTTATGTCGTCGAATCGGCCGGCCGTACGATCCTCATCGATAGCGGCCAGGGCGAGGACTCGCCATTTGTCAGCCGCATTCCGGGCTGGCGTGTCGATGCGGGCGACCTCATCGCCGATCTGGAGGCGGCCGGATTCGCAGTCGGAGACTTCGATCAGGTGGTGATGACGCATGCGCATCCCGATCACACGGGCTGGAACCTGCGAACGGTCGACGGCAACGTCGAGGCAACTTTCCCGAACGCCCGTTACCTCTTGTGCGAGCCTGACTGGGCGCTGGTCGAGCAGTTCGGCCCGCTCGGAGCACCGCTCGCCACGCTCCGCGATAGCGGGGCGCTCGAACTGGTCGCGGCCGATACGGTCCTCACCGAGGAGGTGCGCCTCCTCGAAACGCACGGCCACACGCCGGGCCACGTGTGCATCGAGGTCAACTCGGCTGGACAGCAGGCGCTGATCCTCGGCGACGTCGTGCATCACAAGATCTCACTCGCCAACCCAGCCCGTCGTGAGGCCGCCGACAACGACCAGGCACTCGCCACCCGTCTGGCGCTCTACGACCGCCTGGCCGGCAGCTCGACGCGCATCCTCGCTTCGCACTTCGAGACGCCAGCGGTCGGCTACCTCAAGCAGCGCGGCACTGGCTACGAGTTCAGCCCCAAGCCCTGAGTCGGTCGAAGCCCAGTCCTTCCGCGAAGCCCAGTCCTTCCGCGAAGCAGTGCGTACGGCCCTTGAAACCGCTTTGTGACGGGCAGATACCGGGTTTCAACGAAGTTCTGATCACCTCGCAACATGCCGGCGCCGGGACGTGCCGATGATTGAGGCATGAACGAACAACACGAGGACCGACGAAGCGACGCACTCTGGTGCAAGACCTGCCGCGACCGCCGCGGACCGTTCGTCTACATGCAGAGCGGCCGCGAGTACTGCCGCTCCTGTGCGTACCAGATTCGCGAACTGATGGGCGTGCTCTCCGCGGGTCGCCGCGACGGCGACCCCGTCCTCAGCTAGCCCTCTCCTCGCATCGCGCATCCCGCGCACAAACACGACGCCGCCGCTCGCAGCGTCGTGTTTGCGTGTCTGGAGTCGAAGTACCGCGAACCTGAACCGGCTTCGCCCACACGGCGTACTCCTCGCGGTGGCCGAACGTTGGCACGCCTCGAAACGGCCGAGCGCTAAACGCTCCTGGCGGCAGCCCGATCGCGGGACGCGCCCCAGGCCGCGCCGACGGCACCGCCGAGGATCGATCCGACGAACGCACCGAGGATGCCCGCGACCACCGCCACGAGATCCGCCCAGCCGTCATCCCCGCCGGATCCGCCGCGCACGAGGAAGAACAGCCCGACGCCACCCAGCACGAAGCCGATCGGGATTCCGACCAGCGCATAGCGGAACACCCGCCGTCGCGACCGAAAGGCACCGATCACCAGCGCCGCCCCGGCGAGCAGGAACATCGAGAGCGCGACGATCAGCCACGGCTCGCCCTCGAGGAAGATGGGCCACAGGATCAGCCCGATCCCCGCGAGCGCCGTCGCGCCGACGTAGGCCATCCACCTCGAACTCATCGCCGTAAGCTCATTGCGCTCCTGCTTCGGATCCTGGCTGTGGGAGGAACAACGTCGGGCTCGCCTACACAGAGAATCGAATCCGGAACGTAGCCGCCCACCGGTGCCTCCTCGATCCGCGGCGCGTTCAGTATGGGCGATGCGGCCACGGGCGCTGCGCGAGACCGGGCAGCGCGGCAGCTCCAGATTCGTCGCCGGTAGGTGACGCGGCGGCTATCGGCTGGCGATGAACCAGCCCATTGCGACAGCGTCGTTGCGGAGATTGGACGGGTGAGAGAGTCGACCGACCGTATGCGGGGCCTCGCACAGTGCCATCAGCAAGAAGACGAAGTACTGGTCGCCACTCGGACCCACGAACTGGGTCGAATCAGACTCGTCGTTGACGGTCACGGTCGGGTTGTTCCCCTCGTGCGCGACGACACCGACAGGTAGCGGGTTGCTCAACGAGCTGGCGGGAAAACTCGTGCTGGTCGGGTCGATACCGCTGATCACCCAGCGTTGCTGTCCCACCGGCAGCAGGTTCCAGAGCAGCTCCGGGTCGCCCATGTAGAGCGAGGCGCGCTCGTCCGTCAGCCGATAGACCACGATCGCCAGCTCGGTCGCCTCGGGCGGTACCGAGGACCACTCGAAGGCCGGGGTCGGGAACCCGTTCTCGTACGCATTGCTCTGTTGGTAGAAGTCCGGGATCCCAGGCTGGAACTCTGGACTCGAGAACTCGAGGACGATGCGCTCCTCGCGGCGGAGTTCGCACGCGGTGTGGCTGGGTGCCGCCGCGCCGCCGGACGAACCGCCCGAGGACGACGATCCGGAAGAGGACGAGCCGCCCGAACCGGACGATCCACTCGATGAACCGTCGTTCGAGACAGCCGACGAGCCGTTGCCGTCCCCATTCGTTCCGTCGCCACCGCCAGCGAACAACGCGACGACTCCGACGAGGACGAGCGCGGCAATGCCGCCCCCGATCAGCAGCGCGCCGCGACCGAATCCAGCCGCTCCGCCGACGACCGCCCCGCCCGGCACGACTCCTCCCGCCGTCGGAGTGGCCGCGGCGGGCGTCCCGGGATCGGCGGTGCTGTAGCCGTACTCCTCCAACGCACCGGTGACCGTGCCGCGAATCGGACCGAGCAGGCCGATCACCTGGCCCTTGGCATCCATCAGGTCTTCCAGGCGGCCGGTCGCGTCCGCGCGCGCCTCGGAGCCCTCGGGGGCCGCGGCGGCCTCGGTCATCAGATCGAAGGCGGCGGTCGTCGCGCTGCCGACCCAGCTCTCGAGCTGGCCGAGCGTGTCGCCGTTGACCGGGGCATTCGAGGGAATCCCGCCCTGCTCGCTGGCGATCTCGATCAGTTCGGTCATCGCCTCGGGATGGCGGCTCGCGGCGAAGTCGAGCGCAACGGTGTACTGGCTGTCCTGCAGCCCGATGATCAGTTCGGCGCGCAACTCGTAGAGCCGGCTCAGCTCCTCCGAGAGCGCGAGCTGAGCCTCGGCCGCCTGATCGGCGGCGGCCTCCTCCGCGGCGAGCTCGGCTTCGACGTCGATCTCGCCGCCGCGGGTGTCGATCGCCTCGTTGCGCTCTTGCACCGACTCATCGATCAGCTGCAGCCCGATCGCCGCACTCTCGAGGGCGGTCGCGTAGAGGCCCAGGAAGACGCCGATCACCGGGTTCAGCGACAAGCCGGTCAGCAGCTGGGACAGGCTGGTCAGGTTCGACAGCAATCCCGAGAGCTGCGTCGCCTTGTCAGGGCCAACCGCGCTATCGGCGTCCTCGATGATCGTGACGATCGAGGTGGCCGTCTGCACGGCGGTGTTGATGTTGCCGGCTGCACCGGCGGCATCGGTCAGCGGTTCGAAGTGTTCGGCCGCGCCACCCAGGGTCTCCGAGAACTCGAATGCGGCATCTTTCAGCCCGTCGAAGACGAACTGCACCGTCGAGTCATCGCTGAGCCACTTGCTGAGGTCAGCACCGGAGAGCGTGCCCAGCCAGTCCGTGAACTCTTGCACCTCGGACCCGAACTGCTCGACGACCTCGAGCAGCTGGATCTGGGCGTTGATCTCGGCAAGCGTCGGTCCGGCTGCGTTCGTCATGGCACCTCCGGCGGTGGCGGGAGCGTACCGCAGGCCAGGAGGCCCTCGACTAGCCGAAGACCCGCTCTTCGGCGAGCGCTGCGATCTCGTCGCTGGTGAAGCCCGCTTCGCTGAGCGCTTCATGCGTATGCGCTCCGATGTGCGGCGCCGGTCCCCGAGGCCGCACGTCGGCATCGAGGATCACGAACGGCGTACCGACCGTGCGGTAGCTACCGCCGTCGGGGAGTGGCACCTCGGGGAACGCGTCGAGCTCGATGAGCTGTGGGTCGGCGATCACCTCTTCGACCGACTGGGCGAGTGCCCAGAGACAGCCGTGCTCCTCGAGGCGAGCGCTCCAGTAGTCGAGGTCGTGTTCCGCGAAGATCGCATCGACCTCGGGGATCAGCGCCGGTCCGTGCTGCACCAGCTCGGGTGTGGTGGTGTAGCGAGCGTCGCCCACCCAGTCCTCGCGCCCCATCGCGCGGGCAAAGCGATCCCAGTAGCGAGGCGGGTCGTTCATCACCAGCATCAGCCAGCGCTCATCGCGGGTGCGATAGGAGTTCCAGGTCATCATTCCCTGCTGCGTGCGGTCCTGGCGCCCGCGACCGGGGAAGTTGCCGAGGTGACGTTGGACGTCCGAGGCCAGCGTCCACACGCCCGCGCGTTGCAGCGTGACGTCGACGAACTGCGATTCGCCGGTGCGGTCCCGCATGTGCAACGCGGCGAGGACAGCCGCCAGCGCCGTCATCGCCGTCGGGTGGTCGCCCTGGCCCCCGCGGCTGTGCACCGGCACGGCAGCGTCGCTGCCCATTACGCCCATGATCCCGCTGGCGGCCCAGAACGCCGAGGCGTCGAAGCCCGGCTTGTTGGCATTCGGACCGACGGTGCCGTAGCCAGTCACCGCCGCGTAGACGATGCGCGGGTTGGCGGCGCGCACGGCGTCGTAGGTCAGCCCGTACCGCTCATAGCGTTCCGGCACGAGGTTGGTGAGGAAGATGTCCGCGGACTCGCACAGCCGAAGGACGACCTCCGCGCCGGCGGACGAGCGCAGGTCGACGGCGACCGAGCGCTTGCCGCGATTCTCCAGCTCGAAGTTGTAGTTGAGGTCGTCGGAGTCGCCTTGCAGATAGCCGCGGTAGAAGTCGCCGTTCGGCGGCTCGACCTTCACGACATCGGCACCCATATCGGCCATCATCGCGGCGGTGCCCGGGGCGGCGAGCCAGTTGGCCACCTCGACGACCTTCACGTCGTCCAACGGTCCTTCGCTCATCACCACTCCTCGAGTTGGGTCCGCGATTCGCAGCAGCCACCCTACAGAGCGGCGCATCTGTGATCCGGCAGGCCGCGCTTTCGCTGCTGTCGCGTTTGGTGATCGCTGCCTCGGAACGAGCACCGATCGGAGTACCGGCGCGCCGCGACAAACGGCCCACCGCGGAAAGGCCGTTCGGGGCTCGTCACGGCGGTCCGGAAGGGCGATGCTCCGCGCATGGTCGACTACCTGGCTCAGCTTCGAGGCGACCCGCTCCCCTGGCTCCTGGAGGAAGACGAGCGTGAACCGGCCGTGCGCTATTTCGCACTGCGCTGGCTGCGCCGACGCAAGGAGAGTCACCCGGAGGTGATCGCCGCGCGCGCCGCCACCATGCGGAGTGGTCCGGTCATGCGGATCCTGGAACAGCAGTCGAGTGACGGGCACTGGGGCAGCAGCGACTCGCTCTACCACCCCGGCTGGGCGGGGACGGCCGCGCAACTCGGCATCCTCGCCGACGTCGGCGCGGACGGCAGCGATCCTCGGATCGAAGTGGCGATCGACTGGGCGCTGCAGCATGGCCAGACGACGTCCGGCGGGATCGCTTACGACGGGCGCCAGTCCGGGATCATCCACTGCATGAACGGCGACGCGCTGCGCGCGCTGATCACCTTGGGGCATCTGGATGATGCCGCGGTACGCCACGCGCTGACCTGGACCTGCGACGCGATCCTCGGGACCGGCGATCCGCAGTACCGCGCGTCGGGGACCTCCGGGCCCGGCTTCGCCTGCGCGCACAACGGCAAGCTGCCGTGTGCCTGGGGCGCCGTGAAGGCCTTGCGCGCCCTCGCTGCGGTGCCGCCGCGGCGACGCACCCGGCCGATCCGCGACGCGATCGAGGTGGGCGTCGAGTTCCTGCTCGCGCACGACCTGATCACTGCTGACTTCCCCGCGAACGAGAAACCGGCGACGCGCTGGTTCCGTTTCGGCTTCCCCTCGAACTACCAGGCGGACCTGCTGGAGCTGCTGTTCGCCCTCGTCGAGCTGCGTCGGCTGCCCGACCCGCGGACCGCCGGCGCGATCGAGCTGGTGCTGGAGCACCAGGACGAGGATGGCCGCTGGCCGATGGAGTCATCCCTGAACGGCCGGATGGTGACGCGCATCGAATCGCAGAAGCAGCCGAGCAAGTGGGTCACCCTCCGCGCGATGCGCGTCCTCCGCGCCGCCTCCGGCCACCGCTAGCCGCCAGACTTCGAATCCGACGACGGCGACGTAGACTGCGCCGACACCATCCCGGCCTCGCGCGCCGCCGATTCCAGGGAGCTCCACCGATGGCGTCGATGAACGAACTCCGCGATCGGATTACCTCCAACCGGCAGAAGCTCAGCGAAGCGCTCGCCGGGGCGGGCGACAAGTGGGAGTCGGCGGACGACGACGGCTGGTCGCCGCGACGAGCGGCAGAGCATTGCATCGAGCGCGACGGCGGTCTTGCTGGAATCGCGGCGGCCGCGGCCCGCGGCGAACCACCAGCCGAGGAATACGCGCGCACCGGTGATCCGGACGCGGCATGCCTACTCTCGCTCGCGACCGCGGCGGACGCGTCGACCGCCCTCGAGACGACCGGCGCCGCGAGCGATGCCGCACTCGCCGGGATCAGCGAGGCGGACCTGGCGACACCAGCGGAGCTCAACGCCGGATCGCTGCCGAACACGATCGAGGGCGTGCTGACGCTCACGGCCTGGCACCTGAATGACCACGCCCAGCAGATCGCGAAGATGTGATGAACACTCAGTACCTCCTGGCGAGCCGGCCGAGCGACGGTACGGCAGCGGACGAGAACTTCAGCATCGTCCAGACCCCCGTTCCCGAGCCTGGCCCGAACCAGATGCTCACGCGGACCATCTATCTCTCGCTCGACCCGTACCAATGGAATCGCTGGCGCAGCGATCCGGACGTCGTGGGCGACGTGTGCCACGGGCGGACGGTCTCCCAGGTCGTCGAGAGCAACCTCGCGGGATACGAGGTCGGTGACTTCGTGTTCAACACCAACGGCTGGCAGGAATATGGGCTGACCGGCGAGGGCATCACGGCGTTCAACTACATGTTCCCGCGCAAGCTCGATCCCTCAATCGCGCCGATCTCGACCGCCGTCGGGGTCCTCGGGATGCTCGGACTGACCGGCTACTCCGGGCTCGTCATCCAATGCCAGCCACAGGCCGGTGAGACGGTGGTGGTGTCCGCGGCATCGGGTGGAGTGGGACAGGTCGTCGGGCAGATCGCCAAGCTGCTGGGTTGCCGGGTCGTCGGCGTCGCCGGCGCTCCCGAAAAATGTGCGTTCGTGACCGAGACGCTCGGCTTCGACGCCTGCGTCTCGCACCTCAGCGACAGCCTCGCCTCGGACCTCGCGGCCGCCTGCCCCGACGGCGTCGACGTCTACTTCGAGAGTGTCGGTGGCAAGACGTTCGACGCGGTGCTGCCGGCTCTCAACCGGGGCGCGCGGATCAGCCTCTGCGGCATCATCTCCGACTATGCGAACGACGACTTCGACTCAGCCGTCGCCGCCTGGTTCGCACACGGCAAGCAGACCTTCACACGCCAGGATGTCGAGGCGCAGCAACTGTCGGTCGGGAGCTTCGTCCCCGACTATCAGGACCGGTTCCTCACCGAAATGAGCGGATGGGTGCAGGCAGGTCAGATCCAATACAAGGAAGACCTGTGGCCGGGCCTCGATCAGGCGCCCGCCGCCTTCCGCGCGATGATGGCCGGCCGGAACTTCGGCAAGACGCTGGTCGGCGTCAGCGACGACCCCACGCTCCCGTTCGCCTAGAGACGCGCGCCGACCCGTCCGTTAACCAGAACAGCGGCGCCGACGCGCCGCTGTTCTGGTGTTGTGTCCGAAGGCCTCGAGGGCGGACGCGCTAGCGGCGGCCGCCGACCGAGCCCTTGGGGCGACGAGCGGTGGCCGTCCGGCCGCCGCGGTTGCGGTCGCTGTTGCTGCGGCCCTCGCCGTAGCTGCGGTTGGAGCGGCTGGCGTCGCCGCCGCTGCGGCCGTTGCCGCTGTTGCGACCGTTGCCGTTGCTGCGGTCATTGCCGCGGTTGCCGTTGCTACTGCCCTCGCTGCGGCCAGCCGATCGAGGAGCACCACGGCTGTCGCCGCGTCCCTCGGACCGTGGGGCGGCCGCTGGACGGCCTCGGCCCCGCGGGGCGCCTGACGAACGACGCCCGTTCGAGGAACCGCGACCGTTCGAGGAGCCAGGGCCGTTCGAGTAGCCGCCCCGGTTCGAGGAGCTGCGGCGCGATTCGCGCTCGCGTTCCTCGAGACGCGGGTCAGCGAAGCTCTCGCCGGGCTCTGACTCAAGCCGTTCCTTCGCCGCCTGCATTGAGCTCGGTGCCGGCGTGTTGAGGTCGGCGTCCAGGCGCAAGTTGCGGATCAGTTTGTCGGCGTCGCGCCGCTGGTCGTTTGCGATGAACGAGACGACGACGCCCTGAGCGCCCGCACGCGCGGTGCGGCCGGAGCGGTGGACGTAGGTCTTGTCGTCGACCGGCGGGTCGAAGTGCAGCACGCACTCCACGCCGTCGACGTGGATGCCCCGCGCTGCAACGTCGGTGGCGACGAGCGCCTCGACCTTGCCGTCAGCGAAGGATTTAAGAGCGCGGTTGCGCTGGCTCTGGGAACGCGATCCGTGGATCGCGGCCGCGGTGGCGCCGGTACGAATGAGCTGCTTGGCGACGCGGTCCGCACCGTGGCGGGTGCGGACGAAGACGATCGTCGGCCCGGCGGCCTGGATCAGATCCGAAGCGGCCTCGATGCGGCTGCTCGGGTCGAGCCGCCAGAAGAGATGGCGCATGTCCTCGATGTTCGGTTCGGCGTCGCCAACCTCGTGACGGACCGAGTCGGTCTGGTAGTCGCGAACAAGCACGCCGACGTCGCCATCAAGCGTGGCCGAGAAGAGCAGGGTCTGGCGGTCGTTGGGGGTGCGGTTCAGCAGGCGCTTCACCTCGGGCAGGAAGCCCATGTCTGACATGCGGTCGGCCTCGTCGATCACGACGACTTCAACCTCGTTGAGGTCGACATCGCCCTGCTCGATCAGGTCGGCGAGGCGCCCGGGGCAGGCAACGAGGACGTCAACACCTCGGGCCAGCGCACGGCGCTGCGGGTCGTAGCCGACACCGCCGTAGACGGCGATCACGCTGCGTCCGCCGGCGCGAGCGATCGGCGCGAGTTCGCGCTGGATCTGGTCGGCCAGCTCGCGGGTCGGTGCAAGAACGAGGCCGCGTGGGCGGCGCGGGCGGGCGCCCTCGACGCGCATCAGCAGCGGCACGCCGAAGGCGAGCGTCTTGCCGGAACCGGTGGGTGCGCGGGCCGCGACGTCACGGCCGGCGATCGCGTCCGGCATCGTGGCGGTTTGGACTTCGAACGGGGTGGTGAACCCGAGTTCCCCGAGGTAGTCGGAGAGGCCCTCGGGAATACCGAGGTCAGCGAAACTGGGTGAGCCGTCAGCAACATTGACGGCATCAGGGGTGGTGGTGGTCAAACTAACTCCTGTGCGTGGCGTCCGCGTTCCTCGCGGTTAACGCCACAGATGGGCCCGCGCGTGGCGGGCAATTCGCTCGTGCCGCACTGGGCACCGGGACTACCAGGGAATGGCAGTGCCAAGCCCCCGCGCCGGCTCGATGAGCCACGCGGAGCAGGCTGGACGAGGCGATCCACCTACAGGGAGAGAGGTCGTGCGTCGCGTTCGGTCACCGGGAAGCGTCTGCGAAACGCTGGCCTCCACCGGTGTGCGTGAACCGATCGTACCAGTGATCGCCACACAGGCGAGTGCGGGCGACCCCGCACGTCCGCGCCGCGCGAATCGCGAGCCCGGCTGAACAACCTCACCGACCGACCGGCCGTCGTCCCGCCGCACGATCACGCCCGTCAATGGGACGCCTCGAGCGCGGTGCCACCGCGATGACCGCGTCACCCGCTGGTCACGAAATGGCCCGCGAGTCTGCCTGCTAACCCCTGGGCCTGATGGCTGACTGATGAACTGCGCCCGAAGCGGCCAGACGTGGGGGATCTCCCAGTGCGAGGTCGGAACCGGGTCCCGAAGCTGCCAGTACGCGGTTCTCTCCGACCGCGCCCCTGGCAGGGATGAGCCAATGAGGGTGCACCTGCGCCGAGCGTCTCGGTGCACTCGCAGCACGAGGTTGCCGTGAACGATCAAGACACCCACTCAGGTGGACGAACCAGACGCCTGAACCGGCGTTCGCTGATCCGAGGCAGCGTGATCGGTGCGGCCGGCCTAACGGCCGCCGCGCTCATTGGCTGTGGCGGATCGAGCGATGAAGAGGACAGCGAGCTCACGCTTGCTGAGCTGCGTGCCCGGCGCGCCTCCGGAAGCAGCGGCACAACCGCGGCAGCGGACGGCCACGCGGCCCCAGCAGCGGACGGACACGCGGCCCCGGCGGCGGACGGACACGCGGCCCCGGCAGCGGACGGCCATGCCGCCCCGGCCACGGACGGGCACGCGGTAGCAGCGACCGACGACCATGAGGCCCCCACTGGGGCTACAGCGGCGACGGCGGCCCGGAGCACTGGGACTCGATCGATCCGGACTTCGCGGTCTGCTCGGTCGGCCGCAATCAGTCGCCGATCAACATCGCCCACACCACCAGTGTCGGAGCGGGTGATGTCGGCTTCAGCTACCACCACTCGGCGCTGACGGTCGTCAACAACGGTCACACGATCCAGGCAAACGTCCCGCCCGGAAACGACATCACGGTCGACGGCAAGGCGTTCGGCCTGCTGCAGTTCCACTTCCACGCGCCCAGCGAGCACACGCTCGATGGTCACTACTTCCCGTTGGAAATGCACCTGGTGCACCGCGACTCAGAGGGCAACCTCGGCGTCGTCGGCGTGTTCTTCCAGGATGGCGCGGCGGACCACACGCTGGCATCGGTCTTCGACCACATGCCGCACTCGACGACCGAGCAGAGCATCGTCGAGGGTTTCGACGTCGCTTCCCTGCTCCCAACCGACCACTCGATGTATCGCTACGCGGGTTCGCTAACGACCCCGCCCTGCACCGAAGGCGTCCGCTGGATGCTGATGCAGAGCCCCCGTTCGGCCTCGGCCGCGCAAGTGGAGGCGTTCTCCTCGCTATTCGGGGCCAACAACCGGCCGCTGCAGCCGCAGTGGGCGCGTGAGGTCCTGCAGGAGGGGTCAGCGTCGGTCGCCGTTCACCACTAGCGGTGAGCAGCAGCTGAAGTCAACGAGGCATACCCGCCGCCGGCGGGCTCGAATCGAAGGAACGAACAATGCAGGCAGCAGGTAGACGAATCCCGATCGCCGCCAAGCTACTCGGTGGCTTCGGCGTCGTGATCGCGATGGTGGCGGTCCTCGGCTGGGTGAGCATCACCCGCATGGGGTCGATCGACGAGGGTGCACAGCGCATCTACGAGGAAGACCTCGAGTCGATCGTCGCGATCTCCACGATCGAAGAAGAAGCGCTCGACGTGCAGATCGAGCTCAGCAAGGGCGTCCTCGCGACGCTCATGTCAAACGAGATCGCAACCGAGAACCCGGTGCACTCCGCCGAGCTCGCGAGCGAAGCGGACCACCTCCTCACCGTCGGCTTCACCGAGGCTGAAGAGGTGACACATCTGATCGAAGAGCTGCTGATCGGCGGCCACCTGCACGGTGAAGCGCTGATCCTCGGCGAGGAGATCGAGCACAACTGGGCCCTCTACATGGAAGAGGTCGAGCTGGTTCGTGCCGACGAGGAAGCCGGGCTGGCGTTCGAAGCTGGTGAGGCCGTCCTCAGCGGTTCCGGCGAAGCGGCCTTCGCCGCCGCGATCGTCGAGATCGGCGAGCTCCGCGAACTGTTCGAGGCTGAAGCGCTGGCTTCCGCGCAGGATGCCGAGAGCACGTTCAGCTCGGCCCGCACGCTGACGCTGACGATCATCGTCGCGGTCGTGGTCGTCGGGATGGGCATCGGCTTCTACCTGTCGCGGAGCATCTCCGGCAGCGTCTCCCAGATCTCCAAGGGTCTGTCGAGCATCGCCGATGGTGAGCTGGACACCGAGGTCTCGATCAGCACGAACGACGAGCTGGGCGACATGGCGGCGTCTTACACCGGCATGCAGGAGTACCTGCGCGGGATGGCCTCGGTGGCCTCGACGGTTGCCGATGGCGACCTGACCGTCACGCCGGAACCGCGTTCGGAGCGTGATGTCTTCGGCGTCGCGTTCACGGACATGGTGACGCGCATGCGGAACACGCTGGCGCAGGCTGTCGACGCCGCCAACTCACTGACGATTGCCAAGGGCCAACTCGCCGATATCGCCGAGCAGGCTTCGCTGGCAACCCAGGAAGTCGCGGTGACCGTCGGCCAGGTGGCCGAGGGCAGCAGCAGCCAGGCTCAGTCAGTGGAAGAGACCAACGAGAACGTGGAGCGGCTCACCGTGGCTCTGGGTCAGGTGACCCAGAACGCCGAGGCCGCCGCCTCCGCGATCGACACGGCGGAGAACCTGTCACGTGAAGTGGCCGCCTCCGCGCTGGAGATGGCCGAGCAAACCAAGACCGCAGCCGATGGCGCGACCAGCGCCGCCGGTACCGCGGACGAGGGTGCGACGCTGGTCGCCAACACGGTCGAAGGCATCGAGCGGATTCGCCGCTCGATCGACGCGGCCTCCACGGAGATCGCGACGCTACGCGAGCGTTCCGCCGAGATCGGCAAGATCGTTGCCGTCATCGAGGACATCGCTGCTCAGACGAACCTGCTGGCCCTCAACGCCGCCATCGAGGCAGCGCGAGCCGGTGAGCAGGGTCGTGGCTTCGCGGTTGTCGCCGACGAGGTCCGCCAGCTGGCGGAACGCGTCGCCTCGGCAACCAAGGAGATTGCCGGCCTGATCGCCGGCGTCCAGGAGGGCGTCGACGCCTCGGTCAGCGCCATGAACGATGGCGCCGAGGAGATGGACTCCGGCACCAACACGGCCGCCGAGGCTCGCGACGCACTGGAGCGCATCCAGGGTGCCGCGCGACTCGTCGCCGAGCAGCTCTCGTCGATGGCCGGTGGCGTCAGCCAGCTCGAGGCGACTGGTAGCCAGATGCTCGAGCGGATGACCGAGGTCCGCGACTTGAACGTCGAGACGACCACGTCGACGACGGAGATGAGCGAGCAGGCAGGCACGGTCACCGAGTCGATGACCTCGATTGCCTCGGTCGCCGAGGAGAACAGTGCGGCCGCGGAGGAAGTCTCCGCCTCGGCCGAGGAGATGTCAGCTCAGGTGGAAGAGGTCACGGCGAACACGCTGGAGCTCGGCAACCTGGCCGACCGACTCCACGGCGAACTCGCTGCCTTCCGGCTTCCCGGCCAGGAGGAGGCCACGCCGGCGCTCACGGTCGTCGAGGATGGCAGTGAGACGGAAGAGGCGGCCGCGTAGCGACCACTTCCCGCCCACGGGTACACAACAGACAGCCGCCGGTTTCCCGGCGGCTGTCTGCGATCCACCCAGGAGTCGCGGGCTGTTCGCCCGGGCGTTCACCTTCGGCGACGAGCACGGAGACCTGCGCAGAACGTGCGCGGCGTCCTCGATCACTTCGGTGGCGGCGGACAGGGCGAGGAGAGCCACCAGCCGCTCTAGACTCCAGGCGAATCGCCGGGCGAGTAACGCCTTCGAGACCGAGCTCGTCCTCGAGCTACCGGAGGCGAACCGCGCCGAGCGGCTGAACGCGTCGGCGGCGCTGACGACCGCATCCGGGAGCAGTGGGCCACGTGACGAGCCAGAGCAGGATCACGGCAGCTTGAGGCAGCAGGAGCGCCGGCTTCTCGCGCCTCCGAGTCAGCGGCTCGCCTCGTGGGACACATTCAACACCCCGATCTAGCAGACGGCGCGCCCGCCCTCGATCAGTCGACGATGAGGTCCCGGATCTCGCCCTCGTAGGTCGTCAGGTCTGTCGAGAAGAAGCGATCGTTCCGGCCGATTCGGTCTTCGGACCAGTTCCACCACCCGACTTCCAACAGCTGGCTACACACCGACTCGTCGAACCGGAGGTGGATCGGACGCGCTGGGACGCCCCCCGCCACCATGAACGGAGGAATATCGCGGGTTACGACTGCACCGGCGCCAATCGCCGCACCGTCGCCGATCGTCACTCCGGCCAGTACCGTGACGCTGTCCCCAATCCAGACACTGTTCCCAATCGTCACCGGCTCGTGCACCCCGAGCGGCGGGAATCCATGGCGATTCTGCAACGCGACCTGGATGTTCGCGTAGCGGGTCGAATGGTTGCCCGGCAACACGCGGAACCCGTTGGCGATCGCGCAGTAGCGACCGATCGAACAGCGGCGGTCGCCAGCGGTGCTGGCGATGAACGCCGTCCCATTGAATCGAGTGCCGAACCCGACGGTGGTGTTCGAACCGAGGTACACAGCTGGCCGTGGGCGCCATGGCCTGAGCAGCCTTCCCATGAGACCTCGTAGGCGCTGCATCAGCCACCTCCCGCCCTGTGAGTCGACCGCGAGTAATCACCGCGACTGTACGCTTGTAGCCCGGTCGGCGGGCCAGCGCCGACCTTCGGCAAGTTATGGGGCGTTCGCTTGGCGCACGACGGCAAGATCTTCTGTATCGGCTTCCACAAGACAGGTACGACGTCACTTGCGGTCGCCCTCACCACGCTCGGATATCGAGTACACGGGGCGTTCGGGCTCGGTGATCCGGAGATCGGGGAGCACGTCCACGCGCGGGCCGACGAGATCGTAGCCCGTTTCGACGCCTTCCAGGACAATCCATGGCCGATCATCTATCAAGGTCTCGACGCTCGTTACCCAGACTCGAAGTTCATCCTGACGCTGCGCAATCCTGAGTCATGGCTTCGGAGCGTGGTCGCGCACTTCGGTGGCTCGGTGACTCCGATGCGCGAATGGATCTATGGCCCCGGCGGCGGCGATCCCATCGGCAATGAGGAGCGCTATACCGCTCGCTACGAGCAACACAACGCCGAAGCGCTCAAGTATTTCGCGGGCCGACCAACCGATCTCCTGGTGATGGACTTCTCGGCTGGTGACGGATGGTCTGAGCTCTGCGCATTCCTCGATCAGCCGATCCCGGCTGAACCGTTCCCACATGCGAACAGTGCGAACGATCGAAGTCGTCGCCCGGGTGTGTTGAACCGGGTGCGCGGGCGGCTACGCCGACTCGTCGGCTAGGAAGCGCTCGGCAGTTGATGAGGCGGCGCCGGCGGCGGTCGACGAGTCCTTGCGTTCAGAGGCACTAGACCGAAGCGGCCCCGCCGCCCGGTCAGACGAAGTCGGCGTCGCCCTCGGTGACGTGGACGCGGGCGGCCGGGTCCAGCAGGAACTCCAGATCCTCGTCCGCCATCGTCTCGGCGCTGTAGCGCGCGCTCGGATCGCCTCCGGAATCGAGGAACCCGAGCTGCCGGATGACCGCTGCGTACGGGTGGGTCTGCGGTAGCCAGCAGCGGATATCGCGGCGCCGCTCGCGGTCGATGCGAGCGACCGCGTCCGTGACCAGCGCCTCGACCACATCGAGGCGGCCCGGCCACACGAGCAGGTCGACGATGCTCGCCGGATCGGCGTGCGGCTTGGTGACGCAGTAGCCGACGACTTCACCGGCCTCGATCGCCGCGCGCGCCTCGAAGCGACCGGCGCGCGGGTCGAGGTAGCGCCAGTTCAGGTAGTCCTGCGTGCGCGCGATCGCGAAATCGAGCTCGGGCTTCACCGCGTCCCAGACGGCGTCGGTCCGGTCGTCGAACTGGCGGAGGTCGACGATCTCCCCGGCGAAGGTCGGCCCGGGTCGACGGCGGAAGCGACCGCGGATCGCCGCGCGGACGACGCTGGCGGTATGGCCCCAGCCGGCCAGGTGCCGTGGAAGCGACACGAGCGAGCGGAGGCTGCCCGGTCGCCAGAGCACCAGGACGCGGTTGCCGAACGTGGGGTCCTCGAGGCTGCTCTTTCGCGTCGCCGGGTGCTGGGGTAACCAGCTGAATGACAGGTCGTGTGTGTCGTGCCCGACGGTCTTGCGGAAGTTGCTGCGCTTCTGGTTGATGTGCATCCGCCGCCAGTCCGCGTGCACCGACTGGTCGGTGACATCCAGGATCACCCGCTCCTGCCCGCGCACCCAGCCTGGCCGCCGGATCCGGATCGCCAGCGCGACGACGTACCGATCGTCGTCCTCCAGCGTGGCAATCACCTGTTGATTCCAGGACTCGGTGTTGGCGTTCAGCTTCCAGCTGACGTGGTCCGCGACGGAGCAGTCGACCTCGAATGGCGGCCAACCGTCCTCGAAACAGCGGAGGAGGTGATCGACGATCGGTTCGATGTCATCGTCGCGGATCATGCGCACCGCAACGCGATCAGGGTTCACACCGGGCGGTGGATTACTCCACTCGGGCGGAAGCGTCTGCTCAGCGTCGTTGGCAGAATCTGTGGTCACGTACTTCCTCGAGCTGGCGCGGTGCGCGCTTCACCGTCTGGGTCGCAGCATCTTAGTTGTGAGGAACGGCGCGGGCAGTTGCGCCGCGCGGCCGATCCCGGTTCGATCGGACTTGCGGAGGTCGCGGTTGATCATCGGTCAGCCGAGACATCCCGCCAACAGCGCGTCCTCACAGCTCAGTCAGGCGAATCGCACATGACCACTTATGACGAACAGCTCACGAAGATCAAGACGGCGGACGGCTTCCTTGCCGCCCTCGACCAGAGCGGCGGGAGCACCCCGCGCGCCCTCGCGTTGTACGGAATCGCCGAGGACGCGTATTCCAACGATGACGAGATGTTCGCTGCCGTGCACGCGATGCGGACACGGATCGTGACGAGCTCCGCCTTTGGTGGTGAGCGCATCCTCGGCGCGATCCTCTTCGAGAACACGATGGACCGTGAGATCGAGGGCCAGGGCGCGGCGGAGTACCTCTGGGACGCGAAGCAGGTCGTGCCGTTCCTCAAGGTCGACAAGGGCCTCGCCGACGACGTCGACGGCGCGCAGGTGATGAAGCCGATTCCCGACCTCGAGGCACTGCTCGAGCGGGCGAAGGCGCATGGTGTCTTCGGCACGAAGATGCGCTCCGTCGTGAAGCTGGCGAACCGCGCCGGCGTGAAGGCAGTGGTTGACCAGCAGTTCGAGGTGGGCCGACAGATCCTCGCGGCCGGGCTGGTGCCGATCATCGAGCCCGAGGTCGACATCACCAGCCCGCAAAAGGCGGAGGCCGAGGCGTTGCTGAAGACGGCGCTCCTGGAACAGCTCAACGCGCTGGCCTCGGGCCAGCAGGTGATGCTGAAGCTCACGCTGCCCGAGGACGACGACTGGTGCAGCGAGCTGGTGAGCCATCCGAGCGTGCTGAAGGTCGTCGCGCTCTCCGGCGGCTACAGCCGTGAAGAGGCGAACGCGCGCCTCGCCCGCTGCCACGGCGTGGTCGCTAGCTTCTCGCGCGCCCTCAGCGAGGGGCTCACCGCCCAGCTGTCCGACGACGAGTTCAACGCCATGCTTGAGGCGTCGATCGAAAGCATCTTCCAGGCCTCAAAGACCTAGGCCGCGGGGGTCGGAGACTGCGAAACGTCGGGGCCTCGGAGACGTGGGAACGTCGGGGCCTCGGAGACGTGGGAACGTCGGGGCCTCGGAGACGTGGGAACGTCGGGGCCTCGGAGACGTGGGGAACCTCGGGACCGTCGCGCGCCGGACCTATCGGAGACGTCGGTCGATTGCCGCCCCGACAGACGCCGGGAAGATCGAAAACGGCCACCCTCACGGGTGGCCGTTTTCGCTTGATCGCGGAAGGCGCTATGCCTGTCCCGCGAGGTCCGAGAGCGACGGCTTGGTCGTCATTCGACCGACGATCACGGCGCGCTCCACGCGCGGCTTGGCGTACTGCATAGACTCTCCTGCTGCGGCGGCGTCCGTGCCTCGGGTTGTTAGGCGCAGCCTAGCAACTTGCGTCACCCGCCGGCGGCCAACCTGCGGCGCGAAACCGTAAGAACTGTGTCTGAGCGGAGGCCTGCCCCGATCTCGTCGGCGGCTAGCCGAGCGGGCAATCGGGGTGGGTCGGCTGCTGGTCGCAGAAGGATCGCGATGGCTTCATCGAACCGACGAGCTTGCGGCGGGCGACGGTGGGCTTCGCGTACGTCATCCAGATCTCCTCGAAATGACGGCGTCCCTGCCAGGGCTGTCTGTTCCCGGAAACCTAACAACCTCTCGACCGCGTCGCCAGTTTGACAGAGTTCCCGATATTCACGACTATTTTGGTCGTGTTATTCATCATCGTCTGAATCCGAGTGGAACCGCCGCTCCCCCACATATGCGCGACGGCCTCCCGCCTCAGCATCGATCGCGAAGGGATCCCCGCTATGCCCGTCGAGTTCATTGGCATGGTCTCGAACAAGGCACAGTCCGAGGTCACGGGCCCGGTCGGCGGACCGGCGCTGGACATGGACCACCTCAACCGGTTCATCGACGTGCATGAGCAAGGCGAGTTCGACCGCATCCTGATCGGCTACTTCGCGGGAGCGCCGGACGGTTGGGCGATCGCCTCGCACGCCGCGTCCCGCACGGAGCGCCTCGGGTTCCTGCTGGCGCACCGGCCGGGGTTCATCTCGCCGACGGTCGCCGCGCGCAAGGCCGCCACGCTCGACGTGATCAGCGGTGGCCGGTTCGCGATGCACATCATCACCGGCAGCAGCGACGTCGATCAGCAGCGTGACGGCGACTACCTGGACAAGACCGACCGGTATGCGCGGACCAGTGAGTTCCTCGACATCGCGCGCCAGGACTGGGTCAGCACGGCGCCGTTCGACTACGAGGGCCGCTTCTACCGCGTCGCGCAAGCGTTCTCGGACATCAAGTCGCTGCAGCAGCCGCACATCCCGATCTACTTCGGCGGCTCATCGAACGAGGCGCTCGAAGTCGCCGCGAAGCACGCCGACGTCTGGGCGACCTGGGGCGAATCGCTCGACGACGTGAAATCGCAGATCGCGGACCTCCACGAGCGGGCGCGCCCCTATGGGCGCCAGCCGCGGGTGTCCGTGTCGTTCCGCCCGATCCTCGGAGCCACCGAGGAGCAGGCGTGGGAGCGGGCGCACCAGATCCTGGAGCGCGTGAAGATCCTCCGAGGCGACACGCCCGCGCCGGCCGCACCCAGCGTCGGCTCGCAGCGGCTGCTCGAGAACGCGAAGCGTGGCGCCGTGGTGGACGACCGGCTCTTCACCGCGATCGCGGAGATGACCGGAGCCCGAGGCAACAGCACCGCACTCGTCGGAACGCCGGACCAGGTCGCGGAGACGCTGCTTCAATACAACGAGGCGGGATGCAGCACATTGCTGATCCGCGGCTATCACCCGACACAGGACGCGATCGACTACGGCCGGGACCTGCTCCCGATCGTCCGCGAGGAGGTCCGGATCCGCGACATGCGCGCGCAGAACGAGGCCGATCGCGCGGCACTGGAAGCCGCGAAGCGTGCCGCGGTCACGTCCGACGACGAGCCGGCGAACGCTCCGGCCGCCGCGCCCGCTCCCGCAGTGACCGGCTAATGCGACCGCGCATCGGCTGGTCAGCCGCTCCGAGCCGGCCGACCGCGAACGACGAGGAGCCGCGATGACGACCGAGACCGCCACCCGCCCGGCCCGCACTGAAGCCGAGATCATCGAGGCTGCCGAAGCGCTGCGCCCCGCCTTCGCTGAGCGCGCGGCGGATCACGACCGCGATGCGAGCTTCCCGCATCAGAACTTCCAGGATCTCCACGCGGCCGGACTGCTCAACCTCACCGTCCCACGGGAGCTGGGCGGCGAAGGGCTGGGCCTCGAGACCTGCCTGCGGGTGCTGGAAACGGTCGGTGCCGGCGACGCCTCGACCGGGCTCGTGCTCGCAATGCAATACACGTTCCACGCTGCGCTGGCGATTCCCGATCGGCGCTGGCCGCAAGAGACGTACGAGGAGGTCGTGGGAGCCTCGATCGAGGGCGTCTCGCTGATCAACGCGATCCGTGTCGAACCAGAGCTGGGCACGCCCGCACGCGGCGGACTCCCCGCGACGACCGCGAGCAGGACAGCCACCGGCTGGCGTCTCGACGGTCACAAGATCTACGTCACCGGCTCACCAGCCCTGGGCCACTACTTGATCTGGGCGAAGACTGACGAGGACCCGGTGCGCGTCGGCACGTTCGTGGTGCCACGCGGTACACCCGGCACGCGCATCGCGCAGACGTGGGACCACGTCGGTATGCGAGCGACGGGCAGCGACGACCTGATCCTCGAGGGCGTCGAAATCCCCGAGGCCTACGCGGTCGACGTCCGCACACCGCCGGACTGGATGCCTCGAGACGTGCGGGTCGCGTTCTGGAATTCGATCGCGATCAGCGCCGTCTACCACGGCGTCGCGACCGCGGCGCGCGATTGGGCCGTCCGGTTCGCGCAGGAGCGTATCCCGACCAATCTCGGGCGCGCCCTCGCGACGTTGCCCCGCTTCCAGACCGACGTCGGGCGGATCGAGACGCTGCTCTACCAGAACGAGCAGCTCCTCTACGGCCTTGCGGCCCGCATCGATCGCGATGGCGCGAACGCGGACACCCCTCGAGAAGCGCAGTTCGTGAAGTACACGACGACGAACAACGACGTGCAGGTCGCGCAGCTCGCGATCGACATGGGCGGCAATCCCGGCCTGACCCGTCGCCAACCACTCGAGCGCCACCTCCGCGACGCCCTGTGCAGCCGCATCCACACGCCGCAGGACGACATGATTCTGCTGAACGCCGGCAAGCTCGCGCTGGGTGTTGACTAGCAGGACTACGTCCCGAGTGTTGAATAGCAGGACTACGTCCCCGGGGTGTTGAGTAGCAGGACTACGTCCCCGGGCATCGAGGAACAGGACCACGCCCCGGGTGTCGTGTAGCCGACTCCGCGGGTGCCCGTCCCGGGTAGGATGGCCCTGACCGTCCGCTACCTCCCGCCTCTCTGGAGGAGTCCGCGATGGCCGAGACCCCGCACCGGTTGATCGCATTCTCGCTCTACGGCGACGCGCCGATGTACCTGCGCGGTGCGGTCGAGAACGCGCGTCTCGCACCGACCCGCTACCCAGGGTGGACCGCCCGTTTTTATGTCTCGCAGGAGATTCCACCAAGCCTCGTCGAGGAGCTACGGGGACACGGGGCCGACACGGTCGGGATGACGCGGCACAGTGAGAGCGACGGTATGTTCTGGCGGTTCCTCGCGGCCGACGACCCGACCGCCGACGCGGTGATCTTCCGGGACGTCGACAGCCGGATCAGCGAACGAGAGGTCGCGGCGGTCGAGGCGTGGCTCGCTAGCGGCCGCCAGTTCCATCTGATGCGCGATCACCCGTTCCACCAATGGCCGATGATGGGCGGCATGTGGGGCGTCCGATCGGGCGCGCTGCCATCGATGGAGACGCTGATTCGTCACTGGCGACTGAGGCGTCGCCTGCTCGGCTATGAGCTGGGCATGAGGTCGAACGATCAGGCGTTCCTTCGTGCTGCCGTCTATCCGATCGCCCGCCGGAACGGACTGATCCATAGCGAGTTCGTGCGGTTCGAGGGCGAATCAGTCGCGCCGTTCCCGTCGCCACCGATCACCGGCGAGTTCGTTGGTCAGGTAGTGGACGCGGATGAGACGCCGAGCGCTCGGGGCGCACACGACCGGGAAGCGCGTCCGGGTCTGGTCGACTACGGTCCGGTTCGCCGCTACGACCCGGTGTCCCGAGTCATGCGATTCACCAGGCGCTTGCTGGCCCGCACCGCCTGACCGGACCGAGCTGTTGCCCGCAAGCGCTGAGGAGTCCAACGATGTCCGAAACCACCCGACTGCTGGCCCTGCTCGGCTCTGTCACCGCGCCCGGCCGGATGCACCGCGCGCTCGGTGACGCGGTCGATCGGGCCAATGCGAGCTCCCAGACCGCGGGCTCCGAGCTGACCTGCTCCTTCCTCGACCTCGGCACGCTGAGCCTCGGCTTTGCGGACGGCACCCCGGTCGACCAGCTCAGCGACGACACGCCATCGCTTGTCGAGCAGGTGCGCGCCGCGGACGGCGTGATCCTCGCCAGCCCGGTCTATCGCGCGTCGCTAACGGGCGCGTTGAAGAACGCGCTCGACCTGCTGCCCGTGGACGCGCTGCAGGGCAAGCCGGTGGGCATCCTCGCGATGGGCGGGAGCCATCACCACTACCTCGGCGTCGCGACGCACCTGCGCGACGTACTGCAGTGGTTCGGCGCCCTGCCCGCGCCGACCGACCTCTACCTCACCGGCGCAGACTTCTCCGAGGGCGCCCCCACGCCCGAGGCCGCCTCGGAACTGGACGCGCTGCTGGCGACCGTGGGCACGCTCGCCTCGAGCCTCGCAGACGCGGAGCTGGGGCCCCTGCCGTTGGCGGCTCGGTACTAGGCGGCCTCTGCCGGCAGACACCCGCCCGATCCTCGTTTCTGACGGTTTCAAGATGGCCCGATCAGGCCCCGCGAACGCCACCACGTACGTGGTATCGTCAGTCGCCGCAAGGAGGCGGGGACGCTCACCGACGGTGATTTGCCGTTCGGGCGTATGCGTCCGCGCCCGGGGGCCGGCTCGATGAACGAACCGCAGGCAGGCGACACCCAACACGGCGTCGTGGTGGTCCACGGCCAGGGTCAAGACACCAAGCGCGGAAACATGTTGGCGGCGGTGACGAACCCGATCGCCGGGATGCTCCGCGAGCACGGACACGACGTCGGCTTCTCGTTCCGGACGGCCGAATGTGAGTCTCCGTGCGCGGCACACGCGAAGATGACGGTGCGCCGGCGTGTCGCGCCCGAAACCACCGCGCCACAGCAGACGTTCCACTTCCGCGAGGCGTTCTGGGACGACGCCTTCCCACCGCCACCTGCGAATCAGGTGGTGCCGTGGCTATCGCGGAGCCTCCGACGGCAGATACCCGCGGTGGTACGTGGCTGGAACCGCGACCCGGTCGTTGACGACGCCGGGCGACAGCATCCTAACGACACCCACCTTGGTGCCGGATCGAGATGGGGGCGGCTCTCCTACCTCGTGCTTTCGATCGTGTCGATTCCGGCGGGCGCGATCCTTGGGGCAGTAGGGCTCTTGATGGGGCTCGTGATCTATCCGCTGGCATCGCTGCCGGGTCTCAACAAGCTGGGGCTCGGCTGGCTGAACAACCAGCTACTGGCGGCGGTCAACCCGTTCATGAGTCACGTGATGGGCGACACCGAGCGAGTGATGAAGAACGAGGCGTGGGCGGACAACGCCCGCTCCCGCGTGGAGGCTGAGCTAACGGCGCTGATCGAAGACGATTCGATCAGCGACGTGACCACGATCGCGTACTCGGCAGGGTGCACGGTGCTGTTTGATGCGCTGCGCGAAGGGGGTCCGGTCGAGGCGGCGCTGGCGAGACGACCAGACCTGCCCGTCCACGTCGTGACGGTGGGAAGTGCCCTGAACCGAGTGTTTGTGTTCGCGGAGGGCGGACGCACTCACAGCGAGCAGCGCTTCCTGCACCAGCGCGTGACGGCGGAACTGACGGCGGGCCGAACGTACGACTGGACCGATATCTACGCACGATTCGACCTGGTACCAGGCGGGCCGATGCGAGATGCCGTGATGCGAGCGACCCGCGTCGACGAGGGTGACCGTCTCGCGAGCCGGCAGGTGATCAACTACGACAGCCCGTTGAAGGACCACTTCGGCTACTTCGACAACCGGGAGGTGGTCACTCCTCGGCTCATCAGCGCGATGTACGGAGGCTACGCGCCCGCGGAACCGCCGGACCAGGATGAGCCGCCTGAGGCGGCCGAACATCAAGAACAAACGGGACCGGACGAGCCAGCGCCGCCGCGAGCACCGGTGCACGTGACGCGCGAGGGCACGCGACAACGGTCGTTCCGAGCCGGGATACATCGAGTGTTCAGCACCGGGGCGCTGTCCGCTGCGGCAACGGCCGGCGGCGCCTACGGCGCATTCGAGCGCGTCGCTGGGTGGTCGCGCGACCTCGCGTTCCGGCTGGGAGACATAGTCGGGCCGATCGGCGAGTTGCGACCGGTGCAGTGGCTGGGTGAGCAGAGCGACCTGACACAGCAGGCCGCGGACAACCCGGGATTGGTGGGACTGGGTGTCGTCGCTGGAGGGCTGCTGCTCGCCGGCCGGGTCGGCAGCAAAGTCGCACTCAACGTCCTCGATGGACGTCTGCTATCGATTAAGCGAGCACGCTGATGGCCCCTGACGAGATCCGCCACGAACGCACGAGCCTGCACTACGCGGACCTACCCCGCCAACCGCACCCACCTCGGAACTTCTTCATCTTCTTCGATGGGACATGGAACGATGAGCAGGGTTCAAAGCGGACCAACGTTTACAAGCTCTACGACTCGCTCGAGGTCAACGACTACCAGATCAAGTGCTACTTCCGCGGCATCGGCAACGACGAAGAAAACGGGCTGTTCTGGCGTCTCGTCAGCGGAACGACGGGAGTCGGTGAGTCGCGGATCCGACGCGACGCCTACTCGTCGATCGCGCTGCAGTACCGGCCCGGGGACCGGCTGTTCATCCTGGGGTTCAGCCGGGGTGCGGCGAGCGCGCGTCTGCTGGCGAGCGACCTTAACGACCCCGGGTTACCCGCTCAAATCCGAGTCAAGCGGAAACTGAAGCACAATCGACGGACCGGGCAGCCCGAGGATCTGTTCGTCGGATTCGAGGCGTCCCCAACCCACGAGCGGTCGATTCCCGTCCACTTCTTGGGTGTCTGGGATACGGTCGGCGCCTTCGGCGTCCCGATCGACGTGCTCGGGGTCAGCTTGACGACCCCGCTCGGCCGGAAATTCGAAAATCAGACGATCGCCCCAAACGTGAGGCATGCCGCACACAGCGTCGCCATCGACGAGACGCGCGACGCCTTCAAGCCAACGCTCTTCAACAACAAGCCGAGCGTGGTCGAGGAGCACTGGTTCGCCGGTGTCCATTCGGACGTCGGCGGCGGGTATCAGACAGCCGAGGGTGCGCTAGGCGCGGAGACGTTCAGTTACATGGTCGGGCAGATCAATGCGGCTGGAAGGTGCTCCCTCGACCATCTGGCTTCCGGCGCAATCAAGTGCAACACAGCGGATCCGCTCGGTGTCGACTTCGATGCAGCGGAGCTCGCCGACTACCAGGCGGCCGTCGGCAACCCGACCATCCACACGCACGGCTACGGCCGCCTCAAGTCGGAGCGGCCCGCGGAAGTGCGATACCCCGATCCCCCGCCCGATCCACCCGACCCGCCAGCGAACCCCATCCCGAGCACGAGTGCGCTGGGGCTCCGCGGGCGGGACATCGACTGGGTGCAGAAGCGACGCTGGCGGCGCGACCGTCGCTGGACCGCGACCTACGACCCGCCGAACATTCGCCACCTGCCCTAGCGGGACGGGTGTCCCGGGCGTCCGAGGTCCACTCGGCGGGGGGCGGACCGGCGGCGCAAGGCTATGAAGCGGAGCCCGGGGGCATGCTCGCCTCGGGAAGGGAGACGGCCGCGTTCCGCTCGCGGGCGCGGGCCAGTGCGCGCTGCTCGCGGCGCCGACGCCAGAGCAGGCCGGCCGCGACGAAGGACATCACGTAGATCAGCGCCTTGATGTGCGGCAGCCACGCGCCGACCCGGGGCGTGCTGAAGAGGACCCGCCCGATCTCCTGATCGCCGGAGGCGAGGAAGGGGTCGGCGGTGCGGTTGCCGTCGCCCTTGGTGACGAATGCCGGCGTGCCGCCCTGCGAGCGGATGTCGATCACGCGGTGGGTAATCGGTAGGTCGAAGCCGGGCCAGCGGAACGCGATGACGTCGCCAACCTCGATCTGATCGGCTGGCACTTCGCGGGTCAGGACGAGCGAGCCACTGGGGATCGTGTCGCCCATTGATCCGCCGATGCCGGTGTAGGTGTGGAAGCCGAACATGCCGGGCGTGATGAAGATCAGCATCGCGGCCAGCAGGCCGTAGACCAGCAGCGCCCCCGCGATCCAGAAGGCGCGAGCGCTGTTGCTCGGGGCGGCCGGTGGAGCCACCGCTGCCCGGCTCGTCGGGTCCGAGGTCATCTGACCGAACTCGAGCATCCGTCCGCACCATCCCGCGCCTCGAGGTGGCGTTGCGCCGGTCGCCCCGGCGCGCTCGCCCACGTACCTCGATTGGTAGCACGCTCCGCGATCGCTGCGCGTAAGAACGCGCGCGCCCGGCTTGCCCGGCGATACTAGGCTGGGAGCAAGGAACTAGGGGGCCGAGATGGCGCTGTCGCGGGACGACAAGCTCGCCGTGTACGAGACGTTGGTCGCCGAAACACCCGATCTCAAGGTCAAGGGCAAGAAGACGGCGTACACGTCGATGAACGGCAACATGTTCAGCTTCCTATCGCCGGAGGGCGACTTGGCCTTTCGCTTCCAGAAAGCGGACCGCGAGGCATTCCTCGAACGGTTCCCTGAGGCGGTCGTGGTGCAGTACGACACGGTGATGAAGGACTACGTGGGGCTGCCGGATCCGCTGATCGAGGACCGCGACGAGCTGAGGCGACTGTTCGCGTCGAGCGTGGAGCAGGCACGGGCGCTCAAACCGAAGGCGACCACACGTCCGAAAAAGACCACGGGTGCGAAACAGAAGACCAGGAAGCAATCGCCGTAGCCGGACCCAACTGAGACGTCGGTCCGAGTTCGAGGAGTAACGCGATGCGGAGCGAGTCGCGCGACGTGCGCGAATACCTGGCTAGCCTGCCTGAGCCCCGAGGCGCCGCCGTCGCGCTGGTCTGCGAGCGATTGCGCTCGGCCTCTGAGGCGGTGGGGCTCACTGAGACGTTCCAGCACGGGATGCCGTTTTTCACGCAAAGCGGCGAGCAGTTCATTGCCGTCGCCAGCCAGAAGCACTACGTGAGTCTCTACGTCGCGGGACTCGAGGAAACGCTGGCCTCGCATCCCGCACTGGCCGAGGCCGTCGACGGCGTGGCACGGGGGAAGAGCTGCCTGCGATTCCGCGAGAGTCGCCTCGATCGCGTGACCCCGGAGTTCCTCGATTCGCTGATCGAGGTGACGAACGACTGGATCGCGGAGCAGGCCGTCGCGGCGGCTCCATAGTCCGAGGATGCCCAGACACCGCCGGAAACGAGGACCCGATGACCGCCGCCTCACGTGAATCGATCATGCGCTACTGGAAATCGTGGCAGACGCCGACCGACTTCGAAGAGACCCGCCGCTGCCTGGCCAACGACGTCGCTTTTGATGGCGGTCTCATGCGCCTGGACAGCGCAGACGCGGTGATCCAGATGATGAGCGCGGATCCGATCCCCTGGGTCGAGGTCGAGCTGGTTTCCGAGGTCACCGGCGACGACGGTGGTGCGATCGTGTACGAGGGCACCGTTTCAACGACGGGCGTGCGGATGCGGGTCGCCGAGCTGATCACACTCCGGGACGGACTGATTTCGTCGGTGACGACGGTGATGGCGCCCAAGGACGCGAACCCGTTCGCCGACGCCTGAGTCGCCTCCCCAGCCCCGTGGGCGTAACGCGCCCCACCGACGATCGCGTGCGACAGTGGCGCGATGTGGATCCTCGTCACGCTCGCGGCGACCGTCTTCCAGATCGCGCGCACCTCGGAGCAGCACCGGCTGCGCGAGGTGCTCGGCGTGGCGGAGGCTGGCTACGCGCGCTTCGCGTACGCCTGGCCGCTGGCCGTGGTGGGAGCGACGGCCTGGATGCTCGGGCCGGGAGAGTTGCCGGAGCTCGGGCTGAAGTTCTGGTTCTCGGTGACGACGGCCGGCGTGCTTCAGATCGTCGGGACGATGTCGCTGCTGCAGTCCTTCCGCCTCCGTGACTTCGCAGTCGGCACGATCTATGCGAAGACCGAGGTCGTCTTCGTCGGGATCGCGTCGGCGTTGGTGCTCAGTGAGCCGTTGGGCTGGCTGAGCTGGATCGGGGCGCTGATCAGCCTCGCTGGAGTGGCGTGGCTAGCTTCGAACGGATCGCTGCGCGAGCGGCTGGCGGGCGGCCTCGACCCGGCGGCCTGGTACGGCATCCTCGCGGCGCTGACGTTCGGCCTCACGGCGGTCTTCATCCGCCGCGCGTCGACGAGCCTCGAGGGCGACGCGATCGACCGCGCGCTGATCACGTTGGCGGTGATGCTCAGCGTGCAAACACTGGTCCAGGGCGTGGCGATCGGACGATCAGCGACCTCGTCGCTGACGGCGGTCCGCCGGGCGTGGCGACAGGCGATCGGTGTTGGCGTGTTGTCGCTCGCCGGATCGGCCGGCTGGGCGCTGGCGATGACGCTGGAGAACGCCGCGCGTGTGCGCACGCTCGGCCAGATTGAGATCGTCTTCGCGTTCGCCCTCGGGATCGTGGTTCACCGCGAGGCCCATCGCGTGGACGAATACATCGCCGCCGCGGTTGTGACCGGCGGTGTCACGCTGCTGGTAATCGCGTAGGCCTCGGGGTCGCGCTAGTAGGCGTCCGAGTCGGCCATGCGGAGGGCCCAACGATCCGCGTCCAGTAGCGGGACGCCATCGAGCGTCCACTCGTCCGAGATGGCGCCGGCCAGCTGAGTGATCAGCATGCCGGCCTGGGTGCGCGCTCGCGGCTCAGCCGAGGGTGCGTGGACGAACCCGACCGTACGGAGGTCGCTGAGAAGCCCCTCTGGCAGCGTGACCGACCAGATCGCGAGGTCCGGGATGCGCGGGGCGACGGCGGCTCGCAACAACAGCCGGCGCGTGTCTCGATCGCGCCATGCCCAGTCAACGAGGTGGAGCGCCCCGCGACCGTGGTGCTGGTGGAAGACGAAGAATCCGTCCAGCTCCGAGCCGTTCTCGACGAAGAGAAAGCGGACACGGCGGCTCGGGTCCTCGAAACGCCAGCGGTAGAACGCGGCATCGCGAAGCTGCCCGAGCTGACCGTCGCGCGTGGCGGACACGAGGTCCGCCATCGCCTGCGGACGCGCCTCGGTCGAGACGATCACGCCGGTGGAGGCGGGGAGCCGGTCCAGGGCGTGAAGCTCGGCGGACGTCCGTCCGAGCCGTCGACGGAGGCGACGCCCGGCTCGAGGCAGCACGCCCGCGCGGCCACGCAAGGGTGAGGGTCGCGTCCAGAGCGCGTACGGCGCGAGTTGGTGCCACCCGGCGCGCCGCGAGAGCAATCGGACAGCCTCGTTCGCGCTGAAGTTGAACGCGTAGTCGTAGCCGCGTGCCCGCAGATCATCGGTCGCGCGCCGCATCATCTGGTCGAACAACCAGCGACCTCGGTGCTCGGGCGCTACGGCGGTATCGGCGGCGACCGGTGCCAGGATCGAAGTACTCGCATCGTTCGCGGTCCAGCGGGCGCCATAGAAGCCACGCATCGCGACGACCCGCCCGGCATCGAGGGCGAGCGTGAACAGCGGCTCCGGTAGGTAGGGGTTCCGCTCGTACTTCCAGCTGAGGTACGCGTCGCTGCGAGCGCGGGTACCACCGAACACCCGCGCGAACAGTTCGACGATCTGCGGACGAAACCGCGGCTCATAGGAAGCGAACTGGTAGTCGACGGCCTCGCCCCGATCGCGCTCAGCGATCGTACCGCCGCTCCACTCACGAACCGTCGGGGTGGTCACCGATTATTCGACCGTCGGGCCGGGAGCAGCACGCCGTTGGGGTGCCGCGGTGCTCAGCGGGTGACTAGACCGCCGCGCCCGCCTGCTTCAGGTGGCCGAAAATCTCGCGGTACGAGGTCGACAGCGTCGTCTCGTGGTACGAGATGCCTCGTTCGGCGCAGAACGCCTCGACCAGCGGCTGCGCCTCGCTGAGTCGGTTGCGCGGCATCGTCGGGAAGAGGTGGTGCTCGATCTGGTAGTTCAGGCCGCCGTACCAGAAGTCGACGAAGCGGCTCCCTTTGACGTTGCGAGCGGTCAGCACCTGGGTGCGCAGGAAATCCAGCGGCTCGTCGCCCGACAGCATCATCATCCCCTTGTGGTTCGGTGCGAAGACGGAAACGTTGTAGAGGCCGAACGTTGCCTGGCTGACGAAGAAGAAGGTCAGCGCCTGCGGCCAGCCACCCAGCTGGGTCAGCAGCAGCACGAACAGCGACCAGTGCAGCGCGAGTCCGATCGCCTGAGGAATGCGACGCGGCATGTCGCCCCCGAAGATGAGGGTGATGCTGGGCGTACGGATCGTAATCCAGGCGAACGCCGCCAGGAACGGCAGCAGGTAGGCCTGGAGCGCGATGATCGGCTTCGCCCAGTTTGAGCGCATCGCGACCTGCTCCTCGGAGAACGCGAGGATCGCGTAGTCGACGTCCGGATCGTCCGTCAGGTGGTTCGGGTTGGCGTGGTGCTGATTGTGCTTGCGCGTCCACCACGTGTAGCTGATGCCCATCAACACGTTGCCGAGGATCCAGCCGCTGATCGCGACCCAGCGCCCGCGTCGGAAGACCTGGCGATGGGCGATGTCGTGTCCGAGCAGGCCGATCTGAGTGAACATGATGCCGAACAACACGGCGCTGGCGACCAGCACCGCCGGGTGCGGCGCCCACAGGGCGAGGGCGATCACGCCAGCCCAGGCAATCGCGTTGAAGGCCGCTTTGGAGACGTAGAACCACGGCTGACCGTCCCGCAGGCCGGCTTCAGTCATCAGGCGCTTGAGGTCGCTGTAATCCGAAACCGAGCCTGGCGCGCGTGGCTTCGTCGGTGTCGTCGCCGCGTCGGTCGTGGTGGCTGTCGTAATTAGGTCACCCCTCTGGAGGGAACGGCGCGCACCATCGGTCGCGCGTTCTGTGATCACCCGGTTCGGTCGCACCGAGCCGGGAGGGGGGAGACCTCCGAACCCTTCGGTCCGCACCTCTACTGTAGACGCTCACGGGCGGCCGCGTCCCGATCGCCAGGCAGACCGCTACAGCAGTCCCCACGCCACCGGATCGAACGCCACCAGTGAGTCCAGCAACGCGTCGGGCTCGAGGTCGGCGGTGTCGACTCCCTCGGTGGGCACCATGACGACGGCCATCCCGGCGGCCCGTGCCGCCTCGACGCCTGCCCGTGCGTCCTCGAAGACGACGCACGCCGCCGGATCGGCGCCGAGGCGCGCTGCCGCTTCGAGGAAGATGTCGGGGTGTGGCTTGCCGCGGGTGACGTCGTCGCTGGTGACAACAGCATCGAAACGACCGATCCAGTCGGCGTGCCGCTCGATTTTCAGCGCCAGCGTCGTCCGGCTCGAGCTGGTGCCGATTGCGATTGGCACCCCGCCCGCCTGTAGCGCCGCCGTCAGCTCGACGGCGCCCGGCAGTGGGGCAGCGGTGGGTAGCAACGTTTCGAGGATCAACTGACGTTCGTCCGCGATCTGCTGGCGGGACGCCTCGAGGCCGTAGTAGTCCGCCAACCACTGCATGCCCTGCACGCTGGGCATCCCGATCTGACGGCGCAAGACGGGCGGCTCGAGATCGCGGCCGTGGCGCGCGAGCACCTCGGTCGTGGCCTGTAGGTAGAACGGCTCGGTATCGAGCAGCAGCCCGTCCAGGTCGAAGATCGCGGCCGTCAGCTGCCTCGGAGCGGTCATGCGCTGGGCGGGCCTCTCGCTGGTCGAATGCCCGCGGGCCGGACGTGACAAAGGGTAGGGGCAGCAAGAGTGGGGACGCGCCGCCCGGACGACGATCCCAGCCGTTTGGCGCTACCGGATAGCCGCGCGCATCGCTACGCTCTTGCGACCTCGTGACGCGCGTTCGGCGACGGCCGCGTGCACGCTCCCACGCGACGAGGTACCAGAAGGGACTCTGCTCGATGCGTCGATTCTTACTGTTGCTGGGCGTCGTGATGCTCGGCCTCGTGATCGCCTGTGGTGGTGGCGACGATGGCGATGACAACGGAGATGGTGGCAACGGCGACGACCAGCCGTCGTCGAGCGCGGGCAACAACGACGACGACAACGGAAACAACGACGACGGCGATAACGACGACAACGGAAACAACGACGACGACTCGCCGGGGAGTTCCGGCGGAAGCTCGGACAGCGAGTTCTGCTCGCCGGACAACATCGACTCCGTCTTCGACAGCATCAACGTCAACTCGCTGGGCGACCTGAGCGATCTCCAGAGCCGGTTCGAGGCGCTGCGCGACACGCTCAACGGCTGGGCCGACAACGCGCCGGACGAGATCAAAGATGACGTGGCGCTGGTTGCCGAGACGATGAGCGGGTTCATCGATCTGCTCACCGAGAACGACTTCAACTTCCTGTCGCTCGGTACCAACGCGGCCGACGACCCGCGATTCCTCGCGTTGGATGACCAAGAGTTCACGGATGCCGCGGATCGAGTCTCTGAATTCTGTGGTTTCGACACCGACACGTTCGATGGCAACGCGGGGAGCGGCGGGAACCCGGGCGGCGGCGGCAATCCGGGTTTCAGCGTTGACCTCCCGGATGACTTCCCATCCGAGCTGGTCCCGCCCAATTCCACCGTCGGGTTCGTCGGCGACGTCGGCTTCGGCCTGACGGCCGAGTTCACCTCGGACGCGGCGGCCGACGAGATGAAGGCGTACTACGAAGCTGAGCTGGGCGAACCGACCTTCGCCGACGCGCAGAGTGTGCTCTGGAGCACCGGGGCCAGGAACGTGACGATCAGCGGAAGCGACGGCAACCTGACCATCATCGTCATCATCATCGCGAGCTAGCCCCCGTCGGGGGGCGCTGACCTGTCGGGCCTCAGACCCGTGCATCGCCCTCGCGGTGCACGGGTCTTTCTTTGCGACGGCTGCTGGAGGGAAGCCCACGTGCCACGTGTCAATCCAGAGATGGCCACCCATCATCGAGAACGTCGACAGCCGTCGATGCGTGGGCTTCCAAGACGTCGGGCGCGGGGCCTTCGTCGCCCCCACAGCGAGGGATCGGAATCAGGAGCACGAGCAACCCGAGCAGGACCAGGACGAGCGTCTCAAAACGTTTCAGCACGGGCGGGTCGCCTTCGACGAGCGTCCGGCCGGCGGCCGGGTCGCCTCCAACCTAGCGGCGTGATTCGACCTGTGCACGGCTCACATCGCCCGCAGTGACCCCCGACCACCGCGGACCCCGCTACGTGGTTCAGGCGTTAAGTGGACGCGTCGCACTCACGATCGCGGGCGTCGTCTCCGCCGGTCCAGCCGCCCGAGGCCGAGCAGCTTGGAAATCGCAACGTTCATGACAAGGACGATAGCCGCGAGCAGACCGAGTGCTGGTCGCGAGTCTGCCTCCGCCATCGCGAGGTAGCAGAGGACCGAGACGCCCGGGAGTCCCGTCATGACCACGGCTACGCCGAGCAGCGGAACCGGTGCGCGAGTGTCCCGTGGGCGTGCACGGCCGGGCCTAGGTGAAGTCGGAATCGCCCTGCGTGATGTGGACCGGCAGCTCGGGGTCGCCGAGGAAGGCGAGTTCCTCAGAGGTCATCACGGCGGTCACGTAATGGAGGCTGGGGTCGCGCCCTGAATCGTAAAACCCAAGCTCACGGATGGTCGCCATATAAGGGTGCAAGGTCGGCAGCCAGACGTGGATGTCGGCGTCGCCGTGCCGGCGGATTCGGGCGATGGCATCGGACACCAGTGCGCCGATCGCATCGAGGCGGCCCGGCCGTACGAGGAGATCGACGACCTCAGCCGGCGAAGACTGCGCCTTGGTGACACAGAAGCCGATCAACTCCCCACTGTCGATCGCGGCGCGGATGTCGAACCGGCCGGCGCGCGGATCGGCGTAGCGCCAGTTCAGATAGTCCTGGGTGCGCTCGACCGCGAACTCAAAATGCGTTCTGGCCTCGTTCCAGACCCCGTCGGTGCGGTCGTCGAAGCGATCGAGGTCAACGATCTGTCCAGCGAACGTGAGGGCCCCGTTGGAGCGGCGGGGCAGACGGGCGCGCATCGCCTCCGTGAGGACGCGCCGCACCTGTGACCAGCCGCCGATCCGGTGAGGCACCGAGATCAGGTTGCGTGCCGAGCCCGGCTGGCACAACACAAGCACGCGGTTGCCCAGGACCGGCTCGTCGATCGTGTTCTTCCGCGTGGCCGGGTGGTTTGGTAACCACTGCAGCAGCACGTCGAACTCGTCGGCCTGGCCGAGATCGACCCGCGCGGCGCGTAGATACCGGCTGAGCCGGATCATGCGCCAGTCAGGACGCACGGACATGTCGGCCGCGTCCATGAGGACTCGCGATTCGCCGCGCATCCAGCCGGGCCGACGGATCCGGATCGCCGCGCAGATCACTTCGTCGTCGCTGCCGACGGGGGTTGCGACGATCTGCTCGCCTCGGGTCTTCGGATCGCTGTTCAGCTTCCACTCGATATGGTCGCTGACTGAACAATCGATCTCGAATGGCGGCCAGGCACCGTCGAAGGCTTCGAGGAACAACGCCTCCAGTGCCGGCAGATCCTGGTCGCGAGTCAGGCGCACATCGACGCGAGCGAGCTCGGGCGACGCGGCGCGTTCAGCCGCGGGCGTACGGATACGGTCAGACACGACGAGCCGCCCCTTTCGCTCGAGCGACCGCCAGCATGCAGCTGAGCGCAAACACATTTCGTATCAGCAATGTAGAAAGACCGAGCGGCCTCCGGCCGACTGACCCGAACTCATCCCACCAGCGCCGCGGCCTCATCCCACCAGGGCCGCCACCTCAAGCCGACGGGACGCCCTCGAACGGCCGCAGGCAGGCCCGAAAGGCCAGCGGGCCGCCGAAGGGGGCTAGCCGACGATGGTCGCCCGGACGACCAGCCGATCCGCGTAGCTGGCGCTCGCCAGATCGAAGTCGCCGCCGCAGGTGTAGAGGGTGATCGAGTCGGCGCCGACGTCTGAGCTCCAGATCTCGCCCCAGCGGGACGTGTCACCGGCCGCGATGTCCTGGGACCACTCAACGACGTACTCGAGGCTGCCGCCGTCACGATCGACGAAGACCCGGTCGCCGGGCTTGAGCAAGTGCAGATCTCGGAACACGGCGGGGCCGTGGTAGGTGACATCCGCGTAGGGCAGGTAGGCCGAGATGTCGACGTGACCACCGAAGATCGCGTTGCCGCCGCCGCCGGGCACTCCACCGAGGCCGGGCCAAGCATCGAGGTTGTACCAGAAGACCGTCGCGGGACCCTCGGGCGAACCGAGCTTTGCGCCACCGGCGCCGTCGACGACGCTGACCCCGACCGGCGCGTCCACGTTGAGTAGCGGGATGCGGAGGCGCGCGAAGTCGTAGCCGGGCGGATCGCCGTATTGCGAGCTGAGGTCAGCGATGTTCCCGACGGCTGGCTCGGGGGTCGCGGTCGAACCATCGTCCGCGCCATCGGATGCCGGCGCTCCGGCCAGCGGCCTCGAGCGGTCGCCGCCACCGGTGTCGCCCTCGCCGGAGCTGGACCCGTCAGCGCCAGCTCCGCCACCGGACGCGGTCAGCGTCACGTCGGAGCCGCCGGAGCTGCAGGCGACCGCGATTCCGAGGATGGCCACCGCGAGCAGCGACACGGCCGCGCGCAGCAAGCGCCCTTGATACCGCCGGAAGCGCGGCGTCGCGGGGCCGCTCGTCATCCTCGATGCGTCCAGTTCCACGTTGCCGCCGTCCTTGCGTGCTCACGCGCATAGCCACTCGACGGCAGGTCGCCGGCGTCGGCGCGGCGCGAGGGATCAGGTGGAGTGCTCGCCTCGAGGCGAGCGAGCGTCGGCATCGATCGTAGGCCGGTGTGCGGTCCACCGTCCACGACGCTCGCTGGCGGCTCCTCGGTCCCGCCGATCGGCGAGCCGCGCCGGAGTGTCTGCCGACTGTCGGCGGCGGGTCCGGGCGGATGAGCCGGAACAGCTGGTGCGCCGAGCCGCCCAGTCAGTCGCGTGTGACAGCGGGCGGCGCCGAGGACGGCCGACGCACGACCGGCCCGCCAGATCAGCTTCCCGGCGTCAGTTCGTCCAGTTGCGACCCTGATATTAATCGTCTATCGTCGATAAACGATGAATACTCTCAACCGCGAAGCCACCGAGGAATACGCCCGCTGGTTCCGCTGTCTCGCAGACGGCACGAGATTGCTGGTGTTGAACGCGGTCGCGAACGCTGCGGAGCCGATCACCGTCGGCGAGATCGTGGCAGTGGTCGGGAAGAGCCAGTCAACCATCTCGCGCCATCTGCAGGTGCTCGCCGACGACGAGTTCGTCTTCCTCGAACCGGACGGGATCCGGACGCTCGTGCGTGTCAACGATCGGTGTATGACGGCGCTGCCGGAGGCCGCCGCGCAGATCATGGGGCGGTCGACGGGCGGTCGCGCGGTCGATCGCTGATGGAGCAGTCAGCGCTGCTCCTCATCGAGCTCGTCGCGCTCTTCTTCGGTGTCTCGTTCGTCTTACGGCTCTTCCAGCGCCGGGTCGGAGACGCGCGACTCGGTGCCTGGATGGGCGGACCGCCGGCGACGGCGGCGCTCAAAGGCATCACGGTCGGCTTCGCGACGCCGTTCTGCACCTACTCCGCGATCCCGCTGCTGGTCGGCTTTCGGCAGGCCGGCGTGTCGGCGGCCGGTTACGTCGCATTCATCGCTGCGGCTCCCGTCGTCGACCCAATCCTCTTCGGGGCGTTGACACTGATCGTGGGCATCGGCGCGGCGGTAACCTATCTGTTCGTCGCGTTCACTGCCGCCTTCGCGCTCGGGCTCTACGCGGAGCGCGTTGGGATCGACCGTTGGCTGAAGCCGCTGGCGGCGATCGTGCCACCGTCCGACCACTCGAACGTCCTTGGCTGCGCGCCGGCTACCGATCAGTCCGCTGGGTGTGTGGTCGAAGGTGTGTGGCTCGGATGGCGTCTCGAAGCGCCCGGGGCCGCGCGTTCGGCTACGGCGTTGCTGCGGACCATGGCGCCGCTGCTCCTCGCCGGCGTGGCGGTCGGCTTCGCCATCACGACGCTCGTACCGGCCAGCACGGCTGCCCGGGTGACGGGGGTGAGCGACTCACTCTCGATCCCGATTGCCGCCGCGCTCGGGATACCGATGTACGTGAACACCGGCCTCTTCGTGCCGATCGCGGACTCGTTGACCGCCGCGGGCGTCGGAACCGGAGCGATCATCGCACTCACGATCGCCGGCGCCGGCGCCAACGTCCCGGAGTTCATCATCCTCGGCCGTCTCGCCAGCCTCCGACTGATTGGCGTGTTCTTCGGCTACGTGTTCGCGGTCGCGATCGCGGGCGGCCTCTTGGTCGAGCTGCTCTTCACCTAGCCGAGCAGCGACTCCAGCGTCTTGCCGACCTCGGTGACGCCGCCTTCGGGCATATGCAGCATCTGGATGTCGGCGCCCAGATCGGAGCGCCTCCTGGAGCTGCTGGCGGACAGACCGCACACCAGCCGCTCCAGTACTACATCAACCGAATGGACGTCTCTTGACGCCGGATGCTGAACCGCAATGGCTTCGAGGGCGAGGTCGCGGTCTCACACGCCGCCTGGGCGGAGCGCGACGTCGAGGGCTCCCTCCAGGCGAACAGCGACGAGCTGTCCGCTAAGTCGAGGTGATCGGCGCGGTCGAGTGAAAGCGTCCACGCCTCGATTGAGGCGGCGCTCGCGGAACGGGATAGTGGCGCAGCCGAGGGGGCAAGCATGAGCAACGTCGAACAGGAGCCGCCCACGCTATCCGCCGAGGAAGCCGGCATCAGCTTCCGGCCGATGGCCGACGCCGACGTCGACGAGGTCGTGGCGATGCTGCAAGCCGCGTTCCCCCGCTGGCCGGGCATCGATGTGCCGGTCGACACGGCCGCACACCTGCGCTGGAAAATCAGCTGCCACCCGCTCTCAGCCGAGACCAGCACGGTCATGGTCAAGGACGCAGCGGTAGTTGCCGGGGTAGTTCACTTCGTCCGCGCCGTTCACCTGGACGACGAGCTCTGGACGGCAGCCACCGGCTCGGACACTGCCGTGCACCCTCGGGTCCAGGGGACCGGGCTCCTCCGCTTCAACCGCGCGTACATGAAGCAACATTTCGAGCCGCTCTACGACTTCGGCTTCAACACGGGCAGCAACCACCCGCGGATGCAGCGGCGAGCAGCGCGTCTGGGCGAGCAGATCTCGATCGCGAACGGCCTCAGCACCCTCGTGCGGGCCTTCGACGCGCGCTCGTTCGTCGGCGTACACCTCAAGCGAGGCGGTCTTCGTCACTTTGCTGGAAGCGCGCTCGCGGCGGCTCGAGGTCGGCCGAGCGGCGGCTCGCCCAGCGCCCCGGCGGTCGACATCGACAGCATCGACCACTTCGACGGGCGGTTCGACCGGCTCTGGGAGACGGCCCGCGGTGCCTTCCGCTTCGTCCCCGATCGCCGCGCCGACTACCTGAACTGGCGCTACCTCGACCCGCGCGGCGGCCTCAGTGAGGTTCGCGCCGTGATCGATGGTGACGAGGTCAGCGGGTATGCGGTGCTCAGGCGCTCGGACGGCAACGCGATCCTCGCGGACCTGTTCGCTCTCCCCGACCGCTCTGACGTGGTATCCGCGCTGATCGAAGACGCCGCCGAGCAGGCGCGTGCTGGTGGCTCGTCAGAGTTGAGCTGCGTGCTCCCGCTGCACCACCCGTACCGCGCAGTCCTCCTTGAGGCCGGCTTCCTCGACGCTGGTGGGGAGCGGACGTTCCGCTATCGACCGCGAGAGGACCGGAGAGAAGAGCTCGCGTTCCTCGAAGCGGACGCCACAGCAGCGATCCACGTGACCGCGGGCGACTTCGACTACGTCTGAGCCGAGCCCGAGCTAGGCGAGCAGCGACTCCAGCGTCTGGCTATCCGAGCAACGCCTCCAGCGTCTGGCTATCCGAGCAACGCCTCCAGCGTCTGGCTATCCGAGCAACGCCTCCAGCGTCTGGCCGACCTCGGCGACGCTGCCTTCGGGCATATGCAGCATCTGGATGTCCGCGCCCAGATCGGAGCGCTCCTGAAGCTGCTCGCGGACCGATTCGATCGGGCCGATCACCTCGATCTCGCGGACCATGTCGTCGCTGATCGCGTTGAACGAACCCTCGACGTCGCGCTCCGCCCAGGCCGCACGGGAGGCGCCAACCTCGCCCTCGAAGCCGTTGCGGCTCAGCATCTGCCAGTAGAAGACGCCCATCCGGTTGATGTAGTACTGCAGCGGCTGGCGCGCAGCTTGCCACTGCTCCTCGTCGCGGGTGCCGTCCAGGATCTGCATGTGCGTCTGCGTCGCGATCGTCAGATCGCTGCCGTCGCGGCCGGCGACTCGGGCGCCCTCGGCGAGCTCATCCTTCAGCGTCTGGAAACGGGTCTTGGGCCAGTGGATCGGGATGATGCCGTCGGCGATCTCGCCGGTCTGCTTGATCGACTTCGGGGTGATGCCGGCGATATAGACCGGGATGTGATCGCGGTACGGGGCGACGCGCAGCTTGAAGCCGCGGCTCATCTGGAAGATCTCGCCCTCGTAATTCAGCGGCTCGCCGGCGATCAGCATGTTGAAGATCTCCACGTACTCGCGGAGGCGGCGGAGCGGCTTCCTGAACTCGAGGCCGTGGAAATGCTCGATCACAAAAGCGCCAGACGAGCCCAGCCCGAGGATCGCGCGCCCCTCGGAGATCTGGTCGATCGAGGCGAACTCCTGGGCCAGCGCCGCGGGCGTCCGCGAGAAGCAGTTGAGGATCGAGGTGCCGATCTCGATCTTCGAGGTGTTCGCCGCGACCAGCGTCAGCCAGGGAAGCGGCGACGGTGTCCAGGACTCGGCACCAGAGACCCGCTCGTATCCCAGGTCCTCGGCGATCTGGATTTTTTCCAACGTCTCGCGCCAGTCTTCGCCCATTCCGGTTAGCAGGCCGAGTCGCATCGGAGCCCCCTTCATCGCGACAGTCGTCGCGCCCGTCGTTCGGCGCTCACTCTAACGGCCGGGCGCCCGCGCGATGGCGTCGACGAAGGCGATCAGCTCACCGGGCGGATCGTGGCTCCTGCTCGTGATGCCTCGGGACCTGGTTCGGGTAGTCCGACAGCAGTCGGTCGAGCGCCGCCTCGTGCGGGGCGAACCAGGCGCGCAAGCGCGCTTCGGACGCCACCTGCATCGGCTCGTAGCTGCCGACGTTGCGGGCGCGTTCGTCGCGGAGCCGCGCCGGTTCGAGGCCGAGCTGAGCGTGCACGAGGTCGAGCGTCGCCTGCTGGTCGGAGCCGAAGTAGTCCGAGTCGATCACGATCACGCGCTCCGCCCCGAGCGCATTGATCCACATCCGGAGGTAGGGAAGGATCGCGCTCGGCATCAGGTAGGTGCCGTGGCGAGCGGGGATCTCGTCGAGGGTCAGGGGCGCCGAGGGACCGACGAGCCGTAGCTCCTCGTCGATCACTTCCTCGAACGTGCGGGTCTCGCCGTGGCGGCGGCGCATCATCTGGAAGTGGGAATAGCTGCGGGCGACCGGATCGCGGCGCATCACGATCGCCTTCGCCTGGGGATAGCGGGCCGCGACGCCAGCTGCCGCCCGCGGCACGTGGAGGTAGTTCGGACTCGCGTCGCCCGTGACGAACCCGGTGTCGGCAGCGAGCGGCGGGAAGTAGGCGTCGTACACCTCGGGCGGACGCTCGTACTCGTTACCCCAGAACCGCAGCTCTTTCCGAGGTGGGCTGATCACCTGCGGGTGCTGCGACAGCAACGCCTCGAGGGTGGTGGTGCCGGTCTTCTCCGGCCCGACGATGAAGTACGACGGCGCAAGGCTCGGCCAGTCATCGGCGGCGTTGAACGGGAGATGCGGATCGCGCAGCCGGTAGCCACGACGTACGAGCGCCCGCCCTTCCTCGAGCAGCCCCTGATCGAGGAGGTAGGTCCCGACGTCGAGCAGCACGTGGCCGTCATCTGAATGCGCGGCAGCGATCGCGCGCATCCGTTCGAGGGCGGCATCGCCCGCAGCGACCGCGCGCACCAGCGGCCGGTTGTGCAGCGCCATCACCGCTGGCCGTAGCCGCGAGCCCAGTTCTCCGGCCCGCAGCCACGCCTCCGCCGCATCCTCGGGCCGACGTTGGCCGGACAGGCACAGGCCCAGCTCCCACCAGAGGTCCGAGCTGTCGGGCCGCACCTCGATCTGCGCGCGCAGCCGCGCCTCGGCCTCGAGCAACGGCGAGGCCTCGAGGGTCAGGGTGGCTCGGTGGAGCCGCGCCGACAGCGGCCGAAGCAGCCTCGTTACGGGCGTGTCGCCCTCAGGCAGTCGGGCGCGGGCGGCGGACATGCCGCGCTGCACCAGGCGAGCCAGGCGGTGCTTCGCCTCGGAGCTGGGGGTCATCGGGGCGAGTCGATCGGGCGGGTCATGCTGGCTCAGGCTACCTCGCCGGCAGCGCGCGGCCCGGGACGAGCTTCAAGCGCCGTGCGGGGCGAAGCCTACTCGTGCCAGAACTGATTGAGGGCGACGGCGACGGCCTGGTGCTGCTCCGATGTCAGCCGGCTCCCATACTCCCGCTCGATGTCGGCGCGATGCTTGTCGAGCGCGCCCTCGTAGGCGCTTGCGCCTTCCGCGGTGAGCACGACCAGGACGCCCCGCCGGTCGCCTGGCACGCTTTCGCGCGTCACGAAGCCGGCGTCCGCGACCCGGTCGATCAGGCGGGTCATACCGCTGGGCGTGAACAGGGACCGCGCTTGTAACTCCTGCATACGGAGCCGCCGCTCCGGCGCGTCGTAGAGGCGCCCGAGCACGTCCATCACCGCCAACGACATCCCCGAATGCTCCTGTAAGGCGTTTTCAACGGCGTGCAGCACCTTCGCGTTCGCGAATAGCACGCCGCGCCAGGAGTCCCACCAGACAGGCTCGATCGGCGCCGCTTCGGTCGTCATGGAGATAGTGTACGCCGTCACATATGCCGATGCAATTATTGAGTTAGAAATTAGTTGACTAACAATGTTTGACAAAGCAAATAGTACGGCGTAGAACGCCCTCATCAGGTCCGGAAGGACGAAGGTCGGTCGCCGATAGGACCAAGGTCACGGACCGGCAGGAAGGGGATGAGATGGAGAAGGCAGGCACGGCATCGTGAGCGCTTCCACCCTCGTCGCCCGCCCCGCGCCGAGCACCGAGGGCACCAAGCGCGCTGGACTGACCGCAGACGCACCAACAGCCATAGGGATGATTCGATGACAACCACACAGACCACGGCCGCCGCTCCCGATTTCGCAATCGAGTGGAACGAACCTGCGGACGAGCAGCTCTTCTGGTTCCAGGACAACCTGCACTTCCCGATGCCGCAGACACCGCTCAACGGGACGCTGTTCCAGACGGCCTTTGAGGATGGCGCCAGCGCCGCGATCGCGAAGCTCTCGATGCCGATCTCCGGCCTGCGCACCACGATGCAGAACGGCTACCTCTTCCTCGCCCCGGTTCCCGTGCACGGCACGCCCGAGGAGATGGAAGCCCGTTTTGAGGAGATGAAGCGCCTCACCATGCAACTCGGCGCCACGGTCCTGCAGGACTGGCGCGAGACCTTCGAGCCACAGGTGGAAGCCTCGGCCGAGCGCATTCTTTCCTTCGATTACGCCGGCAGCTCGACGCAGCAAGTGGCCGCCTTCGTGCAGACCTTCAAGCAGGCGCTCACCGATGTCTGGAACATCCACATGCGGGTGAATATCCCCGTCATGAACGCCGTGTTCGGACTCGAGGAGTTCCTGGGCCACGCGCTCGGCGACGACGCCATTCCGCAGGCACGACAGTTACTCCAGGGATTCCCCAACAAGTCCACGGCGCTCGGCCAGGAGTACTGGAGCCTGAGTCGTTGGATCCGGTCGACCGACGGCCTGGCAGACGCCGTCCTCGGCTCGCAGGTCCGCAACGGGAGCGTCGAGCTGAACGATCACCCGGCCGCGACCGAGTTCCACAGCCGCTTCGCCACGTTCCTCGATGACTTCGGTTGGCGCTCAGACGTCTTCGCGGAGGTCGGTCACGCGTCGTGGCGCGAAGATCCGTCCACGCCGTTCACCCAGCTCAAGGACTACGTCCGCAAGGCGGACGACGACAACCCGTTCGCATCGCATGACCGCCAGGCCGCGGATCGCGAACGCCTCACCGGCGAGATGGCCGCGCGGCTGCCCGAGGAGCTACGACCGCAGTTCGGAGGCATGCTCGGCATGGCGCAGCAGTACCTCCCGATCGCCGAGGATCACAACTTCACGATCGACCAGCGGTTCTCCACGGTGGTGCGCCACGGCGTGCTCCAGCTCGGCGACAAGCTGGTGGCTGACGGTGCCATTGGCGACCGCGAGGACGTCTGCTACCTGACACACGACGAGATCGGCGCGATCGCCGCCGGTGGCGACACCAGCGGCCTGACCGACCTCGTGCGCGGCCGACGTCAAGACTTCCTCAACCAGCGCAACCTGACGCCCCCGCCGGGGATCGGGACGCCGCCGCCGGCCGACATGCCGCCGGACCCGCTCGTGACGAAGTTCTTCGGGTTCGGGATCAACCAGGATGACGACTCGAGCACCGTCACCGGCTACCCGGCCTCCAGCGGCCAGGTCACCGGCGTGGCCAAGGTCGTGATGACCCTGGACGAGGCGGACAAGCTGGAGCCGGGGGACATCATGGTCTGTCGGATGACCATGCCGGCGTGGACGCCGCTCTTCGGCGTCGTCGGTGCGGTCGTCTCCGACAGCGGCGGACCGCTCTCGCACTGCGCGATCGTCGCACGCGAGTACGAGATTCCGTGCGTGGCCGGCACTCAGGTTGGCACGTCGGTGATTACCGACGGCATGCAGGTCCGGGTCGACGGCTCGACAGGCATCGTCAAGATCCTCAGCTAGCCAGGGCGGGGCTCGCGGCCCGGTCCACAACGGATCGGGCCGCCGCCATTCCCGTCCTGAATCCCGAGTCTGCTCTCCGGCTCACTCGTACGAAGGAGCGCGGCCATGACGATCCACTGGTTCGACGACGGACCGACCGAGACCGCGACCGTTGGCGGCAAGGGCGCGAGCCTGATCGAGATGCTGAACGCGGGCCTCCCGGTGCCGCCCGGCTTCTGCATCAACGTCGAGGGCTACCAACGCTTCGAGGAGGCCGCCGGCCTGGCGAACATGGTCTCGACGCTGGCGCAGGCGCCCGCGCTGACCAGTCCCAGCGGCGCGGCGGACGCAGCCGCCCCGCTGCAGGCCCACCTCGAGAACAGTGCGCTGCCCGATCCGCTGCGCTCGCAGATCGAAGACGCCTACGGCGAGCTGTGCGATCGGCTGGCGGGACGCCGCCTCGTCGCGTCGCGCTCCTCGGCGATCTGCGAGGACGGCGCGACCGCCTCGTTCGCCGGTATCTACGAGACCTACCTGCACCTCGAGGGCGCGGCGCCGGTCGCGAATTCGGTGCTCGACTGCTACCGCGCGCTCTGGGACCCGCGGGCGGTGCAGTACCGCGCCTCGCGCGGGATCGACCAGACCGAGGAGCAAATGGCCGTGGTCGTGATGGGGATGATCCCGGCGGATGTTGCGGGGGTCGCGTTCTCGGCCAATCCGATCACCGGCGAGCGTCGCGAGGTGATGATCAACGCCTCCTGGGGCCTCGGCGAGTCGGTCGTCAGCGGCCAGGTGATGCCCGACAACGTGGTCGCCTCGAAAGACGATGGCCGTGCCGTCGCGTACGAGATCGGCGACAAATCGATGGAGATCGTGCTCGACGAGGTAGCCGGTTCCGGCACCGAAGAGCGCGCGGTCGATCCCGATCGCGCCGCCACCCCGTGCCTCAGCGAGGACGATGTCGCCGCCGTCACCGACCTCGCACGTCGCGCCGAGGATCATTACGGCGTGCCGCAAGACATCGAATTCGCACGCGTCGGTGAAGACTGGTACCTGCTGCAATCACGCCCGATCACCGGCCTCGCCTAGTGGCGAGCCCCGCGGCCGAACCGGTTCGCGCAGGCTCGCCTTCCAACGACCCTTCTTCGACGCGGTCGCACGAGCGGCTGCTGCTCGCCGCCGTCGCCAGTGGTGCGCTCCTCGCACCGCTCAATTCGACGATGCTGGCCGTCGCACTCCCCGACATCCGCAGCGACTTCACGATCAGCCACGCCGCGCTGGGCTGGCTGATCTCCAGCTACCTGATCACGATGGCCGTCGCCCAGCCGATCGCTGGCGCGCTGGGCGATCAACTCGGCCAGACGCGCGTGCTCCGTACAGCGCTGGTCGTGTTCCTCCTCGCCTCGCTCGCGGCGACCATCGCCCCAAGCTTCGAGCTGCTGGTCGCCTTGCGGATCGGGCAGGCCGCCGCGGGCGCGGCACTGATCCCCAACGGGATGGCGCTGATCCGGGTGCGCGTGCCCTCGGAACGACTCGGTCGGGTCAACGGCCTGTTCAACGCGGGGCTCGCGGTCGCCGCCGCCTCGGGCCCGCTCGTCGGCGCCGCACTGCTCGAGGCGTCGTCGTGGCGGCTGCTGTTCCTGCTCAACGTCCCGGTCGTCGCGGTTGCGCTGGTCCTGCACGCCCGGCTCGGTTCGCGCGATGAGAACGCTGCCGGCGAGCGCCCAGAGGCGGAGAGGCGGGGCGACGAGGCTCCTCGCGGTCGCGCCCGCATCGATTGGATCGGCGGCGGTCTGTTCGCGTTGATCCTGACCGGCATCACGTGGCTCCTCGGTTCGCTCGATGGTGGAGCCGGCGCGCTCGAGCTCGGTGCGATCGCCGCCGCCACGCTGCTGGCGCTCGGCGCCTTCGTCCAACGCCAGCTGAGCGGCCGGGTGCAGATGGTGCCGTGGCACCTCTTCCGCCAGCGCAGCTTCGCCGCCGCTAACGCCTACGCCGTGCTCAGTAACCTGGTGATGTACACCTCCTTGCTGACCATCCCCTTCTTCATCCGCGAAGTGCAGAACGGCAGCGCCTCGCGGATCGGCCTGCTACTGGGCGTGATGTCGTTCCTGATGGCCGCGCTCGCCGCGCTCAGCGGCCGCCTGTCCGACACCTTCGGCCGTCGCCTCCCCGCCCTCGCCGGCGCCGCGGTCGCGCTCGCCGGCGGGGTGATGCTGCTCGCCGGCATCGATGGCGGCGTCTCCTTCGCCTACCTCGCCGTCGCGCTCGCGCTCGTCGGCTCCGGGATCGGCCTCGGCACTGGTGCCGCCAGCACCGCCGCGATCGAAGTCGCCCCGCGCGCCCTCGCGGGAGCCGCTTCCGGCACGAACTCGATGATGCGTTATGTCGGCAGCATCGTCGGTGCTGGCGTGCTGGCGGGCCTCCTCGGCAGTGGCGGCGCCGTCCCGGGAGTGGGTGTGTTCCAGGCGGTGTTCGCGGTGGTCGTGGGGATGGCACTCGCCACCGTCGTCGCCGCAGCCGCGATTCACGTGCGCGTCCTCGAATCGCCCGAGGCGCCACCGAGCCCGGGCCGCCGGTAGACTCCTCGGCGTGAACGTCACCGTTTCCCTCTTCGCCGACCTCCGCCAGTACGGGCCGCAGGACCACGACGGTCCGCGCGTGCTCGACGTCGCCGAGGGCACCACCGTCGAGGAGATCCTCGGGCTGGCCGGGCTGCCCGAGGACGACGCGATTCGAGGCGAGGTCACCGTCGGGCTGAACGGCGGCCTCGGAAAGCGCGATACCGTGCTGAACGACGGCGACGAGGTACTACTCTTTAGCCCGATGGAGGGCGGCTAACCAGCCGACCGGTCCGAACGACAACCGACGAAGTCAGCCCGGAACGACGGCGTTCAACACCGTCCGAACGAGGTCACACCCCGAAGGGTCAGGCAACAACATGCCAAAGGGTTTCCAGGACAAGATTCTTCACGTCGACCTGACGAACCGGAGCTGGACCGTGGACTCGCCCGGCGAGGCGTGGTTCCGCAAGTACGGCGGCGGCCGAGGGCTGATCGCCTCGGAGCTGCTGAAGCACGTACCGGCTGACGCCGACCCGTTCGGGCCGGAGAACGTCCTCGTCTTCGCCTCGGGTGTTGCGACCGGCACCACCGTTCCGGGCGCGGGGCGCCACAGCGTCGGCGCCAAGTCGCCGCTCACCGGCGGGTTCGGTGAAGCCGAGGCCGGCGGCTTCTGGGGCGCCGAGCTGAAGCGCGCCGGCTGGGACGGCATCGTCGTCCATGGTTCCTCGGACACCCCCGTGTATCTCTGGATCAACGAGGGCGACGTCGAGATCCGCGACGCCAGCCAGTACTGGGGCCTCGTCACCGGCGACGTCGAGGACGGCATCCGCGAGGAGCTGGACGACAAGTTCATCCGCGTCGCGCAGTGCGGCCCGGCGGGCGAGAACCTCGTCCGCTACGCCTGCGTGATCAACGACCTGCACGAGGCCGCGGGTCGCACCGGCCTCGGCGCGGTGATGGGCGCGAAGAAGCTGAAGGCCGTCGCCGTGCGCGGCAAGACGCCCGTCGAGGTCGCGAACCCGGCCGGGCTGAAGGCGATCGCCAAGTGGGTCGCCACCACGCTCGACCAGAACCACCGCGGCTTCCACGAATACGGCACCGGCGCGGCGATGCAGGGCAAGAGCATCGAGGGCGGCCTGCCGACCAACAACTACAAGCTCGGCTCGATGCCGACCGTGAACCAGGTGGACGCGGTCGCCGTCGCGAACGAGGTTCGGATCGCGATGGAGTCCTGCTTCGCCTGCTCCGTGCGCTGCAAGAAGGTGGTGCAGGTCGAGCAGCACGAGGAGAACGCCGGCGTCACCCGCAAGGGCGAGCCGATCGCCTTCGACCCAAAGGGACGCTGGTCGATCGACCCTCGATACGGCGGACCGGAGTACGAATCGCTCGGCGCGCTGGGGCCGTCGGTCGGTGTCGATGACCTGATCGCCGTGCTCAAGAGCAACGAGCTGGCGAACCAGTACGGCCTCGACACGATCTCCCTCGGCACCACGATCGCCTGGGCGATGGAGGCCTTCGCCGAGGGCGTACTCACCGGCAGCCTGACCGGCGGCAAGGAGCTGAACTTCGGCGACGGCGACACCCTCGTCGAGCTGGTCGAGATGATCGCCCACCGCGAAGGCGTCGGAAACCTCCTCGCGGAGGGCTCCGTCCGTGCCGCCGAGGAGATCGGCGGCGGCCAGGAGTTCCTCACCACGGTGAAGGGCATGGAGCTGGCGATGCACGACCCGCGCCACATGGAGCGGATGCGCGTCTCCTACCTGCTCGCCCCCACCGGCGGCGACCACATGGCGCAGACGGGCAACAAGAACGGGCTACGCAACCAGGTCGGCCTGTGCCACTTCCTCGGCTATGACGACGAGCAGTCCCTGGACCTCTTGCAGTCGGTGACCGGCTGGGACCTCACCGCCGACGAGCTGATCGAGATCGCCCACCGCGGCCTCACCCTGGCACGCCTCTTCAACCTGCGCTCCGGCTTCACCCGCGACGACGACACGCTGCCGAAGCGCTTCCGCGAGGCGGTCCAGCCCCCCGAGGGCAGCGGCGCCCCGGCATTGCCCGGCGTCACCCAGGACCAGATCGACGAGATCGTGACGGGCTACTACCTCGAACAGGGTTGGGACTCGGACACCGGCGTCCCCACCGAAGCGACGCTCGCCGAGCTGGGGATCGAAGGGGAGCTGGTTTCCGTCTAACGAGGAGCGCCCCATGGGTCGCCACATCGTCTCGACCGCACTGTTGTCACTCGCCGCCGCGTTCCTCGCGGCGTGCGGGGGTGGCGAGGACGCAACCCCAACGGCGACCTCGGAACCCCCGCCCGCCAGCACCGAGGCTGCGACCGCGGCGCCAAGCGCCGAGGCGACAGCCGCCAACGGCGGAGGCGGCGACACCTCCGGACTTCCCGAAGCGCCCGTGCTGGGCGCGTTCGTCGACGCCGGCGAGAGCACGGTCCGCGTCAACACCGTCGCCGAGCCCGAGACCGTCAACATGATCGACCCGATCCCAGACGGCCTCCGCCTGGTCTCGATCGACGTCAGCATGGTCGCGAAGAGCTACGGCAAGGAGTACAACAAGCTCTTCTTTGGCCTACTCCGAGCCGACGGCCAGAACATCGCGATCCGCGTCGAGCCCGGCGTCTCCGGGCCGGGCAATCCGGGCGCCCTCCAGCTCGTGCCGCGGCAGCCTCCACTCAAGGCTGGGTCGCTGTTCAACGGCAACCTCGTCCGTGGCTGGGTGCACTCGCTCGTTCCCGAGGACTCCGGACCGCTCCTCTTCGCCGTCCTGAACGACGCCGGCGACGACTGGGTCGCGCTCGCGATCGTCGACGGCGCCGCCGAACCGGGCCCTGGCACCGGGCCGCCGATGCCCGGCGTTTCGGCCGGACTCCCGCTCATCTCTGCGGAGGGCACCAGCACGATGTCGCCGATCGGTGGGAGCGGCTACGAAATCCTCGAGGTGCTCGACCCCGCCCCGACCAACGACGATGCGCCCGACGGGATGCGTTTCGTCGCACTCAATATCCGCCAGACCGCGCTCCAGGCCGACGAGCGCATCAATCTGCTCGACTTCGCCGTCCAGGACGCCGACGGCTACCTCTACTACGCCTTCTTCGACCTCGGCATGGCCCGCCCCAACTTCCAGTCGAGCCAAGGCGGCGAGTCCGGCGAAGGCTTCGTCACCTTCGCCATCCTCGAGGACGCCGAGCTCGTCTCCGTCCTCGCGCAGCCGGACTTCATGGCGCCGCACGAACACATCGCGCGGTTTGGCGAGTAGGCAGCGACCTGGGATCGAGGGGGGACTGGTCAGCGCGGACTGGTGCGAGACGTGGTGGACCCAAGTGGTCACGCCGCCGCGAACCGGGGCACGCTCCTCGACCGACCGCTAACCCAGCGGAGTGGTGAGCAAGAGACGCGAGTCGGCAATCGTCTCGTCTCGGATCGCGCGGCCCGCCTCGGCCCAGCGCGGGTGCGTGATCAGCGAGCGAAACCCCTCGAAGCTGGGGTAGCGCACGATCAGCACGAGGTCCCAGCGCACGTCCACGTTGAACTCCGGACCGGCGGCACCGGTGTAGATCACCTCGGCACCCAACGCCTCGAGGATCGGGCCCACGATTGGGGGCATCTCCTCGGAGAAGCGCTGCCACGCCTCGGGGCTGTGGAATCTCACGAGGTTCACCATCACGACCGGTCCCGCGCCCGCCTGGCCTTGGAACTGGTTCACGGCATCGAGTTCGGGGTTCGTCGCGCTCATCGGACTCCAGTCATACCGGAGATCGTCAAGCGAGCGGCTGGGAGAACCGGCGTTTCCCCGCAGACTCGCCGCGCGGAGCGTCATCTCGGAGGCGACGCTCGCTGAGCCGGCATCGACGCCGAGCTGGTCACGGCATCACGGTCGAGGCGCGCCCGTGCGTGGCTAGCTTGCATGGCGAGGTCCGGCGTGCCGAGCTCGACCCGGAGCGGGCGTGGCGTCGGGGCGAGCTACGACGCTCGGCCTACTCCCCGATCGCTTCGATCACGTAGTGGTCCGTGACTCGGCCTTCCGTCGTTCCCTGGATCGAGAACAGCTCAATCTTCAACGGGTGCGTCAGTTCGCTGATATCGACGGTGATCAGGAACTGACTCGGAGCAGGCGCGTCGCAGGTCTCACCGGGCTCGCCGCCGCGGAACGATTCGCACGAGAACTCCCCCGTCAGCGCCCTGATCTGCTCCTGCACAATCGGCGTGCCGGAGCCTCGCTCGGTCCCGACGACGGTCACCGTGTAGTCCGCAGAGAGATCTGCAGGAGGCGGTCCCCCGAGGGTCACACCGATCTCCAGCAAGTTCGGAGCGCCGTCCACCGGACCCCAGCGCACCCCCGTGATGTCGATGTGAGGCACACACTCGGCTTCCGCACTCCCGGCGTCCTCGCAACCGCCGGCCGCGCCCGCGATATCCCCTGAATTCTCCCCGGCCGCATTTGCAGCGTTCAGCCCGACGGAGGAAGACGCGCCACCGTCAGCCGAGTTTCCGCTGGGCGTCGACGTCTGCTGGGCATTGCACTTCCCGTCGCCGGACAACCTGACCCGAGGAAACGCTCGCTCTGCATCGAACAGGTTGAGGTCCTTGAACAACGCGGCCAGTGCACCCTGAAGGGTCAAATTCCCAATCGCCCGTTCAACGAGCGCGGTATAGGCACCGGTGATCCAGCCGTCGGTCGGGGCGGTACAGGAGACCTCCGTTTGAAAATTCGCCGGGTTCGCTCCCGCGACGAATGGGCTGACCGCCTCCCAGTCGGGTTCGTCGATGTCGGAGAACGAGTCGCCAGTGTCTGGATTGTTCTCGACCACCCGGACGGAGGCGCTCTGGCCGACGTTCAACTCCACTCGCGGTGGATCGAGCTCGAGCACCCGCTCGTCCGAAACTACGACGGTGGCGGTGCTGAAGTGCGACAGCGCCACCCGTGCCACCACCAGGTCGCCGTCCCGGCTGACCTCCCCACCCGTGATGCCCTCAAGGTCGCCCGCCGCGGTCTCGGTCAGCAGCAACGCTAGTGGCACCGCTCCATCCGCCAGCTCGATGCCGTGCTGGCGGGGATCGAGGCGGAACGTCACCATCACCGGCTCCGCGAACTCCGTCCCGTCCGGTCCCAGCTCGTAGCTGGCGACGATCGCGCCTTCGATGTCCCGCAGCTCCGCGGGCAGCTCGTCGTCCTCGAGGACGGCGATCGTCACCTCCACGCCCTCGGGCGCCGCGCCCTCCGGCACCTCCACCGTCAGTACGCCGTCGGCGCTCTCGACGGTCTCGCCGGCGAACGAGGCGTCGTCGTCACCGCCACCGCCGCAGGCGGCTAACAGCAGCGCGAGCGTTGCGACCGCGGCGAACGGCGCGAATGACCCCGAGCGGAAACGTCGCATCGGAAACTCCTGGCGCTGAGCGATCGCAGGCGCGTGGAGCCAGCCGATCAGTCGCCGCTACGCACCCCTCGGCGCTATGAGTTTCAGAAGATACTCAACTGACTCGCTCTCGCCACCCGCCGGCTCAGTCGCGGTGTGATCGGAGCCCAGGTCCGCCCGAGGGCGAGATCGTGACGGCGCGCTGCCTCGAGTGGTGTTGGCGCGGGCGCCTCTCATGCGGCTGCCGGGTGCGTCATCGGGGTCGAGAAACGACTCCAGGTGGCTGGCGATCGGGCCCGGGAGACGGTCGCGGCGCTCCGTGAGCACGGTCTGGATCGCAATCGCACCTGAGCCCATCGATCAGTTCCGCTTGTGCGAATGGTGGCTCGAGGGGTTATAATTCGGTTGTTAGCGAAATACCGAATCAAACCCGCGCCGTCCGAGGAGTCCGAAGACCGTGGCAATCGACGAGGTCCTCAGCGCATTGAGCGATCCGACCCGCCGCGAGGTGGTGCGGTTGCTGTCGCAGCAAGGGCCGATGACCGCTGGCGAGCTGGGCGACCGGTTCGATCTGGCCAAGTCAACGATGTCGGGGCACTTCAATGTGTTGCGACAGGCGGGGCTGGTGGTCGCGGAGCGGCAGGGCACGAGCATCGTCTACAGCGCGAGTTTGTCGGCTGTGGAAGAGGCGATGGCCTCGGTGATGAACGCGTTCGGCATGGGCCGAGGAGCGGACGAGTTGTCCGTCTCCAGTCCCACCGACCGCCCACCCGCCGGCCAGGTCGATGGCTCCGTGGACTCCGAGGGCGCGCGCGAACGAATGGGAGATTGAGATGAAATGGTCATGGCGCCGTGAGGCGCTGTTGTTCTTGCCCGTGATCGCGATGTTTGTGGCGGCGGCGGTCGCGTGGCCGTTCGCGGACGATTCGATTCCTGTGCACTGGAATGCGGCCGGCGAGGCGGACCGCACCGGCGGCAAGTTCGAGGCGCTGATGGTAGTGCCGCTGATCGCGGCCGCGATCTGGGCACTGCTGGCGTTCCTGCCACGTGTCGATCCAGGGCGCGCGAACTACGCCTCGTTCAGCGGACCCTGGAACCTGATCCGGGGCGGCCTGACCGTATTCCTCGCCGCCCTCCACGGGGTGCTGATCGCGATCGCGCTGGGAGCTGACATCGATGTGGCGCGCGTCATTTATGTGGCGGTCGGCCTGCTGTTCCTGTTGCTCGGCAACGTGATGGCAAAGTTCCGGCCCAACTACTTCGCCGGAATTCGGACGCCGTGGACGCTGTCCAGTGCTCGGTCGTGGTCGGTGACGCATCGCCTCGGCGGGCGCGTCTTCCTCGCGGTCGGGGTCGGGTTCATCGCGATGGCTCTGGTGTTACAGCCGTGGCTGCTGATCGCGGTGTTGGCGGGCATGTTCATCGGGATCGGCTGGCTGACCCTGCTCTCCTACCGGGTGTGGCGGGATGACCCGGATCGGGTGCCGGTCGGTCAGATCAGTCCGGCGGGACCGGCCGCGAAGTAGTCCCTGCGGGACCGGCCGCTTAGTAGTCCCTGCGGGACCGGCGAGCAAGTAGCACCGGCCGCTTCCGGGCGAAACGGCTTCGTCCAGCGGCTGGCTAGCCCTGGACGAGGTCGGCGCGGGCCCAGAGATAGTTGTTGTTGTAGATCTGCTCGACGAAGCGGTAGCCGTCGCCGAGCGCGTCGGTCACGAGCTGCGGCTCGTTGGCCTCGATCAGCAGGTAGCGGAAGCTGATCTTGTCGAAGTCGACGCCAGCGAGCGCCTGGAGTTCGTGGCCCTCGACATCGAGGCAGATGTAGTCGACCTCGGTGAAGCCGTGCTTCTCCAGCAGCTCGCCGAGCGTGGTGGTCCGGACCTGGAACTGTCGGTCTTTACGCTTCTTGTGCGCGTTCGCGATCTCGATCTGGCGCTCAAGCGAGCCGATCGTGGTCGCGTCGTCGGGGGAGATCACGGTGGAGCTGTCGGCGAGGTCCTGGATCTCCATCAGGTCGCCCGCGAGGTCCGGCGAGGTGAGGATCGCCTCCTCGACGACGCTTTTGCGGTAGCGCCGACAACGGCGCGCCTGCGCCGGGATCGGCTCGACCAGCAACCCGCGCCAGCCGACGCCCTCGAACATCAGCGTGTTCGACTTGGTGACGCCGTCGAGGGCGCCCGCCTCCACGAAGACACCCTCGTTCTCCGGCAGATAGTGGCGCATCGCCTGATCCATGGCGGCCTCGGAATGGGTGCGGCCGGTCAGGCGGAAGCGCATGTAGATGACGAAGGCGCGGATCGGCACGTACCAGTCGTAGGGCAGCAAGCGCCGGACCAGGTTGGTGATCACGTCTGCTCCCCTGAGCCGTGTCGCACGCCACTCGCGCGATCTCACGCCAGTCTCGCCCGCACGCGAACCCGCGGCAACCGGGGGAAACACTGAGACGCGGTGCTCGGGGCGGTCGATACATCGGCCTCGAAACGGCCGGAACGACGACCGCCGGGAGGATGATCCGGTCAGCCGACGCCGGCTCGTACGGACGCCGCGAACCCGGTGGGCCGCTAGACTGACCGCCGTGCCTGACACCGATCAAATCCCGAACCGTGCTGCCCCCGCAGCCGCCACGCTCACCTTCGATGCGAGCGTTGACGAGGTGTGGACGGACCCCGACGGCCTGCTGCGCCAGCTCCGCGCCGAGGACCCCGTTCACTGGAGCGAGCCGGAGCAGGCCTGGATTCTGACCCGTCACGCGGACGCCCTCGCGGTCCTGCGCGATGACCACACGTTCGTGACGGACGGGCGCGCCGCCAGCGGTCGCGCGGGCGAGCTCATCCGCGGCGTCGCCGCACAGTCGCCGCTGCCGTACGACAGCATGCTGTCGAGCGCTGGGCGCGAAGATCACACGCGGCTCCGGCGCGCCGCCGCTGCCGCCTTCGCGCCCGACGCCGTCGAGGCGCTGCGCGAGCCGATCCGCGACCTGGCGACACAGCTCCTCGCCGCGACCCCCGGCCCGGAGCTGGACGCGATCGGGCAATTCGCGCGGCCGCTGTCGCTGGCCGTCACGTTGCACCTGCTGGGGGTGGACCTCGGGCGCGCGAACGAGGTCGCACGGCTGGCGGAGCAGCTGATGTCCGCGAGCCAGTTCGGCAACGACGCGTCGGACGACGGCTCCGCAAATCTGGTGGCCGCTCGCGCCGAGTTCGGCGCGCTGGTCGAGCAGCTCGGGGTGGGCGATGACTCGCTGATCGCCTCGCTACGCGCCGCACGTGATGCGGAAACACTGAGCAACGACGACCTGGTCGCGCTCGTCGTCTTCATTGCCACTGTCGGCCAGGCGCCGACCGCATTCGCGATCGGCAACGCACTGCTCGCCTTGATCCGGAACCCCGATCAGCTCGCGGCGCTCCGAGCCGACCACGCACTCCTTGCCAACGTCATGGACGAGGCCGCCCGTTTCGATCCACCGCTGCGCGTGCTCCGCCGCTTCGCCGCCGTCGACGCCAAGTTCGAGGGCCACCCGATGCGCGCCGGCCAGATGCTTCAGCTCGTCGTCCCCGCAGCAAACCGAGACCCGGCGGCATTCCCCGAGCCAAACCGCTTCGACCTGCAGCGCGGCGATCGCACCCACCTGAGCTTCGGCTGGGCCAGCCACCACTGCCTGGGCGCGCCAGTGGCACGCGTGATCGCCGAAGAGAGCCTCGCGCTGCTGCTCGATGCGTTCCCCGACCTCGTGGCGAGCGGCCGACTTGAGCTGCTGGCCGGCGAGATCGCCGGCCCGACATCGCTCGGCATCCTCGGGCGCGCGGGTACGCCAGCCGCCCGACTCGAGGCAGCGCGCGCCAACGACGTCGCGGCGTTATCAGTCGCTCAAGTGCCTTCCAACCACGCGTGTCCGTGCGGGTCGGGGCGCAAGTACAAGCGCTGCCACGCCTCGAAGTAGCGGGCGGACCTCGAAGCGTGGCGCGGCGTAGCGAACCGAGCGGCTAGCGGCCCTTGAAGACCGGCGGGCGCTTCTCGGAGAAGGCCTTCATCGCCTCCTTCGAGTCCTCGTACTTGCTGAGTTCGCCGGTCATGCCCTGCTCGAAGCGGTAGCCGTCGCGGAGCGACATCTCCTCGATCGCGTTGAGCGCGTGCTTCGCCAGGCGCATCGCGACCGGGCTCTTCGCGGCGATGTCCGCGGCCAGCGTCTGCACGGTCGGCATCAGCTCCTCGTGCGGCACGCAGGCCTCAACGACCCCGAGTCGCTCCAGTTCCGCGCCGTGGAGGCGCTGGCCGGTGAACATCATCATGCGCGTCTTCGAGTGACCAAAGAGCCGCATCGCGTGACGCCCACCGCCAAGCAGCCCGACGTTGATCTCCGGCAGCCCGAGCTGGCCTCGTTCCGAGGCGATCAAGATGTCGCAGGAGGCGGCGATCGCCAGTCCGGCACCGAGCGCCGGGCCGTTGAGCGCAGCAATCACCGGCACCCCGCACTCGACGATCGAGTGGAACGTCTCGCGGGAGCGGCGGCTGTTCGACCAGCGATCGCCGGGTCCCGGCTCCGGGCCCTCAGCCCGTTCCTTGATGTCGGCGCCCGCGCAGAAGACCTTGCCCGCGCCGGTCAGGATCGCCGCTCGCACGTCGTCACGGTCGGTGAACGAGTCGAAGACCTCGGTCAGCGCTTCCAGCAGGTCCTTGTTCGTCGCGTTCACCGGCGGCCGGTTCATCGTCACCGTCGCGACGAAGTCGGACACTTCGAGGATCACCGGTTCATTGCTGCTCATCGTCGGCTCCTACCTATCGAACTCTGCTGTTCTCGTTCGTCGGTCGCGCTCGCGGCTCTCGCCGCCCTGACGGTGTGGAGCTATCCGAACACCCGGTCCGCCGCGAGCGTCGCCACTTCCTCGTCGGTGAATCCGCCCTCGCTGAGGACATCCGCGGTGTCCTGGCCGATCGCCGGCGCTGGGCCGCGGGGGCCCACCTCGGCACCGACGATTTCGAAGGGCACCCCGACCACGCGGTAGGAGGTGCCGTCCGTGGTGGGCACCTCCGGGAAGGCGTCGTACTGCGCCAACTGCGGGTCGGCGATCACCTCGGGCACGCTCGCCACCGTCGCCCAGAGCAGTTCGTACTCATCGAGGCGGGCGCCCCACTCCTCGAGGTCCCGAGTCGCGAAGATCGCGTCCAACTCGGGGATCAGCGCCGCGCCATGTTTCTGGAGTTCGTAGATGGTCGTGTAACGCGCGTCGTCGACCAGATCCTCACGCTCGAGGCAGCGGGCGAACCGGTTCCAGTAGCGCTCCGGGTTCACCATCACCAGCATCAGCCAGCGATCGTCGCGCGTCCGGTACGGGTTCCAGGTGACGATGCTCTGCTTGGTTCGGTCCTGGCGCGGCCGAGCCGGCAGCCCGCCGAGCTGCTGCTGGATGTCGCCCGCGAGGGTGTACACGCCGGTGCGCTGGAGTGCGATATCGACGAACTGCGCCTCGCCCGTCTGGTCCCGCTGCCGCAGCGCCGCGAGTGTCGCCGCCAGCGCCGTCATCGAGGTGGTGCGGTCGCCCTGCCCGCCGCGGTTCACGGTCGGCGCGTCGCCCGGCTTGCCGATCATCCCCATGATTCCGGAGCGCGCCCAGAACGAGGAGGCGTCGAACCCCGGCTTGTCCGCCTCAGCCCCACGCGCCCCGTAGCCCGTAATCGAGGTGTAGACCAGCCGCGGATTCCGCTGCCGCAGCTCGTCGAAGCTCAGGCCGTATCGACCGACGCGCTCACGCACCAGGTTGGTGAGGAAGATGTCGGCGCCCTCGCACAGCCGCTTCACGACCTCGGAAGCGGCGGGCTGCGTCAGGTCCAGGCTGATCGACCGCTTGCCCCGATTCTCGAACTCGAAGTTGTAGTTGCGATCGCCCCCGCGCTCGGCGGCGAGATGGCCTCGGTAGAAGTCACCGGTCGGCGGTTCCACCTTCACGACGTCGGCACCCATGTCCGCCATCAGCATCGTGGCCCCGGGCGCGGCCAGCCAGTTGGCCACCTCGATCACGCGCAGGCCATCCAACGGTCCGGTCATCTGGCCTCCTCGGAACGGCGCATACGCGCCGGGCACTCCTCGAAACGGGGCGTGCGCGCCGGAGCTGCTCGGAATGGCGCGCTTCGGGCGCCAGGGCAATCCTCGAAACGCGCCCGCACGACCGTCGGGGTCTCCTCGAAACGGTGCGCGCACCTCTATCGAGGCATGCAGGCGCGCCGTGGAGCACCTTACATGGGCGCGCCTCGGAGGACGTGCATCGCCCTGTTTCACATAGAAGAGTGCGGCGTGCTCAACAGCGCGATCCAGGCAGCTGCTGGCCGGAGGGCGGGGACGGGTCGACTGCGGTGCCACCGCACCTGGATTCTTTCGTGCAGATAACACAGCGACGAGTATTCTCGGCCTGTCCTGTGGTCAGGAAACGGTGATGCATGCGACAGATCTTTGCCTACTTCGTGCTCGGGATTGCGGTCTTGACCGTCGCCTGTAGCGGTTCATCGTCCGATTCCACCGCGACCGTCGCGCCCGATGCCACGGCATCGGCGATCGAGACGGCCAGCGACCCGGACCCGACCGCGACTGCTGCGGGGATCGAAATCTCGTGCAGCTTCGACCAGTCGTTGCCGAACGTGCTCGCCTCGATCTTCGCGGTCGAAGGTGGCGCCGCCCACGGGACCGCCTTCCACATCGGAGGCGGTGAGTTCATCACGACTGCCGCAACCATCGGCGATCAAAGCGAAGTCATGCTCCGACAGAACGGGCAAGAGTTGGTGGCGGAAACGTCGGGCGTCGAGAGCGCCACAGACATCGCCGTCCTGTCCGCGCAGACCGACGCGCCGGCGGTGACGCTCGTTGATGCAGAGACGCTCACCCCGGCCACCGCTCTCGCCGTCGTCGGCTACCTCGACGCGGGCGCGAGTGACCCTTCGATCCGGAGCGGACTGCTGTCGGCGCTGGTGAACGATCCGGATGTCGGATTTGGCACGTTCCTGGAAGCCGATGCCGCGGACCACCCCGGCGCGTCCGGCGCGCCGGTGTTCGATGCCTGCGGCTCGGTGATCGGAATGGTAAACGCGTCCGCCCCGTCTCGCGTCGACGGGCTGGGGTTGGCGATCGCCTCGAACACCGTTGAAAGCGCCCTCCCGCGCGTGCGGCGGCGGGGCGCTCCCGAGGCCGAGGCAACCCCCGACGCCGTCGACGTCGCCCCGACGGTCCGCTACATCAGCGGCACCGGTGGTAGCGGTGTCGCCATCCGCAGCGACTGCTCATCTGATGCACGTGCCGGCGGCACGATCGCCAACGGCACCGAGGTCACGCTGATCCAAGAGGGTATCGCCCGCTGCGACGGTTGGAGCGTGATCACCAGCGGCAGCACGACGTCATGGGTCAGCGACGGTTTCCTGACCACGACACCCGCGATCGCCGGCGCGCCGCCGACGCCAGCCCCAACCGCACGCCCTACGGCCCAGCCGACGGTCGCCCCGACCGCGACACCCACACCACGCCCCACGGCCACGCCGGTGCCTACGCCCGCGCCGCCGGATGACCCGCTATTGGTCCTGGGCTTCATCAGCGGCGCGATGTTTGATGTGGACGACCGCCTGATCGACATGGTCGACGAGCTGAACCTGAGGACGCTCAGCATCTCAGAGGCCGCCGCCGATTCGCGGCAGATCAGAGACGAAGTCAGCGCGCTGCAGCAGACGGTGCTCGCGGGCAACTTTGATCTGAGGTGGGTGCCGTCGTGCCACGAGGCGCTCGACGCTTATGAAGTGCTGCTCCCGCAGTACATCGGCAACGTCCAGCAGTTCGTCGACATCATGGACCAATGGCCGAACGGCAATCAGGTGCCGTTCTTCGACACACGCGACGTCGTGAACGCGCAGTGGGACGTCGCCATCGACCTCCACCTCGCATGCCTGGACAACCTGTAGCGGGGTCGAACCGAGCTCGCACGAGCGAAGCGCCCCGGGCCGAATCAGCCGTCGCAATTCGCTGGCCGTGCCGTGAACTAGCTACTCCGCCGTCGGGTCGGTCACGCGGCCCATGAAAAGCGTCGCGCCCGTCTCGCGTTCCTGGATGAAGAACAGGAACGGGCGGTCCACCGTCAGCTCGACGAACTCCGCCGGGGCCGAGGTGGCGAACGCGATCACGGCGGTGGCCGCGGCGGCTTCCGTGCCTTCCTCGTCGACCGCGATGAAGGCCTCGTGGAGGACTTCGGCGATCGCGAGCGGGGCGTCCGAGGTGATGCCCGAGAAGTCGGCGGCGTCGGTGAAGGCGGTCGGCATCCCGAGCTGGGTCAGCGCGTCTTTGAGCGGGGACTGCGTGCGGAACTCGAACTTGGGGAACGAGAGGTCGAGGCCGACCCCGCGCAGCGAAGAGCGGAAACCCGCGATCTGGTTGGCATCAAGACTGGCCTCGATGCTCTCGAATTCGCCGGCGTCGGGGACGACGACGAGCATCGAAAGCTGGCCGCCCACGTAGGGCAGCTCCACGGCCTGGTAGCCGGGGCCGTCGCCATAGGTGCCCCGCGGTGAATTGAGGTGCATCAGCGGAACGTTCACCTGGGTGCCATCGAGCCGGGTGAACGGCGCGTCGGCGGTGCCCGCCGCGGCGAAGCGGTGCTGCCAGGGGGCGTTGAGGTAGACGGCGTTCGTGAGTACCAGGCGCGTGTCCTCGTTGAGGACGCCCTTGGGAATCAGCTCGGGGATGCGGTCGCGCGTCTGGTCGCCGACCCAGCCGTTGATCTGTTGGCGGGCGTCTTCGGTTGCCGCGAGGTAGTCGACGAGGCGCATGCCCGCGCCGTAGTCGGCCGCCAGGGTGTCGAGGAACTCCGGCTCGAAGCCGAACCCCACCTGCCCGAAGAGCTGGTTCGCCGTCGACAGGTCGAGGTCGACCATCACGTCTCCGAACGGATACTCGCCGGGGATCGCGGCCAGCGCCTGGTCGAGGCCGTTGAACCCCGCCGCGAGGTCGCCGCCGGCCAGGTCGGTGTGGAGTATGGCGTCGATCTCGCTGGCGGTCTGTCCGCGCGCGCCCTCGCTGGTCATCGCGAGCGCCACAGCGGCGCTGTAAGGCGAGAACACGACGTTGTCATCGCCGTTCGTCGCCGCGAGAAGTGCATAGAGGTCAGCCGCAAAGGCGTTGGTCGCTGCGCCGACGGAAGCGGCCGCCGCCGGGCTAGCTGCGCGCCTCGGGGCGTCGCTGCTGACGAAGTCGATGTCGGTCACGGGCGCAACGGTGGCGGAGGGGTCGGCCGCCGTCGGGTCTTGGTCGAGTTCGTCGTCAGCAGTACACGCAGCGATCAGCGCGATGGCGGTTGTGAGTAGGAAGAGACCGCCCCGGGAGAGGCTTCGTAGGGCAGGCATATTCGAGGCCTTTCCAGGGGTGGTCCACCCCCTAAACGTCGGCGATCACGTCAAGGTTCCCAGATCCCTCACCACATGCGACGTAGCCACAGAGGTGCCGAGCACTCGGACCCTCGCGGAACCCGGCTGTCGCGGGGAACCACCTGGGCCGCCTGCCGGACTGTGCAGCGCGCGCTGGGTGGCAAAACGCTCCTGTCTATACTCCCGCCAATGGCGAACGGCGGCGGCGCGCCGCCGAGGCAAGGAGCCGCACGATGAATTGGGACTACGCAACAACCGGACTCGGTGACGCCAACACCACCGACTCATGGCCAATCGTGGGTGGGAGCGGACAGCCCCCTGGCCACACCCTCCGATTCACCGTCGGCGACGGGCCCCCTCAGGACACCGTCGTCAACGAGTATGGCAACTGGGACTGGACCCCCCAGAGCGCGATTCCCGACGGAGACCACGACGTGACTTTGGAAGTCCTTGACGCCAGTGGCGAGGTGGTCGAGGAGTCGTCCTGGGAATGGGACATCCAAGCGGATCAAGCGACCCGTGAGCGCGACGCGGTTCGCGCTCAGCGGTGGAGGGAGGGCGGGCGTCAGGCCTACTTCCAGAATCCGAACGACGCCCCGAGCCCTGATCAGGCGGCGTTCATGCGCCAGGGACCGCTGACCGGCGGAGGGGGCGGCGGTGCAGGCAACCTAGTGGCCGCGGGCGCCGGCGGCGCGGCCGCGCTGACCGGCACTGCCGAGAAGGGTAACGCTGGGCCCCAGGTCGAAAAAGGCAACGCCGAGTAGCGGCGCGCGAGCTTCGAGGCGACGGCGATGGTCGTCGCTCCCACGCCCGGATCAGCACAGCGCGCCAGCGTCTCGAGGCAGCCTGACGCCTCCCCGCTCTCGACCGCCGAGCTGAACCGCGAGCTTCGGCTGCGCCTCGATCGAGGCGCGGCCGCCGCCGCACGCGCCGACGCGGCAGTCGTCGGCGTCGAGCACGAGTACTCGCTCTGGCGGGGCGACACGTTCCTCGACTTCCGCGAGTTCGCACCGAGGCTCGGGCGGTTCGGCGAGCCGTGGCACCCGACCGAACCGCTCGTCTTCCGCTCGAGCGACGGCGTCCAACTCCAAGCCGATGCGAACGTGGCCGAGGCCGCGACGCCGCCGATCCCGATCGGACCCGGATTCGCGGAGCAGACCGCTGCCGTCAGCGCGCTCGGCCGCGCCCGGCTGACCGAGGTGGTGCCGTCTGATTCGAAGCTGCACGGCGAGTCGACGCACCTGAGCATTGCCAGCGATCCCGCCACGGTCCGCGAACTCGCGCTGCGGTACGCGCAGGCGTTCGCGCCGGCGCTGATGCTGCTGATCGACCGCGAGGATTCGCCGGGGCTGTTGGTGCGACCGCGGCCGGGACGCCTCGAGCTCTGCGCCGAACATGTCTGCGACGACCGCCTCGCCGCGGTGATCGCGTTCGCTGTCGGCAGTGTGCGCGCCCTCGAAACCGCGGGCGCTCCACCGCTCCCGTATATAGAGGTCACGATCGAGGCGGCGCGCGGGCGGTTCGGCTGGTTCCTGGCGAACGACGCGTTCGCTGAGGGGATGTACGAGCAGCCGCGGTCCGCAGAGCTACGGACGATCGATGGCACTTCGATCAGCGGGCAACAGCACATCGAGGCGGCGTGGCAGGTCGTTCGACGCTATGTCGAGGAAGACGCGAGCCCCGCGACCCTCCAACTGATCGACGCGATGGTCGAGGGTCGCGCCCCACTCGGCGTCGAGCGAGATGATGATGCCGGCTGCTCGTGCGCAACTGCCGCCGCCGCCGACGCGCCCCCCGGTGATGCCTCGCTGCTGCCCGAGGCACGTCTGCACCGACGCTTGCGACCGGGCTACGAACTGTGCGTCGAGGCTGCGACCTGGGACTTCGTCGCGTTCCGGGCCCACGACGCTGGGCGATCGGTCGTGGCGAACGTCCCGCGGATCCGGCTCAGGGCGTTCCTCGATTCGGTGGATGCCGGCGCGATCGACGAGCTGGTCTGCGAAGCCCTGGATGCCGCCGGTACGTTCGGCCCGCTCCGCCAGTCCGCCGAGACGGCGCGTGCGGGGTTCTTCGACGCGATTGTGCGCTCGTCGGAGCTGTTGCCGCGCGACGTCATGGGGGTCGGCCCGCTCACGCTGCACCCCGTGCCGACGGCCGGTCGTGTACTCGCCGACCTTCCGCGACTCGAGGTCGATCACGCCGGTGTCGAGGTACCCCACGCGGAGCCAGCGCAGGCGACGACTGGCACCAGTTCGACGAGCGCGGGTGGCAGCGCGACGGCGATCGCCGCGCCAACGAGCGATCCGCCGGGCACGCAGCGAGAGCGGCGGCGGCCGAAAGGCACCGTGCCGCCGGTGATCGGCGAACTCCCGGCGACCGGCGACCCGTGGTGGCGTCGCTGGCTCCTGCCGGGCGTCGCCGCTCTCGTGGTGGTCGTCGCCACGTTAATCGGTACCCAGGCGCTGGGCGGCGGCGACGACGGTACCTCGATCGGTGGCGACACCGGGACGGCGCAGACCTCGAGTCCGACGCAGCCGGCGGGTGTTGCGGGGACCGAGGCGCCCGTCCAACCGACTGATCCGCCGGTGCAGGCGACCGATCCGCCCGCGACCGGTGGCGGCGACCTCGTGGCGGCGTTCAGCGCCGACCCGGGTTCGTTCATGTCGACAACGTTCCAGGGCAGCTTCGGTCCCGACGGTCGCGGCCTGTCACAGGACGCGCCATCGTGGGCGAGCGATGTCAGCGCGCTGGCCGTACGCGGCCCGAACGGCCAGATCTACGTGAAGTTCGAGCTGCCCTCAGAGCTGCTCGGCCGCATCTGCGGCGAACTCGATCTGAAGGACGGGAACGCCTCGGTCGACGGCGACATCGACTGGTGCGCATCCAATGCCAGCGCGCCCTTCTACTTCACGAACGTCCAGCCGGTGGATCCGGGAACCGCGACTGGCCTCGCGAACCTCGTCCTCTGCACGGGGATCACGGACACGTCGGATCTGATCGTCCGCGCCTGGCTGCTGCTGGTCGACGACGACGGCGGCTACGAGGCGATGGAGTTCGCCATCCGCGCGAGCAACGTTCCCGACGCGCCGGACGGCGTGACCTTCCCCGACACCCCCGCCGGACTCCCCCACGCCGTCCTCAGCAACTAAGGCCTCTTCGAGGCCTCGATGACCCTTCGGGCCTGCTCCGATCCTCGGCAGCCTGTCCGAAGGTCGCGAGACGCCGAAGCCGTTTAGTGCATCACGAGACCGCCGGCGACGTTGAGGGCGACACCGCTCACGTTCTGCTCGGTCGCGAGGTAGACGACGGCGCGGCCCATGTCCGCGGGCGTCTGCGGCCGGCCGAGCGGGATCGTTTCGGTCATCCGATCTTCGAATGCCGCCTCGCCCTGCCCGACCATCAGGTGGTCGAGCCACATCGCCGTGCCGACGATGCCCGGGCAGAGCGCGTTGACGCGGATCCCCTCGGGAGCCAGCTCCATCGCGAGCGACTGCGTGATCCCAACGACGGCGAACTTGGAGCCGCAGTACGCGCTCATCCGAGGTGATCCGCGCTTCCCGGCGATCGAGGCGGTGTTCACGATCGCGGCGTCCGAGGACTTGCGCAGCTCGGGAAGCGCTGCCTGGGTCATCAGGAAGATGCCTTTCACGTTGACATCGAAGATGCGGTCCCAGTCGGCCTCGGCGAAGTCGTCGATCGGACCGCTCTCCACCACGCCGGCGTTGTTGGCGAGCACATCGAGGCGCCCGAACCGCTTCACCGTCGCCACGACCGCTGCACGGCAGGACTCAGCGTCCGTGACATCGACGGTGACGTAGTCGATCTCGCCAAGTTCCCTCAGCTCGCTCACGGCCTCCTGCAACGTCGACTCCGACGCGAGGTCGTAGTTCCAGGACTCGCGCTCCCCGAGGTCCGCGACCATCACGCTGTGCCCCGCCTCGAGGAAGGCGGTCGCGATGCCGCGGCCGATCCCTCGCGCCCCTCCGGTCACCAGCACTGTGCGTGCGGATTCGCCAGTCATCAGCTACCCCTCTTCCGAAGATCTTCATCGAGACGATGGCCTGATCGGCCCGCGCACAGCCTACGGTCCACTGGGCGTCGCGCGGACATCCAACTTCGGCCCTCCAGCCCTGCTCCGCAGCTGGCCCGAAGGTCAAGAGGCGTCGAAGACGCCGAAGATGCCGAAGGCGGACGCGTCCGCTAGTCGTCCGTGCTGAGGCGCCCTTGCAGGCGCCCCAGCAAGTCGAGGAGCGTGGCACGCTGCCGCTCGCTCATGCCATCGAACCAGTCCCGCTGGTGGTCATGGACGGCGGTCCGAGATTCCAGCGCGACCCGCCGCCCTTCGGCTGTGATCTGCACCGGACGCACCCGCCGGTCCGATGGGTCGGCGCCGCGCGTGACGTACTCCCGCCGCTCCAGCGAGTCGACCAGGCCGGTCATCGTCGCGCGACTCAAGATCATCCGCTCGGCGATCTGATTCGGCGGCATCGGCGCGTCGGCGTCCGCGAGGATGCCCAGCGCCAGGCCCGACGGAGGCGTCAGGTCGAACGGCCGCAGCAGGCGCGCGATCCGTCCGCGCAGCAGGTCGGCGGTGATCACCAGGTTCATCGCCGCCTCGGTCGCGGAAACGCTGCCGTTCGGATAGTTATCGCTGAAATCGGAGTTCACACGGCGCAGGTCCATATGATTCGGGTCCTGACTATATGGTTCTTGACAATCTAGTTCGAGCCCGTATCATCCTGGCCCGTACTACATGGTACGTCTGTCAGCGGAGGTGATCGATGGCTGAGGCAATCATGATTCGAGTGCAACCGGAGAGTTTCGACCTCTGGCGCGGTGAGCACGACGGCCAACGAGATGCACGCACCGCCTATGGCATGACCGACGGCCCGGTCTACCGCGATGAAACGAACCCGGAGACCGTGCTCGTCACGATCCACGTCGAAGACATGGCCCGTGCGCGCGAGTGGTTCGGGTCCGAGGCCTTCAAGGCTGCCGCCGGGCGCTCAGGTCAGGTGAGCCGAGAAATCTGGTTCGCGCAGCAGCCGAGACCGGCTGATCCGTCCGCGACGCTCAGGTCGCGAGAACCGGCAAACCCTTGAGCGCTTCCTCGATGCGGTCGGCGGGGTACTCGTAGTCCTCGAGTTCACCGGCGAAGTAGCGCTCGTAGCTACCGAGGTCGAGGAAGCCGTGACCTGAGAGGTTGAAGAGGATCACGCGCTCCTCGCCCGCCTCCTTCGCCTCCAGCGCCTCATCGATCGCCGAGCGGATCGCGTGCGCGGACTCGGGGGCCGGAAGGATGCCCTCGGCGCGGGCGAACTGCACGGCGCCGTCGAAGACGCCGATCTGGTGGTGGGCGACGGCGTCGATGTGGCCTTCCTCGTGGAGCTGGCTGATCAGCGGGGCCATGCCGTGGTAGCGGAGGCCGCCCGCGTGGATCGCCGGCGGCACGAACGTGTGGCCCAGCGTGTCCATCTTCACCAGCGGCGTCAGCCCGACCGTGTCCCCGAAGTCGTACGCGTAGGTCCCCTTCGTCAACGTCGGACACGAGGCCGGCTCGGCCGCCACGAAGCGCACCGAGCTGTCGCCCGCCAGCCGGTCGCGCATGAACGGGAACGCGAGGCCGGCGTAGTTCGATCCGCCGCCGACGCAACCGATGATGACGTCCGGCGCTTCGCCGGCCATCTCCATCTGTATCCGCGCCTCCTCGCCGATCACCGTCTGGTGCATCAGTACGTGATTCAGCACGGAGCCGAGCGAGTACTTCGTGTCCTCGCGGGTGGCGGCGTCTTCGACCGCCTCGGAGATCGCGATGCCCAGCGAGCCGGTCGTGTCCGGCATCTCCGCGAGGATCTTGCGACCGGCCTCGGTGGTGTCGGTCGGACTCGAAACGACGTCAGCGCCGTACACGTTCATCATCGCCTTGCGATACGGCTTCTGTTCGAACGAGACGCGCACCATGTAGACCTTCAGCTCAATGCCAAAGAGCTGGCAGGCGTAGCCGAGCGCGGTACCCCACTGGCCGGCCCCGGTCTCGGTGGTGATGCGCTTCACGCCTTCCTCGGCGTTGTAGTAGGCCTGCGCGATCGCGGTGTTCACTTTGTGCGAGCCGACCGGGCTGACGCCCTCGTACTTGTAGTAGATGTGCGCGGGCGTGCCGAGTTCGGCCTCGAGCCGGTGCGCGCGGTACATCGGGGTCGCGCGGTAGTTCTGGTACGCCTCGCGCACCGGCGCGGGGATGTCGATGTACCGCTCCTGCGAGACCTCCTGCAGGATCGCGCCCATCGGGAACAACGGCGCGAGGTCGTCCGGTCCAATCGGCTGCCCGGTCCCCGGATGCAACGGCGGCGACGGCGGGTTCTGCAGGTCGGCCGCGATGTTGTACCACTGCGTCGGAATCTGTGATTCCTCGAGCTGGTACTTGTACTGCTTCGCCATCGTGCGGCCTCCCGTACTCGGATCGCTGGGTCGCCGATGCTATCCGCTCGCCCCCGCGAGGGCGCGGGACCAAAGTCCCCCTTCGGCCCTCTTCGAGGGCTCGTTGACCCTTCGGGGTCTGCGACCCGGAGTTTCGAGGCTCCTCGCGCTCGTGCTGTCGGACGGGGGCGGCTTCGCAGCGCCGCGTTGCCTCGAGCAGAACGGTGGTTCCGAGGGGCTGGCGGGCGGAGCGATCGGCCGCGACGCCAACGAGAAGTCCTAAATCTTATGTGCTGAACGTCGCCCGAGTTCCTGACGAACGGGGCTGATCGGCCATGCAGCGGCCACCCACCTTGAGGTCGGAGTCAGGGGTGATCGATGGGTTTTCGTGCGCTCAAAGCCGGTATCAGCTTGCTCGTTCTGCTACTGGGGGGAGCGCTGGTGCTCTCGCCCGCAACAGCACAAACGCCCGTCCCGTTCACTGCCTATGGGACCGGCGCGAGTGCGGATGACGTCGTCACCGTTTTCGTTCACGGCGTCCAGTGCGGCGAAGACACGGCCGACGCGGATGGGAACTGGGGACCGATCCAGGTTAGCGGCGAGGCCCCATGTCTCGCCGAAGACGGCGACACGATCTCGTTCCTGCTCAACGGGTCACCCACCAACGAAACCGAAACCTGGTCGGCAGGTGGGGCGCCCGCGAACATCGCGCTCGGCACGGTGTTGACGCTAGCCCCGCTGACCTTCCAGGGCGGCTTCATCGAGAACGGCGTGAACATTGGCGTCTGGGGCGGCGGCAGCTTTGACCAGCTCGTGCAACTCGCCGACTCCGAGGGTTGCGACGTCTATTCCTTCTGGGTAACGGTGTCCCAGCACCTGGTTGGCTACTTCGACGGTGCACCGGACTTCGCCAACGCCGAGATGATCGAGGTCTACCCCGGTGAGCTGATCCCGCCCGGGACGGTCATGCTCGTGGTCTGCGGAGATACTCGATCCGTCGCGCCCGCCCCGTTCACCGCCTACGGGACCGGCCTCGTCGCTGGCGATCACGTCGAGGCCTTCGTCGATGGCGTCTCGTGTGGCGAGGCGACGGCGGATGGTGCCGGGCAGTGGGGCCCCTTGCTCATCGCTGCTGCTGATCCGTGCGCGCCGGAGCCGGGCGAGAAGATCTCGTTCCTGCTCAACGGGTCACCCACCAATGAGACGGAAACTTGGATGGAGGGGCTGGCGCCCGCCGATGTGCCGCTGGGGACGCAGCTAACGCTCGTCGCGATTCCGACCGCGGATGACGTGTCCGTGGTCGTCCCAAGCACGCTGCGCGGCGCTCCACCAACGCTGATCGTCCTGACCGGCATCGATCGTGGCGACTTCGCCGATTCGCCGAGCTTCGAGTTGCTCTCCGCCCCAGTCCGGGGGGTGTTGACGGGACCAACCGCGGTTGAATGCGTGGATGCCGCAGCACCCGGTCCGGGCGAGGTGATGACGACCTGCACGGCGGCAGTGCTCTACGCGCCGTTGGTCGACGCGCTCGGGAGCGATGGGTTCCAGTACCGGTTCATCAATGCGGGTGAGAGCTCGCAGCCCGCGACTGTGTCGATCGACCTGCCATTCGGTGTGACCTACGGCGTCATCGATTTCGAGGCTGACAACCCGGCACTGGCCCCCGGCGCGATCGTCGATGCCGTCGGCCTGCCTGGACCGGGGGGCGTGAGGTTCTCCAACCCGGTCGAGGGTGAGATCGGAATCAGCGCCTACAACCCGAGCTACCCCGGTCAGAACGCCGCGATGATCTACGACGCCACGTGCAGTGGCGGCTGCAGCGGCGGCGACGACGACTTGCGCATTCCGGTGCTCGGTCAGGTCCTGATCGTCAGCGAGGACCTCGATTCGTCCGATCCCGACGATCTCCGCGGCGCCCGCGGTCAGACCATCCGCGTCGACTTCCGCTCGCTCGGCGTTGGTCCCGTTGGCGTCTCAGGCCTCCTGGTTGCTGATGTCGAGCCCAACGAGGACGGCAACGTCACGCTCTATGGCGCGGCGGGCGAGGTCATCGCGACCGTCCCGATTCGCCCATTCCTCGGCGACAACAACGCCTTCCTGGTCCCCACTGACGTCATCGATGTGGCCTGGCTGGACGTGACGCTGGGTGGCTCCGGCGCGATCGATGACATCGCCTTCTCGTTCCACTCGGTGGCACCGCCGCCGGAGCCATCGACGGCGCACATCCAGGTATCGCCGTTCCACCGCGACGTCCGCGCGGTCGAGTTCGAGCCGCTGACCGACCTCGATATCTGGATCACGAGGGCCGGCGACACGCTCAACTCGACGACGATCGCCACGGACAGCAGCGGCCACGCTGACTGGGGATCGGTCAACTTCCTCTGGAACGGGGCGACCGTCCACGCCAGTGACGGCACGACGACGAAGACACTGCTGATCGAGACGGTAGACCTCGGTCTCTGGGACGGGGGTTCGGTCGACGATTACGTCGCCGCCATCTCCGGCACCGGCGCGATCGGCCTTCAATATGGGGTCGTACCGGGCGCGGTTGTGTACATCATTGGCGCGCCCGACTTCGTGAACCAGCCGTTCATCGACGCCTTCCCGGCAGGCATTCCCCCGGCGGCCGAGGTCGAGATCGTGCTCGTTGATGGCGACGGCGACTTCCTGCTCCTTCTCCCGTTCAAGACCGATGCGTCGGCATCCTTCGACGGATCCCTCGGGAACGACTTCGTCTGTGCATACGGGTTCTACGGCGGCCTCGAGGTAACGCTGCGGATCTTCGATGTGCGCGGCGGAACCGAACTGGCGGAGGTCACGACGCCACGTAGCGTCACGACCATCTGCTGGACGATCGACAACACGGGAGTCGATCTCCAACCCGGTATGTGGGTGGAGGTCAGCAACGGTCCCACCACCCGCGGTGCCGAGGTCTTCCAGGAGACGCTCGGCAGCTGGCTCGGAGGATCACTCGATGACTACATCGGTGCGGCCAGCGCAGCCGGTGCGACGAGCTTCACAGACGGCACCCCCGCCGCCGGCCTGACGGTCTGGGTGATTGGTGCACCGCCGTTCGTCAACCAGGCGTTCGTCGACGCGCACCCGGACGGCTTCGATCCGTCCGTCGTCGAGGTCCAGGCCGGGCACGCGATCCGCTACCCGATCTTCGATGACGCACTCACGCCGGTCCTGCTGTCGGACGCACCGCCGCCAAGCGCGAGGGCGATCGTGCAGGCGTCCGTCGGCCTCGACTACGTCTGCGCGTACGACTACCCGACTGGGTTCGACATCACGCTGATCGTGCGCAGCACGCCCGGCGGGAGCGAGCTGGGACGGTTCACGAAGACGTCGGCCGACTCGGTGTGCTGGTTAGCCGCCGAGCACGGAATCGACCTGCTCCCGGGGATGGAAGTCCTGGTGACTGACACCGTGACGGTAAAATCCGCCACGCTTCTCCAGATGTCTCTCGGTGCGTGGACCGGCGGGACGCTCGACGACTACGTCGCCGGTGCGACTGGCATCGGGGCGACGGCTATCTACGGCGGCAGCCCCGGTAGTTTCGTCATCTACGTCATCGGGGCACCCGACTTCGTGAACGCAGCGTTCGTCGCCGCTTACTCGGACGACTTCGATCCGACGGGCGTCGAGACGATGATCGTCGACGGCGACGGTGATCAGATCCTGTTCCCGCTCTATGACGCGGCGACCGCCACCGGGCCGTCCGGCCCGTCTGGTCCGACGGGCCCGTCCGGTCCGGCCGCGGGTGCCGTGCCGGTGACACCGGCCAGCGGTGTCCCCGTGCCAGCGGGCGCGACGTTCAGCGTCGCGCTCCCGACGAGCGGTTTTGGCCTGACCAGCTTCTCCGGCGGCACGATCGCTGACCTCGAGGTCGCTGCGGCGGCGGCAGGCAGCATGTCGGTTCTGGTCACTGCGGACGGTCGGTACGTCGTGCTGATCGTCGGCGCGCCGGACTGGGTGAACGGCCAGTTCGCCGCCCTCTTCGCGGCCGGCGTGCCCGGCGGTCAGGCGGTGCTGCTGATCATCCGCTAACGGTCCGGCCGAAACGCGATTGAACGGAGGCCACCCCCTTGGGGTGGCCTCTTTGCCGACCATCGCCAGTTGCCCCTTCGCCGGTCGCAAGGGCGGCACATCGAGGAACCCGCCACTCGTCGAGGGCGTCTCATCGGCTGAGCCCTGCTCGCGAGACCGAAGGGAATCCGGATGCGACGCAGACGACGTGCGCTCGTGACACTCGCCGCGCTGTGCGCCACGGTCGCGCTCGCGACCGCCTGCACAAGCGACGATTCGTCGCCGCTCCGGGACGAATTCGAGGCGGCCCGTGCCCGCTGGGACGCCGCCGGCAGCGACGACTACTTCTTCTTCCTCCAGCGCCGCTGCGAATGCCCACCGGAATGGTCTGCGCGCACGATGGTGATCGTCCGCGGCGGCACCGTCAGCTCCGCCAGCATCGACGGCGGCTTCGCTCCTGACGGCGCCGCACTCACGATCGAGGAGCTGTTCGACGAGATCGCGGCCGCGCTGGACGAACCCGTCGACGTCGCTGTGACCTACGACGCCGAGCTGGGCCACCCCCTCGACGTCCAGTTGGACCTCGAAGCGATCGCGGTGGACGGCGGGCTGTCGCTCACCCTGTCCGGCTTCGAGCGGTTGGACTAACCTCGGGGCGCCGAGCGGCAGGTCCGGGGATCGCCACGGTCGTTAGACCTGCAACATGCGGCGTGCCTGAACCCGGTTCCGATCGCTTCGAGGGCGTGAGCGGTGCTGGTCGGCGACGCCGAAGCGACTGGGCGGTCGCCGGCAGGCACTCCGGAGAGCCGCGGGGCGCCCCCCGTTGCCCATCCTCCGATCCCTAATCCACCCCGTTCCGGGGCTCGCCGACCCTTCGGGACTGGATGCGGTCTCCCCGAGGGCGGCGCGTGCGTTTCGAGGCGATCCGGTAGCTTCGAGGCGATGACAGACACACCGTCGCCGGACCTGCTGGACGCTTATCTCGAGGAGCAACGGGCGGCGTTGCACATCCCCGGAATCGCCGCCGCCGTCGTCTCCGAGGGCGAGACCGTCTACCTCGGAACGGTTGGTCTCGCGAGCGTGGAGTTCGAGGCGCCCGTCACGCCGGAGACGCCGTTCCAGCTCGCGTCAGTCTCGAAGATCTTCACGGCGCTGACCGTGCACGCGCTGGTCGCGGAAGGAAGGGTCGACCTCGATCAGTCGCTGTTGCGACGGATCGATGGAGCCGCGGGCGTGTTCCCCGAGGCGTGGGACACGGTCACCGTGCGCCACGCGCTGTCGCACACCTCGGGGATGCCGAGCTACACCGAGGCCGACGGCTACTGGGCGACGACGCGGCAGGAGATCTCGAAGCACCAGCTGCTCGACCTCGTGCGCGACGAGCCGCTGCGATGGACGCCCGGCGACTATGGCAGCTACGACAACACCGGCTACTACCTCCTCGGCTACCTGATCGAGGCGGCCACCGGACAGGACTTCGACACGGCCGTCGCCGCGCGGATCACCGGCCCACTCGGCATGACCTCGTCCATGCCACACGACCCGGAGGCCGTCGTGCCGGGGAGCGCCCTCGGCTATCGCTGGGACGGCGCCACGCTGAGCCAGCCGCCCTACTACAGCCCCACCGGCACCTGGGCCGCCGGCTCGCTGACCGCCTCAATCGAGGACATGGCACGCCTCGGTCAGGCGATGCAGGGCAGCGGTGCGCTGCCGCCTGCGTTCTTCGAGGCGATGTGGACGCCGCATCCCTCCCGCCAGGGCAACGGCCTCGAGGTCCTCGGATTCGAGGCCTGCCTCGGGATGTTCCACTTGGCCGATCCCGCTTACGAACTACGCGGCCACAACGGCTCGATCGTCGGGTTCGCGACGAACGTGACGCACTTCGCCGGCCAGGCGGTGACCGTCGTCGTGCTCGCCAACCTCGGAGAAGTCGAACGCCCCGACGCCATCGCGCGCGCCCTCGCCGACCATTTCCTCCCGCCTTCGGCGGCTAGCTGACCCTTCGGGCCTGCGCGCGACGGGTTCCAGCGATTGGATCGCCCGTCCGTCTCACCCACCCTTCCGACCTGACCTCGGGACCCGCGTGCTCGGCGGTGTGGGGACGCGGGCCACGACCACGAGGACCGTTCCAAGGTGCACCCCAGTGGCCCGTTTGGGAGGGGTCGTAGGGGACAAGGCTGTCCCCTGCTGGGGGGTCGCAGGGGGGCGAAGCCACCCTGATGCCGAACGTCCTCGAGACGAAGCTCGCACCTCGAAACGCGGCCGCCCACGCCATGTCGAGGTCGCTCGCAACCACGCGGCAGCCCTCGTCGACGCGCGCGCTATGCTCCCCAACGAAGGACTGCATCTCGTGAGCAACAATCCCAACTCGACTGACAGCCTCGAAACCGACCTCGCCGCCTTCTACGACCAGCAGGCACCGATCCGCGCCGAGTTCAGCCTCGATCCCGAGCGCGAAGCGCGGCGCACCGCATTCGTCGATCTGCTTCGTACCGAGGGCCGCAGCGCAGTCTTCGAGATCGGCACCGGTCCCGGCCGCGATGCGATCCCGATGCGCGACGACGGCATCGCGGTCTCCGGCATCGACCTGTCCGCCGAGAGCGTCCGCCTCTGCGTCGAGCAGGGCATCGACTGCCGTGAGGCCTCTCTGTTCGACATCCCCTTTGAGGACGACGCCTTCCCGGCCGCCTGGACGATGAGCACCCTGCTTCACGTCCCCGACACCCGCATCGAGGAGGCACTCCTCGAGATCACGCGCGTCCTCGAACCGGGCGCGCCGATCGCGATCGGCACGTGGGGCGGTCACGACGCCGAGCATTACCACCTATATAAGGGCATCGACATCCCGCGCTTCTTCAGCGACCGCACCGACGATCGCTGGCGCGCGATCCTCGAGCGGCATGGGACGCTGGAGCGGTTCGACACGTGGGCCGATCGCGACGGCGGCCAGGTTCACTACCAGTACGCCGTGCTGCGATTGCCGCCTGCCTGACGGCTTCGCCACAGCGGCCCTGAAGAGGCGAATCCGCTCAGACACCTTCTCAGCGAAAATGTATGTCATGCCCTGTTTCTAGGCCCCCGTTGTGTGGACAACGTGGATAACCCGTCGGATTGTGGAAAACCGCCTTCGGCGGCTTCTTGACCCTTTGGGCCTGTGATCAATCGATTGCAGGCTCACCTTCGAGGGCGCAGTGCGCCGCGCCGCGCTCGTCATCCGCGAGTGTCCAAGCGTGCCGATTCGACGAGGGCCGCCCCACGATCCTTGGAGCCTCGTAGGGCTCGCTGCGCGCCAGCTGCGATGCCCGCCCGCACCGCGACCAGACCGATTATCATGTCCTGATGACAATCTTCCTGCTAGTGGTGCGCGTCGCGCTGGCGGCGATCTTCGTGGTCGCAGCTGGCGGGAAACTGCTCGATCGCGAGGGTGCGCGGCAGGCGATGCGCGACTTCGGGGTGCCGGGGCGGCTCGCGCCGCCAGCGGCGCTGCTGCTACCGGTCGCCGAGATCGCCGTAGCGGTCGCGTTGCTGCCGCCAGTCACTGGCTGGTTCGGCGCAATTGGTGCGCTGCTGCTGCTGGGCGCGTTCAGCGCGGCAATCGCGATGAGCATCGCTCGCGGGAAGGCACCCGACTGCCACTGCTTCGGACAGATCGGCGGCGGGCCGGTTGGGCTCAGCACGCTTGCGAGGAACGCCGGGTTCGGTGCACTCGCGGTCGTCGCGATCGCCGCCGGCCCGGAGCAGGACGGCTACGGCTGGGTGACGGATCTGAGCCGAATCGAGCAGTTCGCGCTGTTGAACGGGGCAATCGCGATTGGCCTCGGGGCGACGTTGCTGGCGCTGATCGTCGTGCTGGTGCCGAAGCTCCTCTCGCTCCGCCGGCGCATCGAGATCATCGAGCGCGACATGCCCGCGCAGGGGCTCCCGGTCGGCGATGCGGCGCCGGACTTCGTGCTCCCGGCCGTGAGCGCGATCAAGGTCGGGACCACAGCCGCCGCGCCCTCCTCGAACGGGAGCGGCCCCGAGGCCGGCACGGCAGCTGACGGCGCCGCTGATTCCGAGGGCAGCCTTGATGCACTTCGCGCCGCCGGGTTGCCGGTGCTCCTCGCGTTCACCTCGCCCACCTGCGCGCCCTGCCAGGCGTTCTACCCGGATCTCGCCGACTGGCAACGCCGCTACGGCGACCGGCTCACCGTCGCGGTGATCGGCACCGGCGATCCCGACGCGAATCGCGAGCGCAGCAGCGAACACGGGCTGTCGAACTTCCTTGTGCAACTAGAACACGAGGTGTCATCGGGGTATCGGGCGAACGGGACGCCGGTCGCGGTCCTCGTGAGCCCGGACGGCAAGATCACGTCCCCGGTCGCCCGCGGCGCTGAGGACATCCGCACGCTCACCGCCCCCCTCCGCGCCCTCCCGCCCCGTTCCGGGGCCTAGCTGACCCTTCGGGGTCAGGTCACGATCGGTCGGGTCTTGATTCGGTCGGGGTGCTTCGTACCGGGGAACGCTCGGATCGCGGGCTGACACCAATCCGCCCGGCCGAGGTCGGCGGTGTTCCTGCCGACCGAACGACAGACCAAACGAGCCGAATCGAAGCAGAACGCCCGCCCCGAACCCCGAAGGGTCAGACCGCCGTCGAAGACGGACGGGTCCAGATGTAGATGCCGGCGACCACCGCACCGAGCACGGTGAGCAGGCCGATCAACAGCGTCGGGAAGGCGCTCCAACGTCCCGAGGTTCCCGGTTCGTCCGAGGGGTCTCCGGGCGGCGGCGCCGGGATCGGCGTCGATGTCGGGGCCGGGGTCGGCGTCGCGGTTGGCTCGGCGGTCGGCTCGCTCGTGGGCACGGGGGTTGGAGTCGGCGTCGGGGGGACGAGGATCTCGTAGTCCACGGTCAGGCTCATACCGTTCGCGCCCGTCGCCTCGAACCGATGCGTGCCGGGCGCCGTCGTCAGTGGGACCACCACATTTGCGAGGAATGCCCCGCCAATCGTTGAACCGACCGTGACGAGGTCTGTCCCATCCAGGCTCACCGTCACCGCTTCGCCGGGACCGAAGCCGCCGCCAGTCACCGTGACGAACTCGCCGGGAAACGCGCCGCCCTCGGGGAGGGCGCGTACGTCGGCGCTGGTCGCGGTCGGCTGCGGGAGGGGCGTCGGCGTGGCGGTCGGGGTCGGGGTGGCACCCGGAATCACCTCGAAATCGAGGGCCGCCTCAGATCCGAGGTCGCCGATGGCGTCGAGCTGGTGCGTGCCGGTCGGTATGTCCGCCGGCACCGTCGCGGCCACCTGGAAGGCGCCGCCACCGTTCACCGTATCGGTCGCGATCTCGACGTCGCCGAGCGAGATGGTCACCGTCTCCCCGTCCTGGAAGCCGAATCCGAGGACCAGGATCTCCTCGCCCGGCGCCGCGACCGAGGGCGTGACCTCGACACTCGCGGTCTGCGCGCGCGCGATCCCGAGGCCCCCCGTCATTCCTGCGGCCACCGCGATCAGCACCGCGATCGCCAGCGCGCTCCGCAGGCGCGGTACGCGCAACCTCGAGGTCGGGGGGGCTTCGGAGAGCGGCCGCGCGCCCGAGGCGATGCGGTCGGGAACGGACGATCGGTGCATACGTCGGACTTCCCGTTGCGACCTCGGCGAGGGCTGACCAGACTCGCCCTCGATCTTAGCGGGCTGCTTCCGGATCACGGCTGAAGCCGGCGCGCCCGCTAACACGTCTATATAGAGGTCGGAAATCCGGGGTTGTTTGAAGAGCCCTCCGGCGCCGAGAAGCGGGACGCCGCGCAGGCCGGGACACCGTCAGGCCGTCGCCGGCGCGGCCTGCGGGCGCGGCGTCTTGAAGCGTAGACCGAGCACCGCATAGGTCGTCATCGGGCCTTTGCCCTTCACGTCGATCGACTCGTGACGCTGCACCCGGTAGCGGGTGTCGATGAGCTCGCATGTCTCCTCGGTCACTAGCACCCCGCCGGGATCGGCGTGGCTCGACATCCGGCTCGCCGTGTTCACCGTGTCGCCCCAGACATCGAAGCTGAAACGATCAGTGCCGATCACCCCGGCCATCACCGGCCCCGTCGCCAGCCCGACGCGCATCTGCAGATCCGGCCAGTCTTCGCCCAGCGCAGCGCGCAACACCGGCTCCACCTCGAGCGCCATCGCCGTCGCCGCCTCCGCGTGATCGGGGCGTGGGCTCGTCACGCCGGCCACCGCCAGGTAGCCGTCGCCCAGCGTCTTGATCTTCTCCAGCCCGTGCGCCTCGGTCAGCGCATCCAGCTCCACGAAGGCGCGGCTCAGCAGCGAGGCGATCCGCTCCGGCGCCACCGAACTCGAGAAGGCCGTGAACCCAACGATATCGGCGAACAGCACCGTCGCCCGCTCGTGCCGATCGGCGATCTGCGCCTCGCCGCGCTTCATCCGCTCGATCACCGACGCCGGCAGGATGTGGCCGAGCAGCTCCTCGGTCTGCGCGCGCGCCGCGTCACGCTGGCGAACGAAGTAGATCAGCACCAGCAACGCCGTCAGCAGCGGGAACGCGATGTCGAGGGCAAAGAAGGTGAGCTGCACGCCGCGCGCCGGCGCCTCCACCGCGTCACTCAGTGCCGGCTCGAACGCCACCGAGACCACGATCGCCGCCGCGAACGCCGCGAACCACCACGCCCCCGCCCGAGGCCCAAACACCACCAGCGCCAGCAACGGCACCGCAAACGCCCACATCGACACCATCGAGCCGTGTACGAACCCGCCCATCGAGGCCTGCAACGCCAACGGCAGCGCCAGCATGAACACCATCTGCGCCGGCACGAACACGCGCAGCGCGCCCAGCCACGCGATCCACCCCAGCATCGCGACCGAAATCAGCGCATAGGTTCCAGGAATCGCCGCCGACAGCGGCCGATCGATCAGCAGGTACGTCCCCACCCAGATCGGCGACAACCCGCTCACGATCACCGCGACCAGGGTCGTCGCCGCCTTCTCGAGGCGCTCGGCCTCCCCGTCCTCCTCGGAAACCCCGAGCAGCACGATCCGAGCGAGCACGTCGCGAGCGGTGACAAGCATGCGGGGGATTCTACGTGGCTAGCCTCGGAGCTGGCCGTTAGCCCCCAAAATTGAGGGAGGCCACGCCGCAGCCTCACGCCAGAGGCCGCTCACCGCTCCTACAGCTTCACCCCGCCGTCGCGCCCACTCCACCCCTCCCCGTTTTGAGGCTGCCCGCAGCGATCAGCATCGGAGTCAGCGCGAAGGCGTCCATCCCCAGATGGGAAGCGAAGGGTGTCCGACCACCGTCCAATCGGGCACCTTCGAATCGCCGGCGGAAATCCGTCGGATAATCCGTACGGACTGCTCGGTAGGTGCCAATCAGCCACCGATGCCCCAGGAACGGGATAGCTGCGACCGCAACCATCATTCGCGGCTCCTCGACCCACGCAAGCCCAGCGTCTCTACGAGATCTCTCCTGCTTAGGAGTCATACCTCGAGGCTGTCGCCCGCGAGATCGCTAATCAAGCGACCGATTAGCCGCGCTAATCAGGCCGCCCGCTCGCTATCCTCGAAGCTCCCGAGGTCCCCTCGATGCTGCTTCGACACCCGCGGCAGATGCCGCATCGGATCGTCCTCGAGCGCCGCGTGGCCACCTCGAACCTGGCGCGCCTCGTACCAGCGGTGGGCACCCTGCACGCAGACGATGTCCACCCCGTACTCGTCCCGCTCGAGCGCCAACGTCCCGTCGCAGTGCGGACAGCTCAGCACCAGACACACCTCGAACGCATCGCGCCTCCTCGGGCGGTCGGGCGCGCCGGAGCGCCCTCGGGAGTGACGGGGTCACCTGCGGTCGACGGTAGGGAGAGCGGGAGGTTTATTCAAACATATGTTCTGCCTGAATCCAGACATGACCGCTCCGCAGTCTCCCTAGGGCGGGCATGTCCTCGTCCGTTGTTACGCTAGTATTCGTTCGGGCACCGAGATAACACTCGGTGCTCTCGACGGTTGCGGTGTTCGTAGCACCGCAACCGCCGGAAATTGCTGGTGGCCCGGGGGAGATTTGAACTCCCGACCTGCCGTTTACGAAACGGCTTCTTTTTCCACTGAGATACCGGGCCGCTGGTGATGGACTCCGGGGCGAGCCATGCCTAGACGGCTGGCTCGTCTCGGAGGAACTCCCTACTCCTCGTCATCCGCCCTAGGGACGAAGAACACCTCCTCGTCATCGCCGAGCGGGTCTGCTTCCGGATAGATCGCGTCGATCGTCGCCGTGAAGGCCAAGATCCAGTCCTTCTTGCCCTGCCTCCAGGGCGTCCGGGCCGGCGGCAGCAGTTGCAGGAGCCCAACTAGGGCTGGATGAACAGTCGAGCCAACCGGCGGGCCGCCGAACCCGCCACCGCTAGGCGCGCGGCTCGCCTTCGATGGCTCGGACTTCTGGTCAGCCTCGTTGGCTTCTTCCGATTTCGGCCCAGGCGCGCGCTTCTGTGCCGGATCTGTTTCGCGCCGAGCCAGTCGCAAGGTGTTCCCATCGCGGACCACGAGCCCTGCCGCCTCAAAGTAGGTGACGATCGATCGCAGCTGCGGCTCGTAATGCTTCGATGCAGAAGTTGCCGCCGCCAACAACCTGACGATCTCGTTCTCACTCTGCGGCGCGTACGCCAAGGAACCTTCGACAGCGTCCCAAGCCCATGAGTCCGCGAGTGTCGGTGCGAGCTTCTGCGCGGCAGTTTCACCCTCCCACTCATGCGCCTGGTGGTATTCGATCGCCGCTGTCGAGGGAACGAAACCAGACTCCTGCTTCTCAAGCAGACCGACATCGACGAAGAAGGCGTTCGCGAGCGAAGCGGTGCTAGCGGTCATGTTGACGACCCGGGCGACTTCCGCGAGCGAGACAGCGCGGCGGTCCAGCCCCGAGATCGCCGCATACGCTCGAAGCAGATCAAGCTGCTTCGGGAACGAGATCCGCTCGGTCGGGACCGCCCGGTTTGGTCGGCGCTTCTCCGCCGGGCGAAGATCAAGCGGACCCGCCGGATGCTCCACTACTGCTGCCGGCCCGCCAGCTGCATCTCCAGGATCACGTTGGTCGGTCGTCATAGCGATTCACTCCCGCCTGCGCCTACTCATATCAGCTGGTGATCGACAGCATATATCAGTATGAGTGTCCGTCAAATTAACGTCGAGGGAAGATCATAGTACCCGCGCAGCGCGTGAGCGCTTCACCGCGCGGCAGAATCGAGCCGATCCCACGGCGCCGTCCTGCTAATCTCCCGCCACGCCACTGCCCCCTGCACCCGGGAGCTCCGATGACCGAGATCCACGGCACTACCGACCCCAAGTTCGAGGTCGTGCGCGACGCCTTCGCGCGTAACTTCGAGGAGGGACTCGACGTCGGCGCCTGCGTCGCCGTCTCGGTCGAGGGCGAGACGGTCGTCGACCTGTGGGCGGGGCACGCTGACGAGGCGAAGACCCGGCCGTGGGAGCGCGACACCATCGTCAACGTCTACTCGACGACCAAGACGATGACCGCGCTCTGCGCGCTCATCCTCGCGGATCGAGGTGAACTCGACTTCCATGCACCGGTCGCGCAGTACTGGCCCGAGTTCGCGCAGAACGGCAAAGAGGCGCTCGAGGTCCGCCACGTGATGGGGCACGCCTCGGGGCTGTCCTCGTGGGAAGAGGCGATCCCGATCGAGGTCCTCTACGACTGGGACAAGGCGGCCTCGCTGCTCGCGGCGCAGGCGCCCGCCTGGGAGCCCGGCACTGCCTCCGGCTACCACGCCTGGACGCGCGGCTACATGATCGGCGAGGTGGTGCGGCGCATCACCGGCAAGAGCCTCGGGACCTTCTTCCGCGACGAGGTCGCCGCGCCGCTCGGCGCCGACTTCCACATCGGGCTCCCCGCGTCCGAGGACGCTCGGGTCGGCGAGATGCTCCCGCCGGCCAACCTCCCGAGCGACGCGGTCAACGCCGGCGACACCTCCGTCGGGGCACGCTCCATGGGCAACCCGCCGGTCACGGCGCTCGAGCCCCGCACCGAGGCGTGGCGACGTGCCGAGATTCCCTCGGCCGGTGGTATCGGCAACGCGCGTTCGGTGATGCGCGTGCAGTCCGTGATGGCGAACGGCGGCGAGTTCGAGGGCGTGCGGCTGCTCTCAGAGGCCGGTTGCGAAGCCGTCTTCGAGGAGCAGACGAACGGTCCCGACCTCTTCTCCGGCAACCCGGTCCGTCACGGCATGGGCTACGGCCTCTGGCGGGCCGAGGAGCCGATCACCCCCAGCCCACGCACCTGCTACTGGGGTGGCTGGGGCGGCTCGATCGTCACCGTCGACATGGACGCCCGCGTCTGCCTCGCCTACGTCCCGAACCAGATGGAGAGCACCACCACCGGCGACCGTCGCTCCGCGCGGATCAACCGCGCCGTCTACGGCACGCTCGGCCTGCTCTAGTCCCAGAAGCCTGGCAGCAGCCGACGCTCAAGGACCACGAACACACCGACGTACGCGACGTCGAGGGCGACGATCAGCCCGTACAGCTCCACGATGAGATACAGCGAGCTTCGAGGCACCTCGACCAGACCGATCACCGAGACGTTGAGGCCGAGCAACAGCACCAGCACCGCGCAGGTCAGCAGCACCGGGCCGAGCTGGCGCCAGTTCCTGCCGAACAACCACGTCACGAGGCCAGCCGCTCCGAAGGTGAACAGCCCGGTCATGGGCAGCGCCTGCCCGATCAGCTCCCCGGGCGGCTCGTTCGCCTCGACGAGTGCGGCGATCGTCGTCTCCGGCTCGAACGCGATCACCGAGGCCGCGCCCAGCAGGAGGAACAGCGCGACGTATGTCGCGTTGTAGCGCAGCCAACGCGACGTCGAGGGCACCTCGATGAGGAGCGCGTAGCTCCACGCCAGCACCAGCCCGCAGGCCGCACCGGCGACCATCATCGCGAGCAACGAGAACCAGATGTCGCTGATCAGCAGGTGGTGAATCGCGGCGAACGCCAGCGCGGAGGCCGCCCCGGCGATCGCGCCGAGGCGCGCGGAACGCGCTCGGTGTCCGGCGCGCCTGGATGCGTCACGCCGGGGCTCGGTCTTCGGAGCAAGCTCGAGGCCGGTCACAGCATCAGCCACCTCACGAAGAACATACGTCGCGGCCGGCGGCGCGCCCGGTCTCGAAACATCCCGATCTCGAAACATGGGGACCGCGTGAGCGGGATCGCTAGTAACGCGTCGCCGGCAGGACTAGCATCCGCCCCCACCCCAGCGGAGAGAGAGGACCCCGCATGTCAGTACGCATCAATGACACCGCCCCGGACTTCAAGACCGACACCACCGAGGGCGAAATCAGCTTCCATGACTGGATCGGCGACGGCTGGGCGCTGATGTTCTCCCACCCGAAAGACTTCACCCCGGTCTGCACGACCGAACTCGGCACTGTCGCCGGCCTCAAGCCTGAGTTCGACAAGCGCGGCGTGAAGCTGATCGGCCTCAGCGTCGACGGCGTCAGCGATCACGCGAAGTGGTCAGCAGACATCGAGGCTCACTCCGGCACCGCCGTGAACTACCCACTGATCGGCGACCCGAAGCTGGAGATCGCCAAGCTCTATGACATGCTCCCCGCCGACGCGGGCGACACGTCCGAGGGCCGCAACGCTGGTGACAACCAGACCGCTCGCTCGGTCTTCCTGATCGGTCCCGATAAGAAGATCAAGGTGAACCTGACCTACCCGATGACGACGGGCCGCAACTTCGACGAGATCCTACGCATCGTCGACTCGGTCCAGCTCACCGCGAAGGAGCAGGTGGCCACGCCCGCCAACTGGAAGCAGGGCGACGATGTCATCATCGTCCCCTCCGTCAGCGACGAGGCCGCCAAGGAGAAGTACCCGGATGGCTGGGAGACGCCGCTCCCCTACATCCGCGTCGTGAAGCAGCCCGGCGCCTAGCGCGGCAACTCGCTCGCGAATCACCGGAACGGCCGGCGGGGCATCGCGCTCCGCCGGCCGTCTTCGTCTACCGTCGGCGCCACTGATCGGGGCCCGAACGCACGTCGGCGCAAGGCATACCGGCGCCTGTGTCCTCAGGAGCGCTTGGAATAGACTTTGAGGCCGCGAAACCGGGCGGCGTCAGTCAGGCGCTGCGTCAGATCGCTCTCGAGGACCCTCGCACCTGTGGGACGCACTCGGGACAGGGCACTAAGGAGCGGGCGATGGCCTCAAAGATCTTTTGGACGTTGACCGACGAGGCCCCCGCCCTCGCGACCTACAGCCTGCTCCCGATCATCGAGGCCTACCTGAAGGGCACTGGGATCGACATCGAAACGAGCGACATCTCGCTCGCCGGACGCATCATCGCCAACTTCCCGGAGAATCTGACCGCAGAGCAGCGCATCCCGGACCGGTTGACCGAACTCGGTGATCTGACGCTCACGCCGGACGCCAACATCATCAAACTGCCCAACATCAGCGCCACCGTCCCGCAGCTCCAGGACGCGATCAGCGAACTGCAGGCTGCCGGCTACGGCGTGCCGGACTACCCCGACGACCCGTCGAACGACGAGGAGCGCGCCATCCAGGCCCGCTACGCCGTCGTCCTCGGCTCCGCGGTGAACCCGGTCCTCCGCGAGGGCAACTCTGATCGGCGGCCGCCGCAGTCGGTGAAGAAGTTCGCGCAGCAGCACCCGCACCAGATGATGCAGCCGTGGCCCGAGTCCGGATCGAAGGCACGCGTCGCGCACATGACCGGCGGAGACTTCTTCGAATCCGAGCGCTCAACGACCGTCGCCGCACCAACCGACGCCCGCATCGAGTTCGTGGCCGCCGATGGCTCGGCCGAAGTGCTCAAGGACGGCGTCCCCCTGCAGACTGGCGAGGTCATCGACACCTCACTGATGAGTGTCGCGCCGCTCCGAGCCTTCTTTGCTGAACAGATCGACGCCGCGCAGCAGGACGGAACGCTGTTCTCGCTGCACCTCAAGGCGACGATGATGAAGGTCTCCGACCCGATCATTTTCGGCCACTGCGTCTCGGTGTTCTATCGCGACGTCCTCGAGAAGCACGGCGCCGCGCTGGCGGAAGTCGGCGCGAATCCCAACAACGGCCTCGGTGACATCCTCGAAAAGCTCGATCGGCTGCCGGCGGACAAGAAGGCCGAAGTCGAAGCCGACATCGAGGCCGAGAACCAGAAGCGGCCGGACCTCGCGATGGTCGACTCGCGACGGGGCATCACCTGCCTCCACTTCCCGAACGACATCATCATCGACGCCTCCATGCCGAACATCGTTCGTGACGGCGGCAAGATGTGGAACACCGCCGACGAGCTGCAAGACTGCGTCGCCGCGATCCCCGATCGGTCCTACGCGACGATGTACGCCGAGATCCTCGAGGACGCGAAAGCGAACGGCCAGTTCGACCCCTCGACGATGGGCAACGTCTCCAACGTCGGGCTGATGGCCCAGAAGGCGGAGGAGTACGGCTCGCACGACAAGACGTTCGAGGCGCCTGCGCCCGGTGCCTTCCGTGTTGTCGACGCCAACGGTACGACGCTGCTCGAGCAGCCCGCCGCGGTCGGCGACATCTTCCGCATGTGCCAGACCAAGGACGCCCCGACCCGTGACTGGGTGCGGCTCGGCGTCTCGCGCGCCCGCGCCACCGGCGCCCCGGCGATCTTCTGGCTCGACGAGAATCGCGGTCACGACGCTGAGCTGATCGCGAAGGTCAACGAGTACCTGAACGACCACGACACCGACGGCCTCGACATCCGCATCCTCAGTCCGGTCGAGGCGATGAAGTCCTCGCTGGAGCGGATCCGCGGTGGCGAGGACACGATCGCGATCACCGGCAACGTGCTCCGCGACTACCTCACCGACCTCTTCCCGATCCTCGAGCTCGGCACGAGTGCACGCATGCTCTCGATCGTGCCGCTGCTCAACGGCGGCGGGCTGTTCGAGACCGGCGCCGGCGGATCAGCCCCCAAGCACGTGCAGCAGTTCGAGCAGGAGGGTCACCTCCGCTGGGACTCGCTTGGCGAGTACTGCGCGATCGTCCCGTCACTCGAAGCACTCGCGGAGAATTCGGGCAACGCCGCCGCAGCGATCCTCGCCGACACGCTCGACGAGGCAATCACCGGCTACCTCGAGCACGCGCGGGCGCCCTCGCGCAAGGTCAATGAAATCGACAACCGAGGCAGCACCTTCTACCTGGCGCTGTACTGGGCGCAGGCGCTCGCGGCACAGACGAAGGACGCTGCGCTCCAGCAGCGATTCGCGTCAGTGGCGAAGGACCTCGCGGACAACGAAGACACCATCGCCGCCGAGCTGCTGGCCGCGCAAGGCAGGCCGGTCGACGTCGGCGGCTACTTCGTTCCAGACGCCACGATGGCCGCGAGCGCGATGCGGCCGAGCGCCACGTTCAACGCCATCATCGACGCGGCATAACCGGCAGCTGCTCGCCGAGGCTCTACACGAACGCAGCGGTGCGCCACGACCTTCGGACCGTCCGTCTGGCGCGCCGCGAGCGGCGGTCCTGGACCGTCCGACGTTCCGAGGCACACCCAGCTAGGGAGAAGCGCCATGCTCAGTCCAACTGACCTCTCGACGATCGACCTCGCCCTCGACTCGCGCTCGATCTCGTTCGAAAATCCGATGGGCGAACGCGGCGCCGGCGGCACCGCGCACGACGGGCGCAAGGGCGCGCCTCGACGCGTCCTCGAGCCCGGCGAACAGGTGCAGCTCGCCGACATCGAGGGCCCCGGCACCGTCCGGCACATCTGGATGACGTTCCGCCGGACTCCGCCGCAGGCGATGCGCGCGGTCACGATGGAAGTCTTCTACGACGGTGCCGAGGAGCCCAGCATCTCGCTCCCCTGCCTCGATTTCTTCGGCGTCCCCCACGGACGGCCCGTGGCTCATTCGAACGCGATGATGGCGATGCAAGAGGGCAAAGGCTTCAACACTTACCTGCCGATGCCGTTCCGTGGCCGCCTGCGCCTGGAACTGACCAACGCCGGTCCGGAACCGATCTCGTTCTATTACCAGGTCGACTACATCCTCCAGGAACCGTTGCCTGAAGACGCTGGCTACCTGCACGTCACCTGGAACCGCCAGAACCCGACCGTCCAGCGGGAGGATTTCACCATCCTCGAGGGGTTGAAGGGGCCCGGCCGGTTTGCCGGCTGTAGCGTCGGCGTCCGCACGATCGACCCGGCCTCCTGGTACGGCGAGGGCGAAGTGAAGATCTATCGCGACGGCGATGACGCGCTTCCCACCTACTGCGGCACCGGCCTCGAGGATTACGTCGGCACCGGCTGGGGGATGGGCCGACACACCGCGCCGTATGCCGGCGTGCCGCTGCTCGTCCGCGCGCCGGACGGCGACGATCGGATGCCGGACTTCGTCAGCTTTTACCGCTGGCACATCCCGGACCCGGTGATCTTCACCGAAGAGATCCGCGTCACGATCCAGCAGATCGGCATCGTCTCCTTCGCTGAGGGCGAGGAGGACGAGTTCGAGGCCTACGCCGAGACCAACCCGGTCGCGGGCGCCGGTTGGGTCGAGAATCCGCGTCCCGGCACGATCGTCCAAGGCCTGACGGAACGCGTCGATGACTACTGCGCCACCGCCTACGTTTACTGTCGCGACCCGCAGCCGGTCCCGCGCCTCGACCTCGCCGCCGCCCTCGCCGACATCGAACCGCTGCCATACGAGGACTACGAGAGCACGAGCGACCTCGTCTAGGGACGCTGCCCGCTCTCGACCGGCCAGCCGCGGGAGATCGGCCCCGCACCCTCCGGTGGTTCCCCGAACACATCGAGGATCGTCCGCTCCTGCGCCCGCCGCCGCGTCGCCGTCGCCCGCTCGATTCTGTCGAAGCGGAACCATCGTCCCGCCTTCCGCAGGCGACACCACGCCAGCAGGTACCACCAGCCGACAAACTGCGCGAACGCCATCGGCTCGACCGGACGCTGCTCGGTCCGCTCGCCCTCCGCGTCCACGTAGTCGATCAGGGCCACCGTCCCACCGCGCATCGACTCATCGAGGACCCGCGCCGCCGCGCCGCGGTCATCCGCGCCGCCACTGACCCACACGCGTGACGCCAGCCCGCTCGCCTCGGCGCGTCCCTCCGGCTGCATCGCATCGAGGAGCTTCGTCAGCGCGGCGCGCCCGTCCGTCGCGAACGGCAAGTGCGGCTGGCTCCCGAGCGCAACGGCGATCGCCACCGCCTCGCCCGGCGTGAACGTCACGGCCGGTAGATCAGTCGAACTGGGCAGCAGCCGGTAGCCACCGCCCGGCCCGCCCTCGCTCCAGATCGGCATCCCGGCCTGCTGCAACGCCGCCAGGTCGCGCTTCACCGTCCGCGTCGACACCTCGAACTGCCGGGCGAGCGCGGCCGAGGTGCGCCCGCGCTCGCCAGCGAAGCGCAGCTCCTCGGCCAGCGCGTACAGCCGGTCCGTCCGATTCACGGCGCGCTCATCGAGGAGAATCGCCGGCCGTTGTCGTTCATGCGGCGGCCGTCGCCTCAATCTCGATCAGCAGATCGGGATGAAACAGCCGCCGCACCTCCAGCAGCGTCGAGGCAACCTCACAGCCGGACTCCGCGATCTTCGCCAACCCCGCGGCGGCCGCCGGCCCGAAGGCGTCGAGGTCCGTCGTGTAGTAGCTCAGCCGCACGAGGTGGCTGAGCTCCAGGTCCGCGGCGCGCAGCACCGTCTCCAGGTTGTCGACCGCCTGCGCCATCTGCGCCGCCATGTCGCCCGCGTGGATCGGCTGGCCGTCCGAGTTGGTCGAGGTCTGCCCGGACACCAGTACCACCCGCTCTGCCTCACGCACTTCATTCGCGTGCGCGAATCCGAACGCTCCGCCAGGCCAGGACCACGGGTTGATTGCTCGCCGTTCCATCAGCAGCTCCCTCGAACCCAGTCGATTAACGGTGACATGATGCTGTCACCGACTAACGCTCACTCTGAGCTACATGAACAAGAACAGCAACGCCGCCACCCACAACGCCATGCCGAGCCCGGAACCCAGCCACGCCATCTCGCTCCCCGACGGCCGCACGCTCGCCCTCGACGAGTACGGCGATCCCGAGGGCCGGCCGGTTCTGCTGCTGCCCTCGGCGCCCGGATCGCGTCGCCTCGATCCCGATCCAGCGGTGACTTCCGCAGCCGGCATTCGCCTGCTCGTCGTCGACCGCCCCGGCTACGGCGCCTCGACGCCACTGCCCGATGGCACCGCCGCAAGTTGGGCCGCGCTCGCCGACGACCTCGCCGAGGCACTCCGAGCACTCGGGGTCACCCGCACGACTGTCGTCGGCTGGTCGAACGGCGGCATCGGCGCGCTCGCGCTCGCCGCCACTCACCCGTCGCTCGTCGAATCGGTCGCCGTCGTCGGCACGCCCGCCCCCGACGACGACCTCCCGTGGCTCCCCGACGAGCATCGAGGCATGCTCCACTCGCTCCGACCCGACCCGGAATCCGCCATCGCCGCGCTCACTGCGACGCTCGCCGTACTCGTCGACGAACCAGCGCTCGCGATGGGCAGCCTCTCGCGGTGCCCCGCCAACGAACGCCTGCTGGCACAGCCGGCCGTCCGCGCCGCCCTCGAAACAATGCTCGCCGAGGCGTTCCGCCCCGGGGCCGCCGGTCTCGCGACCGACATCGCCGCGACCAACGTCTCGCCGCCCGGCTTCGACCTCGAAACGATCGAAGTGCCGGTCCAGCTCTGGTACGGCGCGGGCGACATCATCATCCCGTCCACCCACGGCGAGTACTACGCGAGCAAGATCCCCGGCGCCTGCCTCGAAACGGTGGCCGACATCGGCCACCTCGTGCTGATCGATCGCTGGGCGGAGATCCTCGAAGGGGTGCTCGCACCTCGAAGCTGAGCGACGACCTCGGGCGACGCCGGCGGCGCCGACATTCGCACCGAGCGAGACGGCGCTCAGCGCTTCCGCGACACGCAGACGTGGACGAGGAAGTGGTGCGTTGCGCGGTCGTGGTCCCGCAAGACCCACGGCACGTCGAACTGCTCCACCACTTCGTGGCTCAGGTGCGGCAACAGCGGCGTACCGCCCTCGAGGAGATCGCGCAGGACCTCGGAGCCCGGCCGACCGCCGCCAATCACCCAGAGCTGCTCATCGGAGGGCGTCAGGTGGTCGTTCCAGGCGAACGGGCTGGCGACGATCAGGAGACCGCCCAGCGCCAGCATCGCGTCGAGCTGACCGAGCAGGTTGAGTGGCTGCGCGACGCTGTCCAGCAAATTGACGGCGACCACGAGCTCCGCTGCCGCAGCCTGAAGCGGCGGATCGAGGGCGTCCCCCGCGACGACGGTGACGTTCTGAAGCGAAGACGCCTGGATCACGGAGCCAGAGGAGTACATGTCCCCCTCGTGACGGATCGGGTTCGCGATGGCGCGGCCCTCGATCAGCGCGTGCGCCACGCGTACGGCGGCGACGTCCGTGTCGAAGGCGATCACATGATCGGCAACCCGTGCCAACGTGCGCGTGTCGCAGCCGACTGAACAGCCCGCCTCGATGGCAACGCGCGCACCTCCAGCGAGGTGCCGATCAAGGACCTCGCCGATCGCATCGCGGAGCGGCCCGGGCGCCTCGACCTCGGGTAGGTAAGTCGCCAGCTGGCGACGGTCGGCGGCGGGCAGATCGTCAAGCGGAGCGGTGGCGGACGCGCCGACGGCCGCGAGGTAGGCATCCGGATCGGCCACCAGCAGTGGCACGCCATCCGCCGTCCACGGCACCTGATCCCAGTCGCCCCGCCCCGCGCCGTCACCTCGGACCGGCACGCGTAGGGCGGGATGCGGACTCGCTCGCCGCGTCCGCGACCTGAGCCTCACCCCGCCACCAGGGTCCCAAGTCCGCCGCAGTGCTGGGTGCGCGACCCGATCCGAGCCGCCGGACGCCCGTCGATCAGCACGGACCGGTCACCGCCGACGATCGTGTACATGTTCGGCCCGCAGCAGACCGCATGGACGCCCGCATCCCCCCTGCGCGCAGCCGGCCGACCGTCGATAAAGACAGTCGGACTGCCGGTGATGATTGGACCGACGGTGGGGTGTGGATCGGCCGGGCACCCGTGCGCATCGGCTGGACAGGCCGCAATCGTGCCGACGCTCGCGAATGCTCCGATCGGATCGACAGCGTTCGTCGCAAATTCCTTGGTGACATCGGGACCCTGTCCGCGATAGGTCAGCGTGACCGTCTGCGGTCCAGGCGCAGCGAACTTGGGGCGCGTGGTGCGACCGACCGGCGGCGAGAACGAGCCGGAACCACTCCACTCAACCTGATCAGAGACATCGACCTCGTCGTCAGTCCCGGGGTTCAGGATGCAACGGGCGGCGAAGACCCAGCCCTCTGTGAAGATGTTCGGGCTGTACCCGGCGGGAAACTTCAGGCTCAGGAAGACCGTCGGATGCTCCTGCTCCGCCTCTTGATCTGTCGTCGAATAGCCGACAGCCGCACCCGCCCCCGCCGCGATTAACGACGCGATCGAGTGGTGCAAGGCTTCGAATGGCAAGCCGAACAGCGTCGACGGCTGACCTTCGAACGCACCCGCGAGCAGGATCGCCGGCCCCGCGACCGCCAGCACGCTGGGCGGTGACAGGCTCGACGGTGGAGACACCTCGTCTGTCGGAGGCGCTTCGCCCCCCTGAACGGTCAGCGGTGGCTGTCGACCCTGCAGCTGCGCGAACACCAGCAGCGCGACGCCGGCCAGCGCGACATACATGCCAACCGCATATTCGCGCGGATCAAGATGGAAGCCCGGGTCGCCATTCACAACGCTACTCAGGACGGGCGATGCGATGAACAGCACGACGCCCACCACCAGCGCGATCAGGTGAGTACGACGGCGCGGTCGCCACAGCCCGAACCCGATCAGCGCGATCGCGGCCAGCGCGAGCAGCGGAATGCCCGGGTAGGGGAACGACGTGTGCCGCTCGAACATGCTCGACGGCTCGGCGATCGCAATGCTCACGTACCGATCGATCGTCGTCGGGTTCCGGAAGCCGGGCAGCATCAGGCCCGCTGACACGATCGGCAACACGAAGAACATGCCGACCAGTACCCGCCCGAGGAACGGCAACGTACGACGGACGGCATCCGGACCACTGATCGGGAGCGTGAAACCCGACTGCCGGTGAAGCAGGAAGGCACCGACACCGACCGCGGCGAGCAAGGCAAGCGGACCATTGAAGTATCCGATCGCCGCACCCGTCAGCGCGGCGGCCAGCGCGGGCCGGTGTGGCAGTAACCGAACAAAGGCTTCACCGTGGATCGACGCCCGCCGGGCGAAGCCTCGCGCCCGCTCCGTCAGCGTGGCATCCCTCGACGCGGCGATCGGCTCACCGGTCGTCAGATCCAACCCGCCGCCGTCCCAATCCTCAGGCAGCTGATCGCTCACACTCGAATCCTCATCGCTACCCCGCGGCCCGACGGGATTCTAGTACCCGCGCCCGGCATCGCCTACGCCAATGACGATTCGAGGGCCGCGCGCACGTCTGCGGGCAGTGGCGCCGCGCCCCCGCCGTCATCGAGCCAGACGAGAGCCGAGTCGCCCTCGGCAACCAACGTGCGGTCCGGCAACGCCTCGATGCGGTAACCGAGCGAGAACGAGCGGTTCCCAATCGACGCAGTCCACGCCTGCACCGCGATCCGGTCACGGTGCCGCAACGGAGCCGCGTAGCGGCAACGCGTCTCCGCAATCGTGAACGACCGCCCGCTCGCCCCCGCGGGCCGCGGCCGCACCACGATCTCGAGCGCGATCAGATGCTCTAGTCGCGCCTGCTCGAAGAACTCGAAGTAGTGCGCGTTGTTCACAATCCCGTCGCCGTCCATGTCCGTCGACCGAATCCAAATCTCGTGCTCGGAGACCCGCGACATCGGCGCTTCCTCTCACCTCGATGACGGCGCCACCGGGCCAACTACCCTACGCGGGCGCCACCGCGCGGCCGCTCGGATCGACCGACCCGATCCGCCGTTCGCCGCTAGACTTCCCAACACCACCAACGAACACACGGCAGACGAGCGCACCCACAGAACTCGCAAGGAGCGTGACGCGATGACCCTCGAACTGAAGAAGGACTCGATCGACATCGGCATCATCGTTCGCGACAGCGAGGCGGCGCTGAAGTTCTACCGCGACACGCTCGGCCTCGAGCATGTCGCCGACACCCCGAGCGGCAACGGCGGCACCATGCACCGCCTGATGTGCGGCACCACCATGGTCAAGCTCGTCAGCCCCGGCGAAGTCCCCGCCGCCGCCAACCCACCCGGCGGCCTCGCGGGCGCCAGCGGCATCCGCTACTGGACCATCAGCGTCACCAACCTCGACGACATCACCAACCAGTGCAGCGCCGCCGGCTACACCGTCCCCATCGAACCACGCGAGATCCGCCCCGGCGTCCGCATCTCCATGGTCGAAGACCCGGACGGCAACTGGGTCGAGTTCCTCGAGAACAACGAATAACGCGCCCGCACGCGGCCAACCTCGAGCTCCCACGCTCGCCTCGAACCCGCGAACACGCCGCTGGCGGGGGAGCGATCGGCGTCCCCTCATCTCCACCACTCGAGCACGAGGGCGCACAGGCGCCCGCAGTCCGGAGGCAACCGATTGGCCGAGGCCGTCCGGACGCCAGTCCTTCCAGCTGCGCCGCGCTAGCATCGAGGTAGAACACGCGCCCTGTCCTCGGAAGGCCACCCCATGTTCGTTGCCATGAACAACTTCTCCGTGAATCCGGAACGCGCCGAGGATTTCGAGCGGACATGGCGAGAGCGCGAGACCTACCTCAGTGACGTCCCGGGCTTCGAGCACTTCGTGCTGCTCCGTAGCGACGACGAGGGACATTACGTCAGCCACAGCACTTGGCAGTCGCGCGGCCATTTCGAGGCGTGGACTGAGAGCGAAGCCTTCACGAAGGGGCATCGCGGTGGAGGTTCGATGGAGGGAATCCTTCTCGATCACCCCCGCGTTGAGCTGTTCGAGTCGGTGACCGAGTCCTCTCCGACGACCGCCTAGGGCACCTCCGACTGGCCCCCACTGCCCGCGCTACCGCTAACTCATGTGATCAGATCATGTCTGCGTGACGTGACAACGTCGTTACATGTCGGCAATATGCGCGGAACACGCGCGTCATCCGTCTTCGGGATGCTGTGGGTGCAGTGGAGGACACAACGTGACTCGCCGCCTCACCACACCACCGACCGCGACGCTTGCTCCCACTCGGAGCGACCAGGCGGCCGCCATGCAGCAGCAACGCGCTGCTGGATCGCAGGCTCCACAGATGCGCGCCGGTGGGCCCCGAACACCGCAGGCCCGCTAGAGCCGCCCTCACGCATTCTCCACCTGGCCGGGGGCCTTGGACCCGACCGCCGATTCGAACGAGTCAGCGTCGCACCACGGATCCGCGTACCGGCTCTCGGTGACCGTATGCTGTGGCCGTGATTGAGCCCACGCCCGAGTTGCTGACCGATTACGAGACCTTGCCGGGGCCGGACGAGATGTTCGCGCCCGACGGCAGTGTCCGCCCGGCGTACGCCCACTTCGCCGACCGGCTGGTGAGTTGGAACGCTCAGACCATCGAGGGGCGACAGCAACGTGCCGACCTGGATCTGCTGAACTCCGGCATTACCTTCACCGTCTACCGCGACGAGGAGGGCACCGAACGCATCTTCCCGTTCTCGCTGATCCCGAGGATCATCGCCGCCGCCGAGTGGCGAACGGTCGAGCGCGGCCTCACCCAGCGCGTCCGCGCGCTCAACGCGTTCCTGGCGGACATCTACCACGAGCAGCGATGCGTCAGCGACGGCGTCATTCCGGCAAGCGTGCTGTTCGATGCTCCCGGCTTCACACTCCGCATGGTCGGCTTCCGCCCCCCGCTCGGCGTCTACGTCCACATCGCCGGAAGCGATCTGATCCGCGATCAGCAGGGCCAGTTCCGGGTGCTCGAGGACAACGTGAGGACGCCGTCCGGCGTGTCCTACGTCCTGGAGAACCGTCGCATCATGCTCAACACGGTGCCCGATCTCTTCGAACGTGCGGTCGCGCCCGTCAGTGACTACCCCGAGCGCCTGCTCGACATGTTGATCGATGTTCGCCCGGACAACATCGGTCGTGACGAGGCACGGGCGGTCGTACTCACCCCCGGCGCATACAACTCCGCGTACTTCGAGCACTCTTACCTCGCGCAGCAGATGGGCATCCCGTTGGTCGAGGGCCGTGACCTGATCGTCCACGACAACCTGGTCTACCTCCGCGAGACCACTGGCCTGGAGCGCATCCACGTGATCTACCGCCGCGTAGACGACGAGTTCCTGGACCCGCTAGCGTTCCGCCCGGACTCGGTGCTCGGGGTGGCCGGCCTGGCCGACGCATACCGCTCGGGAAACGTCACGCTCGTCAACGCGTTGGGTACCGGGGTCGCCGACGACAAAGTCGTCTACCGGTTCGTCCCCGACTTCATCCGCTACTACCTCGGCGAAGAGCCGATCATGCCGAACATCGACACCTATGTTGGAGCCCTCGACGAGGACCTCGAGTTCATGTGCGGCAACCTGGGCGACCTGGTGGTCAAGCCTGCCAGTGCCTCGGGCGGGTACGGCATCGTGATCGGACCGCAGGCATCCGCCGCCCAGCTCAGAGAACTCGAGGCAACTGTACGTGCCGATCCGCGCGGCTGGATCGCCCAGCCGCTCCAAGAGTTCAGCACGATCCCGACCTACCAGCAGGGCCGGCTTCGGGCACGGCGCGCGGACCTGCGCCCCTTCGCGCTGACCGGTGCGAACACCTGGGTGGTCCCGGGCGGGCTCACCCGAGTCGCGCTCGTCGAAGGCTCATACGTCGTCAACTCGTCTCAGGGGGGCGGCAGCAAGGACACGTGGATCCTCCGCGGCGATACCCCCGAGTCCGAGCAGGCAGCGGACGAGGACCCAGCCGAGTCCACGGCCGACCGCGATACCCGAGCGTTCACCAGCGGGACGTTGACCTCTGGACCGGCGGCTGTCGCCGGCGCGGGCTAGTCATGCTGAGCCGGGTCGCCGAGAACCTCTACTGGCTGGGCCGCTATCTCGAGCGAGCTGAGAACGTCGCCCGCCTGGCTGACGTGTCCCATCACGTCTCGGTCGAGGCCGGCATCGAACCCGTAGCCGACGAGGCCACATGGTCCGCCGTGATCGTCACCACCGGCGCGTCCGAACGCTTCGAGGCTGCTCAGAAGGCCGACCCCACAGTCACCGCAGGCGACTTCCTGATGTTGTCAGCGGACAATCCGAACTCACTCCGAACGACCGTGAGCCACGCGCGGCGCACCGCCCGCGAGTTGCGTGAGCACATCTCGCGCGAAGTCTGGGAGGAGATCAACCAGCTCTACCTGGCCGTACAACGCGTGGGTGGGCTCTCCAGCGGCGGGATGCACGAGTTTTACGACTCGGTGAAGCGGTCGGTTGCCACAACGTACGGTCTCTTCGACAACACGGTGCTGCTGGACGAAGGTCGTAACTGGTTCCGCTGTGGACTCTTTATCGAACGCGCCGACATGTCGAGCCGAATCATCGATTCGAAGTATTTCATCCTCCTGCCCGATCCAGCCGAGGTCGGTGGCGCCATCGACCGCGTGCAATGGATGTCGGTGTTGCGATCGGCCTCCGCCTGGCAGGCTTTCCGCCTGACGTACCGCGGCCCGATCACCGGCCCTCGGGTCGCCGCGATGCTCGTGTTGAACGAGCGATTCCCCCGCAGCTTGCTGTTCTGCGTGCGCGCCTTTCAGCGCCACTACGAAACCGCGATCGCCCAGACGCCACGTTCGCAGGCCGTCCATGCCTCGCGTGAACTCGCTGTGCTTGAGCTCGATCTGGCGGCGACTGACGAAGATTCACTGATCCGTGATGGGCTCCATGAGTTCCTCGGCGGCTTCCAGCATCGGATCGGAGAGATCGACCAGATGCTCGCCGAGCACGTCTTCCGCGTCCTTCCGTCGGCGGTCCGCTAGTGCGCGTGTCGCTCGATTGGGAGTCGACGTACCACTACTCGGATCCGGTGCGGCTCCTCCACACCGAGCTCCGCGTGCTCCCCGCCGACGGCTTCGGACAGAGCCTCGAGGCCGGGTCGATTCAGCTGACCCCGCCCGCCGATCCGAAACCACTGCAGGACATGTTCGGTAACGCCTACCACCACGTCGACTTCCTCGAGGAGATCGACCACATCACCGTCGCCGTTCAGGCCGAGGTTGAAACGTCAGTTCCCGAAGTGGGTGATAGTGGAGCGGCCGACGCCGTCAACCCGCTCCTCCAGCACCTCTACCTCGCGCCGAGTGATCGGGCCCCCCTCGACCCGGGGATCGCCGCGTTCAATGAGGCGATCCCGGCTGACCTTGATCCCGTCGCGACCGGCCACGCGTTCTGCGAACTCGCCAACCAGCGTTTCACCTTCGAGGTTGGTTCGACCGACGTTGCTGCCACGGCACTCGATCTGATCCGTCTACAACGAGGCGTTTGCCAGGACTTCAGCCACCTGATGCTGGCCACGCTGCGACAGCGCGGGATCCCCGCACGCTACGTCAGTGGCTATCTCGCCCCGAGCGAAGGCGAACAATCGTCTGACGCCTCGCACGCCTGGGTCCAACTGCTGGCTGGCGAGCGCTGGCACGGCTTCGATCCTGCGAATCACACGGTCCAGGACGGTCGTTATGTCGTGACAGCTGTCGGCCGCGACTACGATGACGTTCCGCCGATTCGCGGTACCTTCGCTGGCGTCGCGTCCGAGGAATGGCGTACCAACCTGCGGGTCCGTTCCAATGGCAGACAGCAGTGATCGTCACGCAGCACAAACTCGCAGCACGGCGCGCCACGACGCACGGGAGTACGCATGACGTTCTGCCTCGGGATGAAGTGCGACGAGGGATTGCTCGCGATCGCCGACACGCGCATCACCAGCGGGACTGAGACCTCCCTCGCGAAGAAGATCACCGTTCACCAGGGTGACCATCACGCGATGTTCATCCTCACCAGCGGGCTCCGTTCGATCCGCGACAAAGCCCTCACCTACTTCGAGGAGCGGCTCGACCAGGACGAGTCCGGCCTGATGAAGATGTACGAGGCCGCCAACGCCCTGGCCGAGGAGGTCCGACGCGTCCGTGAAGAGGACAGCCGCTGGCTGATCGAGGGCGGACTGGCGTTCGACCTGCACTGCATCATCGGGGGCCAGCTCGAGGACGACGACGAGCCGCACCTCTACCTGCTGTATCCGGAGGGCAACTGGATCGAGGTTCGCACCGGCACGCCGTACGTCATCATCGGCGAATCGCGCTACGGCAAGCCGATCCTCGACCGCGTCTGGAGCCATGACCAGTCTTTGCGTGACGCGCTGCGCGACGGATTGTTGGCCTTCGATGCGACCGTCACCAGCGCCTCGGACGTCGATCCGCCCGTGGACGCGGTCCTCTACCTCAACGACAGTCACGAGATGAGCGAGCGGCGGTTCGAGTCCGACGAGCTCCAGCCGCTCCGAGACTTCTGGAGTGCGCGGATGCGCGAGGCGGTCGAGGCGACTTCATCTCTGGTCGATCCGCTGATCGCGGCCATCGAGAGCTCCCCAGCAGCGCCGGATCACGTCACCCCGGTCCGTCCCGCGCACAACTAGGCGGGCGCCAAACCCCGCCCGGGAGTGAGTGTTCTGCCAGACGTCTGCCTTCGGCAACTCCTGACGAGATCATCGGAGCCGTCAGGTAAGGAAGCGCGCCGTCCGCGCCGATGATCACTCGATCAAATGAGACAGAACGCCTGGAAGCTGACACTCCTCAGCGGCCTGTTGCTCGTGGCCGGAGCCGCGTGCACAGACCGATCGGATGCTGGTGCCCCCAGTGCGCGCGTGACCGCCGCTCCAGAAGTCACCCCGGCCGTGGTCCAGGAACCCTTGACCTATACCGTCGTCGCCGGTGATTTCCTGTCGGAGATCGCCAAGGAGTTCGAGGTCACACTCGAAGAGCTGATCGAAGTCAACGACATCGAGAACGCTGCCCTGATCGAAGTCGGGCAGGTGCTCCTGATTCCGGGTGCTCAGACGACGGCGGTCGACCTCTTCGCCGCCGTCGCGCCAGCGGAACGTTGGCCTGATCTCTATCCCCCGCAGGAACTGCCGCCACCGCCACCGCTCTCGCCGCTCGACGAACTGCGGAACCGGATCGCAGCCTGGCCGTGGCCACCCCGCGAGACCATGGTGACCGGCATCGTGATCGGTGGCTTCGCTTTCGCGGCCCTAATCGTCGGTCTGACAATGACGCCGGTGGAGCAGCAGACCCGTCGCTGGGCGACCCGCGCGGCACCGCGTAACGCCCGGCGTGTCTTCCACTGGTGGGGCAACGCCGCCGTCGTCCCGCGTCATTCCTACGCCGCGGTCCGTCGCCGCGCGATCGCCGGATGGCGGCTCACGGTGATCGGCGCACGGATCACGTGGAGCGGCATCAAGGCGGCGGACCAGCGCTACCGACGTGCGCGAACGGCCGTCATCATGGGCTGGGTCCGCACGAAGGTGCACCGGGAGCGCATCGCCGAACGGGCGAAGCCAGTACTCGAGCGCGCAGATGACATCGCCGGCCGAGCTGTGGATGTCACGCTCGAACGTAGTCGCGACATCATCGAGACCGTCCGCGACCGTGCCCCAGCCGCGGCCGACACCTTCAGCGACCGCGCGATCTCGGTCCGCCGGTCAGTCTCGACGGGTGCCCAGCGCGCTCGACGCGATGTCTTCGAGACGGCGCCCGCCCCGGAACGCTGGCGCACCCGAATCGCGGGCGAACTCGCGCGCGCCTTCGAGCGCGACCAGCTCGAGGTCCGCTATGTCCCTGCGATCGATCTCGATGCGTCCGCGCTAAGCGCCGTCGAAGCCCATCTGTTCTGGCAGCATCCGCAGCGCGGCCTGATGAGCGCCCGCGACATCCACGCCGCGACGCAGGAGCATCCAGAGCTGGGAGCCGCGCTTCTTGAGTTCTTGCTCGAACAAAGCTGTCACTTCGTCAGGGAGAAGGTCGATCGGCGTTACCCGTCGGCTCAGCTGATCGTCCCAATTACGCTCGAGCAGATCGTCGAGTCCGAACCCCTCGCTGCGATTGACCGAGGCCTCACGAGCGCGAATCTCCCACTCGACCGACTCAAGGTGTCGATCGCCGAACGGCACGCGCTCCAGGACGCCCTCACCTCCGCCGCGTTCATCCGTAATCTGCGCAGCATGGGGATCGGTGTACACCTCGACGACTTTGGGATGGCGGCCGCGGAGGATCTCCGGCAACTCGGCATCTCGAGCGTCACGGTCGACTTCGCCGCCGCCGGGAGTGGCGACGAAGCGCGCACGATCCTCACCGACGCAGTCGAGGCCGCGCAGGAACTACGCCTCCCCGTTACCGCACGCCACGCCCGGACCGAGGCGGCCCGCAGCCTCCAGGTTTCGCTCGGATGCGCCTTCGAGGCGGTCGGCCAGCCACTTCCCGCAGACACCTTCATCAGCGCTTACGTCGAGGAACGACCCGCCACCCCGACGCTCGCCCCCGGTGCGACGGTCAGCGCCAGCACCCCGGTCAACGCTACCCCCTCGTCCGACCTCGATACCCCGGGCGGATCTGCTACTCCAGGTGAGGCTCTCGGACCGGAGCTCAACGACATCACCGCCGCGATGGACGCCGAAGCGCCTGATGAGATCGTCGAGAAGCAGACCCGCCGCCCCGCGGGGCCGCTCCGGGTCAGCCGCCCCCCGCTCGCACGGCCGAACACCGAAGCCCAATCACTCGCGGCCGGTGCTAGCCAGACCGCCCCCGACATCGACGATCTCGCAGGCGAACCAGACGGGCTCGGTGATGAGTCAGCCGAGGTGCCCACTGAGGTCGCCGGCGAAGCCACGTCGTCATCCGACCCGGCCTCGGGCGGACGCCCCGTCGACGCGGCCTAGCGACGCCTCACTCACCTCGCTACGGCCCAAATTCGCTTCGCTGCTTCCCCGAGGATTCCAGGCCTCGAGTCGCCCGGCTCCGAGCAGCCGACGTGTCAGCGGTAGCACGAAGACCCCTAGACTCGTTGAATGCTGTTCAGCCGTCGCTTTCGTGAGCCGATCGCCCGTGGCGAGATCACCCGCACGATCCGCCGCTGGCGCCGTCCGCAAGCCCGCCCCGGCGGCCGCTATCGCCTCGAACGTGCCGGAAGCATCGAGGTCGACGCGATCGCCCCGATCGAGGACCGCGACCTCTCCGAGGACGATGCCCGCGCGAGTGGCTTCGATTCCCGAGACGAGCTCCGCGCGGCGATCCCAGAGCGCGACGAAGCCGCGCTCTACCGGATCGACTTCCACTACGTCGGGCGGATTGCAGATCCCCGCACGGCACTCGCGGCGGACGCCGACCTCGGTCGCGGCGACCTCGAGGAGATCGCCGCACGCCTCGCGAAGATGGACGTACGTAGCCGCCGGCCGTGGGTCCGAAAAACGCTGGACCAGATCGAAGCCCACCCCGCGACAGTCTCGCACCAGCTCGCCGCCGCGATCGGCTTCGACACGCCGCCGTTCAAGGCCAACGTCCGCAAGCTCAAGAAGCTCGGCCTGACGATCAGCCTCGAACGCGGCTACGAACTCTCTCCTCGAGGCCAGGCAGTCCTCGTGCATCTCCGCAACTCGGATCAACGCTAGCGACGTCGCTCGAGCGAGAAGAACCGAACGCGCCCGATATCATGGGGGCGCGCCTCCGTAGCTCAGGGGATAGAGCATCGGCCTCCTAAGCCGTGTGCCCAGGTTCGAATCCTGGCGGGGGTACCACCTCACACCGCTCTGACCGTCCGCAGACGCGCCTCCGGCCGGCCGTCACTCTGCTATCGTGCGGCCTCCGTCCCACATACGTGCGTGATACGCACCGTGACGAGGAGCTCCCCCGGTGTCTTCGCTGCTCGACGGCATTCGCGTCCTCGACCTCAGCGACTGGGTCGCCGGCTCCTACTGCGGGAGGCTGCTCGCCGACTACGGTGCCACAGTCACCCGAGTCGAAGCTCCCGAGGGCGATCGCATTCGCGGTCACGCCCCGTTCGCTGGCGACCGTCCCAGCGCTGAGACCTCGCTGCTCTCTCTTCACCTGAACGCGAACAAGCGCAGCGTCACGATCGACCTCGCGACCGAGCGGGGTCAGCAGCTCGTCCGCGACCTCGCGGCGCAGTCAGACATCGTCATCGACGATCGAGGGCCCGACACGCTCGACGAGCTGGGGATTGGCTGGTCGGCACTCTCAGCGGATCGCGATGATCTGGTCATGGCGTCGATCACACCGTTTGGCTTGACCGGCCCGTGGCGCAACTACCGCGGATCCGAGATCACGCTTCAGGCGATGGGTGGCCCGCTCCACCTGAATGGCACGCCGGACCGAGAACCAGTGAAAAGCGGCGCCTACGTTGCCCATGTCCATGCCGGGATCAGCGCCGCCTACGGCGCGATGATGGCGCGCCTGCGGGTCGAGGCCGGCGGTGCCGGTGACCGCATCGACCTCGCGATCTACGAAACGCAGTCCGGCTTCCGAGATCGACGAACGCCGTCACTGATGAGCGCCGCCTACGCTGGATACCCCGGAAAACGGCAGGGGAGCGGCGCACGCGTGGTCAGCGGTGTACGCCCCGCCGCGGACGGCTACGTCAACATCCTCGGAGCATCGCCGCGCTACTTCCCACAGTTCCTCGAGCTGATCGGCCGAGGCGACCTCAACGACCGTGCCGAGTCCAAACTCGCGCCGCCCCAGATGCCGCCGGAGTTCATCGACGAAGTCGAAGCCTCGTACCTCACATGGCTGCTCGTACGCACCAAGCAAGAAGTCGTCGCCGAAACGCAGGCGATCGGCGCGCTCGGCGGCGCCGTGTACACCGCCGAGGATCTGCTCAAGGACCCGCACTACCGAGGTCGCGGCGTCTGGGACACCGTCGACCATCCGGTGGTCGGTCCCGCAGAGCACGCCGGGCGCCAGCTGATCCTCTCCGAGTCACCGCGAGAGCCGGCTCGGCCCGCGCCGCTGCTCGGCGAGCACAATGAGACCGTGCTCATCGGCGAGCTCGGTTTGGCGAGGGACGACTTCGATGCGCTCAGCAGTGGCGGCGTGATCGGAACCGCAGGGAAGGTCAGCGCATGACCGCGGACACGTCGCACCGCTTGCCGCTCGAGGGCGTCCGCATCGCCGCGGTCACCGTGGTGTGGGCGGGACCGCACGTCACCCAGCTCCTCGCCGAGTGGGGCGCGGACGTGATTCGCGTTGAGCCAATGAACCGGATCCAGCCCTACTCGCGGCTGAGCCTGCAACGCCAGTCCCCTGAGGTACAACGTCTCTCGGCCCAGAGCGGCACCACCTTCGCGCTCACACCCGACCTCGATCCCGGGCCCGATCCGTGGAACCGCAGCGCCGGCTTCAACGCCCACGCCCGCAACAAGCGCGCGATCACCTGCGACATCACCTCTCATGAAGGGCACGAGACCTTCCTGCGCCTGATCAAGGAGTGCGACGTTCTCATCGAGAACAACGTGCCGGAGACGATCGAAAAGGCCGGGATCACCTACGAAGAGCTGCGCGGGGTCAATCCGAATCTGATCATGCTGCGGATGCCGGCCTTCGGCTTGTCTGGCCCGTACAAGAACTTCCGCGGTTTCGGCACCCACGTCGAGGGGATGATCGGACATCACCACCTGCGCGGCTACGAGGACCTCGGGCCGGAGTACACCGGGGATGCCTTCACCGCCGATGCAATCGCGGGCATCCTCGGCGCCTTCGCCGTCACGGCTGCCGTCCGCCACCGCGAGCGGACCGGCGAGGGCCAACAGATCGAGATGCCGCTTGCCGAGGCGTTCCTGCCGGTCCTCGGCGAATGGATCCTCGAGTACACCTACAACGGGCGCGTCGCCCCGAGCCAGGGCAACACCCATCCCACCCACGCACCCCACGGGATCTACCCCGCCACTGGCGACGACAACTGGATCGCTATCGACATCGAAACCGACACCGAGTTCGAGGCGCTCAACGATGTCCTAGAAACCCGACTCCACGAGGACGATCGCTTCGCCACCAACGCCGTCCGCATGGAACACCGTCGCGACCTCGATACAGCGATCGGTGATGCCACGGCGTCGTGGGATAAGTTCGACCTCTTCCATGCCCTCCAGGCGCGAGGTGTCATCGCCGGCCCGGTGATGGATGAGCTCGAAGCGCTGGCGTCCGAGCAGCTCGCCGCCCGCGGCTGGTTCGAGGAGGTCACGCAGCGTGGCGTCGGCACCCACCGGCACCCGGGCATCCTCTTCAAGATGGTGGACACCCCGAATCAGATTCACCGCCCGCCACCGGCGCTCGGAGAAGACAACGAGGACGTCTACCTCGACCTACTCGGGTACTCGCGGGAGGAGTACGACGAGCTAATCGAAAAGGGTCTCGTCGGCACCACCTACCCCGAGGAACTGCTGCGCGGCGCCAGCTGAGCTCGGAGAGCGCAGCAGAGGCGTCCAACACCGACCTCGTCTAGCCTCGGGCGCGATGCTCCCAATCGAAGAAGCGATTCTGCTGGTCGTCCTCGGCGTGGTGATCGGCGCCTACTCGATCTCGATCGGCGCCGGCGGCGGTTTCCTGATCGCCCCGCTGCTCCTGATCCGCTACCCCGACGCCGACCCCGAGGTGGTCACGACCGCATCGCTCAGCGCAGTCGTCATCACCAGCATCGCGTCCTCGGCGATCGTCATCCCCGAGCGCCGCGTCGACATCCCCGTCGCGCTCTGGATCGCCGCAGTCGCCGTGCCCGCCGGCTTCCTCGGCGCCCTCGGTACCGTTGCACTTCCGCGCGAGGCGTTCGCCATCGGCTTCGCGCTGCTCCTCGTCGTGCTCGCGCTCTACATCATCCTGCGACCGACGACCCCGGATCCGCCGACCGGCGCCACAGGCACCCCGCGTCACCTCGAGGACCGCGACGGCACCAGCTTCGACTACCGAATCCCGGTGCGCCGCAGCATTGCGCCCAATATCGGCATGGCGTTCCTATCGGCACTCGCCGGCATCGGCGGCGGCCCGATCGGCGTCCCGATCATGACCCGCATCATGCGGATCCCCCACGCCGTCGCCGTGCCCACCATCCAGGTGAAAACGGCGATCTACTCAGCCGCCGTGGTGCTGTTCCACTTCGCGCTCGGCGACGCCGGAGACCCGATGATGGACGTCCCCTGGCTCGGGCTCGGTGTCATCATCGCCAACCCCTTCGGCCAGCGACTGCGACGCACCCTCGGCGAAGGCCCCCTCATGCGCGCCCTCGCCTTCGGCCTCTTCCTCGTCGCCGCCCGCACCGCCTTCGGCGCATTCGAGTAGAAGCCGAGACGACGAGACAAGGGCCGGCCGCCGCGGAGTGACTGTAAGAGCGGAGCAGAGTCCGCCGGACTGCCAAGAGCCGCCGATGGCGGGCCTCGCGCCATCCGGCGCACGGGCTACAGTGATCCGGTACGACAGAAACGAGGAGCCATGTTCGCCGAGCGCCGAGCCGAACTGATGGAAGCGATGCGCGCGCAGGCCGATCACACGGCCGCGATCTTCGTGTCCGCGCGAGAGATCATTCGGAATTCCGATGTCTACTTTGAGTTCCGCCAGGACTCGACGTTCTTCTACCTCACCGGCTTCGACGAGCCCGACACCGTCGCGCTGCTCCGCCCCGGTGCGGAGGCGCCGTTCGTGATGTTCGTGCGCCCGCACGACCCCGAGATGGCGATCTGGGTCGGCGCCCGCGCGGGCGTCGACGGTGCGATCGCCGAGTACGGTGCTGATGAGGCCTACCCGATCGAGGAACTCCCCGAGCGCCTCCCGCAGCTCCTCGCCGAGGTGGAGACCCTCTACTACCCGCTCGGCGTGGATGACGAGGTCGACTCGCTCGTCTCGAAGTACGTCGCGCGCCGCCGCGAGGGTTCGCAACGCGGGGCAAAGACCCTCGACGGGCTCCGCGACCCCAGCCCGTTCGTCGACGAGATGCGCCTGCACAAGTCCGAGCCTGAGGCGGGCGCCCTGAACCGTGCCGTGACGCTCACCGGCCACGGCTTCGACCTCGCGATGCGCGCCACCCAGCCCGGCATGCACGAGTACGAGGTCCAGGCGCTGATGGAGGCGGAGTTCCGACGCCTCGGGTCGAGGCGCAACGGTTACCCCTCGATCGTCGCGGGTGCCCACGACTCCTGCATCCTCCATTACACGACCAACCGCAAGGAGCTGAAGGACGGCGACCTGCTGCTGATCGATGCTGGCGCCGAGTGGGACTACTACACCGCCGACGTCACCCGGACCTGGCCCGTCAACGGCAAGTTCACGCCCGAGCAGCGCGCCGTCTACGACGTCGTACTCCGGTCGCAGCAAGCAGGTATCGCCGCCTCGCAGCCGGGTGCGCCGTTCGACGGCGTCCATAAGGCCAGCCTGCGCGTCATCGTCGAGGGCCTCGTCGAACTCGGCATCCTCGAGGGCGACATCGACCAGCTGATCGAGGACGAAGCCTACCGCCCGCACTACATGCACTCGACGTCACACTGGCTCGGCATGGATGTGCACGACGTCGGCCGCTACCGCGACGGCGACGGGTCCGTGGCGCTGCGCCCCGGTATGTGTTTCACCGTCGAGCCCGGGCTCTACCTCGATCCGGACAACGAGGACATCCCCGAGCAATACCGCGGCATCGGCATCCGTATCGAAGACGACATCCTGATGACCGCCGACGGGCACACCAACCTGAGCGCGCACATCCCCAGCGACCCCGACGAGATCGAGGCGATCGTCGGCAGCGCCACCACCTAGCGCGCGGTCGCGACGCGCGATCCTCGTCACGATGAGCCCGGGCGCGGGGGCGCTAGAGTGCCGTTGTGATCGTTCCGAGGACAATCCGCACCCGAGGTCGGCGCCGGACCGCACTCGCCGCGACGGTGCTGCTCCTGCCGTTGCTCGCCGCATGTCGCACAGCGATCGTTGGTCCCGAGGCGGCTGAGCAGCGCCCCTCCGCCACCGCGACCGCCAGCGTCTCAACCCCAAGCGCCACCCCCACCCCTCGGCCCAACTCGCTCCTTGACGCGAATGGGCTCCCGGTCGGCGCGGTGGGCCCGCTGCTGCTTTATCGCGCCGTCATCGAGGACACGCTGTCGTTCGGCCTCGGAAGCCCGAGTCCAGAGGTGGTGGTCTACGACGTCGGTGCAGGCGAGGAGTTACGGCGGATCTGGATCGGAAATCCAGGGCGCCAGCCACAGGCCAGCTTCATCGTCGGCTCGTATGTCGTCGTCAATTTCGGCGACACCGTCTGGCGCTACGCCCTCAATGGCACCCGCGCCCCGTTGATCGAGGCGCCCGCAGGCACGGTGATCTCCGCGCTCGCCGTCGATCAGGCAAGCGGCGTCGCCGTGATCGCGACGCAGCAGCGCCTCGGAAGTCCGGCGGACTGGACCTGGATCGACGTCGCCAGCTCCTCCATCCTCCGCAGCGTCGAGGGAGTCGCGTTTGACGGTCCGGGCGACCCGCTGCCGCGCATCATCGGCACCGCCGACCAGCCCGCGCTCGTCCGCGGCGCCACGTATACCGAGCAGCCCGGCGGCTACGCGATCCTCGACACTGACGGTTTGGCGCGTGAACTCGCGGTCGCCGGTTTCGTCGTTCCCTCGGCGGACGGCCGCTTCCTCGCACACGGCCCCGGCGCGGTCTGCGACAACATCGGCGGCGCAACGATCGACATCACCGAGGTCAGCAGCAACCGCATCGTCGCGAGCTATTCCGATCCGTCCGTCAGCTTGATCCCGTGGGACTGGTCGCCTGACGGCGGCGAGCTGGCGTTTCAGGCTCGCCCGCTGCAGCCAGACGGCGTCTGTCCAAACACACAGGTCGCACCAGCCTGGCTCACCCTCTCGATCGACGGAACGGTCGAGGCGGTGGCCTCGGCCGTCGCCTTGCGCGATCGTTGGTACGGCGAACGCGCGGTGACGTTCCGCTGTGCGGATCAGCACGACGCGGGCTGGTTCAGCCGCCGTGATGGGCTCCAGCGACCGAGCGACTGCCTGGAGTTCGACGTCGAGATCTGGCTCGGGAGCGCGCCGATCGCGCTTGAACCAACGGCCGCGATCCTCGGCTTCATCGAGGTCGACTGACGGCTGTTACAAGACATAGAACACTAGTACTGTTAACGTAAGTACACCTCTACTCCAAAGCCTTGACAAGGCACTTCGATCACGCGCATCATCCTCGTCCCCGCAGCGCAAATGCGCTAACGCGGGTGAGCAATTCCTGGGCTTGATTCGGGTACGCCGGGCGCTCCCCAGCACCCCGCCCGCATGGCCTCACTAGCGCCGCCCGCTCCCACGGCTCGCGGCTGAACGGACCCCCTGCATGCGCATCTCTCGCCGCTTCACCACCGCCGGCCACGACCCGTACGAAGGCGTTCCCTTCGAATCCCGCACCTCCCGCATCGTCAACCCGGATGGCTCCGTCGTCTTCGAGGCGCCCGACATCCAGATGCCCGCCCAGTTCTCGCAAGTGGCCACCGACATCATGGCCCAGAAGTACTTCCGCAAAGCTGGAGTCCCCGTCGAGTCCCGCCGCGTCGAGGAAGACGGCGTCCCGGAGTGGCTGCAGGCCTCCGTCCCCGCCGCGGGCACCGAAATGGTCGGCGAGCGCGACGCGCGCCAGGCCTTCCACCGCCTCGCCGGCACCTGGACCTATTGGGGTCAGCGCTACGGCTACTTCGACGGCGAGGAAGACGCGCGCGCCTTCTACGACGAGCTGTCGCACATGATGGCGACGCAGCGCACGGCGCCGAACTCACCGCAATGGTTTAACACCGGCCTCAACTGGGCCTACGGCATCGAGGGCCCCGCTCAAGGCCACTCCTACGTCGACCCGGACAGCGGCACGATGACCCGCTCCAGCAGCGCCTACGCGCGTCCTCAGCCACACGCCTGCTTCATCCAGTCCGTCCAGGACGACCTCGTGAACGAGGGCGGCATCATGGACCTCTGGACCCGCGAAGCGCGGATCTTTAAGTACGGCTCCGGCACCGGCTCCAACTTCTCCTCGATCCGAGGCGAGAACGAAGGGCTGTCCGGCGGCGGCAAGTCCTCCGGACTGATGTCCTTCCTCAAGATCGGCGACCGCGCCGCGGGCGCCATCAAGTCCGGTGGCACAACCCGCCGCGCTGCCAAGATGGTCATCGTCAACGCCGACCACCCGGACGTTGAGGAGTTCATCGACTGGAAGGTCAACGAGGAGCAGAAGGTCGCCGCCATGGTCGCCGGCTCCCGGCTGATCCGCCGCCACCTCACCAACGTCCTTGAGGCCACCGCCGAGGGCACCGACCCGCTTGAGAACCGCGCACTCCGCAAGGCCGTCAGCCGCTCACGCCGCGACGGCGTCCCGGAAGCGTTCATCCAGCGCGTGCTTCAGCTCGTCGCGCAGGGCGAAGACGAGATCGACTTCCGCGAGTTCGACACCGATTGGCAAGGCGAGGCGTACGTCACCGTTGCCGGCCAGAACTCCAACAACTCCGTCCGCCTGACCTCGGACTTCATGAACGCCGTCGACGAGGACCGCGATTGGGACTTGATCCGTCGCACCGACGGTCAGGTCGACAAGACGATCCGTGCCCGCAACCTCTGGGACCGCATCGGTCGTGCCGCCTGGCAGTCGGCCGACCCGGGCCTCCAGTTCGACACGACGATCAACGAATGGCACACGACGCCTGCCGGCGGCCGCATCAACGGCTCGAACCCGTGCAGCGAGTACATGTTCCTCGACGACACCGCCTGCAACCTGGCGTCGATCAATCTGCTCGCGTTCACCGACCTCGAGACGGGGGAGTTCGACCTCGAGGGCTATCGCCACGCGATCCGGCTCTGGACGATCGTCCTCGAAATCTCCGTGCTGATGGCGCAGTACCCGAGCGAGATCATCGCCCAGCTCTCCTACGAGTACCGCACGCTCGGCCTCGGCTACGCCAACCTCGGCACCCTGCTCATGCTCGAGGGCATCCCGTACGACTCGCCCGAGGCGCTCGCCTGGACCGGCGCGCTGACCGCCGTCCTCACCGGCGAGTCCTACGCCACGTCGGCCGAGATGGCTGGCGAGCTGGGCGCCTTCCCGCGCTACGCCGAGAACCGCGAGGAGATGCTGCGCGTCATCCGCAACCACCGGCGCGCCGCCTACGACGCCCCCGCTGCGGAGTACGAGGATCTGACCGTCCTCCCGCACGGCATCAGCGAGGCCTACTGCCCGCCTGAGTTGCTGCAGGCCGCCCGCGCTTCGTGGGACCAGGCGTTGGCCCTCGGTGAGCAGCACGGCTATCGCAACGCCCAGACCACGCTGATCGCCCCGACCGGCACGATCGGCCTGCTGATGGACTGCGACACCACCGGCGTCGAGCCCGACTTCGCCCTCGTGAAGTTCAAGAAGCTCGCCGGCGGCGGCTACTTCCGCATCATCAACGAGTCCGTGCCGACCGCGCTCCGCCGCCTCGGATACACCCGGAGCCAGGCCGACGCCATCGTCGCCTACGCCGTCGGCACCCAGCACCTCGAGGGCGCACCGCTCATCAACCGCGTCTCGCTCGCCGAGCGCGGCTTCACCCGGCCCGTCCTCGATGCACTCGATACGGCGATCTCGACCGCGTTCCACATCAGCTTCGTCTTCAACCGCCACCAGCTCGGTGACGACTTCTGCATGGACGCGCTCGGCTTCACCGAGGAGCAACTCGACACGCCCGGCTTCGACATGCTCCAGGCGCTCGGCTTCAGCCCCGAGCAGATCGAGGCCGCCAACGACCACATCCTCGGCCGCATGACGACCGAGGGCGCCCCGCACCTGCGCGAGGAGCACTACGCCGTCTTCGATTGCGCCAACAAGTGCGGCAAGTACGGCACGCGCTACATCGAGCCGATGGCCCACGTCCGCACGATGGCCGTCGCGCAGCCGTTCATCTCGGGCGCAATCAGCAAGACGATCAACATGCCGCAAGAGGCGACCGTCGAAGAGGTGAAGGACGTCTACGCCGCTGCCGCGACCTCGATGGTCAAGGCACTCGCGCTTTACCGCGACGGCTCCAAGCTGTCGCAGCCCCTCGCCGCCGCTGCGTTCGACGACTTCGACGAGTACGACGAGGAAGCAGAAGAGACCGCCGCCGCGCAGGAGCACCCGGCTGTCGTCGCCGCACAGCAGATGCTGCAGGAACTACAGCGCGGCACCCGCGAGAAGCTACCGTCACGGCGCAGCGGCTACTCGCAGAAGGCTAAGGTCGGCGGCCACACAATCTACGTGCACACCGGTGAGTTCGAATCCGAGAACGGGGATGCCCCCCGCCTCGGTGAGGTCTTCATCGACACCGCCAAGGACGGCGCCGCCTTCCGCAGCCTGATGAACTGCTTCGCGATCGCCGTCTCGATGGGACTCCAGTACGGCGTTCCGCTCCAGAAGTTCGTCGACACCTTCGTCTTCACGAAGTTCGAGCCGAACGGGATGGTCACAGGCCACGACCGCATCCAGTTCTCCAGCTCGATCATCGACTACATCTTCCGCGAGCTGGCCGTCACCTACCTCGGTCGCGAGGACCTGGCCCACCTCGGTCCGGTCGAGCTCGCCACTGACTTCAACGCGGACGACGACGTCCCCGTTGATGTCGGTACACAAGGCACCCCGGCGTCGACCGCACCGGCGGCCGCGGCTCCGTCGAGCAACGGCCGTTCCGAGGCCACCTCGGCCCCGGCCCCGGCGCCCGTCGTCGTCAGCCCGGTCGCCGCGGCTCCAGCCGCACCGGCCTCGCCGAATACGGCGGCGCCCCAGCTCACGGCCGGCCTCGCCGCCTCGAGCGTCGTCGAGGTAACCACCGTCGTCGCTCAGCGCGAGACGATCTCCATCGAGCAGGCCCGCCAATCAGGCTTCGAAGGAGACCCGTGCCCCGAGTGCGGCCAGCTGATGATGGTCCGCAACGGCACCTGCCTGAAGTGCATGGCCTGCGGCACCACGACCGGCTGTTCCTAGCGCCGTTGTCAGGAGAACGCCAAGGGGTGCGGCTACGGCCGCGCCCCTTTTGTCTGTCCGAAGGTCTCTGAGGCTGCGATCAGCCCTTTCTGACACCTCGTCAGCAGCTCGTGCCAGCCGGAACAAGCTCGACCACCCACGGTGCTAGGCTGCGGCCAACGCTACTTCCCCAGCGCACCCGCAACGCGGAAGGAAGTCCGACCAATGCCACAACTCGCACACGACCACAGCACCGACGACATCACCGAGCGCAACTGGAACGGCCCTGCCGAGCTGCTCGACGCCAACGGCGACGTGATCACCAACGTCTCCGCTGACCTCTGGCAGCACAGCCAGGACGGTCGAGGCATCCAGTGGGGCGGCCGCATCGAAGCCCCGGCGCACGCAGAGCCGCCTCATCTCCCGACCGCCGAGTACACCTACACCATCCGCCTCGCGGATGGCGGTGAAGGCCGCGTCACGCCGCACGGCGCGCCCCGTGTCCACCTCTTTGCCGGCCCGCACCCACGCGAGGAACTCGACGTCTCGGGATTCGGTCCGCCGCCGTTCTAGCGGCCATCTGAAGAGGAGCACGCGCAACCTCGAGGTCGCCGCGCCACGGGCCGCGTCCGGCTGCTGCTCGGTGGAGTTGGGAGGCCCGCCAACGGCGAGCCGAGTGTCAGTGCGCTCAGGTAGGCCGGTGCGCGTGGTCGGCGAACACGTCGAAGCGTTTCCAGAACAGGAACTGGTTCACCTCGACCTCAACGCGGCTCGCCCACTGCCGCAGCACCGGCGTCACCAGCAGCTCGACATCGTCGACCTGCACCGGCTGGTACTTCGCGAGATTCTTGCCTTTGAGGTAGGTGTCGACCGACACCTCGATGTGGCCGCTTCAGCCGATCGGCGGAATGAAGTCCAGCGCCGCGCGACCGCCGCGGTCCCGCACGAGATTGATCGCCTGAGGTGAGAACTCGATCTCCATCTCCGGATCGTATCGTCCACCCCGTTCGAGGTCAGTAGCCCGCCTCACTCGAGAACCGGCCGGTGGACGCCGTCGGATCAATGACGGGTTCAGCCGAGCAGTCGCCGTGCCCAACGGGTGGGACCATCGTCCGGCGGATCGGCCGCGAGGTACTCCTCGAACAGCGCGAGACTCTCGTCCCGCAGGACGCCGGAACTGACGGCCGGTGGCTGGTAGCCGGGGAACTGCACCTCGTCGCGTCGCCATTGGGCGATCAGGCTGGTGCTGCCGTCGCCTTCCGCTTCAAGACTGAACACCACGCGGGGCACGAACATCGACATCGCCGCACCCAGGCACATCAGGCACGGCTCGACCGTCGTGTAGAGGGTGAGCGCACCACGGTCACCTACATCAACAGCCGTCGCGTCGGCTGCCAGAAGCGCGTCGAGCTCGGCGTGCACGAGGAGTCGGCCCTCGGCGCGCTCGTTCGTGTGCGCTCCCGCCAGGACCTCGCCGCCAGCCGCCACGACCGCACCGATCGGCAGCTCGCCTGCCTCCAGCCCGCGCCGGGCCCAGCTGAGTGCTTGACGCATCAGCCGTTCATCTTCGGCTCCGACGGTGACGGCCGACGACATCAGGCGGACCCCTCGTCTCCCCAGCGGGCCCGGGCGTCCGGCCACTCGGTCTCGAGGATCGACATGAAGTGCGTGTCGACGTACTCGCCGTGCTCGAACGCGTGGTGCCGCAACACCCCGTCCAGCTTGAATCCAGCCTTCTCGTACGCGCGGATCCCGCGCCCGTTTGCCACTTCGGGATCGATCGTCACGAGGTGAACGCCCTTCGTCTCGAAGAGATACGCCAGCATCGTTCGGATCGCCTCGGTGCCAACGCCGCGGTCGCGTACGTCCGGTTCGCCAATGAAGATGTCGATCCCGGCCTTCCAGGCGAAGTCCTCACCGGGATAGTCGTGGCCGAACTGGATCTCGCCGACACCGTGTCCGGCCTCTTCGATCACGAACCGCCAGACGGGGTTCACGTCCGCTTCGAGGTAGTCCTCGCGCGCTTCCTCGAGCGACGCGGGTGGATCGCCGTAGAACGCGACGACCTCTGGATCCGCAAGCCAGCGCATGAGATCCGGCAAGTCCGCCTCGGTCACCGATCGAAAGGTCAGCCGAGGTCCAACGATCGGCTCGTGATCGCCGGGCAGAGGCACCGCCGGAGGTACCACCAGACTCAGCGACTACCGTTCTTCGAGGTGCCGTCATCGAGCCAGATCAATCGCGCCGCGTCAGAGCCGATCACCAACTCGCGCTTCCCGCTGCCGCTGCCCTCGACGCTCAGAGTGACCGTGCCGAGGTACGGCGCGACCTCGCGCACGGCGACCTCCGCGCTGGGGCGGATGCCTTCTTCGTCGAAGAACCGGAGCAAATCCTCGTCCTCCTCGAACACCCGTTCAACGACGCCGTCCTCGCCCGCCTTCAGGTCGCTCAAGCGCCGCGTCGACATCGGCCCGGAGCCGGTCGCTTCATCGGGGATCGGATAGCCGAACGGCGAGATCTGTCGATCACCCAGCAGCTTCACGATCAGCGGTTCGGTGACGTCCGAGATCGAGTGCTCCATCAGATGCGCCTCTTCATAGGCGCGCCACCAATCGAGGCCCATCACGTCCACGAGCAAGCATTCCGCCAGCCGGTGGCGGCGCACCATCTGCTCAGCTCGCTCGAACCCGGCCTTCGTGAGATGGATCCGCTTCTTCGCGTCCATCCGCACGAGCGAGTCTCGCCGCAGCCGCGACAGCATCCCGGCGACCGACGCCGGCTTCGTGCCCAGGCGCTCGGCAATCCGAGCGGCGATCGCCTCTTCGCCTTCGTCGTGCGAGAGACGATAAATCGTCGTCAGCGCATCGTCGGCGGCAACGTTCGTCACCTGCTTCGGCACGTCCCCGCTCCCTAACATGATCGACGCGAAGCCAGCCCGCCCGAACGAGGAATCACAGGTCGTGGCAGAGTATGATGCACGACAAGTCGCTCGTAGGAACGCGCGCCCGCGCTGTCCTCAGTGCTGCACATCCTAGCATCAGGCATCGGTGCACCCGCTCCGAGTCTTCCCCCAGATCGAGGCGTCCACGCATGACGTTCGATTGCGATATCGAAGGCCAGGACGAGGTCCTCGGACCGCTCGTCCGCGTGATCGAAGAGGCGGCGGACGACGCTCCGTGGGCCCTGATCGGCGGCAGCGGACTCCGGATTCAGCACGCCCCGGTCGAATCACCCAACCTTGAGTTCATGGCCCCCGCCGAGACCGTCGACGCGCTCGCTCGAATGCTTCAACTCGAGACCCGCTGGAGTCGCGGTGACCGGCTGGGCGCCACCCGTCTGCACTTCCTGCGACACGGAATCCCTGTCTTCGTCTTCGCCGACCCCGTCTTCCACGGTCGCTACGACAGCCTGAAGCCGATGGAAATCCCGTCCCTCTGGGACGCGCGCGTCTCGGCCACGTGGGGCAACGCACAGGTCCTCTGCACCCCAGCCGAGTGGGAACTGCTGCTCGCCGTCGTCCTCGGCTTGGCCGATCGCATCGAGCAGCTACGCCACCACCTGCGCGAACGTGGCTTCGACAGCCGCCTGATGGTGCGACTGCTCCGCGAAGGCCGTGTCGACCAAGAGACCGAGGAAGCCGTCTGGTCCGTCCTCGAACGGGCGGATTAGCGGGAGCCACTCACCGAGGAAGCACGATGGCGCCGATCCGCGCGCCGAAAGGAGACCAACGCCATGACGATGCTCGTGAACACCGGCGTCAACAGCGCCGATATGCACACCATCCCCGACCGGGTGCGTGACCTGGAGCAGCTCGGGATCAACTCGGTCTCAGTCGGGGAGACCCGGCACAACCCCTTCTTGCCGCTGATGCTGGTCGCAGAGCACACCCGAGAGATGCAGTTCGCAACCTCGGTGGCGATCGCGTTCCCACGCGTCCCCCACATCAGCGCTAATCTCGCCTGGGATCTCTCCAACTACTCCGGCGGCAGATTCGTGCTCGGCATTGGGACCCAGGTGAAGGGCCACAACGAACGCCGTTTCTCGGTCCCGTGGGCGCCGCCCGGGCCGCACCTCCGCGACTACATCAACTGCATGCGCGCGATCTGGGACTCCTGGCAGAACGGCACCAAGCCGAACTACGAGGGCGAGTACTACCAGTACAAACTCACGAGCCCCTTCTTCAACCCCGGTCCGATCGAGCACCCCGACATCAAGGTGATCGTCTCCGCGGTGAACCCGTTCAACGCCCGGCTCGCCGGCGAGGTCTGCGACGGCATCGCGATCCACGGCTTCAGTACCTTCAAGTACATCCAGGAAGTGCTGATCCCCGCCGTCCACGACGGCGCCGCCCGCGCCGGTAAGAACCCCGCCGACCTCCAGATCCGCGGCGGCGGCATGCTCGCCACCGGCCGCACCGAGGAAGAAGTCGACGCGGCTCGACAGGTCGTGAAGCGGCGGATCTCGTTCTACGGCTCCACCCGCTCCTACTCGAACGTGATGAAGCTTCACGGCTGGGACGACGAAGCCGCCCTCCTTCACCGCATGTCGATCGACGGCAAGTGGGATGACATGGTCGACATCATCACCGACGAGATGGTCGAGGAGTTCGCGGTCGTCGGTACCTGGGACGTGATCGCGGGCAAGATGCACGAGAAGTACGCCGGCATCAACACCCAGATCAGTTTCGAGGTCGAGCCGCAGAACCCTGACGAGGAAGCCCAAATCAAGGAGATCGTCGCCGACCTCAAGACGATCCCCACTGTCGGCGAGGCTACTTCGTCCTGAATCGCCCTACAGCGACCCGCTCCTCCACTAGCGGGTCGCCTTGAGGCGTTTCCCTGCCTCGACGCCAATCGTCCGCCAGCGCTTCCGCGCGCCTGCAATCGTCCGCTCGAAGCCGCCAACGTTGGCGACCATCGCCTCACAGAGCTGGATCAACCCCTCGAGGTCATCGAGGTGGACCGTTTCCGCGCGCACCCGACTCTTCGGCCCGGCGTTGTGCCAGTTTCCGAGGGCGAGACACGCCGCTCCGGTCTCATACCCGAGCAGATCGAACGCCGTCGCCTCGGTCCCGCCCGCGTCCATCAGCTTCCGCTGGTAGCGGAACCCCGATCGTTCCGAGGCAATCTGATCCGCCAGGGCGACCATCCACATCGTCATCGCCGGGGAGAAGATGTGCGCCCGGTCTCCCACGCGGATGATCGGCCCGCCCCCCTGCTCCGCCCGCCCGCCCGCCGATGACGACGTCTCGAGGGCGACCACCAGTGCGTCCTCG